>Ga0208297_1000107_pt1 | contig 218385 bp, 181 predicted proteins | sample LMS_cellobiose_e_FD_187367 | JGI IMG/M metagenome (GOLD analysis project Ga0208297, IMG submission 187367) | Rumen-fistulated moose microbial communities from Alaska, USA - LMS_cellobiose_enrichment (SPAdes) (version 2) | ecosystem: Host-associated > Mammals > Digestive system > Stomach >... | reverse complement strand
TGAAGGACGGGTCGGCTTGGATGAGGAAACGCTCCTCAAAAGAAAGATTGAGCGGACGCAGAGGGCTCTCGATGCCTTAAACGCAAAGCTCTATGCTACAGCAAGTTAAATTTATGTTATATAGAAGGAATCTACTACTTCTTCTCTTCCGTCTGGTACAAACCTTTCAAGAAATGCTCGCGAATAATGGGTATAGTCAGGATCTGCGAACATTTTCATCGACACTTTGACTATTGTAGCAATTACGCGCTCATCATTTTGCGAGAGAATCCACTCCAGCAACTCGCAGCACTTGTCTCTTTGATTGTCCACACATAACCCATAGAAACAAATCTGCGATAGAATGACGTGGCTCTTAGTATCCTTCTCAATCCTTTCGATATAATCCCCTACCACATCTGGCTTATGATAAAAGCACCATTGAACGGCATCTCCTCGTAGCACAAGGGCTTCCGGCCCTAGATATGATAGACTCTCTTTCAAGAGAGGGAAATACATGTTCTCATCAAAATGATCTTTCACATAAAGGTAGTGTACGGGCAACGTTCTTAAGCATTGATTAAGAGAAGGGATTGCGTTTTTTATAATCTCATATGCTTGCTTTCTTCTCTTAGGTATCGATGCCAGTTGGATCAAAAGCTCTAATGCTCTCCCCTGCTCTGAGTTAATGGCACGGGTAAGCATATTATTAACGATATCCTCGAGTTTTGATTCAGATTTATCGTCGCTATAGGCAGTCAGTCGCTCATCTGGCGGTGAAGCCATAACATCTACAACCACCGGCAAAATCGTGTCTATGTACTTGTTGTCCGTTTTAAAGTAATGACCGGCTATTTGCCCGAAAGAGAAAGAATTTGCAGAAGCGTATTCGGTACAGATAAATCTGCTTGCCAGTGGCCACATATCGTCAATGTCCACTCCTCCATCAAGCAGCCCTTCAATTCCAGATATTAAGTAATCCGAATTAATGTCTTTCATCTGTGAGATTTCAAACACGAAGTCTTTGAACTTGACAGGAGCTGCTGCGACACACTTCTTAAATGCGCCGGCATGGGCGCGTAAATCTATCGGCTTCCTGTTGAAATGCCAGGATTTTGTCTCGTTAAGTTTCATAAACGAACTGAGCCAAACAGCCGGGGAGAAAGTTGCATATGTGGCATCGTCAGTGAGCCCTCCACAATAAACCGCTGACGTTATTCCGTGGCGGTCTCTTTCAACGATAAACCTCCTTCCGAATCGCCGTTGCAATTCTCCGGCACATTTCTTCATCTCTGGAAGTAATCCATTATCGGGCAATGTGTTGCATATCAACTCCCATTTTTCATGCCATAGATGAGGGAATGGCATCTTGCTGTATTGTTTCTCCTTATTCGCCAAGAAATCTGATGAGGAGACATATGAAAGCACTCTCCTCTGGTATTCTTCTGCCGTCATGCTATCAAGCGTCAGATACCAAGATTTCAGCATCTTCAAGAAATAATACTCAACCGGCCCCTGCAGATACTTCTCAATAGTGGATGAATTAGCCACTAACGATTCTATAATATGGCCATGCAATTCCGGGTGTTCAGCCATCGCATAAAACGCCATCGCCAATGAAGTCTCATTATTCAGCGATAGTAATTCATCTACCAAGGGGGCAATCACCGCCAGATCTGATGAGAATCTTAGAAGTAGCTGCTCATAGATGCCGAGAAGCTTATCCAAATACTCATCAGAAGAAAAGCCATTAAAGCGCTTAGTAATAGTGAAGCCGTTGTAACCCTCAACAGCGTTATTCCTAATGAACTGAACCAAACAAGAATGCAAAATGGAAAGGAACTGACCGGGGTGGGTATTGGAAAGATTCTTTGAAAGCACATCGACCAACTCATAGCCATCGTGATTGTGAGAGTGGTTATCGGATTCCAGGAATTGTTGGAGCAGTTTACCTGTCTCTTCAAGCCCAAACACTTCGTTGCTTTGCATCGCATCTTGAATCCAATTGACAGCAAATACACTACCGGGACTGCAGACACTACGAAATGCGTCAATCACCTTATTGTTACGATAGTCATTATGTCCTCGCAACACGTATGAACGTGCATATAATTTTGTCTCTTCATCCTTGATAGAATCAATCAGCGAGTACACCTCGTCCGGATGGCTGAATGAATAACGGGAAAGCACGCTCAGCATGGGTATGAGAAGAATGCTGTTCTTATCAGAATCTGGCAGATAAGCTTTAAGCATTAACGAAGCAGTACTAAACCAAGTTTCGCCTTGTACACCCCGGAAAAAATAACTAAGGAGTCTTTCATCTTTCTGACAAACCGTCTTTACAATCCTTTTTTCTACGGGTCTAGGATCATTCGCTATAGCAAAGATTGAGATGGCGAGCAACTTAATATGAAGACGAATCTTCTCAGAAGTAAGTAGTTGCTGAATCTCTGACGCGTATCCTAAATCGTTATGTCCCCTGGCATATTCCAAAACTGCCTTTACGGTGGACCTTATCTCAAGGCCCTGAAATTCATTCTCAAGATCGGATATGTATGACTTATTCTGGGAAAGATAAGATTTGGCCAGTGCATAGTCAAAGAACGTCTGGTGAAAGAAGGAAACGGCGTTTCCGTCAGGTAGCACAATACCATTGCTTGCCAAATAAGCATAAGCAGCACGCAGATTGGATATCGGCAGCCAGACCGGTTTTAGAGTTCCAGACTTCTTGATGCATTCTGCAATGCCGTATAAAACCTTTTCTGCATCGTTATAAACAATTTGAGCAGGAAGACCATCCAAAACAGAATCCCACAGTGCATCATACAGTTCAATTGGACTGTTGAAATTCAATCTGTGTTTGTTTCTCTGAAATAGATAACAGAACGAGTTGAGATACTGAACATTTCTTAGGATGGAAAAAGTAGTGGGACTTATTTTATCCACAAGCCCTTGCTCCAGTTTCTCCAGAGCATCCTTCACTTCATTCTCAGACAACAGGCCTAATTCGACGGTTTCAGATTTGTCCTTTAAGCCATTTAGGACCGCATCATACTCCAAATCATACTTCCTGCACGAAACAACGGCCCGAACATTTGGCCAATCTTCTATGGATGACAATACGCTTATTAACGCATTTAATCGGTTCCTATCAGTAGAAAGGCTCTGGGATAATGCGTCAATTTGGTCTATAATGAAGACTGTCGGTTGCGGGTTAGATGCATAATAAGCAAGGGTATCGTAAATAGTCTCCAGTGAAACGGGATTGCTGGCATCATCTAAGGTGTCAGCTTTCAGGCAGAGACACCGTACACCATCATTTTCAAGATGGCCAATTAAGTCTTTGATAACAACAGATTTGCCCATCCCGGCATCGCCGACAAGAAGACACAGATTCTTTTTCCCGGAAGGTAGACCTTTTATAACCCAATTGTACAATAGGCCGGTCTCCGGCCTTCGTATATGAGAATTACTCAAGCCGTGCAGTTCAAAAGGGATCCGGTTGAAGGCTACTCTTTGAGTTGACGCAAATGCTTCTGCTAATTGCTTCTCGTCCTTTATAGCCTCCATACGCTCTTTATACATCCTTTTCCAAGTTGCAACTATAATGTCGACATTTTCTTTTGTACAAGACTCTTCTGGCTTGAAGTGGTACCGTGCTGTCTCTTGTATAGTTTCGGAAAGACTCTTGAACTCTTCTATTGCTTTGCCATCTATATATCTCCAATAGAAGACTTCACTTTCGGGATAACAAGCAATAAAAACAATGACTTCGCCTTTATGCCGCTCCGAATATGCGTAAATTGATTTAGGGATATCATAAAACGCATCACCTTTAACTGGTGCATACGTAAGATGTTTTACTTGAACAAATATGCGTTCATTTGCGGTACCATCCTTACAGAGAAAGTCAAGATATCCGTCGATATTCGGCAGCGAACCTCCCTCATGAAGCTGGCTGCAATCAACATCATCATCAGGAAGAAGATTCTTGATGAAGCGGATCGACCTCTGATCAAGTTTACTTGATTCAGTCGCGTTTTTATTTGGTACAAATTCGCCCATAATCTTGTGCCTGATTGATCATGATCGTTTAATGTCTGTTAAATATCTGTTCGGAATGCTCCTTCCGTCTTTTCAACTCTTCGCGCCATTCTTCACGACGAATTCGGCGCTCCTCTCTCTCCTGTAAATACCGTGTTAAGTTAACCTGTAGCTGGGATTCAGCCGAAGAAACCGTATCAAGGAAAGAATCGTTCTTCAATTCACACTCCCAGACAATAATCACGTTCCAGCCCTTTGCCTCTAATATTCGCCAGACTTCTTGATCGCGTTCCTGGTTTCGGGCAATCTTCGCTGTCCAGAAGTCAGTGTTGGTTTTGGGCACCGTGTAGAACTTGCAGCCCTTGTGACCATGCCAGAAGCACCCATGGACGAAGATGACAGTGCGGTACTTGGGGAGGACAATGTCCGGTTTGCCGGGCAGCTTTCTGTCATTCATCCGATACCGAAACCCCAGCCGCCATAGGGCGTGACGTAGCTTCAGCTCCGGCCTCGTAGAATCGGAGTGGATGGCCGCCATGTTGCGATGGCGCTGGTCTGGAGTATGCGTATCTGACATGTTCTGCAAATTTACAGTAATTCGTCAATATTTTTGCAGGATTTTCATATTAAGCAACCCCAAACATCAGAATGAAGGAGTCCGATCAACCGAATTAAGGTCATTCTTGCGGACAAGAATCAGACCAACAAATGGCTTGCTAAACAGTTTGGGAAAGCCCCTGCCACTGTATCTAAATGGTGTACTAATTCTTCTCAGCCCGGCGTTGAAACTCTAATTGGAATTGCCCGTATTCTCGAAGTTGAGGTCAGGATTTACTCCGGGTTCCCAAAACGAAAAATCAGTAGTATTATGGCAATTCCAATTTTTGAAGAGTTCCTGTTTCCGTTCCTGAAGTTTGTCGGTCAAAAAGATATGACAATAAGGAGATGAGACAAGCGATGATTAATCATTTTCATCTCACGGAAGAAGATTGTGACCTGAAAACCAGAGGAGGCAGCACAACCCAATTAAGCGACAGGATTGGATGGGCACGGCAGTACCTTAGACGGGCGAATTTCATTAGCATTCCGAGTCGTGGTGTATATCGCAGGGAGGCAAAAACCTATGTCAAAACTCTACCCAAATCAATCGTTATGGTAAACGGCGAGGAATTGGCGAAGTATATGATTGAGTATAATGTCGGTGTCAGTGTCAAGAAGAACTATGAAGTGAAACGCATTGATATCGATTACTTTGAAGAGTAGTTTTTCTTTATGGCAAACCCCCAATACACATTCATTGATCTGTTCTCGGGCGCTGGTGGAATGTCCACAGGTTTCGAGATGGCCGGTTTTAAATCAGTATTAGCAATAGATAATTGGCAGGATTCACTGGACACCTATTTGTACAATCATCCTGGTTCTAATACCCTATGCGCAGACCTGTCCAATATTGACATCGAAAAAGTTGCAAAATCATATAACATAACCGACGTGGACTGCTTCCCGTTACCTTCCCGCTTGCAAGGTGCAGGAGAAGAGGCGGGAAGTTCATCGTGCTGAAAGGCTTGACTATCGTGATGTTGAAGAGGCCGTCCAGCGCAGAGGCACCTCCGCAGATGCGAGCATTGTTGCCCCACTGCGACGCATTCCCTACCGTGATGAAAACCGCCTCGACATTCCATGCAGACGCGCCATCTACGGTTACCTTGTAATAATCCGGGGTGTGACTGAACCAGTTGCGGGCGGACATTGACACATAGGTCGCAAATCCGCGGCTCTTGCTCTTGGAGAACTCCAGACCGACCTTGGCATCAAATCCCACACCTGAAGTGCAGAAGAAAAAGCGTCCGTTCATCTTTCCACAATCCATACGACGGCCCCACACCGTTCTTCAGCTGCTTCAGCGCCTTATGATGATTACGGCTGATACCCAGATGCAGGGCGAGTCTGTCCCCGCTTCCGCAGGGGATAATGCCAAGAGTCTTGTCGGTGCCTACGAGTCCGGAGGCGACTTCATTTACGGTTCCGTCGCCACCGACCGCCACAATCGCAGCCTTGTCTTTAGTACCAGAACCGGGTTCACTATAAATGCGTATCTTTTCATTTTCGTCTGCAAATGATACACACTTTAATGGAACGAAGATCAAGAAATCAAGTTGCAGATTATGATGTCGCGACACACGGGCAACCGGCCACACGTTGGTTTATTATTCAGGCTGTTTTCCGATGTAGGCTAAAATACCGCCATCAACGTAGAGAATGTGACCGTTCACTGCGTCTGAGGCATGGGAGGCCAGGAAGACAGCAGGACCACCTAACTCAGAAGGATCCAGCCAGCGGCCTGCAGGAGTCTTGGCGCAGATGAAACTGTCGAACGGATGACGACTGCCGTCGGGCTGACGCTCACGCAGCGGAGCGGTCTGCGGTGTAGCAATGTAGCCTGGGCCTATACCGTTGCACTGGATGTTGTACTCACCATATTCGGAGCAGATGTTGCGGGTGAGCATCTTCAAACCGCCCTTGGCAGCCGCATAAGCGCTCACGGTCTCGCGACCAAGTTCACTCATCATGGAGCAGATATTGATGATCTTTCCCTCCCGGCGTTCCATCATCTCAGGCAAAACAGCGCTGGAAACGATGAACGGGGCAACAAGATCCACATCAATAACCTGCTGAAACTCTCTGCGTTCCATCTCATGCATGGGGACGCGTTTGATAATGCCGGCATTGTTTACCAGAATGTCGATCCGCCCCACTTCCCGATGGATTTTTGCTACCAACTCCTTAACGGCCACCTCGTCGGTGACATCGCATACATAACCGTGCACATTGGTAATGCCGGCCTCTTTGTAATTGTTTAGACCGCGCTCCAGGCCCGTTTCGTTGATGTCGTTGAAAATGATGTTATCAATACCGGCTGCCACGAAAGCTTTTGCGATATTGAAACCGATACCATAGGACGCACCTGTTATCCAGGCGCTCTTACCTTCGAGAGAAAATGGATTTGACATAATATTATAATGTTTTACACAAATTAACTACAGGTTTAAATTACGCCTGCCAGAGCGGAACGCATTTTTGACATAGCTGGTGCCACATGAGTGAAGAAGGCCCGATATCCTTCACACAACACATTCACGCCCGTTTCGGGATCCCTATGCTGCGGACATTCCCCATTGCATGCCAGCAAATATGGGCAGCGAATGCAACGCTGCGGCAATGAAGTCCATTTTCTGTAAGCAAACTGCTTCACCATAGGTTTTTCCATGAGTTCCCTGACAGGGGTTTCCAAAATATTTCCCACTTTATAAGATGGATAGACAAAATGATCACACACATAGAGATCCCCGTTATGCTCGATAACCGCATTGCCGTAGCAACTCCGGCCGAATATGCACACGCCATCCCGTTGACCGCACCATGCAGACAACGCAGCATCGAAAAGTTGGACGTAATACTTCCCTATATCTTGTTTCACCCACTCATCAAAGATATCGCACATGAATTTTCCAAACTCTCCGGCCGTTACCGACCAGGAAGCGTGAACCGCCCCCGGAGCCTTGGGTTCCACGATAACCGGACGGGACTTTTCCCCCTGCATACGAACATATTCCACCACAGGAAGGAACTGCATATAGTAGCTGCCGACACTCTTCAAGAATTTGTACACTTCCTTCCCACGTCCTTCCCCTGCTCGGCTCACCGTAGTGAGCGTATTGAATTCAACGCCATGCTCCTTCAGCCTCTCAAGTCCCGCCATCACTTGGTCGAAACTGGGACGCCCCCCTTGGTCAAGCCGGAAACGGTCGTGTATGTCCCGGGGGCCATCCAGCGAAATACCCACCAGAAAATCATTTTCACGGAAAAATCGGGCCCACTCGTCTGTCAACAGCGTTCCATTGGTCTGAACGGAATTCCGTATGCGCTTGCCACCAGCGTAACGCCACTGATACTCCACTGCTTTCCTAAAGAAATCCAGACCCATCACCAAAGGTTCTCCGCCGTGCCAGACAAAATGCACCTCGGAAACAGCATTGGCCTCAACACAAGCCCTTATTACCTGTTCCAGAACCGGCAAAGTCATGCGTGGTTCACGGCCACCATATATCCTGGATTTATCCAGATAATAACAGTAAGCACACCCCATATTACACAAAGAGCCAGCAGGCTTCAGCATGATATTGAAAGCTAAAGGACCGGATATTCCGGCAGCCTCTTCAAGCGGAATAGGAATCTGTCTCTCGTCCATAGTTTATTCATCCCGTGTCACCAGTTGCCGGAAAAGTCTAACGCTTTGGACCATATGATTCGTAACCTGGATTCAGTTCAAACGCTCCGGTAACGGTGTCAAAACTCCGTAGAGGATTCTCTGACTCTTTGGCAATAGTGTTGGATTCTGGTTTAACCGTGGAATTGCTATGTGCAACGACCCAGTACTTGCTGCCGTCCAGCCCATAAGCGATGTTGCCGTTCACATCCAGCGCGTCGGCAGTTTGCGAAGAACTGTAAAGTATGAAACAGTAAGATGCCATGTTGGCAGCAGGATCGGCCCAAAAGATATTGCCTGTCAATTTAAGAGACGCCAATTCGTAGAACTTGAAGTATGCATTTGCCGAGGGACAGTTATAGAAGAGATTGTTCTTGACCGAGAGAGTCCCCTCCCAAGGCGAGCCGGTCTGAGAGATGTTCTGATCGTAATTCATAATCTGCACAGGGGATGCCGATACGTTGAAAACCACATTATTCTCAAAGACCAACTGCTTGCAGGTATTCAGGACCGTGGAACGGTAAAAGTTGAACAACTGGATATTGGCCGTATTTGTCAGCTGTATATCGCAGTCTTTCACAATAAGGCTCCGGAAACCGTAACCCGCCACATTGGCATATAGGATAGCCCTTTCGACATTGACAATTCTGCAGTCTTCGAAATGCCATGCCGTAAAATCGGCCGTAGCATTGGCGTTGTTGAAAGCGTAGGCGGCATTGGTGCCACCGTTGATATTAACCATGTCGTACACGAGATTCTTCAGGACAAGAGAACCACTCTTGAGTTTTGTGCACATAGCCGGACGTACTGTCACTGGCTTGTCAGCATAACGGCTCATAAGTATAACGTCGCCGGTGATTTCCGTAACGGAAGGTATAACAAAGTCGGCGCCATCGGCCTGTTCCAAAAAGAACACTCCGCTCTTTTGGTGAATGCTGGTTCTTATATCCGTGGCTGTGGTTTCGGCGATCAGCAGCGTAGACGCTCCCTGCGATGCTTTATTGTACTTAACACCGGCAATTTCAATATCTTTACCATCCTCCCATGCCTGATAGAAGTCGTTGATAACGGCTGGCAACGTAGTAGCGTCTGCCTTAGACAGCGTTCCCGCCACATCTCCGTTGATGGGTAATACATAAATAGTATAACTTGTTCCTTCGGCAAGGCCGGTGACGGTTGCGGAAGATCCTTCGCCGATAATGCCGAACTCGAAAACATATTCAGCCGATGGCGCCGCGTCTGAGGCATCACGCACCAGATACTTCCACGCTGAGGCATCGGAAAGCACTACACCAAAGGAAATTGAGGTCATGGCTGTTTCCACCCCGATAATTGCTGCTGTTGGATTCACCACCACATGAGGGGTGTCATCCAGGATTACCTTAACCTTTGCAACTGCGGCAAAACCTGAAGCAGACAGAGCCAGAATTGATACATCTGTTCTGGTATCCGCCAAGACTGCCTTGGTTGTGACAGGTGCAGTTATTGAAAGGATGTTCTCTGTCAGAGAAACCGTCCAGCCTTGAGGGGCGGTAAGGATTGTCTGGGATGTCCCTTCCAATGTTACAGGGAAAGTTCTGGTTTCGCCGGCAGTGAATACCTGAAGGGCTTCAGCCCCGTCAATCACCACCCTGAAACCGGCCACTACGGGAACAGTAAGTTTTGTTCCATTCTTGAGTACCAGTGTAAAAACCCCATCCTCATAACTTACAGATTGGAAGAACTGGTCCTCTGCATTGCCTGTTCCTGGCAGGGCGCTCACGGGTTGTCCGTCAGCTGCTTTCACTTCCTGAAAACTCTGACCGCCATCATAACTGACTGTCCAGTTTCCGGCCGAATTCACGCCGAACTGCGGGGTAATGCCGTCGGAACCGGCAGCCATCACTTTGCTACCATCGGACAGAACATATTCGGGGCCGGTGCCATAATCAACCATCCAGTATCCCTCGGAATCCACAGTCATGACAGGAATGCATCCAACGCCAATGCTCCCTTGTGTAAGTTTGAGTTCACGGCCATCGGAAAGAGTAATGGTCCATACACCATCGCTTTCGGCAACGGAATAGATAGTTCCGGCTTCCATCAAGGCAGAAACAGCTGCTACATTCTTGTTGAGCGCCTGCACCTGGGTTTCCAAGGCAGTTACACGGCTCTCAAGAGACTCTATACGGGTTTCGATTTCGTTCTGCCCCGTACAAGCACCAGCCATAAGAAGGGCTGCAAGCAATAAGTTCTTTTTCATATTGTTTTTATTTAATAGAATTCAACCAGGCTGGCACAACACCTAAACGTTTTTTAAGTTGCGCCTCATATAAGGATTCGGGGTCGGCAACCGTCCCATGTGCTTCATTAACAAGTGTTTGAGAAGAAACAAATTCACATTCCGCACCATGGAATCCCACTATAACCGGAGGCAGGAACTTCCACCAGAGACTGGCCGATTTCCACCAGTCCCACCGACCGGTGAAAGGCGTAGTGGAGTTGAAGTTCCACACCACCAGATCCTGCATGTGATTGGGGACCTGGCTTTCATCTCCACCCTGACGGAACTGCATCCACCCGCCCTTGCAGCAATCCAACAAAGTGGCACGCGGTTGTGTTGCATGAGACTCGAAACAACTGTCATCTCCCCAGACATTTCTCCACAGGACTGTTCCCATGCTGGGCTTTGATACACCCACAGCGTGATACTGCCCGGCATTTTCGATGCAGACACCAGTCGATACCAGTGGTCCGTCGGAATGATCATACACTTTACCTATGAATACGCGGGAAGACTGCTGACTGCGGATGGAGGAATGCCCCCTGTTTCCATCAATCTCAATGTCATATACAGATATATTGGCCGAATTCGTGACAGTACATGCTTCGCTTACTGAGGTGAAGCGGACACGGCGTAACCAACCGTTCGCAATACGTGTCATGGCAAGCGGCTTGTAGGCGCCATCATCCTGCCAAGAGCCGTGATGCACAAAGTCGGCTTTGGCGTTACCCTTGAAAGTGAGATCCTCGACGCCGACCATTTCGTAATGGGGGTATTTTTTGAGGGTCCAGTTCCAACGGGCCTCCACCGCATGCATGATGGGTTCAGCGAAAGTTACCACATTGCCGGATACGGAGGCTACTTGATGATAATCCCAAACCTGGACACCTGTTTGCACGATATTCGTCATTGTGGAAGTGGCAGCATAGGGCGCCAGTTCCCGAGCTACAAATTCAGCGTCGTTGTTCACCACATAAAGGCACACCCAGTCACCAGGCAGGATTCCCGCTGTTGAGCCGACTGCTACTGAGAAGGAGCCCCTTGGTGCATCATCCGTTACGGCAGTAAGGTCAGAAAGGCCGGAATTATGCTTTAGTTCCAACATCACAGGGGAACTGTAAAGGGCAGATGAAGCCGGCAAGTTGGGATCCTGCATCACCAGAGTAGTCTTGTCCCTGCCAGCGCCCTTGATGGCAAAATAACCGGCACGCATGAGCATGGAGAAACTCCTACCATCAATATCGTCGGCCGAAGTATGAAGGATATATTCCCCTTCAGGGAAATACAGCACCGCCCGAGCCTCGGGATTATGGACAGCCCCCTGGCCAATAGCCGCCTGGTAAGCGCGCATCACAGCATCGCGGTCTGAAAGGCCATCGGAGGGGACAGCGCCGTAGTCGGTGACGTCATATACAGTCCAACCAAGTTCGAGCGCATCGGCAGGGACGCTCTCGCCGTGGTCGTAACCAGCATAGGAGAAATCCAGCAAGTGATTGTCTTCATTGTCCTCAAAAAAATCATCCCATGTCTTGAGTCCTGTCTTGCCGATATTTGGGGCCGTAGTAATTACATAATGCAGTCCGATGTGACGGATATACCCCTTTGTAGAAACGAGCAGGAGGTTTATTTCCGCCCCGCTGCCTTCTGTTCCGGAAGTCGGGGCCGTCACGGAAAGCTGTCCGTCAGAGAGTATGACGGTCCATCCGTCAGGTGCCAGAACGATGGCCTGCGCCAGATCTGAAGATTCGGTCTCGTAGAGCAGTGTCTCTTCCAAATGAATAGTGCGGCCGTCTCTGTAACCGTGGATGCGGAGATAAAAACTATCCAGAACACTCACCCGGATAGTACGGTTGTCTTTAAGGATAAATACCATCTCTTCGGTATCGGCATCATACACAACATTGCTGAAGAAGGATGTGATTCCGGCTACTGCGGTTCCGTCAATCGCGCTAACGGGCTTTCCGGCATCATCTGTCAGGACATGCCAAGTGCTGCATCCGTCGGTGGAAATCTCCCAGAAACCCTCGGCATTTACTCGAACCTGTGGCGTTATGCCATCGTTATCTTTAACATTGGCAGCACCGTTAATGATGCTGAAGTTCTCTCCGTCCAGCGACACAATCCAGTGCCCTTCAGTGTCTACACCGAGTACGGGGACAACGGAAGGAGATTCGGCTCCAAAAGTGACCCGGACGAAAGTACCGTCACTGAGTTCAATATTGTAGCCATGTTCCGTTTTATCGTAACCAACAATGAGTATATTATTCCCGCGAAGGAATTTTCCAACGGCTATGGCATTATCATTGGCTGTGGCGGCAGCCTCTTCCAGATTGCTTATTCTGAGCGCAAGTGCATCTAGATCGGACTCCAGCCCAGATTTGTTCAGGCAGGAAGCGGCTGCGGATGCAAGTAGCATCAACGCAAAGAGTTTACATCCATGTTTCATATCTGTTCCATTATTTTATCCAAAATATGCTCCCTGTCCCATACATCGGCACTCTCGGAGAGTTTTCGTGCAAGTAGACCGCAGAGACTGTCAAATAATTCCCGGTGCTCCAGATAGTCCAAATTATGCAACTGGTAGGGATCATCCAGGTCATCGTAGAGTTTTACTTCACTTAAGGTATAATCCCGGTTCAGGGCAAGTTCAAAGGTGTAACGGGCGGTTTTCAAACCCCGTGCGACAGGGAAAAAATGCCTGAATAGACCATCAGGATCGGCGGCTCCGTTCACATTCCGCAGGTATAGGGCGGCCTCAGGTCTTTCGCCTTCTCCGCTCACGAAAACGGAAGACAGGTCCCGCCCCTCCACGCTCGAAGGTATCTCATGTCCGCTCAATGACAGCAGGGTGGGCATTATGTCCACCGAAGCCAACAACACGGAATCCACCCGTGGACGAATTTTTTCAGGATAGCGCAGAAGGAAAGGCACATTGAAAGACTCAGTCCATATCGAATTCTTTGGATCTTCGGTTCCCTGACTGCACATGGTCTCGCCATGATCAGCGGTAAACACCACTATAGTATTTTTTTCAAGATCCAGGCGGCGAAGTTCTTCCAGCAACATTCCGAAGTGTCGGTCCACAGAAGTTACGTTGGAAAAATACTGCCGGATATAAGGAGCTTTGGCTAGACTCGTATCGGCATTTTCGCGTATGTATAGGGCCGATAGTGGCTGATCCTTGTAGTGTGCGTAATCCTCCGGAAGGCAATCCGTGGAAGGATCTTCGTAAGGACTGTGAGGCGGATTGTAGGCCACACAGAGAAAGAAAGGACGTTTTTTGTCACGCTTATGCAGGAATTCTATAGCCTTGCGCGTTTCATGAGTCACGGAGAACTCATGAGGGTCATGACGCACTCCTTCGGTATCCCAGTAATGCGGATTGTTATGCTCGTCGAAAGTACCGTAGGAATACCAGTACCCAAAACCATGGCGACGCTCCGCTGGTGTGTATGCATCCCATTCGGGACGCCGGTCGCTTACGTAATAACCCGGATTAGCAGGATCATTTTCCATGGGCACTTCCGCATGCAGTTTACCAATATAAGCACACTCATAGCCGGCATTAGAAAGCACATCCGAGATACAGGTGGCATCTGGATTCAAGGTATTGTCCGGACGCTCTGCCATGCAATTGGAAATGATACCGTTTCGCTCTGGATACATCCCGGTAAGGAACATGCCACGGTAGGGGCTGGATAATGGGCAGGTAGAGACAGCCCTGTTAAGGACCAGAGCCTCGCGGGCGAAGGCATCCAGACAGGGTGTCACGACGGGATCGGCCTGCCAGCGCTGGGTACCATCGAAATCCGGGCTGTTCCAGAAGGCCATTGCGCTTCCTCGGAACTGATCCGGAAAAACATACATAATATTGGGTTGCTCTGGCTGCTTTGTGCATGAGAGACTAAGCAGTCCTATAGCAGGAAGAAGGCAATCCTTGGTTTTCATTTCAATATCAAGTTTTCGGTGCGGGCTTCGGCTGTAGGAATAATGAGGGTGGTTGCATCACCCGAAACAACGGTCCTGGTTCCTTCCGGAGCCTGTTCCAATTGCCATTCTCCCTTTAGGCGAAGGGTCACGCTGGTGGCCGCACAATCATTGTCTATCCAATGACGGCTGTACACACTTCTTTCTACGGTCCGGCCGTCGGAACCATAGATTTCATCAGCATCTCCACAATAAAGAGCAAGGTCGGGATTGGCGATGCTCAATTGCAGACGCTCTTCCTTCTTTTGGTAAAGGAGAAGACATGGTGAAGCATACGTTACAAGGCTGTCCACAGGAGTCTGTTCAAATACAGCAGCGGCAACCAGACCGCTGCGGCGGTCTTTTACAGCATGCAGGGAGCGACAGCGGGCCAGCCGTTCATACGGTTTGTCGGAGATGCAGGATTCCACCTCGCCATCGGTGGGATGCACCAGCACCATATATTCGTAGGACGGGAGTTTGTCATGCGGCAGATATGCCTTTTCGAACCAGCCTTCTGTGGGCGCATCGGTCTCTTCATGAAAGGAATGTTGCAAGCTTCGGGTAAAGACAGCCTCCCCTTCCCCAAGAATCCAGACATTGCCGAAACGGTCTTTTAGAAAATCGGAGCACCGATGTCCGGAGGGTTCTGCCTGAGATGGGAGGGCATTCTGGAAAAGGGTAGTATGTGTAGGGAGCGCCCCTTCGATATCACTTCCCAGACATACTGTAACGCCATCCAGAAAGAAAAAACTCTTGCGGGCACGCAGTGTACCGTCGTATTTGTCATTGCCGTGCAGTTTCATGGCATAAACGCCATAATTCCCTGCCGCAACGGAGCCGGCAAACCATTCGTCGGAAAGAAGCATTTCTTCATATCCGGAATATTCGTCGGGATTGATCACATGGGCTTTCATTTGTTCCATTGGCAAGACGCCGGCCGTGGTTCCGGGCACATGGCACCAGTCATAACCGTCAACGCGGTACCCGCTGCCAAAGGCCGATACCGGATGTCCGTCGGCCAGGATTTCCATGCTGCCATGTGTAAGATAACGGCCATAGTGGTTGGCCCCCTGATAAATCTCAGCCGACCAAAGATAACGGCTGTGGCCCGCAAAAGTAATAAGCCAACCGTCTTTCCTGGCCGACATGGAGCAGTTATACGGATACGCGTGAACGCCCTCTGGAGCACTTTCTGCACAGAATCCGGCGGTTTTTAGGGCATTCGCATACTGTCCGTCCGGATCAAGACGCAGACTGGCAGCGGCCAATTCTGGATCTATTGAAGCCGAGGCATCAGGGGTGCCGGAGAGGGCCAGCAGTCCGTATTGTTCTGGAATCAAAGCACCCTTACCGTCCGGATGCCGGCCGGACATGGCCAGCGGGAACGAGGCTTCGTTACAGTAGAAGCGCATTTCCAGCAGCGCTTTCTTAAGGATGGCGTGACTTTCCTGGGACACAGCAAAAGGCGTTCCATGCAGCAGCCAGACAGCCTTTACAGCCCCGTCAAAACCACCTGCGGCATAAGCAGGATAAGCTTTCCGGTGATGGAACACCGTCCCGTCCGTCTTAAAACAAGCCTTGGTGCCTGAAGTATAGCGGAATCCGTTGTCTATCCATCGCGAGAGCGCTTTTAGACAAGCATATTTGTAAGGCGTATCCTCCAACATGACAAGGGCGGCCACACGGCCGAGAAGGCTGGTATTGAAGGCATCTATGTCCATTCCCGGCCACTCAGGAGCCGTTTTCACTTCGCCCACGCCCGAAAACCATTCCATGGCCTGTTGCACCTGTTCCAGCAGACCGGCTTCCCGGAGCACGTCTTTCATGATAACAGGAGCAGTATAGAAATTGCGCATGCTGTACCCTAAGTGATGGAGCGTTCCTTGGGCGCTACCGGCGGCAAAACCTTGGTCCAGAAGGTGGCGGGTCATATCGACATACATCCGCGCCAGTTCTTCCTTTACTGCAGTATCGGTGGCCTGCTGCCAGGAAAGAGCCATGCGGAACATGCGGTCATTAAAGGTTCTCAACAACTGCCCATCCGCCTCAAATCGCTGAGCTGCATTGCGGATGCCAAGATTAAGGTAAGTTTCTGCGAAGCGGGTGAAAAAGACGGGTTTGCCGAGGACTGTGCCGTCGGGGTTATAGTGGATATCGTATGAAGCATATACACTTCTGGCTTCATCAAGACTGAACCTCTCCTTGCCATAACTCACCAGAGACTCAAAACGAGACCGAAGCGTATCCATCGACGCCATTTCATCGGTCGAAAGGGAATCTTTGCAGGAAATATCAAGTTCTTTTCTGGCATGAGACAGCAGCATGAGCCAGTGGACATCGGTGCCCGCGTTGACAAACGGAACCTGAAAATCGGCTGTATGATAGCGCACATCCTCAAATACCGCAGGGATTATTCCATCAAAGTACAACGTGCCTTCCCCTGGACCGTCTATGCGGATACGTATCTGGTCCATTCCTTCTTCGGGATGACCTTCCATATCGCGGTCAAAAGCCACCCATGCCCCACGCCATCCCTGGAATCCCAATCGATAAGGGAAAGAGCAGCATACACGGCCTTTTTTTAAGAATTCGAAACGCAACTGTCCCGTAAGTTTTTCGGGAGAATACACCCAGAATACAAAGGTGGAAACAGATGTTTCTTCCGGATTGGGATTCCGACTCAGATAAGGGACTGGGCGATTGAAGTTCAAAACTGCGCCGGAGCACTTCCAACTCCATTTGAGGCTGTGCTTCCCGGTCTTGTAGTGTTCTGTGCTGATTCCCTCCCCCGACTCAAAAGACATATAGTCTGGGTGCACGAAATCTGTCTGTGCAGCCAAAGTAAAACAGCACAGAAAGGTCAGCAAGCCTATGATGAAGGAACTGCGCATCATTTCATAGTTTTTCTACAATGGTAATAGGAAAATCTACAGTTGTTCGACTCGTGCTTTTGTAGTTGGCATTGATACACACGAACGATGCTGTATAGTTTCCGGGTATAAGATATGTAAAAGTAAAGGAATCCATGTAGTTCTGAAGATTCTTCAGGACTGTCCCCTTGTCGTTGGGGACACGGTTGAGCGGAGTGGGAGTAGTGAAGATCCAAGCATCGATGGCATAATCCAGCGCACCCGCACCCACGCCCTGGCATACAATTTGGGCCGCACTATTGCCAAAGCGCACCGATCCGTTGCCGGCATTTTTATGATACGGTTCCAACTCTGGATTCATGGCTACAACTATTGGATTAAGGTCGGTTATGGACATCATAGAAGGATCGGTTCCTTCCATATCGATGGTCATGTTGCCGTTGATCCAATATGTGCGCTGTGCACTGCTGCCGTCATTCTTGGGATTCCAGTGAACAGCGATGGCAAAATTGTCAAGCAATGCGCTCATATCGTAGTCCTGTCTTGTCCATACAGCCGATGCTCCTTCGTTGTACTCAAGCTGTGTCCAACCCTGCATGCCACCTTCCACCATTGCGGCTACGGTAGCACGATCAGCCGTGCCGTCATCGCCCTTGAGCCCTTCAAAAGTATTTGAAACATATACCGACAAACCTCCGGCATGGCCGTAATTAGGCCGGTAATCCATGGTGAGCGAAGCTGATTTCACCTGCTCTACGGGGACGGAATAACGGTCTTTAAAGCAGTACTTGGCACCGGTTTCACCACTGTAGAAGAGGATATTGTCGGCATTCCCCTGGATGAGGAAGCGGACTGGCTCTCCAGCGTAATAGGTATTAGCAGGATCCAATGTTATCCGGCAAGATATGTCCTGCCCCAAATCATGCTGGCAAGCAGCAAGGACCAGTAGGAACGGAAAGATAATTATGATCTTTTTCATAAGCAATTACCAAAGAGAATTCTGTTTGAGGAGGGTATTCACACCTAGTTCAATGGAAGGAAGAGGCAACAGAATGTGACGGTCTTCCACAGCGGCACCCACGTCGGCGGCATAAGTGGCCTTGGTATTCTTGGACCACCTCCCGTCAACGGTCCATTCGACATACTCATGCATGCTGCGCACAAAGATACCCCAACGGATGAGGTCCCACTTGCGCAGCGACTCGAAGCAAAGCTCCCTGCCGCGCTCGTTCCGGACCAGTGCACGGAAACTGTCTTTGTCATAGTCGGAAAGAGGTGCTGTAGCTATACCTGCGCGGTCTCGCACAAGTTTCAATGCATTATAGGCGTTTTCGTCGGGTCCGGAGCTCACCTCATTGGATGCTTCGGCATACATAAGCAGCACATCGGCATAACGGAGCAATGGATAATTGATGGTGGTGTAAAGGTTTTTGGCTGATTTCACACCTTCGTAAATAACCTCACGACGGAATTTGCCGCAGTTGCGGATACCTTGGGCAGCAGTGGGATCATCAGTGGTAGATACTCCATCATACACATAGGGTGTCTTGTCTATTGATGCTGTGCTGGAACCGCTTCCGGAGATTCCGTAAGGTGGCTGGTTGGCGTTGCCAGAATAATTGTATGGAGGCAAATTCCACGCCTGACGGCTGTCGGTGATGATTCCTAGTTTTTTTTCGCTGTCAATGCGGTCCACGTCCCAGTACAGATCCCAGAGTTTGAGGGAGCCATCGTACATGCCGTAGGAATAATTGCACTGGAAGGACGAATAACCAGTACTGCCGGTTGACTGCAGACCAATTACATCGCCGATGCGGCCGTTACTCCAATAAGCGGCACTGGTGCGATCTCCCAGGAACTCCACCTCCCACATGGATTCGTGGTATTGTGTGTCATAATTGTCTTCTATCATATTGATGAATACCTGACTGTATTCCGGGTTCAGCCTGCAGCGGCCTGCTGATATTACGGCATAAGCGTGATCGCGCGCAGCAGCATAGAAAGAATTCTTGTCTCCACCTTGAACACTGGCTCCGGCCAGAAAAAGATTAACGCGGGCAAGAATTCCATGTGCCGTATCCAACGTGATACGGGATGGTTGCAAGGATATATCTTCACTCAGATTGTCAAGGCAGGCATCCATCTCCTCCACCACCCAGCAAAGGATATCATACTGCGATGTAGCAGCACACATCACCCCACTGTGACTGGTTACTTCCTTGTCACGAAGTGGCACATCGCCCCAGGCTTGAGCCAACAGAAAATGGTAATAAGCGCGTAGGAAACGGGCTTCGGCGTACATCCTCCCATCGGTATCAAGGTCCGTGGCAACAATTGCTTCCATGAAGGCATTGGCATTGCGTATGCCCTCATAGATACGAGTCCATGTCTGATAGATATAGGCATTTCCTGCATCGAAACGGTACTGCTGCAATGCCGTACTTGCTGCGGGTTGGCGATTAAAGTAGCACAGGTCGTCAGTATTGGCAATCATCAGGGAATAATAATTCCCATAAAAGGCCTCATGGCTCATGGCGCCGTAAACACCCGCCAGGCCATATTCTGCTTCCACTGCACTCCGATAAAAAGTTCCCTTGCTAATAACCATAGGTGTCAGGTCCAGAAAACTACAGGAAGAAACTCCTGCGGCTAAAATGGCAAATACTACTGATTTGATCTTTTTCATAACACATCAGTTTTTAGAAACTTACATTCATACCTGCAGTAAGGCCGATGGCTCGCGGATACGCAGACCAGTCGAAACCAGGAGTCAAGACAGAATTGCGAGTGGAGACTTCCGGATCAGGGCCGGAGTAAGAAGTAAGAGTGAGCAGATTATCTCCTGAGATATAAAAACGCAGGCTTGAAGCATGGATACGACGCAACGCCCTGGGCGGTAGGTTGTAGCCAAGTGTGACACTCCTCAGACGCAGGAACGAGCCGTTCTCAATGACACGGGATGAGTAAACAGCCATGCCGTTGGCATTCACGCGCGGGATGTCGGAAGCAGGAGCTGTTTCCTCGTTGAAACGGCCTTCGTAAGAGCGAAACTGGTTCAAGTTGAGTTTTGTACCGTTTTCGAATACCAGACGATTGGCATTGAGGACATCGTTCCCATAACTCCATGAGAAGAAAAAGCCCAGGTCGAAGCCTCTCCAAATGAAATTGCTTCCGAAACCACCGGTATGAAGAGGCTGGCCACAGCCTATTATGGTGCGGTCATCGTCATTTACTTCGCCGTCCTCATTAATGTCACGGTACTTGGGATCGCCGGGGCGCACATTGGATTGTCCGACGCTGGTCATGTATGGGATACCGTCTTTCAAAATCCCAGCATCGGTAAAGTCAGAAATCTTGTAAGTCCCGTCATAGATAAAGCCGTACATCATACCGGAAGGCTTGCCTACTTGAGTAATATATGGGTTCTGGCTATTGTACTGCTGGTCCCATGACACCGAGCGAAGCAACGAATACTGATTGTCGGTAAGGGCCGTTACCTTGTTGCGGTTGATACCGATATTGAAATTGAAACTCCATTCGAAGTCTCGCGTGCGCACCGGTACCAACCCCAGTGTCAGTTCCAGACCATTGTTCTGCATGGAGCCAATATTGAGCATCTCGGTAGTGTAACCGGAGGATGCTGGGATTGTGGCAGCCAGCAGGAGATCATAGGTATTCTTAAGATAAACGTCCCCGGTAAACTTGATGCGGTTGTCAATGAAAGCAAGTTCCAAACCGGCATTGTACTGTTCCGTTGTTTCCCACTTGAGTTTGTCGTTAGCCATGTTGGACGGGTAATACCCCGCTATGGACTTGCCGCCGAACACATAGTCAAAAGACTCCTGATTGCCGGGCAGAGTGGCTATCTGGGAATAGAAGTCATATGGCGTGGTTGTGCGGTTGTTTCCCGTAAGGCCCCATGACACACGCACCTTACCATTGGACAGCCAATTCTGCCCCTTCAGGAATTCCTCACGGTTGAAATTCCATGCAAGAGAAGCCGATGGAAAGTATCCAGCTCTGTTGCGTGAAGGGAACTTAGAAGATCCGTCAGCTCTGAAAGATGCTGTGAGATAGTATTTGTACTTATAGTTGTAATTGAACCGGAACGCTCCGGACATCATTCGCCAGTCATACTCAAAAGGAGTAATTGTCTGGTACTGACCGGTATGCAGTCCACGAAGGCCAAGAGCCTCGGTGGTCATTTGAGTGACACTTGTCCCGTAATAGTCGTAGTTTTGTCCTTGAAGGGAGAAGATACCCGTCAGTTGCAGATGATGTTTGCGTCTGAAGTGCTTGTTCCAGGTAAGCACATAATCGTTGAGCCATGTACGTTGGTCGTACCAGTAAATAGAGCCGTTAATGCCCTTGCCGGAAGGAGATCCCTCATAGCCCGTGTAGGTTTGTGAACCATTGAAGGATTCATTGCGACGTTTGTTCATGGTGTAGGCACCCGTCACTTTTAGCGTAAGGCCTTCGGCCATGGTCCACACCAGTGAGCCGTTTGCGCTCAAATAATCCTGCACATTATGCCGATACTCATTCCGCACCGTTTTGGCCGGATTGAAGCGGTAATCATTGGAGGAAGCCACGTCGGCGTCCACCAGGCCGTCTACCCACTCGTCGTCATCCCCTATTTGGGAGAGCGGACGTACAGGACGATATCCCCATACGGAATACATGAGCCATCCAGAGGCTGAAGAGGACTGTTGTGCGCTGGTAGGGTTGGTCCCATTTGTGGCACTGCGAGAATAATTCAGAAGCAAGTTCAGCTTAACCCTGTCGGAAATAGCCTGCGACATGTTAACCTTGCCTTGATACCGCTGAAAATTTGAATTCACAATGATGCCGTCCTGATCGAGGGCCGACAGGGATATGTTGTAGGTCGTGCCGGTCTTATCACTGCCTCCCGAGACCGACACAGAGTAATTCTGCACCAAAGCATCACGATAGATACGGTCCTGCCACGAAAAGGCTTTCACATTACGATAGTCTTCCAGCGAGTTCTCGGAAGTTATGTAATAATTGCTGCCGTGAGTCTGGTCGGTGATGTCTTTCTGCAAGCGGACAAATTCATAAGCATCCATCAGATCTACTGGATTGGATATCCGGTTACCTGTCAATGTGGCCGAAAAATTCACTTTCGGCGTACCCACAGCACCTTTTTTAGTGGTAATCACCACGACACCGTTAGCGCCGCGGGCGCCGTAGATAGCTGTAGCCGATGCATCTTTGAGGATGTCAATGGTCTCGATATCAGCCGTGCTCAGGGATGAAGACATGGAGCTCTCGGACGGAAACCCGTCAATGATATAGAGTGGAGCGCTTGATTGGGTGAGAGAGTTGTTGCCGCGGATGACAAGCTGTGCAGTAGACCCCACAGAGCCATCGGTAGTTGTGACTACTACACCAGCCACCCGACCGTTCAGAGCCTGGTCAAAACTGGTCACCGGAGCACTGAGGACCTCGTCCAGAGACACGGATGCGGCAGAACCGGTGAGGTCTCTTCTGGCCACGGAGGAGTAACCGTCACTGACCACCTGCGATGCCTCCAAAGCAAGGTTGTCCTCCTTCATCACAACATTGATAACCGTACGTCCGGCAACGCTTTCCGTTATGTCCTGATAACCAAGGCAAGAGAAGGTCACCGAAGCCTTGGCCGAAACGTTGAGCGTCCAGTTGCCTTCGACATCAGATACTGTTCCATTTGAAGTATTCCCGGTCTCATAGACCGTGGCAGCGATGACTCCTTCACCATTTGAGTCGGTAATCCTTCCCCTTATAGTAAGGGTCTGACACAAGAGCATCTGGGCAGACAAAAGGCCCGGAACCATGATTAAAAGAAACTTTATGAGAAGTTTCATGGCATTAATTCTGTTTCAGTGAAAATTCTACAGGATGTCCGTGACGGCAGGTCACGTAAAGCAAAGTATAGTCGCCATTGGAAGAGGCTTGGACATCGGTCCCGAAAACGCTGTCCGTATAGGGCTGTTCCAAGGCCCAGCGGCCTTCCACCAGCACTTCACGCACAAGCGGCTGGCTCTCCTGTGGCGTAGTATAGGTCTTTTCCGTAAGGCCAAGATCAGGGGCACAAACGCTCATGATGCGCTTTCCCCCATTATCCCGCTCCATAACTATGGTCTCTGCCGGAATGCTGATATGCCTGGTAACATAGGTTCCGTAGGCTGCATAGGCTGTAATACCTGTGGCATAGTCCTTCACAACGTGAGCCTGCCGGCTTGCATGAAGTACCTCGAAAGGACGTTTTCTGGAGCATGAGCGACGTTCAGCCGAAGTCGGTTCCACAAGAAGCAGGTACTCATAGTTTGCTCTTTCTGGAGCGACACCATGATCAATGACGGCCGTCACAAAATCCCCTTCTCCATTCTTTTTCCCGGTATTATCCGGTGACTTCTGGTGCTGACGGTAAATGACCAGATTCTGTGGTTCATACACTATATAGCAGTTGCCCTTTAGATCTTCCACTATCGTCTTTTCATTACGTCTGACGGTCTGAGGGAATCCGCCAACAAGTTCTCCGTCCACGAGGAGGGCCTCTGATGGCTTCGAGAGATGCTGCTGAAACAGTGTTGTTTCCGTAGGAAAGGACGAATTGTTGGAAATGTCCGTTCCTATGAAAACAATACGGTTGTCGAAACAAAATACACTTTTGGTAGCCGTGGCTCCGCCGCAGAAGTTCTCGCGGTCTTTTTCAGTATAAGTAAATGCCATAACACCATTCTTCCCTTCCAATGAGGATACGCCCGGGAAACGGTCCTGATTCCGCTCCATGAGGGTGCCTTTCAAGGGACTGTCGAGTTTATCCCATGGCAGGTGGATGGCTGTAGTTCCTGGAAGACGGTTCCAATCCCACCCTTCCTCAACGTAGCGGGAATCCTTCATGCCAGCGGGTTTTCCGCTATTGATGACCTGCACGGAACCATAACTCTGGTAGCGTCCGTAGCGGTTGTTGCCGGCATAAATCTCAGAGCCCCAGACATCGCTGTTAAAGGCCTTGAGAGTAACCGCCCAGCCGCTCCTGCGGTGTATGCCAAATGAGCCGTAATTATAAACGAAAAATCCCTCAGGTGACGGTGATTCGCTGATTTTAGAAACTTTCAGTATGTCATTCACACCTTTGTCGTTTCCCTTCAGTGCCATATATGCTCTGCCAAGTTCGGCATCCACAGATGCACCGCTACCGCTCAAATCTCCCAACACGGCGAGGTAGCCGTAGGCATTTCTTACTTTTACGGGAATGCCACCTCCAAAAGGATGACGGCCGGAAATACCGGTAGCCCAATCATATAGGTTGCACCAGGTTCGCAGAGCCATCAGTCCGGTCTTCACACAGCGCCTGGCCTTTTCTGAAGGGATGAAAGAAGTGCCGGCAACAAGTCTGAAATAAGTACCCAGTGTGCTGTATGCACCAATAGCATATGCAGGATAGTTGCCGCCATGATGGAACATTGTTCCATCCACCTTGATGCCCCCCAGTGTACCATGTGAATAACGCATGGAACCGTCCATCCAATTGGTCAGAGCCTCCATGTGGGCCTGCTGCAAATACGGAGTATCCTGCAACATACAAGCCACTACTTTGGGAAGAAGCAAAGTGTTCCACGAGTCCACAATCTCGTCACGGTCTTTCTCAAACGGCATTCGGCATTCGGCTTCACCGCTCCAGTATGAAAGGGCATCCCTATATGCTTCCATACAGCCTGCATTTCGGATTTCATCGCGAAGAATCCACAGAGCATCGGCCCAGCCGCGGATACTGTAACCATAATGATGGTTAGTGCCCATACCACTGCCTTTATCAACACCCTGAAAGATAAGGTGATCTGCCACCAGAAAGAACCGCTCAAGGGCTACTTTGTTTCCCGTGATACGGTAATCCAGTGCAAGACGATACAGTACGGTGAACGCTCGCTGCATGAGGATATCGGCCGAGGAACTCTCGTCGTTGCTCACGATGGGCGTACCTTTGGGCGTGCCGTCGGGCAGGCGCTCCAGTTTCAGGGCAGCGTATTCCTTCTCCAGCGTCTTGCGGTAAGGAACAGGATCATATGCTCCGGCTGAGGGCATTTCCTCGCGGAAGAAAGAGTCAAGATGAGCAGACATCAGTGTCAACGAGAACTCGTCAACTGAAGGCGAACCTTTCAGCGCAGGGTATTCATCCCATTCTTGGAGTCGCGCCCAGTGCCAGAGATTGCGGCGTAAGAGAAAATGATTATTGTCTGGAATCTGCGCATCCGGCGTATTCTGGTGATGTATGTTATCGGCAGTAAAACTGAGCCGGTCCAGGCAGAAGCTGCCCTCCACCGAACGTACGGACGGGCGGATGACCATCATGACACCATCGCGTCGCCGGTCCTTCACGGGGACTTCTCCCACATAACCATCAGCAGTATGCATATCTTCGTAACGGACCCAAGCAGCGCGCCACCCCTTGAAATCCATACCAAAGTGGAACCAGCAGATATCTCGGCCGTCCTGTCCGCGGAAAAGAACTTGTAAAGGTTCCTTGGAAGGAGTTTCATTGCAAAGCCAGAACATCACCCCCCCCTTACGGCTGGACATAAAGGCTTGGATGGCTTCGGGGTCCGTGATGAGGAGTTCAGCTTGTCCGGTCCATGAGAAGCGGAGAGACGCAGCGCCGTCCTTGAAACGGTCGTGCTCTGTGCGCACACTTCCGCCCCCCCCGCACTTTCACCTGCGAGGGGATGGTTTCAAAATCGTAGCCAGCCAGATTACAAATACCGAGGGCAAAAGATAAAATGACTATTAAAAACTTTCTCATTTAAGTTTGCTTCTTCTAATGAGGGCTTCCAAGAAATAGTAATCGGCGTAATTAAGTGGGACGTCAATATTGCTTCCATGCGGAAGAGAGCCAACACTGTGCATTAGAATAAAACCACCATTGGTTCCTGGTTCGGCGCGGTAGGCCGGAGACGAAAGACTGGAGAGCATCTTGTCAGCAGTCTGGCGGTACTGTGTCGTTCCCGTCAGGGAATAAAGATGATAAAAGGCGCTGGCCATTATGGCTGCAGAGGAAGCATCGCGGTACGTGTCCGGGATGTCCGGAGCATCGAAATCCCAGTACGGAACACCGTCTTCCGGAAGTCGGCTAATGATGTAGGCAGCCACCTTCTCCGACTGTTCAAGATAGCGTTCGAAACCTGTATAGGAATAGGATGTTGCGAAACCATAGAGGGCCCAAGCCTGACCGCGGGCCCATGCTGATTCATCTGCATATCCCTGCGCCGTACAACGGTGCAGGACTTCTCCGGTCCCGGGATCATAGTCGACCACATGATAACTGCTGGCATCCGGGCGGAAATGGTTTTCCAAAGTTCTGTCAGCGTGGCTTACAGCAATCTTGAAGAAAGTAGAGTCTCCACTCATGCGCGTGGCATTGAAAAGAATCTCCAAGTTCATCATATTGTCTATGATCACAGGACACTTCCAACCGCGCTCAGCCTGCCAGCCCCTGTCCACATTCCAAGACTGTAGTACACCTGCTCCCGTACGGAAACGGGTACTCAGGGAATGAGCCGTGGTGAGTATTATATCCTTATATTCAGGGATATTCTTGATTCTCAGGCCATTGCCGTAACTGTCAAAAACCATGAAGCCTACGTCGTGATGCCATGTCAAGTACTGTATGCTGTCAAGTTTTTCTGTGTGCGCCCGGGCATGATCTGCCCACATTTCATCAGCGGTCAGTTCGTACATATACCAAAGGGTCCCGGCGAAAAAGCCGCTCACCCAGTCATCTTCTGGCACGAACTCCACTTCTCCGGCTTTGAAGGTGGAAGGAATGCGGAGTGTGTCTCCCTCCTCACTAAGTGCAAGAAGGGATGACAACTGCACTCTTGCATTTTCCACATTGTCTTCAACCAAACGGTCTGATTTGTGGCATGCCAACTGGCTTACTACAGCCGTAACAGCTGCGATGTATTTAATGATTGAAATATTCATTTATTCTGCGGTCCATATGAATTGTATGCATCCTTGAGAACGTAAGTGCCCATGACGACGTCAAATGATGCAAAAGGGTTATCGGCCTGATTGGAAAGCGTATTGACAACACCATCTGGCTGTCCGTTGAGGTTTCCTGAATAAACCCAAGTACCGCCGTTAAGCCCATAGATTATATCTCCGTCGTTTATGATGCACGTTTTGTCCTGATCTGAAGAGAATATGTAGTAGGTCTTGCTGGTGCCGCTGGTCGCAGGCGAATAATATATATTTCCGCCCAGTCTCAAGGATGCCACCCTGAAATGACGGAACAGACCGTTAGGGCTTTGAACATTGTAGAAAATATTATTTTTGACCGAAATATTTCCTGACCAGCAACTGGCATCGTCGGAATTTGTCTGTGTGGTTGTATTGGCATAATTAAGCACCTGAAAAGTATTTAATCCTGCACTGGAGACAACATTGTTTTCGAAAAGCACATCATTGTAAACATCCATACGGGGAGATTGTCCGGCATTCACCAGTTGCACCGATCCTGAGAATCTTATATTTGAATTCAAAAAGCGGATGCTAGAGATTCCGTATCCTGTGGCGTTTATGGCAAAGAGGTTCTTGGAAAGTATCAAGTCACAATCGTCAAAATGCATTCTGCCAAAATCCGATTCTGCACCACTGTTATTGAATACATAACTATCAGTAACAGATGTAGCATCAAAAATAATTCCTTTCATGACAATCGTTCCCCCTCGGAAAACGGAATAACGAGAAGGTTTCAAGGTAACGTCAGAAGTGGGATTGCGGTTCACCAGGACGACTTCCTTGTTAAGAATAAGCGGCGAGGAATAAGTGAAATCCTCCGCTCCGCTGAGGAACACTATTGCCTTCTTGCCAGATACGGCGGAGCGAATATCTGGAGAGGTGTCGGAATCCAACACCTGTACTTCATTGACACCGCTAAAATCCGCCTTATTATAACCAATGCCGGCAATTTCAATAGTCGCACCTGCACTGAAAGCGGCATACAAGTCATTGCCGAAGGAAAGACCTCCAATTGTGCCAAGTTTTACAAATTGGTTACGCTCAAAACTCACACCACCCTTGGTGCAACGGGTTGCAAAGGAGCCATCTGTTTTGGTAAGGGTAAGAGTTATTCCACGCGAGAAAGTAACGGGAGCCACAATGAAATAATAGGTTCTGCCTCTCTCAAGGGCAGTTCCGTCGGCATGTTTAAGTGTTACGGAAAAATCGGATGCAGTAACAGTGGGGCTCCCGGCATTATAGTCAATGCTGACTCTTCCGGAAATTTTTTCGTTGTTGTTGCCTGTAATGGCCACACTCTTCACATCGTATTCATCCAGAGTGAATTGCACAAGGGCTCCGACATTCCTGTATGACAATGACAGTTCAGAGATGGTCGTATATGCTACCGAAAGATTGGCGCCAGGGGCAAAACTGTCAGGGGTTGCTTCTTGAACGGCAGGTAATGTAGTAGTGATTACGCTTCCGGAAATGGAAGAAGCCGCATCGTAAGGATAGAGACTGTAAAAAGAAGTGGCGCCCTCCGTGACGGAAGCGGAAACAGAATTTGCAATAACCGTAAAAGGGGTGGAAATAAAGCCTTGGACATTATCATAGATTGCCACCTTATCTTCTCCTTCTGTCCATACTACGGAATGATCGTCCAGACTGCTTTTGACACCATCCGCATAAACTGAAAAAGTAACATCTGAAAGTTTATAGCCGGACTCGGGTATTTCTTTCACGCATGAAACGAGCGCCGCCAAAGTCAGAATCATATATATTTTCGTATTGCCTTTCATATCCCGAATTCAAAAGATTGATTTAAATAAACCTAAGCCGGTATCCCAATCAAAGGCCATATCATTTCCAAATGATTCATTTTGCGCTGACGCACATAAAGGTCCTGTCATTTTCAAATGAAGGACCAGGCAAGCAGGGGTCTTATAATTATTCATTTTTATAATTGGTTTTAATGGTTATTGTTTTTTTTGCAAAATTATGCAGAAAAGGAAGAACCTTTTGATATAAAAATACAAATAATTTATAATTTTGTCCAATAAAGAATTATTTGTACTTTTATCCATGAAAGTGCTTGACAAAATACTGAGTATCATGATGCTGACCATTCTGCTCGGAACGGCAGCTGCAGCCACGCCTTATTTTAATCATCTTACAACCAGTGACGGACTTGCTCATCCAGACGTCATGTCTGTATGTCAGGATTCCTTGGGAAGAATCTGGTTCGGCACAGAAAACGGACTAAGTATTTACAATGGCAACCGCATGGTATCTTACAGGCCATACGATATTAAGGGGGGACAAGTTTGTTTCAAGGAAAGCCTGGTAAAAAAACTGGTGTGCGATGCCCTTGGCAAGGTGTTTTTTCTTACTTCTGGAGAACTGGTATGTTATAATCCACGTACCGATAAAATGGAAACGCTTCTGGAAGGAGACCTGACTGCATTATATATTGACAATGGACAGGCTTGTGCTGTTCGAGGACAAGAGCATTTCCGTTACGATGAGGAGAACAGCTGCATGACAAGCACGCAGAAACTACCTTTTTCTGGAATTAGAGATATGCTACGTGCATCGGACGGCAGCCTGTATCTCATTTGCCCGGAAGGTCTGTTCCGGGCTGGAAAGGAATCTTCTTTCCAACAATTGAGCTCTTTAGGAGACCTCTATTCCCTATTCGCCTCATCTACCTGTGAAATCTGGACAGGAAGCAATACCGGTGGACTGCTGCGCGTTTTCCCTGACGGCAACATACGCCATTATACCACGGCAACAGACAAAGAAAGGGGGTTTCTCAGCGACAATATCCGCTCGGTAGTACAGGACGGCAAAGGGCAAATATGGTTTGGAACATTCAACGGACTGTACATATATAACCCAGACACAGATACTTTCCGCTCCTACTACCGAGAAGACAGAGAAGGCGGGCTTTCCAGTTCTTCCATTCATGCTATGCTCAAAGACAGAGATGGCATCCTCTGGGCTGGCACCTATTACGGTGGTGGGAATTATACCGATACAAGAGCCGGGGCCTTTTCTTTCTTTCCAGCCACACAAAGCGGAGACGATGGGCTTTCCTTCCCCGTAGCAGGGCATCTTATGGAAGATGACGAAGGATACATCTGGATATGTACCGAAGGTGGCGGGCTCAACAAACTGGACCCTGTAAGCGGAAAGATAACGGCTTATGGCACGAATCGTTTCAAAAACGCCAAGTGGTTGGCAGCGTATCCGGAAAAATCCGCGCTTTATATAGCCACCAATCGGCAAGGCCTTTTCCGTCTGGACAAGCGCACTGGTCGTATATCGCGGGAAATTGTGCCCAAAGACAACGGTTCTCCATTTTACGTAATCAATGTGGTGGAGCGTTATAAAAACCTGCTTATTCTTTCTACCGACGACGGTGTATGGCTCCACTCGTGCGACAGCCAGAAAGACACCCTGCTATATCCAAGGACGGAAGGCATACGCTACGTGCACGGAGTCATAAGTGGGAACAAACTGTATCTTGCTTCATCTACCGTGGTTGAATTCGATCTTGACCGAAAAATCAGAATCGGGGAATACCCTATCGTCACAGAAAGCGGGAGAGCACGGCCAATGCGTCTGCTGGCGCATAAAAATGGCTTTCTCTATGCCAGTACTTTCGGACATGGATTGTTCCGCCTTGAAGATGGGGCCTTCAAACTTATCAAAGATTCTCCACGAGATGGTTACCAACTCGTCGAGGCCGGAGATGACAGAATTCTGATTTCTGGAGATCAGCAGATACAACTTATTGATACTGATGGGCAGATACTGCAGCGCTATCAGATTGGCAGAGACCTGCCACTTGAAGCAATGGTACTGGATAGCGGGCTGCTCCTCTCTGCCGATGGTACCGTTTATGCCGGCGGAACCAATGGACTGATGAGTTTTTCTTTGAATACACAACCTGGTACGCCAAAAGACAGCGTATATTTCTGCGATCTATACGTAAACGGCGAGATTCTAGCCGCACCACTCCCCTTTACCGGAGAAGTCAAATTTGACGGACTTCAAAAACGTCTCGATTTTCATCTCGCCTCACGTCACAACATTACTTCAATAAACTGGGCAAACTACGAATACCGGCTGCATGGACGAGATGAAAATTGGACTATTCTGGACGGGCCGGCACTGTCTGTAGCAGAACTCAAGGTCGGCAGCTACCGATTGGAAGTCAGGCACAAGGATATAATTGCTCCGGCGTGCAGCATTGAACTGATCATTCGCCCTCATTGGTATGCAACGACACTGGCGAAAGTCATATATCTGCTTTTTGTACTGGGATTACTGTGGTTTCTGGGGCGGTCTATATATATTCGGCGAGAAGCCGCACGTGCACGGCAACTCAACGAGACCAAACTTCGTTTCTTCACCACCGTAAGCCACGAACTGCGGAGCCCTCTCACCATCATTATTGCCCAGATAGACAACATTATGCATACTTTCCGGCTGGCTCCGCAGATACGGTCGAAAATGGGTAAAGTACGCAGCCAGGCTCAACAGATGAATCAACTTGTGAGCGAACTCATAGATTTCCGGAAGTATGAACAAAATCAGGTAACGCTCCATCTGAGCCAGACTCCGGTAAATCCTTTTGTCTCCGACATAGTGGAGAAATTCAGGGAACTGGCATCTTCCAAAGACCTGAAAATCCGTTTTATTCCCGCACAGGACGAACCAAAAGCCTTACTTGATAGTTATCAGATGCAGAAATCACTGATGAATCTTGTATTCAATGCTATCAAGTTTACACCACACGGAGGAAGCATTGATTTGGAAGTGGAGAATCTGCCTTCAAAGGAATTTGTTAGAATTCATGTCCGCGACACGGGCATCGGCATTAAAGAGGAAGACAAGGAACGCATTTTCGAGCGCTTTTATCAAGGAGAAGGAACAGAGGTCGTAACAGAAGGCATCCCCGGCTCCGGTATTGGGCTTGCACTTACAAAAGACATTGTTCAGTCTCACAACGGACACATTCAGGCCCTTAACCGTCCAGGCGGAGGAGCAGACTTTGTGATAACTCTTCCTGCCTATATCCCAGCTTCCGGCAATCAAGTTGGTGAAGAGTCTTTGGAAACCAATCCTAAAGGCTCTAAAATAGTGATAGCCGAAGACAATACAGAGATGAGGACTCTCCTTAAAGAACTCTTCAGTGTGCAATACGAAGTATTTCTGGCAGAGGATGGCGCAGAAGCTCTGGAACTGGTAAAGAAGGTGGAACCAGACCTTGTGCTCAGCGACCTCATGATGCCCCGGATGAACGGAGGAGAACTGCTTGCTGCCATCAAAGGAGACCAAAGACTGGCATCCATCCCTGTGGTGCTTCTGACAGCCTTGGATGACACGCAAAATCGCATGGAGGGGCTCCTGAAAGGAGTTGATGACTTTATAGCTAAACCATTTGACTCAAAGATTCTGCTCGCACGTTGCAACAACCTTGTGCGCAGCAAAGGTATTAAATCGAATGGTAATTCCAGAAGAGAGTTATACATGAAAGCAACAAATCAAGAAGATAAAGACTTCCTTGAGCGTTTTTCATCCATTATTGATAATAATATCAGCAATCGTGACCTTGACATAGACACGCTTGCATCACTTATGAACATGAGCCGTTCACGCTTTTACAGCAACTTTAAGAGAATCACTTCAGAATCTCCGGCACAGTATATTAATGCCTGCCGGCTTGACTTGTCCTGCAAACTATTATTATCTCAGCCAAGCCTGAGCATTGCTGAAATTTCCGACCGGTTTGGATTCAACACGCAGAACTATTTCTGCCGCCGCTTCAAGGAACGTTATGGTGTATCTCCGATGCAATACAGAAGGCATCAGGAATGATAACATGGTGGCCCAGACCGAAGAAGCATTGCAGGGCGTCTGCTCCCCCATGACGAGGTCAAGCCGTGTGAGCGGGTCGTTGAGGTCTCCTATCCAGAGGTCGTTCCCATTGACTGCCAGCGAGAAAACGTAGTGAAACTGTTCGCGGTCGATGCTGCTCTGGGTGTAGAACCACAGGTAGCCGTCTGCAAGGGCGCCAGGAGAACCGCAAGCATCAGGAGCAGGAACCTCATTGACCGGGAGCCTTGAAATCCTTGCGCAGGGTATAATGGTCTTTGTCAGGGAAATCCGCAGGCGCAGCCTGGGTGACCTCGCCGGTGGCGGCCCATTCGCAGCCGCGCAGCAGAGTCACCTGATAGCCCGTGCATGTCATCGCGTATGTCATATTGGGGTTGCTGCCGCAGTGGCCGAGCACGTCGGCGAAGATACGCCCCTTGCCGTAGGTGACCGTCCACATCAGCGGTTCGTCACGCCCGTCGTCGTGGGTGGTGGCTATGATCTCGACATTATTTGCCGGACCGCGCAAACGGGTATAGATCTCGTCCTTGTAATGATGCCAGCTCTTAGGAAGTCCTTGAACTATAGGATGGTGAGGGTTGGGATGGTCCACCAGCACGTGGTGCTGCAGGCCGTGGTGGCCAGCCCATCCGGGGGTGTAATCATAGACATATCTGCCCTCCTGCATATAGAGGTAGGGGCCCCATTTCTCGTCGCGCCTGTTCCAGGCACCGAGGCCCGACATCAAGTTGTACGCCTCCCAGTTCTCCATGGGGATGACCGACGAATGGATGAACACCACGCCGCCGCCGTTCTCCAGGATCTGCCGTATGCATTCGGCGGTGCCGTGGGACCAGTGGCTGCCGTCCTGCCCCGCAATGACCAGCGTGCGGATCTTCTCCTTCCTTGCCTTCCTGGCTGATTCGCTCGTACTTATAGTTCCACGCGGGATGGTATCCGTCGGCGTCGGTGGTGAAGCTGTTCATGTCGATGTAATAATAGTACATCTCCGCGAGGCCGTCTGAGTCGCGGTCGTCAAGGTTTACGTTGTACTTGTCTGTGACGAATTCGTCGGACATGTACTCCACCTCGCCGGTCTTTGTGTCGACCACTGCGATATAAGACTTAAACAGGTCAAACTCAGGCCAATGGCCGTTGTCGTGACCGAAAAGGAAGACGTGCTCGGACTGCGGATCGGAGTCCATCTGGACGAACGCGGACTTCTGCAGTCCATAGCCCTTGCGTATTACGGATTCGGGAATGTTGTTGCGTGCCGCCTGGGCCATGGCGTGAAGGGCTAAAACGTTCAGCAAAAGGATACAGAGCAAATGTTTCATCAGTCGTCAGAGTTAGTGTCCGGTTGCAAATTATAAATAATTTGTATTCTGTATGTCCACAATTGAGCACATAAATACGTTTTGTCATAGTCCTATACTTGGTCCTCGAACCTATTGACGTGGACGCTGTCAACGCCCTGGCGAAGGAGATTCTTGGTTGACGTCCTTGAATACAGACTTTCAGGGATAAACTATAATAAAATAAAAAATAACTAAAATATTTGCTTTTTAACTATAATTAATTACATTTGCATCAATATAACTGATGTATAATGGACTTGAAGAAGTATTCGAATACCCAGATTCTGCAAATGCTTGGGCAGAGATTCAAGGATTACAGGCTGACGATGAGCCTCTCCCAGGGAGACCTGGCCAAGGCGGCGGGCGTTTCGGTTTCCACCGTCCATAAGTTCGAGACGGGCACGATTACGAATATGAACGTCACCAATCTGATGGCCCTGCTCCGGCCGGTCGGCCTGCTGGACCGGTTCGACGACCTCATCCCGGAGCAGCCCGCGAATCCCTATCTTACAGCCCCGGAGCATCAGAGGCAAAGAGTAAGGAGGAAGAAGAATGGATAGGAATATAGACAACGGTCGTTTGAGCGTCATGCTCTGGGGCCAGGAGATTGGACAGCTTTGCTGGAACCCGGCGAAGGGCAACTCCTATTTCTTCTTTTCCCCCCAGTATCTTTCATCGGGGCTGGACATCGCACCGTTGACTGCCTCATCGAAGAGTCCCGCGGCCCGTTTCGCCATCTATGGCAACACGGACTCTGCAAAGTATCAGAAATTACCCCCATTCATCGCAGATTCGCTTCCAGATGATTGGGGCAATACCCTCTTCGACCAGTGGTTTGCGGAGCATCATTATCACGAGAAAGACAAGACTCCCCTGGCAAAGCTCTCCTTTGTCGGCAGTCGCGCCATGGGGGCGCTCGAATTCGTCCCCTGCAGCGAGGACGCATTCAGCCCGAACGAGAAACTGATGATCCCCAAACTGTACGACTTGGCGAAGAAGATTGAGCAAGACCGCGAACACGCCATCATCTCCCCGGAAGATACACTTACGCAGAAGGCCTTGATGGCCATCGGGACATCCGCTGGCGGGCGCTTTAAGAAGGCTGTCATCGCAATGGACGAAAGCGGGAATATCTTCTCAGGCCAAACATCCACGAGGGGTGACAGGAAGTATTACATCCTCAAGTTCAATTCCCCCGAGTTCTGTCTCTCTGAAATCGAGAAGACTTGGTACGATCTGGCCACACGGGCAGGAATCACCATGATGCCTTCCCGCTTGATCGAGGTGGAAGGCATCCGCCATTTCCTGACGGAGCGTTTCGACCGCCGCGCCGATGAGAAGGTGTTCACCCAGACACTGGCGGCTGTCAGTCCTGAGGCATATTGCTATGAGGATCTCTTCTCTACCTGCAGGCAGCTCTCTATCCCCCAGGATGAGATGAACGAGCTCTTTCTGCGGATGGCATTCAACATCCTCTCCAACAATACGGACGACCACGCCAAAAACTTCTCCTTCATCATGGAGAAGGACGGCTCCTGGCACCTCTCCCCTGCTTACGACCTCTGCTTCATCTTGAAGACCGCTGCAACTCCCCAGAGACGTCACGAATCCTCTGTTCGGGGGAAGTTCGAAGATATAACCACTTCAGACCTGCTGGCCTTCGCCGCCCAGAACGACATCAAGAATCCCGCGAAGTACATCGACAAGATAAAGGATGCACTCAAAGATTTCCGCTCCCTGGCTTCCGCGAATGGCGTCGCTCCGTGCTTCATCGACATCATAGAGTCACGGCTCCGAGAACTCTCTCCGGATGTCTTCACGCCGGCTGCCGCCACGTCGGCTCTGATCCGGTTCGAGATGACCGATGTGGGGAACATCCACCTTTACGCGACAATCGACGGACAGGAAAGAAGGCGTGTATTCACGAAGAAAAACGAGGAGTATGAGGCGATTCTCGGTGCCATGAAAAAGACGCTCTCACTGCAGGAGCAGGAAGAGATTCTGGAAAGGCTTTTTAAGTAGGAGGTTTCAGGAATATTCGTTTTCATTTCTTTGAAAAATTATTCCGATTTCTCTCTTTTGTATCGCTACATCCTTAAAGTCATTCTTTGCGGAAGTTTGCTGCTGCGGAGCGGGATCAGTGCGAGCACGATTTCTTTCAGGTCGGCAGCTAATTGCTCCTCCTGTTCCGTAGTCAGATGAAATCCCGACGGGATGTCATAGTTCTCAAGATTGTCCAGTACTCTCATCCGGCGGGTGGATTTATGGTTTCAGCACGATCCATTCCCCTCCCTTCTTCGGACCTTTGTGGTCGATTTCTCCTTCTTCTGTCAGTTTGTTGACGGCTTTTTCAATTGCGCGTGTAGATATACCGATTGCTTCAGCGATTTCACGGAGCGATACTTTTGGATTGGATTTCATCATCTCCTTAATCTTTACCGAAGTTTTTACCGAACTTTCTACCGAACTTTTCCCCGAACCGTGATCAGATTGTTCGGTAGAAGAAGCCTTCTTTTTCCTGAGAATGGTGGTAAAGAAGCCCTCGGTCTTGTATTCGGCCGGAGGGAATCCGTCTTCTGAAAGGATTCGTGCGATACGCGGGATGCCGGTGCCGACGCTTTCGACAAGATGCAGCCGGGTGAACATCCGGAAGATGAGCGGGTTCCTGGAGCGGCTGCGGTGGCCGAAGTCGGCTGCTACATAGGGCAGTAGGCCGCCGGGGTTTGAGATTTCTAGACGGTCGTCGTAGAGCTGGACCATGATCTTGGCTCCGGAATCGAAGTAGTCACGGTGGCAGAGGGCGTTGGTCAGGGCTTCTTTTATGGCATCGAGAGGCAGTTCCCAGATTTCCTGGCGAGGGTCGAAGCCGTGCATGACGTATTCGACGGCCAGATATTGTTTGATCCAGGCCGTGGCGTTGTTGTATTGTGAGAGAAGTGGGCCTTCGAATGTCTTGGAGTCGATGATGTGGACGTTCTCGGTGCCTTTGAAGCGGACGCAATGGATGATGGCGTTTATGAATCGATTACCGCAGGCATCAGAAAATAGCATCGGAACGGCGTTGGTTATCTCTCCCTTGTCCGTGAGGAGTCCAAGGTTGGTGATAAGCTCTTTGCTGGGGGCATCGGATGTGATGCCGGCCTGGCGCTTGAAGTCGCGGACGGCTTCTTCGGAGACATCTTCCCATTTGAACCAGGGGCAGACACCCATATCGAAGTTGAGCTTTCCGACATCGTCGAAGATCTTGCGGACATCGGCCGGCTTGCGAAGCTTCTGGGAGTTGGCTCCCCTGCGGACGTGGACGGCTCCGGAGCAGAAGTAGGGCTTGTCCTCCCCTTCTTTGACTTCCATTACCCAGATTCCGTGTCCGGAAACGGTGAGCGGATAGATAGCACATTCGACCTGGGGCTCAATCTGGTCCACGGAGTCGCGCAGGGCGGAGCGTTTGGTGTTGTTGATGGTGAATCCTTCCGTGAACTCGCCGTCATTATCGACACCAAGGAGGATGTATCCGCCGGTCGCATTTGCGAGGGCGCAGACTTCTTCACTGAGCTCCCTTACTTTGGAGGGAATCTCGCGCTTGAGTTCTACGTGCTGGCCTTCTCCCTGGGCAATCAGTTCTTGTGCTTTTATCTCGTCAATCATGGCTATCCGAATTAGATTACAAATATACTGATTTCGCGCGACACTCTCGCTATCAAGCTTCGTCAATGACGTTTAGATCTTTGTCAACATGGTACAGAGGCTGCCCGAAGGCCACATTCATCAGGGCGAAGTGGTCTTTCATTTCCATACGGGTGTAATGGTGAACTGCATTGCTCCCCTGCCGGTGAAGTCCGGCCGCGTAGATGTTGACCTGGACTTTGCTCATCATATCGACGTGGGTCTTTTGCGCGAGCTTTGAAGAGGCGGCTTCGTAGAGTGGAATGTTGATGTTGTCGTGTTTCTTGACGTCGTATGGGTGGTGACTTTGCGGTCTAAGCCGCAGAATTTGATGAGTTCCCGGACTTTGTCGTTGTATGTTGCGAGAAAGGATGGTTTCATCCAAAAGCCGAGGTTGAACTTTGTTCGCGTGATAATGTCGTACGCGAGACGGATGACGGGGGCTTTATTTTTCTAAACAACAGAAAGTGAGAACTGAACAGAAACCGACTTTATATGTATCGAGGGCACGCAATCTTTTTTTGTTTTTGTCCCCGAGGCCTTTTTTGCAGCAAAAAAATCGGACACCTCAAAAAATTCAGGGACAGTAGGGGGACAAAAGTGAAAATGTCAAAATATTAAAGTATTGATTTATAATAAGATATAGGGTTTCTCGATTTCCCGCATCTACAAATACGGCATCTGGCCGGCCTTGATAAGCAGGCCCCCTATAGTTGGGGATGTCTTCTCCATCGCACTGGGATTTTACAAGACCAATCCTTGGCTTACCGCCATACTCTTCCTTGTCGGCAGAACCTTGCGCTTTCTCGTTTGGACGCTTCTGCTTGGAGATGTAAGTGCCGATATGGAGAATTAACAAAAAAAGATTATTTTTGTTCTTTTGAAAAAAAATCTAAGATGAAGATTCACGAAGAGGCGGCTCGCTGCCTGCTATGTGTCGATGCTCCGTGCAGCAAGGTTTGTAAGAATGGAGACCCTGCACGCGCCATTCGCGCCATTCGCTTTGGAAATGAAGCGCTGGCCGGGCAATGGGCGCATAAGTGTACTGATGAAGAACTTGAGCAAGCGGAAAAGGCCTGCATACACTACGACAGACCAATCAGGATCAAGGAGTTGGTCCGTTCCGTGGGCTCCGGCAAGCCTGCGGCCGATAAAGATCTTTCAATAGATTTTGTGGGCCTTCGCTGCGAGAATCCTTTCTTCCTGGCCTCATCTGCCGTATGCACAAACTATGAGATGGTGGCGCGCGCCTTTGATGCAGGCTGGGGCGGAGTGTTTTACAAGACCATCTGCAAAGATGAAATCCGTGAGGTCTCTCCCCGTTTTGACGCCGTGAAAGATGACGCCCGCTTTGCCGGTTTCCGTAACATGGAGCAGCTGTCTGAGAATCCTTACAAAGAGGATTTCGAAATCCTCCGGCGGCTTAAGCAGAGCTACCCTTCCAAAGTTGTCATCGCATCCATCATGGGACGCATTGAAGAGGAATGGGCAGAACTGGCTATAATGGCCGAGGATGCCGGCTGCGACGCAGTAGAGCTGAATTATTCCTGCCCGCAGATGCGGCTTTCCGGCATGGGCAGCGACGTGGGCCAGGACCCCGAACTGGTTACCTTCTACACCGCCCTCGTGAAACGGAGTGTAAAGATTCCCGTAATCCCTAAGATGACGCCCAACATCACAACCATCAACCAGCCTGCCATGGGCGCCTACTTTGCCGGGGCCGATGCCATATCGGCCATTAACACCATCAAGAGCGTGACCATGAGCCCGGAGGCGGCAGTGAGCGGGAAGCAGACACTGTCAGGATACAGCGGCCGCGCCGTGAAGCCCATTGCACTGCGTCACATCCTTGAAATGGCCATGAATCCCCTGTTTGACGGAAGCCGCGGCAAAAAGGTTGAACTGAGCGGAATAGGCGGAATCGAGACCTGGAGAGACGCCCTTGAATTCATCCAGCTTGGCTGCCGCAATGTCCAGGTCTGTACAGCCGTAATGCAGTATGGCTACCATATAATCGAAGACCTCAAGCTTGGCCTCCAGACTTATATGGCCGATAATGGCTTTGAGAAACTGGAAGAGCTCGTAGGCTCAGAGCTGAAGAACTTCGTACTCCCCTCAGACCTTGACCGCGACACGATGGTATTTCCCACGATAGACCGCTCCCGCTGCATAGGCTGCGGACGATGCTTTATATCCTGTCAGGATGGCGGCCATCAGGCTATAACATTCGACAGCGAAACCCGCCAGCCCAGAATAGTGGGCACCAAGTGCGTTGGCTGTCATCTCTGCCGACTGGTATGTCCTACAGGAGCTGTCGGCCTTGCAAAACGAATCAAAAAACATAATTGAAGAATACGGATGGGAATGTCCTCAAATATCATTCATCGATGAAAGTAATTGTCATTGGAGCAGGTATTTCCGGACTCACTGCTGGCGTTTATACCCAGAGGGCCGGCCTGGAAACCGTGATACTTGAAAAATGCGCAAATCCAGGCGGCCTCTCTACCAGCTGGGTACGCAAAGGATACACATTCGAGGGCGGAATTCACTGGCTCATCGGGGCCATTGAATCCATCCCGCTTCATAATATATGGATTGAAACCGGAGCCCTCCAGGACAACAATCCGGTGTTCTTCAAAGACCCGGTCTATACCCTCATAGATGGAGACGACAGGATTCCCCTTTACCGGGACCTTCATGGGCTGCCGATAAAAGGCCTCAGGGACCGCCTCGCTCTAATGAGCCTGAAGTTCCACGTCTGGTGCTTCCGCTATTTTCATCAGCCTGTCAATGATTTGCCGGGGCTCAAAGTAAAATTCCCCCGCCCGTTCTCTGTATGGGAATACGTCCGTATGCTCCCGGCGGTCCTCATTACTCCGTTTCTGATGATGCAGTCGGCAGGAAGCTACGCCAAGCGTTTCTCAAGCAGGCAGATACGCGCGCTTCTCGGGGCGGTTGTACAGCCAAACATCAACGCCCTGTCCCTCATTTACACCCTTAGCACCTTCTCCAGCGGTGACAGCGGCTATCCCGCCGGAGGCTCTGCCCGCATGGCAGGCAACATGGCCGATACCTTCACATCCCTTGAAGGAAAGATCCTTTATCGGACTCCGGCCCTTGGGATAGAAAAAACAGCAAACGGCTGGGCAGTCCGCACTGCCGGAGAAGTCTTCGATGCCGATGCCGTCATTGTCTCTGCCGATGCGCGTACGGCCATTGACAAGCTGTTCCCAGAACCGCTCAAGGACAAGTGGGCAGGAAAAATGCGAAAGGGACTTGAAACCACCCAGTGCATGTTCATAGGCCTTGGGATAAAGAATTCCCTGTCTGAGTGGCCCCGTTCCATGCAGATAGTCCTGAAAAGCCCATTCAGTGCCGCGGGTATAAGTTACGACACCCTGGTGGTAAACAACTATAACCGCGAAAGGGCATTTGCCCCGGAAGGCTGTACGGTGCTCACCTGTCTTCTTCACGGCCCCTCCTATGCTTTCTGGAAACAGGCCAGGGAAAACGGAAGCTATGTCAAGGAAAAGCAGGCAATTGTCGAGATGTTCATCGAGGTTCTGAGCGAGGTGATACCCGAAATCAAGGACAACGTAGCGGTGACAGACATGGCAACTCCCCTCACCTACGAACGCTATTGCAGCACCTTTGAAGGAAGCTACATGAGCGACTGGCGACGAGGCAAGGGCCTTTTCCACGCCCCCATACGCTATATGCGAGGGCTTTATTTCACCGGCCAGCGCACTCTGTACTCCGGCGGACTCCCCATTGCCGCCCAGTCAGGAAGGATGACCGCCCAGACTCTGTGCAAGGATTTCGGGATTGTTTTTTAGCGAAGAAGAGAAGCGCAGATTCTTTCCGCCTCCGGCAGGGTGTCGAATTTACCCACGTCCACAAGGGTAAGGCCGCTCTGGATGTGGCCGGCGATGGGATAATCGGCACACACTTTCAGGTAGAAATCCATGATTGGAAAGCGGTCTGGGGCATTTATCGAGTCAAATACCTTGAAAACAGCCGGAGAGATGTTGTGTATACCCGCAAAGGCATACTTATGGCATGCGCCAGGATTCAAATCAGGATACGGTGAACGGACTTCGCCGGTAGAGATATCTGTCCAGCCGACAAGCCTCATGTCATCATCAAACAGCAGATAACGCCTTGTTTCCCTTTTGCTCACGAGAAGGGTTGCGAGGGCGTTTGAAGGCGCCCGCAGCGAAGGGATATCCACATTTGATACTATGTCCACATTGTGTACCAGAAAAGGCTCAAGGGTATCTTCAAGGAGCGCCCTGGCATGCTTTATTCCCCCGCCGGTCTCAAGAAGGCAGGCACTCTCGTCAGAGATGCTTATTTTCACGCCAAAGTCGTTGGATGAGAGGTACTCACGGATTTTATCGGCAAAATGATGCACATTCACCACTATATCGTCATAGCCGGCATCTCTTAGCCTCATTATGGTATGATATAGGAGCGGCCGGCCGCAGACAGGGACCAGCGCTTTGGGCATGGTGTCGGTGATGGGTTTGAGGCGCGTTCCAAGCCCGGCCGCGAATATCATTGCCTTCATAACACCCTTTCGATATTGAGTTCGCGGTGGGTAAGGACTATCTTCACGTTGTACTTGTTTGCAAGATGGCTTGAAAGATGCTCTGCACTGTAGACAGAACGATGCTGCCCGCCCGTGCAGCCGAAACTCACTTGAAGATGCGTGAATTTGCGCTCCAGGAAACGCTCTACATGGGCATCGACCAACTTGTAAACGCTTTTCAGGAAGGTGGTTATTTCGCCGTCGTCCTCCATGAATTTGATGACCTCGGGGTCACGGCCGGTGAACTGCCGGTAATAATCGTATTTCCCTGGGTTGTTCACGGAGCGGCAGTCAAAGACGTAACCGCCGCCGTTGCCGGTGTTGTCGGCAGGAATGCCCTTCTTGTATGCGAAGCTGTAGATATGCACCTCCAGGGTCTTGTTTTCCGGGATGTCGTTGAACTGCGGCATCCTTGTGAGCTGCAGAAGTATCTCATTGAGGTGGGGATAGTCATCGAAAGGCGTCTGCAGCAGCGTGCGGAGGTTACTCAGTGCATAGGGAACGCTGGCGATGAAGTGCGGCTTCTTCTCAAAATAACCGCGGAAACCGTATGCCCCAAGCACCTGCAGGGTACGGAAAAGGACAAACAGCCTCAGGCGCTTACGGAAGTGCCCTTCATCAACGTCCGTAAACTCTTTCAGCGCCTCCAGATATGTGCCGATGAGTTCCTGTTTCAGCGCCTCCGGAAAACGCGAACGTGCCTGCCAGACGAAGGAGGCGACGTCATAGTATACAGGCCCGCGGCGGCCGCCCTGGAAATCGATTATCCAGGGCTTGCCGTCACTGACCATGATGTTCCTGGCTTGGAAATCCCTGTGGAGGAAAGTGTCCGAATCCTCTTTGAGCAGGTCTTCACGAAGGTGGTCATAATCGTCCTGCAGAAGGGCTTCGTTGAATTCCAGCCCGGTAGCCTTGAGAAAGCAGTACTTGAAATAATTGAGGTCGAAATCTACCAGCCTGACATTGAAGGCGCCCTGGGTCTTTGACCAGTCCATGCCTTCTGCACCGAGATACTGGAGGCGGGGCAGCTGCGCAATTGCCTTTTTGAGCAAATCCACCTCCCGGGGGCTGTAAACGCCGTTTTCCCTGCCGGGAGCAACCATGTCGAAGAGGATGCTGTCCCCAAGGTCTTCCTGAAGATAGGACAGGCCGTCTTCGCTTACCTTCAGGACCTTAGGGACATTGAGCCCTTTGCTGCAAAAATGTCCTGAGAGGTATATGAAAGTGCCGTTCTCCTCAATTGACGTGCCCTTTACAGCTATATAGCTGCCGGCGCTTCCCGCCATGCGGAAATACCGCCTGTGGCTGCCGGAGCCGGGGAGTTCAGTTGCAGAATCCGGTTTTACGCCGGTAAATGACTCATATAGCTTTTCAAGTACTTCTTCCATTCCCTAATAGTTCTTTGCCTGAAGCTGGAAGTAGCTCTGGGCGTGGTCACAGACAGGGCATACCTCGGGGGCCTTGGGGCCGATGACGATATGGCCGCAGTTGGAGCACTGCCAGATTGCATCTCCGTCACGTGAGAAGACGATGCCGTCTTCGATGTTCTTCAGGAGCTTGCGGTAGCGCTCTTCATGCTCCTTCTCGATGGCGCCTACAAGTTCAAACTTTGCTGCAATCTCAAGAAATCCCTCTTCACGTGCCTCCTGAGCCATCTTTGCGTACATGTCTGTCCACTCGTAGTTTTCGCCGTCGGCGGCGTCCTTGAGGTTTTCTACCGTTGAAGGCACCTTGCCGCCATGGAGGTATTTGAACCAGATTTCGGCGTGTTCCTTCTCGTTTGCTGCAGTTTCTTCGAAGATTTTGGAGATCTGTACGTAGCCGTCCTTCTTTGCCTTGGAGGCATAGTAGGTGTACTTGTTGCGTGCCTGAGACTCGCCAGCAAAGGCGGCCTGCAGGTTCTTTTCTGTTTTAGTTCCTTTGAGTTCCATAATTATTGTATTTTGTGCGAATTTACTAATTCTGTTCCAAACAAGCAATAGTTGCGCAGTATCCCGTGCTCCATGCCGCCTGTAAGTTGAATCCGCCTGTAATAGCGTCAATATCAAGCACTTCTCCGGCAAAGAAAAGCCCGGGATGCTTACGGCTTTCCATGGTGGATGGGTTTATTTCCCTGAGGGACACTCCCCCGCACGTGACAAACTCATCCTTGAAGTGTACACGGCCTGCGAGAGGGTAAGTGTCGGCCCTCAGAATCTCTGCAAGGCGGGAAAGGCCTTTGGAGCCGGTTTCGGAGCAGCGGATATCGGCACGGAACCCGGCCTTCGAGAGAAGATGCTCCCAAAGGCGGGCTGTGAGGCCTTCCGGATGGACGGAGGCAAGCTGCTTTTTTGCCCCGGCGGCAAGGAGGCCGGAAAGCATTGATGGGATGTCCCCGGAGGCCGGCAGCCAGTTCACAAGGAGGGTGCCCCGGTAATCGGCTTCGGCAAGGTGCCTGGCAGCATAGGAAGAGAGTTTAAGGGCGGCAGGACCGCTTATGCCCCAGTCCGTCAAAAGCAGCGTCCCGGAGGCCCTGAAAGGCGTTCCAGCCATGCCGATGACCACATCTGCAAGCGTCCCTGCAAGCGAATTGAGGCCTTTGTCCCCCACCCTCATCGTGAAGAGTGAAGGCACGGGAGGGACAATATCCAGCCCCAGTCCTTCAATGAAGGAAAGCCCGGTAAGTTTGGGACTGCCACCGGTTGTGACGATGACCTTATCAGCGTCAATCAGTTCGCCGTTTTTGAGCGTGCACTTGAAGCCCGGCTCAATTGACTTAACGGCCGATCCCGTGCGCACATCCACGCCAAGGCGGTTCATGAGGTTCTGAAGGGTCCTCACAATCTGCATGGCATCCTGTGAGGCCGGGAAGACACAGTCATCGGCCTGGGTAACAAGGCGGACGCCCTCCCTTTCGAACCAGCGCATCGTATCTTCACTACTGAAGGTCTGAAGCGCCCTTTTCATGAGCCTGAAGCCCCTGGGATAGACTTTTTCCAGGGACTCAACGTGGGCGAAACTGTTGGTGAGATTGCATCGGCCTCCCCCTGTAACGGCCACTTTTGCAAGCGTCCTCGGGCCGGCCTCCAGAAGGATGACATCGGCAGACGGATCCCTCCTTTTGAGCTCTATTGCCGCAAAGCAACCGGCAGCGCCTCCACCTATGACCGCAATTCTCATATCTTGAAAAGCATTCCGCCGATATTGTCCTGAGAGGCCCCTGTGACCGATTTCAGGCATGACGGCAGGTCAAACATATAGAGCGCTCCAAGGAAGGCAAAGATGAGCGCTTCCTTGAATTCCACTATCTCAGGCTGCGGGACGATGAGCCTGCAACCGGACAGTTCCGACATTCTCATGATGAGAAACTTGTTCCATGCACCGCCGCCGGTAACCAGTATACTGGAGCCCGGCTTCACAACGCGTGAAAGCTGATATGCGCAGTGCTCGTAATAAGTGCGGAGAAGATTCTCCAAAGACAGCCCTGACGCATCCAGAACGGGGAAAACGTTCTTTTCCACCCACTCCCTGCCAAGTGACTTCGGAAATGGCTTGGAATAGTAATCGAGGGAATTGAGCGCCTCAAGAAGAGCCGCGGACACACTACCCCGGGCGGCAATTTCACCATCCCTGTCCATCTCCAGGCCAATTGTCCTGCAATATCTGTTTATAACATAATTGACAGGACTGATATCAAACGCTATCCGCCTTTCGCCTTCCCTCCATGAGATGTTGGAAAAACCGCCTATATTGAAGCAGTAGTCATATTCGCCGAACAGGAGATTGTCCCCTACCGGCACCAACGGAGCGCCCTGACCGCCAAGCATTATGTCGAGCCTGCGGAAGTCTGAGACCACGGGAATATGCGTTTCTGCGGCGATTGCGGCGCCGTCTCCTATCTGGAACATTACCTTGCGCCCGGGCTCATGGAAAACAGTGCTTCCATGAGAGGCGATAATGTCCGGATGCACGCCGAATTCCGCCATGAATTCGTTCACTCTCTGCCCGAGATACCGGCCATATTCGCTGTGGAAGCCCACGAATTCACGAGCACTCATGTTCTGGACTTCGGACGCCAGTTTCCTCCGTAATTCTTCAGGATAAGGATAACCCTTTGCGCAGTCAATGTGGAAAGACCATTCCCCGTCTTTGAGCGAGAATGTTGCGCAGCAGACGTCCAGTCCGTCCACCGAAGTGCCGGACATGAGCCCGATACATTGAATCGTTTTTTCCATACCTTTACAAAAATACGAATTTTTTGCCCACCTTCGTGAGAAAAGTATAATCGGCATGAAAAAACATCTATTTGCGGCAGTTATCCTCACTCTCGCCCTTGGTGTCACCGGGGCTTCCGAATTCCACGGCTCAAGAATATAAAAAATGGCCCCGGATAAACTCCGGAGCCATTATTGTTTAAGGTCATACAGACTAGCTGAGGTCTGCACGTGCCATTGCATCCTTGTAGTACTTCTGATCCACGAAGACATCTTCCTTGTAAGGATTGATGTGACGCTTCTTGGAAACAGCGATGATGTAGCAGATGGCGACGAGGTTGGTCACGAGGGCCAGTGCGCTGATTACAATCATCATGGTAGGATTTGCAGGAACGATGGAAGGATCTACGGTTGTGCCCACAACTGCAGCTTCGCCGCCGGCAACTTCGTAAAGTTTGCTGATGGTGTCAACACCTTCTGGATAGAGCACGGGAAGGGTTGCCCAGCTGAACCACTGCTGACCATTCTTGAAGGTCTCCTGGAACAGAGGGAATACCTGTGCGAACATGCACCAGATTGCGAGGGTGTTAGCACGGTTCTGGATCCAGCCGCCGCGGTTCCAGAGGAGGGCAGCCACGGTAGGAGCAAGGAGAAGGGCGATACCGCAATACCAGCTGTGAGTAGGCAGGCAGTTGTAGGTATAGGCGAAGTTCCATATGTCGTAGATGAGGATGTAGACCCAGGTCATGTCGGCCCAGATCATGTCCTTCTTGTCCTTGGAAGGATATACGTTCCACCAGGCGGTCATACACATGATGTTGATGAGACCGGCAACGCCGTTCATCACATTGTGCCAGCCACCATACTGCCAGACACCTTCAGAGGTGAGCCACCACTTGTTCCAGCCCATGACGGCGGATTCGAAGTCGGAGACGCAGGCGATGAGGATGTTGATACCCACGATGATGAAGGGGAAAGGCTTGAACCAGTGCTTTGCACCGATGCCCCATTTGTACTTGATCATCATGAAGCCGATGCACCCTGCAGTTGCCGCATACAGCTTTGCATAGTGGAACCAGCCCTGCATGTAGACATGGGTCTGGTTGTTCACTGCCCATTCGGCATTGGAATGAACGCCAACCGCAATTGCGATGAAATAGACTGTAAGTGCCAGAGGGATTGCAAGGAAAGTGATGATACCGCCAAGTTTGGTGCGGCGTGCAAACTCATTGAGGAGGATGAGGCCCAGAAGGACCACTATCATCATTCCCCACTGGGAAAGGGCGTTTGCCCCATAAACCTGGAAAAACAATCCAGAAGCTAATGGTAACATAAAAGAAATAAGGTTTTAGTTATAGTTAGTAATACAAATGTATTCACTGCAATTGGCTTACAAATTTACAAACTTCTAAGAAAATAAGCAATTGAATGTCGCACGATTTTGTATCTTTGTACCCAATATGAAACGGTTTTTACTTATTGCACTGTTTCTGTGCAGCTACATATATTCTACTGCGCAAGAACATAAACCGGACTCTACCGATATCTTCTGGAAGCATCTGGAGCTTGGCGAAATCGTGGTCACAGGCCTCGTAGGAGACACAAGGGTCAAGGAAATGGCAACGCCCGTTTCCGTCATTCCTGCCACTGAACTTCGTTCAAGGGCTTCTTCCAATATCATCGGCACAATTGCAAGGGAGCCCGGGATTTCTGAAATCACCACGGGCGGCGGCATTTCAAAGCCGGTAATCCGCGGTCTCAGCTACAACAGGGTGGTCGTTGTCAATGACGGAATACGCCAGGAAGGCCAGCAGTGGGGCGACGAGCACGGAATCGAAATAGACGGAGCGTCCGTCCACAGCGTTGAAATCCTGAAAGGCCCTGCTTCTCTCATGTACGGCTCGGATGCCCTTGCCGGTGTCATTATCTTCCGCCCGGAGCCTTTGGCAATGCCTGGTACCGTAAACGGCGATGTATCTGCAGAGTATCAGAGCAACAACGGACTTGCCGCTTTTTCTATCCATGCTGCCGGAAATCATGAAGGATGGATATGGGACGCACGTTTTTCAGACAGACATGCGCACGCATATTCAAACAGATATGATGGCAAGGTGCCTAATTCCGGCTTCGCTGAAAGGGCGGTTTCCGGCATGGTGGGAAGAAACGCAAAATGGGGCTACAGCCGCCTCAGAGCAAGTTATTTCCACCTGACTCCAGGTATCATCGAAGGCGAAAGGGATCCGCTTACCGGTGAACTTGAAGGTGATGCCGTGGGTTACGTCCCCGGACTCCCCTTCCAGCAGGTCAGGCATTACAAGGTGGTGTCGGACAATACAGTCCATATCGGCACGGGAGATTTCAAGGCAATTGTGGGATGGCAGCAGAACCGCCGCCAGGAATTCGAGGAATCTGCCGATGAAAGCGGCCTTGATTTCAAGCTGAACACCATGAACTACGATTTTCGGTATCAGGCCACCCTCCCGGGAGACTGGAAACTTGCAACGGGCCTTGGCGGCATGTTCCAGAAGTCTGAGAATCTTGGCGATGAGTATCTGATTCCGGCCTATTCCCTGTTTGATGCCGGCCTCTTTGCCACCGCTTCAAAGGCTTTGGGACTCTGGACCATTTCCGGAGGACTGCGTGCCGATATCCGCCTTCTAAGGAGCGAAGCCCTTGAAGGGCGTTTCGAGCCCTTCGAGAGGACTTTTGACGGCATTACAGGCAGCATTGGTGCAGTCCGGCCTCTTGGTGAGCACTTGACCCTCAGGCTTAACGCCGCCCGCGGTTTCAGGGCACCTAACCTGTCAGAACTTGGCTCAAACGGCGAGCACGAAGGCACCCTCAGATACGAAGTGGGAAACTCCTCCCTGAAGCCGGAATACAGCCTCCAGGGCGATGTGGGGCTGGATTTCACGTCCCAGTACGTCTCCCTGCAATCGGCCTTTTTCATGAGCCGGATAGACAATTATATATTCGCGGCAAGGAATGGCGCCGTGTCAGAAGAAGGCCTTCCTGTATATGCATTCAAGAGCGGAACTGCAAATCTGAAAGGGGCCGAGGTCTCCCTGGACATCCATCCTTTCCACAGCCTTCATATCGGCAGCGCTTTCTCCTGCGTCTATGCAAAAGAGGCCGATGGCGATGACCTCCCCTTGATTCCGGCTCCCAGGCTTTTCTCCGAAATCAAGTACGAGTTCACCCACGGCGGTCACGTCCTTTCCAATTCCTACCTCGCGGTGAACCTGGACTGGAACTTCGCCCAGAATCATTTCTACGCAAAGGACGACACTGAGACAGCAACTCCCCAATATGCTCTTCTGGGGGTATCGGCAGGCACTGACATAATCTACAGAGGCCATAAGCGGGCTTCTGTCTATCTCATCGGTTCAAACCTTACGGACGAGGCTTACCAGCCCCATCTTAGCCGCCTGAAATATGCAGAAGAAAACCCCGTAACGGGACGTCGCGGGGTTTTCAGCAAGGGAAGGAATATTACTCTTAAACTTGTGGTGCCTATCGGCCTTCAGTAACTGCGCGTTTTTCCTTGATAAGGACGTAAGCAGCCCAAACAAGGGTGAGCACAAGTGCCATGGGAACGCCTACAAGCAGCATTTCACGGAGCATGACACTCCAGCCGCCGGTTTCGCCGAGGGCTGTGAAGAACGGGAAGCGCCAGGTGAGTTCACCATTTATCACATGGTCTGCGATAAGCATTACCGAGCCGCCCCAGAGCATCTTTTCGAGGTCTGTGACATGACGAAGGAAGGGAGAGGCGTCCGGAGACGTGATTCTCTTTGCATTTGCCTTACGGAAGGCGCTGGTGGCAATAGCCTGTACCAGAGGTACTACGAAACAAGACATATCTTTTAAACTATTATTTCTTTTATTTCAACTTCGTTTCCGCGGAGAAGGTAGGTTCTGTCGCTGCCGCAGTGTGGGCATTTTTTGCCATTTTCAACGGTAGCGTATTCCTCCCCGCAGTCTTCACAGTAAGTCACTGCCGGAATGGTATTTATCTTCAGCTCGCAGCCGCGAAGGAGGTCTTCCCTGTCGGCCGCCCATCTCCAGCAGTCAGTGAGGTAATCCGGAATAATCGTAGACACTTCGCCGATGTCCATGACAACGGTCTTTACCTTGTCTACGTTGTTCTCCCGGGCTACCTCCTTGACATCCCGGATTATGTAGAAGACTATACCCAGTTCGTGCATTACTCGCCTTTGTGGAAGAGGATTTTGCCTGTTCTCTTTATCATGTAAGGCAGGATGCCGCCGAACTTGTCTTCAGAGGTGCGCATGACGCTTGCCTCAGGATGCACGCGGTGCAGATGGATGGCATCGAAGCCGCACTTCGTAGTACATACACCGCAGCCGATACACTTGTTCTCATCCACCACGGAAGCGCCGCAGCCGAGGCAGCGTGCGGTTTCCTTTCGCACCTGCTCTTCCGTGAGGGTTCCCTGATACTCCTTGAACTTATTGTCTACAGGAAGTACACCGGGATCCTGGCGGGAGGAATTGTCGTAGCTCTCTACTGCGATATCCTGCTTGTTCAGTTCGATGAAGTCCCTGCGGTTGCGGCCGATTGTCATATGACCGTGCTGGACAAAGCGGTGCAGTGATTCTGCGGCCTCCTTGCCCGCTGCAATTGCATCGATTGCGAACTTGGGTCCCGTGAAAACGTCACCACCTACGAAGATGTCCGGTTCTGCAGTCTGGTATGTGAGTTTGTCGGCAACAGGGTATACTCCGCGGAAGAATTCCACCTTTGTGTCCTTGAGGAGGTCCTTGAGGACAACGGTCTGGCCGATGGCGAAGATGACCATGTCGGCATCGAGGGTGATGAGCTGGTTCTCATCATACTCTGGAGCGAACTTGTGTTCGGCATTGAATACGGAGGTGCACTTCTTGAATACGATTCCGCTCACCTTGCCGTCTCCAAGCACTTCCTTGGGGCCCCAGCCGGGATTGATGACGACGCCGTCTTCGCGGGCTTCATGACGCTCCTCAAGCGATGCGGGCATGATGTCCTCTGTTTCCAGGGAGAGCATGGTAACCTCGGAGGCGCCGCTTCTCTTGGCTACCCTGGCAGCGTCGATAGCGACATTGCCGCCGCCGACCACTACCACCCTGCCCTCAACCTTTAGCTTGCCGCAGTTGGCTTCCCTGAGGAATTCGATGGCGGTGGTTGTGCCTGTGAATGTCTCTCCGGGGATGCCGGGAAGGCGTCCGCCCTGGCAGCCGATAGCTACGTAGAAGCCCTTGTAGCCCTGTTCACGAAGCTGGGCGATGGTGATATCCTTTCCGACCTCTACGCCGGTCTTGATGTCAACGCCGATCTCACGCATGATATCGATTTCAGCTTTGATGACGTCCTTGTCAAGTTTGTATGAAGGAATGCCGTAACGAAGCATGCCGCCGGGTTCTGCATTCCTCTCGAAAACCGTGGGCTTGTAACCCATTGTAGCAAGGTAGTATGCGCAGCTCAGGCCGGCAGGGCCGCCGCCGATGATGGCAATCTTCTCCTCCCAGGCATCCTGGACGTTGGAGCAGATGTTCACCTCTGGCACGAAGCGGGTTTCCGCATTCAGGTCCTGCTGGGCGATGAATTTCTTGACGGCATCGATAGCGATGGGCTGGTCGATGGTGCCGCGGGTACAGGCATCTTCGCAGCGGCGGTTGCAGACGCGGCCGCAGACTGCCGGGAACGGATTCTCCCTCTTGATGAGTTCAAGGGCCTCTGTATACTTGCCCTCGGCAGCTTTTTTCAGATAACCCTGAACAGCGATATGGGCAGGACAGGCAGTCTTGCATGGAGAAGTACCCGTGTCGTAGCAGTTGATGCGGTTCTTGTCCCTGTAATCTTCTGTCCATTTATGCTCTCCCCATGCCTTGGCATCCGGCAGTTCATGCTTGGGATACTTGACAGGGCCATTATGGGTGCAGAGTTTCTGACCAAGTTTCACGGCACCGGCCGGGCAATACTCGACGCAGCGGCCGCAGGCGACGCAGTTCTTGGGGTCGACCTCGGCAACATAGGCGCTACGGCTCATGTTGGGCGTATTGAACAGTTGGGATGTACGGAGAGCGTTGCAGATCTTGACGTTGCAGTTGCAGATTGCGAAAATCTTGCCTTCACCGTCGATATTTGTCACCTGATGCACGAAACCGTGGTCCTCGGCCTTCTTCAGGATAGCCATCGCCTCATCGTAGGTGATGTCGTGACCGCGGCCTGTCTCGCGGAGGTAGTCTGCCATGTCTCCGACGCCGATACACCAGTCGCGATAGTCGTCGGCACAGCCTTCTTCCAGCTTCTTGCGGCCATAGCGGCAGCTGCAGATACCAACGCCAAGATGGCCTTCATACTTCTTGAGCCAGTATGAGATGTGCTCTATGTCGATAGACTGGTTTTCCATGGATATGGCCTTTTCTACCGGAATGACGTGCATGCCGATACCCGAGCCGCCCATAGGGACCATGGGAGTGATTTTTTCCAGAGGAAGGAAAGTCATGCGCTCGAAGAACATGGCAAGTTCAGGATGCTTGTCCATGAGTTCCACGTTCATATTGGTATATTCGGCGCTTCCGGGGACGAACATCGGCACCCAGTAGATGCGGTCTTTCCTTTCGAAAGTTGTGCCTTCGTCGGGACCCTGGCCGTTGGTGTAGTGGTCTCCATAGTCATATTCCAGCATGCCAAGATATGCCAGCTTGTCCAGAAGGTCGTCAAATTCCTTTTCTGACGAGGCATAATGCTTTTTGCGGTTCATTTCATGCAGCTGGTCACGAGTCCAGTGCTTGCGAACCTTGAACGGGCTGCCGGGGAGCATGTCAAGGAGAAGGTCCAGTGATGCTTCCCTTGTTATGGAATCCATCTCGTCTTCAAAGATACAGGCAAGGCCCCAGTATTCAGGGGCTTCCGTGGTCATCTTGATCTTTCCGGGGATACGGTCCGTGACGTGGCGCACGAACTTGATGAGCTTGGGGTTGGGATTCTTGTCGCCAAAGTGCTTGGGGACAAAGAGTTTTGACATTTCAGGCATATCGTTGTTGTGTGTAATTATTTCCAGTTTTCTATTTCTTCGAGAAGCCACTGCGCGAACTTGTCCACCCCCTCTCCCGTCTTTGCGCAGATGGGTATGACCTTTGCCTTGGGATTTCTCATGTGGACGTATTCCGTGCACTTTTCCAGATTGAAGTCGAAGTACGGCATCACGTCCATCTTGTTGATGAGGACAACGTCGCAAATGGAGAACATGAGCGGATATTTCAGAGGCTTGTCCTCCCCTTCCGGGACAGACAGAATCATTGCGTTCTTGGAACTGCCGGTGTCGAATTCTGCAGGGCATACCAGGTTGCCCACATTCTCCAGGATGGCAAGGTCTACCCCTTCCAGTTCAAGGGCGTCAAGGCCCTGGCGGGTCATTTCTGCATCAAGGTGGCACATGCCGCCGGTATGCAGCTGGATGGACTGGATGCCGGTTGCTTCCTTTATCTTGATGGCATCAACGTCGGAGTCGATGTCGGCCTCCATGACGGCGATGCGGAGCCTGTCCTTGAGGAGATTGATGGTCCGTATCAAGGTGGTGGTTTTGCCGCTGCCCGGTGAAGACATCAGGTTAAGGAGAAATATCCCTTTGGCTTTCAGTTCTTTACGAAGATTGTCAGCGTCCTTTTCGTTACTGTCGAAGACACTTTTCTTGATCTCGATTACTCTTACCTCGTCCATTGGTTAGTGGTTTTAGCCTTCAAATTTAGCAAAATAACCCGGACCTTGCAATATTTATCTTAGAATAAGCTTCTTAAGTTTTCCGTCTTTCCAGTGAATATCGGCAGTTTTTCCGCCCCTTGTCCTGAGCCCTTTGACGTAGCCTTCCTTCCATTCAGGCGGAAGTGCCGGAAGAGCATCGACAGTGCCGTCTTCACAGGAGTGCAGAAGCATCTCTGCAATGCCGGCAGTACCGCCGAAATTGCCGTCAATCTGGAATGGCGAATGGGCATCCATGAGGTTGGGATAGGTGCCTCCTCCGCGGGCGGCATCCTCCCCTTTATATCCATCCGGACTTACGTATCTCAGGAGCCTTCTGAGCATCTTGTAGGACTTCTCTCCATCGCCAAGGCGGGCATATAGGTTTATGCGCCAGCCGCAGCTCCATCCAGTTGTTTCGAATCCTTTGATTTCAAGGGATTTCAGGGCCGCTTCCGCAAGTTCTCCTTCAGTTATCTGGTGACCGGGATAAACGCCGAAAAGATGGCTCTGGTGACGGTGCCGGGGCTCAAGGTCACGCCAGTCGTGATACCATTCCTGAAGATGTCCGCGGGCACTCACATGGAAGGGCCTCAGGCGCTTGATTGCATCTTCAGCGCGGGCGGCGAATTCCTCGTCGACGCCAAGTTCCCTGGAGGCCGATGCGGCATCGGAAAGACACTCCCTTATCATCGCAATATCGGCAGTTCCACCGTAAAGAGTAGCCCCTGCAAAACCGGTGTCCGTGAGGTAGAAATTCTCCGGCGATGTGGACGGAGATGTGATCAGTTCTCCGTCCTTTTCCACGAGTACGGACATGGCGAATTCCGCAGCGCCTTTAAGAACCGGATAATCCTTTTTAAGGCGTTCCCTGTCACGGGAAAACAGCCAGTGCTCCCAGATGTGAGTGGAAAGCCATACTCCTCCCATTCCCCAGTTCGCCCATGAAGGGCTGCCTTCTCCAAGCCCCACCGGGCTTGTCATGGCCCAGATGTCGGTATTGTGTCCAAGGGCCCAGCCGGAGCCGTCAAAATAACGCCCGGCTGTGTACTTTCCCCCCTTTGCGAGATTATGCTCAAAGTCCAGAAGGACCTCGTGCAGGTCTCCAAGGGCGGTTACTTCAGAAGGCCAGTAATTCTCTTCAAGATTGATGTTAACGGTGTAATTGCAGCTCCATGGCGGGTCCATGCTCTCGTTCCAGAGGCCCTGGAGATTGGCAGGGACACCCGGGGTGCGGGAACTGGAGATCAGAAGATACCTTCCATACTGGAAATAAAGCGCTTCCAGTTCCGGGTTTGGGGTACCATCGGCAGAGTATTTTTTCAGCTGCACATCCGTAGGCAGGGACTTCAGCTCCGGAGCCGTTTTCCCAAGGGAAAGCCGCACTCTGTCAAAGTAAGAGCGATAATCGGCCCGGTGGCGTTTTCTGAGCGTCGAAACGCTCTTTGCCGATGTGCGCGCGGCATTTGCATCGGCAAGTGCCTTATAATCCTTTCCTTCCTTCACGGGGTCTTTGTCAAAGCCGTTGAAGGATGTGGAATTGACGATGAGGATGGTGGCCTCGGAGCAGCCCTCAAGGCGCAGGGACTCCCCTTCTGCCAATACTTTGCCGCCTGTGTTCCTGACGCTTACAATGGTGCGGAAATGAATGCCCCTGGATGGGTCAAAGAGGAACTGCTCCCCTTTGAACGAATAGTAACCCGGGTATGAATGCCATGCGGCATATCCGTCGTTCATAATTATGCAGTCCGCTGCCGTGGCCGTGTGCGGAAGGACGCACTCATATCGAAGCCGGGCATTTATTTCGCCCTTAAGGTTTATGACGATGACGGAATCCGGGGCCGATGCGAAATAGCTGGCCTCGAACGCCTTCCCGTTCCTTTTATATGAGACGGTTGCCTCCGCTACGGAAATATCAAGGCTTCGGCTGTAATCGGAAATATCGCCTTCGGGATAATCAATATAAAGGGTGCCGAGGGGCTGGTAAGCCTCGCTGAAATGCCCCTGGAGCCTGCGCTGGAGTTCTTCGGCAAGGGGATAATTCTCATCGGCAAGGGCCTTTCTTACCAGGGCTACGTTTTCCCTGGGGTCTTCCTGCCCCAGCAAATCCGGATGCTCCGGTCCCCTGTCCGGCTCGCCCGTCCAGAGGGTTATGTCATTGAGGGAAATCCTGTCAGAGGAAGTTCCGCCATACACAAGGGCGCCAAGCCTTCCGTTGCCGATGGGCAAAGACTCTTCCATGAACTCTGCCGGCCTGTCATAATGCAGCGACAAATCTCCTCCCGTACAGGAGCATAGGAGAAGCAGAATGGGTAAACACTTCAGTTTCATTGCTTCGGCATTACAACACGCCTCACGTTGCAGCCAACGTAATTGCCCAGTACGATAAGAGGATAGTACCACAGAATGCCCGGATCCCACTTGAATGCTGCCACAAGGTAGACCACGTCGGCAATCGAGTGATAGAATCCGCAGACAATGAACAGGGGCACGCCGAAAATGACCGGTGCGAGGCTTTTCGTGCTGCGGTAGAGCCAGCACGCGATGTCAATTATAAGGCCGCAACCGACAGCCCTGAGGAAACTCCTCCAGGGACCTTGCGCAAGCCTTCCGGCAACCACCGTCTGCGCCCTCTCGTAAGGTTCTCCGCCAAGGGAATAAACCATGAGGCCGATTAGCACGCATGCCAGGATATTGAAAAGCCATACCTTTGCAAGCCCCGGAATATCAGTCATGACGCCGGCCCTGCCTGTATACAGGGGCGTACCTGAAAGTACGACCCCGATGAGGCCGAAAGCAAAAATCACCGCGCCCGGAATACCGCCGAGCGCAAGAAAACCGAAGGCCCCGAGGCCGATGAGGATACCTGCAAAGAATGATTCTCTGGACATAAGCGTAATTTTTGTTTGTAAAGATAGATATTCCCTCCGGATTTATCAAAACAGTTTATTAACTTTGCCATGTTTAAAACCATGGATATGCTCTCATTTGCCTGTGATTACCTTGAAGGGGCTCATCCCCTCATACTTAAGAGATTATCGGAAACCAACCTCTCCCAGGAGCCCGGCTACGGTTTCGACTCCCACTGCGAAAATGCCAAAAGCCTCATCAGGGAGGCATGCGGCCGCCCCGGTGCCGATGTGTTCTTCCTCGTAGGCGGCACCCAGACCAATGCCACCGTCATCGACTCTCTTCTCCGCGGGTATGAGGGTGTTGTAGCCGCTCAAACTGGGCACATCGCCGTTCACGAAAGCGGCGCCATCGAGTTTGGCGGGCACAAGGTCCTCACCATTCCCGGTCACGGGGGAAAGATTCACACAGATGAGCTCAAGTCCCTTCTGGAGGCATTCCACAGCGATTTTTCAAAGGATCACATGGTCTTTCCGGGGATGGTGTACATCTCCTTCCCTACAGAATACGGCACTATCTATTCCCGTAAAGAACTTGAGGAAATCCATGCCGTATGCAGAGCGTATGAAATACCCCTGTTTGTAGACGGTGCACGTCTTGGTTACGGTCTCACAAGTCCGGCATGCGATATCTCGCTGAAGGACCTTGCCACACTCTGCGATGTGTTCTATATCGGCGGGACCAAGGTCGGAGCCCTGTGCGGAGAGGCCGTCGTTTTCCCTTCCGGGAACGCTCCGGCTCACTTCTTCACCACCGTTAAGCAGCATGGCGCGCTCCTTGCCAAGGGCCGTGTCCTTGGCATCCAGTTCGAGACTCTCTTTACCGGCAATCTCTATTTCAGCATCGCTTCCGGAGCCGTCGCCCTTGCGATGAAAGTACGCAAGGCGTTCGAGAGCAAGGGTATTCCGATGTATATCGACTCCCCCACCAACCAGCAGTTCCCTATCCTTACAGACAGGCAGATCGAAGCCCTGAAAGACAAGGTGGAATTCGAAACGTGGGAGAAACTCCCGGATGGACGCACGGTGACCCGCTTTGCTACCAGCTGGGCGACGACCGAAGAGCAGATATCCGCCCTGAATGCACTGCTATAAATCGAAAACAGACTCGGCAAGAGTCTGTTTTTTAGTACTCCCGCTCGGAATCGAACCGGGACCAACGGAACCGGAATCCGTTATTCTATCCTTTAAACTACGGGAGCGTAGAGGACTGCAAATTTAGCAATAAAAATGGTTTTGACAAAGAGAGAATAATACAAACGTTTTCTCAAAATAAATTACTATATTTGTACGATATATTGTTTTAACATGAAAAAAGCATTCATATTTCCAGGTCAGGGTTCCCAGTTCCCGGGAATGGCGGCAGACCTTTACGCTGCAAACAAGGCCCTGATGGAAAAGGCAAATGACATTCTTGGGTTCCGCATTACGGACATCATGTTCGAAGGCACCTCTGAGGACCTCAAGGCAACAAGGGTCACACAACCGGCAATTTTCATCCACAGCTGCGTACTGGCAATGTCAATCGGCGAAAAGCCCGATATGACCGCCGGCCACTCTCTTGGAGAATTCTCTGCACTTGCCGCCGCAGGAGCACTCAGTTTCGAGGATGCCCTCCGCCTTGTTGCAATCCGCGCAAGCGAGATGCAGAAGTGCTGTGAGAAGGTTCCGGGCACCATGGCAGCCGTCATCGGCCTTCCGGATGAAACAATCGAAAGCATCTGCACCGGCATTCCCGGCGTGCTTCCGGCAAACTACAATTCGCCCGGCCAGGTGGTTGTTTCAGGTGAAGAAAGCGCTGTGGATGAAGCCTGTGCACAACTGAAGGCTGCCGGCGCAAAGCGTGCCCTCAAACTCCCCGTGAGCGGAGCATTCCACTCCCCTCTCATGGAGCCTGCACGTGAAGCTCTTGCCGCGGCAATTGACAAGACTCCGTTCAGCACTCCGCTGTGCCCTGTCTACCAGAACGTCACTGCAGCCCCCACTACAGACCCTGCCGTCATCAAGGACAACCTCCTGAAGCAGCTCACGTCTCCCGTCCGCTGGACGGCTTCCGTCCGCAACATGCTTGCAGACGGCGCAGATTATTTCCTGGAGCTTGGTCCCGGAACAGTCCTTCAGGGCCTCGTAAAGCGCATTGCCGGGGATGCTCCAATTCAGATTGAAGGTAAACAATAACAATAACCAATTTAATAAATTATGGCAAACGAAAAGAAATTCATCACCTGTGATGGTAACTACGCCGCTTCGAACATTGCCTATCTGTTCAGCGAAAATGCGTGCATCTACCCTATCACCCCGTCCTCCACAATGGCAGAGAACGTGGACGAGTGGGCAGCCCATGGCAAAAAGAACCTTTGGGGAGAAACCGTACGCGTAACTGAGATGCAGAGTGAGGCAGGTGCCGCCGGCGCAGTCCACGGCTCACTGCAGGCAGGTGCCCTCACCTCCACTTTCACCGCTTCCCAGGGACTCCTTCTCATGATCCCTAACATGTACAAGATTGCCGGTGAAATGCTGCCCGCAGTATTCCACGTGAGTGCCCGTGCCCTCGCAAGCCACGCACTTTCCATCTTCGGTGACCATCAGGACGTGATGGCATGCCGCCAGACCGGCTTCGCAATGATTGCCTCCGGCTCCGTACAGGAAGCACAGGATATCGCAGCCGTTGCACATCTTTCCACCATCAAGTCCAGCATTCCTTTCCTTCACTTCTTCGACGGCTTCCGTACCTCCCATGAGATTCAGAAAATCGAAGCCCTCCCTGAGGAGAAGCTCAAGGAAATGATTTCCGAAAAATCCCTTGCAAAGTTCCGCGAGCGCGCACTCAACCCTGACGCTCCCGTCACCCGCGGTACCGCTCAGAACGGAGACGTCTACTTCCAGGCCGTGGAAGTACGCAACAAGTGCTACGATGCCGTTCCGGACATCGTCGCCCGCTACATGGGTGAGATTTCCGAACTCACCGGCCGCAGCTACCGTCCCTTCGAGTACTACGGAGACCCCACTGCAGAGAATATCATCGTCGCAATGGGTTCAGTGACCGAAACCATCAAGGAAACCATCGACTATCTCGCAGGCCGCGGCCGCAAGTACGGTCTCGTCACCGTCCACCTGTATCGTCCGTTCTCCGAGAAGTACTTCTTCGCAGTCCTTCCCAAGAGCGTACGCCGCATCGCCGTCCTTGACCGCACCAAGGAACCCGGCGCAGTGGGAGAGCCCCTCTTCACCGATGTCAAGGCCCTCTTCCAGGGCAAGGACAACGTCCTTATCGTAGGCGGCCGTTACGGCCTCTCCTCAAAGGACACCACCCCTGCGCAGATTGTCGCAGTCTATGACAACCTCGAGGCCAAGGAGCCCAAGGCAGACTTCACCATCGGCATTGTCGATGACGTCACTTTCAAGAGCCTCCCTATCAAGAGCGAAGTCTCCATCGTGAAGCCCGGCACCACTGAGTGCAAGTTCTACGGCCTTGGTTCTGACGGTACCGTCGGTGCAAACAAGAACACCATCAAGATTATCGGCACCCATACAGACCTTTACAGCCAGGCATACTTTGACTATGACTCCAAGAAGTCAGGTGGTTACACCTGCTCACACCTCCGCTTCGGCGTGAGCCCCATCAAGGCCCCTTACCTTGTGAACACCCCCGACTTCGTCGCCTGCCACGTACCTTCTTATCTTAAGAAGTACGACGTTCTCAAGGGCATCAAGGACGGAGGCACCCTCCTCCTTAACTCCCTCTGGGACGAAGAAGAGACCATCAAGCAGATTCCCGACAATGTCAAGGCCATAATCGGCCGCAAGCACATCAAGGTATATATCATCAACGCTACCAAGATTGCTGCCGAAATCGGCCTCGGAAACCGCACAAACACCATTCTCCAGAGCGCATTCTTCAAGATTACCGGCATCATCCCCTACGAGGATGCAGTCAAGTACATGAAGGACGCTATCGTCAAGTCCTACGGCAAGAAGGGCGAAAACGTGGTGAACATGAACTATGCGGCAGTTGACCGTGGCGGCGAATACACCGAAATCCACGTTCCTGAAGACTGGGCCAGCCTCACTGCCAAGTTCGAGAACCCCGGCAAGGACCGCCTCGCTCCCGCTTTCGTCAAGGAGGTTGCCGACATTGTCAATGCACAGGCCGGCGACACCCTCCCCGTGAGCACTTTCCTCCCCTATGCCGATGGCACAATGCCTGCCGGCACATCCGCATTCGAGAAGCGCGGCGTGGCCGTGAACGTCCCCACATGGGATGCAGAGAAGTGTATCCAGTGCAACAACTGCGCATTCGTCTGCCCTCACGCTGCAATCCGTCCTTTCCTCCTCACCGAGGAAGAAGCCGCAAAGGTTCCCGCAGGTCTCAAGCTCGCTCAGGGCAAGGCAAACCTCAAGGAATTCAAGTATGCCATCGCAGTCTCCGTTGACGACTGCACCGGCTGCGGCAACTGCGTCGACGTATGTCTCGCCAAGCCCGAAAAGGCCCTCTCCATGGTTCCTTACATCAACGACACCGCCGAACAGGCCAACTATGACTACCTTAACAAGCATGTTGGCTACAAGGAATATGTTGACAAGAAGGCCAACATGAAGCAGTCTCAGTTTGCACAGCCTCTGTTTGAGTTCTCCGGTGCCTGCGCAGGTTGCGGCGAAACTCCCAACATCAAGGCCATCACCCAGCTCTTCGGAGACCACATGATGATTGCAAACGCAACAGGTTGCTCCTCCATCTACGGTGCTTCCTTCCCTGCGAGCCCTTACTGCACCAATGCAGCCGGCCACGGTCCAGCATGGCAGAACTCCCTCTTCGAGGATGCCGCTGAATTCGGTCTTGGTATGAAGATTGGCTCTGACCGCACACGCGAAACCGTCTGCCGCCTCATGAAGGAAGCTCTCGACTGCGAAAAGTGCCCTCAGGATGCAAAGCCTCTGATCGCAAAATGGCTTGAAGCACCCAAGGATGCGGCAGTTACCCGCGAAGTTGCAGATGCCCTCATTCCTATCATCGAAGACAGCGAATGCGAAGCCTGCAAGCAGCTTGTTGAGTATCGCCACTTCATCCCCTCACGTTCCCAGTGGATCTTCGGTGGTGACGGTTGGGCATACGATATCGGCTACGGCGGACTTGACCACGTGCTCGCAAGCGGTGAGAATGTAAACGTTCTCGTACTTGATACAGAGGTTTACTCCAACACCGGCGGACAGAGCTCCAAGTCCACTCCGGTTGGCGCAATTGCAAAATTCGCCGCTTCCGGCAAGAGAATCCGCAAGAAAGACCTTGGCATGATGGCCATCAGCTATGGTTATGTATATGTGGCCCAGGTTGCAATGGGTGCAAGCCCCGTACAGTTCTTCAACGCCATCAAGGAAGCTGAAGCTTACGACGGACCTTCACTCATCATCGCCTACAGCCCTTGTATCAACCATGGCCTCAAGGCCGGCATGGGTCTGAGCCAGAAGGAAGAGAAACTTGCAGTTGACTGCGGTTACTGGCACCTGTTCCGTTACAACCCTGCTCTCGAGGGAACAGACAAGAATCCGTTCTCACTGGACAGCAAGGAACCTGACTGGACCAAGTTCCAGGACTTCCTCAAGGGCGAGGTCCGCTTCGCATCCCTCTACAAGATGTTCCCGGAAAGCGCTGCGGAACTCTTGCAGAAGACAGAAGAGTTTGCAAAGATCAGACTTAACACATACAAACGCTTAGCAGCAAAATGAAAAAAATCCTAAGTATCATTGCATTGACCGCCGTCATGGCGGTCAATGCTTTTGCCCAGGGCCCGTCCCGTGAGCAGATGGAGGCAATGATTGCCCAGATGCCTCAGATTCCCAATTCGGACCAGGTCCGTATCGGCCATCTTGACAACGGCCTCACCTACTACATCCGTCACAATGCCCTCCCCGAGCAGCGTGCAGAGTTCTATCTGGCAACCAACGTCGGTGCCATTCAGGAAGAATACCCCGCACAGGACGGTCTGGCCCATTTCCTTGAGCACATGTGCTTCAACGGAACAGCGAATTTCCCCGGGAAAACCATCCTGAACTATCTCCGCTCAATCGGTGCCGAATTCGGAAGGAACATCAACGCTTCCACCGGCTTCGAAGAGACCCAGTACATGCTCAACAATATTCCCGTTCATAGGGAAAGCATCGTGGACAGCTGCCTCATGATTCTGAGGGACTATTCTCACTTTGTACTCAACGAGCCCTCCGAGATTGACGCAGAACGCGGAGTCATCATCGAAGAACGCCGCCAGAGGCGCAACGCTTCCTGGAGGTGCATGGAACGTTCCCTTCCATACTACTTTGGCGAAGGAACAAAGTATGCCGACTGCACCCTCATCGGTCAGCAGGAGCATCTTGAGACCTTCAAGCCCGAAAGCCTCGTCAATTTCTATCACACTTGGTATCACCCCGGAAACCAGGCCGTGGTTGTCATTGGTGACATTGACGTAGACCGCACCGAGGCCAAGATCAAGGAACTCTTCGGCGTTATTCCAGCCAAGGAGAATCCCCTTCCCAAGCCCATCCAGCACATCGAAGGAAACAAGGAGCCTCGTGTCGGTATCATTACAGATCCCGAGATGACTGCTCCTTCCATCGAGATATTCTGGCACGGGGAAGCTTCTCCCGAATCCATCAACGCCACAATGTTCGGCCAGGTTACTGACCTTGTAGAAAACATCCTCTCCTCAGTGATGAGCGAGCGTTTCAACGACATCACCTCAAAGCCCGGTTCCTCATATCTTGGCGGTGGTTTCGGCATCTCCGACCTCATCTACGAAGACATAGAAGCCGTTGCAGGTAACGTAAGCCTTCGTGAGGACAACATCCTTGGCGGTTTCAAGGACTTCTACACAGAGCTTATCCGCCTCAAGAGGTTCGGCATCACCGACGCAGAATTCGAACGCGTGAAGACCGAAACACTCTCCTACCTTGAGACCCGCGTCAACAAGGCCGATACCCGCCGCAACCCCGAATTCGTACGTCCCATCCTCCGGAACTTCTTCGACAAGGAGCCAATCCTGGAGCCCAAGGACGAACTCGAGATGTGCAAGGCCGTATTCGCCCAGCTGAGTGCCGCCGCGGTAAGCCAGATGGCAGCACAGCTTTTCGGAGACGAGAACCTCGTGGTAGTCTATAACGGTCCCGAAAAGGAAGGCATCGCCACTCCTACTGCGGCTCAGCTTCTTCAGGTAATTGCTGAGGTCAACGCCTCTGAAATCACCGCTCTCGAAGGCGAAGAGATTCCCGAGGAGTTCCTGAACCCGGACCTTCTCAAGGGCGCCAAGGTAAAGAAAGTTTCGAGCAGCATCTATGACTCCACCAAGTGGACCCTCAAGAACGGTGTCGAAGTTTACGTATATCCTACAGACCTCACAAAGGACCAGATTCTGTTCAACATCACGATGGACGGCGGTCTGAGCCTTGTCGAGACCGAGGATCTTCCTTCCTTCGACCGCAGCGTCATCAGCCTGTTCCGGAGCAACAGCGGCGTTTCCGTATTCCCCGGAACCATGGTTGCAAAGATGCTCACCGGCAAGAACCTCAGTGTCAATCCCTATATCGACCAGCTCGAACACGGCATCAACGGCAACTCCACGGTCAAGGATCTCGAAACCGCTTTCCAGCTTCTCTATCTGATGTTTACCGATCCCCGCTTCGACCAGGATGAATGGGACAACGGCATCGACCAGCTCCGCGCATATCTGCCCAACATGGTGAACCAGCCAAACTACAAGTTCTCCTCAAGGATGCAGGACGTTGTCTTCGGACACAATCCCCGCCGCCAGCAGCTTTCCCCCGAAAGGCTTGACCAGGCCAGCCTCCAGGTTGTAGAGAAATACTACAGGAAGCTCTTCAAGAGTGCAAAGGGTGCCAAGATGGTCATCGTGGGTGACGTGAATCCTGCAACCCTCCAGCCGCTTGTAGAGAAGTACATCGGCTCGCTTCCCAAGAAGGGCAAGGCCCTCAAGTGGATTGACCGCAAAGAATATGTTGCCACCGGCATCATTGAGGATATCTTCACCGTTGACATGCAGACCCCCAAGAGCACCGTTCTCCAGGTCTACAGTGCCGATATGCCTTATTCCTTCGATAAAGACGCTGCAATGGATGCCATCTCCTATATCCTTGACATGAGGTATACCGAATCCCTCCGTGAGGAAGAAGGAGGCACCTATGGCGCAAGTGCCATCACAAGCCTCTCCCGCCGTCCCAAGGCCCAGGGCCTCGTCCAGGTATACTTTGACTGCAAGCCCGCCATGTGCGACAAGCTCCGTGAACTGGCTGTAAAGGGCATCCAGGATCTTGCCCAGAAGGGACCCACCGACGAAGAAGTGAACATGGCAAAGCTCAACCTCCTCAAGAACCTGCCGGAAAGCCGTCAGCGCAACAACTGGTGGCTGAACGGCATCGAGCTCTACCTCACCTATGGTGATGACCGCAACGCCCTCTACGAGGCCGCAGTCAATTCCCTTGACAAGGAAATCATCAAGGAAACAATCAACGAGGTCCTCTCCGGAGGCAACTTCATCGACTTTGTCATGAAGCCCGCCGCCACCACCGAGGCCGAATAACAAGAATGAAGGTGACTCATTGAGTCACCTTCATTCTTTACGAAGTAGTTTTCGGAGCTTATGCTTCGGAAATTGCTTCGTTAGGGCATGTACCTTCGCATGCACCGCAGTCGATGCACTCGTCAGCGTTAATTACATATGAAGCATCGCCGGCGCTGATAGCACCAACGGGGCAGACATCTGCGCATGAGCCGCAGGAGACACAAAGGTCAGGATTGATAAGTCTAGGCATTGTTGTTTATTTTGTTGTTATGTGTTTTCGGATTGCAAATGTAGGCATTAAATTTGATTTTCAAAATAACAGTTAATAACTTTGTTGGCATGAAAATGACGTTTTGTTCAATCATATCGCTTTTTGCACTGCTAACCTGTGGCTCCAGGGTAAGCAACAACAATGCCGTAGTTGAATCGCCTGCGACAGTAATTGCGGCAGAGGACGCCACGGTGGAATGGGATACCATGGTTTACGACTTTGGAGACGTAAGCGTCAATGACGGCCCCCTTACCTGCACCTTTACGCTTACAAACAACTCTGACGAACCTGTCGCTATATATGAAGTGGTATCATCCTGCGGCTGCACGGGCGTCACATGGACCAAGGCTCCAATAAAGAAAGGTGAAAGTGGCACCATAACCGCCACCTATAAGAATGAAGACGGCCCGATGGCCTTCGACAAAACGCTTACGGTATATATATCCGGCATTAAAAGGCCGGTTGTACTGCGCCTGAGAGGCGTTGTTCATGAAAAGAAGAAATCCCTGAACGAGCTCTACGGCGAGCACCGGATCGGGGATTTCGGTTTGAAAACGAGAAGTTTCGAGGCCCCGGTCCTCAGGCAGGGTCTTCGGGTGTCGGCAACCGCTGACGCCGCAAACCTTGGCAAAGCCCCCATCAAAATCTCCTTTGCCGATGTGAGCCCCAACCTTTCCGTAACCGTCTCCCCCAACCCCGTTCCGAAGGGCGCCACGGCTAAAATCACCTATACAATATCGGCCAGCAGAGAACTCTGGGGCAGGAATTTCTACAGCGCAACGCCCGTAATCAACGGTAAAAAAAGCGGAGAGGCTCTCACCTTCACCGCCGTGACCCAGGAGAACTTCGCCCTTCTCACCCCGGAGCAGACGGCCGATTCTCCCCTTCCCATGTTCACGATGAGCACCTCAAACTTCGGCATCGGCAAGAAGGGGAAGGTCATCACCGGAGAATTCACAGTTGAAAACAAGGGAAAGTCCACCCTGCACTTCTTCAAGGCCGATTCAGAGACCCCCGCCCTGACGGTGTCACTCCCCCCGGATGTCCCGCCGGCAAAATCGGCACGGGTGACCTTCGCGCTTGATACATCTGCCCTGCCGCTGGGAGAAAACGTCATAATGATTTCCCTAATCACGAATTCTGCAATCAGGCCCGTTGTAAACATATTTGTGGCGGGAATTCTGGAATAAGGCGGTATTTGGAAATACTGCTTTTTTCATTATATTTGCACACTTAAAGAAGTGTACTACATGGCAGAGAAGCTCAACCACACATATAATGATGACTCCATCCAGACCCTGGAATGGAATGAACACATCCGCCGCCGCGCCGGCATGTACATCGGCAGGCTTGGAAACGGAGACCGCCAGGGAGACGGCATCTACGTCCTCCTGAAGGAAATAATCGACAATTCCGTCGACGAATTCTCCATGGGCTTCGGCAAGCGAATCGACATCACTATAGAAGACCGCACCGTCACCGTGAGGGACTTCGGCCGCGGCATTCCCCTGAACAAGGTGGTTGACGCCACATCCAAGCTCAACACGGGCGGCAAGTTTGACGACACCAACTTCAAGAAATCCGTCGGCATGAACGGCGTCGGCACCAAGGCCGTAAACGCCATGTCTGTCGATTTCTATGTGGCTTCATACAGGGATGGCCAATGTTCCTATGCACATTTCCGCAGGGGAGATCTCCTCGAAGATGCGATTGTCCCTTCGGACGAAAAGGACGGCACCCTCATCCGCTTCACTCCGGACGAAGAGATGTTCAACGACTTCTCCTTCCACATGGAATTCGTGGAAAGTCTGGTCAAGAACTACTCATACCTCAAGAAGGGTCTTACCCTGGTCCTTAACGGAACTCCATACAAGAGCGAAAACGGCCTTCTGGACCTAGTAACTGAAAACATGAGCGAAACTCCGCTCTACCCTCTCGTGCACCTGGAAGGAGAAGACATCGAAATAGTCCTCACCCATGGAAACAGCTACGGTGAGAACATTGCCACCTTTGTAAACGGTCAGAACACCCGCGACGGCGGCACCCACCTTGCCGCATACAGGGAAGCCATCGCAAAGACCTTCAAGGACTTCTACAAGAAGGACTACAAGCCGGAAGACATCCGCCAGGGCATTGTGGGAGCCATTTCAATCCAGATCCAGGAACCCATATTCGAAGGCCAGACCAAGACCAAGCTCGGCTCAACATACATGTGGGAAAAGCAGGTCAAACAGCCGGACGGAACCGTCTCCACAGACCGCGGCCCCACCATTCGCACCTTTGTAAACGACTTCGTGACAAAGAACCTGGACAACTACCTCCACATGCACATGGAGATTGTCCCGGTCATCGAAGACAAGATAAAGGCATCCCAGCAGGAAAGGGAAGAAATAGCAGGCGTGCAGAAGAAATCCCGCGAAAGGGCAAAGAAGACAGCTGTCTACAACCGCAAGCTCAGGGACTGCCGCTTCCACTTCTCAGACACCCGTTTCCCCAAGGGCATGGAAGACCAGAGGGAAAAGACCTCCATCTTCATCACCGAGGGTGACTCCGCAAGCGGAACTATCACCAAGGTGAGGAACGCCAACAACCAGGCCGTTTTCTCCCTCCGCGGAAAGCCTATCAACTGCTTCAAGGAGAGCCGCAAGAAAGTGGCAGAGAATGAAGAACTCAATCTTCTCATAGCCGCACTGGGCGTGGAAGAAGACCTCGACAATCTCAGATACAACAATATCATCGTTGCAACCGATGCCGATGATGACGGCATGCATATCCGCATGCTCGTCCTCACCTTCATCATGAAATACTATCCTGAACTTATCAGACGCAGACACGTATTCATACTACAGACTCCCCTCTTCAGGGTAAACAACAAAAAAGACAGAATCTACTGCTACTCTCCTGAAGAAAGGGACGCAGCTGCCAAGAAGCTCAAGACCGGTGTAGAAATTACACGGTTCAAGGGCCTTGGAGAGATTTCCTCCAACGAATTCGGTGCCTTTATCGGCGATGACATGCGCCTTGACACTGTAAAGCTTGCAGACGAAGAGTCAATCTCTGAGATAATGGAGTTCTACATGGGCATCAACACCTATGAGCGCCAGCATTTCATCATGGACAACCTCCGAAGCGAAAAGGAACTGGAAGACGTTGATATCTAGAATATGGCAAAAATCAAGACTACAGTAAGCCCGGGATGGGCTAAATTCTGTGGATGGCTCCTTCGGAAGATGGGCTGGAAAACAGTCGGCGGCCCCATGAAGGAGGCCAAAGCCATCGTGCTTGGTGTTCCACATACTACAACCAAGGATTTTATCGTGAGCTACCTCTTCTATGCCCAGTTCGGCAAGATTGCTCACATAATGATAAAGAAGGAGATGTTCTGGTGGCCGCTTGGTCCCATCCTGAGAGCTCTTGGTGCAGTCCCAGTCCAACGCGGAACAGCCGCCGGCACCGTAAGGAGCCTCATTACACAGATGGAAAATGTCCCCGAATTCCATCTGGCAATTGCTCCGGAAGGCACCCGCAAACCTACCAAAAACTGGAAATCCGGTTATCATTACATTGCAAAAGGGACAGGCGCCACCGTTTATCTCGGATACTATGACTGGGGCCGCAAGCAAATCAGCGTAGGAGAGCGATTCGAGCTTTCGGATGATCCCAAGGCAGACATGCAGCGCATCTACGACCATTACCGTCCCATGGGTATCCAGGGTTATCACAAAGATCAGTTTATAATACCATAAATATTATATGGCAGAAAAAAAGAAAAGAATCAAAAGCCCGTATAAGGCTTGGAGAAAATACAGGAAGAGGGAAGAATATTGCACCACCCTGCACAGGGTGTTTGAATATGCTACCACAAATTATGCCAACAGAGTTGCATACCAGTACGCAGATGGCGGCCAGAAATACACCTATGCCGAATTCAAGATGGCTACTGAGCGCCTTTCCCAAAGGATGAGCCGCTTCGGCATCCGCCACGGCGACAGGGTTGCCATCTTCTCGCAGAACATGCCCAACTGGGTTATCGCTTTCTTCGCTTCTACCGCTTTCGGCCGCGTTGCCGTGCCCGTCCTTCCGGACAGCTCCGAAGCCGAACTCACCAACATCCTCACACACTCGGAATCCAAGGTCATCTTCATTTCCCAGAGGATGATGCCAAGGCTCAGTGAGGAATGCAGGAAGAAACTCACCCTCATAATAGACATCGAGACTTTTGAGTTTCTGAAGAAGGAAGATGAAGACTTCCGTTGCAACGGCTGGGTCAAGGAACCCATGCCGGACGACCTTGCCTGCATAATCTACACCTCCGGAACTACCGGAAACGCCAAGGGCGTAATGCTCAGCCACCGCAACCTTTCACATAATCTGGCGGCCTCCTTCAAAGCAGAACCCGCCTTCAAGAAAGACCGCTTCCTGAGCATCCTTCCTGCCGCGCATGCATATGAGATGGGCGTTTCCACTATCTATTCGTTCTACGTGGGAGCGACGTGCTATACTCTTCAGAAACCGGCAGCGCCGGCCATTCTGATTCCCGCGATGAAAAAAGTGAAGCCAACAATCATGCTGTCTGTACCGCTCATTATAGAAAAGGTAATCAAAAACAGCGTGTGGCCCACTATCCAGAAGAGCCGTGTCCTCAGTTGGATGAACAAGAATACACCTTGGCTGCTGCATTACCTCATCGGCGATAAACTGGTGAAGACTTTTGGAGGAAAGCTCCGTTTCTTCGGTATCGGAGGTGCAAAGCTGGACCCCGTAGTCGAAAAGTTCCTCAAGGACTGCCACTTCCCTTATGCTGTCGGGTACGGTCTCACGGAGACGGCTCCTCTCGTGTGCAACGTAATAGTAGACAAGCCCAAGAGGGTCGGTTCCATCGGCGTGGCTTCATATAAGGTAGAAATCAAGCTTGACAACGTGAACCCCGAAAACGGAGAAGGTGAAATCGTCTGCCGCGGAGACAACGTGATGCTTGGCTACTACAGGGATCCCGAACGCACCCGCAAGGTACTTGACGATGAAGGCTGGTTCCACACATCGGACATCGCCACCGTAGACAAGGACGGCAACTACTATATCAAAGGCCGCCTTAACAGCACCATCCTGGGTCCTTCCGGAGAGAACATCTATCCCGAAGAAATAGAACAGGTCATCAACAACATCGACGGCGTAGAAGAATCACTGGTCATCGAACGTGGCGGCAAGCTCGTCGCCCTGGTCAAATTCGAAGACAACGCCCTCGACTGGAACCAGGCTACGGAAGACAAGTTCTTCGAAGATCTCGAGAAGCGCAAGAAAGCCGTTCTGGACTGGGTGAACAAGACTGTGGGAAAGAATTCCCGCATCGGCGAAGTTGACGCAATGAAAGAGCCCTTCGAAAAAACGGCAACCACCAAAATCCGCCGCTTCAAGTACAAGGATGCCCACGGCGACGAACCTGAAAAGCCCGGGAAATAAAAGAAAAGGCCAGCAAAAAAGCTGGCCTTAATCATTTGTCAAGCAGATTATTATTCTGCAACAACATTGAACTTGAAGGTAGCCTTGATAGACTTGTAAATCTTTACAGAAGCTTCGTAGGCACCGATTTCCTTGACTTCGCTGGCAAGGATGGTGATGTCCTTCTTGTCGATGTTGAGACCCTTGGCGGCGAGAGCTGCCTCGAGATCCATAGTGGTAACGGAACCATAGAGTTTGCCGTTCTCGGACACCTTGGCCTTGACCTCGATTTCCTGAGCTGCTACAGTTGCTGCGAGAGCTTCTGCATCGGCAACGAGCTTGGCTTCCTTGTGAGCGCGCTGACGAAGAGTCTCTGCGTGCTGCTTCTTGACGGACTCTGTTGCAACAGTGGCGAAGCCCTGGGGCACCAGATAATTCATTGCATAACCGGCCTTGACCTTTACGATCTCACCAGCGTAACCGAGGTTGGCTACATCTTTCTTGAGCAAAATTTCCATAAGGCAGATTATTTAAGAAGGTCAGTAACATAGGGAAGAAGAGCGAGGGAGCGGGCACGCTTGATAGCCTGTGCAACCTTGCGCTGGAACTTGAGGGAAGTACCGGTGATGCGGCGGGGAAGAATCTTGCCCTGCTCGTTGAGGAACTTCTTGAGGAACTCAGGATCCTTGTAATCTACATACTTGATACCGGCTTTCTTGAAGCGGCAGTATTTCTTCTTGCGAACCTCCACGGTCGGGGGATTCAGATAGCGGATTTCTTTGTTTTCGTTTGCCATAGTTTTGTCCTCCAATTATTCAGCTGCGGGAGCTTCTTCTGCTGCAGGTGCTGCGGGAGCGGCGGCTGCGGCGTTCTTGTTAGCGCGACGCTTTTCTGCGTATGCAACTGCATCCTTGTCAAGAGCGACAGTGAGGAAGCGGATGATACGTTCGTCACGGTGATACTGGGTTTCGAGAGTGGCAACGAACTGTGAGTCTGCCCTGAACTCGATCAGGTAATAAAAACCTGTGGTCTTGTGCTGAATGGGGTAAGCAAGCTGACGCAGGCCCCAATCTTCCTGGTACACAATCTCGCCACCGTTGTCGGTGATGAGCTTGACGTACTTGGCAACCGCTTCCTTCATCTGGGCATCAGACAAAACGGGAGTTGCAATGAAAACGGTTTCGTACTGGTTAACCATTGTTTGTTGTTTTTTTGTTAATAAATAATGTTTTATGCACTTTCAAGGAGGTTCTCCTCCCCAAAAGAATTGCAAAGATAGACATTATTTATCACAAAAACAAATCACTTTTCCGTAATCCTCAGTTTTTTGACATTTATGGACAATAACTTGTATTTCAGCCGGATGAGTATAAAAAACACAAAGTCAAAAACGGGCTTTAGAGGCTCCCCTTCCGCTAACTTTGAAGTGCAATTACAAGTGTTCAGGTAAAGGTCGATTGCCGCCGCGTGTCATTGCACAAAGCAGGCTGGCTCCGGAAACGGAACCAGCCTGTGTGATATGGACAACCACGGATTTACTTTACGGGAACATTCTCAAGAACCGCCTTGAGATACTCCCAGGTGCGGGCGACGGAAGCGATGTTCACCTTCTCGTCCGGGCTGTGGGGATACTTGATGGTAGGCCCGATAGAAACCATCTCCCATTCGGGATACTTGGCTCCCATGATAGCGCATTCGAGGCCGCCGTGGGTTGCCATCACCTTCATGGGCTCTCCATAGACCTTCTGGAACTGTTCCATCATTATCTTGTTCATGGGAGTGTCAAGTTTGGGTGTCCAACCTGAATAACCGCCCTTGAACTCAATCTTGTTGGCACCTGCAAGTTCGAAAACGCAGCGGACACGTTCGGCAAGGTCTGCCTTGGCGGTGTCAACTGCACTTCTCATGAGGCTGTGAACGGTGATATTGCCGTGTTCGGTGCGGACAATAGCCATATTGATGGATGTTTCGGTAAGGCCTTCCATTGTCCTTGACATTCGGATGACACCTGAAGGGCAGGCAATCATCGCCTTGATGGCCCTGAGCATCACTGAGGACTGGATGTACTTGGGTGCCGCCTCGATTTCATCCACATAAAGGGCTGCGGAAGGATCGGACTCCTTGTATTCGGCCTTGACCTCTGCAAAGATGTTGTCAATCATGGTGCGAACGGCAGCGACATTGTCTGCGGGGACGAGGATATCGGCAACGGCTTCGAAAGGAATGGCATTGCGGAGGCTGCCGCCGGTAAAATTCACAACCTTTACACCAAAAATCTCCATTGCTGGAAGGAGAATGCGGGCCATGACCTTGTTTGCGTTAGCCCTGTAAAGGGAAATATCCATTCCGGAGTGGCCACCCTGGAGACCCTTTACGCTTATCCTGAGGCTCTTGTAGCCTGCGGGGGTCTTGTATTTCAGATATTTGAACGATGCCGACGCATCCAGACCGCCTGCGCATCCGACGCACAGTTCGCCCTCTTCCTCGGAATCGAGGTTCATTAGAATGTCTCCCTTGAGAACGCCGGGCTTGAGGCAGTTTGCTCCGGTCATACCGGTTTCCTCATCATAGGTTACAAGAACCTCGATGGGACCGTGCTTGACGCTCTTGTCTTCCAGGACGGAGAGTCCCATGGCAACGCCGATACCGTTGTCTGCGCCAAGGGTGGTGCGGTCTGCAGTCACCCATTCGCCGTCAACGTATGCTTTGACAGGGTCCGTGAGGAAGTCATGGTCAGAATCGGAAGTCTTCTGGGGAACCATATCCATATGGCCCTGGAGAATAACTCCCTTGCGGTTCTCAAAACCGGGAGTCGCGGGAACGCGGATGATGATGTTTCCGGTGTCGTCCTTGATTGTTTCAAAACCATGTGAGACGCCCCAGTTGTAAAGGTATTCAATTACTTTAACCTCATGCTTGGAGGGTCTTGGAATCTGGGTGAGTGCGTAGAAGTTGTTCCACACCACCTGGGGCTGAAGGTCTTTGATACTCATAGTGTTATTATTTTGTTTATTGGTTTACAGGCATTTCGCTTTCCCTGCCCAGCTGATAAACAGGGACACGTGTTTCCATGATGGGATTCCCGTCTTCCAGTATCCTCAGGCGGCAGATCGCGGGGATGCGATAATGTATTGTATATGTCTTGTCACTTCTCTTTTTCGCTTCCTGTCCCTGGGATGCGTCTGTTTTCACATCAGGAACGGAAACCGGGGTGAATTCCAGCTCATAGGGCTTTGACTTGCCGCGAGGTTCCCTTGTGAGAGAGCCGTCCTCGGCAAGATAAAATGCGGTATAACGGTTTGTCCGCGCCGTGGCAGATGGCAGAACCTCGAAACTGGCGGTGAACTCACGTGAAACGGAATAACCGGTGAACATCCTGAGATACTCCTCTTCCACCCTCGTGAGCTCTCCAAGGGCCGCTGCCATGGATTCTCCGCTGTATGAGGCATCGGTATTGCCGGTTGCAATGTTGAATCTCTCCTCCCTCGCCTTGAGAATCATCTCTGCGGCTGCCGCGGCCTTGTCTTCAAGGGTCTTCGCAACTGTAACCAGATTTTCTACAGGGTAGCGGACTTCGGCAGTGTCTGTCTTCACCGTGCGATAGGTGATATGCTTCTCCTGCTTGGTGGGTCCTGTGATGCCCGAGGTGGAAAAATCTGCCGATACTTCAGGCACGAAACGCCACTGCGCGCTGCCGGCCTTATCGGAGAAGGAAACAAGGCCCTGGGCCGACATTTCCATCATCACGCTGCTTGCAGCAGGGCAGCTGTAACGAGGGGTATAAGGGTCGGCTTCGACCTTCGGGACAATCTTGATTTCCTTGATATACGTGTCCTTCACATCCATCGCCGGGACGTTCATATTGAGCATTTCCCTTGCATACTGGGAATACGGACCGGCAAAATGGACATTCTGTACGGCGGTGACTTCCACGGTAAATGAAGAGAAAGGAAGAGAGTACGTAACATCTTGCGCACTGACTGATGCACAAAGGGTGAGAAGGGAAATGAAAACGGCAATTCTTTTCATAGTTCTATTTCCATCGTTTGTGTGTCCAGAGATAGTTCCAGGGCTGTTCCCTGAGATCTTCCTCAAGGAGCTGGTAGTACTTGGTCATGATATCGGAGACTGTGGTTCCCGAAGCATTTTCTGCAAGAGGAACCGCAGTCATGGTGTAGCCGCCTTCGGGACGGGTGCGGTACCTGAGATACACTACAGACATGTCCATCTTTACGGCGAGTCCGGCCCCCGCACTCATGGTATATGTGTCCTGATGCAGGAAATTAATCTGCATGTCTCCCCCGCCATGCTTGTAGGGATACTGGTCGGTAATGAAAATGTAAGCCATCCTTCCGGCCCTGTTCGAGAGCACGTGACGGAGGATATGATTGTAGTCGACATAACCGGTAAATCCGGTATCAGATACCGGGGCGACACGGTTATTCGCCATGAAGGCATCCCAGAATGCACTGGCAAGAGGGGCATACGTAACGCTCACTTCCGACGGCTTGATACTGAGGGGTTCTCCGTAAGAAAACTGCCTTATTCCGCCTATAAGTTCCCAGTTGCCTGCATGTGTTTGCATGATCATCATCTGCGGGTTGGCCTCGAAGATGCGGTTTAATTCCTCAGGATTTGTAAACTCTACGATATGGCTCTTTTCAAGGCGCCTGCGTCCGCGCTCTCCGCGGCAGGAGCCGAACCATATCATCTCCGACAGGACGGTTGCAAAATGAAGATAGAACTGCTTTGCGATATGCTTTAATTCCCAATATGGCTTTTCCGGAAAACTGCGTGCAAGATTTGTATATACCACATCCGTGCGATAATGCAGTACATCTCTCATAAGCCATGCGAGTATGCTGGCCAGAAAGCGGTGATATTTAAGAGGAAGCAGGCCATGAAGGCGTATCAGCCCTTCCAGAATCCCGATTCCGGCAGTTTTTTTCTTTCTCATTTCACTTACAAATATAAACAAAATTATTATCTTTGTAAGACTTGAATTTACTAAAATCTTATTAATATGTTTAAAGGACAACCTAAAGGACTGTTTGCTCTCGCACTGGCCAATACCGGTGAGCGCTTCGGTTACTACACCATGATTGCGGTTTTCGCCCTTTTCCTCAGAGCCAACTTCGGCCTGTCTGCAGGAACTGCCGGAACCATTTACAGCTCATTCCTCATGCTGGTATACTTCTTTCCCCTCATAGGAGGTATCCTTGCCGACAAATTCGGCTTCGGGAAAATGGTTACCACTGGAATTATCGTAATGTTCATTGGCTATCTTTTACTGTCAATTCCGCTCGGCAGCGGTACGGTAGCCCTTGTCGGAATGCTTGCAGCCCTGGTCCTGATTGGTTTCGGTACTGGTCTTTTCAAAGGCAACCTCCAGGTTATGGTGGGTGACCTCTATAACGAGCCTCAGTACGCAGCAAAGCGCGATTCCGGCTTCTCGCTCTTCTACATGGCAATCAATATCGGCGCCCTGTTCGCCCCAACTGCCGCCATCAAGATCCGCGAATGGGCGATGACCCTTGGATTCGACGGCAACTCGGCATATCATTTCTCCTTCGCCGTGGCATGCGCATCCCTCATCGTTTCCATTGTCATTTACTACACTTTCAGGAACTGGTTCAAGCACGTTGAAGGCGGCACCAAGAAAGGCGAGAAAGCCGCTGTTGTGGACACCCTCACCCCCGAGCAGACCAAAAAGCGCATGGTGGCACTCTTCCTCGTGTTCGCCGTGGTCATCTTCTTCTGGATGTCCTTCCACCAGAACGGCCTCACACTCACCTATTTTGCCGATGAGTTCACAGAGCGCAGCTCAGAAGGCATCGCTTCCATGCCGTTCAACGTATGGAACCTTGTTGCAGTCATCGTCATTGTTTATGCCCTGTTCTCCATCTTTGACAAGGAAGCAAGCAAGAAGGGAAAATGGATTGGTGTCGGCGTAGTAGTCCTTGCCGTTGCATTCCTCATCTGGCAGTACACACGGCTCAGCGGATCCATCGAAATCAGCGCTCCTATCTTCCAGCACTTCAACCCGTTCTACGTGGTAGCCCTCACCCCTGTTTCCATGGCCATCTTCGGTGCTCTTGCGAACAAGGGCAAAGAGCCCTCGGCACCCCGTAAAATCGCATACGGCATGCTCGTGGCTGCCATCGCCTTCGGCCTCATGGCATTCGCATCCATCGGCCTCAATACTCCTGACGCCCAGGCTGCCGCACGCGAAGCCGGTCTCCCCGAAACTCTCGTTTCCCCTTACTGGCTCATCAGCGTTTACCTCATCCTTACCTTCGGCGAGCTTCTCCTGAGCCCTATGGGCATTTCCTTCGTTTCCAAGGTTGCTCCTCCCAAGTACAAGGGCATGATGATGGGTATGTGGTTCGTAGCCACCGCCCTCGGAAACTTCCTCGTCCAGGTTGGCGGTCACCTCTGGGGTGGTCTTCCCCTCTGGGTCGTATGGGCAGTATTCCTTGGCGTCTGCGTCATTTCTGCAATCTTCATGTTCTCGATGATGAAGAAACTTGAAGCGGCTACCGAATAAGTGCCACGACTATACATTATATCAGGCTGCAACGGCTCCGGGAAAACTACAGCATCCTATGCTCTTCTCCCGGAGCTGCTTGATTGCAGCGAGTTTGTGAACTCTGACGAGTTTGCAAAACACCTTTCGCCCTTTGCCCCCGAAGGCGCCGCCATCACCGCAAGCCGCCTCATGCTCAAGAAAGTAAAGTACCTCTTCGAAAGAAGGGAAGATTTCTGCATCGAGACCACCCTTGCAACCCGCTCGCTCCTCAAGATGGTGCGAACGGCCCAGCAGCAGGGATACCATGTCACGGTTCTCTACTTCTGGCTGAACAGCCCGGAACTTGCCATAGAAAGGGTGGCAAACAGGGTTCTTGCCGGTGGGCACGACATACCGGAAGAAACCGTAAGACGAAGGTACATCGTAGGACTCAACTACCTGTTCCACGACTACATGAGGGAATGCGACAAGTGGATTCTTGCCGACAATTCCAATCCGCCCTTTGAAATCATCGCAGAGGGAACAAAGAAGGGCCTGATGATACTGGACATGGTGCGCTACAACGCCATCCGTTCGCTGATAGGAGAATCTGAAGAGCCGCAGCGCTCGGTCCAGAACGTTACCGAAGAAATAGTGAAGGAACTCATCAAGGCTCCCCTTGCCCATGACGGAGTTCCGTTTTCAGGGAATGATATACAGTAAACAGCATTACCTTGATGTCTTCAAAGTAGACACTGCTGCCCTTGACCGCCTTGTACAGGAGGGTATTTCAAGCGGCGGCAGCTACTGCGACATCTTTTTCGAGAACACCTCATACGGCAGTCTCCTTCTCAGGGACGGAGCCGTCACCTCAGGTGGCAACCATATAGATTACGGCGTCGGAATCCGCGTCCTTGCAGGAGAAAAAACCGGCTACGCCTATTCCGAAAGCACCTCCTATGCCGATATGCTTGCCTGCGCCAAAGCCGCAGCGAGGATTGCCGACTCCCCTTCCGACGTGAGCCCATACGGCACTGGCAGCCCTTCCCGCGGAGAGCCCAACCCCGATGCCGACCGTTACCCCATGAAAACCCCGTGGGGAAACCTCTGCATGGACAGTTTTCTGCCGTTTCTCCGGAGTCTCGAAGCCAAAATCCGCGAAAAGGACAACCGCATCATCAAGATAACGGTCTCCCTGGCCTTCCAGGTGAGCGACATTCTCATGTACAACTCCTTCCGCGAGCTGAAATGGGACACCCGCCCCATGGGCAGCGTTTCTGCAACAGTGGTCTTCTCCCAGAACGGAAAAGTAGAGAACAAATCCTCCTCCAGAAGCTTCCGCACCGGCGCAGAAATGCTTTCCGATTCCCTTGCCGATGAAATAGCCGCCGAGGTCGTAAAAGGCATCGACAGCCGCTTTGAAGCCATCCGTCCCAAAGGCGGGAAAATGCCCGTCGTGATGGGTGCAGGCGCATCAGGGATTCTACTCCACGAAGCCATGGGCCACGCATTCGAGGCCGATTTCAACCGCAAGGGCACCTCCATCTTCTCCGACAAGATGGGGCAGCGCGTCTGTCCAGCCGGCATAAACATCATCGACGATGCCACTATCCCCGGAGCCCGCGGCTCGCTCAATTATGACGACGAAGGCATCCCCGGACAAAAGACCTATATGGTAGAGGACGGAATCCTCACCTCCTACCTCCATGACAGGATAAGCGCAGCCCATTATGGCGTAAAATCAACCGGCAACGGCCGCAGGGAGAGTTTCCGCTATGCCCCTCTCCCCCGCATGCGCACCACTTACATGGAAAGCGGCACCGCCCGTGCAGAAAACCTCATCTCATCCGTCAAAAAAGGCATTTATGTCGATGAGTTCTCCAACGGCCAGGTGAAAATCGGCGAAGGAGACTTCACCTTCTTCGTTAAATCCGGTTTTCTCATCGAAAACGGCCGCCTGACCTCTCCCGTGAAAGATATCAACATAATCGGCAACGGTCCCCGCGCCCTTGCCGATATTGAGGGAGTCGCCGATGACCTTGCCATCGACCCCGGTGCCTGGACATGTGGCAAGGAGCAGAGCGCTCCCGTTTCCTGCGGTATACCAACCGTTCTTGTACACGAACTTACAGTGGGAGGTGTGAAATGAAACTGACCGATAACGAAATCGCAATAGCAGAGTTCTGCCGGGATTTTGCCATGCAAAACGGCGCGGACAAAGTCAGAATAACCCTGTCAAAGAGCCTTATGGACCTCACCGGCATTCTTAACGGCGAGGTTGACAAGACTGCACGCGCTTTGGACAGGAGCATACAACTTGCCCTGTTTGCAGACGGCAGGTTCGGCACCTTTTCATCCAACCGGCTTGACGAAGACGGACTCAAGGATTTCATACTTAAGGCCATATCAACCGTCAGGATGCTTGAAGAAGACACATACCGTACCCTGCCCGCTCCCGAGCGTCTTGCCAAAGATGCCGTAACTGGCAATGAACTGGGGCTTTATGACAGACATTATGAAGAACTCGAGTCATCCTGGAGAAAGGATTTCTCATTGAAAACATCTATCTGGAACAGGAAGGAAAGGATCGAAAATGGGTTCAAGATCATTGCTGAGGAAGGAGAATACTCAGACAGCGTTTTCGATTCCCTGACGATTGATTCCCAGGGGCTATATGCCCGTCACATGGAGACTTCATTCGAGATTGGATACGAAGTAACGGTTGAAGACAAGGATGGCAACAGATACTCATCCTATTGGTGGGATGCGAGCCCGCTTCTGAAAGATCTGAAAGCTGCCGACTGTGCAGAAAAAGCCGCTCTGAGGGCTGCGGCACAGATAGGCCCTCAAAGTACCGGCAGCGGGAAATATACCGTCGTTGTAGATGCGGAATGCGCTTCAAAGCTCCTTACACCGGTTCTGAACGCCCTTGGAGGATATGCCCTCCAGCAGAAGAACTCGTTCATGGACGGGACTATCGGCAAAAAAGAATTTCCGGATGTGCTTGACATCTGGGACTGTCCGCGTGAAAAAGGGCAGACCGGATCCCGCCTGTTTGACAGCGAGGGGGTTGAGACAAAGAAAGCGCCCATCATTGAAAAAGGCGTCGTCAGGCAGTACTTTCTGAATACCTATGTTGCCGGCAAGATGGAAATGGAGCCCACCGTAGAGGACGCAACACGTGTCGTCGTAAAACCTATTGGAGACTTCAAATCTGCTATGGATCTTATTTCCAACTTGAAGGACTGCATATACATAACAGGCTTCAACGGCGGCAACTCCAACACTTCAACAGGCAATTTCTCGTATGGCATAGAAGGCTTTCTGGTCAAGGACGGAAAGATAGCATGTCCGCTAAGGGAAATGCTCATGACGGGTGATTTCATCTCCCTATGGAACAACCTCATCTCAACGGCCGATGACGCGAGGCCCTGCATGTCAAAATTAATTCCTACCTTAGCGTTTGGAGACGTTGACATAAGTGCATGAAAACCGCTGTCGTCATACTGAATTACAATACCAGGGACTACCTCAGGCAGTTCCTCCCTCCCCTTCTGGCTTCTGTCAAGGACATTGACGCGGAGGTGATTGTTGCAGACAACGCATCACATGACGGTTCCGTTGAAATGATGAAAGCCGAATTCCCTTCCATAAAACTCATTGAGCTGGATACCAACTACGGCTTCACCGGAGGATATAACCGTGCCCTGAGTGGTCTGGAGGCCGATTATTACGTTCTCATCAATTCCGACATAGAGGTGCCCGAAAATTGGCTCACTCCCCTTGTGGACTGGATGGATTCCCACCCCGGCTGCGGCGCCTGCGGGCCAAAACTGATATCCTGGAACGACCGTTCCTCTTTCGAATATGCAGGCGCCGCCGGCGGCTATATCGACCGCTACGGATATCCATTCTGCCGTGGCCGTATCATGCAGAAACTGGAAAAGGACAACGGGCAATATGACTTTCCGGAGAACGTCATGTGGTGCAGTGGAGCATGCCTCATGGTAAGAAGCTGTGTATGGAATGAACTTGGAGGGCTTGACGACCGCTTCTTCGCACACATGGAAGAGATTGACCTCTGCTGGAGGATGCAGCTCAGAGGATGGAAGGTGACTAATGTCCCCGCATCGGAAGTATATCACATCGGCGGCGGAACCCTCCCTAATGAATCACCTTTCAAGCTGAGGCTCAATTTCAGGAACAACCTCCTGCTGCTTGAGAACAACCTTCCTTCAACTTTCAGGGCAAAAGGCTCAAAACACCCCGTACAGCGCACCAGAATGCGTATTTTCACGAGGATGATACTGGACGGTTGTTCGGCGGCCATATACCTGCTGAAAGGCAGGACCAGCTTTTTCAAGGCCGTCTTCGAAGCTCATAAGGAGTACCGGAAACTGCGCCGCAAAGGACTGGTCCTCGATTCTCCTTCGATGCCGGAAGGCATATATAATGGCTGGATTGTTCCAAAAGGATTATTCTAAAAACCACATAATATGAAACGAACTTTAATCGGCCTCCTTCTTATCCTTTATGCCGGCATTGCCGGGGCAACCAAACTCATGGAAATTAGGGTGGTTGACAAGGATATACTCTGCCTCCGCTTCAGGGACGGAGAAGTGCATTACAGGGATGACGGCACCGGCCCCAGCGCATACCTCGGCCATACATTCGTCGATGGTGACGACACCCTTTTCACCTTCCTTCCGCGTCTCAACACACGCATCGCTGCCGATGTCTCCAAATGGACTGTGAGCTGTTCGGGGAAGACCGTCCATCCTGTTGCAATCTACAGGAAATCAAAGCCGATGAATACAGACCACACTCTGAAGAGCGAGGTGGACCACTGGCTGTTCCTGCGTCTTCCTTCTTCAATGAAACAGGGCAAGAAATACACGGTGAACATTCCTGCAGAATGCGGTTCAGACTGCAAGGATGCCAGCATAGTTTATGATATCTGGAAAGAAAAGTCCGAGGCCGTGCATGTGAATATCATCGGCTACTCTCCCGCCCAAAAACGCCTTGCAGCAGACCTCTATCTGTGGCTTGGAGACGGTGGAGAAAGGGATTACTCGGCATTTCAGGGAAACAAAGTATGGCTGTACGACGTGAACAGCGCTAAAAAGAAAGTCTGTTCATCAGTAAGCTTCTGGAAATCTCACGACGCCTGCAGCGAAGAAGCCGGCAGGAAGGACCTTACAGGTTCTGCCGTCTGGACAATCGACTTCGATGCCCCCGCTCCCGGAAAATACCGCCTTGTGGTTGACGGCGTGGGCTCCAGCATGGATTTCGAGGTGAGCCATGACATCTATCGTGAACCTTACAGATATTCTGTCCTCGGATACTATTACATGCGCCTTGGAGAGCCCATGGGCCTCACTCCCGCACCCCGCCAGCCTCGTTTCATACCCGGCGAAGACCCCGAAGGCTTCATAGTCTACAAGACAGACCTTCATCCCTGGCACCCCGTGTGGAGGACACTGCGGGGAGACGTCTGGGACGAGCCGCATTTCAAGGGGGCTTCCCAGTCGGCATTCTGGAAACACCGTCTGGAAGGGAACCCAGTGAACAATGAAGTCCGCGGAGGTCATTCAGACGCAATGGACTGGGACCGCCATCTCGCCCACGTGGTGAACATCTACGACATGCTTCTCCCTTACATACTTACAGACGGACGTCTCAATGACGACAATCTTGGAATCAGGGAAAGCGGCAACGGAATACCCGATATCATGGACGAGGCCCGCAACGAGGTGGATTTCTTCCTCAGCATACGTGACGGAGAAGCATATTCTCAGGGCGTCACCAACCCCGACAGGAACTGGACCGTCATGTTCCAGGCTGGCTGCACCACAATGGCCGCCTGGGCCAATGCAGCCAACTGCGCAATGATGGCCGAAGCCTTCAGGATCAGCGGCAACGCAAAGCTCGCAAAATACTATGCCGATGAAGCTGTCAAGGCATTCCTCTTTGCCTCCAGGCAGGAAAACAGCCAGCTTGATGACAGGCAGGGAATTGGCAATGAGAGCATGCTTGGACGTGAATTCCGCCAGATGGCTGCCGCCTTCCTGTACAATTTTACGGGCGATACAAGGTGGGAAGACATCATGGCTTCGGAAAGTAAATACAAGGTCTGGGGCATGGCCGCATATCTGACTTGCCCTCACGAAATCCACTATCCGGAACTGAAGGATAAGATGCAGAAGCAGCTTGAGTCCATCGTCCTGGAAAAGCACCTTGAACCGGCTTCAAGGAGACCTTCCAGAAGAGCTGCCGACGACCCCAGATGGATAACGTCCGAGAACCTTCAGTACGTCATCCTTGCCCACAGCATCTCTTCGGATGGTGAGTACCGCGGCAGGCTCGAGGACATCATGTACAACGAAGCCGGATGGGGCCTTGGCCGCAATCCGGGCAATGTAGTGGAAATGACCGGCCTTGGCCAGCGCCACATCACGGACGTATACTCCCCCGGACGCAATGACGGTGTTCCGGGAACCCTTCCGGGCCAGACACCCTTCAACGGAACAGAGACATGGTCCCAGGGAGACGGCGGAGACGCACGCATCATCCTGAACTACTGCTATCCATCATGGTGGGACGGCGGCTGGCCCCGCCAGGAATCCTGGTTCAACCAGCGCTACTTCTGGGTAAACAGCGAATTTACCCCGCGTGAAACCATGCGGGGTAAAATGGCGCTTCTGGCGTATTTGTACGGAATCAGACCTTAGGGTCTTACGTAGCCGTCCCTTTCGCAGAGTTTGGAAATGGTCTTGATACGGGTGGCCGTGTCCGGATGGGTGGAGAAGAGGCTGCTTACGGGACCCATTACTGAAGAGCCGCCGGAAATCTGCTGAAGGTTCTCGAAAGCCTGAACCATGACCCAGGGATTGTGTTTTGAAGCCACAAGGAACTCATAGCTGAACTCATCGGCCTGGGATTCCTGTTTCTTGGAGAAATGGTTGTTGATCATGGTCTGGCCGATGGCGCCAAGCTGTGAATCCGTAAGGACTGCAACCTTGTCTGATGTAGCGGCAAGGCCTTCGAAAGCGGCACTTGTGAGCATGCTGTTACGCATCTGGTTGTATGTGTGCTTGAGAGCCACATGGCCGATTTCGTGGGCAATCACGGAAAGGAGCTGTTCGTCGTTCATCACATCCATGATGCCTGTGTAAACTCGCACCGAGCCGTCTGCACATGCGAAAGCGTTGACTTCCTTGTCCTGATATACCTTGTAATTGAGTTTGATGTCACCAACCTGGGTAAGCTTTGAAGTAAGGTTCCTAAGACGCTTTGTGTATGCGTTGGTCTCAGGCAGGACTGCACTCTGCGCATCGAGGGCGGTGATGTACTGCTGTACATATGAAATCACGTCGGATTCAGGAAGCATGAGGGCCTGGGTGGCATATGCAGCACCCTGCATGAGGCGGGTGGTATTAAGAGTTCCGCAGGATACAAGCAGCATGGATGCTGCGGCAAGGAAGATAAAGCGTTTCATTGTTACTTCTGTTTTGGTCTTCAAAGTTACATAAAAATTCTTATATTTGTAAGTTTTTAGGAAAAGCATTAGCAATGAGAATTATAATAGAAGGCGCAGGCCAGGTGGGTTCCCACCTCGCAAAGATGCTCTCGGCCGAAGGCAGCGAAGTCACTGTCATCGACTGCGACCCCGGGAGAATCCGCTCACTGAGCTCTTCTGCCGACGTGTCCACAATCATCGGCGGTCCGTCCTCCATTTCAAGCCTCAAGGATGCAGGCTGCTCCGGCGCAGACCTTTTCATCGGCGTCAATCCCGGCGGTTCCCAAAGTACGAACATCGTCAGTGCTCTGCTTGCAAAGAAACTCGGTACCAAACGCGTGGTTGCCAGAGTGGACGATGAGCACTTCCTCTCCCCTGAAAACAAGATTCTCTTCAAGGACATGGGCCTTGACATGCTTTTCTTCCCTGAAAAGATCGCAAGTGACGAGATAGTTGACATGCTCCGTCACAATGCATCCACCGAATCCATGGATTTCGCACGTGGAAAGCTCCAGATGGCCGTTTTCAAACTGGATGACGACTCCCCTCTCCTGGACATGAACGTTGCCGAATTCCATCATAAGGTAACCCTGGCAAACAAGACTTCGGCATTCAGGATTGTCGCCCTTGCCCGCGAAGGCAAGACTATCATCCCCAAGTTCGACACCTCTTTCAAATACGGTGACTACCTCTATATTATAGCCCTGCGGGATGGAATGCCTGATCTTCTGAAGTACCTTGGAAAGGACCAGGTAAATATCAAACGGGTGATGATCATGGGCGGTTCTGAAATCGCGCAGATGGTCGCGGAACGCCTTTCCGCCGCCGGAATAGACGAGGTGAAAATCATCGAGTCAGACCCGGTCCACAGCCGCGAACTGTCAGAACAGCTCCCGGAATCCATCAACGTAGCAACTGGAGATGTCAGGAACACAGATTTCCTCATGGAAGAAGACCTTCTTGGCTACCAGGCAGTCCTTGCTGTTACAGGCAATGACGAACTGAACATCCTCGCCTGCGTGGCTGCAAAGAAAATGGGCGTTCCACGCGTCCTGGCGCAGGTAGAAAACCTGGAGTACATTCGCCTTGCAGAAGAAATGGGAGTGGATTCCGTCGTAAACAAGAAACTCATTACCGCAAGCCGCATTTTCAAATTCACCCTTTCAGACAAGGTGAGAAGCGTCCGCTACATGAGTGGAACCGATGCCGAGGTCCTCGAATACACGGCAGCGCCCGGTTCACGCATAACCAAAGGAACCTTGAAGGAAATCACTTTCCCGGCCAATGCCATCATCGGCGGCGTCATACGCGGAGGAGACAGTTTCATTGCAGTGGGCCACACCCGTATAGAACCATACGACAGGGTTGCCGTATTCGCCCTGCCGGATTCAGTAAAAGAAATGGATAAATTTTTCAGATAAAATATGAGCATTCAATCGGAGAATATTCAAAAACTGGTAGAAAGAAGGGAGAAGGCCCGCCTCGGCGGCGGCCCGAATAGAATTGAAGCCCAGCATGCCAAAGGCAAAAAAACGGCAAGGGAACGCCTTGAGCTGCTCCTTGACCCGGGTTCTTTCGAGGAAACCGACATGTTCCTCCAGCACCGCTGCACCAACTTTGGCATGGACGCAAGCCACCCGGACGGAGACGGCGTTGTAACCGGTTTCGGCACAATAGACGGACGCCTTGTGTATGTATATGCGCAGGACTTCACCGTAAGCGGCGGTTCCCTCTCCAAGACAATGAGCGAAAAGATCTGCAAGATTCAGGATATGGCGCTTCGCGCCGGTGCCCCCTGCATAGCACTTAACGATTCAGGCGGCGCCCGAATCCAGGAAGGCATCGATGCCCTTGCCGGTTACGGAGAGATATTCGAGCGCAATATCCTCTCTTCAGGCGTGATTCCCCAGATAAGCGGCATTTTCGGCCCCTGCGCCGGCGGTGCTGTTTATTCACCGGCTCTTACAGACTTTACCCTCATGGTTAAGAACTCCTCCTACATGTTCCTGACCGGTCCCGCAGTGGTAAAGAGCGTCACCGGTGAGGTCGTTGACCAGGAAGAGCTTGGCGGCGCCTCCGTTCACGCATCCAAGAGCGGTGTGGCACATTTTGCCGCAGAAAGCGAGGAAGACGGCATAGAGACCATCAGGAAACTTCTCGGCTTCCTCCCGCAGAACAATATGGAGACCGCTCCCGAAAAACCCACAGAGGACTCCCCTTTCCGTCTTGACGATGAGCTCAACTCCATCATCCCGGACAATCCCAACAAGTCCTATGACATGTATAAAGTCATACGATGCATCGTGGATGACGGAGAATTCTTCGAGATTCACAAGGACTACGCCAAGAACATCATCGTGGGATTTGCCCACATGAACGGCCGCAGCGTGGGAATTGTTGCAAACCAGCCAGCTGTTCTTGCAGGCGTCCTTGACATCAACGCCTCCCGCAAGGCTTCCCGCTTCGTAAGGTTCTGCGACGCCTTCAACATTCCTCTGGTAACCCTGGTCGACGTTCCCGGCTTCCTCCCCGGCACTCAGCAGGAATACGGCGCAATCATCACCAACGGCGCAAAACTGCTCTATGCATACGGAGAAGCGACTGTTCCCAAGGTCACGGTCACACTTCGCAAGGGATATGGCGGAGCCCACATTGTCATGAGCTGCAAACAGCTTCGCGGAGACATCAACTACGCATGGCCCTCTGCCCAGATTGCGGTCATGGGTGCCGACGGTGCCGTCAACGTCCTGTACGCCAAGGAACTCAAGGCCGACCCTGAACACGCATCTTCAATCTTCGAAGAAAAGAAAAAAGAATACGAAGATCTCTTCTCCAACCCCTACCAGGCAGCCCAGAAGGGATATATTGACGACGTTATCGAACCCCGCAACACCCGTTTCCGCGTGATACGCGCACTTGAGAGCCTTGCAGGAAAACGTCAGGAAATACCCGCCAAGAAACATGACAACCTTCCTCTTTAGCGCACTTCTTACGGCCGGCGGAGACCGCATGGCTCAGACAGACCCGCACGGATGGACACTCACACTCATCAGCGTGAGCGTGGTTTTCGCGGCGCTTATCATCCTATATTTCGTATACAGTTTCTCTGGAAAACTCTTCTCCGGCGCTTTCAAGGTCAGACGTCCTGTAAAGAAGAAAGCGGCGGCACCGGATGAGGAGATTGCCGCTGCAATCGCAGCCGCCCTTGACATGGAAAACGGAGGTGAAACCTACGCAGCAATTGCGGCGGCGGTTCACATGTACCTGAGCGACGCGGTTCACGACCACGAACCTCTGGTACTTACCATTCGCCACAAGGAAACGCCATGGGAAACCAAATCACTTAATTTCAGAAAATTACCCAGACAGATATGAAAGAGTACAAATTTACCATCAACGGAAAAGAATACAATGTGTGCGTTGGTGACGCAGAAGGAAAGATTCTGCCTGTAAAGGTCAATGGTGCAGACTACGAGGTCGAGCTCGAAAACGCCCCTGCGGCAGCTCCTGCTCCGGTAAAGTCTGCTGCTCCGGCCCCTTCACAGGAAACGGCAAAGCCTGCTGCGGCAGCACCCGCCGGCGGCAAGACCATCAAGAGCCCCCTTCCCGGCATCATCATCAGCGTCGACGTGAAGGAAGGCCAGGCCGTGAAGCGCGGCCAGAAGGTAGCCGTAATCGAGGCAATGAAGATGGAAAATGACATCCTCGCCGAAGTTGACGGCACAATCACCGCCATCCATGTGAACAAAGGTGATTCAGTCCTTGAGGGTGCAGACATCGTTACCATTGGCTGATGGATACAATACTTGACAGTCTGAGGCAATTCTGGCAGTTCACCGGCTTTGCGAACTGTACATGGCAGCATCTTGCCATGATTGCCATCGGCCTTATCTTCATAACCCTGGGTATAGTCAAGAAGTGGGAACCGCTCCTGCTGGTGCCGATCGGCTTCGGCATGATTATCGGCAATATTCCCTTGTTCTTTGATCCCGCAACTGGAGTTGGGCTGAAGATCGGCCTGTATGAAGACGGGTCCGTACTGAACATACTTTACCACGGCGTAAGGAACGGCTGGTATCCGCCGCTGATTTTCCTTGGTATCGGTGCCATGACGGATTTTTCGGCCCTGATTTCGCAGCCAAGGCTTATTCTTATCGGTGCGGCAGCCCAGCTTGGCATTTTCGGTGCCTATCTGCTTGCGCTGTTTCTGGGATTTGCGCCCAACGAGGCCGGCGCCATCGGCATTATCGGCGGTGCAGACGGTCCTACGGCCATTTTCCTGAGCTCGAAACTTGCTCCGGAACTGATGGGCGCCATTGCCGTGTCGGCGTATTCCTACATGGCCCTCGTTCCCGTTATCCAGAAGCCCATCATGCTGCTTCTCACCACCAAGAAGGAGCGCCTCATCAGGATGAACAAGCCCCGTACAGTGAGCCAGAGGGAGAAAATCGTCTTCCCTATCGTCGGTTTCATCTGCACGGCTTTCATCGTTCCCAGCGGCCTTCCCCTCCTTGGCATGCTCTTCTTCGGAAACCTTCTCAAGGAAAGCGGAGTCACAAAGCGTCTGGCAGCCACTGCTGGCGGCCCGCTCATTGACATCGTGACCACCTTGATCGGCCTCACCGTGGGTGCTTCCACCCAGGCCGATGTTTTCCTCACAGGAAGATCTGTCCTTATCTTTGGACTTGGTCTCGCTTCTTTCGTTATTGCAACGACTTTCGGAGTGAGCTTCGTGAAATTCATGAACCTGTTCCTTCCGGAAGGAAAGAAGGTAAACCCGCTCATCGGCAATGCAGGCGTCTCTGCAGTTCCGGATGCAGCCCGTGTTTCCGAGACAGTAGGCCTCGAGGCCGATCCTTCCAACCATCTCCTCACCCATGCGATGGCCCCCAACGTGGCCGGTGTTATCGGCTCGGCAGTTGCGGCCGGTATCCTTCTGGGATTCCTGGGTTAGGTTTTTATCAAATATCGCTTCAGAACCGGCGTGATTTATTCATGCCGGTTTTTTATTATAAAAACGTTAATTATTTTTGATTTTTGCTTATAATTTTTAACTTTGTAAGTGATTGGGCAATTAAAACAATAACCACATGCCCGGACATAACAACTATGGCTGATAAAAACCTACTGCTTGGGGACGAGGCACTTGCTCTGGGTGCCATCCATGCCGGCCTTTCCGGCGTTTACGCTTATCCCGGCACGCCTTCTACAGAGATTACAGAGTATATTCAGGGACATCCTCTCACACGTGAAAGGAAAATCCATTCTGACTGGTCCTCAAACGAAAAGACCGCTATGGAGGGAGCTCTTGGAATGTCCTATGCAGGCAAACGCGCGCTCGTATGCATGAAACACGTCGGCATGAACGTGTGCGCAGACCCTCTCATGGGCTCTGCAATGACAGGAGCAAACGGAGGCCTCATCATTGCCGCCTGCGACGACCCTTCAATGCACAGCTCGCAGAACGAGCAGGACTCCCGCTTCTGGGGCACCTTCGGCATGATGCCTGTATTCGAGCCTTCCAACCAGCAGGAAACCTATGATATGACGCGTGCAGCACTGGATTATTCCGAGAAACGCGGAATTCCCGTCATCATGCGTCTCACAACCCGCATGGCCCACAGCCGTGCTGTAGTGGAAAGCGCTCCCATGCGTGAGCAGAACCAGCTCCACTACCCCGAAAAAGCCCGCCAGTGGGTCACCCTTCCCGTCAATGCAAGGGTAAGGAACCGTGAACTCATCAAGGACTATGCGCAGTTCGAAGAAGATGCTGCAGTCTCCAGGTTCAACTGGCTCAAAGATGGTCCGGACAAAAGCCTCGGCATCATCGCCTGCGGTATAGGCTACAATTATCTGATGGAGAACTATCCGGAAGGCTGCCCCTTCCCGGTTCTGAAGGTAAGCCAGTATCCTTTCCCCAGGAAACTTGCACTTGAGCTTGCAGCCAAGGTCAAGGCCGTACTCGTTATCGAAGAAGGTCAGCCTCTGGTAGAGGAACGCATGAAGGGCTACTTCCCTGCTCCCATTCCCGTGAAGGGCCGCCTCGACGGCACTCTTCCCAGGGACGGAGAACTCTCGCCGGATGCCGTCCGCGCAGCTGTAGGCCTTCCCGCACTTCCGCAGTACAAGGCATCCGAGGTCGTTGTTCCACGCCCTCCGGCACTGTGCCAGGGCTGCGGACACAGGGACTTCTATACCGCCCTTAACAACGTCCTCAAGGACTATCCCGGAGCAAGGGTATTCGGTGACATCGGCTGCTACACCCTTGGCTGGATGCCGCCGTTCAACAGCCTGCACACCTGCGTTGAAATGGGTGCTTCCTGCACCATGGCACAGGGCGCCGCATTCAGCGGAACATGGCCCGCAGTTGCCGTAATCGGCGATTCCACCTTCACCCACAGCGGCATGACAGGCCTCCTTGACGCAGTGAACTCCAAGGCCGATATAACCCTCTGCATCTCCGACAACCTCACCACCGGCATGACCGGCGGACAGGATTCCGCAGGTACAGGCCGCATCGAGGCCATCTGCCAGGGACTCGGCGTCGAGCCGGAGCATATCCGCACCATAGTTCCGCTTCCCAAGAACTATCCCGATATGGAGAAGGTCATAAAGGAAGAACTCGAATATCACGGCGTTTCGGTCATCGTATGCCGCCGCGAATGCATCCAGACACTCAGAAGACACGCCGCCAAAAAGTAAACAAGCCATGAAAAAAGATATAATTCTTGCAGGTGTGGGAGGACAGGGTATCCTCTCCATCGCAACAGTCATCGGTTCTGCAGCCCTTGAACAGGGGCTTTACCTCAAACAGGCCGAAGTTCACGGCATGAGCCAGCGCGGCGGCGACGTCCAGAGCCACCTCCGCCTGAGTTCTGAGCCAATTTTCAGCGACCTCATTCCCAAGGGCGGCGCAGACCTTATCGTCTCCCTTGAACCTATGGAGGCACTCCGCTATGTTCCCTGCCTGGAAAGAAACGGCTGGATTATCACCAACACCGCTCCCTTCGTGAACATTCCCAACTATCCGGATTTGGAGAAAGTGAAGGACGAACTGTCAAAGTACCCCAATGTAATAGCTTTTGACGTTGATGCCCTGGCAAAGGACCTTGGTACTCCGCGCGGTGCGAACATGGTCCTTCTTGGTGCGATGGCGGCAGCACTCGGCATCCTGGATGCCGACAAGCTCCGTGACGGAATACGCCGTGTTTTCGCCCGCAAGGGAGACTCAGTCGTAGAATCCAACCTCAAGGCTTTCGACGCCGGGCTTGAATATTCCCTTAAACAGAAATAGAATGGACACCCCCCTTTCAAAACAAGTTCTGGACTGTGTCCTTGCCGAAATGGGCATAGAGGACATCTCACGCACAACCATCCGCCAGTGCTCCATGCTGGGCAGTACACTTGAGGAACGCTCCGGAGAGAAGTTTTCCCACCTCGAATTCGGCGTTCCGGGCATTCCTGCATGTCCTGTCGGAATTGAGGCTCAGAAGAAAGCCCTGGACAATGGTATTCCATCCATCTATCCCTCCGTACAGGGCCTCCCTGAACTGAAGAAGAACGCATCGCGTTTCGTCAAGGCCTTTATAGACGTGGACATCGACCCGAAGGGAATCGTCCCCACCGTGGGTTCAATGCAGGGAAGCATGACAAGCATCCTGGAATGCTCGCAGCTGGATCCCAGGAAGGACACCATCCTCTATATATGCCCGGGCTTTTCCGCCCACGGACGCCAGCCCGACATCCTTGGAATCAGGAACGTCACGTTCGACATCTATGAATACAGGGCCGAAAAGCTTCGCGAAAAGCTCGAATCCTATTTCAAGGAAGGCAATATCGCGGCCATCCTGTACTCCAATCCCAACAACCCTGCATGGATCTGCCTTACAGAGGAAGAACTGCAGATTATCGGAGAACTTGCAAACAAGTATGACGTAATTGTCCTGGAAGACATGGCATACCTCTGCATGGACTTCAGAAAAGATATGTCCGTTCCTTTCCAGCCACCGTTCCAGAGCACCGTGGCACGTTATACAGACAATTATGTGATGCTCATTTCCGGCAGCAAGATATTCAGCTATGCCGGCGAAAGGATTGCCATTGTCTGCATTTCAGACAAGCTCTATCACAGGGAATATCCCGAGCTCAAGAAGAAATGGGGCATCGGCAAATTCGGAGACAATTACATCCTGAATTACCTGTATGTCAGCACATCCGGAGCATCTCATTCGGCCCAGTATGCCCTTTCTGCGATGTTCGAGGCTGCCGTAGACGGAAGGTACAATTTCGTGAAGGAACTTCGAGATTACGGCTTCAGGGCACACCGCTCCCGCGAGATCTTCGACCGCAACGGCTTCCATCTGGTATATGACAAGGACATGGAGCAGACCATTTCCGACGGTTTCTTCTATACGGTGGAATACAAGGACATGAGCAACCGTGATCTCCTGGAAGCGCTTCTCAGATGCGGAATCATTGCAATTCCTCTGAACACAACGGGAAGCGGCCAGTGCGGGATTCGCGTCTGCGTTTCCCGCCTTCTCGGAGACGAAGACTTCGAACTTCTTGACCGCCACCTGAAACTATTTGTCCAACTTGTAAACTGACGCCGATATGAAATATGTATCTGCCGACGAGGCCGTAAAGCTTGTACGAAGCGGTGATACCGTCGTATGCCAGGGCGGGACTTCCGTCCCGGTGATTCTTCAGGAAGCCCTCACAAGAAGGCATGAAGAACTGCGGGACGTCCAGATTGTATGCGGTTTCAACATTACCGCGGGCGAGGCGCCTTTCTGCAAGCCGGAATATAAGGATTCCTTCCTGGTGAACAGCATCTTCATCAGCGGAGACCAGCGCAAGCACATCGCCGCCGGTTACGGAACCATGACACCTGCATTCCTGGGCGAGGTCCCGGGCCTCTTCCGCCGCGGAGAAATCCCGGTTGACGTAGCGTTCATCAACTGCTCCCTCCCTGACGAAAACGGCTACTGCAGCTACGGAATCTCTGCCGATATTGCCGTATCGGCAGTGGAATGCGCGCGCGTTGTCATTGCACAGGTAAGTCCGAACATACCTTATCTATACGGAAAGTGCCTGATTCACGAATCCAGGATAAGTGCGGCAGTATATTGCGAGGAGCCGCCGCTTGGGATGGTCTTCGGTGAGCCCACTCCCATCGAGGCTGCCATCGGCGCTAATGTAGCCTCCCGGATTCCTGACGGCGCATGCCTGCAGATAGGCGTCGGAGGTATACCGAACGCTGTTCTCAACGGGATCAAGCACCACCGGCACCTTGGCCTTCATACAGAGGCCATGACTGACGGCGTAATCCGCCTTATCAAGGAAGGAGTCATAGACAATTCACTCAAGAAAGTACACCCCGGCGTGAGCGTGGCGGCCCTTGCCATCGGATCGGCCCCCATGTACAAATTCATCGACCACAACAGGACCATGGAGTTCTTCGACGTGGCCTACACCAACGACCCCTTCCTCATTGCGCAGAACCCCAGGGCCTGCGCTATCAATTCGGCAATCGAGGTAGACCTCACCGGCCAGATTTGTGCCGATTCCATCGGCGAGATGATATTCTCCAGCGTGGGCGGGCAGCATGACTTCATGTACGGATGCGCACTTGCCGAGGGCGGCCGCACCTTCATTGCCCTCCCTTCACGCACTGCAAAGGGAAAAGCGAAGATAGTTCCAACCCTAACCCCGGGAGCAGGAGTAGTCACGACGAGGTTCCAGACGCAATACGTTGCTACTGAATACGGTATAGTCTACCTCAGGAATCTCTCGCTCGCACAGAGGGCAAAAGCGCTTATTTCCATCGCCCATCCAGACGACCGGGAAGAACTGGAAAAAGCCGCATGCAAGCGGTTCGGATACAGTTTTTTGAGACTCAAATAGATACAAATAATCGGGCAGGATTTCTTGCCCGATTATTTTTTTATTGCTATATTTGTGTTATTAACCAATAACATTCATATGGACAAACTCCAGGAACTTACAGAGAAACTCTATAACGAGGGACTTGCAAAGGGTAAAGAGGAGGGAGAGGCCCTCCTTCAGAAGGCTCGTGAAGAAGCCGCCCAGATAGTAAAACAGGCCCAGGAAGAGGCTGAAGCCATTATTGCCGGTGCAAAGAAAGACGCGGAAAACTACCGTATCAAGGTAGAAGGAGACGTACGCATGGCTTCCCAGAGCGCCCTTCTCACAACACGTGGCGCCATTGAGAACCTTCTTGTAGCAGAAGCCGCAGACAAGGGTGTTACCGCTGCTCTTTCGGAAGAAGATTACCTCAAGGGAATCATTTCAGCAGTGGCGAAGAACTTCTCTGCCCAGGAACCTTCAGACCTTGCCCTCGTCCTTCCGGAAAACCTCAAGTCAGGCCTTGAGCCCTATATCAAAAATGAACTCGCAAAGATAGTGGGAAAAGGCGTGGAAGCCACTTTCTCAAAGAAGATAGGCGCCGGATTCAAAATCGGCCCAAAGGACGGCAGTTATTTCATCAGCCTCACCGATGAGAGCTTCCAGAGCCTTATCGGCGAATATCTGAGGCCCGCCACAAGGAAAATCCTCTTCGGCGAATGAGCAATTTCGAATACATAGTCTCGGGCCTTCCGGTCCTGACGGCAGACTACAAGTATGCCCCGGGCGAAAGTTTCAACGAGACAGTGGAAGAGATACGCGGCCTTCTTTCACAAAAGGATGCCGAAGTCCTCGATTATCTTTTGAAGGGTTTCGACGCAGAAAACCTCAATGAAGACTTCTACGCCGCTGCCCTCTCCCATCCCGACGCTTTCATCCGGGAGTATTTCCGCTTCGACCTGAATCTCCGCAATGCCAAGGTGCGCTATCTCAACCGGCAGCTCGGCCGTCCGGAGAGCATGGACGTCATCAGCGGACAGGGCTCCGAAGAGGACCTTGACCTGGACATTGACGGGAACCGCTTCAGCGGCGGAGAATTCCAGGAGGCGGAAAAAGTGGATTCCGTTCTTTCCCTTACAGACCTTCTCTCCCGTGAAAAGGGACTTGACGACGTCTGCTGGGAAAAGATAGACTCGCTGCAGGTTTTCCACTATTTCGACCTCACTTCCGTCCTTTGCTTCGTTGCAAAGCTCCACATCGTGGACAGATGGCTCTCCCTTGACCATGAAAAGGGCAAGGAACTGTTCCGCCGCCTCACTGATGAAGTGCGCGGAACCTTCAAAGGTGTAAATTATACAGAGTAAATATATGAAAACTAAAGGAACAGTAACCGGTATCGTCTCCAACCTTGTTACCGTAGAGGTAGACGGGCCTGTAGCAGAAAACGAGATTTGCTACATCGACCTTCAGGGTGTAAAGATGATGGCCGAAGTTATCAAGGTAAACGGCAAGAATGCCTCGGTGCAGGTGTTTGAGAGCACACGAGGCCTCCGCTGCGGAGATGCCGTGGAATTTGAAGGCAGGATGCTCGAGGCCACCCTCGGTCCGGGACTTCTCTCCAGCGTATACGACGGCCTTCAGAACAACCTTGCAACCATGGAGGAGGTTTTTCTCCAGAGAGGTGAATATACTGACCCCCTCGACCACGAGAAACTTTGGGATTTCACCCCCATCGCAAAACCCGGCGACAAAGTAATCGCCGCAGACTGGCTTGCAGAGGTAAAGGAAGGATGGCTTCCCCACAAAATCATGGTTCCCTTCGCATTCAAGGGTGAATTCACCGTCAAGAGCATCAAGGAAGCAGGACAGTACAATATAGACACCGAAATCGCAGTCCTCGTCAATGAGGAAGGCGAGGATGTCCCCGTCACCATGACCCAGAAATGGCCTGTCAAGGTAGCGGTAAGGAATTACCGTGAAAAACCCCGTCCGGACCGCATCATGGAAACAGGCGTCCGCGTCATCGACACGCTCAATCCCATCGCAGAAGGCGGCACGGGCTTCATTCCCGGACCTTTCGGCTGCGGAAAGACCGTTCTCCAGCATGCAATCGCCAAGCAGGGAGATGCCGATGTCATAGTAATGGCTGCCTGCGGTGAACGTGCAAACGAGGTTGTGGAAATCTTCACCGAATTCCCCGAACTCATCGACCCCCATACCGGCCGTCACCTGATGGAGCGTACCACAATCATCTGCAACACTTCAAACATGCCTGTTGCAGCCCGTGAAGCTTCGGTCTACACTGCGATGACCATCTGCGAATACTACCGCGCCATGGGTCTCAAGTGCCTCCTTCTTGCCGACTCGACCTCCCGCTGGGCACAGGCTCTCCGTGAGATGAGTAACCGCATGGAAGAACTCCCCGGTGCCGATGCATTCCCCGTGGACCTTTCCGCCATCATTTCCAACTTCTACGCACGCGCAGGCATGGTTATCCTCAATAACGGAGAGAGAGGCGCCATCACCTTCATCGGCACGGTGTCTCCTGCAGGCGGTAACCTGAAGGAGCCTGTGACTGAATCCACAAAGAAGGCAGCCCGCTGCTTCTACGCCCTTGAGCAGAACCGCGCAGATCAGAAACGCTACCCCGCCGTCGGCCCCCTCGAGTCTTACTCCAAATATCTCGAGTATCCTGAGATTGTTGAATATCTTGACGAGACTGTAGAGAAGGGCTGGGTAGAGAAGGTCCTGAAGGCAAAGAACATCATCCGCCGCGGCAAGGAATCTGCCGAGCAGATCAACATCCTTGGTGATGACGGTGTTCCGATGAGCTATCATATCAGCTTCTGGAAATCAGAGCTCGTAGACTTCGTCATCCTGCAGCAGGATGCATTTGACTCCATAGACGCCCTATGCCCGCTGGACAGGCAGCAGTTCATGCTCAACCTGGTTCTTGGTATCTGCGACAAGGAATTCGAATTCGAAGACTTCGAGGCCTGCCGCAATTTCTTCAAGAACCTCATCAACGAGCTTCGCCAGATGAACTACTCCCCTTACAAGAGCGAGCAGTTCTACGCCTACAACGAATCCGTGAACAAAATGATCGCATAGTACTATGGCAAACAAAGCATACCAAAAGATATATACCAAACTGGACGGCATCACCAAGGCTACGGTATCCCTCAGTGCCAAGGGTGTATCCAACGACGAACTTGCCGTAGTGGGCGGAAAACTTGCACAGGTAGTGCGCACCAAAGGTGACGTAGTTACCCTTCAGGTATTCTCCGGCACTGAAGGCATCCCCACCAATGCAGAGGTTGCCTTCCTTGGAGAACCCCCTACCCTCAAGGTTAGCGAACAGCTTGCAGGACGTTTCTTCGACGCATACGGCCACCCCATCGACGGCGGCCCCGAAATCGAAGGCGAGGAGCGTCAGATCGGCGGTCCTTCCGTGAACCCTTACAAGAGACGCCAGCCGTCCGAACTCATTCCTACCGGCATTGCAGGCATCGACCTTAACAATACCCTCGTCTCCGGCCAGAAGATTCCTTTCTTCGCAGACCCTGACCAGCCCTACAACCAGGTTATGGCCGATGTCGCCCTCCGTGCCGACGTTGACAAGATCATCCTCGGTGGCATGGGCCTCACCAACGACGACTACCTCATGTTCCGCCACAGCTTCGAAAGCGCCGGCGCCCTTGAGAAGATAATCTCCTTCGTCAATACCACCGAAAATCCCCCTGTGGAGCGCCTCCTCGTCCCTGACATGGCACTTACCGCAGCAGAATACTTCGCCGTGGACAAGAACGAAAAGGTGCTCGTGCTCCTCACGGACATGACCCTCTATGCCGACGCCCTCTCCATCGTCTCCAACCGCATGGACCAGATTCCTTCCAAGGACTCCATGCCCGGCTCACTGTACTCAGACCTCGCAAAAATCTACGAAAAGGCTGTACAGTTGCCCACAGGCGGTTCCATCACAATCATAGCCGTTACAACCCTGAATGACGGGGATATAACCCACGCCATCCCGGACAACACCGGCTACATCACCGAGGGCCAGCTCTTCCTCCGTGCCGATTCCGACACCGGCAAGGTCATCATCGACCCGTTCCGCAGCCTTTCCCGTCTGAAACAGCTGGTCCAGGGCAAGAAAACCCGCGAAGACCACTCCCAGGTCATGAACGCTTCCGTCCGCCTCTATGCCGATGCACAGAACGCCAAGACCAAACTTGAAAACGGCTTCGACCTTTCCGACTATGACCACCGCTGCCTTGATTACGCAAAGGACTACGCCCGCGACCTTCTGGCCATCGACGTCAACATTACCATCACTGAGATGCTTGACAGGGCCTGGAAGCTCTTCGGCAAGTATTTTACTCCCGCAGAATCCGGCATCAAGCAGGCACTTATTGATAAGTATTGGGTAAAATAGTGTTTGTCATTTCGAGCAAGTCGAGAAATCTCAACATTGAATGGCTATAAAATTTCAATATAACAAAACATCACTGACGGAGCTTGGCAAGCAGCTGAAAGTCCGGCAGAGGGCGCTCCCCACCCTTCAGAACAAGGAAAGCGCCCTCCGTCTGGAAGTACGCAAAGCCAAGGCCGACAGCGAACGTCTCCTGTCTGAACTTGAAGCCGCCCTCGCAAGTTACGATTATCTTGCAGCCCTGTGGAACGAATTTGAGCCTGGTCTGATAGCAATCACAGATGTGGACCTGTACACCAAGAAGGTAGCAGGCGTCAAAACACCTGCCCTTGGTGAGATTCACTACGAGATCCGCCCTTTCAACGCCTTTACCAAACCGGCCTGGTATGCCGACGGCATCGCCATCCTCAAGGAACTCTCCCGTCTGGGAATCGAGTCCGAAGTATATAAGGAAAAGGCGCGTATCCTTGACTGGCAGCGAAAGAAGACCACCCAGAAGGTAAACCTTTACGAAAAGGTTCAGATTCCCGGCTATCAGGAGGCAATCCGCAAAATCAAACGATATATGGAAGATGAGGAGAACCTCTCCAAGGCTTCTTCCAAGATAGTGAAAAACCGTCACCAAGAGGAGGAGGAGGCCTCAGAGCTATGATAACCCCGATGACCAAATACTCCTTCATCCTTCTTAACGGACAGCAGGAAGAACTCCTTGAGAAGCTTCAGGATCTTGGATTGATGGATATTACCCGCGGGACAAAACCCGTGGATGACACGTCACGCAAGATTGTTGCCGATATCGAACTCGTCAGCGGTCTCATCGAAGCCTTGAACAAGGCTGAAATCCCTGCAGATACAGTTCCCGAAAGAATAGACGGTGATATCATACGCCTTGCCGGCGGGATGATAATGCGCTACAGCGAAGACACCGACGCCCTCAAAAACCTTGAAAAGGAAATAAACTCCGTCAAGGTATGGGGCAAGTTTGATCCGAATCTCGTTGCAAAGCTCAAAGAAGCCGGAATTCCCCTGCACTTCCATGTAGTCGGCAAAAAGCTCTTCAAAGAGGAATGGGCTGCCGATTACGCCCTTACCGTAATTGACCAGGACAAGAACAATGTCTGGTTCGCCGTTGCGGGAGATGACGCCCTTCCCGGAGAGGTTGCAGCCCCTTCAATGGATATAACAGCGAAGGAAAAGGAACTTCAGGAGAAAAAGCGTCATTTTGAGAAGGTGCTTGCCCGCATGGCAGGAGCCAAAGAGCGCATCGTAGAGCTTGAAGCCTACAAGGCGGAAAAGCTGTCTGAACTTGACCTGTACCTTGCAAATGTTGCTGCTGCTCCCGCCGCAGAAGGCACCATCGTCACGCTTGAGGGCTATGTCCCCACGGAGAACGACACCGCAATTACAGAGACGGTTGACTCCCTCGGTGTTTTCTACCTGAAAGAAGAAGCAAAGACTGCCGACAATCCGCCCGTGAAGCTCAAGAACAACTGGTTCACCCGTCAGTTCGAGGTTCTCACAGACATGTACGGCCGTCCTGTATACGATGAATTCGACCCCACCCCCATCCTGGGTCCCTTCTTTCTTCTGTTCTTTGCCATGTGCATGGGAGATGCCGGCTACGGTATTCTTCTGGTTCTCATCGGCTGGTTGCTCAAGAAGAAAGTTCCTTCCATGGCAGACATGGCTCCGCTCGTAATGATTCTGGGCGTAGGAACATTCATCGTTGGCATTGTACTTCATACTTTCTTTGGCATAAACCTTTATGAGGCTGCCTGGGTGCCTTCTTGGCTAAAGAAATTCATGATAAACGGTACCGTAGCAGGTTACGATGCACAAATGGTACTTGCCGTGGGCGTGGGTGTATTCCACATCTGCCTTGCGATGATCGTAAAATGCATCTGCTTCACAAAGCGCTTCGGCTTTGCAAAGACAATCAGCAGCTGGGGATGGACTCTCCTTATTGTGGGAGCTGTGGTCACAGGAGGCCTTGCACTTCTGGGTGTCATTGACATGCCTGCCGTGAAGATAATCCTCATCGTCCTGGGTATAGTTTCCGGCCTTGGAATCTTTATCCTTAACGACCTTCACCGCAACCCGCTCCTTAACATCGGTGCCGGTCTTTGGGACACATACAACACGGCAACCGGTCTGATGGGAGACGTCCTCAGTTACCTGAGGCTCTATGCCCTGGGACTTGCCGGCGGCATGCTCGGAAGCACATTCAACATGCTTGCAGGGATGACCCTGGGAATCAATATCCCCGGAATCAACTGGCTGCTGTTTGCCTTTATCATACTTATAGGACACGTCCTTAACCTTGCACTCTCCTGCCTCGGCGCATTCGTACATCCTCTGCGTCTTACCTTCGTGGAGTATTTCAAGAACAGCGGCTTCGAGGGCACAGGAAGATTCTACAGACCTTTGAATAAACAACAAACAAAATAAAAACAAATCACTATGAACGAAATTTTAGGTTATCTCGGACTGGGGCTCATGCTTGGCCTCTCCGGTGTTGGCAGCGCAATCGGCACGACTATCGCCGGCAATGCTGCAGAGGGTGCCATGAAAAAAGCTCCTGAGAAATTCTCAAGCTACATGATTCTCTCCGCCATGCCCGCAACCCAGGGTCTGTACGGCTTCCTCGCATTCATCCTCTGGGTCCTCGGCAAGGACGTGACCTCCAACGGTCCCCTCTTCTTCGGCGTGGGCCTTGGAGTAGGTCTTGTCTGCCTTCTCTCCGGTATCCGTCAGGGTCAGGTTTGCGCAAACGGTATCGTCGGTATCGGCCAGGGACATAATCTCCAGACCAACACCATGATTCTCGCTGCTTATCCTGAACTCTACGCAATTCTGGCCCTTGTCGCTACATTCCTGGTGTAGCGTGAAATGTAAAGGGCTAATCTCCAGCCATTTACACAAAAGGCTTTCCCCGAAAACGGGGAAAGCCTTTTTGATATTCATATGGATATCAATCAATTACATTTCACGCGGTCCAAAGATATCCGTGCCGATGCGTACCATGGTAGCGCTGTGCTTCACCGCAACAGGCCAGTCGGCCGACATTCCTATGGACAACTCACGGATTTCAGGGTTTACAGCCTGAAGCCTCTTAAACAGCGATTCAATCTTCTCAAAATCCCTTTCCACCACGTCCATATCATCAGTATTGGTTGCCATGCCCATGATACCAATAATACGTACATTATTCAGAGGGGAGGACACACCTTCTGAAACCTGTGGCCACCCTCGGCCACATAAGAGGGAGGGGCCCATCGAAGATGGGAGGGGTCGCGAAGCGACGGTTTCAGAAGGTGTGTCCTCCCCTCCTGCAAGATTCAGAATTTCATCCTCAGTGAATCCCTGCTTTGTTTCTTCTGCGCCCAGGTGAAGTTCAAGGAGAACGTTGATGACTTTGCCGTGCTGAGCGCCCCAGTTGTTTATGGCCTTCAGGAGGTGGAGTGAATCCACAGACTGGACAAGTGAGACGTAAGGGAGTACGAGCTTCAGCTTGTTTGTCTGAAGATGGCCGATAAAATGCCATTCAATATCGGCAGGAAGTTGCGTGACCTTGGCGGCGAGTTCCTGGGGGCGGCTTTCGGCAAAGATGCGCTGACCGGCGTCGTATGCTTCCTGCAGCCTTTCTACGGGATGGAACTTGGATACAGCGACGAGGGCCACCCCCTGGGGGATGGCCGCTCTGAGATTATTCAAGGCTTCGGCAACCATTACTTACGGCCTTTCTGCTGCTGTTTCTGCATTTCACGCTGCATCTTCTGGGCTTCTTCAAGTCTCTGCTGCCATTTGCTCTTTGGTGCAGGCTTGTTTTCTGCCGCCTTGAGCTTGGCGATGACCTTCTCAGGTTTCACGATCCACTTGCGGATGACCCATGTCTCAAGCATCGTGATGAGGTTGGACAGGAGGTAGTAGTAGCTAAGACCGGATGAGAGGTTGTTGCAGATGAAGAACATCATGATTGGCATCATATAGAGGCTCATCGCGCGCATCATCTTGGCGTTGGGGTCATCTCCGGTGCTCTGGCCCTGCATGGTGATCTTGCTGTAGAAGAACATGGATGCAGCCATGAGAAGGGCGAAGAGTGAGATGTGGTCCATGCCAAGGATGCTCGTACCCCAATGAATCACATCATCATAGGCAGAGAGGTCTTCGGCCCAGAGGAACGGCTCCTGACGGAGTTCGATTGAAGCCGGGAAGAAGCGGAACATTGCCCAGAGGATAGGCATCTGTAGGAGCAAGGGGAGGCAGCCTCCCATCATGTTCACACCGGCCTTGCGGTACAGTTCCATGGTCTCCTGCTGCTTCTTCATCGCGTCTTCCTGCTTGGGATACTTGGCGTTGATCTTGTCAATGTAGGGCTTCAGGGCCTGCATCTGTGCCGATGATGAGTAGCTCTTGTATGCGAACGGAAGCACCACTATCTTGATGAAGATAGTCATGATGAGGATGATGATACCGAAGTTCGAAATGAAGCGGCTGAGCCAGTCGAACAGGGGGATAATGACGTACTTCGTGAATATGCCGATAATCTTACCGCCCAGAGGAATAACCTTTTCATATGCGTGTCCGTATGCCTTGAGGCCCTTGTATTTGTTAGGGCCGAAGTAGAACTCGAAGTTGGCTGTACCGTCGCCTCCTGCAAGTTTAAGGTCTGCCTGCATCTTGGCGCTGCAGTTCATGAGGTCATGGGAAGGGCTGTCCTTGGGAACGAAATCCACTGCAAACTCTCCGTATGAAAAATTATCAGGAGCGCGCATGATAGCACTGAAGAACTGCTGTTGGAAAGCGAACCACTCGATGTTGTTGTTGAAACGTTTTGACCCCTTGCGGCCGTTGCCGATGTTCTCCGGCTTCTTGTCGTCCGGGAAGTAGTAGTTCAGGCGGGAGTACTGGGTCTCGTTCTTGTAGCCTTTTTCCAGATGGGCGATTGTGGCTTCAAAGTCTACGGAGATGCTCCTGGAGCGGCTGGGATCAAGGTTCATGCCCACGAATGAGAGAGCCTCGTTCATGGAGTAGGAATTCTTGAGAAGGGTATACTTCTGCTCGATGTAACCGCCGCCTACAGGAAGGCGCATGACCACGGTTGAATCTGAAGAAGCTTCCGGAATATACTGGAAGGTGAACTTCCTTGTATCAATTGCCGTAGGAGCATAAACCGTAAAACCAAGGCTGGTTTTCTCCGGCTGAAGGAGAATCAGGTCTTCCTTCGAATAGGTCGTATAATCCTTTACTTTCACAGAGTACGGCTGTGCACCGCGGGTTGTGAAGGTTACGACAAGTTTCTCATTTTCAAGCACCAGAAGCTGAGCCTCTGCCGCTGCTGCTTCATTGAGGGCTGCATCGGAATAGACCGGGGCCTGGACCTCGGGAACATTGGCAAGTTCAGGATGATCTGCGCGATATGCGCTGTCAAGCTGCCGCTGAGCATATTCTTCGGCTCTCCTTGCAGAATCGAGCTGCGCCTGGATTTCCTGCTGTTTCCGGCTCTGGCGGCCCTGGTAGCCCATGAAGCCGAACAGGATAAGTGCTATGAGTATAAATCCGATTATTGAATTCTTATCCATCTTCTGTTAGTCCTCCTTGGTTTCAAGTTCGCGGATTTTAACCTTAAGGGCATCAAGGCGCTCCTTGGCCGCATCAATCTTTTCCTGCGTCTGCGCTTTGAGCTTTTCCGCACCCTTGGAGAGCGAGAAGAAGCCGATATTGTTTTCGTAAGTCTGGATTTCCTGCTGGAGAGCGTTGAACTGCTCCTTGAGCTTGTCCTTTTCCGTCATGGGCTTTCCGGAAGGCCTCTGGGAAGCGCCCTGACGGCGCTGTCCCCTGCCGCCGAAGCCGGGGAACTTTTCTGCCATGGCCATACGGTATGCTGCATTCAGCGCATCCTTTTCCTTGTACGGGACGTAACCTATCTCATTCCACTTCTTAGCGAAATCGGCAGCGGCGCTTTCATCACCTTCATAGGCCTTGATTTCCTCAATGAGGGCCTTCTTGGCAGTAAGGTTGGCACCAAGGTTGCCCTGGCCGGCGGGACGGTTGTCCCTTGCGGTGAAGAATTCGTCACAGGCAGCGCGGAAACGCTTCCATATCTGCTCTGACTTCTTGCGGGGCACAGCACCGATTTCCTTCCACTGCTTCTGCAGTTCGATGAGGCGGTCTGTGGTCGCTTTCCAGTCCGTGCTGGTCTTGAGGGATTCAGCCTCTTCGATGATGGCCATCTTCTTCTCAAGGTTCGCATTCATGGCGACCTTGAATTCTGTGAGAGAAGCCCTCTTCCTTTCAAAGAACTTGTCACAGGCTGCGCGGAAACGGTCATAAATCTTCTGGTTGTCCTTGCGGGTAGCAAAGCCGATGGTCTTCCACTCAGCCTGGATTTCCTCGATTTCCTTGCTGAGGGTATTCCACTGCGTTGACGAGGTGATTTCCTTCTCCGCAATGGCTTCTACCTGTTCGCAAAGGGCGGTCTTGGCCTTCAGATTCTTTACCTGCTGCTCCTTGAGGCCTTCGAAGTGTGCCTGATAGCGCTTGTTGATTATGGATGTGGCAGCGCGGAAACGCTCCCAGATTTCATCACGGTACTCCTTGGCGACGGGGCCAAGGTCTTTCCACTGTTCGTGGAGTTTCTGGAGTTCCTTGAAGGATTCGACCACGTTCTCGTTTTCTGCAAGGGCCTCTGCCTGCTCGCAGAATGCGGTCTTGGCTTCGAGATTCTTCTTGAAGTCAAGGTCTCGGAGTTCGCGGTTGATGTCTACGAGGTCGTAGAACTTGGTTATATGGAGCTGGTAAGTGTCGTTGATATCGCGGAAGTTCTGCTGGGGAACGGGACCTACTTCCCTCCAGCGGTTCTGGATATCCCTGAACTTGGGGAAAGCATCTTTCATGTCACCGGGCTCTTCCACCAGGGCCTTGAGCTCTTCGATGATTGCCTGCTTGGCGGCAAGATTTTCCTCACGGAGGGCATCCTGCTGCTTGTTGTATTCGGCACGTTCCTTCTTATAATCGACATAAAGGGACTTGAAGCCGGCCTCGATGGCGGCAAAGGGGCTCAGGGAGCGGCTCTGGAGAGGAACGGTGCTCTCAACCTCGATGGTGTTCTCATCGGGTTCCTCTACGGTGTCCTCCTCGCCGGCGTCGGCCTTTTCCTTGGACAGACGCTTGTAGAAGGCCGATTTAATGGCCTCCGCCTCCTTTGACCTCTTCATACGGTCTTCACTTTCCTTGAGGGACTGGAAAAGCTCCGTGAGCTCCGCAAGAGTCTTCTCTGCAAAGTTCACGACTGTTTCTTTTACCTCCTGTACTACATCTGCGGTTTCTGCAGGGATAACCTCAGGCTTGATTTCTTCACTCATAGCTTATAGTTTATAAAGGTTTGTCGTTAATATATAATTTACAAATATAAGAATTATTACTATTTTTGCAAAACAAAACAAGTCTCAAGCATGCGAATAGATATTCTCTCCGTAGTACCCGAACTTCTTGACTCCCCACTGAGCCACTCCATCCCCGGCCGCGCCATAAAGAAAGGTCTTGTGGAAATACATGTCCACAACCTCCGGAAATACGGCCTTGGCCCCCGCCAGAGCGTGGATGACTACTCCTACGGCGGAGACGCCGGCATGGTCATGATGGTGGAGCCCGTTTTCAGGTACATAGAGGAACTCACCTCGGAGCGCAACTACGACGAAATTATCTATATGGCTCCCGACGGAGAAATCCTTAATCAAGGAATCGCCAACGAACTTTCCCTCAAGAAGAACATCATTATCCTGTGCGGCCACTACAAGGGCATAGACGAGCGCATCCGCGAACACCTCATCACACGCGAAATCTCGGTGGGAGACTTCGTCGTATCTGGAGGCGAAATCCCCGCAGCCCTTCTTGCCGACAGCATCATACGCCTCATCCCGGGTGTCCTCTCCGATGAGACATCGGCCCTTTCAGATTCCTTCCAGGACGGTCTTGTCTCTCCCCCGGTATATACACGTCCGGCATCTTTCAACGGCTGGGATGTTCCGGAAGTTCTGCTGAGCGGGAACCCGAAACTGATACGCGCATGGCAGGATGATAAGGCAGTCGAACGCACCCGCGAACGCCGCCCCGAACTGCTCAAATGACATACAGAAAACAGCCCGCAATCGCTGCGGGCTGTTTTCTGGTTAGTTAGTAGTGTATTCTTAACTTAAGAAGGTTAATTTGTTGGTTAGAAGAAGCGTTTCATTTTTTCTGATGCAAATATATGAATAGTTTTTTGAAACGCAAAATTTTTCTAACTTTTCCTTAGTTAATAAATATTTTTAAAAACCAAGGGTCAACTTGATGGCCCAGTTTCTTGGAGGCTGGGGATAAACTCCAATCCCTGAATATACTGTATCAGAAGCCGAATCGTAGCTCTCCCAACGCCAACCGGACGCATAATAGAGATTATTCAGGAGATTGTTTACATATGCAGACAGCACAAGCGATGAACGGCCGATTAACTTGAACGTACGCCTTGCCATCACATTCACGAGGCCATAGGCGGGAATAGTCATCTCTTCCCGCATGGAATTGTCAATATACTGCTTGCCCACATATTTGTAGTCGGCCGTAAAGAGCCACTTCGAGGAAGGCGTTGCCGATAGGCGGATCATTCCTACCGTAGAAGGCGACATCAGCATGGTGGTCTTTCCGTAATGGACAGCGTGGGTCGCAGAGTAGTCCTCATACGGGACATAGGAAGTATAATCGGCAATCTCGTTAACAGACAGTGTAAGGTTGCCGTCGGCACGGAGCCGTCGGCTTACCTGCCATGCGCCGGCAAATTCCACTCCCCTTCTCCATGCGCGTGGAACATTCTCCTTGATCGCATATCCTGAGGAAGAAAGCCGTCCCGTCTCAAGGAGCATGTCCTTATACTCCATCAGATATACGTTTGCCGATGCAGAGAGCCTCCTGCCTCCATACTGCCAGCCAAGTTCAATGTCGGTCATCTTCTCGGGAACGATGTCTGCACCATCCCCCTTGACGTTTTCCTTGATGTCTCCCCTTCCGGGCTCACGGTTACCCACGGCAACCGATGCGAAAACCTTCTGCCGGCCGATAACCGCCGTCACACCGGCACGGGGATTGAAGAAGTTCCACACCTTCGAATAATCAAACATGTCGGCAGGGTTGGAGCCATACTCGATAAAATCGTCGTCTCGGCCGATGAGCCTGTAATTAACCCTCCGGTACTGAAGGTCGGCATAGGCGGTGAGCCAGTTCTGCGGATGATACTCGGCACGGGCAAAGAAACTTGCATCCTTCTTCCTGCCGATATTGCTATACCAGTCCACACCACTATAATCATACGCACTTCCAAGCTGCTTGGCCCAGAGGAGTTCCCCCCAGTGGTCGCCCTTGTAATCGTACAGGCTTATTCCGGCAGTAAGCCCCAGTCTGCTGCTGTTGTAGCGGAGGTCTGTATTAAGCACCCACAGGTCATTGTCCATTTTCTTCCGGTAGGTCATATCCGAGCGTGCCGATGTTCCTTCAGGAAGGCCCGTGAATCCGTAATTCTTCAGTTTCCTGTCAGACTTATAATACTCGTCATAGCCGTCACCACGGGTGTAATTGAGAGTGGTGCTCCATGCCAGGTTCGGTTTCAGCGCCCTGGTGTAATTGACCTGGTAATGGTCCTGAATATAATTGTCAGTCTGGTTTGGATAATAATAGACGTTGCCAAGGTCGTCATAGTACTCTCCTGCCCCGTTGTACGTCCTGTCCTTGTTGTACTGCTCAAGGTTAATGCCGTCCCAGGTGATGCCGCTTCGCTGTTTTCCCCTCAGATAAGTAAACCTCAGGGACTGCCCTTTTCCCAGCCATCCAAGCATAAAGAAAGCCGAATTGGACTGTACGAATGCATTACGGATATAACCGTCAGTAGTTCCCTTGGCATAAGCCACGCTTGCATAAAGACCGTGACGGCTGATTCCGGTAGACCCGGCATGAGTAACCATCTGCGTGTCAAACGAGCCCCAGCTGTGCTCTGTCCTGCCCCATCCGTCAGGCGTTGCAAAAGCAGTGTTCATGTTGATGCTGGCTCCGAATGCGCCGGCTCCGTTAGCCGTCGTACCAAGGCCTCTCTGGACCTGGACTCCGGAAATGAGCGCCGTGAGCGCGGGAATGTTCACCCAGAAAACCTCCTGCGATTCAGCATCATTGAGCGTGATGCCGTTGAGAGTTACATTAATCTGAGAGCCCTTGCTTCCACGGATGGTCATGGCAGAATTGCCGAGGCCCGTTCCGCCTTCGTTGTATGTCACAACTGAAGGCAGCAGATTAAGAGTCATGGGAATTGAATTGGAAGGGTTCTGGGACTCGAGCTGGGCCTTTCCCATTTCGGAGAAAGTGACAGGAGTATTCTTTCCCGCACGTGAAGATGATACCACAACCGAGTCAAGGCGTTCAACCTTCTCCTGTGCCGATGCAATGGCACACACGGCAGCCAATGCTGCCACAAAGCATAGTTTTTTCATAGTTCCTTACGGCGGTATGAACCGCATCAAGTTCAAAGGGTGTAATCTCAACCGGGAGTTTCCCGATACCCCTGTATTTTATTTTTTCAGTTCTATCCTGTACAACCGGGGCCAATTCTTCCCTGTAAGGTAAATATGGCCCTCTGAATCAACTGCAATGCCGTTAAGCACATCAGTATCCTTTGTCCTGAGGCTTGCAGGAAGAAGACCCCTGCAATCTATCATAGCCTCCACCTTTCCATTTGACGGATTGATGACGGCAATCATGTCGGACGTATAGACATTGGCCCAAATCTTCCCGTCTATCCACTCCAGTTCGTTAAGGTACTGAAGGCTCCTGTCACGGAGCGTCACACGAAGGCGCTTCTGCACCTTAAGGTCTTTGTCAAGGAAATACAGCGTGGACGATCCGTCGCTAGCAATGAGCTGCTTTCCGTCCGTGGTAAGTCCCCAGCCCTCGCGGGGATATGCCAGCGTAGCCTTGTAGGTTAGCGTTTTAGCATCATACCTGAAGGCCAGTTTGTTCGTCCATGTGAGGACATAGAGGTCATCGCCAAGAATCGCGGAACCCTCTCCGAAGTACTTTGAGGACAGTTTCTTTATCGCAGTCACGTCTCCTGTTTCAAGGTCTACCGTACGGATTGAACTCTCTCCCCACTGCCCTGTGGTCTCGTAGAGCACACCGTTATGGAAAAACAGTCCCTGCGTGTATGCATGGACATCGTGAGGGTACTCCGCCGTCACCTTTACCTTATACTCCTTCACCTGCGCACTCGAACACGAAGACACAAACAAGGCAAAAAATAATAATATGATTCTATTTTTCACAAGACAAAAATACTAATAAAATTCATAAAATCTTCTTAAAATCGTTATATTTGTATTCTTATTTGATGTAGGCGCCTGCAGGCGCCCGGCCGGGCCGGGTGTTTTTCCAAGGGGAAAACACGGAAAGGCGAAAAGGCCGCGGGGGGCATTTATGGGGGCAGAGCCCCCAACAAATTGGCAGGGCGATCTGTCGCGGCGTCTTTTGGCGCTGAGGAAAGTCCGCACAGGAAAGGGCACCCGTCTGCGGAAAGCGCAGCAGGGAGTAATCTTTGGCACGCGGTAACAGAAAACAACCGCCGCGGGAGGCCTCGCAAGAGGCCGATATAACCGCAGGCAAGGGTGAAAACGCGGGGTAAGAGCCCACGACTCTGCATGGCGACATGCAAAGGGTATCGCACACGGGCCTGCAAGACCAAATATACCGGCAGATAAGGGCTGCCCGCTCTTTGCCGGGGGGTAGGTTGCGAAGATAAATGACAGATTTAAAAACAGAAAGCGGCTTACGGCCCTGCCTTTTTTTGTAATGAAACAGTTAATGAAATATATATGGTAACAATTGATGTTAAAGGCTGCGCATCCTTTGCCGATGCCGCCTCCCTGAAAGCCTACACCGCAAAGGCCCTCGAAGCCTTCGACGTACTTGAATCAGAAAAAGGCGCTGGAAACGACTTCCTTGGCTGGAAGCACCTCCCCTCTGAAATTCCCGCTGAGATGCTGAGCGACATCGACACAATCTGCAAAGACTGGAAAGCAAAAGGAGTTGACCTTGTGATCGCCATCGGCATCGGAGGAAGCTATCTTGGTGCGAAGTGCGTCATCGAGGCCTTGAGCCACAATTTTGCAAAGCAACTCAGTAAGAAAGACGCCCCCGAGGTTGTCTTCGCAGGCAACAACCTCTCAGAGGAGTATCTTGCCGAACTCATGGACCTCGCCGCAGAGCGCAACGTCGCCACCATAGTAATCTCCAAGAGCGGTACCACAACCGAACCAGCCGTTGCCTTCCGCATCGTCAAGCAGTATATCGAGGAGCGCTACGGCAAGGCCGAGGCTGCAACCCGTATAGTCGCAATCACAGATGCAAAGAAAGGTGCCCTCAAAACCCTTTCTACTCAGGAAGGATACAAGACATTTGTGGTTCCTGACAACGTGGGAGGCCGTTTCTCCGTCCTTACCCCCGTGGGCCTTCTTCCTATCGCGGCAGCAGGCCTTGACGTCAAGGGACTCATCGAAGGCGCCCTTGAAGCAGAAAAGGCTCTCTCCGTGAAATCGGCTGAGAACCCAGCAGTAGTATATGCCGCTGTTCGCAACATGCTGCACGCACAGTGCGGAAAATCCATCGAAATCCTCGTAAACTACAACCCCAAGCTCACCTATGTGGCAGAATGGTGGAAGCAGCTTTACGGTGAATCCGAAGGCAAGGACGGAAAGGGCATCTTCCCCGCCAGCGTCAACAACACCGCAGACCTTCACTCCATGGGCCAGTTCATCCAGGAAGGCTCACGCCTCATGTTCGAGACCGTCCTCCACGTAGAGAAGGCTCAGCGCAAGGTTGTCATCGGCCAGGATGAGCAGAACCTCGACCAGCTCAACTTCCTCGCAGGAAAGCATGTAGAGCACTGCAACCACATGGCCGAGCTCGGAACGAGGCTCGCCCACATTGACGGCGGCGTTCCGCAGATTAGCGTATGCATGGAAAAGGTCGACGCAAAGAACCTCGGCGCACTGCTCTATTTCTTTGAATTCGCCTGCGGCATCAGCGCATACACACTTGGCGTGAATCCTTTCAACCAGCCCGGTGTTGAAGCATACAAGAAGAATATGTTTGCTCTTCTGGAAAAGCCCGGCTACGAAGAAGCAACAAAAGCAATCAAGGAGAGAATCTAATCCTCACCTTTAATAAGAGAATCTACGGCGGCGGCAACGTCGCCGTATTCGTATCCCCTCGAGAGCGCGAACTTCAGAAGCTTGAGCTTGCACTGAGGGTCTCCCTGAAGGGTACGGTATTTTGCGGCAAGGACGTTCTCCAGCTTTCTTGCGGCCTTTGGCTCTTCTATTTCAGACATGCCGGAGGCAATATCGGCATCGGAAATACCCTTTGCACGAAGCTGGAAGCGGATTTTCACCGGACCCCAACCCTGGATGGAAGCCTTCTCGCGGGCAAAGGCAGATGCATAACGCGCATCGTCAACATATTTGTCGGAAACCAGGGAATCAACTATACGCTTTGCCGCCGCGGAATCCCCTTCCAGATCCCTGAGGGCCTTGGTATACATCTGGCTCCGGCAGTATTCCGCCTTGGAACAGAGCCTCTGCAAACGGGAAAGACACTTTTCGTAATCCATGGTATCAGAAATTGAACCCGACGGCGAAGTATGCCCCAATCCTCCGGGAAAGAGAACTGTAATGAACAGTGAACCTGAGAGGGCCTACTATGGTATTGTATGCATATGAGAGGCCGCATCCCCAGAGGAGTTCTCCCTCCGAAATACCCTTGTAGTTCTCAAAGTCATAGCACACGTTTCCTATGGCGCTCAGATAGTGGTTGCTGCCCAGCCTGAGCCTTGTATCCATCCTGCCGATGGCAAGATTATTCCTCCTGAACGCGGCGTTGTTTATGCCGATGAACGGAAACTGCTGGTCTATATATCGGCCACTGAATTCACCTCCTATGACATTCGCATACGCAAGGGGGATGTTTTCGCCGATTATGGAGCGGCCATATACCTGGGGAATAAATGCCAGCCTTCCAAGCGACAGCGGAAGCCTGGCGTCAAAGGCGACGATGCCGAAATAATTCGCCTTGCCCGGCGCGAAAAGGTCTGTGAGAGCCTCTGCGCTGATTCCTGCCGACAGTCCCCTCTCCGGGAAATATCCGTTGTCCAGGCTTTCCTTCCTTACAGCCGCGAAAAGGCTTTGCCAATCTCCTTCCATTGCATCAGACTCGTATTGTCCGACCACCGTGTCCGTGACCAGCTTTGTTGTGAACCGGTAAGAATTCCTTATGCCGACACTGTATTCGTTGCGCCCCTCGAACTTGTTGGAAATATACAGTTCCTGAAACGTATCCAGGAAGGTTGTATTGAAGTAATTGGTACCAAGAATGACCGATGTCCTGTCTGTCCAGCGCACTTTGCCCCTGAGGTGTACGGAAGGGAAATTCGGCGTCACATAGGCCGCATGTACGTCAAGATACGGATTGCTGCCGATTTTTGCAGTCATATCCAGTGAAAGGCCGCCCAGCGCATTGGTATTAAGGCCGAAATTCATCAGCGCCGACACTATCTCCTCCGAATCTATCCTGAAGCCCAGGCCGAAACGATGTACCGGTCCTTTCTGGCAGTGTATCCGGAGCCGATAAGGTTCCCCGGTTCCAAGTAGTTCATAGTTGATAAAGTCAAAGATACCGCTGCCAAAGATGGCGGCGACGTCATCGTCCAGTATCCTGGTATTGACAAACGAGCTGTCTTTTATGTAAAGCTGCCTTCTGATATAGTTTGCATCCTTCTCCCTCAGGCCTGTGACCTCTACCCTGTCGATGAGAACCGGCTTTTTGGAAATGTCCCTCGCCGGTTTTCCCTGAAGCCTGAAACCCTCACTGCCGATAATCCGCCTCAGAGAATCCAGCTGTGGCGCGCAAGCTTCGGCAGCCTTGTAGCCTCTCAGGAGCATGAATTCCACTGCCGTATCATCGAAACTCATCATGTTGAATTCCTTCAGGTCCGGCTTGATCCTGAGGTCGACAGATTCCATGCTGCGTTCAAACGAATCCACGGAATACATCCTGATAGCCCCCTGAACAATGCTGAGGATGCTCTTGGCGTTGCCCTGGCTGGAAGCCGGCTCATCACTCAGTTCTATGCCGATGACTATATCGGCCCCCAGATCCTTTGCAATGTCCACCGGGAAATTGTTCCTCATACCGCCGTCCACCAGCGCCATTCCTCCGGTTTGTACCGGCGTGAAGAGGCCGGGAATCGACATGGTGGCACGCATTGCCATGTTGATGTCTCCGCTGTGCCAGACCTTGGCTTTTCCGGAAATAAGGTCTGAAGATACACATGCGAAAGGAATCGGGAATTTGAAAAAGTCAGTGGAATCGGAATACCCGACTGTCCTTGATGAAATGATATGGTTCACGTTCTGACCATAGGCAACACCCGTAGGCAGACTCGAAATCAGGTTGTCCAGGACCAGACTGGATGCATCTTCCATTGCAGTTGCACTGGTGAACATTCCGTCCGTGATATTCGAAATATTCTGAAGCAGGTCGTCATGACGGTAATAGAACGGAAACGACAGGGCAAACTTTTCCTTGTATGCCTTGCGGTGATACGGGATGAAATCCGGCTCAACCTTGTCTGAAAGGGCCATTGACCAGTCTATCTCGCGGATAATGGTTTCCAGTTCGTCGGGGGTGTATCCAAGGGAATAGAGACCGCCAATAAGGCCGCCGACACTGGTTCCAAGAACCATGTCGATAGGGAAACTGTACCGCTCCATATACTTGAGGGCTCCGACAGTGGCGGCACCTTTGGCTCCGCCGCCGGACAGGACCAGGGCCACGACCGGACGGTGACGGCGGATGCTGTCTGAACGGGCACGCATATATGCAACGGCGGCCTCATCGGAGGGGTCCAGGCCAAAGCCTGCCGATGAGCGTTCCTGAGCCACTGTGGACACGGCCGTCAGAGACAGGAATATGGATAGCAGTATCTTTTTCATTGCTCTCTGTGTTTTCCGGCAAGAAGGCCGCAAGCGGCAAAAATGTCCTCGCCTCTGGAGGCTCTTATCGTCGCCATTACGCCAAGGGCATTGAGGCGGTCACGGAATGCGGTCATTTCGGCTTCTGACACCGGAGAATAAGGAAAATCCGGAATCCTGTGGAAACGGATAAGGTTCACCCTGCACTCAAGGCCGCGGAGCAGTTTTGAAAGTTCCCTGGCATGAGCCGGAGAATCGTTCCATCCCTTGAAAACCGTATATTCAAAACTCACGCGGCGCTGGCCGGAGAAATCATATTTGCGGATGAGTTCCAATATCTCCCTTGTGGGGAATGCCTTCTCTACCGGCATCATCTCCACCCTTTCTACGGGATAAGGGTTATGAAGGCTCACCGCAAGGTGGCATTTGGACTGGTCCAGGAACTCCTTCAGCCTTGGAAGTACGCCGATGGTACTGAGCGTTATGCGCTTGGGACTCCATGCAAAGCCCCAGGGAGCGGTTAGTATCTCAAGCGCCTTCTTCACGTTCTCCCAGTTGTCAAGAGGTTCTCCCATGCCCATGAAAACTGTTCCGGTGATATCTGAGGCTTCTTCAACGGCAAGGAACTGGGACATTATATCGGCAACGGAAAGGTTCCCGTGGAAGCCCTGGCGGCCGGTCATGCAGAACTTGCATCCCATCTTGCAACCAGCCTGGGAGCTCACGCAAAGGGTTTTGCGGTCTCCGTCCGGAATCATTACCGCTTCAACGGCGTTGGAGCTTTCTCCGTCAACGGGGAACAGGTATTTGCGGGTACCATCCGTTGAGGTGTGGACATCTGTCGGCATGGATACTCCAACCTCATATTTTTCCGATAGCTTTTCCCTTGCAGCCTTTGAAAGATTTGTCATCGCGTCAAGCGAAAACACTCTTTTATGGTATATCCATTCCCCTATCTGCCTCCCCGCAAAAGCCGGGAGACCTTCTGATACGGCAATACTTACAAGTTCTTCGGGAGTTTTCCCGCAAAGTCGAATTTTCATGTTGCAAATTTACGATAATTCGGGAGATTTTCATATCTTTGTAAGTGCGGTTTTACAGGATGCCCGCAAATGAAGAACAATTAAAAGAACCAGTATGGCAAAAGCACCAGAAGAAATCAATGCAGCCAAGCTCAAAGCTCTGCAGGCTACCATTGACAAGATTGAGAAAGATTACGGCAAAGGCACCATCATGAAGCTGGGAGACCAGCCGGAATGGGATTCGGCCCAGGTCATCCCCAGCGGCTCCATCTCCCTGGACCATGCTCTGGGAATCGGTGGATATCCCAAAGGCCGCATCATTGAGATCTACGGTCCGGAATCCTCCGGCAAGACTACCCTTGCTATCCATGCAATTGCAGAGGCCCAGAAACTCGGCGGCATCGCTGCAATAATCGACGCGGAACACGCCTTCGACCGCAGCTATGCAAAATCCCTCGGAGTAGACCTTGACACCCTCCTCATTTCCCAGCCGGACAACGGAGAACAGGCCCTCGAAATTGCCGACAACCTCATCCGCAGCGGCGCAGTCGACATCGTTGTCATCGACTCTGTCGCCGCCCTCACCCCCAAGGCTGAAATTGAAGGCGAAATGGGAGACAACAAGGTTGGTCTCCAGGCCCGCCTCATGAGCCAGGCCCTCCGTAAGCTCACCGCAAATATCTCAAAGACAAACACCTGCTGCATCTTCATCAACCAGCTCAGGGAGAAAATCGGCATAATGTTCGGAAACCCCGAAACCACAACCGGCGGCAACGCCCTCAAGTTCTACGCATCCGTACGTCTTGACATCCGCCGCACAACCCAAATCAAGGACGGAGAAGACGCCCTTGGCAACCACGTAAAGGTAAAGGTGGTAAAGAACAAGATGGCCCCGCCTTTCAAGAAGGCGGAATTTGACATCGTCTTCGGCGAAGGCATCTCCAGAAGCGGAGAAATCGTAGACCTTGGCGTAGAGCTTGACATCATCAAGAAGTCCGGCTCCTGGTTCTCTTACAACGACACCAAACTCGCCCAGGGACGTGAAGCCGTGAAAAAACTCATGATAGACAATCCCGAGCTCGCAGAAGAAATCGAAGCCCGCATCCGCGAGGCTATGACTAAGGTTCAGGACTAAGTATCCTTATGCCTTCAAGCCTGCCGGCGTGATCCTCCGAGATTACGCCGGCTTTTTTAAGCCCCGCAACCGTACACTCCCCTGCAGGATGATGCTTCCGGTAGAGCACTATGCCGTGAGCTTCGCTTTTGGAAATGTAAGGATGCTTCGAGAGCTCCTCCTCCGAAAGGGACCACAGCGGGTAAGGTTCAGGCTTGGAACAGGTTATCAGGTCTTTCAGGCCATCGTACTTTTCCCTGTCGAAATTCCGTATCTCCATCAGCTGCTCCGCCCGGGAAAAACCGCCCAGGGCCTCCCTGTAAGAAACAATCCTGGCTGCGAACCACGGGCCGATTCCCGGCAGTTCCACGAAGGCGGCACTGTCGGCCTTGTTGATATCCGTCCTTGGGATGTCGATGAAGGGCTCAAGGCGGCTGAAGACGGAATCGGCAACCACGAAGGACTTGGCAAAGTCCCCTGCCTTTCTGAAACGGCCTCCCTTTTTCCTGTAATTGTCGATGGCCTGCGCCTGCTTTTCCGAGAAACCAAGACGCTGGAGGTCGCTCACTGAAACGGTGTTCGGGTTGAAGCGGAAGGACTCCGTCTTACGAGGGACAATCCTGTCCCTTGCGCTTGCCACGGACGCACCTCTTGCCGATTCCCTGCGGACAACTACCGGGGAATCGTCCTTCACTTCGTGTATTTCCGATTCTTCAAGTAGGCGCCTTGCAAGTGCGGCATCAATCACGTAGACCGTATCGGGACGGTCCCGGTTTGCCGCAAGTTTCAATGAGGCGGCCCTGTGGATAAACAATGCTACCTGATAGCCGATGATAAGGAAAACGAGCGCTATGGCTCCTACCGTGAAACTGCCTGAGAGCCCGCTACGAGTTTTCCCCTTCTTCCTCTCCTTCTCCATACCTGTTCTTCTTCCGGGGTTTTGAAGGCTCGGCGCCTTCCACTACCAATACTATTTCGCCTTTCGGGGCGTGTTCCGTGAACCAGGCCGCAACCTCTTCCAGAGTGCCGCGCCGATGTTCTTCATGGACCTTGGATATTTCCCTGGCGACAGAGCACCTTCTTGACGGACCGAAGAAGCCGGCCATCTGCCGGAGGGTTTTCACAAGGCGGAACGGCGACTCGTAGAAAACCATGGTCCTTGTTTCGGTGGAAAGTAGTTCCAGAAGGCTCTGACGGCCCTTTTTCTGAGGGAGGAAGCCCTCGAAGACAAAGCGGTCGCAAGGGAGCCCTGACGACACTATTGCCGGGATGCACGCAGTTGGCCCGGGGAGGGTCTGGACCTCGATACCTTCATCGGCACAGGCACGGGCAAGGAGGAAGCCGGGGTCTGAGATTCCGGGAGTTCCGGCGTCTGAGACAAGGGCGACCTTGAGACCGGAAGCGATCCTTTCCTTCACGGCCTGGACTTTCTCATGTTCGTTGTACTTGTGATGGCTCTCAAGGCGGACATGGATGTCATAATGCTTGAGAAGGACAGACGTAGTGCGTGTGTCCTCGGCAAGGATGAGGTCTGCATCCTTGAGGATTCGGATTGCCCTCAAGGTCATGTCTTCCAGATTTCCTACGGGAGTGGGAACTATGTAGAGGATTCCGGCCATGGCTCAATCGAACAGGGAGCCGGTGAAATTGTCTTCCTCACCGGCAGGCTCTGCCGTGATGTCCAGTCCGGTGAAATCCACTTCTTCATCTTCCTGCGCCTGAAGCTCAGCCGAATACTGCTTGAGTTTTTCTTCAAGTGCATAGATTTTTTTCTTAAGTCCGAAGAGTTCTTTTTCGAAATCTTTCAGTTTTTCTGCGTGCGTTTTGTCCATAAATGACTATATTTGTAAGTCAACATAACAAATTAAGGAAATGTTTTTGGAAAATGCAAAAAAAGCGGGCTGCATTGAGGTGATTTGCGGCTCAATGTTCTCAGGAAAGACGGAAGAACTCATCAGAAGGCTGAAAAGGGCACAGTTTGCAAAGCAGAAAATAGCCACCTTCAAGCCCACCATAGACAAGAGATATTCAGACCTTGATGTTGTCTCACATGATTCCCACAGCATTTCCTGCACTCCCATCAAGTCTCCATCCCGAATGCTCCAAATAGAGCCTGACGTCCAGGTGGTAGGTATCGACGAGGCTCAGTTCTTTGATGACAGCATTATAGATGTATGCCAGGAACTGGCAAAAAGAGGCGTCCGCGTAATCATCGCCGGCCTTGACACTGACTTCATGGGCAAGCCATTCGGCCCTATGCCCGGGCTATTGGCAATTGCAGAGGATGTCCAGAAGGTGCATGCAATCTGCGTCCGCTGCGGATCTCTGGCAAATCATTCACACCGCCTTTCGGAAAGCAAAAAACTGGTGGTTCTCGGGGAAAAAGAGTCCTATGAGCCTCTGTGCCGCCAGTGCTACTACAAGGCAATAGAAGAGGACAAGGCATGAGTTTCAAGGAATATATAAACGAACACTTAAAGAAATACATCTATATTTATGATGATGTAGATACGGCCAGCGCAGCAGAGAGGATCAAATCCGGTATCTGGTTCAAAGGCCCCAATGTCTGGATTCTGGCATTTGCCATCATCCTGGCTTCCGTTGGTCTGAATGTAAACTCCACGGCCGTCATCATCGGCGCGATGCTCGTTTCCCCTCTCATGGGGCCTATTATCGGCATCGGGCTTGCGCTGGGAACGAATGACCTGGACCTTTTGAAATCGGCAGCCAAGAACCTCCTGGTGATGGTTGTGATTTCGCTTCTGGCATCGGCACTGTTCTTCCTCGTCTCTCCCCTGTCACTGGTGAATCCCACGGAACTGGAGGCCAGGACGAGCCCTACCATATATGACGTACTCATCGCCCTGTTCGGCGGCCTTGCCGGCATCCTGGAAAACAGCCGCAAGGAACGCGGAACGGTGCTCTCCGGCGTTGCCATCGCCACGGCCCTCATGCCGCCGCTTTGTACCGCGGGATATGGTCTTGCCCATCTCAACGGCCATTTTTTCTTCGGCGCTCTATACCTTTTCATCATCAACAGCGTATTCATCGCACTTGCGACCTACCTGATGGTGAAGTATCTGAGGTTCAAGACGGTGACTGGCATTGACGAAAGCCTGGCCCATAAGCGCAGTCAAATTATAACTGCAGTACTTGTGATAGTGCTTGTTCCAAGTATATGGTCGGCCTTCAATCTCATCAGAGGGAACAATTTCGAAAGGAACCTTCGCAGTTTCGTGGAAGACAACCGCCTTGTGGGCCCGCACAATTATATTTATGATTATAATGTACGCGGACGGCACGCGAACCTTTCGATTGCCGGAGAAAACCTCACGGACAGCCTCCGGCAGGAATTCTTCAAGTCTGCCGCAAGGTATAAGATCAAAGAATCACAGATTACCCTGACAGAGCATTCCTTTGGTCTGTCCCAGAACGAGATGAACGCTATCATTGACGAAATCTATGTCAAGACAGATGCCGAACTCTCCGAGAATTATGCCATGATAGAAGCGATGCAGTCACGCATCGACGAGCTCGTATTCATGGTGGAAGCGCTCAGACAAAAAACTGACTCCCTCGAAAAGGAAGTCAGCCTTAATGATGAATATCTGGAGAATTCTATTTCAGAACCCCAAGCTCCTTACCAACCTTGATAAAGGCTGCAATGGCCTTGTCCAGATGAGCCCTGTCGTGTGCTGCAGAAAGCTGCACACGGATACGGGCCTGTCCCTGAGGAACCACAGGGTAGTAGAATCCGGTAACAAAAATGCCTTCTTCAGCCATTCTGGCGGCGAATTTCTGTGACAGAGGAGCATCGTAAAGCATCACTGCGCAGATTGCACTCTGGGTGGGCTTGATATCGAAGCCTGCGGCCATCATCTTCTCACGGAAATAAACCACATTCTCCATGAGCTTGGTGTGGAGTTCGTCAGACTCTTCCAGAATGTTAAAGGTCTCGATTCCGGCGGCTGCAATCATCGGAGGAATGGAGTTGGAGAAAAGGTAAGGACGGGAACGCTGACGGAGCATGTCGATAATCTCCTTGCGGCCGGTTGTGAAACCACCCACAGCGCCGCCGAATGCCTTTCCAAGTGTTCCGGTAAAGATATCGATGCGGCCGTAGCAGTTGAATTTCTCTGCAACACCGTGACCATGCTCACCTACTACGCCGGCGCTGTGGCTTTCATCAACCATAACAAGTGCGTCGTATTTCTCTGCAAGGTCGCATATCTTGTCCATGGGGGCGACGTTGCCGTCCATGGAGAAGACGCCGTCGGTCACGATGATACGGAAACGGCACTTCTGAGCTTCCTGGAGCTTGGCTTCGAGGTCTTCCATGTCTGCATTGGCATAGCGGAAGCGCTGGGCTTTGCAGAGACGTACACCGTCGATGATGGAGGCGTGGTTCAGGGAGTCTGAGATGATGGCGTCATCGGCAGTGAAGAGGGGTTCGAAAACGCCGCCGTTGGCATCGAAGCATGCGGCATAGAGGATTGTGTCTTCTGTATGGAAGAACTTGGAAATCCTGGCTTCAAGCTCCTTATGGAAATCCTGGGTACCGCAGATGAAACGGACCGACGACATGCCGTATCCGCGGCCGTCCATCGCCTTCTTTGCCGCGGCGGCCAGCCTTGCATTGTCACTCAGGCCAAGATAATTGTTGGCACAGAAATTAAGGGCCTTGGAGCCGTCCTGAAGGGTGATTTCGGCGCTCTGAGGCGATGTAATGATACGTTCTTTCTTGTAAAGTCCTGCATTATCAATGTTTTGAAGTTCCTGCTGCAGGTGCTGCTGAAATTTTCCGTACATGGTCAATAGTTTTTGTGACGTCAAATTTAGCAAATTAATGTTGATTTTATACAAAAAAGCCGTTAAATTTGCGTAATAGAAAGTAACAAACCGCATTGTAATGACAAACGTACTTGTAATAGGTTCCACTGGACAAATCGGCTCGGAGCTCACGATGAAAATCCGTCGGGAAATTCCCGGCAGCACTGTCGTTGCTGGATACATCCCCGGAGCAGAACCCAAAGGCGAACTCCTTGAAAGCGGCCCGGCAGAAATTGCCGACGTAAGAGATGCAAAAGCCCTTGCCGACATCGTCTCCAAATATAAGATCGATACCATTTACAATCTCGCCGCCCTGCTCTCCGCAGTGGCGGAACGCAAGCCCCTCCTTGCATGGGACATCCAGATGAACGGCCTTCTGAACATCCTTGAGGTTGCCCGCGAGAATGGAGTTGCCGTTTTCACCCCTTCATCTATCGGCTCCTTCGGCCCGGAAACGCCCCATCAGGGCACACCTCAGGACACCATCCAGCGCCCAAGGTCAATGTACGGCGTTACAAAGGTGGCCACAGAGCTTCTCAGCGACTATTATTTCCATAAATTTGGTGTAGATACCCGTTCGGTCCGTTTCCCCGGCCTTATTTCCTATACCACCCTTCCCGGCGGCGGCACCACTGACTACGCCGTTGAGGTCTACTATTCCGCAGTAAAGGGAGAAGAATTTGTCTGCCCCATCGCACCAGGTACATATATGGATATGATGTATATGCCGGACGCCCTCAAGGCCGCCATCGACCTCATGCAGGCCGATCCTTCCCACCTCAAGCACCGCAATTCCTTCAACATAGCATCCATGAGTTTCGAGCCCGAACAGCTCTTCGCCAAAATCCGCGAATATGTTCCCGGTCTCCGCGTACGCTATGAGGTAGACCCCGTCCGCCAGGCAATCGCCACATCCTGGCCAGACAGCATGGATGACAGCTGCGCCCGCGAAGAATGGGGTTGGAAACCGTCTTTCAATCTAGACCAGATGACCCGGGATATGCTGCTTCACCTGAGAGAAAAGCTATTGTAATCGTTTGTATTTTGCACAGAGAAATATATTATAACAATTTTTCAAGCTGATAATCAATAGATTAGCATATTTTTTAAAAATTATTCAAAAAAAACTTTATAAAAAATTTGCAAATCAAAGAAATTGTCGTACCTTTGTATCCGGATTGAGGAAGTAAGGGTTCTCCTCACGAATCAATCTATTGGTTATTAGTTTTAGTGTTATTAATTATGTGGTTAGTAGGAGCGTCCGCCTGTGAAGGCCGACGCTTTCTGTTTTATCAGGATGACGGCCAGGGGAACAAAACGGTCAAAAATGTCAACGCAGACGTCGATGACGACGCGCGCAGTGACAAAAATGCCCGAAAATGTCACCGTAGACGTCGCGGGGATGGCAGCAGGGAGGTGGAGACTGACGTCACTCCGTATGCTCTGTGCCCGTAGAAAGGGCTTTGCCTCCAAAAGCCTCGTTCCCCCTCCGTTTCAACACCCTCCGGCTTGGACTCCACGTTCCACCTTCGAGACACCACTCTCCCGAATGTCGGCATCCGCTGTCGCAGACCAGCCCTTCCTCCGGCACTCGCATTCACTGCGTTCCTATTCGCCTCCACCTCCCTGCTGCCGCCACTGAAATGCCACGAAATCCAAAATTCGCCTCTGATATGTACTTCGCGGCATGAAATGGGCCGTTAATGGACAAATAGTTGCCACGAAGTACAAAAATGGACTTCAGGATGTACCTCATGGCAATCGTTTACCAGTACAACTCTTAACTCAGGTTTTTTGACTTGATTCAAAGTCACCGGCCACACGTCCCCCGCGATGCTCAAGAAGTACATCAAGGCCGACAATCTCAAAGTGGTTGAGAAACTGACCGACAAATACGACTACTTCCGGTAATCTGCCTCATTCTATGCATTTTCTGCATCAATTTCCAAGATTTGATGCAGATAATTCGTTTTTGATGCAGAAAAAAGCTATATTTGCCCAGTAAACCGAATGCGCTATGCACGAATTTGATTTCATCAATCGCCCCAAAGACCTCCTCACTCCGGAGGTTGTTGCCCTTCTGACCCGCCTCCATGAGTGCCGGGGCCGTCAGGAGCTGTTTATCGAGGCCGAGCCGGACGTCCTGACCGCTTTGCTGGAGGTGGCAAAGATTCAGAGCACCGACGCTTCCAACCGTATTGAAGGTATCTATACAACAGACGAACGGCTGAAGGCCATTGTCCAGGAGAAGGTCAAACCCCGCAACCGCAATGAGGAGGAAATCTCCGGCTACCGTGACGTGCTGGCGACCATCCATGAGTCCTACGAGTACATAGCGCCCCGCCCCAATAACATCCTGCAGCTGCACAGGGACCTTTACTCCTTCAGCGGCAGCGCGGTGGGCGGCACGTACAAGAACTCCGACAACATCATTGCGGAGAAGCACGCCGACGGTACGGAAACCGTCCGTTTCCGCCCGGTTCCTGCCTTCCAGACGGCGGACGCTATGCTGAACCTCTGCACCCAATACAACGAGGCCATCGAAGCCGGCACATACGATCCTCTTCTTCTGATGCCGATGTTTATCCTGGATTTCCTTTGCATCCATCCTTTCAACGATGGCAACGGCCGCATGAGCCGTCTCCTGACGCTCCTTCTCCTGTACCGGTCCGGATTTATCGTGGGCAAGTACATCAGTATCGAGATGCTCATTGAGAAGAGTAAAGACTCTTACTATGAGGCCCTTCAGGAGAGTTCACGCAACTGGCACGAGGACGGGAACGACTACCTGCCCTTCCTCAAATACATGCTGGGAGTGGTTGTCAAGACCTACAATGAATTCGAAGACCGCGTGGAACACCTCCGTTACCGCAAAGTGTCCAAGCCTGAGCGAATCAAGGCCGTCATCGAGCGCACCCCCGGGAAAATCACCAAGAAAGAGATTGCCCAAGCCTGCCCCGACATCAGTCTTACGACCATTGAACGGACATTGGCCGATCTGGTCTCTGACGGCTACATCGAGAAGACTGGCAGCGGAAGGGCGACAGCTTATGTGAAGAAATAATCCGACTACAAGTCAATGATTCCGGATACCGGCAGGAACTGGCTGCGGTATCCGGTTTTCGTGTACAGCAGGATGCAGCGGGCGTGGTGGTCGAAGTGTGGCCGGTGCAGCTCCCGGGCGATTGTCCTCTCCCCTGTGGGGAGCCGTAGGGGCATAGACCAGCGCAAGTTTGTGGGCGGCTCTGACGGCCACAGTCTTGCGACCGCTTTCACTTTGATGGGCGGGAGGAGCGGGAGCGAGTTTGTGGTCGGCCCCGGCGGCCACAATCTCGCAGCGACGGGAGGGATTGACAGGGAGCCGGGCTGGCAGGCTCCGCCTGGCTGCCGGGCGATTCCGCTTCCCCAATTTATTCGCGCATCAGCGCGTGAGCCTTCCTGACCGGCTTGCCGGACCGGAGGGCTCTGATAAACCCAGCCGACTGTCTGCCGACGGCTCTGCCGGCTGCAGTATGTCGGATGACCGCTTTCCCTATCGGCCCGGACAGATCCGCCTCAGGGATCTGGCACCATCGGTCAAAAAGAGTTTTATAATGTGAATAGATTTATTTTTATAAGGATTGAATATTTTCAACCAATATGTCCTCTGATTGGCTAATCCTTGCGCAAAATTCGCCATAGGATTCAGAATTCTGAGGAATAGTCAAATACTGACGTCCAATCTTTTGCCCGTACCCTTTCAAATTTGTTGGAGAATTAACCTCTGCGTATGAACGCGGCATCAAGAATCCCCCATATCTGCTTTGTAAACGATACATATAAGCAATAACCTGATGCTCGTCATTCCTATCGACATTTCTTTTGTATTTAGCATCCAATACTATCCCCCCAACTTCACCTTGATAGAAATCCGGATACCGTTCTAGAGTTCCATTTTCTCCTAGATATAGTGCATCGGTTCCTTGTCTATTTTTGGGGTGAGTATACTCTGGTAGAAGTGTTGCCAGATATTCCTCCCAAAGCCAAGACATGTCGAAAAGGATTCCGTGAATCTTATCCTTTTCGTTTCCATATTTGACACTCTCATGTCGCAAAATACGGATGCAAAGATTCTGCAAGGGACGATATTTCGTGAAATATGGATGTTTAGTGGGCTTTAGATTAGCTCTTATGATACGATTACGTTCCTTTTTAGAGTAAGTCGGAGTTGATTCTGAAATCTGCTTAACATAATCAGAAGTATCGCTGTCAGAACTTAATAGCGCTCGACCTAGTTCCATTGTTTTTAGATACTCTATCGTGTGCCGTATTAACTCTGTAACATTATTGTCATAACTGATTTCCCTTGACTGGTAGGCAATTTTTCCTCCAAATGGGACATTTAGATTTAGATGTTTATTAACATCAATCCGGCCCTTAACATTTGCATCATTTCTCGCATAGCCCTTATACTCTTTGTAGAGTCCTTGAGCCAGTGCCTGTTTGAAAAATTTCGGAAACAGTAATATAAGAAAATCTAAGACTTCATCATCTTTTGAAAGGCTGTGCTCAAGATTGAAGATGTTAATTGACAGTGCTTTTTGCAGTAGATAGTGTAAGAAATAGTCCCTGTCAAGACCTTCAGTGTTAGAAAAACGAGAAATGATTGACGTATTTGTACAACCGATACCGAAATATCCAACTATGTTCGTGGGATAAACGTGCATCCATCTTATCTCATTTGAATCGACACTTTCATGTAGAGAACAAATATACTGGGCCTTTAGATCATCCTCACAATCGTCTAAACATTGAGGAAACACAAGGAGACTTGGGTTCTCATTGATCAAGCTCTCTATGCTTTGATTGGCTACCAAACGCAATACCTCACTATCTGCCGAGCAAGGAATGGTCGCTGGTGTGTTATCCTGAAATACCTGCATAATAGCCTACAAGTCTATTGTGCGTCCTATAATTATGGATTCACGATGGCGTTTTCCATTGCCGTAAGCAATTTTGTCTTATTTTGGAAGCCACGAGTATACTCGGTCATCAATCCGCGAAGGTATCTATTCCAGAACACGGGCCATTCAATATCTCCTTTAGAATTACGACACATTTCGACCTTGCTGAAATATGCACCTCCGACATTATACGATGAGCCCAGTTCCGGTTCAGCGGATATGATATCGTTTAAGGCGTTCATCTTGGCTATAATGATATCCTTTTCTGCCAGTCCCCTCAACATCTCAGTGTTATCTGCTGCAAAGATTTCTTCAAAAGCAAAGCGACGCCTCATTGCAAAATCCATACTTTCTACACTGCGGTCAATATCGTTCATCGTACCGATGATATATACATTCTTTGGAACATAGAAGCCATTGTAAAACGTATCTGTTTCAGCAATAAGGTTTTGATATTGTGTCTGGACTAATCCATTCTTACCTCGATAGCCAGGGTCTACAGAGAAAAATAGCTCGCCAAAGATTTTGGAAATCTCACCACGATTAATTTCATCGATAATCATCACGAAGGGAGGACGATTTGAATCACTATCTTCAACGCCTTGGACATAATCCTTTAGCCCATATCTCTTCTTCATCTGTTCAACAATGGCCCTTCGATAATTGTCGTGACCACCAGAAGGGATTCCAGGCAAACCTCGATAAATATTGTAAAGCTGTTCTTTATTGAAAAACTTTGATTTGCCTCTTATCCACTCTTTTTTATCTGAAACCGTGTCGTCATAGGTCCTATTGGCAAGTCCATCTCCATTTGTATTTAGCTCTACTATAATGAATTTAGAGCTTTTGATAAGTGGTATTTCCAAGGCTCCCTTTTCATTGATGTCGGCGACAAGAGCGTCCCATGATTCATCAAAATTATCAATTCCATTTATCATATAATCTGCAACTGCTGCCTTGCAGAAAGCCTTGAAAACACCGTCTTTCCTCTCAAAGGAGATGCTGCCCGATACATCTTTTTGGGGTCTCAGCCCCTCTACAAAGTCTGTATAATCATAGGAGGGATGGAATTGGACAAATCGACAATGGGTCGAAAAAACGGGATCCTTCTCTAAGTCCTCATTATAAGGCTTTTTGCATATCATCTCTGCTGCAATATTCTTTGCCAAATGGGTTTTTCCCGTTCCCGGTGCTCCATTGAGTACAAGATTATAATTTGCTTGGAGGATATCGATGTATTTCTTTGTGCTTTCCATCATATTCTGGGATTCTAAAATTTTGCTAAAAATAGTGTAAAACTCGATCAGCCTATCGTTTGCTTCTTCCGTGCCATTGAAAAGGCCTAAATCCATAAGAGAGCCCTGATCCTTGCTATCCGTCCAGCTCTTATTGCCATCTTGATCCTCATAAAAGACTCGGATCTCTAGACCTTTGATTCTTGAATGTTCCCAACGGGCGACCACATTAATACCTGTATCAATCCAATTCAGATAACTGGCACGAGTCGTATATTTCCCATAACTAGGTTGGACATTTATACAAACCGTTCCTTCTGGAAGATTGGCCCACTTCTCAATACCGTTTTGTATTCCATGCCCAGCATAGCCCTGCCCAGAAGCATAAAACATTTTTTTAGAAACAAGTGGTTCGATATATTCGTCATATCCCGGGCCTTTTTTATCCCCGTTTACATTCCATTCAAGATGTGTAACAAAGTATTCAAGAATGTGCTTAAATGATGAATATTTGTCCATTTTAGAAGAATAATATGATTCTGATTATTACAGAGAAATTAAACAGCTTATCATTACCTTTCCGCCAAGGATATACGGTTCTGTACGGATTCGGATATCAAACCATATATAGTATCAAGAAGATCCACATTAATACCGTAACACAGGAACACTGTCTCATCGAAATTCCTTCGATCTGGAGCCTGTATTTCGTCAAATATTGTTTTAACTGGTCTATGTCTTAATGGCTCAAAAGCTGCTACAATTTCATTCTTCTGAACATCATCTATCAAATCCGGATTCAACAAAGGTAATGTCTTTAAGTAATTGGCATTTAGATCCAGTGCCCCAAGACGGCGATCGGTTCCCTTCAACTCTAATGTTAAGATGGTAATAGCAGAATTTAATATAGCCGCGATTAAGACGGGATCGTAGCCATCGTTGACAGTCATTGCTATTAGCCTCTGGTCAATCGTAAAAGGATTCTCTGAAAACGTAAAGAAAATTCGTTCAAAGGGATTAATAGCTGTTACAATATGAGCTTGTTTTGGCCGTAGAGAATACCAAAATGGTCTGTGCCCCCTACATGCATCTTGAATAGTATGCGAGCCATTGCTATTCATTGCATTAGAGAACTTCGAAATCCACCTCTTCGCTCCAGGGAGGATATGCGCATCGTCATCTGTGCAAACAAATAACTGCTTCCGATAGTTGTTGCCAAACTCAATTGTCCTAAGTTCAGATGGACCTTTTACATACGGCTGAAGATACTGGGGCTCAATACGCTCTTGACTTGCCCGGGCATTATCGATTATGAACATCTCGTTCCATCCTGTGCGCTCACCTCTAAATACATCTATCACGCGAGGGTATAGTGGCGATGTGAATTCGTTGAAGGAATCAAAGATATTGGCAGAAATGAAATACTGCGACCAATTCGCTTCTGTAGTCAAAGAATTCCTAAGAGTTTCATTATTAATAACGGCGACTTTAATCCCTTCGACCACATTGATATATAAGTCATTAAAGACATTATCAACGTGCCAATGATGATTATGAACAGTATCCGTACAGTGATCAATCTCATAATAGAATTCTTCTATTTCTCTTAACTGCTCATTAATAGATTCTTGAGTAAATTTTTCTTTAAGATTAAAATTAATCGTAACGAATTTCGTCGGCTCTATACTAGCTCCTCGTTCTAAAACTGTATAGATGGTCGTAACCTGAGAATCCGTGAACCAGTGTTCAGCAGTACTGCGTACAATGTATTTTATATGGAAATTGTCCAGTAAGAACTTCTTGAATTGGATTCCATATTCTTTCCCAAGCCAGGCATTAGAAGTGATGGCAGAAAGCATTCCATCCTCCTTTAAAAAACGTATTGAGTTATATACACAATATGTGAAATAGTCTGATCTCTCGTTTATTTTGAAAGAGCCATCACGTAAGAATGCTTGCTGGTCAGCTTGAAATTCATTACGGAAAAATGCCGTTAAAACGTTGTTAGGAATATCCTCCTGCTGGATAAAGGGAAAGTTGCTTGCTATTCCATCGAAAAGGGGAATTGGTAGATGTTCCTTCTCTTGGTGATTATGCGGATTCGGGAAGTCAACAAGTTTACCTACTGACAAATTAAAAAAATCATCACGAGTTATTCGTGGAAAATTATCATTTTGTGTAACATCCTGTTTGTACAGATTGATTACAGATAAAATTGCTGGAAAATGAGATATATCGTTCCCCCAGATATGGTTTAAGATTTCAGAATGTCCAGACAATCCAAAGTATTGAAGAATCTTGTAGAAAGAGTTAAGGAAGGTCCCGGTACCAGAAGTCGGGTCCATAAGAATATCTGTATTCCTTCTCACAACAGGAAATGCGACCAAATTTGCCAACACCTCGGGCGTAAAATACTGTCCGAACTTTAGACGTTCATCCTTGGGGACCAAATTTTCAAGAATATTCCCAATAACTGATGTGGGCAAAATCTTGAAATCAAATTCCGTCAAGACACCAATCAAGCTATATAGTGCAGAATCTGTTGATTCGGAATACGGAAGATCATCAGTAAAGTAGGGCTTGAAGATTGCTTGGTAATCAATTGCTTTTGCCTCCTCAAAATAGTAGTCTAATTGATCTTTTACAGATGTGCTACTACTTATTTCCAATTGGGGAAGTTCTCCAGGCATATTTTCCCTTAAAGTTAAGTAAAACAGTATTTTCCCAATTAGATTATAGAAGGTGAATTTCGCGAGCACATTTTCAGGAATCACCGTTTCAGCTCGCCTAGAAGATGTCTCTAGTATCTGTAGCGTAGCACCTTCGTACCGCTTCCATTCGTTAAATGAATTACGGAATTCTGGTGAGGTCCCACAAAGGTTTTGTATGGATACGGTAAATTGAGGTATAACAAATGACGCTGTGCGATTGACGGCGTCAACAATATTCCCCGTAATATTTATTGCAGGTTTGATTCTCCCATTGTCCTTAAATTGCTGAAGGTCATGGAGAATTTCCATCGCTCTTTCTTTTAATTCCTGCTCATGAAGATTATAGCTAATAGGATCAGCCAAATCATTTCTAGTCCTGATGCTTGGCACAGCGGGATAATGCTTAAGCACACTTAAAGAGTCAACATCGTATAGAGACGTGTCAATCTTCCAAATAATAGCTTCGGATCCATTCCAAGTAACAAAAGAATCAGAATGAAGTCTTTGTGCTTTCTCTAGCGCATTTTCAAGCATCACAACATCATCAACTGCCGTATCTGGAAACTTTAACTCCCAGCCGTTGAAAATAATACCTGCAACCCTATCAGAGAATAGAAGAATGTCAGGAAATTTTGTTCTCCCTGATTGAAGTTGTACACCTGTTTCAGCCGTAACATACTCGAAACTTGTAGCGTGATTTTCAATCGCAGCTTTTATCCATGTTACAAGCTGTGTCGCCCAGTCTCGTTCATTTCTCTTCAAATAAGTTGTGCTCATAAATCAAATAGTTTTGGCTGAACCTCTTGCAGCCGTTTGTTACAGATTTCAATATAATCTATAGCTTCAGATTTGTGAAGTTGCGCATTTTCATTAAATTCTATACCTATGAAATGACGGTTTTCCAAAGCAGCAGAAACGAGAAAACTGCCGCTTCCACAGGCATTATCCAAGACCACGTCTCCCGGGTTTGTAAAGGTTTTAATAAGGTAACGCCCTAATTCGACAGGTTTTTGTGTTGGATGCCAAACTGGTCCTTCAGATTCAGCGGTTTTGAAATAAACACAATCGTCATGCTCTGGTTCTAAGAAGAAGACATCACTTGGGTACCGTTGTCCATCGCTTTGAACATGACGCGGTTTAAACTCCCCGTAACTACCAGTATATTGGTCTTTTCGAATCCCTTTATCATATTTTTCCCCTTTTTCCATTTGGGGATTGTAGGTCGGTTGTTTTTTATAAAATATGCAGATATCCTCATGCTTTCGTAGTGGCTGCTTTTTAGCATTAAGGAAGTTAGTGGCTTTTGATTTTACCCAAACGATTTTATACTTGAACCAATCTTCGTTACTAAGAATTAATTTTGCGGTAAACGGACCTTGAGAAGTCAAAGCGATAACACCGTTATCTTTTATAATCCGCATATATTGCTTCCATAATGCGTCAAGGTCAATTATTGAGTCCCATTTGTTTTGCGTAGTCCCATAGGGAAGATCGCATAGTATCATATCTACAGATTTATCTGGAATATGCGGAAGGACTCGCAAACAATCACCTTGAATTACTTTATCCAAAAAGTTCTCGATGGGTTCTATGTTTGACTTGTTTTCTAAAGCACTACAATGTTTGTTTTGCTCAAGGGTTTTTGAGACAACTTCTAAAACCTCGGGAGCTTGTTCCTCATGAGCAAGGTGCTCAATTATTTGATCAGCTAACCAAAGATTAGTTATCTCATGGCTATTAATGTGAAGCGTTGTAGAGAGTATTTCTAGATACTCACGCTTAGCCGGTCTTTCTCCTCTTTCAATGCGACTATACATAGGGGTATCAATCCCTAGTTTGCTCGCCATCTCTTTCTGGGTAATCTTTAGAGATTCTCTTTGTGACTTAATTCTATCAACGAATAACATGACTTGTCAAATTTTGACAAATTTACAAATAAACATTGAAATAACAAGGGAGCTCTGCTTAAAAAGCCTATAGGGAGATTCATCAACCTACTCTCAAATACCATTGCAAACATCAGTAGATGATAAAGCCTCACTAATATTTCCGACCTAAAACTGTCACGTTATTTCATTCCTCACTATTTGTCGGCCACCTTAACCGCTACGGCGGCCGGTCTACTTTGTCGGCAGATCCTTCGCTCTGCTCAGGATGACTGTCTTCTTCTACCTTCTCCGCTCCCCAGAACTCCAGATCGAAGTCTTCAATCAGGGCTTCCAGCTCGGCGTGATATTCTGGCGAGATATATCTAGCCGCTTTCAGGAAGTCCACACAGTGTTTCTTGACGGGATCTTTCGCGGGCTCCGTCTTGTAGCGGATGAGCAAGTCGGCGATATCGATGTGATTCTCCAGGTCTTCCGCTGTTGCGTTCTGCTGCAGGATGGGACTGACGGTGATGCCCAGCTGCGGGTACTTGGCCAACTTGGCAGTCCAGTCCTGGAAGCCGTCGATGTCGGGAAAGGCAATCACCTTCCTGCCTTTCAGAACCAGGAGCCGGTCGTTAATGCAGGACTTCCCACCGGTGGCGAGCCATAGGTAGCGGGGCATCAGGCCGGAGCAAATCACGGCGGTTTTCTCGGATTCGACCAGGGCAATCGGCATCCCCGGATGCTCCAGCAGGAGGTGGTCGCCGAAGAGGCATTGGGGGAGTTCCCAGTCTCGCGGCAGCTGTCCGGATTGTTTCATCAGGGAATGGACCCTGGTTATGCGGCTGGGGACGTCGGGGTCTTTGATGCGACGACCTGTGTCGGGGTTGTATTTCATTATCTTGCCTGTGCGGCAGCGGCCGAGCTTGTCGATCTGGAAGAAGATGGTGGCTCCGGAGCGGATGACGCCGATGCTGTATTCTTCGATGAGGGACTGGACGGTCATCGGGTCGATGATGGTCTTGAGGAAGGTAACGAGGTCGGAATCCTGATTGAAGCGGACGCTGCGGTCCACCACGTGGTCCGGGATGGTGCAAAGATTCTTCGGCTTCGCCTCAGAATGACAAGGGTGAGATGCCCGGTCGGGGCCGGGCATGACAGATCCTTCGCTGCGCTCAGGATGACAGCGGGGGCGGAGGTCGGGATGGGCAGGTGTAGCGGGAGGATATCTTGCCAGGCTCATAGCTGGTTTTGGGATCATGTGCAAATAATGTGTTTGGAATTCCTTGCTACGCCGGAACGAAATTATGTGTTTCAGCCGTTTCCTTTGTTGTCAATGCGGCAGAAGAATGACGGCCAGGGGAACAAAATAGGGCAAAAGTGTCAACGCGGACGTCGATGACGACGCGCGCAGTGACAAAAATGCCCGAAAATGTCAACGCAGACGTCGCGGGGATGGCAGCAGGGAGGTGGAGGCGAATAGGAACGCAGTGAATGCGAGTGCCGGAGAAAGGGCTGGTCCGCGGCAGCGGATGCCGGATATTCGGGAGGGTGGTATTCCAAAGACGGGATGTGGAGTCCAGACCGTAGGGTGCTGAAACGAAGGAGGGACGAGGTCTTTGACGGCAAAGCCCTTTCTCCATGCACAAAGCATACGGAGTGACGTCAGCCTCCACCTCCCTGCTGCCATCCCCGCGACGTCCGCGTCAATTATATCATGAAATGGAGCCAACTTTTGGAAAGCAAATGCCCCTACAGATAGCTGTAGGGGCATTTTGGGAGGTGCGAAGCGGAATCGAACCGCTGTAGCAGGTTTTGCAGACCTGTGCCTAACCACTCGGCCATCGCACCTTAAGGGATTGCAAAGTTAAACCCTTTTTTGAAATATACAAAATTATTTTTCCGGGTTCTTCTTGTTGAAGATTACGAACTCCGACATGTAGAAATTGAAGAATCCGGAGAAACAGAGACCTATCATGTTGCAAACCACCGGCTCGAAGGAGTAGTCCTGCAGCCAGTCAAGGCTCACGAACAGGAAGTGAACACCCTGCATCACTATAAACTTCAGGATGAAGGCCCCTACCCCCGCGGCATTGTAACCTGCAAAATGACGCCAGAACGACCTTGCACCGCGATAGGAAACCCTTTCCTTCCAGACGAAGAAGTACGCTATGATGAAATTCGTCATTGCGGCAACTTCGAAGGAAATGACCGGAGCAATCCAGTAACTGCCCCAGTAGTTTCCGCTGAAAACATAGTGAGACAGAATCCAGTGCAGTCCCAAATCTACAATGGTTCCCGCCAACGATGTCAGCGAAAACAGTATAAGTTTTTGGATTATTTCCCTGAAGCTCCTGCTCATAGTAAACACAAAGATACAATTTTTTTTGGGAATGTCAGCATTTTCCGCTAAATTAGCACCACTAAAACCCAAACCCAAAATGCCCGACTATACTATCAGCGTCGAGAAAATGTTCAAGGCGAAGTTCGGTCCCAAAACGCCGAAACTTCTCATAAGCCTTGGCCGCAAGCTCCTCCACGAAGAGTGGCTGAACGACTTCTTCCGCAAGGGTTACACCGGTGTGGAATTTGCCGAAGAGACTCTCAAGTTCCTGGGAGTCACAGTCAACGTGGAAGGCCTCGAGAACCTGAAGAAGGACGGCACCCTTTATACCATTTCCGGCAACCATGCCCTTGGCGGAATTGACGCCCTTACCATGGTAGCGGTTTTCGGCCGATATTTTGATGGCAGGCTCAAGTGCATGGTGAACGATTTCCTCATGAATATCCACCAGCTGGACGGTTTCATGATTGCCGTAAACAAAGTTTCACACGTACAGGCGCGTGAACTGGCCAGGGAAACTGACGAAATGTTCTCCTCCGACAACCAGGTTTTCATGTTCCCCGCCGGCAAAGTATCCAGAAGAATCAAAGGTAAGATCCAGGACGACGTCTGGACCAAGACATTCATTACCAAGAGTGTGAAATATCACAGGGATATTGTGCCGATGCACTTTTACGGCAAGAACACATGGCGATTCTACTTCGTTGACTGGATTGGAAAGGTTACCGGAATCAACAAGAAGTTTCCCCTCGCGATGGCTCTTCTCGTAGACGAACTCTACCGAGCCCAGGGAAACACATACAAGCTTGTAATCGGCAAACCTATCCCCTGGAGTCATTTTGACAATTCCAAGCGTCCGATGGAATGGGCACAATGGGTAAGGGAGAAAGTGTACGAGTTATGAAAACCATCATCCCCCCTGTAGAAAAGGCCCTTCTGAAGGCCGAGCTTAATGAAAAGACATTCCTGCGCGAAAGCAACCGTGCAGGAAATTACTTGTATGTCGTTGGCCCCGAATCCGTTAACGTAATCAGGGAAATCGGCAGGCTTCGTGAAATCGCTTTCAGGGATGGCGGTGGCGGAACAGGCGAAGAGCTGGACATCGACCAGTTTGATACAGACCCCGCGTACGGATACAGGCAACTCGTTCTCTGGGACCCCGAGGCCGAAGAAATCATCGGCGGATACCGCTTCTGCCTTTGCGACAAGGCGGTCTATACAAGTGAAGGTCAGCCTATCCTTACTTCGTCCCACATGTTCGAATTCTCCAGGAAGTTCATTAATGACATCCTGCCATATACGCTTGAACTTGGGCGCTCTTTTATCTCACTCGAGTACCAGAGTTCCAAGGCCGGTTCCAAGATGCTTTATGCGCTTGACAATCTCTTTGACGGAATCGCCGCGCTGGGCGTTCTGTTCCAGAGCCGCATCAAGTTCCTGTTCGGAAAGATGACTATCTATAAAGAGTATCCCCAGGAAGCGCGTGAGATGATCATGGTATTCCTGAAGAAGTACTTTGGCAAAGGAAGCCGCCTTATCCACATCCGCAAGGAAGTGAAGGTTAAAAACCCCAGGAAGTACTCCAGACTCTTCAAGTCAGGGAATTTCAAGGATGATTACAAGACACTCAAGGGCGAAGTGATGAAATACGGCGTATCAATTCCGCCGCTCGTGAACACCTACATGAACCTCTCACCTACCATGATTTATTTCGGGACAGGAATCAATGACGAGTTCGGAGACATTTATGATTCGGGCATCCTTCTCGCCTTTGACGAACTGTATCCGGAAAAAATCGACAGGCACTCCAAGACCTTTGCTCGCCAGGGGCTCAGGAAGATTAAGGCAATCCTCAAGAATTTCCAGAAAACACACAAGGTAAAGTAAGCTACTGCCTCACTGTGATATGGAAGCAAGTCTGCTTCCTTTCATATTTCACATAGCACTCTTTGCGGTCGTGAAGGTCTTTCAGGACTTGCGACAGTACTGCCCTGAGGTACTCCGGCGGCACATCTTCGTATGGACGGCCACGGAGGTCTGGAACCTTGACATAATGCCAGTAGGAGATATCGAAAGTGGTTCCGTAGCGATGCGTAGAATTCTCGGAAGCGTTGGTATTGCCTCTTCTGAGCTTTTTTACATCCTCTTCAGTCCTCAGGACGGAAGTAATCACAAGTTTGTTCGGATTAAGTCCCTTGGAGGCAAGCGAATCCAGAAAGTTCGTACCTATCTTGTCCAGAAGAACCTTGGCACTTGGGATCAGATAAGGGATGGAATGAGTCAGCGAATCTACAACGTAGGAGTCCGTATCCTCAAGCCTGACCAGTTTCTTTTTGGCATGTTCGGCGGCATCCCGGTCTGCAACAGGCGGAACTCCTATCGTCTGGGCCATGCGCAGCTGAACATCATTCAAATCTGCAAATTCCCTGGCAAACCTGACATCGTAGACCCGCCGGGGATGGTTCTCTATCGGCCCAAGGGCAAGCCACTTTTTCTCCTGAATACATCCGCGGACAGACAGAAAAGCCCAGGCAAGCAGCACCAGGAAGACCAAAAGAAAAGGAATACGATAATAAGCAGACTTTTTCATCAAGGCAAAAATAGCAAATAATTGTCTTTTCTTAAAATATTTATTAATTTTGTATGATATAGAACATAAACTTCTTATGAATAATAATATGACTGAAGAGAATAAACAAGCAAAAAGAATCCAGACATCATTCCTTAACGGAATTGAAAAGAAAATCCTCGTCGCAATAGCAAACAAGCTCCCGACCTGGGTAACATCAGACATGCTCACTTTCGTGGGCTTTTTGGGTGCCATTATCATTGCAACCGGTTTTGCTCTTTCAAACCTCAATCTAAACTGGCTATGGCTCACCTGCTTCGGCCTATTTGTCAACTGGTACGGAGACTCTCTTGACGGCAGCCTTGCAAGGGTCCGCGGAACTCAGAGAAAGACATACGGTTTCTACATCGACCACAACGTAGATGTCATCAACGAGACAATCATGTTCGTCGGTGCCGGTACCAGTCCCCTTGTGAACATGTCCTTCGCAATGCTGGCCCTTATAGCATACTTCATGCTCAGCGTATATGTCTACATCAACTGCCATCTCAAGGGGGAACACAAACTCACTTATGCCGGGCTTGGTCCCACGGAATTCCGTATCATCGTTGCTATAGTGTGCATACTGTTCATGTACATTCCATGGTTATCCGAATGGAAAAAGGACATCGTTCTATTCCATAACCAGTTCAGCGTGGGCCTCTTTGACTATATCACGGTTGCGATAGCACTCCTCATCTTCGGATTCTATCTGGTGAGTTTCTTCAAGGATGCGGCATATTTCAGGAAGATAGACCCCATCAAGAAACCGGAAGACAAAAAGTAGGCAAATGGTTATTACACCGGAACAGGCGCCACAACTTCATCCCATATTCGGCAAAAAGGGAGGAAAAGCCCTTTTCAAGTTTGGGTTATGGCTCACAGGAATAAACAAGGTAAACTCCACGCACGACCACGTGGAGAAGCTTGGCGTTCCTCCCGGTCCTGATTTCGCAAAAGCCATTTTGGACGATTTGGGCGTTGATTTCCGGATAGGAAACGCCAACCGCCTTGAAAACCTCCCGGAAGGGCCCTTCATCTTCATCGCAAACCATATTTACGGCCATTTGGACGGCATTTGCCTTGTAGACCTGTTCGGGCACAAGCGTCCGGCCTCGAAAGTGATTGTGAACGAATTCCTGATGTGGATTCATGGACTTGCCCCTAATTTCATATCCGTAAATCCAACCACGAATGCCTCCAACGGCACCACAGCAACCAGCATCAACGGCGTCAAAAATGCCCTCCTGCAGCTACGCAGCGGCGAACCTCTTGGCATTTTCCCTTCAGGTGCTGTCGCAGACCTTAAACCCAAGGAAGGATGGACAATCAGCGAAAGGGACTGGCGGGATGCGGCAATCCGTCTCATCCGCAAGGCAAATGTGCCGATAGTTCCCGTCCGCTTTTTCGACTGCAACTCAAAGTTCTACTACCTCCTTGGCCTCATAGACTACCGAGTACGCTTCCTTAGGCTGTTCCATGAACTCACCAACAAGAGAGGAACATCTCCCCGCATTGGAATTGGTGAAACCATTACGGTGGAGCAGCAGAAGGCCGTACCGGAGGAGGATTTCAAACATTTTCTCAGGAGCAGCGTCTACGACATGCCCATGCCTGAAGAATTCATTAAACGTTCTGAATTATGGAAGTAAAGACAGTACTTCTCACCGGAGGGAGCAGCGGAATAGGCGCTGCAACAGCACTACTGCTGGCGAAGAACGGCATAAAGGTTTATGCTGGCTCACGCCGAGGAACCATAACCGAACCTCACCCCAACATAGTTCCTGTAAAACTGGATGTAAACGACTCTGAAACCACTGAACTCGTGGTTGCGCGCATCGTCCAGGAGGAAGGCCGCCTTGATGCTGTCATCTGCAATGCCGGTGCCGGTATCTATGGCCCTCTTGAAGGAACAACCGAAACAGAAGCCCGCGAACAGTTTGAAACCACCTATTTCGGCTCTTTCAAGACAATTGAAGCATGTCTGCCGGTATTCAGGAAACAGAACTTCGGACGCATCATAACCGTCACTTCAGTAATGGCAGTCCTGCAGCTCCCCTTCCAGGGGCTGTATTCCAGCGCAAAGGCCGCCCTGCTGTCCCTTTCCCAGTCTCTTTCACTGGAACTGAAGGGAACCGGAATCGAGTGCTGCAGCATCCTTCCCGGAGACGTTTCAACAGGATTCACATCGGCAAGAAAGAAGACGGAAGCGGCTCAAAGTGAGGATTCTCCTTACAGGGAAAGGATGGATAAGAACCTTGCAAAGATTGAAAAGGACGAACTCGGAGGAATGTCCCCGGATGTAATCGCAAAGGCCATACTCAAGCAGCTGAAGCGCCGTCATATGGCAGTGAGGGTCATCCCCAGAATTGATTACAAGGCCGTTGGTTTCCTGGTAAGGGTACTGCCGGCAAAATGGGTTCTCGCAATACTTAATCTCATATATTGAGACGGTTCGCTCTCATATCGGCCCTTATTCTGTTCTGTACCAGTCTGCTGGCGCAGAGCACCCGTGTGAGAGGCAAGGTCTTCGATGCCGAAACCGGAGAACCCATCCCCTTTGTGAGCGTCTACTTCGACGGGACCACAATAGGCGTTTCAACAGACCTGGAGGGGCATTTCAGCCTTGAAACCCGCTCGCCGGAGGCAAAGGTGCTATCTGCATCCCTCATCGGCTATTTCTCCGAATCCCACAAGGTCACGCAGGGGTCTTTCTCCGAGCATGCCTTCTATCTCAAGCCGGACGTAAATCAGCTCAATGCCGCGCTTGTAAAACCAGACAACCGCTACATCAAGTCCATACTCAAAAAAATTAATGATGCCCGCAGCATCCACAATCCGGACAAGATGGAGGACTGGACCACCGGCCTGTATTCAAAGATAGAGCTCGACGCCACCAATCTTGACGAGATAATGAGCATCCCCTTCCTGAACAGGCACTTCGGGTTCATAATGGATTTTGCCGATACTTCCGTCGTCACCGGCAAGGCCACCTTCCCTTTCATGATATCAGAGAGCAGGTCGGAACTGTACCACTCAAAGGAAAGAGGCATTAACAGGGAGAAGATTGTCGCAAACCGCATTTCCGGTTTCCAGGAGGAAAACACGATAAGCCAGTTTACCGGAGCTTTCCTTCTCAAAACCAACTTCTACGAATCCTCGATAGACATTTTCAAGATAAGGATTCCGAATCCAATTGCCGAGAGCTCCCATATTCTGTACAACTATTACCTGGTTGACAGTCTTAACGTCGAAGGCCGCAAGACATACGTTCTCCGCTTCCATCCTAAGAAACTTGTCACGTCTCCAACCTTTGACGGCCAGATGATGATTGATGCAGAGGACTTTGGCATACGCAATGTACAGGCCACACTTTCAAACGAATCATCGGTAAACTGGATACGCCACATTTATCTTGATATCCGCAACACCCGCCTTCCAGACGGGCGATGGTTCCCAAAGGAAGAGGAACTCTTCATGAACCTGTCCCTGTCTCTCAACGAGGAGTCCAGGATCATATCTGCCGTTGCAAACAGGAATATGGTCTATGACACTCCCAGGTTTGAAAGTGTGTCGAACTCCCCTGTCATGGATGAGCCGCAGCCCGTCATAGTGCCCAGGAATGTCGCCCGCAGCGATGAGATGTGGGAATCCCTGCGTCCATACGAACTCACACAGAGGGAAAAGGACATCTACACCATGGTGGAGACGGTTCAGGATACTCCGATGTATAAGGTCACTTACGCAATAGCCCGCATGTTGGCCGTAGAGTATCTTGAGATCAAGCCGCTGAAATTCGAATTCGGCATGTGGGATCACACTATAGCCATGAACGACGTTGAAGGTTTGAGGTTACAGTTAGGAGGACGCACAACGCACGACCTTACGGAAAGAGTCCGCCTTGGAGGTTATCTCGCATACGGGACCAAGGACAACGGCCTCAAATGGCACGGTCAGTTTGAATTGATGCTGAACCGCCAGACATGGAGAAAACTCGACATCTGGGCCAAGAGGGATTTCGAACAGCTCAGCGGCGGCAGAACTGTTTTCAATTCGCAAAATTTCTTCTCTTCGTTCCTCACCAGGAACGGCCCTTCCATGCAGAGCATGGTCAGGTCGGCCGGTATCAGATACGAACACGAGTTCTCTCCTGATTTCACGGCAAGCATTCAATACAGTAACCAGAGAATCTGGAGCAACGAGAATGTCCCTCTCCTGCGCAAAGACGGCTCCCTGGCAGAAAGTATCGGCAGTGACGGACTCAGCCTTGGACTGCGATTCTCCCACGACGAAAAAGCTACACGTAACTACTTCAAAAAAACATACTTATACACGCCATATCCCATCGTTTCCCTTAACATGCACTACGGTTTCAAGGGCTTTGAGCATGATGCTTTCCCCTACCTGAGATTTGACGGAAACGTAACATGGAATACCCCCACTTTCCTGCTCGGAACAGGCAAGATGCTATTCGGCGGCGGATATATTTACGGCAGTGTTCCCTACCTCGTACTCAAACTTCATGAAGCCAATGCAAGCTATTTCAGTACCCGCCTTGCATTCTCCTGCATGAATTACTATGAGTTCATATCGGACCGCTGGCTGAACCTTTTCTACGAGCATAACTTCAACAGTTTCTTCCTGGGCAAGATTCCTCTGGTCAAGGAACTCAACCTCAGGGAAGTACTTACCTTCAGAGGGGCTTGGGGAACGCTTTCGGAGGCAAACAAGGAGAACGCTCCTTTCGTGCTGCCTTACAATGCCGGGACACTCGAAACACCTTACATCGAGGCGGGTGTGGGCATAGCCAACATATTCCACTTCCTTCGCGTTGACGCCATCTGGCGCCTCACTCACCGCAGCGAAGAAAGAGGAAGGAACTTTGCCATTAACTTCGGTGTGAACATGGATTTCTAATCACCGTAGGAGACAACCTCAAGAATATCGCCTGAGACCTTGAACCTGAGGTCTTTGCCGTCATATTCCATTGCATAGATCCTGGAAGGATCATCCTGATATGCGGGACGTGGATCCAGGGCAAGGACCTTTACAAGTGCCGCCCTCTGCCTGCCTGTGAGGCTGATATTGTCTGGGATAATGACATTCAGCACCGGCCGGGGCGCCTCCCGGGCAAATCCGCATACTGCATCAGGGACAGAATCGGCATAGGCGATGTACGGTTTGATATCGTAGATTGGAGTACCGTCTTCAAGGTCTGCGCCGGAAACCACAAGTTCCATATCTTCTATCCTGCAAAGGCGTACACAGGAAAGGCCGAGAGAATTGGGATGATACGGGGAACGGGTTGCAAATACACCAAGGGCGGTGTTCCCTCCAAGGCGGGGGGGCCTCACGGTTGGCTGCCATCTGCCTTTTGCAGGCTTGTTGGCACTGAAACCCCAGATGAGCCAGATATGACTGAAATCTTCCAGCCCCCTCAACGCTTCCCTTACCCTGAATCCGTCTTCGAAGACGATGCGCCCTTCCAGTTCCTCAACCAGGGAACTCTGGCGAGGAATGCCGAACTTTGAGCCGAAAGAGCCCTCGTAGTGTGCAATGGGCGTTATTTCCATCAGGATAGATATTTACCGTGACAACGGCTGTAACGAAGTCCGCTGCCGCAGGGGCAAGGATCATCGGCAGCCACGTGCGGTATTGAGAAACCTATCGGGAAGTCGGAATCAATGGCGCCGAAACCGCTGGAAACAGTTGGCTCCGGCATTTTCCATGAGGGATATTCTTCTGCCGGTGCTTCTTCAAGGCCTTTTGGATGGATATCAACAAGTTTCAAGGAGTCACGGTCACAAAGGCATTCCCCGGTCTCATTCGCGCTGCGGCCGCGGAGGCACCACTTGGGGATGCTGTCGGCATAGTCGCACACTATCTTGCAATAACTTTCCCATGCCGACTCCGGGACTTCGCCTGCACGCGGAGCATAGAAGATTGCATCGAAAAGGACCGGATTCGGAGCATCCAGATACTGGGCTTCAATCCAGGTGTCATGTTCTGCCTTTACAAGTGAGAAGCCGCTGTAGCCCAGGCGTTTGTAAAGCTCGTCAAGGGCCTTGCCCTCCGGTGTGCCCATCCCCACGATGAAATATGGAGCACCGGCACCGGCTTCGTCGACATCGGCAAGGGAGAAATGCTTTACTCCCCTTTTCACCTTGTGTTCCTTGCGCATTTCAAAGACAAGGGAAACATCGTCGATGCTTGGAGAGACCAGGTTGTCTCCCCATTCGTTTTCATATCGGCAAAGCTTGATAAGGGGGCTTCTGGTTATCATTTCCTCAAGGGAGCGGAAGTCCTTGTCCTTATGCTTTTCATACCAGGCGAAAACTACGTCAAGGAAGGATTCCGTGGAGAGGATGCCGTAAAGGTTCAGATACCCCAGGCTGATTTTCTCAAATTCGTACTGACCGCATCTTTCCATCCTGCCGAAGACGGAATCAATCTCCGGAGATACGATCTCATAGATTTCACGGCTTATCCACACCTTGTGGAAGTTCTCGTCTGAATCGTCATATTCAACAATTCCGGAAACTTCCACTATGGAAGGATAATCTGCATAATCCATATAGCGCACCCTTTCCGGACCGGCATGGACGAGGTCCTTCAGAAGGCGGATGTCCCTCTCCATGAGATGTGACATCCACCTTCCGGGTTCCTCTTTGATATATCCGCACAGTTTGTCGAGCATCTGGGACTTCCTGAGGCGGGACGGAAGGTCACTCCCCAGGATATCTCCGATGTCCTGAAGCTGGGCTTTTTCAAACCGGTCCAGTATGGTGCGAAGAGCCATTATTCAAGCGTGTCCTGATACTTGAGAATAGGGTTGCGCGCTGCTGCAGTCTCGTCCGGGCGGGAAATTGGCGCATTGTGAGGTGCTCCTTGAAGGATAGCGGGATCTTCGGCCGCTTCTGACGCAATCTTTCTCATCACCTCGATGAAGGCGTCAAGGGTCTCCTTGCACTCAGTTTCCGTAGGTTCTATCATGAGAGCCTGATGGAAAAGGAGCGGGAAATAGATTGTAGGGGCATGGAAGCCGTAATCGAGAAGGCGCTTTGCGATATCAAGGGTAGTAGCTCCATGAACATCGTCATGGCCGCCGTCGTTGATGAGGCCGTCATACACGAATTCATGCTTGCAGACGCCGTCGACAGGAAGCTTGTACAGGTCCTTGAGGCTTTCCTTGATATAGTTGGCGTTGAGGACAGAGTACTCACCCACTTTCCTCAGATTCTGATTTCCGAGAGAGAGGATATATGCATAGGCCTTAAGTATGACACCGAAGTTTCCGTGGAAACCGGAGACGGTGATGTCGGGGAGGCAGTCCTCAAGTCTTTCTGCAACACCTACGGGGCCGCTGCCGGGACCGCCACCACCGTGAGGGGTTGAGAAGGTCTTGTGCAGATTCAGGTGCATTATATCGAAGCCCATGTCACCGGGACGCACTACGCCCATCAGAGGATTCATATTGGCGCCATCGTAGTAGAGAAGGCCGCCGGCCTCGTGAACGAGCTTTGCGATAGTCTCGATTTCTGTCTCGAAAAGACCCAGTGTATTGGGGTTCGTCATCATGATGCCGGCGATGCTGTCGTCCAGGAGGGCCTTCAGGGCCTCGACATCGATTCTGCCGTTGGCAAGGGATTTGACCTCCACCACCTGGAGGCCGCATACTGCTGCCGATGCAGGATTGGTGCCGTGGGCGCTGTCGGGAACGATGACCTTGGTTCGGCCAAAATCGCCGCGGTTCATGTGGTACTGGCGCATAATCATGAGGCCGGTGAGCTCACCGTGCGCTCCGGCGCATGGGTCAAAGGTGAAGGTATGCATGCCGGTGATTTCGGCAAGGGCCTTGTTCATCTCCTGATATACCTTCATTGCGCCCTTTGCGAGACCGGCGTGCACCAGTGGATGCAGACCGGCGAAGCCTGGCAATGAAGCAACTTCCTCATTGATCTTGGGGTTGTACTTCATGGTACATGAGCCAAGAGGATAGAAGCCGGTATCCACGCCAAAGTTCATCTGCGACAGATTCGTGTAATGACGGACAACGTCCGGTTCGCTCACCTCAGGAAGAAGAAGCTTGCTCTCCCTCTTGAGAGCGGCGGGAATCTCTGCATGTGCAGGATAGCGGTTTTCAGGAAGGGAGTAACCCGTACGTCCTTCCCTGGATACTTCGAATATGAGTTTGTCGTAGTATTTCATGGCTATCCCTCCTTGATTACTTTAACGAGCTGGTCAATCTCTTCCTTGCTGCGCTTTTCGGTGACGCAGAAGCTCACATAGCCCTCTTCCGTGTCAAGAGCGGCAAAGAAACCGGCTTTTTCAAGCCTTTGCTGCATATATCCAGGGAACTCCTTGGGCCTCAGGACGAATTCCTTGAGGAAAGGCTTGGAAGGATAGACTTCCTCGAACTTTCCGGTCTTCATGAGTTCGGCATAGAGGTAGTGGGCGCCATCTGAACTCAGGCGGTTCACTTCCTTCATGCCCTGAGGCCCCATGAGTGACAAGTAAACAGTAACCCAAAGAGCCATGAGCGATTCGTTGGAGCAGATGTTGGAACTGGCCTTCTCCCTTTTGATGTGCTGTTCCCTTGCCTGGAGAGTAAGGACAAACGCCCTGCGGCCTTCCTTGTCGGCAGTCTGGCCCACGATGCGGCCGGGCATCTTTCTCACATACTCCTTCTTGACAGCCATGAAGCCCACGTAAGGGCCGCCATAACTCAGAGGAAGTCCAAGGGACTGTCCGTCGCCTACGGCTATGTCTGCGCCCCATTCTCCCGGAGTCTTTACGACTGCAAGGGCAGAAGGGTCACAGTACTGCACGAAGACGGCACCTGCGGCATGGATTGCATCGGCAAAACCTTCGAGGTTTTCGATGATGCCGTAGCGGTTGATGGAAGGAAGGATAACGCCTGCGACGTCTCCCTTTGCGAGTTCCTCCTTTAGGGATTCAATGGAGGATTCGCCTTCCTGCTGCTCTACATAGCCGATTTCCACGCCGTGGAAGCGTGCATAGTTTGCAACAACCTTGAGCACATGGGGCAGGAGCGTCCTGGAAAGGAGCACCCTTGTCTTTTTCCTTGCAATTGCCGGACACATCATCATAGCCTCCGCAGCAGCGGTGGGGCCGTCATACATCGATGCATTGGAAACGTCCAGGCCTGTGAGAGCGCAGATCATGCTCTGATACTCGAAAATGTAACGGAGCGTTCCCTGGGAAATCTCACACTGGTAAGGGGTATAAGCGGTAAGGAATTCTGAGCGGGAAGTGATATAAGGTATCACCGAAGGGGTGAAATGGTCATATGCCCCTGCTCCCACAAACACCTTGAGGCGGCTGTTCATCGCGTCAAGGGCCTGGAAGTAATCCCTTATCTCCTGCTCTGACATTGCGTCAGGGAGGGCATAGGCGCCCTTCTTCCTGCAGGAAACGGGGACGTCGGAATAAAGATCGGCGAGCTGTTTCACGCCGATCCTATCCAACATAGCCTTTATATCCGCATCAGTATGCGGAATGTAAGGATTCCGGGCCATATTATTCGCCGATAAATTCCTTATATGCAGCCGCGTCCATAAGAGCGTCAAGCTCTGACGCGTCGCTCATTTCGACCTTGATGATCCAGCTGCCGAATGCATCTTCGTTTACCTTTTCGGGGGCATCCTCAAGTTCTTCATTCACCGCCACTACTGTACCGGAAACGGGGCTGAAAAGGTCTGAAGAGGCCTTTACGCTCTCGAGGGCGCCGAATTCTTCACCTGCGTCTACGGTGTCGTCAACATCGGGCATGTCGACATAGGTAATGTCACCCATTTCCTTCTGTGCATAATCGGAAACGCCGATAACAGCGATATTTCCTTCAACTTTTACCCATTCGTGGGACTCGGAATACTTGAGTCCTTCAGCAATTTTAGACATAGTGTGTGTTACTTTTTATAGTTAGTTTGATAAAATCTTTTCTTGACAACCTTTCCGGGGAAGGTCTTCTTGCGGATTCTGATCTGGAGCGGTGTATCCAGTGCCGAATATGCCTTGTCTACAAGAGCGAAACATACGCTCTTGTCAAGGGATATGGAATGATAACCGGTTGTGACGACACCGACGGGTTGTTCTTCAAGAGTCTCAACGGGATATCCGGCGCGCGGAATAGCCTTGTCCTCTATTTCGATGCCGACGAGCTTCTTTTCCAAAGCACCTGCCTTCTGGGCAAGAAGCGCCTCTTTACCGATGAAATCCTTATCGTACTTGCAGAACAAGCCAAGACCGGCCATGACAGGGCTGATTTCCGGACTGAGTTCATCTCCGTAAAGAGGGAGTCCGGCCTCAAAGCGCAGGGTGTCACGGCAGCCAAGACCGCAAGGAACCACTCCTGCGGCAAGGAATGTCTTCCAGAGCCCGACTATGATTTCCGGAGTGGTATAAATCTCAAAGCCGTCTTCTCCTGTGTATCCTGTACGGCTAAGGATAAGGCGCTCGCCCTTGTATTCAAGGTCACAGAACGTGTAGAATTCAAGCTCTGCAGCCTCCTTCATCCCAAGCACCTTGATGAGGGTGTTCTCTGCCTCGGGTCCCTGGAGTGCAATCTGGCCCCATGCCGGGGATTCGTTACGGACCTTGCAGTCAAAGCCCTTTGCATGCTCCTCAATCCATGCGAAATCCTTGTCGATATTCGCGGCGTTCACCACGAGGAGGAAAGACTCCGGCTTATACTCCCTGTAGACGAGAAGGTCGTCGACAACGCCGCCTTCAGGATAGCACATCATACCGTAAAGGACCTTTCCGGGCTGGAAACCGCGAATCTCATTCGTAAAGATATAGTTCACGAAATCCTCTGCGCCAGGGCCTTCGACAAAGATTTCTCCCATGTGCGATACATCAAACATACCCACTTTCTGCCTAACGGCAAGGTGTTCTTCCGTGATGGAAGAATACTGGATGGGCATCATGAATCCCGCAAATGGACTCATCTTGGCTCCAAGGGCAATGTGCTCTCCGTAGAGACATGTCCTCTGAAGTTCATCAATAATCTCACTCATAAGTTTTATTAATTCTGTATTGGTTAGTTTGTTTATTTTGAGGTCTTCTGCCTGTGCGCCCTTCTCCTCTTGAAGTTCGCCGCAGATGTCCACGGCAACTATCTGCACGGGCGCCGAAGCAACTTTCCTGATGATGGCGGCAATGCCTGAAAGCGTATGGCTGCCCTGGGTCCAGGCAGTGCGGGCAAAGTCCCTTGACATTATATCCTTGTCAAGGGAAATATATATTCTCTCCCCTCCCCTTTCGTCAAGCCAGCCTTCCGGTATGTCCGATGGACATCCTTCAGGGCCGATGGTCAGGACGCTCCTCAGCATAGGGTTGGTTTCCTTCATAGTCTTGACCCAGCCGCCGCAGCTTAGGATGCCGCCGAATTCGGGATCCTGATTATCCGTATGGTTGTCAAGCAGAATGAGATGGAAAGGCTCCTTTTCACGGCTGGCGAGAATATGAGTCATATAATGGTAATCACCGCTGTCGATGAATCTTACACGCGGAAGATAAGATGGAAGAGATTCTGCAACAGCTTTTTCTGCCGAGGGATCACAGTAGCAAGAGGTTCCTTCCAGCCCCACAAAGGACAGGATATGAGCCTGATGGCCATTCTCCTGAAGCCAGAGGGTGAATTCCTCTTCCGAGTAAACCCCTGAAAAATCTGTTACAAGTACTTTCATATAGTTTCCAAATGTACTCATTTTTTTCTACCTTTGCAATATTATGGCGGAGTCAAATTTCATCGATTTTGTAAGAATCTTCTGTGCCAGCGGACACGGCGGTGCAGGCAGCGCACACCTTCACAGGGCAAAGTACGTTCCCAAGGGCGGTCCGGACGGCGGAGACGGCGGCCGCGGCGGTCATATCATCCTAAGGGTAAACCCGCAGTTATGGACGCTTATCCATCTCCGCTACCGTAAGGTTGTGAGGGCGGAAGGCGGCGGCAACGGTCAGGAAGCGCTCAAGCGCGGCAAGAACGGGGCCGATATCGTCCTGGAAGTTCCCTGTGGCGTGGTAGTCAAGGATGCAGAGACAGAAGAAGTCATCACAGAACTGGTGGAACCCGGTCAGGAGTACATCCTGTGCCGCGGCGGCAAAGGCGGCCTTGGAAACAACAATTTCAAGAGCCCCACAAACCAGACTCCACGTTATGCACAGCCGGGAGAAGACGGCGTCGAAGGATGGTTCATCCTCGAACTGAAACTCCTGGCCGATGTGGGCCTCGTAGGCTTTCCAAATGCCGGGAAGTCCACACTGCTGGCGGCAATAACATCGGCAAAACCAAAGATTGCAGGGTACGCTTTCACCACGCTCGAACCCAACCTCGGCATCGTCCGTTACCATGACGACCGTTCCTTCGTCATGGCCGACATTCCCGGCATCATAGAGGGAGCCCATGAGGGAAAGGGTATCGGCATAAGGTTCCTGAGACACATTGAGAGAAATTCCGTGCTGCTTTTCATGGTGTCGGCAGAGGAGGAAGACATTGCGGGAAGCTACAGGATTCTTCTCCGGGAGCTGGAACAGTACAATCCGGAACTGCTGGTCAAAGACAGGGTTCTCGCCATAACGAAGACAGACCTCATCGACGACAAGGAGAAAGTCAAAATTCAGAAGAAACTGCCCAAGGACATACCCTCAGTACTGATTTCTTCCGTTTCCGGAGACGGGCTTCCCGCCCTTAAGGACACGCTTTGGAAAGCCCTCAACAAATGAGCATCATAGAACTGGACAAGCACGTAACCCTCTGGCTGAATACCCTCGGGAATCCAACCACAGATGCCATATCCCTCTTCCTGTCGAACACCAGGATCTGGTTCCCGGCATATGCCATAATCATGGGAATAATGATATGGCGCCTTGGATGGAAAAAGGGACTCATCGTGGTGGCGTCGCTGTTTGTCACGGTGATTCTTACGGATCAGATATCGGCATACATCAAAGACGGATTCGAGAGGCTCAGGCCGGCTTACGACGCCTGGATGGTCGCAAACGGTGTTCGATGCCCGGTAAGCCACGGCACATATTTCTTCGGTTTCTTCTCCGGCCATGCGAGCAACACCTTCGGCTTTGCGATTGCCTCCGTAATAGGGTTCAGGAACGATAAAAAACACTCCTACAGGGCGTATACCGCAGGAGTGATGATATGGGCTGTGCTCGTATGCCTTTCCAGGGTGATGCTCGCTGCACATTATGTGGGAGACATCCTCGTGGGAGTATGCTTCGGGCTCATCGTGGGTGCCGGTGTAGCATATCTCACCCGCCTTCTTATAAAGCGGATATAATGTTCTCCATCTTTATTCCCCTGGAACCCTTGACCAGCACAGTGTAACCTTCGACAGGGTTCTCCTTGAGATATTCTGCAAGTTCTGCCGATGTCCTGAAGCATCTGTACTCGGGTGCAACGGCACTGAATTCCTCCCCTACCAGCGCCACATAATCGAAACGGGAGAGGGTATCGGCAATCTTCCTGTGTTCTGCCCTGGAGTCTTCTCCAAGTTCGCGCATATCCCCGATGAGGGCTGCCGTCTTGCCTTCCGAAAGGGCAAGATTGTCAAGGGCAAGCGCCATCGAAGAAGGATTGGCATTGTATGCGTCCACGATAAGGGTATTGCGCTCCGTCTTCTGAATCTGGGAGCGGCTGTTTGACGGCCTGTATGCCTCAACAGCCTTGATTGCATCCTCCTTCCTGACGCCGAAGAACTCGCCCACGGTAATCGCCGCAAGAGCATTGGCCGCGTTGTAAGCCCCGGCAAGTGCGGTGCCGATGGTAACCCCGTCTATCGTGAAGGACAGCGTAGGCTGCTCCATGGTCACAGGTCGGATGTCGGCCTTGGAAGGATAATACTTCACAGACTCCAGGCCCCTTGCATCAAGCATTTCCTGAAGGACGGGGTCGGACCCGTTGGAGAAGACCGTTCCGCCATGGGCTTTGAGCCAGTCGTACAGGAGGCCTTTTGCCTTCTTGACCCCCTCAAAGCTTCCGAATCCCTGAAGATGCGCCTTTCCCACGTTGGTGATAAGGCCGCAGCTGGGTTCTGCAACAGAAAGAAGGGGTTTCAGGTCGTCAGGATGGCTTGCGCCCATCTCAATTATGCCAATCTCAGTGTCTTCCGTAAATTTGAGGACAGAGAGCGGAACGCCGATTTCGTTGTTCAGGTTCCCCTCCGTTGCGACGACTTTGTATTTACTTGCAAGGACAGCGCGAATGAGCTCCTTTGTCGTGGTCTTTCCATTAGTGCCGGTAAGGCCCACTACGGGTATTCCAAGAGCGCGCCTGTGCTCAAGGGCAAGCGCCTTGAGTGCGTCCAGGGTATCCGGGACCGTGATGACGCGGCTGTCTTCCGAAGCGATATTCGCGACAGCTGCTATGGCGCCGGCCTCAAGAGCCTTGTCCACAAAGAGGTTTCCGTCGAAATTTTCGCCCTTGAGGGCAAAGAACAGCTGACCCGGCCTGAGCGTGCGGGTGTCTGTACAAACGCCTTCGGAGCGTTTGAAAATAGAATAGAGTTCTGTCATTTTCCTGTGCTTCCAAAACCTCCGGCACCGCGCAGAGTGGCGTCCAGAGTATCAGTTTCCTCCCACTGAACGGTTTCGTGACGGGCTATAACCATCTGTGCGATTCTCTCTCCGGGCAGTATCTCGAAAGGCTGGTCGGAGAGGTTGACAAGGATAACCTTGATTTCTCCGCGGTAATCGGCATCGATTGTTCCGGGAGTGTTGAGGACGGTTATGCCGTGCTTGATGGCAAGGCCGCTTCTGGGCCTTACCTGAGCCTCATAGCCCTTGGGCAGGGCTATAAAGAGACCGGTGGGGACAAGGGCCCTCTGCAACGGCTCAAGGACCGTCTTTTCAGCGATGTTTGCCCTCAGGTCCACTCCCGCAGACTGTTCTGTAGCATACGACGGAGTGGGATAGGGAGACTGGTTTACGATTCTGACTGTCATTATTTTGGTGCTTTGACGTACAGTACGAGCGCAATTATGGCATAGAGATAGTTGGGAAGCCAGATTGCGATGGATGCAGGCAGCGTATCCGTAACGACGAACATCTCACTGAACTGCATGAAAAGAATATATGAAAAACCGAGGGCCGTTCCTGCTGCGAGATTGATTCCCATGCCTCCGCGACGTTTCTTCGTAGAAATTGATACGCCGATTATGGTAAGGATAAGTGCCGACAGCGGCAGCGAATAACGGTTGTTCTTCTCGATAAGCGCCTGTTTCACGGATGCGTCTCCACGGGATTTCTGGGTTTCAATGAGGTCGTTCAGTTCGGCCTGGTTCAGGCGCTGGATTGTATAGCGGTTTCTGAAAAAGTCGTCCCTGGTAAGGCTGAGTACGGTATCAAGCTGCCGGCCGGAGCGGATATGGTCTGTCATTCCGTCCCCGTATTCACGGACAAACCAGTTGCGGAGCTTCCACGATCCGGTAACGGTATCGAACTGGGCCGACTCCGCAGTTATCTTTGAATGGAGCTTGCCTCCGGAAAGGTCTTCGAGGGTGAAATTGTATGCGGTATTGTTGTACGCGCTGAAGGATTCCAAGTAGACAAAACGGTCATTCTCCAGCTTGTAGTGCATGTCATGGCCCAGTTTGACCTTGCGCCAGGAATTGTATTTCTGTTCGAAATCCACCCTGGTGCCGTTCGCGTGCGGAATCACCCACAAACCCAGCTCCAGCGACATTACTGCAATGAAGGTGGCCGACAGCAGATATGGCACGACAAGCCTGTGGAAACTGATACCGCTGGACAGGATTGCTATGACTTCGGAATCCGACGTGAGCTTGGATGTGAAGAAGATAACCGTAAGGAACACGAACATAGGCGCGTACATGTTCATGAAGTACGGGACGAAGTTCATGTAATAGTCAAAGATTATCTCATGGAGAGGAGCCTGCTTCCTCACGAAATCCTCAATCTTCTCGCTTACGTCGAAGATGATGATGATGACGGCAAGGAGAAGGATGGAGACGAAGAACGTCACCAGGAACTTCTTTATTATGTACCAGTCAAGTTTCCCAAGTCCAAACTTCATAGGCGTTCACGGAGTTTAGGTATGACTGAATTCTTCCAGGCGGCGAAATCGCCCTGAATGATATGCTCCCGGGCCGTGCGCACGAGGTCAAGATAGAAGGCGAGATTGTGCTCCGAAGCTACCATGGCACCGAACATCTCTCCCGATACGAAGAGATGCCTGAGATATGCCTTGGTGTAATGATGGTCCACAAAGGATGTCCCGGAAGGGTCAAGTTCGGAGAAGTCATCGGCCCATTTGGCATTTCTCATGTTCATGATGCCGTTCCAGGTGAAGAGCATGCCGTTGCGGCCGTTACGGGTGGGCATGACGCAGTCGAACATGTCGACACCGCGTGAGATACCTTCCAGGATGTTTTCCGGGGTTCCCACACCCATGAGGTAGCGGGGCTTGTCTTCCGGAAGAAGAGGACAGGTATATTCCAGCATCTGATACATAACTTCCGTAGGCTCCCCTACTGCAAGGCCGCCGATGGCATATCCGCCGCGGTTGGGGCTGTCCAGTGAGAGCGCATGGTCCACGGCCATTTTTCTGAGTTCAGGGTACACGCAGCCCTGAATTATGGGAAACATGGTCTGGGAATAGCCGTAGAGAGGTTCTGATGCATCAAAGGCGGCACAGAAGCGCTCCAGCCAGCCCTGAGTGAGTTTCAGGGACTTCCAGGCATATTTTTCAGTAGCGTCACCGGGGCAGCATTCGTCAAGGGCCATGACGATGTCGGCACCTATGATGCGCTGGGTGGTGACGTTGTTCTCCGGGGTGAAAGTATGGCGGCTGCCGTCAATGTGGGAGGCAAACCTGCAGCCTTCCGGAGTAAGTTTTCTGATTGGGGCAAGGGAGAAGACCTGAAAACCGCCGCTGTCCGTAAGGATGGGACGGTCCCAGTTCTCGAACTTGTGAAGACCTCCTGCACGGCGCAATATGTCAAGGCCTGGCCGAAGATAAAGGTGATAGGTGTTTCCCAGAATGATTTCAGCGCCGATATCTTCCTTGAGGTCACGATGATATACGCCTTTCACGGACCCGACTGTGCCGACGGGCATGAAAATGGGGGTATGGATCTCTCCGTGGTCCGTAGAGATGACACCTGCACGGGCGCTCGAGGACGGGTCGTTTGCTATCCGGGAAAATTTAAACATCTATTTATCCATTTCAGAAAGCAAAGTTAAGGAAATTTTTGTACATTTGTGAATCAAGACAACAATAACCTAAACAATATGCAAATCAAAATCAAGCCCATTTCGGTAAAGCTCGCAGTGTTGAACTTCATAGAGTTCGCTGTCTGGGGCGCTTACCTTACCTCTTTAGGCCGTTATCTCGGCAACATCGGCCTGGGGCCGCAGATCAAATGGTTCTTTGCCATGCAGGGAATCGTATCAATCTTCATGCCCACACTCATGGGTATCGTTGCAGACCGCAAGATGGAAGCGCAAAAGGTTCTGGCCATGTGCCATGCCTTCGCCGGGCTTTTCATGCTCGCAGCCGGCATTTACTGCATGAAAGCCGGTAATGCCGTCGCATTCGCTCCCCTGTTCACACTGTACAGCCTGAGCGTCGCATTCTTCATGCCCACAATCGCCCTCGTGAATTCCGTGGCATACAATGCCCTGGGCAAGGAAGGAATGGACCCCGTCAAGGACTATCCGCCCATCAGGGTTTTCGGAACCATCGGCTTCATCTGCAGCATGCTTCTCACCAACTTCCTTTCCATCGGCGGTGCACGCATGCAGGAAACCTTCGTCCAGCTCATTTCCTCCGGCGTCCTTTCTGTTGCCATGTGCGCATTTTCGCTCACAATGCCAAGGTGCCCCGTCAACACCGGCGGTGAAAAGCAGAACCTTGCCGATGCCCTCGGCCTCAATGCCTTCTCCCTGTTCAAGGACGGCCAGTTTGCAATTTTCTTCATTTTCTCCATGCTGCTTGGCGCATCCCTCCAGATTACCAACGGCTATGCAAACACTTTCCTGGGCTCATTTGCATCCAACCCCGAATATGCAGACGCCTTTGCTGTGAAGAACTCCAACGCCCTCATCTCCATCTCCCAGGCCTCGGAGACCCTCTGTATCCTTCTCATTCCATTCTGCATGAAGAAGTTCGGCATCAAGAACGTCATGCTCATCGCCATGTTCGCATGGGTATTCCGCTTCGGTCTTTTCGGCCTTGGAAATCCTGCTATGCCCGGCGTGCTTCTCTTCGTCCTGAGCTGCATCGTATACGGCTTCGCATTTGATTTCTTCAACATTTCCGGTTCACTCTATGTAGAGCAGAACGCCGCTGAGGATATCCGTTCCAGCGCCCAGGGCCTGTTCATGATGATGACCAACGGCTTCGGTGCAACTATCGGCACCCTCGCCGCCGGCGCAGTGGTAGAAGCATGCGACGTGTTCAACACGCCCACCAACTGGCCCAACGCCTGGTACATCTTCGCAGGCTATGCGCTTGTGGTTGCCATCCTGTTCATGATTCTCTTCAAGGATCCGGGCAAGAAAGCAAAGGCCTAAACATCCCGCTCCAGCAAATCGCGTATATTCATGATACGCGTAGGAGTAAGTTCGTATTGGACGTCGAAGCAGGTATATAGCTGCCGGCGTCCAATTTTGTGATATGAGCTTGAAAAATCGAAGTTGAACTGCATCTGCCTCAGGGTATTGACATCCAGGCTCGTTACGCCCATTGACAACAGACGCCTGAGTATAAAGTTGTTGTTGTCCAGTATCCTTATCACCTTGTTCTTGTAATGCCGGGAGAGCATCTGCCTTCCGGCATTGTGATATTTGTTCTTGCAGGCCACGCTGCAGAACTTCCTGTCCTGCCTGCCGCTCCCCAGTTCTATCGGCTGCCCGCATTGAAGGCAGAAGCATTTTTCCTGTGGTGTTCGGTAAATCATGTTCATCCGGTCCTCTTTTCCGCAAATGTGGCTATGCATTCCCGCAAATGCAAGAATCGTAAGAAAATAAACGAAAAAATATACGTTTCCGTAAAACCGCAAGAAACAGCATTCAGCCGAAAAATTCAGAAGATTCAGACTTTTTCAAACGATTTGCATTCGGAAACAGTCAAAAACATTCGGAAACGTATAAATCTGAGCCCTGAAGGCCCCACGGCCATCTCTTTGCCTTTTTCCGTCGCTTACTTTGCATTGGCTTCCGGCTGGCGCGCAAGACCGGGAACCGATGTTTAACATATAATGTAAGCAAGCCAATGGAATTCATAAACAAGATTGAACTTCGCGGAGTGGTTGGCCGCGGTGACATCAACAGCTACAACAACTCCCGCGTATGCAATTTTTCAGTAGTCACAGAGAGGAGCACCAGGGACAGCGACGGTAACCCTGCCGTTGAAACCACCTGGTTCAATGTTTCCATCTGGGACAGCATTGAGAATCCCCGCTTCCCCCTTGAGAAGGTGGTAAGGGGTGCATGGGTAGAAGTCATCGGCCGGCTCAGACTGAGGCGATACACTACCGTAGAGAACGAATACCGCTATTCCATGGATGTCCTCGCGTGGGATGTAAAGGTGCTGTCCAAGGAAGGGCATGATCCACATATGCAACCCCAGAGAGACTGATATGAAAAAGGTTTTGCTTCTGACTGTAATGCTGCTTGTTTCAAGCACCGCCATCGGCCAGCGCCTTACCATTGGGACGGACGCTGCCATGTGGCTGAAATTCGGGACAATGAACATAGAGGCCTCGGCTGCCGTATCCCGCGGTATTTCACTTCACGTGGGAGCCGCGCTGAACCCCTGGACATACAATTCCGGAAATACTGAGGAACAGCTCCAGATGCGCCAGAACACTTACTGGACGCAAGTCCGCTGGTGGCCATGGCACATTTACTCCGGATGGTGGACCGGGGCCGATGCACTATACAGCGTTTACAACGGAGGCGGAATCCTTTCACGTGAAACGGAAGAGGGAGAAGCCGTCGGCATGGGCCTTTGGGGCGGATATGCCGTGATGCTTACAGACCGCTGGAACCTTGACCTGGGAATCGGAGTCAGGGGCGGCTGGAAGTGGTACACCACCTATACTTGTCCGCTGTGCGGGGTGAAGGTGTCCGAAGGCGACAAGGGTTTCTTCGTCCCGGATGCAAGGATTGCAATTCAAATGATATTCTGACGATGAAAAGAAAACTCATGTTTGCATTCATTGCTGCAGTTCTGGCAGGATGCGGATCATCGACGAAGATAGGAGAGATCCGCTCCCGCGAACTGGCCGCCACACTCGCCCTCTCGAGAGGTGAAATCGAGGAGGAAAGACGTATCATCGAGTCGCACAGGGACACTACTTCGGTGACCGACGAGAACGGGAATACGGTCCTTCTCATGAAGGCCGTCAAGGATGAAGAGAGCGGCGAGATGGTGGCTACGGAAACGCTCGATGCCGCTGTCATATCGGCAAGATTCAGGAATGTGGCCGAAAGGCATGGCAAGGTAGACCTCCGCTTCGAGATTATCGTACCCGCCAGGATGCAGGATTCGAAATGGCAGCTCCGTTTCAATCCGGACATGTATATCCTGCAGGATTCAGTGCGGCTGGAGTCCGTCATAATCACCGGAGCCGATTACCGCAAAGGGCAGTTGAAAGGCTACGAACAGTATGACCGTTTCATCCGTTCCATCATAACCGACACCACACGTTTCATTGACCTCAGGAACCTTGAAATCTTCATCGAGAGGAATATCCCCGAGCTCTATAAATTCAAAATGGACAGCAGTATCGTTTCCGACGAGCAGTTCCGTTCATACTACGGAGTGAGCGAGAAGGAGGCCATAGAGCACTACACCAACAGGATTGCCATCAGGCGGAACGAGCGCCGCAAGGCCATACGCGGAAAGATGTACAGGAAGTACATAAAAGTCCCGATTACAAAGGACGGGATACGCCTTGATACTGTAATCAGGAACCTCGACGGAGATTTCGTGTACCACTACACCCAGACCGTTTCCACAAAGCCAAAACTCAGGAAAGTGGACATCGTGCTGTCCGGTGAAATCTACGAGGGAGACAAACTCATATACAGCATGGCAAGGACAAGCCCGCTCAGCTTCTATATCAGTTCCCTGTCTTCATTTGTAGACCCCAGGGAAAGGTACCTGAAAAAGGTCATTGAACGGCGTGTGAGCGCAAACAGCGCATGCTATGTGGATTTCCGTTCAGGAAAATGGGACATAGACATGGCACTCGGATATAATTCCGACGAGATGGGAAGAATCAAGGGCAACATAGACCAGCTTCTGAAAAACACGGCATTCGACCTGGATTCGATAGTAATCGCGGCATCGGCTTCTCCTGAAGGCAGCGTGAAGGCGAATGACAGGCTCTCCGAGAAAAGGGCCGAATCCGTGGCCGGATACTTCCGTGACTACATCCGTCACTACAGGGACTCGGTAAGACGCGAAAACGCCTCTTTTGAAATGACGGTTGACGACAAAGGGAATGAATATATGAAAAGGAAAGAGTCCGTGGACAACATTCCAGACATCAAGTTCAAGTCCAGGTCAAACGGGGAGAACTGGTCCATGCTTACGGCTCTCGTAAACCAGGACAGCACCCTCAGCGAAAAGGACAGAAAGGCATACAGCCACATTCTTGCAATCAAGGATGCAGACGCCCGTGAAAACGCTCTCCGGGAACAGCCCTCCTACAGATACATGCGGGAGAAGCTGTATCCAAGACTCAGGACTGTGAAGTTCGACTTCTATCTCCTCAGAAAAGGCATGGAAAAGGACACGGTCCACACAACAGAACTCGATACGGTATATATGGCCGGGGTACAGGCGCTGAGAGACAGGGAATACGAAAAAGCGCTCACGAAGCTCAAGGAATACAATGATTTCAATACAGCCATAGCCTATGTTTCACTGGACTATAACGCATCGGCAATGGCCGTCCTGGAAAAACTTGACAGGACACCGCAGGTGAATTACATGATGGCAATCCTGTATGCAAGAAAGGGCGACGACAGACGCGCAGTGAAGCACTTCGTCGACGCATGCCACCAGGACAATTCCTTTGTATTCCGCGGCAATCTTGATCCGGAGATTTACATACTCATAAAACGCTACGGACTGGAAAGACAGATTGGAGAAAACAATATCTAAACAAACCAAAAAAATGAAAAAAATATTATTTGCGGGAATGCTGCTGCTTGCAATGTCTTGCAGCCGGCACACAGAAGAGATGACAAACGTCATCAAGGTGGGAGTGTCGTCCCATGCACTTACCAAAGCCACGATTGAAGGAACTTCAGACGAGAACAAGGTGAATTCGCTTCAGGTCTTCATTTACAAGAAAAGCGGCAGCGAATTCGTATTCGAAGCATCGGCGAATGCGGCTTCAGGAGAGGCGACAGTATCGGTCACCGGCGGAGAAAAGAGAATCGTCGCCGTTGTAAATGAAGCCGGAGCACTCCCTTGTCAGGACGGTGCCGATGCAGTCATGAATGCCGTCAACGCCCTGAAGGAAAACGCGCCCGATTCATTCCTGATGGCCGGAGTAAGCAATTTCACGGTAAAGCCAACGTCAAGGAGCGTGTCTGTTCCTGTAGACAGGGTATCGGCAAGAATAAGGCTTGTAAAGATTACAAACAGCCTCACGAACGGACTTGAAGGCAAGAGCATGAGCCTGAGAAGGGTATTCCTCACAAGGGTGGCGTCCGGGAGCGATTTTAGTGGCACTCCTTCATCTTCAGGGTTCTACTCTCTCACCGGCACGGGGACACTTCTGGACCTGAACGGGACACAGGTCAGTTCAAGCGAAGAGAAAACAGCCGTAGGGAAACTGCTCCTCAAAAGCGTTTCATCTGAAAGCATCTCCAATGGCGGAAGCCTTGAACTTGACCTTCCCTTATATGCATATCCAAATGACGGGTCCGTGCAGAAAACAAGATTCGTGGCCGAACTGCAGATTGACGGCAAGTTCTATACATACCCTATCGAATTCGAAACCATCCAGGGCAACTGCACATATGAGATAGACGAACTGAGAATCAGGTCCATAGGCAACCCCTCCAATGGCGACGACACCATAGATGAGGGAGAGGATGTACCCGTAGACGTCGAGACTGCCACCTTCGGAATAGAGGTCAGGCCCTGGGAAATCAAGAAGGTCTCCAACGGAGACGACGGCAAATACACCATCTGACATGAGAGTTCCTGCAGCGAAACCGGGCCTTTGCCTGTTGCTGATGGCAGCATTGATGTCCTGCAAATCTCTCGTACTTGAGAACAGGAAAGGGTGCCCGGCCCAATTGTACATAGACCTTGAGGATGATACCCAGCTGGAGAGCAAGGCGGCGGTCCGCATTGCGGTGAGGGACAGCAGGACAAGCGAAGTGATGGCTGCAGACACGCCGCGGCTTGAAGACCTGGATCCGGACAGGTACTCTCTCAAGATACACAAGACAGAAAAGATAGTCGTGACGGGCGTCACCGGAATACTGAGGAGCAAAGAGGAAGTAAGTTCAAGGACGCTCACCATTCCAAGCGGCCAGGAGGGAGATCCTCTGTTCCTCTTCACTTCGGAAGTACCCGCCATGGATGATGAACTCATTGTCCCTGCAAGGCTCAGGAAGGACCACTCCAGAATGACTTTCCGTTTTTCCCTTGAAGACGGTGTATTCCCCTACCATGTTTCTGTCGTCGGAAACACTTCCGGTCTTGACCTCCTCACAGGACAGCCTTTGGAAGGTCCATTCAGGCATGAAATGGAGGAACTCTCCCCGGGACTGTTCTCCTGCATCGTCCCAAGGCAGAAAGACCTTATGCTTGCCCTGGAACTCACTCCGGAGGAAGGTCTCACGGCAGAAGAAGACTTTTCCGGAATACTGCTTCTCTGGGAATACCTGGAGCGGCTGGAGGGATTCAGCTGGAACCTTGAGGACCTTCCGGACATCAATCTGGACATAGACTTCTTTCACCTGAACATCACAGTCGCCATCAACGACTGGAACATAGCACAAACAATAAGCCTTACAATCTGATATGAAAAGATTCATTTTATACCTTGGAATTCTTGCCTTGCCCGTGTCATGCGCAAAGACACTCGTAGAAACAACTGACACCGAGCCTGTTCCAATTGTTTTTAATGTAAGCGAACAGGAAATCTCAGTAGTGACAAAATCAGTTGAGGTAACGACCTCGAATAACCTTTCAAGCATACATATCAGCGCTTTTTCCGGCACTGAGAACAATGTAGCCTGGAACGATGTTGTCTTCATTGGCGACGGAGGTATTTTCAAGACCTCGAAGTACTGGCCCAGCACAAACCAGAATTACTCCTTCTATGCTGCGAATGATGTTGTCAGCTACTCTGAGGGCAGATTCACGGTGAGTCCTTCATCCACGACGAGAGATATAGTCTGCGGCTACGCGGGTTCGTCAGAGTACAAGAGTGTGAATACAATAACGCTGAAACACATTTTTACCAGAATCGGAGCAGTGAACGTAACGACAAAAGATTCTTACCAGATCTCAAACCTTACGGTAAAGGTAGTCCCGCTTGTTCCGGGGAGCAATACAAAATACGACATCGCCGCCGGCACATGGAGCAATCCCGTGAGCGGCACCCCCGTTGTCCTGACTACAGACTCTTTCCCCAGCAGCAAGAACTGCGACTTCCTGCTTATCCCGGGGAGATACAAGTTCATTGCAACATGGACTGCATCGCTGGACGGATATTCGGAAACCTTCGAAAACAAGGAATCTTCAGAATTCGAGCTGAAGGCGGGTTTCAAATACAACCTCAGCTGCAAGGTTGGCGGCAATGCCAGCCTGCTTGAATTCAAATTCACCATAGAGGATTGGCAAACAAACAACATAAGCATCGAGTTTTGAAAAAGGGCAAACCATATATCCTGACAGCAGTTTTGATTACAGCCTGTTCCGTGGTTGAACCTACTCCCGTGCAAGAGACTTTCAGGGCAAGGATACGCAGCAGTGCCGGAGAGCCCATGCCTGAAGAGCTGGACCTATATGCCTTCCGGGATGATGACAGGTGCCTTGAATCAGCCTCCAGCGGCACGGGAGACAGTATCTCAATAAAACTGGTAAACGGCAGGGATTACAGGCTGTATCTTCTTGGGAACGGACATGGAATACCCGGAACTACTGGCGGAGAAGAGGAGTTCCTTATGAAAAGGACAAGGTTAGAGGAGAACAATCCTGAGAAACCCGTCATGTTTTCGGCGCCGCTTCTGTACAACGGCAGTGAAGACGAGCCCACACTTGAACTCCGGCGTTACCTGTGCAGGGTCACAGTAAAGGAAATAAGCGCCGTGTGGCCGGAAAACATGCCCTGTGCCGTTACAGCCCTTGCAATTGTCAACGCTTCAGGAAGTGTTCCTCTTTCAGGGGTACCGGACCGGGAAGACATCCGCTTCAATCTTGCAGGAATAGACGGGACCCTTCCGGAGAATATCAGGGACAAACTGTTATGGGAAGGAAGCATTGACATCCATGGAGAAACGGCCGTTGGGAAGAGCCTCTATACATTGCCAAACGCATCAGATGCAGATGTTTACGGCATCCCATGGACACCAAGGAGGACAAGGCTTGCCATCAGACTGAGTTTCGGAACACAGAGCAACTGGTATCCGGTTAATCTTCCGCCGATGACCTGCAATTCAGATTATGTCATTGAGCACATACTCATTCAAGGCCCCGGAAGCCTGGCGCCTGACGAAGCAATCGACCGAACTTCCATATCGTTCGACGTCAGGGTAAGGCCCTGGGAAAGCGAAAACATTAATGTTGATTTCAACGATATATGAAAAAGCTGTTAATAACAAGTATGATTCTGACCCTTGCCGCATGCTCCCCACCTTCGGTGGAGGGGACATCCACCGTTCACTTCTCAGTCGGGAAAAGCATGGCGGGCAAGTGCACGGGGATCAGTGAAGAAGACGAGATGGAGATAAGCCGCTGGGCTGTAATGCTTTTCAACGCTGCAGATTCTTCCGAGAAGTTCTGCGAAACCGCATCCGGCGGGGCCGATATCAGTTTTACGATAAAGAGCGGCGCCCGGTACAGGGTATATGCCATTGCAAATTATCCCAGTTACGGTGACCATGCCATCGACCCCGGTAAGATTGAGGATGAAGAGACGTTGAAACAGTCGGTCATTTCCTTGGCCAATTACAGCCCCTCCTCCCTGCCGATGTACGGAGAGACGGAGATCAGGGCAATCGGCGAGGTGTCAAGCACCGTGCCGCTCACCAGACTGGTTTCCAAGGTTGTCGTAGAAAAGATTACTGTCGACATCCGGGAAGAGCGCTTCCGCTCGCTCCCGTTTTACCTGAAATCGCTGTATCTGACGAACGTCTGGTGCAGGAACAGCCTTGCCGAAGACCTTCCTGCGGAAGACGCTCCGGAGCTGTGGTACAATGCGATGGGCTGGCATGGCTCAGGAAACAACGTGGCTGTCGACGCTCTGGTTGCCGACAGGAATATCAATGCACAAATCCCCCAGGGCGGTTCGTATGTCACCATGCACAGTTTCTTTACGATGCCCGATACCGTTACGAAAGCTCATGACAAGAGGGATGCCGTCTGGTCCTCAAGGTGCACGAGGCTGGTCATCGAAGCGGCAATCGGCACGAAGACTTATTATTATCCCGTTACGCTGCCTCAGATGAAACGCGGGGCTGCATATATAATTGAGGAAGTGACCATACGCAATCTTGGCTCACTGAGTCCGGAAGAAGAGATTCCGGGCGCGGTGGACGTAAACATTGCGGTATCCGTTCCGGGAACATGGGATCAGACTTACACCATTTCAGAGAACTCATGATGAAAAGAATAGTATTATCGGCTCTGCTGCTTCTTATGATGCTCTCCTGCACGGAAGATCCGCTCCGGCAGGAAGGTACGGCCTGTTTTTCCATAACGGCAAGCGGTAACTGGGGAATGCCGGCAACCAAAAGCCTCCTGACTGATCCGTCCATAGAGTCGAAGGTCACATGCGTAAGCATTGGAGTGTACACTGGCGGGAATCTGCTCACGTCAAGGCATTTCACATCGGCAGGAGGCACGCTGAAGCTGGAAAACGGAGAAGACTTCACCGTATATGCCCTGGTGAATATGGGTGACATGATGTCTGCATTTCCTGCAAGGGAATCGGCCCTGGAGGGCATCACATACAGGTTGCAGTCCTACGATACAGGCGCCGGAAGCATCAATGCCATGGGCATACCGATGGCCGGTTCGGCCTCATTCAGAGGTGGAGAATGCGTGAACGTTGACATTCCTGTGAAAAGGCTTCTCGCAAAAGTTACGGCGAACCTCAGGACAGACTGGACGGGGGGCAAGGTGGCACAAGTATATGTCCACAATATGAACGCGGTACTGAAACCTTTCGGGAGGAGTGCCATAAGCAGTCCGGAAGATGTTTTCACGCTGTCGGTGGAGTCGGGTTCTCCTGAGGCTCCGGCATCATCGGCAAGCATAGTGCTGTATGTTCCGGAAAATTTGCAGGGAAATGTGACAGGAATAGCCTCAAGTGAAGAAAAATCGCCACAACATAATCCGGAAGTAAGCAACAAGAAGGACAGGCTCACTTATCTTCAGGTAGAGGCTACGGGAAGCGGACTCTACAGCGGAAGCATGACCTACAGAAGCTATCTCGGCAATGACGAGACCGGAAACTTCGACATTATAAGAGACTGTGCCTATATATGGAACATCACATATTCTGAAGACAAGCTCTCGGAAAACCAGTGGAAATACGACTCTTCTCTTGAAGATCTCAGATACCTCAGGGTGGTGTCTCCGGTTTTCCTCCTGCCCGGACAGGCTGTAAGCATATCGGACTTCGTGGAATCGAATCTTCCCGTGAATACCATCGGCTGGAGTGCATGGATAAGGCCTTCCTCGGTAAGGGAACATCCAATTGAAACTGTCCTCAACCCCTGCAATCTTGACGGTCCCAGCTTTGAAACGGTTTCCGACCTGCATCCTGAAGATATGGCAAATCTATATGTGAGCGTATTCCCCCTGAACAATCCCCGCAGCAATCTGTATGGGGAAATTAAGATGTACGTGGCCGACCAGGCCATCAGCTGGATGCACACCAGAAAGAGGAAGTACTATATCTATCCCGGAAGGGTTACCTATGCAGAACCCTGCTATTCGGCAATATACTATGACGAAGATGATGACGGCAGGGAAAGCGTCGTCATCAAGGGCAAAGGCGGGACTGACTGGTTCTGGACGGAGACTCCGGCAGATGGCATCACATCTGAGTATCTCGGGGATACCGGACAGGAATATGAGCAGATACGCTACTCAGCCTCCCCCACTGCTCTTCCGGGAGAATACAACATAACGGCATACACAAAAGACAACGCTCGGGAAAGCGCCACACTTCATGTAAATGACACCAGGTTCATTAAATGGCTGGACTGCTCTTCCTCCGTTCCTTCGCCAAGCAGCAATTTTTCATCGTACAAGCACCTTTCAGACAACAAGATAGTCATAACGCTACCCTCCGGAAGCAATTACGCCAAAACAACAGGAAGCCGGTTCTTATCGGCAAATACACCCTTCCGCTTCATTGCAGGAGACCGCAGTGCCGATATAGAAACCGTCAATCCCGCCCTTCCGGGCTATGTATTCGAAGGAAAAACGCTCCTTGCCGGCAACTGGACCGACCGCATAGGCATCGGCTACAGCAGCGGAATGACAACAGACAACATGTACGGGGCCAGCTCGAAATCCGGCTACCTCAACCTGATACCCCGAATCACGTCCAATCTTGCCGATGACTCAAAGTTTACAATCAGCATCTACGCAAAAAACGGATACGACGACGCCACAAGGCACACAATCGAGGCCCGGATAATCACAGGAGACGACCGGACAAATTACGAACTGGTCCTTCTGCCCGCAATATCAAGGGTCATAGTAGGGGCAAGCATCACTTTCACACCAGTACTCTATGAAATAGTCACGCACGACTGGAATGATGTCAGGTATGACAGGACTGAATTAAGCCCGGGCAATCCGAGGCTTTCCTGGAACGGCGCCCCCTCCGGAGTATTTACCGCCACTGAACCCGGCAACTACAGGGTATCCTGTTCATACCAGAACGGCCTCACCATCGGATATGCCGACATAGAAGTAATCTCCTCTGACGTTGACATATCAGGAAACTGGGACATCGAAGGCCCCTCAATTCTAGAATAAATATGAAAAGACTGTTATTATTATTCAGCATACTCGCCGCCTTGCTTTCGTGTACAAGGGAGGCCGCAGAAACCGTTGATAAAGCCGAAGATACGGCCACTTACGCAAATGTCGGCATCGTACTCAAAGGAGCTTCTCAGACAAAGTCCGTGGTTTCCTCCGACGTGGAGAACTTTCACAGGGCGCTGCTTCTGGCATACGATCCTACAACAGGAGACATACTCCGTTACGCGGGCAATGCCGGTTCCCTGCAGGGCTCTCCACTGATAAAGACCACTACCGCAAGCAGCTTTTCCTGGCCGCTGCCCATGAATACGGAGTTAAGAATATACTGTGTGATTAATCCCTCCGAAAGCATGGTCTCTGCAGCGTCTGCAGGGCAATACAGCAAGGAAACCCAGCTCAAGTCCAGCATGTTCACATGTGCCGACGCTGGTGCGCTTGCAGCCCTGGAAAGTTCATCGACAGGAATCCCCAAAACCGGAATTGTCGATATCGGCAAGGACGAATTCACGGAAGACAACACTTCCCTGTTCATCGAGGTAAAGAACATGTTTGCGAAGTTCGGGCTGACGGTCGATACGGGCGGAATTCCGGAAAGCGCAGGCTTCAAGATGATTAAGGTAAAGGTGTTTTCGGCAAATACATCCGCCCCGCTCTTCACTGAAGGATTCCGGCAGACAGATTCTTCCCGCCTGAAAGACTTCGACTATGCAACGCCAGCAGACCTTCAGAAACTGTCAAAGGGCGGAGCCCAGAACGGGATTGTCCTTTACACACTGGAGAATTGCCATGGCACACGCAGCGGAGCGGGGTCGTGGACAACGGTGAGGGATGACCTCGGCTCCTGGGACGACATCAATCTGTGCACGCGACTTCTGGTAGAATACGAACTTGACTCCAAGGTTTATGCAAGGGAAATATTTCTCGGATCCGGAGACATGAAATCCGATTTCGACGTAAGGCGGAACATGTACAAAAGCATAATACTGCGTCCCGGAGAAGAAACAGCGCCAAACTCCCCTTTCTTCTCATTCGTGAACGACATCATCTATGCACATCCCGGATATATGTATTCATCACCTGACGGTATCCGCACCAACCTTCAGGGGAATCTTACGCTGACATTCCAGAAGGCGGACGGAACACCTGCAAACTACCTGTTCCCGGACACGTCGATAAGCGGAGAAAGCTTTGAATTCAGGGTATCGGCAGATGCCGACCTTGGAGACTATATAATATCCGGAGGAATTCATGAGGAGTTTTACTGGAACACTTACGGGACCAGCGTAGCTCCCGTCACCGACAGAGTCAAACTTCGACTCACGCAAATGTCCAGCCTCACACTGGAGCAGAAAACTGCAGCTGGCGACATATATCCATATCTGCCTATAAGATATGAATCCTCCGAGTATTTCTCCTCCGGGAATGCCGATGCCATGATTGAAAGCATCCGCTTCACTTCCCTTCCAGACAATATCGCAAACGCTTATACCAGAATCGAAAAGACCGAAGCCGATGCCCGTGGATGCAGGATATCGGTCACAGTTTATCCGGCATATAGCGGGCAAATGGGGGCCATAACCCTGCATTACGGGGATGAAGGCAAATCCTTCACGACTGCTCCGGTAGAGGTCCTGGCCCCGGGCATACTTGTCTGGAATGAGAGCCTGAACCTGTCCGCCGATACTCCCGAAGGAAGGATATGCGTGGATGTGACAGGCTCCAGGGTAAATACTGCCTGGAAACTCTGTAAAGCCGGAACCGGAGAAATCCTGCCCTCACCGATTTGCGGGAACCTGACGTTCTCTGCTGTCAAGACAGACCCGTACGGGACAAAACTTACGGCCGGGACCGCCCATACGACAGGGAGCAGTTCTACGGTTGATTTCAAGGTTACGGGTTTCAGCAATCTCCCGGGTTTTGACAAAGACAACTATTCCTTCAACGGGCTTACACTCAAGGCAACAGGCACTTTCAGCTATCCCGGAGGCTATTCTGTGAGCAAGGATACTGACATCTATGTCAGGAACCCTCTCGAGAACTACAGTTATGACGGCGAGACTTTCGAGTACGAAGTACATCAAGGCCGCATGGAACAAGGTGAATACACCAAGGTTACAGGCTCTTACGATACAGACTACCTGCTTTCATGGACACCCAGGCAGTTCACAGTAGACCTTACCAGAAACAGGACAAGAAGCTGCAACGGTCTTGAGACATGGAGCAGATACTCTGCGATTGACAACTTGAACGGATTCATGAATGCAGGCTCTCTTCCTTCATACTACGTGGTAATCACAGAAGATTTTGACCGATGGGGACCTGTCTATTACGGAAAGAGAGTGTATAACACAATAAGTGGTGAAACGATAGAGTTCGTGCACAGCATCATCCGGATTTACAACCATTATAACGTATTTGCAACTTATGATGTGCAGGAAAAAAAGACCACTACACCAAACTGGGATGATCTTGGCAGCTACAATTGGACCAGTTTCAATCTGTTCGGATACTATCTCGGATGCCTCAATGCCTCCACAGTAAACAATTTCAGCATGAGCCCGTTTGGCAACATCCTGAGTTCGATGATATCTACATCGATAACAAGCAGTAGCCGCGTACAGCCTGCTCTCACCGGTTATTCCTGGCTTACAGGAAGAGACGCCTCCGGACATGGGAGACACAGTATATCGGCAAAAGACAATTATCAGCTTTACAATAAATATGTCGGACAATTGACGCAAAACTATATGCTGGGTTATTACAATAAGCCATCCGGAGACGGTTACAGCATTTACTATGACTGGCTGTATATTGAAGGTGTAGACGGTAACTATCTACCTATTTACTGGAGACTTATCGCAGCTTACAACAAACCATGGTTCAGAGTGTCTGAAGGGAATTTCACAAGCAGCGGACAGTATGTGACTGAAGTGGCAAATAGCAGTAGCGGAGAGTATAACTTCAATATTATTCCCAGTGGGAACAAGTCCCTGCAGAACTACTATAAAGACAGTGCCGGAAAATGCTACCAGTACATTCATCTCTTCTGGGAAGACAAGGGAGAAAAGACCATCATCAACAGCAAAACCCTCAATTCCAATACCAGATTCAACGCCGACCTTTGCATAGTGAACGGTTGGTACGATCCAAGTATCTATGAAAACGGCATTCCCGTCCTGAAAGACTATGTGGGAATGTACTTCTATCCGGAGAATCCATCTTCTAACCTCCGTGCCGGGTATCCTGCTTATTACAGCCATGACTGGCCTTATTCTTTAGCCGACGAGGTGTTCAACATGGAGATAGGGCTGGAATTCGGAAATCTTGGTAGCAGGGACCGAAACGCAGCACGGTAAATTTCATCTTGGCAAAAAATTTGCGTATGTTTGCAACGTGAAACAGTTGCATGCATACGCAATTGCCATTTTGGCAGTACTTCTGGGAGCCGTTGAAGCCGGAGCCCAGGAGCCACTCTCAGAACAGGTAGTGGACTATGCCAAGACCTTCATCGGCTGCCCGTACAGGCTTGGTGCTCCCGGGCCTAAGGAGTTTGATTGCTCCAGTTACACAAGCTACATATTCAATCATTTCGGATACAATATCCCGGCATACTCCAAGACCCAGTTTCGCCAGGGCCGGAAGGTCGAAAGGTACTCTGAACTCCAGATCGGAGACCTCGTGTTTTTCGGAAAAAGAGCTGGCGCCAGGGATATCGGCCACGTTGGAATTGTCGTGAAAATCGACGAAGAGAGCGGCTCATTCAGCTTTATCCACGCATCTGTAACCAAGGGAGTAACAATAGAAAGTGCAAACCACCCATACTTCCAGATGCGCTACATGGGAGCCAGAAGAATCATTCCGGACGAGTAATTATTATCATTCCCGGCTTGACCGGGAATCTTTTTTTATATATCTTTGCAGTCCATTCAGCGGGGGTGTTTTGGTTTTGACAGCGCTGATGCTGGACGGTAAGCATACCGGGCGTGGAAGCCTTGCCCGTAAATCTCAGACTTCAAAAAATCAGTTGCCAACAACAACTATGCACTCGCTGCTTAATTAGCCCAAGGCAATTAGCTTAATCCGCGTCGCCAAGGCTGCGACGCCGACGAGTATCCCTCGGACCTTCCGCCCTGTATCGTCCGGCCCAGGGGTATCATCCAGACAGGGATGCACCGGTGGACGCCTTTAAAGCCGGCCAAGACCTAAAGGCTAAGGTTGTCTTCGCCCGTCTTCCGGCAGGGACAGCACAAAAACCAAAGGAAGAATAAGTATGTAGAAAGCCGCCTGGTGCGACGTTTGGACAGCGGTTCGAGTCCGCTCACCTCCACAAAAAAAGCTCCCGAGAAGGGAGCTTTTTGGTTCAATCGGAAGAATCACTTATGCCTCAGGGGCCATTGTGGTGTAGACGTTGGTGACGTCTTCGTCATCTTCGAGAAGGCCGATGAGCTTTTCGAGGGTGGCGCGCTGCTCGGGGGTGACTTCCTTGAGGTCTACGTTGGGAATCTGTTCGAAACCACCGGAGACGAGTTCGTAGCCTGCTTCCTCGATGTATTTCTGGATCTGGCCGTAGGCGCTGTAGTCTCCGTAAATGGAGATTTCAACAGTCACATTCTCGTCTTCGTCCTCGACCTCCTGCTTGAAGACTTCCTCTGCACCGAAGTCGATGAGCTCGAGTTCGAGTTCTTCAACGTCAATGGGCTTTGCAGGGTCTTCCTTGATGCGGAAAACGCATTTGTGGTCAAACATGAAAGCCACTGAGCCGCTGGTGCCGAGGGTTCCGCCGCACTTTGTGAAGTAGCTGCGGACGTTAGCGACTGTACGGGTATTGTTGTCTGTAGCAGCCTCTACGAGGTATGCGATGCCGAAGGGGCCGAAGCCTTCATAAATCAGTTCCTTGAAGTCACCGGTCTTGGCCTCGGTTGCTTTCTTGATCGCACGCTCGATGTTTTCCTTGGGCATCTGCTCTGACTTGGCCTCTGCAATGAGGGCACGCAGACGGGGGTTGCCGGTAACTTCGGCACCACCCTGCTTTACTGCGATAGTAATTTCCTTGCCCAGTTTGGTGAAGGTCTTGGCCATGTGGCCCCAACGCTTCATCTTGCGTTCCTTGCGGAATTCAAATGCTCTTCCCATAATTATTCGGCAATTTCAAGACGGGTGATGTACTTGTCGATTTCCATTGCCTCGGGAGCATTGGGATAGAGGTCCTTTACCTTCTTATAGAGGTCGAGAGCCTTTGCGTTGTTGCCAAGTTCCTCGCTGGCGATACCGGCCTTGATGAGGTAACCTGCGGCAAAAAGGTTGTCAGTGGTCTTTGCGGCCTTTTCGAACCATACAACAGCGTTGTTCAGGTCTTCAAGTTCCACATAGGTGTCTCCGATGCAGGCCTGAGCCCTGCCAAGAAGGATAGGATCGTCTCCTTTGTACTTCTTGAGAAGGGAGAGAGCCTCTTCATAAGCACCAGTACGATACTTTGCGATACCTGCATAAAGGTAAACGGCCTGTCCTGCCTTGGAACCGTACTGGGAGATGATGTCGTCAAAACCGAGGGAGTTGTCGTCTCCGATGAGGGAGAGTTCATACTCGCCGGCTTCAAACCAGCGTTCTGCCTGGGCCATCTGGTCTACAGCCTGGGCCTTCTTGGGCTGAAGGATGAAGCGGTTGTAAGCGATGACAAGGAGTGCGATTACAAGAACGGCGATAACGCAGCCGTAAATGAGGTTTGAGTACTTCTTGAAGAACAATTCAGTCTTGGAGACTGCTTCAGCCACATTCTGCTGACGTTCTTCTTCTTTGGTGATTTTAGCCATATCGTTAGTAATTGTTATAAGTCTGCCATTATTAAAGCCTGCAAATTTAGCGAAAAAATATTATATTTGCAATCATATAAAAGAAGAGCCTCAATGCCCACACTAAAGAAAATAGTAGTTCAGGATTTCAGGAACATCGCTTTTCAGGAAATCGCTTTTTCCCCCAACGTCAATTGCATCAGCGGCAACAACGGCGAGGGAAAAACCTCGCTTCTGGAGGCAATCTACTATCTTTCAATGACAAAGAGCGCATTCTCCACCCCTGACCGTTTTAACTGGCGCTATGGCACGGAAGGCTTCACTATCGGCGGAACATACGCCATGGAAAACGCACCGGACTCCCAGTTTTCAATCAAGGTCTCGGAAGGCGAAAAGCGGCTGATGAGGGACTCAAAGGCCGTTTCGAGGCTCAGCGAACACATCGGCACGCTCCCCGTTGTAATGGTATCGCCAGGGGATATTTCCCTTGTCGGCGAAGGCGGCGAAGAGCGTCGCAAACTGGCAAATGCCGTCCTCTCCCAGATGGACAGGGAGTACCTCGCCGCCGTTCAGGCCTATAACCGCCTCCTTGCGCAAAGGAACAAACTCCTCAAGGAAGAATTCCCTTCGAAAGAACTGCTGGGCATCATCGACCTCAAGATGGAACCTCTCGCCCGGAGAATCGTCTCTTCCCGCGCCCGTTTTGCCGATGACCTCCGCCCCGTTGTTGCCGATTACTACCGCCTCATCTCCGGCGGCTCCGAAGAGGTCTCCATCGAATACAAGGCTGACACCCTCACCACTCCCCTTGCCGCTCTTTTTGAGTCCAGGCTGGAGCGGGACCTTGCCCTACGATTCACATCGGCAGGCCCCCAGAGGGACGATTTCGTCTATCTCCTGAACGATCATCCCCTACGCCGCGCCGGCAGCCAGGGACAGCAGAAGTCCTTCCTGGTGGCTCTGAAATTCGCCCAATACAAGATTATGACCGACGCCTACGGATTCTCCCCCATACTCCTCCTTGACGACGTCTTTGACAAACTGGACCTGGGCCGAATCTCCAACCTGATCGGCATGGTGGCCGGATCTGAATTCGGGCAGATTTTCATTACCGACACAGACAGCGCCCGCCTTAGCGGAATCATCGACAGAATCACTGAAGACCGCGCATATTTTGACACCGTAAACGGAGAGTTCCATGCCAGATAACATCCGCATACACCGCAAGGAAGCCGTTTCCATGGACGAGGTGGTATCGGCCTACATAAAACAGATGAAAATAGCCGCAGGCCTCAACACACAGCGCATTTTTGAAGCATGGGACGTCTGTTCCGGTGCCGGCCCGTTCACCTTGAAGCGATTCTTCCGCGGAGGCAAGCTATACATTACGCTCGCATCCTCCGTCTACCGCAACCAGCTCTCCTTCCAAAAGGAAGAACTCATCTGCAAGATGAATGCATACCTCTCTGCCGATCCCCTCTTCACCTCCGACAACCGCACCGTAGGTTTCATTCAGGAACTGATTCTGCGCTAGCCCCCGTCATTTCGAGACTCCCTATGTCATTTCGGGACTTCCCTATGTCATTTCGAGCGAAGTCGAGAAATCTCAAAAAAAATTCAAAAAAATTTGCAGAATCAAAAAAAGGTTGTACCTTTGCAATCCCGAACGAAAGAACGGGAAAAGATCACTGAAATAATGGTGCGGTAGTTCAGTCGGTTTAGAATACCGGCCTGTCACGCCGGGGGTCGCGAGTTCGAGCCTCGTCCGCACCGCTTAAAGATGCCTTACAGATACCTGTAGGGCATCTTTTTTGTTTAAGATTTCGCCATTTGGTACTAAATTTTTACCCGTATTTGTTCACATGGCTGTCATCCTTCTGCCGAATTGACAGCAACTGGGAACGGCTGAAACACACAATTTCGTTCCGGAGTAGCAAGGAATTCTAAACACAGTTTTTGCACATGATTCCGTATGTCCTCCATTTCAGGACCCGGAAGAGAAAGGTCAGGGTTCTCACATTTCTAATTCTTATGATTGCGTTTTCTTACAACGCCCACATAAATCAGCAGGACTATATTCATCATAAGAGAATAGAGGATTGCGGGAATCGCCATCTCCTCGTTTGCGAAAATGAAAGGGCTTGATGCAATCGCAATCGCCTGCGCGGCATTCTGCATGCCCACTTCGATAACGACCGTCCTCCTCTGGCGGCTATCAGTCCTCACAAGGCGCGAAAGGAGCGACGAACAGCCTATCGCCGTCAGAATAAGCGCCGTGACACAAAGGCCCAGTATGCCGATATTCTCCAGTATTGTCCTGTGATGCTGGATATAGAAGACGGTAATGAGCAGAATAAGAAGCGGAAAGGCAAGTTTCCCCAGTACCACGTCAATCTTCCCTGCGGACTTTGGCCAGATATAATTGACACCTATGCCGACAATGACCGGCAGGAGCATCAGAAGAAGGTTCTGCTTGATAAGATTGCCGACAGGAAGGACAATACCCACACTCTCCCCTACTATATTTGTGGCTGCGCTCATGATAAGCGGAATCGTGAACAGCGTAATGACGCTGCTGATTGCCGTCAGCGTCACCGAAAGGGCGACATCACCGCCTGCAAGCTTAGAAAACACATTGGACGAACTGCCGCCGGGACAGCATGCAATAAGAATGAGGCCGATGAAAAACACCGGAGTCAGCCTGAAAACATACGCCAGACCAAGTGCAATGAGAGGAAGAAGCACCAACTGGCCAAAAAGTGCAATGACAATCGGCCACGGGCGCATGAAAACCTTCCCGAAGTCCTCGAACCTGAGCGTGAGCCCCAGGTCGAACATGAGGAGCGTAAGTATCGGCAGTACAATCCAAATCGCCATAATTTCCGTTTTGAGGCCGCGAATTTACTAATTTTCCGCGACGAAACAAAGACGCCCCGCACTGAATGCGAGGCGTCTCTGTGGGGAGATGTATATCACTAGTAAGTGACAATGGGTTCGAGCTCCTTGGCGGCATCGATGTATTTCTGGATTTCCTTCTCAACGGGGGTACGCTTGCAGAGGTGCTTTGCCTCGTTGATTTCAAGCATCTTGGCTGCAAGATTTGCAGCGTTGCGGGTGCGGAGTTCCTTTACGGTATCTACACCGGCTGCTTCGAGAAGTTCTGAGAACTGGGGGCCTACGCCCTTGATGCGGAAGAGGTCTGCATGGTTGACCCAGGTGAGGATAAGGTCATGGCGGATGCCAGTCTGTTCCTCAAGAGCCTTGCGGCCTTTTGCGTCCTTTCCTTTTTCCAGAAGCTGATCTACGGTTTCGATGCCTGCAGCGACGAGCTTTTCAGCATAAACGGGGCCGATACCCTGAATGTCGATGATTTTGTAAGCCATAATTTATAAGTTTAGTGGTTAATATCCGTCAATACAACCCCAAAGTTAAAAAATTTCGAAGAAAAAAGAAATTTTTTTCATATATTTGCAGTACAGAAACGCACAAAATGGACATTTACCCGCTTGATAAAGAGAAAATCTATCTTTCGTCAGACATGCTCACGCTAGATGGCGAAGAAGGCCCTATTACTCTAAAAATCAGCGAGTGGCTTCAAACAGACCCGGTACGTATCCATAAGATGGTAGTAAAGGAAAAGAGTCTCCAGGTAGACCAGTACGAGGTCTTCAACCCCCTTGTTTCCAAGCTCCGCCGGGCAGATTTCGAGTATTACAAGCGCATCACCGGGCTCAAAATGCTCATCGATTTTCCCGGTTTTCCTGCCGAAATTCCCGCAAAAATACCATTCGACACAGATCCTGTCGCTTTTTATAAATGGTGGCGGAAAGGAAAGAATGAACACCGTGTGTACCTTTCCCCCGCATACCAGTTCATGCTCTTCCAAAGGGTCAGCAAATCGGACCCGAAGGTAATGCTCAAGAAAGACATAGACTTCGTCAAGACCTTCTGAAATGACATTGGAGGAAATACTTGCAGTCCCTACAGCCGCTTCGAAAGAAGAACTCGCAAGGGACGTTTGGGACGACGACAACCGTCTCTGCTACTCCTCTGACGGAAGCAAGGTCCTGGATGCAGAGAACTTCCCGTACGAAATCGCCGTTAAAGACGGCTGCAAAATCATTTGCGACGGCGTTTTCGCCTTCCGGGACTACATGGCAGGCCTCAAGATAGGCGAAGAAGTTCCTCTGGAGGAAAGGTCCACCCCGATGGGCAGAATCAAACTGCCCTCAGGCATAACCCATATCGGCAAGGAAGCGTTTTCCGAATGCGGAGACCTTGTGTCCATACATCTGCCGGCGTCACTACTCATGATTGGCGAATATGCCTTTGTAGACTGCTGGCAACTTGAAAAGATAACAATTCCCTCAAAGACAAGATACATCGGCGATGGCGCATTCCAGGGCTGTATCAACCTCTGTCAAGTGAGCCTTGGGAAAGACATCGAATTCATCGGCAGGGATGCATTTGACGACTGCGAATCCCTCGAAATCATCAGAATTCCGCGAGGAACCCGCAAAAAGTATCTGGCCCTCCTTCCCAAATATCTTCACCGGTATTTGAAGGAAATTGAAAAATAATGCTTATCTTTCGCACATGACTGAAAAGAAACTAGTAATCGATTATCTGGAATACGACTCCCTGGAGGAAATGACCCCACAGGACCAGGAACTCGTAAAAGCAGCGGATGAAGCCCGTAGCGGCTCATATTCCCCATATTCTAATTTTCAAGTAGGAGCAGCTCTCCGTCTCGAAAATGGCATCATCATAAAAGGTGCGAACCAAGAGAATGCGGCATATCCCTCCGGGCTCTGTGCAGAAAGGACGGCAATGTTCGCAGCAGGTGCCAACTATCCTGACATTCCATTTGACACCCTCGCAGTGAGCGCTGCAGACCACGGAGTCCAGTGCGAACTTCCCGCCTCTCCCTGCGGCAGCTGCCGCCAGGTCATGGCCGAATACCAGAAAAAATTCGGCAAGCCCCTCAAGGTCATCCTTGCAGGACAGAAACGCATACGGAAGTTCAGTAAGGTGGACGACGTCCTTCCTTTCATCTTCGACAGTTTGAAAGTTTAAGAAAAATATCTAACTTTGCAGTGGGAAAGTCTTGTACGACCAGCTCCCTCCGAATCCCCCAGGACAGGAATGTAGCAAGGGTAAGAAGGTTGTAGCGGTGCGATATGAGTAGCTTTCCCTTTTTTTGTATGGTCAGAATATACACTATAACGTCCGGGCTCCACAATGAGGACTCGGTGAAAGCGATAAGCGACAGCTTTCTCGGGGAGGTTTTCCCTGAGGGTGACTTTGAATTCAAAGGGGCCGATTTCTCTGACTTCGGGAGCGGCAGCCTTGATTTGATTTACGTGCGCACAGGCGGTGCGGAGGGCATTTTCAAGTCCCTTCTGCCGGAGATGCTGGCCAAGGGCATCGGCAGGTTTTACCTACTGACTTCCGGGAAGAGCAATTCCCTGGCCGCTTCGCTGGAAATACTTTCGTACCTCCGCCAGCAGGGCCTTAAAGGCGAGGTGCTTCACGGCAGTGCCGATTATCTGAAGCACAGGATTGAACTCATCGGCAAAGCGGCCCAGGCCCGGAAAACGCTGCGCGGAATGAGGCTGGGCGTTGTAGGTCAGCCCTCAGACTGGCTCATCTCAAGCCATGCAGACGCTACTTCGGTGATGGAAAAAATCGGCGCAAAGATAATTGAAGTGCCGATGGAAGACCTCCTGAAGGAGATTCCCCTTGCCGATGACTCCCCCGCCCCGAAGGAAGAACCCATGGCAGACAAAGTCCGCAAGGCTTATCCCGGAGCCGTACAGGTATACAATGCCCTGAAGGTTCTGGTGGAAAGGTATCAGCTGGATGCATTTACGCTCCGCTGCTTTGACCTTCTCACGACTGTCGGGAACACCGGCTGCCTGGCTCTGGCATCCTTCAACTCGGACGGCGTTCCGGCAGCCTGCGAAGGAGATGTGCCCGCACTTCTTACAATGATGATTTCCCAGGCCCTTACTGGCTGTACGGGCTTCCAGGCCAATCCTGCGCGCATTGACGTTCAGGAAGGAAAGATGCTGTTCGCACACTGCACCATACCGTTCAACATCGTTTCCAACTGGCAGTATGACACCCACTTCGAATCCGGAATCGGCGTCGGCATACACGGAGAATTTCCGGAAGGCCCGGTCACCGTATTCAAGGTATCCGGCAAGATGGACCGCTTCTTCGTTTCTGAAGGAGAACTTCTGTACAACCAGTACGAAGACAATCTTTGCCGCACCCAGATAGCCATTCAGATTCCCCCTGAGGACGCCGCATACTTCCTGAAGAATCCCATCGGCAACCATCATATCATAATCCCCGGACACCACAAAGAACTCATTCAGGAATTTCTCGGCTGATGGAAAAACTTCTTGAAGAACATGGAATAAAGGCTACGGCCAACCGCCTCATGATTGCGCGCGCACTACACGATGCAAACCGCCCTCTTACCATGATGGAACTGGAGGCCGGGCTTGAGACCATCGACAAGAGCAACATCTTCCGCGCTTTACAGGTTTTCAAGGACGCTCATCTGGTACATGCCCTGGAAGATACCGGAGAGGGCATCCGCTATGAGCTTTGCCACAGCCACAGCAACGATACGGATGATGACCTCCATGTGCATTTTTTCTGCGAACGGTGTCATCGCACACTCTGCCTGGAAGATGTCCATATCCCGGAAGTCACTGTTCCGGAGGGCTACAGCGTACAGAGCGCATCGTATCTTCTGCGTGGGATATGCCCTGAATGCAAAAAATAATTTTGCTCAAAAAAGAGGAAATTATTATCTTTGTATCCCGTTATGAAAAACGGGTTCGACATTCAAAAATATCTCAAAATCCAGTCTGAGCACATCAAGGAGCGCATCGTCATGTTCGGTGACAAGCTCTACATGGAGTTCGGTGGTAAACTTTTCGACGACAATCACGCAGCAAGGGTGCTCCCCGGTTTCGAGCCGGATACCAAGCTCAAAATGCTCCAGCAGCTCAGCGACGACTGTGAAATCATCATAGTCATCAGCGCCGTGGACATCGAGAAGAACAAGATTCGCAGCGACCTGGGCATCACTTATGACATGGACGTCTTCCGTCTCAGGGACGAGTTCATGAAGCGCGGCTTCCTTGTGAGCAGCGTCGTCATCACCCACTACAACGGCCAGTCCAGCGCCGATGCATATCGTGCCCGCCTTGAAAGGATGGGTATAACCGTCTACTATCACCACACCATTGAGGGCTATCCAAAAAACGTGTCCCTGATAGACTCGGAAGAGGGTTTTGGCAAGAACGACTATGTCAAGACCACCCGTCCTCTTGTAGTTGTTACGGCTCCAGGTCCCGGCAGCGGAAAGATGGCAGTATGCCTGAGCCAGCTATATCAGGAAATGAAGCGGGGAATCAAGGCCGGTTATGCCAAATTCGAAACCTTCCCGGTGTGGAACCTCCCCCTCAAACATCCCGTGAACATCGCTTACGAGGCCGCAACCGCAGACCTCAACGACGTCAATATGATTGACCCCTTCCACCTGGAGGCCTACGGAACCACCGCAATCAACTACAACCGCGACATCGAGATTTTCCCCGTCCTTAACGCACTTTTCGAAGGCATCTACGGCGAGAATCCATACAAGTCCCCCACCGACATGGGCGTAAACATGATAGGATACTGCCTTGCCGATGAAGACGCCTGCTGCGATGCCGCCCGCCACGAGATCATCCGCCGTTACTATGCCGCCCTGGGCCGCCTTGCCGCAGGTGACGGCAACGACGAGGAAGTGAACAAGATATCCCTGCTGATGAAACAGGCACGCATCACGACGGACTACCGCCTGTGTACTGTTGCAGCAAAGGTCAGGAAGGAAATATCCGGAAAGGCATCAGCAGCCATTGAACTTGCAGACGGCACCCTCATCACCGCCGAGACCAGCCCCCTGCTTGGTCCCAGTGCCGCTCTCATCCTCAATGCCACGAAGCATCTCGCCGGCATTGACCACCAGACAAAGCTGATTCCGCAGAGCATGATTCAGCCCATACAAGAAACCAAGGTGACCTACCTGCACGGAAGAAATCCCCGGCTCCACTCGGACGAAGTCCTCATAGCCCTTTCCGTTCTCAGCACCACCGATGAGAACTGCCGCAAGGCTCTCGCATGCCTTCCCCAGCTTGAAGGCTGCCAGATGCACTGCACGGTAATGCTTGGTGAAGTGGACCGCAAGGTGTTCAAGAAACTGGGAGTAGGCCTCACCTGCGACCCGGTCAAAAAATGAACCTTCTCGAACTTTTCAAGAAAATACGGCCCTTTGTCAAGCCGTATCGCATCCTTGTAGCCATCACCTTGCTGCTCACCCTTGTCGGTTCACTCATGCAGCAGGTCAACGCCATTGTCCTTGACAAGACGGTGGATTCCATCAACGCCCTCATCGGCACGGATTTCACCTGGGCCCAGGCGGCAAAGATCCTTACCGTCATCTCCATCATCCTGCTGGGCAAGGAGGTCCTGTCGGCCCTTATCACCTTTGCGCAGAACTATTACGGCGAAAGGATGCGCATCTTCGTGTCAAGGGACCTTTCGCAGAGCGTCATCGAAAGGGTACTCACCTTCAGGATGGCATATTTTTCTGCCGATGAGAACTCTACCGGCAAGGTCCAGGCAAGGATTGACCAGGGCGTAAGCAGCCTTTCGAGGACGGTGCAGAACTTTTTCATCGACCTGCTCCCCCTTTTCACAAGCGCTCTCATGGCACTGATTCTCATGTTCGCAGCCAACGTATATGTGGGCCTCGTCGCGCTTGGAATCGTGCCGATATATTTCTGGATTACCTATCGGCAGGCAAAAAGGCTCAAGGGCTGGAGGCGTGAGATGCGAGGCTACATGGAATCCAAAAGCCAGGGCATCAAGAATATCATCGACTCAATCAATGTCATCAAGTCCTTCAACAGGGAGGGCATCGAGGCCGGGAAGCAGCTTCAGCTGCAGAACCAGGTCACGGCAAACCAGGTAAAGACACGCCGGGTAAGCTTCTATTTCAACGGCATAAAGAGCTTTGTAAAGCAGGTTGGGACGGTGCTGGTGATTATTCTTACTGCATATCTGGTCCTTATCGAGTATCCCGGGATGACCATCGGTAAGATAATGTACCATGTGATGCTGTTCTCCAACGTCATCGCCCCGATAACCCAGCTCCAGCGCATCTTCGACGACGTCAACGACGCCCTCATCTATGCCGAAGGCTTCTTCAGCATCCTGGACTCCGACGGCGAAGTCGAACCCAGCGGTAATTACAGGCCGGAGAAGATTCACGGAAGGTTCGAGCTCAAAGACGTTGATTTCACCTACCCCAACGGCAATCAAGCCCTGTTTGGTGTGAACATGGTCATAGAACCTGGAAAGATTACCGCCCTTGTAGGCCTTTCGGGCGCGGGCAAGAGTACAATAGTCAATCTCCTCGACAAGTTCTACGTGCCTCAGAAGGGCACCATAACCCTGGACGGGGTAGACCTGAAGGAATACGATACAAAGTTCCTCAGGGACAATGTCGGTCTGGTCCTCCAGAAGAACCATATCTTTGACGGCACCGTGGAAGAGAACATCCTTTACGGCAAACCTGACGCAACTCATGAGGAAGTCGTGGAAGCGGCAAAGAAGTCATTTATCTATGACCAGATAATGGCTCTTCCCAAGCAGTTCCAGAACAAGGCTTCTGACCTTTCCGGCGGCCAGCAGCAGCGTATCGCCATTGCCCGCATGTTTCTAAAGAACCCGCCCATCATCTTCCTTGACGAACCCACTGCAAGTCTTGACGCCATTGCAACGGAGCAGATAAAGAACTCCATAGACGCTATCAAGGAAGGCCGCACGGTTATAATCATCTCGCACAACATATCCCAGATTATAGACAGTGAACTGGTCTATGCCCTTCGGAAAGGACATGTAGAGCAATCCGGAGACCCTGACGAGGTCTACAAGAAGGGTGGCGTGTACAAGGATATCATCGATGCATCGGCACGCAGCCTGAACATCGAAAAGATAGCGAAAACCGTATCACAGGAGGCATAATGGCTGATAATTATCTTGAAAGGCGCCAGGAAGAACTGGCACAGCAGAAAACAATCGTACGTCGCAGCAGTCCGTCGCTGGATTCACTGCTGAAGCGGAACCGCAGTTATCGTGGTTATGACTCCGCGCGCAAAGTATCAGAAGAAGAACTACGGGAACTTGTCTCCGTTACCACTCTTGTAGCATCCGGCATGAACCGCCAGCCTCTTCGTTACAGGCTGGTCACTGCCGATGCACACAAGGTTCTCCCCCTGATAAAGTTAGGCGCCGCACTCCCCCAGGAGCATCTTCCCCATGCCGGCAATGAGCCCCAGGCCTACATTGTCGTATGCAGTTCAGTCCCCGAGGACCGGGTGGTTGACATAGACCTTGGCATAGCCGGGCAGAGCATCCTGCTCAAGGCTACGGAGATGGGACTTGGCGGAATATTCATTCTCAATTTCGACAAAAAAGAAATGCGGGAGGCTCTCGCACTCCCGCTTGATCCAATTGCCGTAATTGCCATCGGCAAACCGGCAGAAAGGGTATTTCTGGTATCGGCAGAGGGTGAAACTCCGAATCTTGCTTACTACCGCAAGGACGGTGTCCACTTCGTGCCCAAACTCAATCTTTCCCAAATCCTGATTTAGAATTTCTTCATTACGCCGATGTTCAAGAATGCATTCGCAATTGCAATGAGCGGATTGCACTGGAACAGGAATCGGTCTGTATATCTGGTGGAAGTCTCACCGCTGAAGTCGGTAGATTTCTTTGCCTGACCATCCCAGGATATTGAAGCGAAATTCAGGGATGTGTATATCATATAGTTATTGATGATGTCGTAGCTCACGAGCGGATGAAATTCTACACCGTAAATCATTGAACGACCGGAGGCATCAATCTTATGCTCTGCATCTCTGGGATACTTCATTCCAAGATAGCCGTCAAGTTCTGCCCAAATCTTGACTTTCTCGTTGAACATGGAGAGAACATGATACCTTACATAGGGTGAAACCTTGAAGGACATGTAGTCACTCTCCAGACCATTGCCCATAAGAATGTTAATGGCATAAGACTCAAGATTGAAAGGAAGGCTGCCTGTGTCGTTATCTGCAAAAGAGCAACTGGTAAAATTCAATTTGAGTCCGGCGACCAGCTTGGGGGTGAAATAATAACCAACGCTTGGCTTCAGAGACACATTAAAGGATGTTGCGCTTCGCTCAGTACTCTCTGCAGAGACAGTAGAACCGCCATTGGTGAAAACACCGAACTGGGTTCCGAAGAAGAACTGGGCTTTCGCAGCGGTGGCGGTAAGGACCGTCACGGCAATGATTGCAAACAGTTTTTTCATGGTTAATTAAAGTTATGTAAAAAAATCTGATTCATATCAAAAAAGCCAGTCAATGACTGGCCAAAACATTGTAGCGGGGGCAGGACTCGAACCTGCGACCTCCGGGTTATGAGCCCGACGAGCTACCGACTGCTCTACCCCGCGGTTTGGGATTGCAAAGATAGGTACAATTTTCGAAAATAGCAAATTTTCTCGGACTTTTTATGATTTTCCACTACATCAGAAATCGAAACCGACTGAGAAAAAAGCACTTAGCCTTGTACAATGAGGAAGTCTGCGATTGCGTTTACATCGGCCACGCCGAAAGCCTTCTGCTGCCCGCTCTCAAGGTTCTTGACATTGATGGTGGAAGATTCGATTTCGGAAGAACCGTTAATTGAGATGAAGGGGATGCCGCGTTTCTGGGCATATTCAAACTGCTTGCGGAGTTTGGCCGGTTCAGGATAAATCTCCACGGAGATGCCCTTTGTACGGAGAGCTGCAGCAACGGGGATGACGTAGCGGAGCTCATCGGCACCCATCACTGCGAAAAGGAGAGTTGTGCTCTGCTCCAGGGATGCAGGGAAAAGCTCCAGGCCGGTGAGGACATCGTAAATACGGTCTGCGCCGAAGGAAATACCCACGCCGGAAAGGCCGGGAAGGCCGAAAATACCGGTAAGGTTGTCATACCTGCCTCCGCCGCAAATGCTTCCGATTTCCCAGTCCAGCGCCTTGACCTCGAAAATTGCGCCTGTATAATAATTCAGGCCGCGGGCAAGCGAGAGGTCCAGTTCCACCGGGGCCGATATACCCGCGACGTCGATAAGGCCGAATAGTTCCTGAAGCTCCTCCAGGCCCTTGAGACCGGTCTCGGAAACGATGCCGGAAGCGCTTCCACCCTCAAAGAGGGCCTTCATGGCCTCAACTTTCTGAGCGAAAGACCCCTCCAGCGACAGAATCTCCTCGATGACGGTAATTCCGCCCTCGCCGATGCCCTTTTCGGCCATTTCTTCCTTCACTTTATCAAGGCCGATTTTCTCCAGCTTGTCAATGGCCACGGTGATATCTACAACCTTGTCCGGCGCACCGGCGATTTCAGCAAAGCCGGTAAGGACCTTCCTGTTGTTGATTTTCACGGAAACGCGCACGCCCAGCTTGCCGAACACGGCATCCACCATCTGAACGAGTTCAAGTTCATTCAGGAGGCTGGCAGAGCCGATGACATCCACGTCGCACTGATAGAACTCCCTGTAGCGACCTTTCTGGGGACGGTCTGCCCTCCAGACCGGCTGAATCTGGAAACGCTTGAAGGGCAGGGATATCTCGCTTTGGTGCTGTACGACGAACCTCGCAAACGGGACGGTAAGGTCATACCTGAGCCCCTTCTCGCAGACCTGCGGAGTGAGCGGCTTGCCAAAGTCTACATCTCCGAAAGCATCTCCTGAATTCAGGATTCGGAAAAGGAGCTTGTCCCCTTCCTCTCCATACTTGCCAAGAAGTGTGGAAAGGTTCTCCTGAGCAGGAGTCTGAATCTCTGAATAGCCGTATGTTGCGAATACACTGCGGATTGTATCGAAGATATAATTGCGCCTCGCCATCTCTTTCTGGCCGAAGTCTCTGGTCCCCTTCGGGATTGACGGTTTCTGTACTGCCATTGATTTCTATTTTTTACAAAGATAGCTATTTTATCTAAAAAAATGTCTTATATTTGTATCTGAAAATGCGAGATTAGCTCAGTTGGTAGAGCGTTGGCTTCCCAAGCCGAAGGTCGCGAGTTCGAGCCTCGTATCTCGCTCCACTAAAACTATGGACAAAACTATTGCACTCAGCCCCAACAAAGTTGTGGCATATCTGGGCAAACGCCCCGAGACTTTCACTCGTGAAGACATCCTTCGCTTCATCGTAGAAAACGGCATCCGCATGGTGGACTTCATGTACCCCGCAGAAGACGGACGCATCAAAACCCTGAATTTCACAGTAAACAGTCTGGATTACATCGAGACTGTCCTCTCTGAAGGAGAGCGTGTAGACGGTTCCAGCCTGTTTCCTTCATTCATAGAGGCCGGCAATTCTGACCTGTACGTCATTCCCCGTTACAGGACAGCATTCGTAGACCCTTTCCAGGAGGTTCCCACCCTGTGCCTTCTCTGCAGCTATTATGACAAGAGCGGGAATTCCTTCGACTGCTCCCCTCACGCAACACTCATGAGGGCAGAGGCAGCCTTTGAAGCCTCTACCGGAATGCAGTTCGAAGCCATGGGAGAGCTCGAATACTACGTCATCCGTGACGAATACCCTCTTTTCCCCGCCACAGACCAGAAAGGCTATCACGAATCAGAACCTTTTGCCAAGCTCAACGACTTCCGCCGCCAGTGCATGCTCTACGTGGCGGCAACAGGTGGCCAGATCAAATACGGCCACAGCGAAGTGGGCAACTTCACCCTTGACGGCAAAATCTGGGAACAGAACGAAATCGAGTTCCTCCCCTGCCCCGTTGAAACGGCAGCAGACCAGCTTGTACTGGCAAAATGGGTAATCCGCAACCTGGCATACAAGAACGGCCTTGACGTGAGCTTCGCGCCCAAGATTACAACCGGCAAGGCCGGCAGCGGCATGCATATTCACATGCGCCTCATGAAGGACGGCAGGAACGCCACCCTGGGCAAAGACGGCAAACTATCTGAGGAGGCCCTCCGCGCTATTGCAGGCCTCATGGAGATGGCGCCTTCCATTACTGCATTCGGCAACAAGAACCCTACATCATACTTCCGTCTGGTTCCTCACCAGGAAGCTCCCACCAACGTATGCTGGGGAGACTGCAACCGCAGCGCCCTCGTACGCGTACCCCTGGGATGGAGTGCAGGTGTTGACATGTGCGCCAAGACCAATCCCACAGAGCCTGCATCACTGCACGACACTACCGCAAAGCAGACCTTCGAAATGCGTTCTCCCGACTGCTCCGCAGACACATACCAGCTTATGGCTGGTCTCTGCGTAGCTTGCCGCATCGGCCTTGAAATGCCGAAGGAAGAGGCGCTCAAGATTGCCCGCGAGAAGTATGTAGACATGGACATCCACCGCGCAGAAAGCGCCGCCAAGCTGGCAACTCTCAAGCAGCTCCCCACCTGTTGTGCAGAATCTGCCGATGCCCTCGAAAGCACCAGGAGCATATTCGAGGCATGTGATGTATTCCGTCCTAAGATGATTGACGGCATTGTGCGCTCGCTGAGGAGCTATGACGATTCCAACCTCCACGAGGCTGCCCGCAAGGACAAGGATCTCATGAAGAAGCTCGTAGACCAATTCTATGACTGCTAATAATAATGACCTGATATGAAAAAAGTATTTAACGCAGCGGCAATCGCTTTAGTTGCAATTTCCGCATCCAGTTGCCTCGCCGGCAAATACATGTGCAACTATGCACTCAAGCCCACGCCACACGGAACAGATGACATAGAAAGGACCCGCCAGAAGGCCGATTCCCTTGAGGCCGGAACTGTCGCCTGGTATGATGCCCTTCACCAGGCCGGAGTTTTCAAGGACATGACCATAGACGGCTACAATGACGTCAAGGTCCATGCCGTTTATGCTCCGGCAAAGGATCCAAAGAATGCCCAGGGCACCGCAGTCATCGTTCACGGTTACGGTGACAACCACTTTGTATTCCTCTACCTCGTGCGCATGTACAGGGACCGCCTGAATTATAACGTAATGGTTCCGGACCTTCAGTATCATGGCTATTCGGAAGGAGACCATGTTCAGATGGGATGGTTCGACCGCTTCGACGTCGAGAAATGGGCAGAGATTGCACACGATATCTTCAAGGATGACTTCATGGTCCTTCACGGCGTTTCAATGGGCGCTGCTACGATCATGATGGCATCTGGTGATGACCTTCCTCCCTACATCCGCGCTTTCGTGGAAGACTGCGGCTACTCATCTGCCTGGGATCAGTTTGCTGTGAACCTGAAGGATAGCTTCCATCTGCCTCCGTTCCCGGTTCTCACCAGCGCCAGCATCGTATGCAAGAACAGGTACGGATGGTCTTTCAAGGAGGCATCTTCAGTGAATCAGCTCGCGAAATGCGACCGTCCCATGCTCTTCATTCACGGAGACGCGGACGACTTCGTTCCCTTCAGCCATCTCCAGAAGAACTTTGATGCAAAAGTGAATGGATACAAGGAAATGTGGGTTACCGAAGGCGCTGTTCACGCCAATTCCTACGCCAAGTATCCGAAGGAATATGAGGCTCACGTAAAAGCCTTCCTGGAAAAAGCAAAAACGCTATAAGTGCCTTAGCTTCGCAAATTTCAGAAGCAGGAGCTTTTCCCCGAACTGGTCAAAGCGGATTCTCGCTTTCAGTTCGGGGATTTTTCCTGTAATCTCCATGACTTCCCCTGCACCGAAGCGGTTATGTTCCACCCTGTCCCCTATCTTGAATGAAGACATCGGATCCGGGATGAAGTTCTCGTCGATAACCGGCGGCCGGGATATCTCAGAGGCCGATTTCAGCGGTCTTGCTGCCGTGAATGAAGGCTTCGGCTCGGGCTTTGGCCGGGCAGGCTTAGGAGTGAAATCAGGGCGCACATCGTCAAAATGCGAAGAGAACGAGGTGAAAGAGCCGCTGGTGAGCGGAGCGTCCAGATACTGCGGAGCAATCTCCTTGAGGAAACGGGAAGGAGAGTTGCTCTCATGCTTTCCGTTTCTCATGCGGGTAGTCGCAAAGGTTAGTTCGACGGCCTTCTCTGCACGGGTAAGGGCTACATAGAACAGGCGTCTTTCCTCTTCCAGGTCCTTAGGAGATGCCATCCAGCCTCCTGCCGGGAAAAGGTTTTCCTCAAGGCCGGTGATATAGACATACGGGAATTCCAGTCCCTTTGCCGAATGGACAGTCATCAGGGCGACTCGATTTGCCATCTCATCGTCCGAAACGTCCACGTTGGAAAGGAGCGAAACGTTCTCCAAATACGCTCCAAGCGTGATTTGGGGAAGAGCATCGGCAGGAACTTCAGATGCATCCTGCACAGCGCCATCCTCGATGAGAGTGTTTACGAAATTGCCCTGTTCCTCTTCCTTGAACGACGCAACGCTGTCCAGAAGTTCCTGGATGTTGGCAAAGCGGGACTGTCCCTCCACGGACGTGTCTGACTTATAGAAAAGGAAAAGACCGGATTCGCGGGAAAGGGTCATGGACACATCAACGGCATCCCCGTCTGCAGCCCCTGCCGATGCAATCATGTCGCAGAAAGCCTTTATTTTGGCCGATGCCGATGCCCTGAGGCCGAAGGTCTCAAGGTTTGGGAGGTATGCCGCTTCAAACAGGGACAGGCCATTTACACGTGCAGCTTCTGCGAGGGCGGACACAGATGTATCACCTATTCCCCTGGCGGGCTTGTTGACAATGCGCCTGAAAGCTTCATCGTCCTTGTTGTTGACCGCAAGCTTGAAATATGCCATAAGATCCTTTACCTCTGCCCTTTCAAAGAAAGAGTTTCCGGAATAAATCATATATGGGATATTCCTTCTCCTGAGCTGCTCTTCCAGAGCACGGGACTGTGCGTTCGTACGGTAAAGGATGGCAAAATCCTGATACTGGGCCTGGTCCTTCCTCATTCGGGTAAGGATTGAGGAAGCAACCTGCATTGCTTCTTCCTGTTCCGTGTATGAGCGTACAAGGTGCAGCTTCTCCCCGTTGTCACCCATGGAGACGCAGTTTTTGGGAATGCGTCCTTCGTTGCGGGCGATAACTGTATTGGCAGCATTTACGATAGTCTGGGTAGAACGGTAGTTTCGTTCAAGGCGGAATATCTTTGCTTCGGGGAAATCGGTGGTAAAACTGAGAATATTCTGTATCTCTGCCCCCCGGAAGCCATAAATGGACTGGGAATCATCACCTACGACGCAAAGGTTGTGGTGCTGCGCAGCAAGGCTCTGGAGTATCTTGTACTGGGCCATATTCGTGTCCTGATACTCATCTACCAGAATATGCTCGAAACGGGATGAGATTGATGCGGCGGCCTCCGGATTGCCTTTGAGCAGAATATAAGTATAGAGGAGAATGTCGTCAAAGTCCATCACGCCGCTTTTGCGGCAGGCTTTGCAATATTCAGAATAAATCCTGTAAATCTCAGGCTTCTTGTGGAGAGTATCGTTTTCCTTGAGGCCTCCTTCACCGGCAGCATACGGCTTGGGTGTTATAAGGGCGTTCTTTGCCCAGGATATGCGTGAAAGGACTTCCCTTGGCTTATAGATCTTGTCATCGAGGCCAAGCTGCTTGATCACATTCTTTATCGCTCCCTGGGAATCCTGTGTGTCGTAGATGGTGAACTCGTGCGGGAAGCCGAGCCAGTCGGCCCATTCCCTGAGGAAGCGGATAAAAATGGAGTGGAACGTGCCCATCCAGATGGCACGGGCCTTCCTGGCGCCAACCATGAGTGCAATCCTGTCCTTCATCTCCCCCGCCGCCTTTTTGGTAAAAGTGAGGGCGAGAATCCTCTCCGGAGGAACCCCGTTCTCTATAAGGTATGCTATCCTGGATGTAAGAACCCTTGTCTTGCCGCTGCCTGCGCCAGCTACAATGAGCATCGGCCCGTTAAGGCATTGTACAGCCTTCAGCTGCTCGGGGTTCAAATCTCTCAAAATCTCGCTCATGGCCCAACAAATTTTACTTTGCGAAAATAGCAAAAAAAAACGGCCCGCGCAACGCCGGGCCGTTTATTGTTCGAACAAAATTTAGAACTGGTAGTTGATACCGATTCCAATCCAGAGACCGGCGTCCATGCCTTCGGTGAAGCACTTTGCGAAGTCGGCCGAAACGATGAAGTTCTGGTTCATGGCTATCTTGAGGCCTGCACCGCCGCTGTAAACGAGGTAATTCATCTTGCCGGGGTCATAGATAGGGGTTGTATCCCCGATAAGAGCATTGAAAGCAGGATCATAAACCTTTCCGTCCGGAGCTGCCAGCTTGGCAAGGGCATCGGCCTTGTAGGGCTTTGTGATGATACCGGCATCGAAGAACGGGTTCACTGCGATATAGAAGTACTGGTTGGCGAGGGTGAACTTGACGAGCTTGACGCGGAGTTCTGCGTTGACCCAGGCCATACCTTCGGCAAGGATTCTGTTCTCACGCAGACCGCGGATGGTGTTGCTGGAGCCGAAGCCCTCGGAAATCATGTTGCGCTGAACAAGCAGAGGGTTGTTCTGAATCATGTAGAACGGGGTTTCACCGGCAATGGTCTGCTGCCATGCAAGACGGTATGCGAATACGGGACGGCCTGCAGGGATGAAGTCGATGGGGATGGAGATGTAGTGACGGAAATATGCGCAAGCCTTGAGGTATGCGTTATTGAGGACGTTTCCGTTGAGGTATGCCTCTGCCCAGATACCCTTGTTGGGGGCTGCTTCCATATCACGGGTGTCGTATACGAGGCCGGCATTCAGTTCGAGTGCAGTACCGCCGTCCTTCTCTGCATCCGTGATTACATTGTTGTTCACCAGGAACTTGTAAAGGGTGGAATTGGTGTTGTAATAACGGGTTGCGTCATCGACCTTGACTCCATTGTCCTTCATGTCCCCAAGCTTCCAGTTCCAGAAATTGACGCCGGCCGCCCAGTTGAGGTTGTCGGTGATGCGTCCCTGGAAATTGGCGAGGATACGGAGCATGTTGCGGCTCATGCCGTAATAGTTCACGTTTGTAAGGGTGGTAGGGTTTGTCAATGACTCGGGGATACTCATATTCCTGTTGCCCCATACGTCATAATTCTGTGTAGCAGCAGCGCCGTTGAAGCCCCACAAGCTGTACAGAGGGTCTGTCATGTATGTAACGGATGCGTTCACGCGCATGTTGGGAATCAGATACTTGGAGTCATATGCGAGGTAGAGGCGCATACGATGGCTGTGCGTGAAGTATGAGCCTTCCCAGCTGATCTTGTGGAGGGGATCAGGATAGGTTTTGCCGTCACCATAATAATATACGTCTCCGAAAGCACCTGCCTGGAAACCATTGTCAACGGAATAAGTTGCTGTAGGAAGGACACCGAAACTCCAACCGGTTTTCATCTCTTTTTCTTCCTGAGCAGAAAGGCTCAGACCCATCGCGAGGATGGCGATTGCGGATAGTAACAGTTTTTTCATATTAGTTTTAGTAAGTGTTCATTTTGGAATGCAAATCTACAAAAAAAATTCGTAACTTCGCGTCGTATTTTGAAATACTAACAAACCTATACTATAATGTCTGACAATCTCGATCTTAAGAAGGGCCTGAACATTCCCATTGAGGGTGCTCCCGCCCGCGAGGTCATGGCAACCATAGTACCGGACACCATAGCAGTCAAGCCTACAGACTTCAAGGGCCTTGTTCCAAGGCTTCTGGTGAAGGAAGGCGACGCCGTCCTGGCCGGTTCTCCCGTCATGGCCGACAAACAACGTCCCGGGATTCTGCTTACTTCTCCCGTCAGCGGTACTGTACAGCAGGTTCTGAGGGGTGAAAAGAGAAAGCTTCTGGCAGTTGTGGTAAAAGCCTCCGACAAGCAGGAGTACGTCAACTTTGGCGCAAAGGCCCCTCAATCGGCCGATGAGACCAAGGACCTCCTCCTGAAGTCAGGCCTCTGGGGCGCAATCATTGAGCGTCCCTACGGCGTAATGGCAAGCCTCGAAACCGCCCCCAAGGCTATTTTCATCTCATCCTTCTCTACCGCCCCCCTCGCCGCAGACACGGACTTCACCCTTGCCGATTCCCTCCAGGACATCCAGGCAGGCGTAAACGCCCTTGCCAAAATTGCACCCGTTCACCTGAGCGTGCGCAAAGACGTGTACTCAAGCACCATTTTCCACAAAGTAGAAAACGTAGTGGAGCATCTCGTAAGCGGTCCGCACCCGGCCGGTAACGTAGGTGTCCAGATCAGCCACATCAGCCCCATCATGAAGGGCGAAACCGTCTGGACAATTTCCCCGGTTCTTCTGGCCGCTTTCGGAAAGCTCATAAATACAGGAAAGCTGGACCTCACCCGCACGGTTGCCGTCACCGGCCCTGCCGCGCAGAAGGCTGCATATATTACCGTCCTCCCCGGAACACCCGTCAAGGATATCGTTAAGGCAGATGGCGACATACGCATCATCGGCGGTAACGTCCTCACCGGTGAAAACCTTGGCCGGGAAGGCTTCCTTGGTTTCTTCGACGACCAGATTACCATCCTTCCCGAAGGCCGTGAAAGAGAGTGGTTCGGCTGGGCAAAGCCCTTCCGTCCCAAGGTACACTCCTCTTCCTGGTGCTACTTCTCATGGCTCACTCCTTCCAAGAAGTACAAGATGGACACCAACCTCCACGGCGGTCCCCGCGCTTTCGTAGAGACCAAGTGCTTCGAGGATGTGACTCCAATGGAAATCTTCCCTATCTACCTCATCAAGGCCTGCCTTGCCGGCGATATCGAGAAGATGGAAAAATTCGGCATTTACGAAGTCCTTCCCGAGGACCTTGCCCTCTGCGACTACGTAGATCCTTCCAAGAACGAAATCCAGGCCATTATCCAGAAGGGTATAGACCTGATGATCAAAGAAATGGCATAAGTTATGGCAGAGAATACAAAACCCGGACTTTTTGAAAAAGGCGGAAAGCTCTACTGGCTCCACTCTACCATAGATGCTTTCGATACATTCCTCCGCGTTCCCGGCACCGTTACGGCAAAGGGCGCACACGTGAGGGACGGTATAGACCTCAAGAGGGTCATGATCATGGTGGTCATCGCCCTTGTTCCCGCCGCACTCTTCGGCATGTACAACGTGGGTCTCCAGACTTCCACCCTTTACGGACTGGACTGGGGATTCTGGCACATGTTCTGGTACGGCCTTCTCAGGATGCTCCCTCTGTTCGTGGTCTCCTACGCAGTGGGCCTCATCATAGAATTCGCTTCATCACAAATCCGTAATGAAGAAGTGAATGAGGGTTACCTCGTAACCGGCTTCCTGATTCCCCTCATCGTACCTGTAGACGTTCCGCTGTGGATGCTCGCACTTGCCGTTGCATTCTCCGTAATCTTCGTAAAGGAAGTATTCGGCGGCACCGGCATGAACATCTGGAATCCCGCACTGGTGGCACGTGCATTCCTCTTCTTCTCATACCCTTCATCCATGTCCGGATCAAGCGTATGGGTATCCAAGACCTGGGTGGGCGCACTCAAGGACGTGGACGCAATCTCTGCGGCCACTCCCCTTGCAATCGCCCATGACGGAGCATACGATGCCGTTACAGGTGCAGTCGGCCAGTACTCATTCATGGATATGTTCTGGGGCTTCATTCCCGGTTCTACCGGTGAAACCAGCGTGATTGCCATCCTCATCGGCGCACTCATCCTCGTATGGACCGGTGTCGCTTCCTGGAAGATCATGGTATCCAGCGTCGCCGGCGGTCTTCTCGTCGGCTGGCTTGGTCAGCTCGCAGGCGCAACAGCAGTTCCCTGCTGGTATCAGCTCGTGATGGGCGGCTTCCTCTTCGGTTCCGTCTTCATGGCTACAGACCCTGTCACCGCAGCTCAGACTGAAACCGGTAAATGGATCTACGGCTTCCTCATCGGCGCTCTTGCCGTCGTGGTACGCCTCTGGAACCCCGGTTACATGGAGGGCATGATGCTCGCCATCCTCCTTATGAACACCTTCGCGCCGCTCATTGACCACTGCGTAGTCACTGCAAAGGTCAACCGCCGTGCAAAGAAAGCACTCAACGCCTAAAGGATACGCGCCATGAATACAAACAACAACCTTTACACAGTCATTTACACGAGCGTAATCGTGATTGTGGTGGCAGCGCTCCTTGCATTTGTCTCCCAAAGCCTCAAGAGCCGTCAGGATGCAAATGAAAAGGCCGATACCATCTCCCAGATGCTCACAGCCGCAGGTTATGCCACCAAGGCGGAACTTGGCAAACTGGGCAACACTGCAGTCCTTGACAAGTACGCAGAGGAAATCGAAAAGGCCTTTGTAATCGACCTCGAAGGAAACGAACTCCGCACACTCGGAATCAAGCGTGACGGTATCGAGGTTTCCAGCCCCAAGGACCTCAAGCGTCAGAACTACAACATCAAGGGCGGTCCCAACAAGAGCGGAGAACCTGAACTTCCCGTCTTCGTATTCAAGAATGGACGCACAGTCGTTCCCATCTACGGAGCAGGCCTCTGGGGCCCCATCTGGGGTTACATCTCCTTTGACGGAGACCTCGAAACAATCGGCGGAGCATATTTCGACCACGAGTCCGAAACCGCCGGCCTTGGTGCAAAGATCAAGGACGACCCTTCCTTCCAGGCCGAATTCGTAGGCGAAAAGGCAAACTTTGCCGACGCCAACGTCTTTGACATCGTCAAGGGCGGCGCCCCCAAGGATGCCGATGGAAAATCCGAAATAGATAACAAGATTGACGCCATCACGGGTGCAACAATGACCTCCAACGGTCTTGACGCAGCCATCGACACCTGGCTCGCAGCTTACAGCGCATGGTTCAGCGCAAATGCTCCCAAGGCATGCGACATGCCCTGCTGCAGCGGCGAAGATCATAAATGTGAGGAGGAATAAGCCATGAATGCAAAACTTAAAGAAACCATCCTCAACCCCCTGTTCAAGGGCAACCCCATCACCGTCCTGGTGCTTGGCATCTGCTCTTCCCTGGCGGTTACAGTAACAATGAAAGGCGCCCTTGTCATGGCCCTTTCCGTAATTGTGGTTACAGGCATTTCCAGCCTTATCCTTTCTCTCCTCAGAAAGACCATCCCCGGCCGCGTACGTATCATCGTCCAGCTGGTTGTAGTTGCCATGATGGTTATCCTGGTAGACCAGATTCTCAAGTCATTTGAGGCTACATATGCCATCGACAAGCAGCTTTCCGTCTACATCGGCCTCATCATCACCAACTGTATCGTGATGGGCCGTATCGAGGCTTTCGCCCTTGGCAACAAGCCCTGGCCCAGTTTCCTTGACGGTGTTGCAAACGGTGCCGGTTACGGTCTCATCCTCCTTATCGTCGCTTTCTTCCGTGAACTTCTCGGAAGCGGAACGCTCTTCGGAATCGACATCCTGAATCGTTTCGGCTATGTTCCCAACAACCTGGTAATCCTGCCTCCTTTCGCCCTCATCCTTCTGGGATGCATCATCTGGGTGCAGCGTTCAATCCAGAAAGATCTACAGGAAAAATAAACTCTGACGCCTTATGGAATACCTTAGCTTATTCGTAAAGTCCATCTTCGTGGACAACATGATATTCGCTTACTTCCTGGGAATGTGCTCATTCCTGGCGGTATCCAAGAATGTCAAGACAGCTGCCGGGCTGGGCGTCGCAGTTATTTTCGTCCTGCTCATCACACTCCCCGTGAACTATCTGCTCAACACCTATGTCCTCGCCCCGGATGCCCTCATCGAAGGCGTAGACCTGAGCTTCCTCAGCTTCATCATCTTCATCGCGGTTATCGCTGCAATTGTACAGATTGTTGAAATGGTCGTTGAGAAATACGCTCCGGAACTCTATTCCCAGCTGGGAATCTTCCTGCCCCTTATTGCTGTGAACTGCGCCATCCTCGGCGGCAGCCTCTTCATGCAGCAGAGAGACTTCCTCAATATCGGAGAAGCAACAGTATATGCACTTGGTTCCGGCCTTGGCTGGTTCCTCGCCATCGTCTCCCTTGCAGCAATCCGTGAGAAGATGAGTTACTCCAATGTTCCCGCCGCCCTCAAGGGCCTTGGCATCACTTTCATCACCGTAGGTCTCATGGGCATCGCCTTCATGACCTTTATGGGTATAGCGCTGTAGGAGGAAGTAATTATGGGAAATACAATTCTGTTATCCATCGTTATCATCACCGTAGTAACCCTTATCCTGGTTGCCCTGCTCCTTATCATAAAGGCAGCCGTAACACCCAAGGGCCAGGTGAAAATCTCCATCAACGGCGGTTCCAAGGAACTTGAAGTCACCCCCGGCGGCGACGTCATGCACACCCTTGCCGACCACGGCATCTTCCTGCCCTCGGCCTGCGGCGGCAAAGCCAACTGCGGCCAGTGCAAGCTCCGCGTTCTGGAAGGCGGCGGAACCATCCTCCCCACAGAGGAAGGCTTCTTCTCCCGCAAGCAGATCAAGGAAGGATGGCGTCTCGGCTGCCAGGTAAAGGTCAAGGACAACATCTCCATCGCAGTTCCTGAAAGCGCCCTCAGCGTGAAGAAACTCGAATGTGAGGTCATCTCCAACGAGAACGTCGCAACCTTCATCAAGGAATTCACCGTCCGTCTTCCCGAAGGCGAACACATCGACTTCAAGAGCGGTGAATACATCCAGATAGACATCCCCGAATATGAGGCGGACTTTGCCGATATGGGCGTTGCCGACATCTACAAGGGCGACTGGGAGAAATACGGTATCACTTCCCTGAAGTTCAGGAACACCGTTCCCACCATCAGGGCATACTCCATGGCCTCGTATCCTGCAGAGAAGGATGTAATCAAACTGAACGTGCGTATTGCAACTCCTCCGTTTGACCGCACCCAGCCCAAGGGCGTATTCAAGTTCGTCCCCGGCGTTCCTCCGGGAATCGCATCTACCTACGTGTTCTCCCGCAAGCCGGGCGACAAGGTGATGATATCCGGTCCCTACGGAGAGTTCCTCCTCCCGAAGGACGACCCTGACACCCAGGAATACATCTTCGTCGGCGGCGGCGCCGGTATGGCACCTCTCCGCAGCCACATCATGCACCTTTTCAAGACACTCAAGACCCAAAAGCCCGTGCGCTTCTTCTACGGAGCACGCGCCCTTGTGGAAGCCTTCTATCTCGAGGACTTCGCAGAAATCGAGAAGGAATTCCCGAACTTCCACTTCACCCTGGCCCTGGACCGTCCCGATCCCGCAGCAGATGCAGCCGGAGTAAAGTACACTCCCGGCTTCGTCCACAACGTGATGTACGAGACATACCTCAAGAACCACGAGGCTCCAGAGGATATCAAGTACTTCATGTGCGGCCCGCCCATGATGGTCAAGTGCGTGAACGAGCTTCTTGACTCCCTTGGAGTTTCTCCCGAAAGCATCCTCTACGACAACTTCGGAGGTTAAGGAAGTATTACAAGCATAGCAAGAGTATCTCTTACGAGCGGCTCCCCGGCAGAAAAATAAAGCACGGCGGAGCCGCTTTTCAGTGGATGAATTGTAACCCCGCAGCCGTCCGGGTCCAATGTGTAGTCGAATATATCGGCAACCCTCTCATCCTCTTCATAGGCCAGGGCTTCAATGCAGACCTCCGTTCCCCGAGGAAGTACTTCACACCAGATATGATAGTCTTCATCTACGCTGCACTCGTTATATGCGGCAGGATGCAGTTCGAAACGCTTGTGGGCCTCGAGTCCTGACTTGTCTATCCTCCAGCCGTCAGAGCCGTCTCCAAGGCCATTTCCGCAGGGTTTGAGGGTTATCGGATAAGAAGAATTGCGCTCCACCTGCCCGAGTTGTATCCTATATATGAGATACTTCCCCGCCATGGAATGCCAGCTTTCGGAATGATACGATATTTTGGCTTCCAGATATGAATCAGCCGCCAGGTTCTCCATCATATAAAGGCTCACGCACTCCCCTCTTTCAAGCGGATATGCAGCACTTCCTGACTTGATAAATCCTTCCGGAAAATAATCCTGGTCGGGAAGCGGCCCGAACAACCCGGAAGATGAGGGACAGTTTTCTATCCGAAGTTCATTCACGACAAAACTCACATCCGTATCAAGCATGCTCTTGTCAAGGCCGATGTCTATCCTGCCCATCAGCCGCTCCAGCAGTATGGTTTCAGACTCTTTGTCCACCTTAACTTCCCTGACTGCTGCCATGGGTATCCCATGGGAATACTCATCAGGATATGCAAGGTAAAACCTGTATGACTGAGCTTCATCCATCGTCATTTCAGGCAATTCATAGCCAAGGTTCGCAGCGACAAACACCGTGTAGGTCTCTCCTTTCAGAAGTCTTGCCGGATAAGATGCCGTGAACGACCGCTCCGGAACATAAGCTCTTTCCTCCAAAATCCCGAAAGAATTGTATATCAGGATATTGTAGTTTGTAATAAGCACCGGGTCCGGGTCGGCAGACTTTAAAAAAAACGTTGATGCATTAAAAAAAACAGTCTGCAGATCCGGCTCACCGGTGCAAGAAAAACAAAACAAAACACAAAAAGTGCTAAAATACTTCAGTATGAGGCTCTTTTTCATTCCAGGGGACGGTTGAGTATTCGGTAATGATTTGCCCGGTCTCTGCGGGAAGGTCAGGATCCGAGGTCCCGATCCGGAGCAGCGTTATATCCATGTCATAAGCCATCCCGGGCGTCATCCTGATTAGGTTTATAGGGTAATAACAATGAACAGCCCCAATATCCCCTTCGACTACCAGCCTTGTGAAAGGACTCCCCGGAGTTTCATCATCTACCGGATTAGGATAACAGTAGAGCGAAACTTCCGGGTATATCCTTTCCTGCCCCACTGTGCCGATTCCATCCTGACAAAGAAGTGGATTGTCAGACCCAAGACATCCATAATTCTCCCAGGAAACGGGTCTTCCCTCTGCTCCATCTGCGGGAGCATATTCAGAGACAGCATTAACCAACCAGAGTTTGACATTCTCGATGCTCTTTCCGTAATATGGACGCTCCCGGAAATTACAGCAGAGGGATTTGACCCTAATACAGCACAGTGCCGGCTTGAGTTGGAGAGTGACGGTCCTTGCCCTGCCTTCCTCCAGATATGCGCTTCCAAACAGAAGTGGATTTACAGGACGCTCGCTGGCTAACGAGAAAATATCGGAAGAAAGGTCCCCAAGAGCCCTCACGTAACTCCTATCATATATATCCCCTCCCCTTGCCGATATTGCCACTGCCAGTTTCTTCCCGGCTCCGGACAATCCGTACACGGGTGAAATTTCCGGCGTTATGCGCTGGTATGAATCCAGGAGGAAAGGTTGCGAAGCATCGAAAAAGAAAAGGTCAAGGAGCCCTCCTGCCGATGCCTTGGTCATCACTATTACTTCGCGGCCGGCACTTTCCGGATCAACGGCCACGCAGGAAGAAAGCAAGGCCGGAAACTGCATGAATACAGCAAAAGCCACAGACCTGCGGCTGACGATTTGTCCAAAGAAATTGATGGTAGCGTGTAGAAACATCCGGCCTTGTGTTCTTCCTTTTTTCATGGCTTACGTTGGGTTTAGTCCCAGTGCAAAACTATGACAAGAAGGCCGGATAACGATGAATCGTAAGGAAAAAAGTGCGGTTTCACAACTTTTTCCCTTTTACAGACTGTTTTGCTATGCTTTTTTACTGAATTTTTTCAGTTTCCGAATCCCTGTTTCCGAGATTTTTCAGGCATATTTTCAGGGAATCCGTCCAGTACGGGAGAGAAACTCCATAGGTACTCTTGAACAGAGACTTGTCCAGAACAGAATAGGAGGGGCGCACAACTTTGGAAGGGAATTCCGAACTGTGGCAAGGACGTACGTCACAGGCAGCATTACCGGAATACTCTGCTATGGCCTTGGCGAAATCGTACCAGGAACATACGCCTTCGTTCGAGAAATTGTACAGCCCGGGAACAGGAGAATCAAGTACTCGGAAGATGGCATCGGCAAGATCTCCAGCATAAGTAGGGGTGCCCACCTGGTCAAATACCACTTGCAGGGAAGGCTTTTCCGATGTCAGGCGAAGCATTGTCTTGACGAAATTCTTTCCGAATTCGCTATATAGCCAGGCTGTCCTCAGAATGACGTACCTTACTCCCGAAGATTTGAGAATCTTCTCGGCATCTGCCTTTGAGGAACCATAAACGCCAAGAGGAGAGAGCGGGGCGTCTTCCCCTATCGGCACGTTGTGGGAATCGTTCCCAAAGACATAGTCCGATGAGATCTGGACCATGAGCCCGCCTGTTTCCTTCATTATATCGGCAAGGATGGCGACCGCTTCGGCATTGAGGGTGTTGCAAAGAGCGGCATTGTCTTCTGCTCCTTCCACATTTGTGTATGCCGCACAGTTGACGATGGCCTGGATCCCCTCTGACACCACCACTGAACGGATTTCTTCCTTGGAAGTAATGTCCAGATGAAGGCAGTCACCGGTTATGTCGCTAAGGATAAGCTCATGCGAAGGATGCTCCGACGCCCTCACCGAAAGTGAGCGCCCAAGCTGTCCCATGGCTCCTGTTACAAGTACTTTCACTGTGCGTAATAATCTATGTTGTAGTCAAACAGTTCGGGGGCATCGGCAAGGAGAGGGTTGTGCCTGTCCTTTTCGGAGAGGAGGATATCGGCCTCAGGAAGTTTCCAGTCTATTCCCAACGAGGGATCATTCCAGAGGATGGCTCCTTCACATCCCGGGGCGTAATAATTATCGCATTTATACTGGAAAACGGTCTGGGCCGACAATACAGAGAAGCCGTGCGCGAACCCTCTTGGGATAAACAGCTGCCGATGGTTCTCTCCTGACAGTTCCACGGCAACATGCTTCCCGAAGGTAGGAGAACCGCGGCGGATATCCACCGCCACATCAAGCACCCTGCCGCTGACCACCCTCACAAGCTTGCTCTGCGAGTATTTCCCCTTCTGGAAATGAAGTCCGCGAAGAACTCCATAGCTGCTCATGCTCTCATTGTCCTGTACAAAATGCACAGGGTGAACCAACGAGCCGAAGTCGCTCTCCCTCCAGCTCTCCAGAAAGTATCCCCTGGCATCGCCAAACACTGACGGCTCAATTACAAGTACGCCGGGGATTTCTGTCTCCGTTATGCTAATCATATTCTAAAAATCAATGCCAAGAGGTCCGTTCTTTTCATATTCATCGGCCATTTTCAGAAGATACTGGCCGTACTGGTTCTTTGCCATGGGGAGCGCCACCTCACGAAGCCTTACAGGTGTAATCCAGCCCTTCTGCAGGCCGATTCCCTCAAGACACGCAATCTTGAGTCCCTGACGTTTTTCAATGGTCTCGATGTAGATAGAGGCCTCTGACAGGGAATCATGCGTTCCGGTATCGAGCCATGCAAAGCCACGGCCAAGCGTCTGGACCTTAAGCTGCCCCGCCTTGAGGAATTCCTGGTTCACGGTTGTGATTTCGAGTTCCCCACGGGCAGAAGGCTTGATATGGGCAGCAACATCCACCACTTTATTTGGATAGAAATAAAGCCCCACTACCGCATAATTGCTCTTGGGCTTTGCGGGCTTCTCCTCTATTGAAAGGCAGTTTCCCTCCTTGTCAAATTCTGCCACGCCATAACGCTCGGGATCCGATACCCAGTATCCGAAAACGGTGGCTTTGGACTCTTCTTCCGCAGTGCGCACGGCTTCACTTAGAAGCGAGCCGAAGCCCGCCCCATGGAAGATATTGTCTCCCAGGACCAGACAGGCAGCATCGTCACCGATGAAATCCTTGCCGATGATGAATGCCTGGGCAAGGCCGTCAGGTGAAGGCTGTTCTGCATAAGAGAGGTTGATGCCAAAGTCTGACCCGTCTCCAAGAAGACGCCTGAAGCCAGGCAGATCCTGAGGCGTAGAAATGATAAGTATATCCCTTATTCCAGCAAGCATGAGGACGCTCACGGGATAATAAACCATGGGCTTGTCATAAATAGGGAGAAGCTGTTTGGATACGCCTTTTGTAATTGGATAAAGCCGGGTACCCGAGCCACCGGCAAGTACAATTCCTTTCATAACAGTATTATTTACAAATATAGCAATTAATCCACAATATTTGTTATATTTGTAATAGTTTGTCACTTGCGATAGTCATACCGGCCTATAAAACCTCTTTCCTTGAGAAGACGCTTCAAAGCATAATGGAGCAATCCTGCAGGGAGTTTACCCTTTACATCTGTGACGACGCTTCCCCTGAGGACATTATCGGCACCGTCAAGCCCTTTATGGAGAAGTTGGACCTTAAGTATAAGCGATTTGATGAAAATGCAGGGGCAAAAGACCTTGTATTCCAATGGGAAAGGAGCATTTCCATTTGCAGGGAAGACTACATCTGGCTTTTTTCTGACGATGACATCATGCCTTCAGATGCAGTGGAGCGCTTTTACATGGCACTCTCCCAAAACCCGGGGGCACGGTTTTTCCGCTTCCCTCTTGCCTGGACTGCCGATGACGGCTCACCCTCAAGAGAGTATCCTCCACTTCCCCAAGGAGTATCATCCCCGAAGGAACTTCTATCCGACATCAACTCCATGAAAAGGCAGGGGGCGGCTATAGAGTATATTTTCTCAAGAAAGCTGTTTTCATCCATCAAGATGGTTCACTTCCCCCTCGCATGGTGCTCGGACACGGCAACTTTCTATAACTACGCAAAGCATTCATCAGGCGTTGTAAACATACCCGGAGCCCCCGTTCTCTGGAGGGCGGAAAGCGGCGCCAACATCTCCTCGAATCCTGCCCTTTCGGAGATCAAAATGGATGCCTTGATTCTCTTTGTCGCCTGGCTGAAAGACAACTACGAGGGTCCTTTTGACAAGCGATTCTCTACAGACCTGAGGACACTTCTTAAAACCAACCTCCGTTACAGTTTCAACGGAAACTACTCCGTCAAAAAACTTTGGGCCCTGTGCAAGGAATACTTTGCAATTGACAGATACAGGGCGGTAAAGCTTTTTGTCAAATCTCTGATTAAAAGACAAGCAAGATGAAAATTCTCCTTCTGCTCCCATATCTCCCATACCCTCTTGATTCCGGCGGGAACCAAGGAGTATTCAACATGCTGGACGCCATGCAGAAAGAGCATAGCATAACCGCCGTCTTAAGTGGAAATGAAACACCTGATATTCAAAAGCTCATGGAGCTTCTGCCCTCTGTAGAATTCATACTTTGTCCTCATCACTCCAGTAATGACGAGGCCCCTTACGATGACTTCGGCATCAAGTCAAGGAAGTTTTCCTTTGTAAGGTACATGGCTAATTCTTTCAGGAGAAAGTATTGGAGAGAGTATTACAGGCACAGGGAAGACGACCCCTTTTCGGGGGCTTTTTCCAGAAGAAACTCCCAGATGGCAATTACTGACAGACAGTATAACCCTGACGAGTCATTCGGCATCTTCATAGCAGAACTTTGCAAGGAGAGACATTTTGACGCTATCCAGGCAGAATTTGCAGCTTATCTTCCAGTTATATATTACCTTCCGAAAGATGTGGTGAAGATATTCGTTCATCACGAAATCCTTTTTGTAAGGCTGGAAAACGAGATATCCCTTTTCACCGACAAGGATCCAAGGGACTTTGCCGAACTTGAGAAATACCGGGACTGGGAGCTGTCCATGCTCAGAAGATACAATCATGTCATTGCCCTCACAGAAAATGACAGAAAACTCCTGACTCCCCTGCTTCCGGGGGTTACGGTTCATTCTTCCCCGGCAGTAATAAAGCAGCGCGAACCCCTGCCTTTTGTGCCTTCCGGAAAGGCTCTTGTGTTCCTTGGCGCCTTTTCACACTATCCCAATACTGATGGCCTCATATGGTTCACAAAGAGCGTTTTGCCCCTGATCCGAAAAAGAATACCGGATGTAAAAGTCCATGTCATAGGGACCTGGGACTATCACCTTCAAGAGCAGCTTAAAAAAAGTGCGCCGGAACTTCTCTTCCTTGGCAGGGTAAATGAAGTGCAGCCTGTCCTTAGCGGGAAAATCTCCATAATCCCCATCAGGATAGGAAGCGGGATGAGGATGAAAATGCTTGATGCCGTAAGCGCCAACTCTCCTGTCGTTACAACTTCCAAGGGCATAGAGGGACAAGCTTTTATCCATGAAAAAGATTGCCTCATAGCCGATTCTCCAGAGGAATTCGCCTCATGCACAGTACGGCTCATTGAAGATGAGGAACTCCAGAGAAGATTATGCTCTTCTGCAGCGGAAACCCTCTCTAGCCTCTATTCCCCGGACGAGATGATTCATAGGAGACTTTCCATTTACCGTGAGATAGAGAAAACTCTTCCGGATTCTTAAAACCAGGAATGAGGGAGAACCACACTTTCATCTGCCTTTCTGCCTCTTCCCTGTTGTAACCGGTCCCGGCTGGATGTTCAACCGGAATGCGGCTGTCGACAAGGATAAGCAGGTCTTCCTTAAGGCAGTAGTAACTAAGGGCGACATCAAGTCCCCAGCCAAGCCTGTTTACTGAAGTATCCACTGGACAGATTTTCCCAAGGACATCTGTCCTTACCATATGGAACCAGCCTTCCTGGAAGCGGCGCCTTCTAAGTTTATACGGCCTCTTCCTCATAGAGTGCCAGTGTGCGGTTCCTTTCAGGGAATTTGCCGGCTGGTATAACCCGACATTGACCGCCTTGGACATCTTGGAGATACTCCGTGCAAGACGGGGTATGTCCTTTTCTGAAATACGAAGATCAGATGTAAGGACCACAACCCACTTGTAGCCGCCTTCCACAGCCCTGGCATAAGCCTCGTTCATGAGCCCGGAGTAATACACATTGTCAAGATTCACTGCCGATGGATGCACGCAGGGCGGCTCACTGCCACTGTCCAGAATAACGGTCTTGAACCATGGCGAGAAGCTCTCACTCCAAAAAATGGAATTGTCGTTGCAGTTATGATTGAAAATGCAGAAAAGAACATCCGTCGGCTGCTCCGGGATATTCCTGAACCACCGCTGAATAATGAAAAAGCGAATCCTGTCCTTCAGCCTTGAGGAACCCGGAGAACTCATTCCTTTGATTATCGGAACAATTGACGGATAATCCTTGATAATGGTCCTGTCATACTTGAAGGCCGTAAGTCCTATCCGGTAATAAAGGTACGGCAGGGAATCGGCAAAAGGGACGGATTCCCGTCCTTCCCAGAATCTGAACAGTTCCAGAAAATTACGTGCCGATGCGCTGTCCCTTGCCGCCTTCCCCTGACTGGAAATGGTCCCACCGGAACTTCTTCTGTAGTGATAAAGCGGCCTTGCCACTTTGGCGACAGACTTTGCTTTGGGAAGGACCTGACACATAAGAACCATGTCTTCATGCATGCCGATGGTGGGATAAAACAGATTCTCAGACAGAAGCGAGCGCCTTATAAGCTTGTTCCAGACGTAGCCCCATGCCTTGTAGCAGAGCATATCAGAAGAATATTCCTTCCCGCAAGAGTAGTCCTTGTCTCCTTTTATGGTAGAAGTGCCGTCTGGCTTGTCACTGAAAAAATCGCAGTAAACAAGATCGGCCCCGGTCTTGATGGCTTTTTCCACAAGGGCCTCTACCATGTCTTTTTCCACGAAGTCATCTGAATCTACGTTAAGGACATACTCTCCGCTGGATGCCCTCAGACCTGTAAGACGGGCCTGCGGGAGGCCCCCGTTCTCTTTCTTGATTATCTTTACGTCCCTTTCAGGATACTTCTTGATGACACTGTCAAGAACATCTGCAGAGCCGTCTTTTGAGCCGTCGTCAACAAAAATGAACTCTATATTCGAGTAAGTCTGTTCAAGAAGAGACTGAGCACATTGCCAAATGTACTTTTCTACTCCGTAGAAGGGAGCTATTACCGATACTTTAACCATAGTTTTAGTATTATTTGCTGCAGAACCAGTACGCGGCGACCAAACATAACGGGTAGTGCAAGCGCATCTTCCTTTAGGAAGGGATAGTCAGTAAATATGCTTCTATCAAGCGAATACGCAACCCATGCCGCTCTAAGAAGAAGCTCGTTCCTTACAAGAGAGGACGCCTTTGAGCCATTGGAGAGAAAATCAAGATAATTACGTGCCATGAAGGAGCGCCTGACGGCCTTTGAAACCCGCGTTGCAGAGCCTGAGACATCTCTCCTGTAATGGACAAGAGGCTTTTTCAAATGCGCAAAAGATGCCGCATTATATACAAGTTGGGTAGAAACGACAACATCTTCATGCATATTGTACTTTGGGAAGAATACGCCTTCAAATAGGCTTCTTCGGGCACACTTTGACCAAAGATACCCGTAGGCGCCATCATTGTAAAAACGCCTCATCCATAGCTCTTTATGCTTAATGGAATAGTCTCTTTCCACATCAAGTTTTCTTTTATTCCCGCGCTCTTTCCAGAAGTCGTAGTAAATTAGGTCTGCACCGCTTTCCTGTGCCTTGGAAACTATGGACTCTACCGCATCGGCCTCAATATAGTCGTCAGAATCAAGGAAAATGATGTAGTCTCCGTGGGAGGCTTTGACTCCTGCAAGGCGGGATAGGGACTGACCTTCGTTTTCCTTGTCAATAACTATTACTTCACGGGAAGGATATTTCTCAAGGACACGTCCCAGTATTTCCATAGAGCCGTCAGGAGTTCCGTCATTTACAAATATGAACTCAGTATAGGGATAAGTCTGCTGCATCAGAGACTCTGCACAGCGCTCTATGTAAAGCTCCACGCAGTAAACCGGTACTATGACGGATACTTTTATCATACTATGCCGCTGAAACGCTCTGGGATACGTACCACTATCTTAAGTCCAAGCATGCCGGGCTTATTCCACGCATAAGGAGGACGCGCCATGGTCTCTACGACCCTGGCGATTTTCGTCCATTTTTCAAAGTTTCTTGCTTTTTTCCGGGTTACAAGGCGTATTGTCCTGGAACGTTTTTTCATATGCTTCTCCCATCCCAGAGCCAAACGGTCGGGATCTTTGAAACGTTCCTCTATGCGCCGCATGTCAAAGTAGCCACAGTGGAAAAGATACAAATCCTTAGCTATATGAAAATTACGGCCTTTTACCCTGTGAAAGCCGCTTCCCCACTCCAAAGGAGAGGAAATAATGGAAGCCTTGGTATATCGTGTTCCAATCTGAGCATAATGACGCTGTGCAAGGAAGGGAACATCCATGGAAATATCCTTCTCCTCCCCAAGTTTCTGCCCCAAGTCAAGCCCAAGTGGGGACATGCTGCCGCATACAGGCGTTTCTTCAAGGAAGGAGCTGAGCGAAGGCCACCTTGCGGGATCTGCCACAATATATTCATCAGCATCAGTGCCAATCACAAGGTCATAACCAAGGTCAAATAGGCTGCGGGCTTTGGATGACATTACGGCAACCCTTGCCTTGTCGTTGGAAACCAAATCCTTACCAAGCTTTTCAAGTTTCAGGACATTACAGCCATTGCAAAACGGAGCCACCTCCTGGTCAAGGCCGTCAAAGAAGATGAAAAGGTTTTCCCTTCCCACTTCACGCCCGTAGTATTCCACCCACTTTTTCAGGTAGAAGTCATCGTTACGGACCATTGTTATGGCAGCAATCTTTTTCATAAGTATTTAGCTGTAAAGGTTTTTCCTTGCTTTTTAAGGTCTTCGGGAGTGCCGGCAAAGACTACTTCGCCGCCGCGGTCTCCTGCATCGGGGCCAAGGTCGATAATCCAGTCGGCGTTGCGTATCACATCCAGGTTGTGCTCTACTACGACTACGGTATGACCGCTGCGGATGAGTGCGTCAAAAGCCTTCAGAAGTTTCTCCACGTCGTAGAAATGAAGGCCGGTGGTGGGCTCGTCAAAGATGAAGAGTATCTTCTCCCTCTTTGAGGCGTTGCCGCTCATGGAGAGGAAACTTGCCAGCTTGATTCTCTGGCTCTCTCCACCGGAAAGCGTACTGGAGCTCTGTCCAAGCTTGATATACCCAAGCCCCACATCGACAAGAGGGCCCAGTTTGCGGGCAATCTCCTGCGCCTGCGGTTCACTTTGGGTGCCGAAGAACCCGATGGCCTCATCAACACTCATGTTCAGGATATCGTCAACATTCTTTCCCTTGTAGCGCACTTCCAGTATTTCAGGCTTGAAGCGCTTTCCGCCGCAGGAGTCGCAGACCATGGTAACATCGGCCATGAACTGCATCCCTATCTTCACAACGCCGTCACCCTGGCATTCCGGGCAGCGGCCGCCCTCCTGGTTGAAGGAAAAATATTGAGGCGTGAATCCGTTGATCTTTGCGTACTGCTGCTCCGAGAGAAGCTTTCTTATATCGTCATAGACCTTCAGGTAGGTGACGGCATTGGAACGGGTGCTCTTGCCGATGGGATTCTGGTCCACGTACTCGACCCTTGTAACGCGGGAAAGGTCTCCCTCCAGGCCCTTGAACGTACCAGGCAGGTCTCCTGTCTCATTCAGGCGCCTGTGAAGGGCCGGGTAAAGTATATCCCCCACCAGGGAGGATTTGCCGCTTCCGGAAACGCCGCTTACCACGGTAAGTGCATTAAGCGGGAAGCGTACATCTATGTCCTTGAGGTTGTTCTGCATAGCCCCTTTGACAGTGATGGAATACTGCCAGGGATTCTTCTCCCGCCTGTATTGCCGCCTTACACCTGTCAGGTACTGCAGGGTGATGGATTTCTCCACCTCCTTTGCCGATGCCTTCTCTGCGACGCCCTGGAACACCACCTCTCCCCCGTCGATTCCGGCATAGGGGCCAAGGTCGATGAGACAGTCGGCCGCCTTTATGATTTCGCTGTCATGCTCTACCACGACAACCGTATTGCCGATGTCCCTCAGGCGCCTCAGAACCTCTATGAGCCGGTCTGTATCCCTTGGATGCAGGCCGATGGAAGGTTCGTCCAGGATGTACATGGAACCCACCAGCGAACTGCCGAGGGCCGTTACCAGATTCACCCTCTGGCTCTCACCGCCGGAGAGCGTATTCATTGTTCTGGACAGCGTGAGGTAACCAAGTCCCACATCCTCGATGCAGCGCAGTCTGTAGATAATTTCATCTATTGCCTTCCCTGCAATTTCCCTCTCATTCTTTGAGAGCGAAGTCCCCTCTGTCATTCCTAGCGAAGTCGAGGAATCTCCTACCAGCCTCTCGAAGAACTTCAGCAGCTCCTCTACCGTCATTGACAGCAGCTCGTGTATGGTTTTTCCGCCCACACGCACGTACAGGGCCTCTTTACGCAGGCGGCTGCCGCCGCAGGAATGGCAGGTTGTCCGGCCGCTGTAGCGGCTTAGCATGTACTTGTACTGTATCTTGTAGCGGTTGCTTTCCACCCATTCGAAGAACTCATTGATGCCGCAGATAGTGGTTTCGTCGGGGAAATTGCTGCGGGACTCCCAGAGGATACGTTTCTGCTCATCAGTAAGCTTGCAGTACGGTTCAAAAATAGGGATGCCGTATTTTTCGGAGTTCCTGATTACAAGGTCTTTGAACCAGCTCATCTTCTCTCCTCTCCAGCATGCAATGGCACCGTCATAGATGCTCTTTGTCTTGTCAGGAACAACAAGGTCCTCGCTGATTCCCACTATCTTTCCAAGACCTCCGCAGACCGGGCAGGCGCCAAGCGGACTGTTAAAGCTGAAAAGATACTCGTCCGGCTGCCTGAACGCAATCCCATCCTTCTCGAACCGTGAGCAGAAATGCTTCATCGCCCCTTTTGTCATTCCGAGATCTCCTACCTCATAAACATACATATCCCCTGCCCCTTTGCTGAATGCATCAGTCACGGATGCTCTTAGGCGCATGAGAAGGTCATCGTCCGGCTGCTTAGGAACCTTGAGTCGATCGATGAGAAGGAGAAGCCCTTCCGGATATTTCCCGTCCATCTGGAGGATTTCCTCAATGGTGTAGATGGTCCCATCGGCAAAGAGGCGGCTGTAGCCTTTTTCCTTGAGTGAAAGGAGGTATTCGACCTTGTCGCTACGGGCATCCCAGGAAATATCGGCAAGGATGTAAACAGCGTGCGGAATGCCGTCCGTGAGGGATTTCACCACGTCCTGGACGGTGTCGGCATGAACTTCCTCGCCGCTCACGGGGGAATATGTTCTGCCGATGCGAGCAAAGAGAAGGCGCAGGAAATCATATATTTCCGTGGTGGTGGCGACGGTTGAACGCGGGTTCCTGACGTTGACTTTCTGCTCTATGGCGATTGCCGGAGGAATGCCGTCGATTACCTCGACGTCCGGCTTTACCATCCTCCCCAGGAACTGTCTGGCGTATGAGGAGAGGCTTTCGGCAAAGCGGCGCTGACCCTCGGCAAAAAGGGTATCGAATACAAGTGAGGATTTGCCGCTCCCGGATATGCCGGTCACAACAACCAGTTTATTACGGGGAATCTCCACCGTAATGTTCTTGAGGTTGTTTACCTTCGCTTTCCTTATTATGATATTTCCTTCCGAGGGCATCTCTTCACGTATTAAATCTTTCAAATATACAAAAAAAGAGTGACTCACACAAAGTGAATCACTCTATTGTTTCTATGTACTTGTATTAGAAAGCGTAGCCAACGCCAAGCTTAAGCTGGAAGCGGCTTGCAACGGTGTTCTTTGCTGTAGTGTAGTTCAGGAGGGACTGGTCTACGCCAAGAACAACGCGGATACCTGCAACCTGTGCGCCGATACCACCACCGATGAGGAGGTTGAAGCGGTTTGCATTGGGGGTGTCGCCAGCGAAGTTGTTTGTAGTGGTGCTGCTGGAGCTGTTGCCGTCGGGAGTGTAGACATTCTTGTTCACGAGACCGAACTGGAAGACAGGGCCGGCATAAGCAAATACGTTGGTGTCACCGGAAAGATCAAAGCCGAAGGTGGCGTTGACAGGGATATTGATGCTGATGTCAGTAGCCTTGTTGGTGCCTGCTCCAAGACCGAGCAGACCATCATAATGCTTGCTGCCGAAGAGGAAGTTTGCATATACACCGGCGTTTACGCCAAGGCCGCTGACTGCGGGGATGGGCATGTCATACTGGCCACCCACATAGAAGCCGTTGAGAGGGGTCTTAGTGATAGTCTTGTTGTTGTCGGTAGAGTAAACGGAAGTGTTGTTAGCGTTGATGTAACCAAGACCGGCGCTCAGCTGTGCATTTGCATTGAATGCAACGAGCATCATGGATGCTGCAAGAAGGGATGCGAAAATCTTTTTCATAGTATTTATTAAGTTGTAAAAAGTTTACTTTTCAGCCCGTAAAAATACAAAACTCTGCTTTGAAATGCAAATAATCTACAAATTATGCATTTGTACCGGGGAAGAATACTCTTCTATCAGTTTGATTTCTTCGTCAGTAAAAGAAACGTTTTCAACAGCTTTGAGATTATCTGCAATCTGAGCCACGGAACTTGCTCCGATGATGACGGAAACAACCCTCTTGTCGTGAATAAGCCAGCTCAGGGCCATTTCGGCAAGGGTCTGGCCCCTTTCGCCGGCAAGGGTGTTCAGGCTGGTGATGGCTTTCATCATTTCCGGGGTGAGCATCTCGGGCTTCAGGAATCTGGCCTTGGCCATGCGGGAATCGGCAGGAATGCCATTGAGGTATCGGTTTGTAAGAAGACCCTGCTGGAGCGGAGAGAAGGAGATGAAGCCCGTGCCCTTTTCCTCACAGAGGTCGATGAGGCCGGTGCTCCGGGGAGTGCGGTCGATGATGTTGTAGCGGTCCTGATAGAGGAGGCATGGAACATCTCTGGCTGCAAGGTAGTCAAAGGCTTCGCGGGCCTTATCGGCAGGATACCTGGAGAGACCCACATAGAGGGCTTTCCCCTGCTTCACGATATCCACAAGGGCCTGCATGGTTTCCTCTATCGGGGTATTGGGGTCGTATCTGTGGGAGTAGAAAACGTCCACGTAGTCCAGTTTCATGCGCCTGAGGCTCTGGTCAAGGCTCGCCATCAGATACTTGCGGGAACCGAAGTTGCCGTAAGGGCCGGGCCACATGTCCCAGCCGGCCTTGGTGCTTATAAGGAGCTCATCCCTGTAGGGCCGGAAGGAACTCTCCATGAGCCTGCCGAAGTTTTCCTCTGCCGTGCCGTATTCCGGTCCGTAATTGTTTGCAAGGTCAAAGTGGCAGATGCCGTTGTCAAAGGCATAATGGGCCATGGCCCTGACGTTTTCCATTGTACTGTGGGAGCCGAAGTTGTGCCAGAGTCCAAGGGCCACGACCGGAATCTGCACGCCTGAACGGCCGCAGCGGCGGTAAAGCATGGAATTATATCGGCCATCATTTGCTGAATAAACTGGAGCAATCATAGTTCATGTGTTTATATCGGCAAATATAGCAAAAAACTCATTGTTGGTAAGGGAATTATTTGCATCTTTGCGGGCAATTTTTGAAATCCTTTGACAATGCAGGGAATTTGGACTGTTCTGATGCTGGTTCTTTCCAACATCTTCATGACTTTCGCCTGGTACGGACACCTGAAACTAAGCGAGATGAAAATCTCGGACGGGTGGCCTCTTATCGTCGTTATCCTCTTCTCATGGGGCATCGCATTCTTCGAGTACTGCCTCACCGTTCCGGCCAACAGGATAGGTTTCTCAAGTAACGGCGGTCCATTCAACCTGCTGCAACTGAAGGTGATTCAGGAAGTCATTTCCCTCACCGTCTTCACCATCATAGTAATGTTCGTCTTCAAGGGCCAGACTATCCAGTGGAATCATATCGCAGCATTCGCCTGCCTGGTACTTGCCGTATTCTTCGTTTTCCTCAAATAGATTCTTCACTTTAGGTTTTTTTCGTATATTTGGAAAAACTATTTCCGGATATGAAGAAAACCATTTGCTTTGCAGCAGCTCTGATGCTGATGATTCCGGCGCTGGCTCAGAAACCGGCCGGCGACCCCAAGGGTGGCATATCGGCCAGCCTCCTGAGTGAAATCAGTTCCGCCTATGAAGGATCGGCAAGCGACAAGGCCCTCCGCAATGCGCTGAATACCACACCTATCAATGTGTTGGCGGCATCGGCAGAAAAAACTGCCATGATAGACACCCACTTCAGCGACGAAGTGAACACCAAGGGGCGCACGAATCAGCTTTCGTCGGGCCGCTGCTGGCTTTTCACCGGCCTCAACGTTCTGCGGGCGCGCATGATCGAAAAACACGACCTTGGCGCCTTCACCTTCTCCCAGAACTACCTTTTCTTCTATGACCAGCTGGAGAAGGCAAACCTGTTCCTCCAGGCAATCATCGACACAAGAAGCCTGCCGATGGATGACCGCAAGGTAGACTGGCTGTTCTCCAATCCCATCGGCGACGGAGGCCAGTTTACGGGCGTTTCCAACCTCATAATGAAATATGGAGTGGTGCCTTCAGATGCAATGCCTGAGACATATTCGGCAAACAACACCTCGCAGATGAGTTCCCAGATAAAGAACAAACTCCGCGAGGACGGTCTTGCCCTGCGTGCAGGAAAACCCAAGGAACTTCAGGCAATGAAGGTTTCCATGCTCAAGGAAATCTACAGGATGCTTGCCCTCTGCCTTGGCGTTCCTCCCACGGAGTTCACCTGGGACCGCTACAACTCAAAAGGCGAATTCGTGAGCTCGAAGACCTATACTCCCAAGGGATTCTATGAGGAATTCATCGGCCAGGACCTTGAAAACAACTACGTCATGGTCATGAACAACCCCGCCGTCGATTATAACAAGGTGTACGAAATCGAGTACGACAGGCACGTTTACGACGGCCAGAACTGGGCCTACATCAACCTCCCCATCGAGACAATCAAGGAAATGGCAATTGCCTCCATCAAGGACAACACTGCCCTCTACTTCTCCTGCGACGTAGGCAAATTCCTGGACAGGAAGCGTGGCATTGCCGATATTGGCAACTTCGACTACGAATCCCTCATGGGTGTAACTTTCGGCATGGACAAGAAGCAGCGCATCCAGACGCACGCCAGCGGCTCCACACATGCCATGACGCTCATAGCCGTAGACATCAAGGACGGCCAGCCCCGGAAATGGATGGTAGAAAACAGCTGGGGTGCCGACAGCGGCTACAAAGGTAACATCATCATGACCGACGAGTGGTTCAACGAATACATGTTCCGCCTCGTCGTCGAAAAGAAGTACGTCCCTGCCGATGTCCTCTCCCTCCTCCAGCAGAAACCCATCATGCTCCCCTCCTGGGACCCAATGTTCTCCATGGAAGAAGATTGAGACCTTTTTAACCGAGGGAATGCAAAAAAAGTTTGCAAAGTCCAAAAAAGTCCTTATCTTTGCAATCCCAAAACGATGGTGCTGTAGCTCAGATGGTAGAGCAATGGACTGAAAATCCATGTGTCGGCAGTTCGATTCTTCCCAGCACCACTTGTAACCCGCTGATTTTCGGCGGGTTTTTCTTTTTGATCCCACTCCCTTTGGGGAAACATTTGCCGGCTATTGATACATTCAAACCACCGTTTCGGGTCTGTAATGGCGGCGAAGTGGTGGTTTGGCACTGTTTAAACCCCGCCAAACCACCGTTTCCCGTCCTCTAGGGCTTCCCTGGCCAGGCGCGTAAGCTCATCCATATCTATCGGCTCCAAAACGATTATCTCAGGGGTAAGGTCCAACAGGAACTGCATATATGTGGGCAGCCTGAGCAGATCGCCGTCGCGACCAACGTTATAGTCTCCGAACTTAATGAAATGCTTGACACCATATTTCTCCGGATGCTTCCTCACGGTGGAAATACTCTTGGCTTGCGCGTTCTTTGCCTTTACCTCCACGGGCACACATTCACCATGATACCGGATCAGGAAATCCAGTTCCAGGCCGGAGTCCTTTTGAAGATAGTACAGACTCTGTCCTTTCTTGATGAGTGTATCGGCCATCAGATTCTCGTAGATGGCGCCCTTGTAGCCGCCTAGATTGCCCAGCAGGATATCCGCCCGCGTGTCGGCACCCAGCATGGCGACCAGAATGCCGATATCCGCTGTGTAGACCTTGAAAATGTTGTCTATCGCATTCCCCTCCAATGGCAGACCGGTGATGTTGGAGTTGTAGCAACGGCGGGCGATATCGGCATCTTCCAGCCACTGCAACGAGTCCTTGTAAAAAGCACCACGGCCGCCCTCCTCCACTTTGGACCACTGGTACTTCTTGTTATCCTTAGCAAGTTGCTTGGGGATGGCGTTGAAACAGGCCCGGATATGAGGTTTATCCTTGTCAGCGGCATACTTCACCATATCGGAGCGGTATTCCTTGAGGATGGAATGCCAGACAGTATTTACGGAATTCATATCGCCAGTTTCCAGCAGGGCGTTAACGGCGGCTGGAAGACCTCCTACGGCTACATAGCGGTAGAGCAATGTCTTCATAGCCACGTGGATGCCTTCAGGTACGGGGGTCTCCTCCTTGAGGCACTTGCGCAGCACATCGATAATTTCTTCACTCAGATTGTTTGCCCAAAGAAATTCCTCAAAGTCCAGGGGGTACATCTCTACAATCTCCTCATAGCCAACGGGAACGGAATTGCTACCCTTTTCTTGTTTGGTAGCTTCTCTTTTGCGTCTTCTCTTTTTCTCCTGTCCGTAACCCTGTACGCCCAGGAGTGACCCGGTGGCGATGATGTCATAGCGGCCGTCTTCTTTGAAGAACTTGAGACTGGTACGGGCCTCAGGACAGTCCTGAATCTCATCGAAGATAATGCAGGTCTCACCAGGGACGAAACGCGCAGTGCGCATTTGGGCTGAGAGGTTGAGGATGATTGTTTCTGCATCTTTGGAGCCGTAAAAAGCGGTTTTCCTCTCTTCCTGTTTTATGAAGTTAATGTAAACGACGTGCTTATAGTTTTCCTTGGCAAACTGCTGAGAGATAAAAGTCTTGCCACACTGACGGATGCCCATTATTACAAGCGGCATGTGGCCGGGCCTTTCTTTCCATTGCCTCAAAGTGTCTGTTATCCTCCTTCTTAACATAGCTTTTCTTTATTTGCTTCGGGAGCAAAGATACCTTTTTTCCAGTGATATTCCAATAATCCGCTGCTTTTTTTCCAGCGACTTTGCATGGAGCTGTTGCTGTTTTTCAAGGGATATCCTGCACTGCTTGTACCGCGCGCGAAAAGTAGACACGGAAAATAATTTTTAGAGGTTATTATTTTTCAAAGTAGACACCGGCAGTATTTTTGCCGCGTATCTTTTTACAAAAGTAGACATTTTTCAACTTTTTTCAGGGATTTCTTTTTCAAAAGTCGACACGCTCTCGCAAGTGTCCTTGTTATCAGCATAT
>Ga0208297_1000106_pt1 | contig 219935 bp, 210 predicted proteins | sample LMS_cellobiose_e_FD_187367 | JGI IMG/M metagenome (GOLD analysis project Ga0208297, IMG submission 187367) | Rumen-fistulated moose microbial communities from Alaska, USA - LMS_cellobiose_enrichment (SPAdes) (version 2) | ecosystem: Host-associated > Mammals > Digestive system > Stomach >... | reverse complement strand
TCTTTTTTAAGAGCTTATCTCAGCTTCTTAATTCTCTCGGAGTCTTTATCTCCGGAATATTGACAGAGTATTTCGTTCGTATATTCGTTGTTTAATTTTCAATGTACGCTTGCGTCCGGAGGCTTCCACCCCCCGAGGCGCTCATTTATAATACCAAACACTTTATCTCTTGTCAACATCTTTTTTCGTTTTTTCCCTTATTTTATTTAATATACAAAAACTTCCGGCAAACCAACATCATTTTTCGTCAAAATCCTTTTAAAGCAACCCATCAGGTGCTATAATCTATATGTGAAAATTTGTCTGTGGAGGTAACGGCCGTGGAAAAGACCGGCGTAAAAATCATAGCAAAAAACAAGAAGGCATATCATGACTACTTCATTCTCGACACCCTCGAGACCGGCATCGAGCTTTTCGGCACCGAGGTAAAATCGGTGCGTGCCGGCTCTGTCAACTTAAAGGATGCCTTCTGTTCTGTCACCAAAGGCGAGATGTTCGCCCACGGCATACACATAAGCCCTTATGAAAAAGGAAACATCTTCAATAAAAACCCGCTGCGCGACCGCAAGCTCCTTCTTCACCGCCGCGAGATCGACCATCTTTACGGCAAGGTTAAGCAGGACGGCTGCGCCCTTGTTCCGCTGAGCATTTATCTCAAGGGCTCGCTTGTCAAGGTCGAGCTCGCTCTGTGCAAGGGCAAAAAGAACTACGACAAGCGCGACGCCGCAGCCGAGCGCGACTCAAAGCGTGATATCGACCGCGCAATGAAGTCCCGTTCCCTCGGCGGCCGCGATAGCGATTAACGGGGCAAACGCACGGCCGCAATGCCTCAAAAAATAAAAGGTGGCCTCTCAATGCTTGATATTCTCAAAAAAGAGCCGGTTCTGGCGGCGGTGACCTTTATCGCCGCGGTATCGGCGTTTTTTGTGCCGCCCTCGCTCCAATACCTCGGTTATATAGACTGGCGCACCCTCTGCCTGCTGCTGTCGCTTATGTTCGTCGTAGACGGCTTTGCAGGCTGCGGGCTTTTCGCCGTTATGACCGAAGGGCTGCTCAGACGCGCACACACTCTGCGCGGCATAGTCATCGCCCTGTGGGGGCTGTGTTTTTTATCCTCCATGCTCGTCACCAACGACATTGCGCTTATAACCTTTGTTCCCTTTGCCGCAGCTGCGCTTTCAGCCGCCGGCGAAGACCGCGTAACCGTATCGGTCATCGTCCTGCAGACCGTCGCCGCCAATCTCGGCAGCATGCTGACGCCGCTCGGCAGCCCGCAGAATCTGTATATTTATTCGGCCTCCGGCATGAGTCTGCTGCAATTCCTGTCCGTCATGCTTATCCCGTGGGGCGTGTCCGCGCTGCTTCTTCTGGCGGCCTCAATGCTCTTCGGCAGCGAGCCCCTCACCATCTCGCAGCAGGAGCATGCCCCCGCTCGTGTCAGCGTACGGCCGATGCTCGTCTATCTGCTTCTATTCGGGGTGTGTCTTTTATCCATACTTCGTCTTATTCCGGCATGGGCAAGCCTGCTCGTCGTCGCAGCTGCCGTCTTCTTCATTGACAGAAGGGCCCTGCTTCGGGCAGACTATAAGCTGCTTGCTACATTTTTCATGTTCTTTGTTTTTGTTGGAAATGTGAAGGCCGTACCGCAGCTAAGCGCCCTTCTTTCCTCCGTCATTGAAGGAAACGAATTTGCCCTCGGCGTTGTGCTTTCCCAGATAATCAGCAACGTTCCGGCGACCCTGCTGATGTTTGAATTCACCGATAATGTCAAAGCCCTTCTCTACGGCGTCGATATAGGCGGTCTCGGCACTCTTGTAGCATCCATGGCGAGCCTCATTTCATACAGATACTACGCCGCCCTCCGCGGCTGCGGGACGGGGCGCTATCTTCTCGCCTTTACCGCGGTAAATCTTGCATTCCTCGCAGTGCTCTGCCCCGTCTGTCTGATGCTTCTTTAAGTTTGTGTTACAGCTTCGCCTATTGATTGACTAAACGTGCCCGTCGGTGGTATATTATATTGTGTACAGTATTCGGGGGCGTACCGGATTCGACAGGGATGCTGAGGTCCGGGCAGCGGGTAGTGGGGGCGATACCACTTTAAAAGTCGCAAACTAAATTTAAACGCTAACAGAAATACTGTAGCAGTAGCGGCGTAACGCCGCTGCCGTCCGCCCATTGAGTACCACGGCTTTGGTGTCGGGCGTCGATTTGTGGTGAACGTGACCGGGCAAAGCTTTGAGCGCGGCATGACAAATGAAGCTACCGAAACCGCAAGCCTGTCTGTCGGCGTGCGGCGTGGGGAATTCTAAACGACAGACTGCACCCGGAGAGGCCCGAGCGGAGGTATTTTTGGACACGGGTTCAACTCCCGTCGCCTCCACCAAAAGTTCCTTACTCAAACCCCTGCCTAAAAGGCAGCGATTCGGGTAAGGAATTTTTTATTGCTTTCTGCAATAGTGTCGATTCCCATAATCTAATAAAAATACCGCGTTGCGCGGGGAGACTATACGCGATATACAACGCGAAGGGTCTGTCGACCGGTCATTGATTTCGAACGTCCTACCCCTTATAATAACGTTATATATGACGATGGAGGAATGACGAGTGAAAAATGGTATCAAACCGAATCCCAATACGGTACATCCCATTCCGGGCTATGACAAAGAAATCTATGTGAAGCCGACGATTAAGAATTCAAATATCATCGTTGGAGATTTTACTTATATCGCTGATTCAGAATTTGAAAGCCACGTTACCCATCATTATGAATGGAACGGCGACAAGTTGATTATTGGCAAGTTCTGTCAGATTGCTGCTGGCGTCGAGTTTGTAATGAACGGCGCAAACCACCAGATGAATGCCGTATCAACCTTCCCGTTCTATACGCTGGAAGGCTGGGATATGAAACCGCCGGCAGCTTCCGACATGCCGCTCAAAGGTGATACTATCATCGGCAACGATGTGTGGATCGGGCAGAATGCCGTCATTTTGCCCGGTGTTCATATTGGCGACGGCGCGATTATCGGCGCAAACAGCATTGTTGGAAGCGACGTATCACCATATACGATCGTTGCAGGAAATCCTGCCACAGAAATTCGTAAACGCTTTGATGATGAGTTGATTCAGCTTATGCTGGATTTCAAGTGGTGGGATAAAAGTGTTGGGGAAATCAATCAACTGATTCCGCTGCTCACTTGCGGCAACCTTGAAAAAGTGAAGGCCGAGATTTCAGAACGATTACATGAAAAAGTTTGACTTAAGTCCCGATAGGTCCACCACGTCGTCGCAAGCTGCATATCGCTTGCGACGACTTTTTATGCTTCACATCAAAAGTCATCTCGCGCTCATTGCGCTGCTCCTCCTTTCCAAACCGAACCCGCTCCGCTGGGCTTCGGTTTGGGCTTTGCTTCAATAAAGTGTCATGTGATTACAAATAGATATTGCACGAACACCTATTATTTTCACGGCGTCGCGCACCGTGCCGGCGCGGCTGTAATGTCAACACAGAAACAGAGGGTCAAGGCACAGAACCTTGACCCTCTGTTTTCGTGTGCCGCCTCATTGATTGAGCGGACAAGTCTGTGATATAATTTATTGCACCGTAATTCGAAGGAGAAATAAGCATGAGCAAATACGACCCCCTCTGGGAATATATTCGCAAGAATGAACCGAAAATGATTACGTTTGACGAGGTGGAGGCCGTGTGCGGCATTCCCATCGACCACGCGTTCCTCACCTTCAAAAAGGAGCTTCCCGCGTATGGCTTTCGGGTGGGGAAGATTTCCATGAAAGAAAAAACCATAAGGATTGAAAAACTATGAAGGGTTTTCAGCGAAATAATCCGTATTTCTCCCTCTGCGGTCTCAACTGCAAGCTGTGCCCGATGAATCTATCCGGACACTGCGGCGGCTGCGGCTTTGGCAATCAATCCTGTGCCATCGCCCGCTGCGCTCTGGCGCACGGCGGCATTGAATACTGCTTTGAGTGTCCAGAATATCCCTGTGCGCGATATGACTGCATCGATGCATACGACTCTTTCATCACCCACCGACACCAGAAGTCGGACATGGAAAAGATGCGGCAAATCGGCGAGGACGCCTATAACGCCGAGCAGAGCGAAAGGCGGGCGATCCTGGACAAGCTGCTTTCGGAACACAATGATGGCCGGAGGAAGACGCTGTACTGCACCGCCGTCAATCTAATGGAGTTGGAGGAGCTGCGCCGCATCATGGAGCAGAGCGACGGGAAGACGCCGGGAGAAATCGCCGACGCGCTGCGGGAGCAGGCGGGCGAGCTGCGGCTGAGGAGGAAATCATGAAATATGTCAGCACGCTGCTTGTTGTCCGGGATATGGCGCGCAGCAGGCAGTTTTATCACGATGTTCTCGGCTTGGATGTGGCCGCCGATTTCGGCGCCAATGTGGTGCTCTCCGGCGGTATTTCCCTCCAGACGGCGGACACTTGGCAGGATTTTATCCATACCGACGCCGTCGCCTTCCGCCACAACGCGGGAGAGCTCTACTTTGAAGAGCCGGATATGGACGCTTTCATGCGCCGTCTGGCTAACCTTGACATCGAGTACGTTCATCCCCTGAAGGAGCATCGATGGGGCCAACGGGCAGTGCGCTTCTACGACCCCGACGGGCACATAATCGAGGTAGGCGAGTCTATGGCTGCGGTCGTCCGCCGCTTCACAGAGAGCGGCCTGACGGCCGAGCAGACAGCCATCCGCATGGATGTGCCGCTCGACTACGTGCGAAAGCTGCTGGAAGCATAAAAGCCGCCGAAGCGGCATCATGGCAAAAAACATCAAACGGTTTAATTCATTACGCCGTCACATTAAATAAAACAACACAACGCAAAGGCCCCCGCTCAAAGCAGGGGCCTTTCTTCAACCGAAATATTATAACATCATTCTTCGGGCCAGCGCGGGTTTTTCATCAGCTCCCGTCCCACACCGATAATGTCTGCGGCGCCGGCGTCAAGCAGCCCTTCGGCGTCGTTCATGGTTTTGACGCCGCCCGTCAGCATTACAGGTATCGATACCTTTCTTTTTATAGCCGAGGACATATCCCGAAAATACCCCGGCTCCGTGTGCCCGTCCCTCGTGTAGCGGCACATCCCGCCCGAGACGCTTATCATGTCCGCGCCGGCCTTTTCGAGCACGCCGGCCGCATACACGCTGTCCTCAACGGTGCTTCCGCCCTCCATATAGTCGCAGCCGCCCAGCCGTACTGATATGGGATAATCCTCGCCCACAACGCCCCGCACCGCCTCGAGCACCTCCCTGTGGATTCTCAGTCGGTTGTCAAGCGTTCCGCCGTAGCCGTCGCTCCTGTGGTTGGACAGCGGCGAGTAAAACTGGTTGAGCAGATAGGCGTGGGCCGAATGGATTTCCACCCCGTCGTAACCGGCCTCCTTCGCACGCGCGGCCGCGTCGGCAAAATCCTTTGCGATCTGCGCTATCTGTTCTGCGGTCAGTTCGTCGGGAACGGTGCCGTCCCCCATCATCGGCGTCGTGGGAAGGACAATTCCGCTTGCCGAAACCGCCCTGCATCCGGTCACCGACGACGGCGCCGCAGCCCCCGCATGGTTCAGCTGGGCCATGACCTTTGTCCCGTACCGGTGGATAACGTCGGTCAGTCTGCGCAGCCCGTCTATGTCGCCGTCATCGCAAAGGGACAGCTGCTTTGCCTTCGCCTTGCCCCTTATCGTTATGTAGCTGTGCTCGGTGACAATCATTCCGATACGGCTGTTCTGTGCCCGCTCGCCGTAGTAGGCCAGCATCTCATCCGTAACCTTTCCATCCTCCGTACTGAGGTATGTTGCGATCGGCGGCATGACAATCCTGCTTTTTAGCTCCGATGCACCGATTCTTATCGCTTCTTCTGCTTTCATTTTTTCTCCTCCTGTCATCTCCGTGAGTCGTTGCTCCTCTGTGTCCGTGTCTCTTATCCTTGTTTTTTATTATAACACAGCTTTCAATACGTTTTAACCGTCCGCGCCGATTATACTGAATTTATTCCCATTATTCGGATTTCTTCCCATTTTCGGATTCTTATATCCTCCCCTTCCTCCCGCTGCAAAGCATCACATAAAGCCTTGTGCCGGATACAGAGCCGCGGTCTTCGGCCGCAGACGGCAGAATTTCTTTTTAACCCGCAGCGCCGTAATCGCAGAGGTGTTCACCGACGTGGGCAGCGTCGGCTTCGGCGAGTCGGCCTGCTTCGGCGGCCCGCCCGAAGCGAGCCGTGATCCCCCCGTGCTCTGCACCTGCTGAAACAAGACTCGCCCCCTGAACAGGCGATGCGCCCCGCTAAGCGTTTTTCTGTCAAAAAGTGATGTTTTTTCACACAAAAAGAACGGTAATTATATCATAATTACCGTTCTTTTCTTTATCATCGCAATAACTAAACCTCTCAACCGTTGAAATACCCTTTCAACAGCCCGAGCACCCTTTTTGCGTCGTCAGCAAAGCGGTCGCTGTACGCTTCGCAGCTCAGCGTGTCGTCGTAGCCGATACAGCGCAGAGCCGCAAAAAACGGCTCGCACTCTGCGATTCCCGCCGCATCGGGATATACACGCTTTTTCGACCAGCCGAAGTGCACATGCCTCAGATACTCTCCCCCCTGTATCAGATTAGCCGTCGGCTCATTTTCCATAAACAGGTGATAATAATCCACCAATACGCGTACGTTCGGATGCTTTACCTCCTGCGCCAGACGGCAGCCCTCGGCGTAGGTGTTGACTACATTGCACTCAAGACGGTTGAGCGGCTCAATTACGACCGTAACGCCGAATTCCTCAGCCGTGTCCCCCAGCTCGCCGCACAGCTCCGCGACCTGCTTAAAACCGTCTGATAAAGGAAACCCGTCCGGCACGGTCTTTGCCGGACCGCTGCCGAATACCACTTTCCCGGCTCCTATGGCGGTCGCCCTGTCAAGCGCGCGGTGAAAATAGTCAAGCGTGTCCGCGCGCTTGTCCGCCTCAGCGCCGGTCAGGCGAAAATGCCTGGGAAACAGATTGTTGCACACCTCACATCGCAGGCCCGCCGCCTTAAGCTGACCGGAAATCTCCCGAAACGCCGCCGGGTCCAAAACCATCATCTCGGCAAGCGGGAGCTCCGCGTAGTCATATCCGAGCTCGGCCAGCGTCTGTATATTCTCCGCACCGATGCCGTCCCGCCCCTTTGCCACCATATTCAAGCAGCATCCGAACCGCATAACTCATCATCCCTTCTGTAGAAACAACAGCTCTGCAAACACGGTTTTATACGAACACACGGCATCCTCCTGTCGGACAGGCTCATTTTCAACCTGCCTTATAAAACAATTATACTGTCAGGTGATTCAGCAGTCAATAAGCCGCCGACCGTTGGGCGCGGCATGTTGATTATCTCTTTTCCGGGCCGCATTATTCACCGCTTCCCCATTGCAAAATTCCCCTACGAACCTTATACTGAATACAGACACCGCGGTTTTTCCGCCGCGGAGGAGAAAAAACAAAATCCGTCCACAGGAGGAAGAAAAAGCGCATGAAAATCACCGACGTCAAAGCCACAGTCCTCAAATATACCTATGAAAACGGCATCGCCGACGCGCAGAATTTCTTTTCCACCCGCAGCGCCGTCATCGTCGAGGTCTTTACCGACGAGGGCATAACCGGCCTCGGCGAATCGGCCTGCTTCGGCGGCCCGCCCGAGACGACCATGTTCGTCATCGAAAAGGAGCTTCGCCCCATCGTCCTCGAGCAGGACCCCACCGATATCAGCCGCGTCTGGCAGCGCATGTTCGACCGTACCCGTCAGCACGGCCGCGGCGGCCTGATATTTGCCGCCATGAGCGGCGTCGATATCGCCCTGTGGGATATTCTCGGAAAGGTCGCCGGTCTTCCCGTCTATAAGCTGCTCGGCGGCTACGCCGACCGTGTCACCCCATACGCGAGCTCAGGCTTCTACTCCCGCGGCAAGGATACCGCTGCAATAGCCGCCGAATGCCGCAGTTACTTTGAGCTCGGCTTCAGATACGCAAAGATAAAAATCGGCCGCAACCCCGAGGTGCTTATGACCCCGCTGCACAATATGGCCTTCACCGACGAGTGCCGCTATTCCCTCGACGAGGACCTCGAGCGCGCCGCCGCCTGCTGCGCCGTCGCCAAAGAGTACGGCGCCCGCATCATGGTCGACGCCAACAATAACTGGAACACCTTCACCGCGATTCAAATGGGCAAGAAGCTTCAGGATATGGGGGTATATTGGATAGAGGAGCCCCTCCATCTCGACAATATCGACGGCTCGACCGAGCTTGCCGCCGCCCTCGACATGCCGGTTGCCGGCTACGAGTCCGAGATAGGGCTTTACCGCTTCCGCGAGTTCATACAGCGCCGCGCGGTGGACATTGTCCAGCCCGACGTCGTCTGGTCGGGCGGCATAACCGAGTCGCGCCGCATAGCCGACCTCGCCGCGGCTCACAACCTGCCCTGCACGCCTCACGTCTTCTCGTCGGGCGTCAGCCTCGCGGCCAATCTGCATTTTCTCGCGTCGCTCCCCAACGCCGGTCCCTTCGAGATGGACCGCAACGTATATCCCCTCCGCGACGAGCTGCTGACAGAGAAAATAGATATCGCCCCCGACGGCTATACCTACGTTCCGCAGGGTCCCGGCCTCGGTATAGAGCTCAACCGCGACACCTTCGAAAAATACAGGGCGGATTAAGGCAGGTGTTCGACTCCCCTTACCTTAAGCGGTATTTCCCCTGTAAATTGACATTTTTCGTCCCTTTGCTTATAATTTGAGCAGGTGAAACAAATTCTGAAAAAGGAGAATACCTGTATGGATATCAACAAGCTTATGTCAACCATGCTCAGCGGCGACAGCGTTTCCAGCATGAGCAAGCTCACCGGCGTATCGCAGAACGAGGTGCAGAGCGTTCTTTCCTCCGTTCTCCCCTCTCTGCTCAGCGGTGCGCAGGGTCAGGCAGATGACAAGAATACCGCCGAGGGCTTTGCCAACGCCCTTGCGGCCCATGCAAAGGTCGATACATCCGACCTCGCCTCCTTCCTGTCCAACGTCGACCTTGAGGACGGCGCGAAGATTGTCTCTCACCTCCTCGGCAGCCAGAAGGACAGCACAACGTCATCCGCCGCAGCGCAGGCCGGCCTCAAGGCCGATCAGGCGGGCTCGGTGCTCTCCGCCGCGGCCCCTCTGCTCATGAGCCTCATGGGGCAGCAGCAGTCCAAGTCCTCGGCGGGCGGCTTCGATCTCGGCAGCCTTCTGGGCAAGACCGATATCTCAAAGCTCCTCTCCTCCCTCCTCGGCGGAAAATAAGCACCGCGGCGGCGCCTCCGCCCCGCAGAACATACGATACGGCTTTCTTGACATGAACAGACGCGTCCGTACGGATTTAATCCATACGGACGCGTCTGTTCTGTTATATAGGGATTTATAAAAGGATGGAAAAATATGAAATGGGAAATCATCAATTTGAAAAACAAGGCGCCTTACTTTTTGCGAACCTTATCCACCTCTTTGACGATATTCTGCATAACGCCCATCATTATTCTCATATCGTTCTGAAGGCTGACATACTTAAAACCCTGCTCCATGCGCATACAAGCCTCCTCGGTGCTCTTGACCGTGATGCCCGGCGTTACGCCCGCCTCCTGGCACATGTATAGGATCTTCTTCACCTGTTCCTCAACTATCGGGCTGTTGCTCTGCCCGGGCACGCCGAATTCAAGCGACAAGTCTCCTGTGCCGACAAAAACGATATCCAGCATTGGGGTCCTTACAATCTCCCTAAAATTCTCTATGCACTGCTTGGTTTCGCACATGATTACGGTGATCGTTTCCTCGTTTGCGACGTTGAAATAGTCCGGCACAGTGGACCAGCGCGCCCCGCGTCCGGCAGAAATCCCACGCGTGCCGGCAGGGGTGTATTTGCACGCTCTGACAAAGCGCTGCGCCTCCTCGCCTGTATTTATCATCGGTATCTGAATACCATGCGCGCCGATATCCAACATGCGGCCGATATTCTTCGGATCTAAGCCCGGCACCCTGACTATTGCCGTCATCCCACTCAGCTCGGCTACCCTGCACAGGATATCAATGGTCTCAGTCGTGTCTGGGCCGTGCTCATTGTCGATAACAACAAAATCCATACCCGCTCTGCCAACAACCTCCACCATAGACGCCGCCGGCGTGCTTATGAAGGTTCCGAAAACCGGATATCCGTCCTTTATTTTGGTCTTTATGTTATTCTTAATCAGCTTTTCAGCCATCGTTTTCTCCTCTCTTGCGCGTTTTGCCGTATTCTGCCCCTTAACGCACGGGCCACTTGGGCTCTCTGCCCGAAAAAACGTCATCTATACCAAAAGCGCAGTGCATGCTTATGCGATCGAGCGCTTCATTGGTAAAGGCGGCGTAATGCGGCGTCGCGACAACGTTTTTCATTGACAGCAGGGGGTTGTCGGCAGCTGGCGGCTCAGTCTCGAACACATCTATGCCCGCACCCTTGATAACACCGGTCCTCAGCGCCTCGATAAGCTCCTCCTCGCATACCAGCTCGCCGCGCGACGCGTTGATGAATATGCCTTCTTTCTTCATAGCGGCAAACTGACGTATCCCCATCAGGCGGCGTGTCTCAGGGGTCAGCGGCATGTGGATGCTGATAAAATCGCCGCAGCTCAGCAGGGCCTCGATGGTATCGGTTCTCTCGACAAAATCGGGCAGCTGCTTTACATAGGGGTCAAAGGCGGCGACCTTCATGCCGAAGCCGTAGAACGCCTTGTTCGCGACCAGACCGCCGATCCGTCCGAAGCCGATTATGCCCAGCGTCTTCCCCTCAAGCTCCATACCTATCGATCCGTTTCTAACGGAAAAATCGGCCGCTCCGTCCCAAAAGCCGCTTGTCATATTGTGCAGATTTCTCGCGGTCGCCAGAATCAGCAGCATGGTATGCTCCGCGACCGAGTTTATGTTCCCCATCGGGCAGAAGGTAACCATTATGCCGCGCTCATGCGCGAAGTCAACGTCAATATTGTCATAGCCGACCCCGTGGCGGGTGATGACCCTCAGCTCCGGCGCGCTCTGTATCACCTCTTTTGTGACCCTTGCCGCGCGCACGATAACCGCGTTACAGTCGGCAATATCGGCGCAGAGGTCCTCCTGCCTTATGGAATGGGTGATTTTTAGCTCATACCCCTTTTCCCTGAGGTAATTAAGCCCAGACGGATATACCTTTTCAGGCACAAGTATCCTGTAAGTCATTTAACTCACCTCCGCGCGGCGTAGTCGGGGTTGACAAGATTATACGGCTTTTCGCCGCAAAAATGCGCCCATATCCCCGAAAGGGCCTCCTCCACCTGACGTATGCGTATATCAAGCGACAGCGTCCCCATATGGGGTGACAGCGAAACGTTGTCCAGCTCCAAAAGCTGCGGCGCTATGACAGGCTCATACTCGTACACATCTATCGAGGCGCCCATGATCTTTTTATTCGCGAGGGCGTCAATCAGCGCCTCCTCATGGACGACGGCGCCACGCGCAACATTGACAAGATAGGCGCTGTTTTTCATCAGCTCAAACTCTCTGTAGCTGATAAGGCGCCGCGTCCTGTCGTTGAGCGGCACGTGCAGCGTTACTATGTCGCTGCGGCTCAAAAGCTCGTCAAACGGGACGTACGTCGCGTTGTATTTTTCCTCCAGCTCCTTCGGCAGCGGCTTTGTGTTGTGATAGAGCACGTTCAGCTCCATCCCCCTGAGCATAGAAACCACGCTTCTCCCTATTCGTCCGAGACCAATGACGCCGAGGGTCTTGCCCATGAGCGTCATCGTCTGCGGGTCGAGGAAGGTCTGGTTGCACCGCTGCTCGGTCCTCACCTTGTGGTCATAAAATGGAAGTCTGCGCAGCGCACTGAATATTAGCCCCACGGCGAGCTCCGCAGTGGCCGTCGTAACGGCGTTGGGGGCGTTGTACACAGCAATGCCCCTCTCAGTGGCATAGGCTACGTCTATGTTGTCATAACCGGCTCCGAAGTTGGCTATAGCTTTGAGATTGTCGCCCGCAGCCTCTATTATCTCGCGCGGGCATTTGCCGAGCGTCAGCACAAGAGCGTCGCACTGCTTTATATGCTTCTTGAGCTCGTCGGGAGAAAAGACGCCCGCCTCGTTCTCTGGATAAACAAAGTCAAACCTGTCCGTATAGGACCGGTAACATTCGACCGGTATCCTTCTGTTGAGCAACACCTTTTTTCGCAAAACCGCACCTCTTCTCTTATGAAATCAGATTGGGGAGAAACAGAACTATATCGGGGCACATGATAACAAAAATGAGATTGAGCACCAGCGGGATATAATAAATCCACACGTCCTTCATAAAATCGCTTACCTTGCATTCCGCAATAGAGCAGGCGGCCATCATCGTAAAGCCGACCGGCGGGGTTACAAAGCCTATCATTACGTTCAGAACGACGATTATGCCGAAATGTATCGGATCCACGCCGAAGCTCGTCACAAGAGGCAGAAAGGTCGGAACGGTGAACATTATGATTATCATCGGGCTGATGAACATACCGAGGATAAGCAGTATAATGTTTATGAACAGCATTATCGCCCACGTCTCATGGCTTATCGACAAAAAGAAATTGACCATGGAATTCTGCACGTTCTCTATGGTCATTATCCATGCAAGAGCCGCCGCTGCGCCCGTCATGATAAATACCACCGATGAGTTTATCGCCGTCGAACGGATATCTGCAAAGATGCGCTTGAGATTGACGCTGTGGAAAATCACAATCTCTATAATAAGAGCTGCCGCGGTAGACATTATGGCCGCCTCCGTAGCGGTGCAAAAGCCGCTGAGGATGCCGCCTATAATAATAAACGGGATTGAAAGGCAAGGCAGCGCCCGATATATGCTGTGTGTTATCTCCTTGAAGGTCGCGGGCGCATGGCCGCCTATATTTCTCTTTTTGCAGTAGAAATAGTTGACTATTATCTGATATACGCCCATCAGCACGCCCGGTACGACACCGGCCAGGAACAGCTTTCCTGTCGAGCACTGCGCGATTGACGCATATACCACCATATGTATGCTCGGCGGTATAACCGGCCCTATGGTCGACGAGACGGCAGTAACAACAGCCGAATAGGCGGGCGAATACCCGGCCTTTTTCATGCTGGGTATCATGGCCGCGCCGACGCCTGCTGTATCGGCTATCGCCGAGCCGGACACACCGGCCAGTATCATACTTACCAGGATATTCACATGTCCGAGACCGCCGTAAATATGCCCTATAAGCTTATCGCACATGTCGACGATGCGGTCGGTCGTCTCGCCGGAGTTCATCAGCAGCCCGGTGAACATAAAGAACGGAACTGCCAGCAATGAATAACTGTTCAGCGAGTCAAAGGAATTCTGTATCAGTATCGGTACAAAATTACGCACGTTCAGATATATGTATGATGCCAACCCCATTCCCGCAAACAGCGGAATGCCGATGAGCATCAGCAGGAAAAACAGTATTACAACAACTGTCATCATCGGTTTTTCTCCCCTTTATGCTAAAACTTGACAAAGCGGGCAAAGCCGTTTGTCAGGCTCTGTATCATATCCTGCCGCAAGAGCGCACGGCAAGCGTGCGCGGGCTGCACGGTTTTCGGCCGCAGATCATATCGACGTCTGTGAACCGACGTCATCTGCCGTGACCTCCACGCCGTTCAGCCTTGCAATTCTGGCGCGTTCAATGCGCAGCACGACCTTTATCACAAGGAATACCATTAAAAGCAATGTCCCCACAGGCAGACTCATGATCGCCAGATACATGGGAAAATTTGGCACAACGCTGGACATGATGCCTTTCTGGGACAAGGTATAGAGATAGCTCCTGTGCAGGAATATCACAAGGTACACAAACACCACAAAATCTACAAAATACTCATAGTAGTATCTTATCTTTGCAGGCAGATAATTGATAAAAAAATCCACCCTCAGGTGCTCGTCGTTGATAACGGCAAGCGCGGCGCCTATATATGCCATCCATATCATAAGGAAGCGCGTCATCTCCTGCCCCCATATAAAAGGAGCGTTAAACAGAGAACGGCGCAGAATTTCGTTCACGCTCAGGCCGAACATCGAGGCGAATATAATAACAAGAATAAGCGTCAGGAACTTGTCCAATCCGTTTGAAATGGCAGTCAGAGCATTGATTGTTCTTTCGGCTCCCGCCGTGGGACTGTCCTTCATCATCTGGACCTCCGTTCTGTTTTGGATTATACCGTCGGAGCCGGATCGATATCCGGCTCCGACGACTTAAATTAACCAACAGCTTTTACTTAATGTTCCTTATCTCGTCAATCAGCTCTTCCGTGAATTCGGGATACCACATATCCTCATAGAACTTCTCGGCGGCGGCTACATACGCGTCGAGGTCGTTTACCTCAACTATCGTCGCGCCCGCCTCGGCGAGGTTGTCGTAAACCTCGGCATGCATGTCCTCGTTTGCCTTATAGTGCTCGTTCTTGCCGACACTGTCGAATACTTCGAGGATTACCTCCTGATTGGTGTCGGAGAGCGAATTGAACCACGCGCCGCTCGCGGTTACGGTATAGCTGCCGTGATTGTACGCAAGATTGATGTCATAAGGCAGGACCTCATAGATATGGTCGGTGTAAAGAGAGGTTACCGCCGTCTCGGTGCCATTGATAAGACCGGTCTTGGCGGAGGTGTACACGTCGGTCCAGCCCATGGATATGGGCACCGCACCGAGGGATTCAACAAACGATACGGTAACGGTGTTAGAAGATGAACGTACCTTCAGTCCCTTGAAATCGGAATAGGCGGATATTGGGCGATCAGTCGCTACCTCGCGTGTAGCACCGCTCCATACGGCAAGAGGTACAATACTGAAATCCTTCAGGCCGGCCATGAGCCTCTGACCGATGTCGCCGCTGAGCACATTTATGGCATGGTCGCGGTCACGGAACAGATAGGGCAGATTGATAACGCCCAGCTCCGGAAGAACGCCGACAACGATGCTCGTGTTTACTATCGAAGCCTCAAGAGTGTTGGTGCGATTCATCTCAAAGGTCTGCGCTTCGCTGCCCAAAACGGCCCCGGGGAAGGTCTCAACCGTGATAGCCCCGTCGGTTGCTTCCGCCATCCTGTCCTTAACGGCCATGCCGCCAGTATAGTTGGGATGGCCCTCAACGCCGCCCCATGCGAGGCGGAAGGACATTTCGTCATACTCGGGCGCAGGCTCGGGTTCAGGCTCTGCGGAAGAAGCCTCAACAGCCGAAGAAGCGGGCGCCGCAGACGATGCGGGCGCTGCCGACGGCGCCGGCGCCGCAGATGACTGTGCCGGCTGCGAGCATGCGCTCAGCAGCGACAGGCACAAGATTGCCGTAACTATCAATGCCAGCATCTTATTATTTTTCATTGTTTTCCCTCCGTTTTATGTTTTGAATATACATAACGCTGTGTCGCCAATGAACGAAACGCGTTTATGCTGCAAATTAAAACCCATGTCCTTACGTTTCGGAAGCTCTTCCTGCACACAACCGATCTCTGCAGATATGCAGCCCCGAATCGGAAACATCTGTTCTTGTATTCTCTTTATAATTAGTATATACTAATATCAGCTATATTGAAAATATCGATTTTGTATGGTTTCCAAACAAAAACTGTATACCGAGGTGTCGTTATGGAACTCCATCAGCTGTATCATTTTATGAAAGTAGTCGAAGCGGGCAGCATAAGTGAGGGCTCCCGCCTGCTCCACATGTCACAGCCGCCGTTGAGCTTTCAGATGAAGCAGCTCGAACAGGAGCTGGGCGTCAGATTGTTCGAACGAGGCCATAAGCGCATCGAGCTGACCGAGGCGGGCAGAGTGCTATATAATCGCGGGCAAGTGCTGCTCGATCTTGAACGCGGCGTTTCACGTGAGGTCCGTTCCGCCGGTAAACGGTCGCTTTTACATATCGGCATGATACCTACCACCGAACCGGTGCTTCTTCCTTATTTGAGGGAGCTCGCTCAAAGCGACCCCATGCTGCGTTTTGAGATTTATGATGGCTGTTCCTTTGAGCTTCTCGATCTTCTCAGAAGAAACATAATTGAGATTGCGATGCTCCGCTCCCTTATCAATGCCGAGGGTTTTGATTCCATCACCGTCCGTCGCGACCCGATGATACTTGTCTGGAATGACGCTCTGCTTCCGCAGACGTTCACCTCACCGGTCGTCTCCATGCTGTCCGGTCTGCCCCTCATCATCTGCCGCCGCTACCATGATCGGGTATACAAAACCTTCGAGCTGCGCGGCTGTACATGCGATATACTCTGTGAATGCGACGACGTGCGCACCGCCGTGCAGTGGGCGTCGGTCGGCATAGGCATCGGCCTGCTCCCCGCATCAATAGCGCCTCTGTGCACAGGCCTGAATATCAGCCCTGTTTCAGAGCCCAAGTTTGAAACCGATATTCTCCTTGTAAAACGCAGCTCGGTCCACCTCTCCCCTCACGCCGCCGCCCTGTGGGAAAGCGTCGCAAGCAGCTGCACTCAACCGTGCTGATGTTCCGCAAACTATACAAAAACGCAGCCGCCCGTAAATCGGGCAGCTGCGTTTTTATCAAATAGTAATAATTGTATAAACTGTCGAGGTCCGATTCCTTCGCCGCGACGCGCCTCTGCGCCCTTACTCCTTATCCTCGAATATCCCCTCCAGCCATATCTTCGCAAGATCGATCCAGCACTGGACGGCGGGCTCGATATGGTCGTTTCTGTTGGGGTCCCTCGTGAACTCGTTTGCGAGGCTCAGGCCGTGCACTCCATCGGGGAATATGTGCAGCTCAAAGGGCACATTTGCCTTGCGCAGGGCAGTCGCCAGCAGGAGTGAATTTTCCACCGGCACCAGCTCGTCGGAGTAGGTGTGCCATATAAAGGCTGGCGGCACGTCCGGGTGCACGCGGGTCTCAAGCGACATGCGGTTCAGCCATTGCTCGTCATTCCTGTTCTTTCCGAGCAGAAAGTCGAACGAGCGGCGGTGTGCGAACTCGTGCGAATTTACCACCGGATAGCTCAATATCATCGCATCCTGACGGCACAGCCTGCCGTCGACCCCGAGTGTCTCGGATACCACCGGCTCCTTCCACAGTATGCCGGCCGAGGCCGACAGATGGCTCCCCGCCGAGAAGCCGCAGGTAGCTATCTTGTCGGGCATCACATTGTACTTGTCTGCGTTGAGGCGTATGTGTGAAATGAGACCGGTCAGCTGTAAAAGGCTGGTCGGATACCGCTCGGGCTCAATGCTGTATCTGAGCAGAAAAACGTTGTACCCCTCGGCCAGAAATTGGAAAACTATGGGCTCGGCCTCCCTGTCCGACGTAAAGTAGTACCCTCCCCCGGGCACGACAATCACCGCCGGCCGCCTGTGGTCCGGCCTCCCGTAATTTTCCGACAGCTCGTGCAGATAGGCGTATATACGGCACGGCGTTTTTGGCTCGGGCAGCCGCGGGTTTATCTCCTTCAGGGTCAGTTCACGGTATATCATCGTCTTCGCTCCTAACTCATTATTCTTAATATGGGTTTAACCGATAAAAACGCAGACGCATCTAAATCTTCACCAAAATTTTACCACGTTCGCCGTCTTTTCTCAACACCTGCGCCGGTTTTTATTATCACGGCAAAACAGCGGCGGGGCCGTATCGTCAGCCCCGCCGCGCCGGTTTTTATTCTTATTTTCGTCCCTTACGGCAGCATCACGCCGCCCGTACCCATTTCAACGCAGTGCCAATAGCCGTCCTCCTGCCTTTGCAGCGCAAACTCGCGGTAGGCTGTGAGCATCCCTTCAAACTCTCCGCTCCCCATGCCGGTATTGCCCGCCCAGATCCCGGGCGAGTTAAAGTCGCTTGGCACAAAGGCGTATGAAAACCAGCCCGCGACCGCATCCCCGTCTGCGCTGACCTCTCTGACATCCCATTCTACGACGTCGTATTCCTCAACGGCACACATGTTCCCGGGAGCAAGATTCATCAAAAATGAGCCAAACGCGCTGTGGACAAAGGCATCCGCCGCCTTTTCGGCCCCCTCGTCGCCGAGATAAAAGGCGATCCTCGTGCAGTCCGCCTCAAGACCGTCATACTCCATCCTGACTTCGGCCGCGACGTTCATTTCGCTCTCTCGGGCCTCCGCCTGCCAATATAAGACGTCCCCGCCGTCGTCGAAGGCAGCGATCCCGTCCCCGCCGGGATAAAAGGTCATGGTTTTTTCACCGTCGGCGGAAATCAGCGTCAGCCAGTATTCGTCCGGTCCGGTCGGGGGCGCCTCAATCGGCGCCCAGCCGTAACTGTCAAGTATGTATTCAAACCTTTTTTTATAATACTCATTAGACAGGCTGAATTGCATATACGGCCCGCCGCCTGCCGTATACAGCGTAAGATACGCCTGCCCCTGCGCTCCGAACACCTCGCGCAGCGCCCTCGCCCGCTCGGTCAGACCATCCGCCCCCTCGTCTGATTCAGAGCCGGTGCTTCCCCTGTCCCTTTCAATATACTGCGGCGAAAAGGCGGTCCACCTCCCGTCCTGCCCAAGCGCGAACGGCACGAGGACGCTTCTGGCCCTGTCGCTCTCGGGAAAATACACGTCGGCCGAGCTCTTATCGGCATGCAGCAAAACGGTAAAGTCATCTCTTTTTATCTCAAGACCGTTGATTTCTGCATACCGCTCGGCCGCAGGCCACGCCTCGGCCGCAAACCATTCGTCCGAAAGCTCGTCATACGCCGCGCTGCCGTCGGTACCGTCCAGCGGCGGATTTCCGTTCGCTCCGGTCATGGTGCAGCCTACGGCGATTACCGCCGTTATTATTGCAATGACAAGCGCATAGACCGCCGTCTTCGGCTTTTTTGCGATCAGCCTTATTCTTTCCTTTATCTCGTTTTTTCCGTATGTCATGGTCGTTGCGGCAAGCTGGAGCCCGCCGCCGTCAACGCAGGCAAGGCCGATGAGGGTCCTGCCGTACTCAGCCCGTTCCTCCTCGCCTATCGCCCTTATCGCGGCCTCGTCGCAGGCAAGCTCGGCGTCGAGGCGCGAGAGCGCCGCCGCCCTCCACACCAGAGGATTATACCAGTGCAGCGAAAGGCAAAGCACCCGAAGGAGCGACCATATATGGTCCGCATGGCGGCAGTGCGTCTTCTCATGCTCTGTCACGCGGCGCAAAACCGCGGGGTCACGCGCCGCCTCCGGCGTTATGTATATCGAAGGCCGCACCGCCCCGAACAGGCAGGGCGTGCGTGTACCTTCCGAAATATATACGGGCAGCGGGCAGTGCTCGACCTCAAGCGGTATCCGTCCTTTTTTAACCTTTGCGGCAAAGCTCATGTTGACAAAGATAAAAAACAGCCCGACCGCGGCCGCGCCTGCGAGCCAGACCGCCATCGCGATTCTTCCCCAATCGGTCTGCGCGCTGTATTCTTCGGCAGCGCCGCCCGCCTGCCCGACGGCAAAAGGCTCCGCACCGCCCGCCTGCCCCTCGGCATCCGGCACGGCGTATGTAATCTGCGGCCTCTCCCCGACAGGCGCGCTGAACGCGCCCTCGGGAACTCCGGCAGACGCCGCCGCCGACACTATCCTCTGCGGGATATCGTCGGGCACGGCGTTCATTATGCTCATGCTGCTGTGACCAATGCTGAAGGGCAGCAGCAGCCGTACAAGCACCGGCGCCCACAGCAGATACTGCAGCCGCAGGCTGATTCTGCCCATCAGCAGCCGACGCAGCATCATGACGGCAATTATCAGAACACTTGACGCCAAAGCCCATTCAATCATCGTTTTTTCCCTCCAGCTCACGCAGCAAAGCGCAGAGCTCGTCGACCTCCCTTTTGGAAAGGGACTGTTTTTTCGTCAGCGAGCTGACCATCAGGCTGACGCTCCCGTTGTAGGCGCGGCTGAGCAGGTCCTCGGTCTCGCGCAGGGCGGCGTCCTCCCGGCCGAGTATGGGGGAAAAGACCTTCCGTCCTCCCTCGCTTCCGCTTTTGACCGCTTCCTTCTTTTCCAGCCTCCGCAGCAGGGTCAGCGTTGTGCTGCGGTTCCAGCCCATTTTGTCAGCGAGGTATTCGCAAGCGTCGTGACCCGTCACGGGCGCGTTCCGCCACAGGCACTCCATGACCTGCCATTCAGCCTCGGTCAGGCTCGTGTTTTTATTGTTCATAATCCACTCTCCGATTGTGTTTACTCTTGTAAACACAATATACTACCATTGTTTACATTTGTCAACAATTTTTTTTGCGGCCAATTTGACGCATCATCCCCGTCACTGTCTGTTCGCTTGAAAAGGGCCGCCGGAATGACCGGCGGCCCTTTTATGTATACTCTATTTGTCGGGATTGAACTTGAGCAGCATATACGGCTCTATCTCAAGAACATTTGCTATGTTGAACACCACATCGAGCGACACGGCGCGCACCATATTCGGCGCCTCTATGCTGCCCATGTGCTGGCGGCTGATATCGATCCGCTCGGCAAGCTGTTCCTGCGTCAGCCCCCGCCGCTTTCGATAATAGGCAATGGCATAGCCAAGGTCGCGGTATCTCTCGTCATTGTTGAACGCTTCAGATCGGCTTCTCGGCATAGTAATCACCCCACGCCGGTATTCTATCGTGAAATCCGCCCGGTTTAAATTGGATGTATTGCGGCTATTGACTTATAAAATACGACATTATATAATGTATCGGGAACATCTGACGCATTATATAAGTGAAACGACGTATATGACGCGTATATTTAAGGAGAGAACTATGGACCCGCGAAGGGAGCTGCTTTTGGCCTCTGCCGCCCGGCTTTACAGCCTCGGCGTCGACCTTGAGATGGCAAGAGAGGAGCTGCGCAGGCTCGTCGGGCAGGGCACGCCCTACGGCTCGCATGAGATGCGCAGGGCATATGAGCGTTTCAACGAGCTCGACAGGCAGTGGCAGAGCCTCCAGCGGCAGTATATCAGTCTGCAGAGCGAAATAAGCGAAACAAGCGAAATAACTGATAACGAATAATCTTTAACAGTAAAGGGACAGTGAATAACTGCCCCTTATTCTTATGCTCTTGTCAGAAGGTCACGATTACCTTGCAGGCGCCGCTGTTCCTGTCAAGCGCGGTCTCAAACGCCTTGACCGCGTCTTCGACGGGGAATACATGGGTCACGAGCTTGTCTATGCGGTCCTTTCTTCCGGGCAGGCTCGCCAGCACCTCGGGGAATTTGCCGTTCTGGTTGCGGGTCCCGGCGATTACGAGCTCGTTTTTGTTCACCAGACGGAAATCTATCAGCATCGGCTCCTTGGCGAAGGTGAGCGGCACGAACCGCCCGTGCGGGCCGAGCAGCTCTATCGACAGGCTGGTCAGCGCAGGCACGCCCGTCGTGTCGAATATCACGTTTATGCCCTTGCCGCCGCTTATCTCCTCGCAGCGGGCCCTCAGGTCCTCCTTTGCCGGATTGATAAAATACTTCGCGCCGAAATCCTTTGCAAGGGCGAGACGGCTCTCGCTGACCTCGCTTGCGATTACCGTAGCGCCGCGTTTTTCGGCCACGTCGCAGATTATCATGCCTATGGGCCCCACTCCGTGGATAAGCACCAGATCCCCCGCCATCGTGCCGCCCTGATAATTCGCCTGCGTACCGATGGTGTAGGGCTCGGCTGTCGCGGCCTCTACGGGGGTCAGGCTCGTGTCGTATTTGTGCAGCTGCCTGCTCTCTATTGCGATGTATTCCTCCATCATGCCGTCGACGTGCACGCCGATGACCCTTATGTCGGGGCAGCAGTTATAGCGTCCGTTGCGGCATGCATAACAGGTGCCGCAGCCGCTTATGTGCTCCATGACGACCTTGTCGCCCACCTTGAAATCGGTCACCGCTCTGCCGACCTCAAATACTGTGCCGCTGCCCTCGTGCCCGATGACCCTCGGGTACTTCGCAAAGGCGTGGGTGCCGTGATAGATGTGCAGGTCGCTTCCGCATATACCCGCCGCATCGACCTTTATCAGGCATTGGGTATCTGTTGTCAGCTTGGGTATCTCCCTTTCGACAACTTCGATTTTACCCGGCTCGGGGATATAAACCGCCTTCATTGAATTCACCTCCCGTTTTTATCGGCACGGACGCGCAGCGGCCCTGCCCGTCAAACCTGCCATCCGTATCCGCTTATTACCTCAATCAACATCATATCAAGAAATCCTTAAATTTACAAATCATTTTATACCGGCAAGCGGCGGGACACGCCGTTCAAAGCTCTGCCCTGAGCCCTGCGCAAAGCGGAAAAACCCTGTCGCCCAGCTCCTTTTTCATCAGCCTGTACGCCTCCTCGCCCGTGCAGTGGCCGGTATAAATCGCACCTGCGCCGCAGGTCTTCAGACGGCGCACAAACAGGTCCGTCTCCTCCTCGCTCTTGTTGAACAGGTGGAAGCCGCCGACTATCGCGCGCACCCTTTTCCCGCCAAAGCCGCCGCGCACCTCCTCAATTATGCTTGACGCGCCCGCGTGCGAGCAGCTGCTGAATATTACAAGGCCGCCGTCGGTGTCAAAAACAAGGCTCTGCTCATGCGAAAAGTCGTCGATTCTCATTTCCTTCCCGTTTTTGACATACATCCTCTCCCGTTTTCCGGCCTCCTCTCTGCCCGGGCAGGTATGGGGCACAATATATACACCGTCCGCAGCTCTCCGCTTCTCACCGACTCTTATAAAGCGATCCCCGAACCTCTCGGCAAGCTCCGGCGCTATGCCGATATATTTCAGCCCGCCGTCGATCTTATAACAGTCGGCCCCGCAGCTTTCGGCGACATACAGCTTCAGGCCGGGATTTCTCTCAAGCAGCGGAACAAAGCCGTTCGCATGGTCGTAGTGGGCGTGCGAAAGGACGGCGAAGTCAACATCATCGAGCGATACGCCCAGCTTTTCGGCGTTTTCCATAAAAAGAGAGGATGCTCCCGCGTCGAGCAGTATGCGAAGCCTGTTGTATTCTATGTAAACGCTCAGCCCCCACTCGCCCTTGAGCCCGTCGGAGGCGTTGTTGTCCGAAAGCACCGTGATTCTCATTTTTCCACCCGCCCGCATCGTGTTTTTCGGTTCCTTTTTCAATATAACACGGCACGCAGCGGCGCGCAACGCCATTTGTCCGAACAGCCCCGCCCGCCTGGCATAATTGAGCCGCCCGTCAGGTATATCCCCGTTGAAAAGCACCCGCTCCTGTGTTATACTTATCTGGAAAATACGCCTTTTTATGTCGGCGCTCCCGTTCGCTGCGGCGTGCGGTCCGGCGCCGGCAGCTTCGGGCAGATTATCAGTAAAAACTTTGCTGGGAGATGATCGTTTGTATACCGACCGAAAATTCTGGATAGCCCAGAGCGAGGGCAGAAATCTCTGCCTGCTGCCCCAAATGGCGAACCGTCACGGGCTTATAGCGGGCGCCACCGGCACCGGCAAGACCATCACCATGAAGGTCATGGCCGAATCCTTCTCCGACATGGGCGTGCCCGTGTTCTTCAGCGACGTCAAGGGCGATCTGAGCGGCATGCTCTGCCCCGGGGCCGACACGGCCGATATGCAGAGCAGGATAGCCCGCTTCGGCATTGAGAATTTCAAATATCAATCCTATCCCGTCCGCTTCTGGGATATTTTCGGCGAATGCGGCCATCCCGTGCGGGTCACCGTGTCCGACATGGGACCCCAGCTTTTAGCCCGTCTCTTCAATCTCAGCGAGGTGCAGGCCGGCGTGCTGAGCATCGTCTTCAAGGTGGCCGACGATCACGGCCTGCTTCTCCTTGACCTTAAGGATCTGCGCGCCATGCTCCAGTACGTGGGCGACAACAGGGCAGAATTCACCACCATGTACGGCAACGTGTCCACCGCGAGCATCGGCGCTATACAGCGAGCCCTCCTTGCCTTCGAGGATGAGGGCGGCGAGCCGGTGTTCGGCGAACCCGCCCTCGATATACGCGACTGGATGCGCACCGACGCCGACGGGCGCGGCTATATAAACATCCTCTCGAGCAAGCGCCTCATCGCGAGCCCCAAGGTATACGCCACCTTCCTGCTTTGGATGCTTACCGAGCTCTTTGAGAAGCTGCCCGAGGTGGGCGATCTCGACAAGCCCCGTATGGTCTTCTTCTTCGACGAAGCCCATCTGCTGTTTGACGACGCACCCAGGGCCCTCGTGCAGAAGATAGTGCAGGTGGTAAAGCTGATACGCTCAAAGTCGGTCGGCGTGTATTTTGTCACCCAGTCCCCCTCCGACATACCGAATGAAGTGCTCGCGCAGCTGTCGAATCGCGTTCAGCACGGTCTTCGCGCCTATACGCCGACGGAGCTCAAGGCCGTCCGCGCTGCTGCCGCCTCCTTCCGTCAGAATCCCGCCTTCGATACCGAAAAGGCTCTTATGGAATTGGGCACGGGCGAGGCGATAGTCAGCTTCCTCGATGAAAAGGGCGTCCCCGGCATAGCGGAAAAGGCGAGGATACTCCCCCCACAGAGCCTGATGGGCGCCGCGCCCGACAATCTTATACTCAACGCCGTAAACGCAAGCGAGTTCGAGCTCAAGTACCGCGATTCGGTCGACCGTGAATCGGCCTACGAGATAATCATGCAGGCGACCGAACAGCTGCGTATTCAGAAAGAGGAGGAGGCAGCACAAATTCAGGCCGAAAAGGAGGCCGCCGCGGCCCAGAAGCAGGCCGAAAAAGAGGCGGCAGCCGCCCGGAAGCAGGCCGAAAAGGAAGCCGCCGCGGCTCAGAAGCAGGCTGAAAAAGAGGCGGCAGCCGCAGCCAAGGCCGCGCAGAAAAAGGCCGCAGCACAAAAGAGCGTCGTGCAGAGGGCCGCGACCAACGCCGCGTCGTCGGTCGCCCGATCGCTCAGCACCAACATGGTAAATACCGTTCTCGGCGGCAAGGTCAGCAGCGCGGGCGATATCGGCAAGCGCGCGGCCAACAACGCCCTTAGCTCCGTTATCCGCTCGGGAACGACCTCGATTATACGCGGCCTGTTCGGCACAAAGAAATAAGCGATAACACACAAAAGTCCAGCAGAGCATCGGCTGCGGCCTAATAAGTAAATTAGTAACAATGACAACTGAATAACAGGCATTGCAAAGGCAAAACAAAACGGTTTCCATAAGGTAAGTGGAGTCGAACACCTGCCGCCTGAGAGCGTTTTTTTTCGCAGATTTGCCCCCTTGTCATTTGGCGGGCGTCAGCCCGCCTGCACTTGGCGGGACAAAAATCCCTCGAAAGCTCCTCGCTCTCAGGTGCAAGGCAGTTTTCAGCATGCGGATTTTTGTCGAGACAAGGAAAAGCCCGCAGGGAATATTATCATATTTCTAAGGGCTTTGACGCAGTATCGGCGAAAATCAGCCGCTGAAAAAAGGCAGAGGTTCTACTCCACTTAAGCACGTGTGCTTTTGGAAGCCGTTTTGTTTTATTATTACTGTATGCTCCAGCCGGCGCTTGTCGCCTGCAGGCGGGTCATGCGCCTGAATACACCGTTTTGCTTGGCGAGAAGTTCGGCGGGGTTGCCTTCCTCCGCTACCTTGCCGTCCGCGAGGACAACGATATGATCCGCCGCCTCCACGGTGCGCATGCGGTGGGCGATGACCAGCACGGTTTTGCCCGCCAAAAGTCGGGACAGAGCGCCCTGCACTTTTGTCTCATTCTCCACATCAAGAGACGCGGTGGCCTCGTCCAAAAGAACGATGGGGGCGTCCTTCAAAAGCGCCCGGGCAATTGAAATGCGCTGCCGCTCGCCGCCGGAGAGTCTGGCGCCGTTTTCACCGATGGGCGTATCATAGCCCTGCGGCAGTCGGCTCACAAACTCATCACAGTTTGCGGCCGCAGCAGCTTCGATGACCTCCTCGTCCGTCGCCCCGTGCCTGCCCAGACGGATATTCTCCATCACGGTATCATCAAACAGCACCACATCCTGAAACACCATGGAATAGTTCGCCAGCAGGGTTTCGGGGTCGATCTTTGAAATGTCCACACCGCCGACCCGAATAGTGCCCTCCGAGATATCCCAGAGTCTGGCGGCAAGTCGGGCACAGGTACTCTTGCCGGAGCCGGAAGGCCCCACCAGCGCCGTGACCTCGCCCTCCCGGGCGGTGAAGCTGACGCCCTTCAAAACCTGCTCATTATCATAGGCAAAGCCCACGTTCTCAAACACGATATCGTGGCCCTTCGGGTGGAAGTCCTCCGCTCCCTCCGCGGTCTTCGCGTCGTGGATCTCCATCAGACGATTTGCGGAAACCTGCGACATGAACATCTCCGCGATCAGCGCAAGGGCCTGGTCGAAGGGCGCATAGACGCGGGTGATGACCAGCAGGAACATAAAAAGCAGCATGAAGTCGATCTTTCCGGAGAGGATGAGGCTCGTTCCCGTCAGGATCGTGGTCGCCACGCCCAGCCGCATGATGACGCTGGCGGCGTTGACGAAGATTCCGGTGGAGAGCTCGCCACGGATCATGGTTTTTTCGTGGCGGTCGATCTTGTCATTCAGTTCCTGCAGGAAGCGGTCCTCCTGATTGGTGGCCCGGATCTCCCGGATGTTTTCCAGCGTCTCCTGGATGCCGTCGGACACCTGTACGCCCGCTGCCTTGGTGATCTCTGAATGGCGCTTGGTCAGCTTCCGGCTTCCGAAGAGCAGGGCGAAGGCCACCGGCACGCCCCACAGGCAGGCCAGCGCCAGCCTCCAGTCGTAGGCAAAGAGGCAGCCTGCGATGATGGCCGTGGAAACATAGGAGCCGTAGAGGTAGCCCAGGCAGTGGGACCAGACGTGCTCCAGACGGTTCACGTCGCCCATGATGGTCTCCGTCAGATCGGCCAGGTCCCGCTTGCCGAAGTAGCCCAGCGGCAGCTTGCGCAGCCGCTCGGCAAGGGAGATGCGCATACTCTTAACTTCCCCGTATACCAGACCGTAGGTCGCCTTGTACTGCTGCAAATGCGTAATAAAGGAAAGTGCCAGAAAAACGAGCACCAAAAGAAGTATTGTCCAGATACCGTACAGAGGAGCGTCTTGCGTGAGCGTCGCCATAAAGCGCGTCATCATTATATAGAGAATGCCCATGCCGCCCATGACTACAAGATTGGTAATGACGGTCCAAAACGCGCCCTGCTTTGTATTCTTCACACCCTGATCGCTGAGGGCGTATCTGCGCTGAAATGCTTTTCCGAACATCTCACTTCGCCTCCTTTTTCACAGAAGCAGAAATCTTCCACTGCACCGCCCGGTTATAATCCGCCCACATACGGGCGTACAGACCACCGGCATTTTTCAGCTCCTCATGCGTCCCTTCCTCCACCTTTTTCCCTTCGTCCAGCACGATAATCCGATCCGCGCCCACAACGGTGGAAAGCCGATGGGCGATCATAACGACCGTGCGGTCCTTCATCAGCGCAGAAAACGCCTTCTGAATCAAGGCTTCGTTCTCCGGGTCTGCAAAGGCTGTCGCCTCGTCCAGCACCACTATGGGTGCGTCCTTCAGAATCGCCCGCGCCAGGGCCACTCGCTGCTGCTCGCCGCCGGAGAGGTACGTACCCTCGGTACCGATCAATGTATCCATGCCGTCTGGGAGCTTTTCCAAGATATCGTCACACTGGGCGGCGAAGAGGGCTGTTCTCACCTCCTCTCGGGAGGCATCCGGCCTCGCGGCGCGCACGTTTTCCATGATGGACGCTTTGAACAGATGGGTGTTTTGGAACACAAAGGCCACCTGATCCATCAGCACATGCGGAGCGATCTGCCGCACGTCCACGCCGCCGACCTTCACCTCACCGGAGGTAACGTCCCAAAAACGCGGGATAAGACTGGCAGCCGTAGTTTTGCCTCCGCCGGAGGGACCCACCAGAGCTACGGTCTCATTCGTCCCGACACGGAATGAAACGTGGTCCAGCGCCGGAGCGTCCGCGCCGTCATAGGTAAAGCTCACATCGTTGAACTCGACGCTGTTGTCCCGAGGCATTTGCGGATGGTCGGCGACAGACATGGTCGGCGCGCTCATCACCTGGTTGATGCGGCCCAGCGCCGTACTCGCCAGCATCATGCCGCTGGTCGCAAACATCACCCTTGCCAGCGCGGTGGAAACGATGGCGGAGAAGACCGCATAGAAGGCAAAATTGGTCACAAAGCCCGCGAAATCGCCTCCGCTCAGCATGCCGGGCGCCAGCAGCAGCGCCGCGGGGACAAGGAAAATGAAGGCGCCCTCCGTGAAGGTCAGGTTGATTGCCTGAGGCACCTTGCAGATGTCCGCCTGATAGTGCTCCGCCTTGGCGCTGTAGTTCTCAATTGCCTGCTGAAAGGCCTTGAAGGAGTATACCGTCTGTTGGAACACCTTAACTACCGGAATACCGCGCACATATTCCGTACCGGCCTTGCTCATCAAGTCCTGCGCCGCCTGGTATTCCGCAATGAGTCCCGCGTTTTTCCCGGTCATCATGGTCATCATCGCCGCAATGGAGATGACGGCGGACAGCAGACAGGCGCCGCCCATCCGCCAGTCGAAGACAAACATAAGCACGATCATGGCGAGCAGCATGACGACGCTGCCCACGATGTCAGCCAGATTATGCGCCAGCAGGGTCTCGGTCTCGGCTGCCGCGCCGTCCAGCCGATTGCGCAGCAGCCCGGAGGCGTTGGCGTCGAAGAAGCCCATGGGCGCTTTCATCAGATGTTCCATACCGGCCTTGCGGATGTTGCTCGCTGTGCGGAACGCGGCCAAATGTGTGCACATAAGCGCCGCGAAGTACACTGCGATCCCGGCAACCGCGCAGACAAATGCCATCCAGCCGTAACGGGCTATCTCTGTCGCCTGAGTCCAGTTCGGCGCAACGGCAATAAGGTCCCGCGCCACAAGCCAGATGCAGAGATACGGAAGCATCCCCAGCACCATGGCAACGGCGGAGAGTCCAAGTCCGAAGAAGGTGAGACCCTTGTAGCTGCCGGCATAACCAAGCAAAATCGCGAGGTCGCTTCGTTTCTTTTCTCTCATAAAACCACCGTCCTTTTGTTTGTTGTTTTATATTATTGTGATTTAAAATACATTCCGTGTAGTTAGCAATAACTAACTGATAATCGGTAAAAAAACACCTTCTCGCACTGTTACCCGGGAACGCGTTATTGTTGACTGTTTCTCTATGATCGGCAGCGTGGAACCGGCAAGCCCACATACCGGCTTTTCGGTACCCGGCTTTGATTAGCCGGCTTCATTTGACTGATACCTTTCTGAGAACTGTTTTTCTCGCGCTCTCTTCGGTATCATCATCCTCTATGTAACCGTCGTAGGGTGCAGAGGGATCCGTATATTTCTTCGTGAACGGTTTGCATATCTCTGTTCTGTGCTGAAAAGCAAAGTCCAGATCATCCGTCCAACCGGTATGACCGGTGATAATATTGATCGGCTGCTTTCTTCCGCGAAGATTATTTTCCAGTTTCTCCAGGGACTGCACTGCCAGCCTGTTATTCTCTGCCAGCGTGCTGATAAAGCTGTAACCGCCGTCCGCGCCGAACCAGATCGTGTCGCCGGTGAAGAGATATACATCATCAATCAGATAGACCATGTGACCCCATGTGTGCCCGGGAACCAGGATGCATTCGATCTTGATATCTCCAATCTGAAGCACTTCGCCGTCTTTTAACAGTATCTTCCTGTTATCCGTCTTGACCATCGGAAGCTTGTATGCCCCGTGAAACACCTTTCTTCTCACCTCGCCGGTCAGATACCGGTTTTCGATCTCCCCTATATACACGGTTGCGTCCCGAAACATCAGGTCGCTGTCCCGCTCCAATGCGCCGACGTGATCCGTATCCTGATGGGTGATCAGGATATGCTGGATCGATGCCGGATCAATGTCCAGCCAGCCCATCTTTTCTTTCAGTCTGGCGTAGTTGTAGCCTGCATCGACCATGATCGTGGTACCGTTCTTTGTATAAAAAAAGATATTGGCGATCCACTCTCGGACGCAGCTCACGCGCTCGTCGATTCTGCCCGTGTTCAGCGGCTTGAAGATCGCTTTCCCACGGAACAGCTTACTCATGGATTTCTTTTGATTTTCCGAATCCTTTCGTGCCATATCTTATCTTGCTTCCTTTCTCACGCTGAACAGCAGTCGCTTTCATCCCATTGGAGATCGTATTCCTGCTCGTGAGGCTTCTTGCCGTCCACGATACAGCAGTCATAGCAATCGCTCATAGGCTCCGTCCACCCGTCCGCCACGCTTCTCCGGTGCATAATTCTCGATTTTCTCCGTAAAGGTCAGCATATCGGCAAAGGGCTTTTATTCTTTTCTTCGTCAAATCCGTCATAGTTGACGCATATAGGGTGACATCGCTCTGCCGTTCGGCCGACCGCCGTGCGGAAGTTTATCTCCCATGCATAAGCCGTTCTGGGAAGCCGCAGCATTGTTCTTCCGTTTTTCAGCCCATTTCCGTGAATTTCACCCTTATCCTCCTCCACAAGTGTAGAAATTACTGTGGTCAGCATCAGTGTCCCTCTGTATTCACGCTCTTTGCGTAAGCGCTGGAAGCACACGATTATGCCGCATTCATGCAGGAGGTGTAAATACCGTTGGTATCAGCATATTTCATGGTCTATATACGAAACGTCCGTTTTGTCCCGTTTTGCAGTGCGTTACCTATCGCTAACTATCATACCACAACGACGCTTTCGATTCAAGATGATATCATATTTTTGTGAGAACGGATTCTGACTTAGAACTCAAGTAAGCCATGTTTTAAGCAGCTCTTTTTCAAAGACTGTTTCCTTGGCAGCAAATTCCGAAATACCGGCCGTGGTTTCATTGTATTTTATCAATAAAAAGAGAAACGGTGTAATCTCCTTAATGAAGATTATACCGTTTCCCTCATAAGAAACTGCTTCCATATGTCACTGAGCATTCGCTTTGCGGGACTTTTTCGCGTTTTCAGCCTGTTGTGCGGCTCTGTCAATATCTGAACTCGCCCTCGAACACCATGACGGCGCTGCCGGTCAGAACTATTCGTTCCTTCGTGCAGCGCACCGTCAGGTCGCCGCCGAGCAGCCTTACCGTGATGTCGGTATCCTCGTCGCACAGGCCGTTCTCCACCGCCGCCGCAACCGCGGCGCAGGCGCCGGTGCCGCAGGCGAGGGTCTCGCCGTTGCCCCTCTCCCAAACCCGCATGCGCAGGGATGTGCGGTCTATAATGCGCACAAACTCGGTGTTGATCCTCTCGGGGAATATATCTGCATGCTCAAACATCGGCCCGATACGCCCGAGGTCAAGGGCGTCTATACCCTCGCAGAACACAACGCAGTGGGGGTTCCCCACCGACAGGCAGGTCGCGTCGTATTTCTCTCCTCCCACTGTCAGGGGGAAGTTTACCATCCTCTCGCAATCGGCGGCAGCCCCGACGGCGGCGGCCGAAAAATCGGCTCTCCCCATGTCGACGGAGACCGAGCTGACCTCCCCGTCGCGCAGGAACAGGCGCAGCCTGTGCACCCCGCTGCCCGTCTCGACGGTCAGATACTCGCTCCTTATATAGCCCTTGTCATAGAGATACTTGCCGACGCAGCGTATGTTGTTGCCCGCCATTTTCCCCTCGCTGCCGTCGCTGTTGAAGGTGCGCATTTTCGCGTCGGCGACGGAGGATTTTTCTATCAGCACTATGCCGTCGGCCCCAATGCCGTAGTGGGGAGCGCAGAGGCTGACGCAGAGGGACTCGGGGCAGGTTATCCCTCCGTCGAAATTCTCGATGAATATATAGTCGTTCCCGCACGAATGCATCTTGGCAAAATGCACCTTCTGCTTCCAAGCGCGCATGGCGTTTATGTCGACCAGCTCGGTGTTGTCGGGATTATATCTGCTCTCGATTATCTCGACCAACGCCTTTGCCGTGTCGAGGCTCGTCAGGCAGGGTATGCCCAGCTGCATCGCGCGGCGGTGCAGGGCGATATAGTCCCCCATCGTCGCATCCTTCACGGCGCCGGTATATACGATGCAGTGGATTCTTCCGCTCTGCATGAGCTCCTTTATCTCGTCGGAATCGGCGGCGTTCTCGACCGACGTCACAGGTATTCCCATCTTTCTTATGGTGTCCGCCGTGCCCCTTGTCGCATAGAGGGAAAGGCCGAGGTCGCGCAAGCTCTTGGCGAGCCCCAGCACCTCCTGATAGTCGTTCGTCTCGACCGACAGCAGCACCCCCGATTCACCGGCCAGACCCGACGGCACCGAGAAGCCCGCCGCCGTCAGACCCTTGTAAATCGCCTCGGCTTTAGTCTTGCCTATACCCAGCACCTCGCCTGTCGACTTCATCTCGGGCCCGAGTATGGAGTTGGCGTCGGTCAGCTTTTCAAAGGAGAACACCGGCACCTTGACCGCGTAATAGGGCGGCGTGCGATAAAGCCCCGTACCGTAGCCGAGCTCCCTGAGGGAGGCGCCCAGCATAACCTTCGAGGCGAGGTCCACCATCGGCACACCCGTCACCTTCGATATATAGGGCACCGTGCGCGACGCTCGCGGGTTTACCTCTATAACGTACAGCTCATCCTCGTAAATCAGATACTGGATGTTCACCAGCCCCTTCGTACCGAGGGCGAGGGCCAGCTTCTCCGAGCAGTCGCATATCCTGCTGAGGAATTTATCCGAAAGGTTGTATGGCGGATATACCGCTATCGAGTCGCCCGAGTGAACGCCCGCCCTCTCTATATGCTCCATTATGCCCGGGATGAGCACGTCTGCCCCGTCTGATATTACATCTACCTCGAGCTCGGTGCCCGGCATGTACTTGTCGACCAGCACGGGGTTTTCTATCCCGCCCGAAAGTATGGTCTCCATATACTTTTTCGTGTGCTCGGGCGTCCTCGATATGGTCATGTTCTGCCCGCCGATAACGTAGCTCGGGCGCAGCAGCACCGGATAGCCGAGCTCCTTTGCGGCCTTTACCGCCTCGTCGACGGTGTTGACCCCCATGCCCCTCGGCCGCCTTATCGAGAACTGCTCAAGCAGCCTGTCAAAGCGGGCGCGGTCCTCGGCGATGTCGATGCTCTCGGCCGACGTGCCGAGTATCGGTACGCCCTGCCTGTCGAGGAACTGGGTCAGCTTTATAGCCGTCTGCCCGCCGAAGGCCACGACGACCCCGATGGGCTTTTCGACCTTAATGATATTCATAACGTCCTGCGGGGTCAGCGGCTCGAAATACAGCCTGTCGGCCGTGTCATAATCAGTCGATACCGTCTCGGGATTGTTGTTGACCGTAACCACGTCGTAGCCGAGCTCGCGCAGGGTCCACACACAATGCACCGACGAGTAGTCGAACTCAATCCCCTGCCCGATGCGTATCGGGCCCGAGCCGAGCACTATCACGACCGGCTTTCCGCTGCGCTTAAAGGGGCGCGACTCGCATTCCCCGCTGCAGTCGGAATAAAAATACGGACTCTTCGTTCCGAAGACAGACTGGCAGGTCTTTACAATCTTATAGCTGTAATCGGCCTCGGGCAGCGCCTTTTCTCCGCTGATGCGGCTTATCGCGCCGTCGGTGAAACCCGCCTCCCTTGCCCTTTTGCACAGCTCGGGGGTAAGCCCGCGGGAAAGCTCTTTTTCAATCCCGACGAGATTGTTTATTTTTCCCAGGAAATAGGGATCTATCATGGTAATTCCATATATTTTTTCGACCGGAACGCCCGCTTTCAAAGCCTCGTAGACCGTGAATATCCTGCGGTCATCCTGGTCTGCGAGCCTGTCGAGCACGTCCCTGCCGTCAACGGGCGGGGCGCTGAGGGTGTCGAGCCCTATCTCGGCTCCGCGCACCGCCTTCATCAGCGCCATTTCAAAGGTCGGCCCTATGGACATGACCTCACCCGTCGCCTTCATCTGGGTGCCGAGCCTCCGGCTCGAGCCGGCGAACTTGTCAAATGGCCACTTGGGGAATTTTACCACTATATAATCGACATCCGGCTCAAAGCCGGCAAGGCTGCACCCCGTCTCCTCGTTCTTTATCTCGTCGAGGGTGTAGCCCAGGGCGAGGCGCGTGGTTATCTTCGCTATCGGATAGCCCGTCGCCTTGCTCGCGAGGGCAGACGAGCGCGAAACGCGGGGATTTACCTCTATTACGGCATATTCGCTGCCGTCGGGCTTTAGGGCAAACTGGCAGTTGCACCCGCCAATGATCCCTATAGCCGAAACTATATCGAGCGCCGCCTGACGCAGCATGGAAAACTCCCTCTCGTTCAGCGTCAGCGCGGGCGCCGCAACTATCGAATCGCCCGTGTGCACGCCTACCGGGTCGACGTTCTCCATTGAGCAGACCGATACCGCGCAGCCGGTCGCGTCCCGCATGGTCTCAAACTCTATCTCCTTCCAGCCGGAGATGCACTTTTCTACAAGTATCTGCGTTATGGGGGACATGTCGAGCCCCGTCCTCGCTATCACCTCGAGCTCAGCTTCGTCGGCGGCGATTCCGCCGCCCGTCCCGCCGAGGGTGAAGGCCGGGCGCACGATTATCGGATAGCCGATTCTGCCGGCTATTTCGAGGGCCTCGCCGACGGTGTTGGCTATATCCGAGGGAACTACCGGCTGGCCTATCTCCCTCATTGTCTTACAGAACAGCTCCCTGTCCTCAGCCTTGTCTATGCCGTCGATACCGGTGCCGAGCAGCTTTACGCCGTATTTTTGCAGCGTCCCGTCGCGGCTGAGCTGCATGGCTATGGTCAGGCCCGTCTGCCCGCCGAGGCCGGCGAGCAGCCCGTCGGGCCGCTCCTTGTCGATTATCCTGCGCACCGTCTCGGCGCACAGCGGCTCAAGATATATCTCGTCCGCCATAGCCTTGTCGGTCATTATCGTCGCCGGGTTGGAGTTGACAAGCACCGTATCTATCCCCTCGTCCTTCAGAACGCGGCAGGCCTGCGTGCCGGCATAGTCGAACTCGGCCGCCTGACCTATCACAATCGGCCCCGAGCCGATGACGAGCACCTTTTTTATATCCCTGTTCCTGGGCATCTGTTCCTACCTCCAAAAAAATTTGCGGCAGACCTTCTGCCGCAAATACTGCATACCGCCTGTCAGAGCGTTGCGGCCATTACCGCCTTTATCGTGTGCATGCGATTTTCCGCCTCGTCGAACACTATCGAGCTCGGTCCCTCGAAAACCTCGTCGGTCACCTCCATGCAGTCGATGCCGAATTTTTCGTAAATCTCCCTGCCTATGTCGGTGTTGAGGTCGTGGAAGGCCGGCAGGCAGTGCATGAATCTGCACTGCTCCCCCGCCGCGTCCATCAGCTTTTTGTCGACGCGGTAGGGCGCAAGGTCGGCTATGCGCTCCTTCCATACGCCGTCGGGCTCGCCCATCGATACCCACACGTCGGTATATATGACGTCGGCGCCCTTGACGGCGTCAGACGGCTCTTTTATGAACTCCAGCACGGCGCCGGTTTCGGCGGCGATTTTTCCGCACTCCTCCCTGAGCGCCGCAGACGGAAAATACTTCTCCGGCGCGCAGGCGACAAAGCTCATGCCCATCTTGGCGCAGCCCACCATGAGGGAGTTGCCCATGTTGTAACGGGCGTCGCCCATATAGACCAGCTTTTTGCCCTTAAGACCGCCGAAATGCTCCTCTATCGTCAAAAAATCGGCAAGTATCTGGGTCGGGTGAAATTCGTTTGTCAAACCGTTCCACACCGGAACGCCGGCGTATTGCGCGAGGGTCTCGACTGTCTGCTGGCCGAAGCCGCGGTATTCTATCCCGTCGAACATCCTGCCCAGCACCCGAGCCGTGTCCGCGATGGATTCCTTTTTGCCCATCTGCGAGCTCTTGGGGTCGAGATACACCGGATGTATCCCGAGGTCGGCGCAGGCCGCCTCGAACGCACAGCGGGTACGGGTCGAGGTCTTCTCAAATATGAGGGCTGCGTTCCTGCCGGCAAAATCGGCGTGAGGCACGCCGTCCTTCTTCTTTTTTTTGTATTCCGCCGCAAGGTCGATGAGATACTGTATCTCCTGCGGTGTAAAGTCGAGCAGCTTTAAAAAGCTCTTTCCCTTTAACGATACCATTTTTTCACCTCACAGCACCTTCGCAAGGAAGGATTGGAGTCTTGCGCTCTTTGGCGCGCCGAAAATCTCGGCCGGCGTCCCCTCCTCGACTATAAGCCCCTCGTCGAGGAACAGCACGCGGTTTGAAACCTCGCGCGCAAAGCCCATCTCGTGGGTCACGACCACCATTGTCATCCCTGCGCGGGCAAGCTCCTTCATAACGTCGAGCACCTCCCCCACCATCTCGGGGTCAAGGGCCGAGGTCGGCTCGTCAAAGAGCATCACGTCGGGCTCCATGCAAAGCGCCCTGACTATGGCGACCCTCTGCTTCTGCCCGCCGGAGAGCTGGTCGGGATAGGAATTTGCCCTGTCCTGCAGGCCCACCCTCGCGAGATACTCGAGGGCCTTTTTCTCGGCCTCCTCCCTTGGCAGCTTCTTGAGCACCATAGGCGCCTTTGTCAGGTTCTCCATCACGCTCATGTGGGGGAACAGGTTGAACTGCTGGAACACCATGCCCATCTTCTGGCGGTGTACATTGATGTTGACCCTCTTATCGGTAAGATCCGCCCCCTCGAAGATTATACGCCCGTCGGTCGGGCGCTCGAGCAGGTTGAGGCACCGCAGAAAGGTGCTCTTGCCCGAGCCGGAGGGCCCGATAACGCACACGACGTCGCCCTTGTTTATAACGGCGTCGACGCCGTTGAGGGCATATTTTGAGCCGAATCTCTTTTTAAGTCCCTCAATGCTTATCAAGACGGGCCAGCCTCCTTTCGAGCTTACCTTCAAGGTAGGTGAACAGTATGACCAGAAGCAGGTATATGAGGGCCACCGCCATCAGCGGCATAAACGCGCTGAAGGTGCGTCCGCGTATTACGTCGCCGCCCTTTGTCAGGTCCATTATGCCTATGTAGCCGCAGACCGCCGTCTCCTTAAAGAGGGCTATGAATTCGTTTGCAAGGGCGGGCAGGGCGTTTCTCACCGCCTGAGGTATTATTATATACCGCATGGTCTGAATATAGCTGAAGCCTATGCTGCGGCCCGCCTCAAACTGCCCCGCGTCGATGCTCATAATGCCGCCGCGCACGATCTCGGTTATATACGCGCCGGAGTTGACGCCGAACACGATCGACGCCACCATAATCGGGTTCTTGCTCGACACGAAGATGACGAAATAGCCTATCAGCAGCTGCACAACTACAGGCGTGCCGCGTATAACCGTAAGATAGAACCTCGCTATCCAGTCGAGTATCCTGAGCACTGTCCTCCCCGGGCCGGGGCGCATATCGTCCTTGTTCGTATCGTAGGACGAGCGTATCATGGCGACGACGACGCCTATGCAGGTGCCGATAAGAAGGGCGAAAAAGGTTATCTCGAGCGTAACGATTATACCGTTTGAGATATACTTCCAGCGGGAGTCGTCGATAAAATTCAGTGTAAACGTAGCCTTCTGTTTTTCAAACCACAGAAGAAGCGCCGCTTGTATAGATTCAAACCACGCGGACATGGCCCGCCTCCTCAATTAAAAATAAGGTCGGGGACGCCGAAGCGCCCCCGGCCGCTTTTATTCCATCAGTCCGCGCTGATATAGGTATCGATTATCTTCTGTACGGTGCCGTCGGCGATGAGCTCCTCGAGGGCGCCGTTTACCTTGTTGTAGAATTCGGTGTTGTCCTTGGCGATAACGAAGGCATACTCCTCCTCGGCGTAAGCGGTGGGCAGAAGCATAAGGCCCTCATTCTGCGAAACGAAGGTCTCGGCGGGGCTGTTGTCGATTATAACAGCGTCAACCTTGCCGGTAATAAGGGCCTGAACGGCGTCGGCGCCCTTGTTGAAGCGGACGATATGATCCTCGCCGTAGTCGTCGGTCGCATAGATGTCGCCGGTGGTATCCTGCTGAACGCCTATCTTGATGTTGTCGCCGGCAAGATCGTCAATGGAAGAGATGGAGGTATCCTCGGTAACGATGACAGCCTGAACCGCGGTGGTGTAGCCGGAGGTGAAGTCAACGCTCTTCTTCCTGTCCTCGGTCACGGTTATGCCGGCAGCTCCGACGTCGGCCTTGCCGGAGGATACGGCGATTATTATCGAGCCGAACTCCATGTCGGATACTTCCATCTTATAACCGAGCTTGTCGCAGATGGCGCGCATGATGTCCATGTCGATGCCGACCGCCTGCTCGTTCTCATAGAACTCATAGGGAGGGAACGCCGCATTGGTGGCAACTACTATGGTATCCTTATCGTCGCCGGTGTTGGCCTCGCTTTGCGAAGAGCTCTGGCTCTCACTCTGGCTCTCACTCTGGGAGGAGCTCTGAGCAGGGGCCTGAGAGCTTGAAGCCGTGCCGGACGCACAGCCTGCAAGAAGCGCGAGACACATGGTCACACAGAGGATAATGCTGATAAGTTTGAGTTTTTTCATTTTTTTACTCCTTTTATATAAGCTTTATTTTTCAGACTCGTTTTTTTGCCTGTCGTCTGTCAGAATATTGATAAACAGCGGTATCGCCGCCCGGCTGACCGCGTCGTTCCAGCGGTAGTCCGCCGTATGGAGCCCCGCGGCGTTCTCGCCCGCGCCTATGCCGAGCATAAAAGCGTCGGTCCTTCGGCCGTATCGGCCGAAGTCCTCCGACCATCGCATCGGCTCGTCGGGAAAGACGCACTCTAACCCCGCCCTTTCGGCCGCGCAGACGACCGATTCACACAGCGCCGGCGAGTTCACTGTCGCCGCAAAGCCGTCCCTCTCTTCGAAGGAGACCCTGACGCCGTATTTTTCGGCGCATCGTGACGATAACTCTCTTACGGCCCGCTCCAGCTTTTCAAGGTCGTCGTCGTACCATGCGCGCAGGGTTAGGTATATCTCGCCCGAGCCCGCCGCAACGCCGAAGCTTTCGGAGCCCGCCGTCATGCCGACCGGAGTGATGAGGGTCATGCCGCGATACAAGCCTTCGCCGGTCAGCTCCCCCCACCGGCCGAACAGCTCGGCCATCGGGAATATCGGATTTTTCCCGTTATCGGGATAAGCAGCATGGCTCTGAAGCCCATCGTATTTTATTATAAGCCCGTTTGACGCGCATGCAAAGACTTTTTTTAAAATTATTGCCGCGCCCTCTTTAAAGCCCGGGCAGTTGTGAAAGCCGTATATCCTGTCAATTCTCTCGTCGTCGAGCATCCCGCAGCACTCAGCCGCGCCCCGACCGTTCTCCTCGGCGTGCTGAAAGAGAAAAAATACGTTTTTCCCAACCCGCCTGCCGGAGAGCCATTTTGCAAGCGCCGCCATGACCGACATGTGCCCGTCGTGCCCGCAGCCGTGATACGGCTGCCCGTCGGGCCCTGTGACCGCGTCCATGTCGGCCCGCAGGGCGACGCTCCCGAGGCCGTCCCCCTCGCGGTGGGCGCAGTAGAACCACCTGCCGCGGTCGTGTATCTCAAGGTCGGTCGCTTTTTTGATATAATCGACCAGTCTCGCCTTGGTCCGCCTTTCACAGCCGGATTTTTCCGGTATCCCGTTCAGCTCCGGCCGTAGCCTCAGCGCCTCGGCGAGGGCGGCGTCAAGGTCCGGCGTCATTTTTCTCCGTCCCCTCGTCCGTCGCAGGAATTGTCCCTCAAAAAGCTCTTGACATACTCTATCTGGCTATCTACCGAGGCGACCGAGGTCCCCCCCCTTGACGTCCGCCTGTTTACGCAGGCCTCGAGGGATATCGCGTCGTACAGGTCGTCGCCGAACAGCTCGGAACAGCTTTTGTATGCCTCGATGGGCAGCTTTTCGAGCACGCAGCCCTTTTCAATGCACATGGCGACTATACTGCCCGAAATCTTGTAGGCCGAACGGAACGGCATCCCCTTGCCGACAAGATAATCGGCAAGGTCGGTAGCGTTTATAAAGCCCTCCTGCGCCGCCTTTTTCATATTGTCGGCGCGCACGCGCATGGTCGAAAGCATTGGAGTAAATACATCGAGACACATTCTGACAGTGTCGACAGCGTCGAACACCGCCTCCTTGTCCTCCTGCATGTCCTTGTTGTAGGCAAGGGGCAGACCCTTCATTACGGTCAGCAGCGCCACAAGGTCGCCGTACACCCTGCCCGTCTTGCCGCGGGTCAGCTCGGCCATATCGGGATTTTTTTTCTGCGGCATAATGGACGAGCCGGTCGTGTAGCTGTCGCTCAGCTCGATAAATCTGAACTCCCAGCTCGACCAGAGGATTATCTCCTCCGAAAAGCGGCTCAAATGCATCATAAGTATGCTCAGCGCGCCGAGCAGCTCTATGCAGAAATCCCTGTCGGACACGCCGTCCATGCTGTTGAGGGCGATTTTGGAAAAGCCGTTTTTCTTCGCCTCGAGCTCCCTGTCGGTGTCATAGGTAGTCCCTGCAAGGGCGCAGCTGCCTATCGGGCAGACGTCCATGCGTTCCCTGCAGTCGTCAAGACGTCCGATATCCCGCATGAGCATCATCGCGTAGGCCATCAGATGATGGCCGAAGGTCACGGGCTGGGCCCTCTGGAGATGGGTGTAGCCCGGCATTATAACCGCCTTGTTCTGCTCCGCCTTTTCGCACACGGCTCCGAGGAGCCTTAAAAGCTCCTGCCTTATATCCGCCGTCTCATCCAAAAGATACATGCGAAGGTCGAGAGCCACCTGGTCGTTTCTCGAGCGGGCGGTGTGCAGCTTTTTGCCCACGTCGCCCAGACGCTCGGTCAGCACCTGCTCGACGAACATGTGTATATCCTCGCACGTCTCGTCGAACTTCAGCCTGCCCGAGTCAAGGTCGTCCATTATCTCGCCGAGGCCGTCTATGAGCTTTTCCGCCTCGTCCCCGGATATTATGTTTTTCGCGCCGAGCATGGCCGCATGCGCCATGCTTCCCCTTATATCCTGTCTGTACATGCGCCGGTCGAAGGACAGGGAGGAATTGAAATCGTCGGCTATGCCGCTCGTCTCACCGCTCGTCCTTCCGGCCCACATCTTCGCCATTTTTTACACCTTCAATCGACGATGTATTAGAGCTTTCCCGCCTCGCGCAGGGCCTGCACCTTTGTCGAAAGACCCCACAGCTCGATAAAGCCGGCCGCAAGCGACTGGTCGTAGTCGCTCTCGCCGAAGGTCACGAGATTCTCACAGTAGAGCGAGTTGGGCGAGGTCATTCCGGCGGGGATTATATTGCCCTTGTAGAGCTTGAGCTTTACAGTGCCGGTAACGTTCCTGTTCGCCTCGTCGGCAAAGGCGGTCAGTGCCTCCTGCAGAGGGGAATACCACTTGCCGTTGTAAATGAGATCGGCAAAGTCCACCGCGAGCTTCTGCTTCTCATGCAGGGTATCCTTGTCGACCGTTATCATCTCGAGCTGCTCGTGGGCGAAATAAAGTATCGTGCCGCCGGGCGTCTCGTATACGCCGCGGTCCTTCATACCGATAAGGCGGTTTTCAACTATGTCTATTATGCCGATGCCGTTTTTGCCACCCGCCTCGTTGAGCTTTTCGATTATCTTCGACGCCTTCATCCTCTCGCCGTTGAAGGCCACGGGAGCGCCGGCCTCAAAATCTATGCTGATATAGGTCGGCTCGTCGGGCGCCTGCATGGGCGACACGCCCATCTCCAAAAAGCCCTTCTTGTCGTAATCGGGCTCGTTCGCCGGGTCCTCGAGGTCGAGGCCCTCATGGCTGAGGTGCCACAGGTTCTTGTCCTTGGAGTAGTTGGTCTCCCTCGATATCTTGAGGGGCACATTGTGCGCCTCGGCGTAGTCTATCTCCTCGTCGCGGGACTTTATGTTCCACTCGCGCCAGGGGGCGATTATGGGCATATCGGGGGCGAATCTCTTTATCGCAAGCTCAAAGCGCACCTGGTCGTTTCCCTTGCCGGTCGCGCCGTGAGCAATGGCGTCGGCGCCCTCGGCTATGGCTATCTCGGCCAGCTTCTTGCCGATAACGGGGCGTGCAAAGGCCGTCCCGAGCAGATACTTCTCATACTTTGCGCCCATCTTCAGCGACGGGATTATAACCTCGTCCACCATCTCGTCGACGAGGTCGGCCACGATGAGCTTGCTCGCGCCGGTCTTGAGCGCCTTCTCCTCAAGCCCCTCGAGCTCGTCGCACTGACCGACGTTGCCGGCCACCGCAATTATCTCGGGGTTGTTGTAGTTCTCCTTGAGCCACGGGATAATTATCGACGTGTCAAGACCGCCGGAATAGGCAAGAACTATCTTTTTTATATCCTTTTTATTCATATCCGTTCTCCTTTATGAATAATTATAAAACAATTATGAGTAATTATGTGATTTATGATACTCGCATTCCCCCTTTTTGTCAAGCAAAAAGGGTACAAAAGGCGGCTGTTTTTTATTTTTATGCATATTTCACCTCACCGTGCCCCTTTGCACGGCGTATTTATGCATTATGTCGATTCCACGCTGTGTGTCTTAAATACCGCCGGTCTGCGGCCCTTCCAATATAATGGAACCATTTTGCGGATGACAGAATCACTGACGGCAAAAAGCATTATATTTTCGGCCTTTGTCTCCGGATGGCTGCTTGAACGGTTCCGGCAAAACAAAAAAACGCGTCTCCTCTCCTCGCGGAGAAGGAACGCGTCTTTTTATGTTTAAAATTCCGGCGACGGTTTTACGCCGTCCCGTAAGGCTTCAATTGTCGTCCCTTAAGGAAGCCAGCCTTTCGTCTTCCCTTATCTGTGCGAGCAGCTCGTCTGTCGAGCGGATTATTCTGCCGCACGCCTCCTGCCCCAGCTTTTTTGTTATGATTTCAAGAGCCGGACCGATATTCGGCGCCCTGTCGCCGAGGTTATGGCAGTCGGATATAAGAAGAGCCCTGCGCGCAACCAGCATGTCGAGAGCCCTTTTTCTGGTAAAGAACCCGAGCAGCGCCTCGGCGCTTATCTGCACAGGCACGCCGAGCGACAGTATCTCATCGATTGCGCTCTGCTTCTGCGATTTGAAGTATCTCTCGATGTGGGCTATCACCGGCACAAAGCCCGAATCGCTCATAAAATCGTAAAGACCGTTGAACAGCCACTTGTCCCATGCGGACATGGGAAGCTCCACAAGGATTATGCGGCTCGTCCCGTAGCACAGCTCGTCGAGCTGGGGCCATGACACTATGTCGGACCTCCACGCGACCTCCGCCCCGACCGAAATCCCGGGCAGCTTTCCGCGCGTCTCCTCCGGCAGGCTCCTTATAGCCTCCGCAAGTACATGCAGCGCCTTTTCTCTCCTGCTCAGGAATCTGCGCACACTCTCGTGGTTCATATAAAAATGGGGCGTCAGCACGACGTCGGTCACGCCCTGCTCGCGTTCCTTGAGCAGCATATCTATGCTCATCTCGGCGTTTTTTGAGCCGTCGTCCATACCCGGCAGGATATGTGTATGCAGGTCAGTCATCTTTCCTCCGGACCTAATGCATCAGATGCAGAATTTTTGCCGGCCGTTCGAAAAGCAGGCGGAGCTCAGGAATTGTCGCCCTCGCCGCTTTCCCTGCTACTGTGAGTCTCGTAACCGTAGCGGGAATAGCCGTATCTCTTGTATCTTCTGTAACCGTACCCGCCGTATTTCTTGTAGCCGTAGTGGGTCTTTTCGAAATCGACGCCGTTGAGCACGAAGCCCAGCACATTGGCCTTGGCATATTCGAGCTGATCGAGGGCGTGAGACACCTGATCAGCGTCGGTCCTCCCCGCACGCACGACAAAAAGCATCCCGTCGCTTATCCTCGCGATTACCGCAGCGTCGGTAACCATATTGACCGGGGGCGTGTCGAACACTATATAGTCAAACTGCTCGCGCATAACGGTAAGCAGCTTCTCCATGCGGGCGGAGCCCAACAGCTCGGAGGGATTGGGCGGTATGCTGCCCGAGGCCAGAACGCTCAGATTCTTTACGTCCTTCTGCTTGAAAATAGAGGACGGAAGAAGCGACGGATCGATCAGCACGTTGGAAAGGCCGCTCTTTGCCTTTATGTTGAGCAGCCGCACCAGCTTCGGCCTTCTGAGGTCGCAGTCGATGATAAGCACCCTCTTGTCCGCTTCGGCAAGTGAGATGGAGAGGTTGAGGGCGGTCAGGCTCTTGCCCTCGCCCTGAGAGGACGACGTGACCGCGATTATCTTGCAGTTCTCATCGCCCGTAAGGGAAAACATTATATTTGTCCTGAGCGTCTTGTACGCCTCGCGTATAAAAAAGTCGCTTTGGGGGTTGAGGATAAATTTTCTGTCCTCAAGTATATTATCGTTTGCATTCGGGCCGGAGTCCTTTTTCTTCGAGGTCAGTAATTTCATCGGGCTTTTAAAGCTGATACTCATTTTCTCTCACCCTCATTCGACGCATAGTTGCTGACAGATGCGTAATTGCTCGGTTTCTTCCTTATTTCGTCAATCTTGTTAATATCGATTATCTGCGCAAGGACGGGCAGCGTCGATATCTCCGCCAGATCCTCCTCGCCGCGTATGGTGACGTCGGTGAGGAACTGCACCGTCAGGAACACCAGCGCGAGCAGCAGCCCTATCAGCGCGCCGATCGCGATATTCTTCCTTATGCTGGGGGAATACATCGTCTGCGGCACCTTGGCGTAGTCGATTATTTTGGTCGAGCTGCCCCGTACGATGTTTTCGATTATCGTCGGAGCCACATCGGCGATGGCATTTGCTATATCGGCCGCCGTCTGCGGATCGGGATTGAGTATATAGACGTTGAATATCTCGGTGTTGCTTACCTGACTGGTGGACATCATCTTCTTTATCTGTTCTGCGGTAAAGTTCAGATGGGTCCTCTCTATAACCTTCTCAAGCACGCTGTCGCTCTTTATTATATTGACATAGGTCGACACGAGCTGCTGAGACGCGCTCAGGTTGCCGCCCGTAATCGACTCGGTGTTCTCGCTGCTCTTGGAGTTATTTACATATACCGTCACACTCGCCCTGTATTGAGGCGTTATGAAATTCGACGTGACAACAAAGGCTACAAGCGCCCCTAACAGAGTGCAGATAACTATAAGCCACCATTTGCTGAGGTAAGCCGCAAACAATTTAAAAAGATCTATCTCGACCTCTTCGCTGTTTCTGCTTATGATCTTTCTCATGCCAATCCCCCCGGTTCAACCTTGTATATCGTGGAGCGCGCCCCTTTAAATACGCGCCTGTATAACGTCGACCAGCCGCTGTGCCGCGGCATTGGCCGTTTTCTCATCCGCAGCCTCGACCATCACCCTTATCAAAGGCTCGGTTCCCGACGGACGGACGAGTATCCTCCCGCTCTCCGAGAGCTCCTCCTGTTCCCTCTCAACCGCTTCCCTGAGCTCGGCACAGGACATTATCCTATCCTTAATGCCGACGGTGTTAGGCAGCGCGACGTTCAACAGCACCTGTGGATAAGTCCTGCATACCTGGGTAAGGGTCTGCGCATCCTTTCCGCTGGACGCCAGAATACTCAGGAACTGCAGCGCCGTCACCTCGCCGTCGCCCGAGGTCTCGAGTCCGGTGAAAATCGTGTGGCCGGACTGTTCGCCGCCCACACGATAGCCGTGTGCCAGCATCTCCTCGAGGACGTTGCGGTCGCCGACCGATGTGCAGACTATGTTGATGTCGTTTTTTCTGCAGAATTCGTGAAGACCGAGATTGCTCATAACGGTCGCGACCAGCGTGTTTCCGTCGAGCTCGCCGCGCGTTTTCATATCAAGCGCGCAGACGGCCATGACCTTGTCTCCGTCTATAAGGCCGCCCATTTGGTCGACCATAAGGCACCTGTCCGCGTCGCCGTCGAACGCTACGCCTATGTCATAGCCGCCCTCGACCACTCGCGCGGCCAGCCCCCCGATGTGTGTCGAGCCGCAGCCGTTGTTTATGTTCAGCCCGTTCGGCTCGGTGTTGATAAAATCGGTCCGGGCCTTGAAGGCGGCAAAAATATCGGGCGCCGTGGCGCTCGCCGCTCCGTTTGCACAGTCAACGAGTATGCGAAGCCCCTCAAGATCGGATTTCGCGGTGGATACCGCAAAATCGACATATTTTTGCTTCAGCCGCTTCATTCCGTGGTGCCGCCGGCCGATATTCTCACGCGTGCATACCGCAACGGACTGAGGCGAAAGCACCTTCTCCTCGACCTCAGCCTCCAGCTCGTCGCTGAGCTTGTAGCCCTGAGCGTTGAATACCTTTATACCGTTGTGCTCATAAGGGTTGTGCGACGCCGATATGACTATTCCGGCGTCCGCCCCCTCGGCCCGCGTCAGGAAAGCTACGGACGGCGTCGGTATCGTCCCGACGGGAACAGCGTCCCCTCCGACGGAACAGATGCCCGCCATAAGCGCGTATTCGAGCATATCCGATGATACGCGCGTATCTTTTCCTATTATAATTGTGGGATATCTTCCGCTGTGCTCATAAAGCACAAGGGCGACCGACTGTCCGACGCGCATCGCCAGCTCCGCGGTCAGGTTTTCACCGACCACGCCGCGTATACCGTCGGTGCCGAACAATCTTCCCATATATTACAACTCCTCTGGTGATAAAAGCCTGTTAATTGCCGTTTTCTTCAGCGCAGCGCGTCTGCCAGCGCCACGAATCGCGGCACATGTCCTCCAGAGTGCGCTCCGCCCTCCAGCCGAGCAGACGCTCGGCCTTTGACGCGTCGGCGTAGCATACCGCTATGTCGCCCGGCCTTCGCGGAGCTATGACATACGGCACTCTGACGCCGTTCGCCTTTTCGAAAGCCCTTACAACATCGAGCACGCTGTAACCGCGCCCCGTGCCGAGATTTACTGCCTGCGTACCGGTGCTGCTCAATGCGTATTCGAGGGCCGCAACATGCCCCTTTGCGAGGTCAACTACATGTATATAGTCCCTCACTCCCGTACCGTCCGGAGTGGGATAATCATCCCCGAAGACCGACAGCCGCTCCCTTATGCCCGCCGCAACCTGAGTGATGTAGGGCATCAGGTTATTGGGGATACCGTTGGGCTTTTCGCCTATCATTCCGCTCTCGTGCGCCCCGATGGGATTGAAATATCGAAGCAGAACGACCGACATATCCTTATCTGCCGCAGCCGTGTCCAAGAGTATCTGCTCTATCATGAATTTGGTCCAGCCGTATGGATTTGTGCAGCCGCCGACCGGCATATCCTCGCTGTACGGCGACGGATTGGTCTGGCCGTATACCGTGGCTGACGAGCTGAATATAAATCTTTTGCATCCGAACCTGCTCATGGTTTCAAGCAGGTTCAGCGTGATGTCAATATTTTTGCGGTAATACAGCAGCGGCTTTTGTACCGACTCACCCACCGCCTTGAGGCCGGCAAAATGGATAACCGCCTCTATATCGTTTTCCGAAAATATCCTGTCAAGCGCCGACGCATCTGCGGCGTCGGCACGGTAAAACACAGGAGCTTTGCCCGTTATCCTTCCGATGCGGTCTATTACATCCGCACTGCTGTTTGAAAGGTCGTCGACTATAACTATGTCCTTTCCGGCCTCTGTGAGCTCGACCGCCGTGTGCGAGCCGATAAACCCCGCGCCGCCGGTCAGGAGAATCTTCTTTTTGCCGGTTTTTTCTCTGTCTGTCATTTTATTCACCTGTCAGAACAAGGCGGCCGAAGGCCGCATCCGAAACAAATCCGGTCCGCTGCCCGGCCTCGTATCCATCGACAGCTCCGCAGAGCTGCTTTTGTATCTTAACGGGAAGCCCGCCATAGGCGCCCCGCTATATTCGTATTAAACGCATCTGTGCGCCGCGCAATCCGTTTGATGCTGACGCTCATGCCATATAGAGTATATCACCGATTCCGGCCGACGGCAAATTTCTCCGCATGGGGCTCAAGCTCCGCCGCTCCCTGCCGGGCAATAAGTATCATAAAAAACGAGCATCAAACGTATAGCGTGCACCTGTACCGGCGCAAGTCATCGTCGTGCTCATGGTTAAAAAATGACCTGCTGTTTTGTTTTTTAAGCCGCTTTGAACGGGTCGATGCCGGATGGCCCCGAAAAGTCGGCAGAGAATGGAAATGATATGCTCTGCAAATAAATTGCAGAGCATATCATTTTTTTGTGTTAACTCGTCTTAGCCGAGAACGTTCAGTATGAATCTGGTGATTACAGCGGCAGCCTCGCCGTTGGTCAGGGTGCCCTGAGGATTGAGCATGTTGTTCTCATCGCCTTCCAACAGACCCTTGGAAACCGCCCAGTTCACAGCCTCAACAGCGTAATCGCTTACGGAGCTCTGGTCAGCGAAGGAAGCCTGAACGGTGCCGTCGAGGGTATAGCCGAACCTCTGAGCATAGCGATACATGATGGCCGCATACTGCTCGCGGGTAACGGGATCGGTGTCGCCGTACTCGTCGGAGGAGTAGCCGTTAACTATGCCGTTCTCGTATGCCCAAGTAATAGCCTCGTTGTATATGTCTCTGCTGGTTACATCGTCGAAGGGATTGGTGGAGCCCTGAGCCTTGCCGCCCTCGAGACGATAGATAACGGTAGCTATGAGACCGCGGTTGAGAGTCCTGTCAGGGTTAACATGGTCGCCCTGAGCTATGTCGTCGTACAGACCGCGCGCGCCGACGAAGTTGAGGTAGGGCTTGGCCCAGTGACCCTGGGTGTCGCCGTATACATCGTCAACCTTAACTACTTCAATGGTGCCGCCCTTCTCGAGAATAGCTACGGCATCGTCGCCTATAACGGCGCCGTAGGTCAGTATCTCGGTGGTACCGTCGGGATAGGTAACCTTCAGAACACTGTCATACTCGTCAGCGTCAGCTTTGGTGGCAACCTCAACAACAGAGCCTGCGCCCTGCTCCTCGCCGGCAGCTACAGCAGCGTCGGAAACCTGGATGGTATCAAGAACCTCATCGGTATTGGTGCTGGGAGTGGTCTGCTGGTTGTCGGAGCCGGAGGAGGAACCGCCGCCGCCACCGGAGGTAACGGCATTCTTTACGAGGGTAACGGTTACGGTGTAGCTGCCCCAGGTAACGGTGTTCGCAGCGCCTACGGTCAGGTCGCCGAGGGTGCTGGCGGAATCCTTAACAAGGTCAATAAACATAGCAGGAGAAGCAGTAGCGCCGGTGCCGTCTACGTAAGCTTCCCAGCCTGCCGTACCGTAAGCCGCAATAGCCGCGTCATACTGGGACGCAAGGCCGGTGCCGGCGAAAAATGAATCGCTGGCCAGATTGGCACGGTTGGAGGTGGCAAAGGTTACGAGCTCAGCTGTCAGAGGGGTGTCGAGATCGCTGTAAGTGCTGGTGTACGCGGTGTAGGTCTTGTTTACACTGCTTGCGTCAGGACCGGAAACCTCGACCTTCAGATAGTACGTGTCAGCTGCAAAGGCCATCTGAGGCACGATAAGCAGCATAACAAGTAAAATCGCCAGGACCTTGGAAACTTTTACTTTCACTTCAAATCAAACCTTTCTTTTCTAATTGTGATATATACCATGCTTTTTTCAAGCTTTTTTCCTTGACGTAGGTCTCTATCACTACATCAATTATGTCTGCCTCTCCGCCGTTTTCGCCGATAATCTTCTGCAGCTCGGCAACACAAACGTCCATCTCGCCGTCGCATTGCTTTTCAAGGCTGCCGGCTGCGCTGATATATTTCTCAGCGAAGGCTGCCAGCTCTTTTTTTCCGCTGCCGGCCGATATGGTTTTATATTCGGCCTCAGCCTGCTCCTGCAGGTTCTCAAGCTCTATTGCATACCTCTCTCTTAATACGTATACCTTGGCTACGACTTCGGAAACCGCCTTCTGATACTCTGTTTTCTCGTCGGGCTTCTCCGCTTTGTCGGCAGGGGGCTCGCTCTGCTCCTCCGGGGGAGCCGGCTGATCCTCGGGTGCGTTTTGATCCGCATTCGCTGCAGCGTCCATAATTGATGCGCCATCCTGTGGGTCGCCTGTCAGCATCTCCACAATCTCATCCGGGGACAGCGTACCGTCTCTGAGGGCCTGCTTTTCTTCGTCGTTCAGGTCTCTGACGGTAATATCGGCAGATGCCTCCACAGTCTCCGCGATTAAACTCTTATTTGCGTCAAGCTGTTCCTGCAGTTCCTCGGCGGAGTACTTTTTATAGAGCATCAATGCCTCTATGTTAGATTGCTGCCGGTGTATAAAAAGAAGTATCGCCGCTGTGAGCACTGCGAGAACCGCTGCGAGGATTATTATTACCCTCTTACGTTTGCTACGGCGCTCCATCGACTGCTATCACACCCCTTCACCAGAAAATGAGCTTTGAGCAACATCGGAACACAATCTGCAAATGATGAATACTTAAAACTCCACAGAAAACATCAGAGTAATAATACACATTAGAAATATACCACCTTCTTCGTTTTCAGTCAATAGAATTTGCTAAAATTTTAACCGTGATTATCCCCAATAAAAAATGAAAAGGGTTTTGAAAAAAACGTCAGATGGCCGAAATCGTCCGATTTCGGCCATCTTTTCACGTCTGATTTTTCTCAGCCGTACATGCTGTTCGCCTTCATATAGTCATATATAAGCTTGCCGTGCTCCTGCTCCTCCTTCTGGATGTGGTTGAGGGCGCTGCGCACGGGGGTCTGCGAGAATTCAAATATGCACGTATCGTACATGTGGGAAACGTTCTTCTCCGATGCAAGGGCGTCGGCGCACAGATAGGCGTCGTTCTTCTTGTTCTCATCCTCCCCCGCGCCGTAAACCGCGGCGCACTGCGGCGGAGCGGACTGTCCGCCGCCCGACGTCGACGGCGTCTGTCCGTTCTGTATCTGCTCGATCGTCGTCAGGTGCTGGCGCTCGACCGACGAAATATGGCTGAACAGCTGCTTGAGGCAGCCGTCGCAGGCGCTCTTTGCCCCGCGGTCATATTTGTCGATGCAAAGCAGTTCATGCTCCCTCAGGTCCTTTAAAAGCTCTGTTTCCTTTTGAGTAAGCTGCATTTCGTTTCACCTCCGCACATAGCATGCGCAGCGGGAGCATGAAATATGCGCGCGCGCAGCTAATACACATATTGCCCATAACTGAACGATACCTCACAAAAGCGAATTGTTCCCCTGCAGCCGAACGATTCATCCCACAGACCGACCTGTTCTTCACGGAGCTCATCGAAAAAAGCAAAAACCGCCCCGGAAACGTCTCCGAGGCTTTTCTCCGTTTATTGAATAATGACTTGACGATGCTTTTTTGCAAAAAGCAAGAGTACGGCAGCGCTATCGGAATTACCGTACTCTTATGACTTTGACAGCGCTTCCCGATTGGATGCATTTTATTCCAATGAAAGATACGCTGTTTTTCCGATCGGGTGCCTTTAATTGTCAAAGGGGCGCAAATGCACCCCTCCGACATGCTGAGCCTGTCCTGAAAGACGCTTCATCCATAGGCTGAATCCCCTTTATGCCGCGTTATACCTTCCACGGAGCAATCGTCACATAGCGCCCGCACGGCCCCGACCAATGCGTGTGCCGGCGTACATGTTCTGATATCCGGCTTGCCCGATCGGTCCTTTTTCAGCCTTATATTCAAGCTTATATTCAAATACACTGTCAAGCTCAAGTTATTTCATTGATTTTTCATTGATTCAACCGGAAAACCTGCTGTTTTACCGACTTATCGGGATATCGCTCAATTCAATCACCATTGAGCGGAAAATCACGCAGGGAGCTCCGTCATGACACCCTGATTGTGCTGCTGTTGCATGATAAAAGCACGTTATAGCTCAGACAATCATCCTTTATATCAGGCTCAAGCAGTTCCCCGTTATCCTTGATTATGATTTCGGGCTCTCCTATGAATCGCATGACACACTCGCCCAACACTTTCCTTTTGCCGTTCTTTTCTGCCGTATTTTTACAAAGGGAAAGAATCATATCATTGACTTCCTTTATCCTTTTCTCTCCTATGCCCTGACGAATCAGATTGTCTGTTATCCAGCTGCCGATTCTATCATATTCCGCCGGAGTATATTCAAAGGAATTCATTTTTACTCTTTCAAATCCCTGGTCATCCAACATGTAGGGGATGCTGTCGCCTCCTTTAATGATGAGGACAAATCCGTAGAAAATAGACACAGCAAAGATCTGGGACAGCAGCATACCCTTGCCCATGGCGACAATTCCGCCCTCCAGACTGAAGGTTACACAGAACAAGATTGGAAAAAGCGCCGTGCGGAAAAAAACCATCATGCATGACCACAGAGGTTTTTCCGTATTACCGTAGTAGTCGCTTAAAAAGCCTCCCAATGAAGCCGCGATCACGCCCACCGCACAATACCGGATGCATTTGATAAGCTCGCTGTGGAGCGGAGTGTCTTCAATCCCATAAAGAACAAGCACCGTATCGGGAATTAAAAGCAAAAGCAGCGCCACTGCCATACCTACAAAAAGGCAGGCAGCCAAAGCTTCTTTGAAGAGCTTTTCGATACCTTTACGGTTCTTTTCGCCTGAATAAGTTGCAAACATATATTCCGCCGCCTCGGAGGGCCCGTTGATCATTTCATATATTTCCAGCATGGCGCAAAGCACTGTATTTGCGATGAGATATTCATTTCCCCAAAACATCAGGATAGATTTTGTGAATGTGGCTGATACTGCGGTCATACACAATCCGGCAGCATTGGCCTTCAGAGAGTGTTCTGCAAATCCGAAAAGAGCCTTGAATGAGAACCATAACCGCACCCTGTATGTATTGCTTTTTTTCAGAAAATGGATTGAAACCACGAGCAAATAACAGACATAGCTCAGCATGGTGCCAATCGCAAGACCGCCCATTCCCATTGTTTTAGACAAAACAACGGACACGCCGACATTGACGCCGAAGGAGACAAGATATCCCGCATAGGACAGCATATCATCTCCGTCGGAAGAAACCATCTCATCCAAAAATGTCGCCAGGGCCATAAACGGGGGCACAAAAACATAAAACCGATAATAATCTCTGGCAAACGCTTCAATTACCGGTGTAGTGGTATAAAATTTAAAATATGCATTCTGAATAAAATAGAACAAAACAGATTGCGCAAATCCCAGTACAATCGTTGTGCAAAGACCAAGCGTAAAGAGCCTTCTCGCTCTTTCATAATCGCCGTCCCCCTTCGCTACGGCACAGAGATTGGAGCATCCGGAAGTGATGATATTTGAAATGAAGGAGCTAAGGGAAACAAGCGGAAATACCAGTGAGGTTGCCGCCAGCGCTTCGAGTCCCAAAACATGACCCGAAACCACTCCGTCTATCATAGTCAGCGCGACTGCAAAAACGATCCCCACCGAATATTCAACGGCCCGCGCACGATACTCCTTTTTTAAGTAATCGGGCTTGAAAACGGACTGTAAAGCGGCAAAAACGCTTCCTTTTTCTTTGATCCTCTTTCTGATATGAATACACGCTGCCAGCAAAAACGTACCGATCAGCGCTACGGAAACGCATGCAGAAAACGCATTATCCCCCAGCGCCGCCATCTCAACCATCATTTCTTCTCTGGACCAATTTTCAGTAATAAATCCGAAGAAAAGCACGGCAGCAGGCGGCGTTGACAGATATAAGACAGAAATATTCACCAGAACCTGGACGAAATTGAAAACGACGATCTCCCGAACTCCGAATCTGTCTTCGTCCTTATTCAGGCTTCGATATATCGCACCGATCAAAGCCATTGATGACGCCTCAAAAATTCCCACGAAGCTGTACTCAAGACTGTGATAAGTAAGAAAGTCCGTCACGGTGCAGCTGAGCAGAGTCGCAAGGCCTCCGACAACCGGGCCGCAGATGATGGAGCCCACGACCTCTATGGATTCCCCGAGCCAAATGGAATCATCATTGGACAATGCGACGACAAGATAATCCATCAAAAAGGACAATGACGCAATGATAAGTATCTGTATTACACGTTTCAAAAGAGCTCCGGCATGTTTTTTCATATTCTGCTTTTCCTTTAAGATAAACTGACCAATACTGCGCCTATTATGATTATTATCAATACCAGATACTGCAGAGCCGTAAGCTTTTCTTTCATAAATATACGAGCCGCTGCAATATCCAAGACCGGAAATGCGTTCCACAATATAATACCCAAAAACGCATCATCCGTCAGTGCAAAAACGTAAAAAAGATCGCTGAGCAAACCGCATCCCTGACCTATGAATCGGTTCTTTTCTGTTTTCCGAAAGGGATTGTAAGGTTTTTTGTTTTTAAGCCAAAGATATATCCAAACCAAAAAAGAAGCGATAACCTGTATAAAAGCAACTGCACTGATAAAGTCGATGGAATCAACCACATCGTCGCCGATAAGCACGCTGCTTACCATGGATTCCGCTCCGTCAAAGAAAGCCGAAATGACTGATATTACAATGCCGATAACTACTATTCCTTTAGTTTTTTTAGATGATTCCGCAGTATATTCAACGCTCACTTTTTCCTCGGCCCCATTGATATTGGGATAAATCATGCCTGCTCCGATTATCAGTATCAGGCCGATAATTGTAAGACGATCGAACAATCTGGCGGCATACTGAGCCATACCTGTCATCATGTGGAAAGCCACCAAAAGAATAATGAAAAAAAGACCGTCGATATTTACGATAGTATTTCTCACGGAAACGCCCAAATACTTGTATGCCACCAGCGCAAAAAGCAGACACAGGTAATTGAATATGGGAGACAATATTACAGCCGGACTGCTGTATAAGAGCTCATGCGGCAAGAGCGACGTTTCATCCATTCCAAAAGACAATGCTGCACATAAAAAAAGCGCATTAAATATTCCGTACCATACCAGTGTTTTCATCGCATCCTCTGTGCTTGATTCTACCGACTTCTTTTCAAACAAGTCGCTTACACATGTCATCAGCATCGACAGCAGCGTAAATACGATCGCCATATATTATCCCCCTGTATCGGAAAACCGACATACCCTTTTCCACGGGATGCATGTTTATTATACCTCGCTGTCCAAAATTTTCAACATCCATTCTCTCAGACGTATATCAAATATTAACGGTTTGTTTACAATTAAACGATTGACATTTGAACTGCATAGTGGTAAATTTTATCGTGTTAGCACTCGATGTCGATGAGTGCTAACACAGCTCAAAACACAATTGACACGAATGACCGTCCTTGCAGCGGCGGCGAACGGAGGTGAAGGCAATGGAGCTGGGCGAACGCAAAAAAAAGATACTTCAGGCAATAATCGACACCTACGTCGAGACCGCCGAGCCCGTCGGCTCAAGGGCCCTGTCGCGGCACTCCGATATCGACCTTTCGCCGGCGACCCTGAGAAACGAGATGGCCGACCTCGAGGAAATGGGGCTGCTCGAACAGCCGCACACCTCGGCCGGACGCGTCCCCTCCACCGCAGGATACCGTCTCTACGTCGACAGCCTCATGCAGCGCTATCGCCTCACCATAGAAGAGATAGAGCAGATGAACAGGGCCATGCAGCGCCGCTTTTCCGAGCTGGACCGCATGATGGTCCACGCGGGCGAGATGATGTCCCGCCTGACGAACTACACCACCATCACCTCCACCCCCACCTATGAGCAGGCATATATTAAAAAGGTTGAATTGATACCCCTCGACGCGACCTCCTTCCTTTTCGTGCTGCTGATAAGCGGCGACGTGATTAAAAACCGCCTGTTCCGCTCGAGCGCGGCGGTAAGCGCCGAGGAGCTGTCCGACATGTGTGTGATGATGAACGACGCGCTCTGCGGGCGCACGGTCTCCTCCATCACATGGGAAAGCCTTCTCGCCCTTGAGAGGGATATGGGCAGCCACAGCGACCTCGCCGAACCCATGATACGCTTTGCAAGCGAGACCCTTAGGGAGCTGACGCAGGAGGACCTGCACGTATCGGGCGCAAAGCGTATTCTCAGCCAGCCTGAATTCCGGGATCTTGAAAAGGCGAGCCGCTTTATCGACCTGCTCGACGACGGCGAGGAGCTCCACAGCCTCATTAAGCAGGCAAAGGACGACAATATGCGTATAATAATCGGCGACGAGAGCGCCCTGCTTCGCACCCACGACGCGAGCATAATCCTCTGCAGGTACGACGCGGGCGACAACGTGCGCGGCGTTATGGGCATAATAGGGCCGGTGCGGATGGACTATCCCCGCATCGTCTCCAGCCTCGAATACTTTGCGCAGAATGTCAAAAAACTGATCAAAAACGCGGAATCCGAAGACAATAAATATAACGGAGGACCCTGAAAATGAGCAATATCAACGATAGCGAAAACACGCCGCTCGAAGAGACTCTTGAAGAGACTTCAGAAGAGAGCATAACGGAAAAAGCAGCAGAGCAGCCGCCCGAAGCCCAATCCGTCCGGTCCGGCGAGGACGCCGGCAGCGGAAGCGGCGCGGATACAGACGGACCCTCCGAGCTCGAAAAGCTCCAAAGCGAGCTCGACGAGGCAAAGGACCGTTACATGCGCCTTGCGGCTGAGTTTGACAACTATAAAAAGCGCACCGCAAAGGAAAAGGAGGCCCTCTCCGTCGAGATAAAGGCCGCCGTGATCAATCAGATTCTTCCCGTGCTCGACAATCTCGAACGCGCCGCCGCGACCGACGGCTCGGGCGAGGATGTGCGCGCCGGTCTTGAGCTGGTGCTCCGCCAGATGAATGAGTCGATGTCAAAGCTCGGCGTCAGCGAGATAGAGGCGCAGGACCTTCCGTTCGATCCTCAGGTGCACAACGCCGTCATGCACGTCGAATCGGAGGATGCAGGCGAAAACACCGTAGTCGACGTCCTTCAGAAGGGCTACCGCATCGGCGAGCGCATAATACGACACTCGATGGTCAAGGTCGCCAACTGACGCCAGACATATCCGCTCATCGCTTTTACCTGTAAATAAAGAAAATGAAAAAAATCATCCACTTTCAAGGAGGAATTTATAATGGCAAAGATAATAGGAATAGATCTCGGTACCACCAACTCGTGCGTAGCCGTTCTTGAGGGCGGCGAGCCCGTGGTAATAGCCAACGCAGAGGGCGCCCGCACCACCCCGTCGGTAGTCGCCTTTTCAAAGACGGGCGAGCGCATGGTAGGTCAGGTTGCAAAGCGTCAGGCAATAACCAATCCCGACCGCACCATAAGCTCCATCAAGCGCGACATGGGCACCGACCGCAAGATTAACATCGACGGTCATACCTACACCCCCCAGTCCATATCGGCCATGATACTCCAGAAGCTCAAGGCGGACGCCGAGGCTTATCTGGGCGAGCCCGTGACCCAGGCGGTCATCACCGTTCCCGCCTACTTCTCCGATTCGCAGCGTCAGGCCACCAAGGATGCCGGCAAGATTGCCGGTCTTGAGGTCCTTCGTATAATCAACGAGCCCACCGCGGCCGCCCTCGCCTACGGTCTTGACAAGGACCACGAGCAGAAGATAATGGTCTACGACCTCGGCGGCGGCACCTTCGACGTTTCCATTCTCGAAATTGGCGACGGCGTCTTCGAGGTCCTCGCCACCAACGGCAACACCCGTCTCGGCGGCGACGATTTCGACGAAAAGCTGATGAACTATATCATCTCCGAATACCGCAGGGAGAGCGGCATCGACCTCGGCGCCGACCGCATGGCCCTCCAGCGCATCAAGGAGGCGGCGGAAAAGGCCAAGATAGAGCTCTCCGGCATGTCGAGCGCCAATATCAACCTGCCCTTCATAACCGCCGACGCGACCGGTCCCAAGCATCTCGATATGACCGTGACCCGCGCCAAGTTCAACGAGCTGACCGCCGACCTCGTCGAAAAGACTATGGTCCCCGTCCGTCAGGCTCTGGCGGACAGCGGCCTGAGCGCAAATCAGATAGATAAGGTGCTGCTCGTAGGCGGCTCGAGCCGTATCCCCGCCGTGCAGGACGCGGTAAAGAACTTCATCGGCAAGGAGCCCCACAAGGGCATCAACCCCGACGAATGCGTGGCGGTCGGCGCTTCCATTCAGGCGGGCGTTCTCGGCGGCGAGGTCAAGGACCTGCTGCTGCTCGACGTAACCCCCCTGTCCCTCGGCATAGAGACTATGGGCGGCGTCTGCACCCGTCTTATTGACCGCAACACCACCATACCCACCAAAAAGAGCCAGATATTCTCCACCGCAGCCGACGGTCAGACCTCTGTCGAGATAAACGTCCTTCAGGGCGAGCGCGAGATGGCGCAGTACAACAAGTCCCTCGGTCGCTTCATGCTCGACGGCATACCCGCCGCCCGCCGCGGCGTGCCTCAGATAGAGGTCACCTTCGATATCGACGCCAACGGCATAGTCAACGTATCTGCCAAGGACCTCGGCACCGGCAAGGAGCAGCATATAACCATACAGTCCTCCTCCAACATGTCGAGCGAAGAGATCGACAAGGCCGTCAAGGAGGCAGAGATGTTCGCCGCCGAGGACAAGGCCCGCAAGGAGGAGGTCGACACCCGCAACCAGGCCGACCAGATAGTATATCAGTCCGAGAAGGCCCTCGAGGACCTCGGCGACAAGGTCCCCGACGCCGAAAAGCAGCCCGTGCGCGACTCCATCAACGCTCTGAAGGAGGCGCTCAAGGGCAACGACGTGCAGAATATCAAATCCCGCACCGAGGAGCTGTCCAAGAAGTTCTACGACCTGTCCTCCATGCTCTACGGGCAGAACGCCCAGCAGGGTCAGGCGCAGCAGGGGCCGACCGGCGGCTTCGATTCCCAGCAGGGTCAGGGCGGCTTCGGCTCTCAGCAGGGGGCTGACAACGTATACGACGCCGATTACAAGGTGGTCGACGACGACAAGGATCAGCAGAAATAATTTTTGCGGCTTTGAGTTTTTTTGAGCTTTATTGATGCATTTGACGCAGTAACAGGCTATAATATCCGAAGGACCTTCCTTCGGATATTGGCTTGTCTGCCGACGGGGCCGCAAGCTCCCCGCCTCACATATTTTCCTTTATTCAGGTGATTGTATGGCTGAAAAACGTGACTACTACGAGGTGCTCGGCCTGAGCAAGGGCGCGAGCGACGATGAAATAAAAAAAGCATACCGCAGCCTCGCCAAGAAGTACCATCCCGATCTGCACCCGGGCGACAAGGAGGCCGAGGCGCGCTTCAAGGAGGTCAGCGAGGCCTACGAGGTCCTCTCTGACGAGAACAAGCGCGCCCAGTACGACCAGTTCGGCCACGCCGCCTTCGAGCAGGGCGCCGGAGGGTACGGCGGATACGGCGGCTTCGGGGGCTTCGGCGATATGGGCGACATCGGCAGTATCTTCGAGAGCTTCTTCGGCGGCGGCTTCGGCGGCGCGACCGCCCAGTCCCGCAACGCCCCGAGAAAGGGCGGGAACATATCGCGCAGCATAACCATCTCCTTTGAGGAGGCGGCCTTCGGCTGCAAAAAGCAGCTCGACGTCGTCATGATAGAGAACTGCCCCGAGTGCGGCGGCAGCGGCGCAAAGAAGGGCACATCCCCCGAAACCTGCTCCGAGTGCCACGGCACCGGTCAGGTCCGCTATCAGCAGCGCACCCCCTTCGGCACGATGGCCTCCATGCGCACCTGCTCCAAATGCGGCGGCGCCGGCCGGATAATACGCACCCCCTGCCCCAACTGCGGCGGAACGGGCCGTATAAAGCGCAACCGCAGCATCGAGGTCACGATACCCGCCGGCGTTGACGACGGCCACACCCGCATACTGCGCGGCCTGGGCGATTCGGGCATAAACGGCGGCCCCTCGGGCGACCTGCTGCTCAACATACATGTAAGGCCCCATCCGATATTTGAGCGCAGCGGAGCCGACGTCATGTGCGAATTTCCCGTAACCTTCGCGCAGGCGGCCTTGGGCGCCAAGCTTGAGGTGCCCACAATAGACGGCAAGGTGGAATACTCCATACCCGAGGGGACCCAGTCCCACACCGTCTTTCGCCTCAAGGGGCGCGGCATACCGCGGCTCGATTCGCGCGGGCGCGGCGACCAGTACGTCCGCGTCATCGTCGAAACGCCGAAGCACCTCAGCGACAGGCAGAAGCAGCTTCTGCGCGAGCTGGACGGCGCGACGGCAAGCTCCGGTCAGTATGAAAAGCAAAAGGGCTTTTTTGACAAAATCAAGGACGCCTTCAACAAATAGCCTCTTTTCGGGAGCGCACGGTCTTCTCCGTCCGCTCCTGTTTTTGCAGCGGCGCAGTCCGCTTAATACACTTTCAGGGAAGTGAGCTTTATGGAATGGACGCAGGTCCGCATATTCACGACGACGGCGGGCATAGACAGGGTTGCCGGGATTCTCGAGGGCTTGAACATCGGCGGCTTTTCTATTGAGGACAGCCGTGATTTCGAGGAATTTCTCAACGACACCTCCCCTAATTGGGACTATGTCGACGACTCGCTCATGGCTCTCAGGGACTGCGAGAGCTCCGTCACCGCCTACCTTCCCCGCAGTCCGCAGGGCGCCGATATGCTTTACAGCCTCGAGCAGGACATAAAAGCTCTGCGCGAGAGCGACGCCGGCCGCGAGCTCGGCCGCCTCGAGATTGAGCAGAGTATTATCCGCGAGGAGGATTGGGCAAACAACTGGAAGCAGTATTTCAAGCCCTTCACCGTCGGCCGGCGCCTCCTCGTCCTGCCTTCGTGGGAAAAATGCGAAGCGACCGGCGAAAGGAAGGTCCTCACCATCGACCCCGGCTCCTCCTTCGGCACAGGCCAGCACCACACCACCCGCCTGTGTCTCGAGGAGCTGGAGCGAACCGTTAAGGAGGGCGACAGCGTGGCCGATATCGGCTGCGGCAGCGGAATACTGTCGATTGCGGCCCTTCTGCTCGGCGCGCGCGGCGTCTGCGCCGTCGACATTGATTCAAACGCCGTGCGCATCGCGGGCGAAAATCTCTCTCTCAACGGCTTCAACGATGAAAAAGTCGCCCTCTTTTCGGGCAATATATTAACGGATAAAGCGCTTTTCGAAAAAATCGCCTCCCGCAGGTACGACGTCGTCGTCGCCAACATCGTAGCCGACGTGCTCATCGCCATGGCGGACCTCTTCCCCGCCCTCGTAAAGGACGGGGGCGTGCTGATATGCTCCGGCATCATCGAGCCGCGCCGCGGCGAGGTGAAAGAAAGCATTGAGCAAAAGGGCTTTGCCGTCCTCTCCTCCGACAGCAGCGGAGGTTGGTGCGAGATGGCTTTCTCCAAAAAAATATAGACAACTCAGAAGTTTTAAGATATACTTGTCTGTGGATTGACTTTGTTGACGACGGGAGCTGAAAATTACATTTGTCAAGGTTTTTTGTGGCTCCTCAGGATATAAACGGCGATTTCGTCCGCCTCGGCGAGGGCGACAGCGTCCATGCTTCGCGCGTGCTGCGCATGCGCCCGGGCGACGCCCTTACCGTCTGCGACGGCGCAGGGCGCGATTACGAATGCGTCGTTGAATCGCTCGGCCCGCAGGTCGCCGCGCGCATAATTTCGGGCTCTCCCTGCCCCGCCGAGCCCGGCGTGGGCGTCACCGTCTATCAGTGCCTCCCCAAGGGGGACAAGATGGATACTGTGATACAAAAATCGGTCGAGCTCGGCGCCGCAGCCGTGGTCCCCGTGATGTCAAAAAACTGCGTCGTGCGCCTCTCCCCCTCCGACGCCGCGAAAAAGACGGCAAGATGGCAGAAGATAGCGAAGGCGGCGGCAGAGCAGTCCGGCCGCGGAATAATACCGCAGGTCGCAGAACCCGTCTCGTTCGGCGACGCCGTCTCCATGATGGAAAAAGCGCCCCGCAGGCTGATTTTTTACGAAAACGAGAAACACATGCATCTGACCTCTCTTTTAGACGGCGATGTTTCCTCCCTGTCCTTTATTGTCGGCCCCGAGGGGGGCTTTGACCGAAGCGAGATAGATTTTGCTATTGGCCGCGGCCTGACCTCCGTCAGCCTCGGCCGGCGGATACTGCGCACCGAATCGGTCGCCCTGTGCGTCCTGTCCTGTGTGATGTTCGCAACAGGCAACCTCTGATATATCGGCTTTTCTCCAGCATACGATTTAAGGAGTGGTTCTCTTGGCCAAGGAAAAAGGCACCGTAAACAAGCAGGATATAGCGAGCAACAAGCTCCTTGCCCTGATAATAATATCCTTCATAGCGGCAATGGGCCTTATGTTTCTCTACCGCGCCTTCACCACGGCGGGCAGAGCCGCCGCCGCCTTCAATGTCACCTTCGTTCTGTGCATAGTCTGTGCCGTCGCCACCGCCGCGGCCCTCTTCTGGCGCATCAGGTGCTTTATTTCAAAGTCCGACGAGAGCTCGCGCACCGTAACGAGCCGCAATCTTCTCCGCACCTGTGTAATCTTTCTTGCAGCGAGCGTTGCGATATACCGTCTCGATGTGACGGCCATAAAGGTAATATACGTCCTGCTTCCGCTCTATGTCGCGATATACTTCGTCCTGTGCGTCTACGGCGGAACCATGGGGCTCATAACCTCTCTCTGTGCCGTAAACGGCGTGATATTCTATGTCCTCAACCGGATTCTTGACGCCGCAGGCAGCCGTACCGGCCTTTATCTGACCCTTTTTGCCGTTGTCTGCGCGGTGGAATTCGTTGTGTGCTTCGCGCTGAATAAAAACGGCAAGGGCGGCATATTCCAGCAGTATCGGCACGACCTTGCAATTTGCACGATATCGGCCGTGCTGCCGATAGTCTTTCTCGTTCTCTGGTTTTTCGCAGGAACTCCCGCAATGCGTTACGGCCTGTTCGGCGTCTGCGCATGGTGGGTATTCTGCCTGATATACTATACGGTCGATCTTATGCGCCACTGACCCATGCGGTCAGGCAGGCGCGGCAAACGGCTGCGGTTCAGCGTCGTGCTGTAAGCCGCAGCTGTATCTTTTATTATCAGCCGACGTAAAAGGAGCTCTGCCATGCTGAACACAGCGATATCCCTCGTAACCGCCGCCACTGTCATGCTCTCTTCTCTCGGCCTTTCGGGCGCGGCGCAGGATAGCGGTCCGTCGGATTCTTCCGTGATAAACTGCGTCAACAGCGCGGTCGAATGCCCCGTTCTCACCTATCACAACTTCACCCAGCCGGGCGACGGCGTCAAGAACGGCCCCTGGTCCTGCTCTATAAACAAATTTGAAAGCGATATACGCACGCTTATCTCCTCGGGCTATTCCTTCGTATCCACTTACGAGCTGTATCTTGCCTTAAACGGCCGCGGGACCCTGCCCGAAAAGCCCGTTCTCATCGAGTTTGACGACGGTTATCTCACAAATTACACCCTCGCCTTCCCCATTCTCAAGCGCTACAACGCCAAAGCCGACATATACGTCGTGACCGACCGGATCGACGGCGACCACAGCGGTCTTCCCGCCTTTGACTGGGATCAGGCCCGTGAGATGGAACAAAGCGGACTTGTCAGCATATATCTCCACGGCGGCTCGCATGACGACGCCACCTCCTTCACCCCCGAGCAGTTCAGGGCAGATCATCTTTACGGCTGGCAGAGAATCGAGGATGAGCTCGGCAAGCGTCCCTTCCGCCCCTATGTCTACCCGGGCGGTGAATACGATCTTTCCACCCTCGCCGTGGCCGACGCCTGCGGCGACGATATGCAGTTTATATGGGCATGGGGCTGGAAAACGGGCGCAATGGATTATCCCGTCTACCTTCGCATGAACGTGTCTGACACAACCGACCCGGTAGGGCAGATTTCGGCATACTTTACCTTCCTTGAGCGCGTGCGCAAAAAGGAATTGGGAAAGCAGCTCCCCTGAGCCTTGTGAATAATAAAAAACCGCGGGGTCCTGCATCGCGACCCCGCAGTTTTTTTGTTATGCAATCAGCTTCTCCAGCGGGCTCCTTTTGTATCCCGCGAGGCGGCCGGCAAGGCACCCCTCGCACGCAAAAGCCTGCATATTATGCCGTAACGGACGATATTATTAAATATATAAGCATAGATATAAAACGGCGCCGGTCCCGCTTCTCTCGGTATAGTGAACAGCAGCGCAGCTTTACAGCTCGCGCCTGCCCTCTATCGCCCTCATAAGGGTCACCTCGTCGGCGTATTCGAGATCGCCGCCGACCGGTATCCCGTAGGCTATACGCGTGACCTTAATCCCCATCGGCTTTATCAGCCGGGATATGTATACCGCCGTAGCCTCGCCCTCAATGCTCGGGTTGGTGGCCATTATGACCTCCTTAACCTCGCTGTCGCCCAGGCGGGCTACGAGCTCCTTTATCTTTATATCCTCGGGCTGCACGTTCGACATCGGCGATATAACCCCGTGCAGCACGTGGTACAGACCGTTGTACTCCCTTGCGCTCTCAATGGCGACAACGTCGCGCGGGTTTTCCACCACGCAAATAACCGACCTGTCGCGCCTCTGGTCGGCGCAGATGCGGCAGATATCACCCTCGCAGAGGTCCTGACACATGCGGCAAAGGGATGTTCTCTCGCTCGCCTCGATTATGGCCTCGGCAAAATCCCGCGCATCCTGCTTGGGCATGCCCAGCACATGGAACGCAAGCCTCTGAGCGCTCTTATGGCCTATGCCCGGCAGCATGCGGAATTTTTCTATCAGCTTTTCGACCGGTGTTATATACCCTCTGTCCATAGCTTAAAACATGCCCGGCATATTGAGCCCGCCGGTTATCTTCTTAAGCTCGGCCGCAGAATAATCGTCCACCGTCTTGAGGGCCTCGTTGACCGCAGCCACAAGAATATCCTCGAGCATCTCGATATCGTCGGGATCGACTATGTCGGGCTCGAGCTTTATGGCGCTTATCTTCTTTTCACCGTTCAGGGTGACTGTAACCGCTCCGCCGCCGGCCTTCACCTCGAACTCCTTTGCCGCTATTTCAGCCTGCATCTTCTGCATGTCGGCCTGCATTTTCTGGGCCTGCTTTATCATGCTGTTCATATTGCCCATCGAGCCCATGCCCATCGGGATTCGCCTCTGTGCCATCGGTACGACCTCCGTTGTGTAAAAGATTTTATGTTATCTGTAAAGTTTGTATGCTTTTCATTTATCCTCGGCTTCGGTTACGATTCCGTCTCCGTCGGCTACCAGCTCGTCTACGCTCGGCCGTGTGCTGTCGGGCGCTGCCTGCCCAGCGCCACGGTATCTCAGCCTGAAATCGGCGGCCGTCATGACCTTGACCGTGACCTTTCCCGCCGTGACATCCGCGGCCGCGCGCTCCATCGCGCTGCGCGCCGCCGTGGTGGAAAGCCTCCACACCGCGATGGGATTGTCGCTCACGACAGCCAGCTCGTCATTTATCAGATACGCGCTGCATACGTTCAGCAGCGAGCTGTAGCTCTTGTCGAGCAGGCTCTGTGTGCCCTTTGCCACATCGGGCCAGCCCGCGAACTTCTCCGGCCTCGTCTCGGTCTGCCGGCGCGGCTCCTCCGCGCCGGATACAGGCGACGCCTGCGCGCCGCCCGATACCTTGCTGACAATCGCGCTTATCGTGCTCTGCCGGCGCTCGTTGTTTTCCTTCCCCTCGCCGAGAAGATCCGCCGCGATAGCGCCCGAAACAAAACCTCCGCTGCCCAGCTTTGCCTCAAGCTCGGCTATACGGGCAGCCAGCGCGTCGCTGTCGTCGCTCAGCCGCGGATCGCATAGTCTGAGCATGCAGAGCTCCAGCTCCGTCCTCTGGTCCAGTGCTCGAGACAGCTTGTCCGTCGTTCGCTGTAAAGTATTTACGCAGTACAGCAGACGTTCAACCGTCATGCGGCCGGCCGTCTCTCTGAGGGTGTCAATATCGCCGTCGCAGTCCCTGAGCAGCTCCGCCGGGTCAGGCACGGCCTTTGAAACGAGCAGATTTCTGAATACCTGCGTCAGCTCGGAGCATATAAGCGCCGCGCTTCTGCCCCCTTCGTACATCTCATCGAGCGCCGTCAGCGCCGATTTTACGTCGCTGCCGGCCACGGCCTGCGCAAGCTGCCGCAGCCCGTCGCGCGAAGCCGCGCCGACGGCAGCGGCCACGCTGTCGGCCGTTATCGCGCCGCCTGCCGCCGCGCAGCGGTCAAGCAGCGAAAGGGCGTCCCTCATCGAGCCGTCGGCGAGGCGGGCTATCATGCGCAGCCCTCCCTCGTCGGCCTCTATGCTTTCCTTTTGTACAATCTCGCCCATGCGGCGCACTATGTCGCCCACGCCTATCCGGCGAAAGTCGAATCTCTGGCAGCGTGAGAGCACCGTCGGCACTACCTTGCTTACCTCGGTCGTGGCGAGTATGAACATCACGTGCTCGGGCGTGTCCTCCAGCGTCTTTAAAAGCGCGTTGAAGGCCTCGGACGTGAGCATGTGCACCTCGTCTATTATATATACCTTGCGCCGGGCGACGGCCGGCGTATAGGCCGTCTCGTCGCGAATATCTCTTATATTGTCGACGCCCCTGTTGGATGCGGCGTCGATTTCGACGATGTCCACCGCTTCTCCGCGGGACATCAGGCGACACATCTCGCATTCGCCGCAGGGGTCGCCCCCGTTGGGCGACAGGCAGTTCACCGCCTTGGCAAGTATGCGCGCGCAGGTCGTCTTTCCCGTTCCCCTCGTGCCCGTGAAAAGGTAGGCGTTCGCGACCCTTGCGTCCTTTACCTCTCTTTTGAGCGTCGTTGTTATATGCTCCTGCCCTACGACGTCAGAAAAGACCTCGGGCCGGTATTTTCTGTAAAGCGCCAGATACATCGGAACACCCCCCTGCGCGTGCAAAAGCACGGGGCAAGACCACACACCCAACCGTTGAAAAGGTGATGACACGCGTAACCCGGACAGCCGGCTCCCGACAGGCTTCCTTACGGCACACAAAATGATTCGCTTATTGCTGCTCGGTTCCCCGCCTGACAAGGTTCACGATATTTTGTTGCGTAAGACCCGCCGATCATCACTGCTTATCCGGGGCTGCCGTACCACCCCTCCCCGAAGGTCGGGAATTCCCCCCTGCTGTAGCGGACTGCAGGTTCAGGGGACCGCTGCCCCCCCGGTTAGTGTGGCCTTGCTCCGTGCTTTTCGCCGCCGGTTATTGAAATTCTTATTAATTATAATATACTTTTCGTCTTCATGCAACGGTTATTTGCTGCCGCACCTCCTCCTTGAGCACGTATAATACGGCGGACCTGCGCAGACCTCGCCGCAGTATGAGGCGAAGCTCTGTCATGCCGCCCTGCGCCAGTTTATATATAATAAGGAAATTTAATCTGTTTCCGGCAATTTTTCGCCCGCATTCCAACTCCGTCCGACAAACGCGGCGTACCGTTCGCTTTTCCGCGTCCGACGGTCCCGCTGTGCGCGCGTTTTTCAGCCTCAACAACGCAAAAATACGCCTCAGTCCGAGCTTTTTCCACGGTATTCGACCGTTTGTATGGTCATACATCATAAATGGAATTAAAAATCAATATGCAAATCGTACATTTTTGCCCCTGTTTTTGAAACAATATTACGAATTTGAGGTTAAAATATTGCTTTTTTCATAGTGAGGCTATATAATGTAAACAGCATTTCGGCAGTATACACACGTCTGTTTTGTGCTTTTACACAAACAAAACCGGCGTCGGCAGCCGCCCCGTCTCGGGCGCAGCATCCGCCGTTTCCCCTCCGCTGTTCAGAGCGGGCCTTTATTTTTTGAAATAAAGACTCCGTCAGGGGTTTTTATTTATGTTTTCACATCTATATTTTTAGGGAGGAAAAACATGATGAAAAAAAGAATAGCACTGCTCGTTGCTGTTGCTATGCTGGCGACAATCGCGGTAGGCTGCGCTCAGACCAGCGCCCCCGCTTCCAGCAACGCAGCTCCCGCGAACAATTCCCAGGCAACTTCCACCGTTGTATCCACTGTAACCGAGACCGTTTACAAGGATGCTGAGAGAATCAAGATGTCCAACGCCGCAGGTGTTGAGCAGCCCGTTAACTACGCGTTTGACGAGGTTTTCGGTCCCTATGTAACCGAGAAGACCAACGGCGCGTATGTTGTTGAGGTTTATCCCGCCGGTCAGCTTGCCGACGACCAGCGCGCTATCGAGATGTGCCGCGCAGGTACGATCGAGATGTCCTGCTCCGCCGCCGCTTGGATGACCCCCGTTGTTGCCGATGTAGGCGTTTTCGATATCCCCTTCCTGTTCTCCGAGGAGTCCAAGGCTGACTATGTTATCGACTCCGGCGTAGGCGAACTGATTCAGGATTCTTTCGCTGATAAGGATCTCGTATTCCTCGGCTTTGCTGAGCACGGTCATCGTCACCTGACCAACTCCAAGCACGACGTTGCCACCGTTGACGACGTTGCCGGCTTAAAGATCCGCGTTATGGATAACCCCAACCACCTCGCTCTGTGGAGCCAGCTGGGCGCCAACCCCATAGCTATGGCTCGTACCGAGGTATTCTCCGCTCTGCAGCAGAAGGTTATAGACGCTCAGGAGAATCCTATTCCTGACTTCTTCTCCTCCGCTATCCATGAGGTTGCTCCTTACATCACCCTTACCGGTCACATCTACTCTGTAATGGATCTGGTATACTCCAAGAAGAAGTTCGACTCCTACTCTGCCGACGTTCAGAACATAATCAGAGAGGCTTCTCAGCTGCTCCTTGAGGACGTTCGCAAGCGCACCCGTGAGACCATCGTTGATGAGACTCAGGAAATGCTCGACTTTGGCTGCACCATCACCACTCCCACTCAGGAAGCTCATGACGGCTTTGCTGCCAAGTGCTCCGCTCTCCGCGATCAGATAGCCGGCACCATAGATCAGGAGTTCTATCAGGCATTCATGGAGAAGGTTGCCGAGGCTGACGCACAGTAATTCTGGTGTTTATCCCGGTTTTACCGCCTAATTGAATTAGGGAAACAGGCTGTTTCCAAATCCTTGGAAACAGCCTGTTTTAAAAAGAATTCTTGCAAGCGATGTGAGGTGTAATTGATGCAAGCTCTGAAGAAGCTCTACGACGGCCTGTTCGAGGTCATCAGATGGATCATCATCGTCTGCACCGGCGTAATGTGCATTGTTGTTTTCGTCAACGTTGTAACCAGATATATCTTCGGCGGCGGCCTGATGTTCTGTGATGAGTTGTCCCGTTTCCTGTTTATCATTATTTCCATGCTGGGCTCGGTTGTATGTGCCAAGACCAATGAGCACATGCACCTGTCCCTCGTTGTCGACATGCTCCCCAAGAGGGTCGGCCTTATTATCGACATTGTATCCAAGTGCATTATAATCTTCCTCTGCAGTATACTCATTTACGGCGGTTATGTTCACGCTATCGACAACTGGAGCGTTCTGACCGCGGTTATGCGCATACCCTTCGGCCTTATCTATATGATAATACCTGTTTGCGCGCTGCTGATGGCTATACAGTACGCCATTCTTCTTGTCCGCGAGCTGGGCAACGTGTTTAAGAAAGGCGAGGTGCTGTCTGCGGCCGAGATCGCCGGTCACGTTAAGTCCGAAGCCGACGAGATACTTGACAAGATGGAGGAGGGTGAAAACAAATGATGCTCGCGTGGTTCCTCGTTCCGCTTTTCGGAATGATCCTGCTCAACGTACCCGTTTCCTTCTCCCTGTTTGGTACCTCCGTTATCATGCTCTATATCAGCAACATGTTCCAGGCTGATATAGTTGCCACTACCTTCTTCCGCGGGCTTGACAACTTCTCCCTCCTTGCCATGACCTTCTTTATGGTAGCGGGCGAGATAATGAGCTCCGGCGGCATATCCTACCGCATCGTTTCCTTCGCCCGCGTTTGGATAGGTCATATCCGCGGCGGCCTTGGTTACGTTGGCGTTATAGCTTCGATGATATTCGCAGGCGTTTCCGGTTCCGCTGTTGCCGATATGGCGGCCGTTGGTTCCGTTCTGATGCCTATATTGGAGGAGCAGAAATATAATACCGCAAAGTCGACCGCACTGCTGTGCGCCGCCGGCTGTATCGGTCCTATCATTCCTCCTTCCCTGCTGATGATAATCTACGGTACCGCGATGGAGGTTTCGGTAACCAAGCTGTTCCTCGGCGGCGTTGTTCCCGGTCTTATCATCGGTCTCGGCCTGATGGTCGTTTGGTTCTTCCATGCAAAGAAGGCCGGTTATGCCACCATTCCGAAGGAGCCCATGTCTGTAAGGCTGAAGGCCACCTGGGATTCCATCCTTGCGGTTGCCCTCCCCTTCCTTATCATGTTCTCCATCGTTTTCGGCATTGCGACTCCTACCGAGTCCGCAATACTTGCCGTGGCATACGCACTTGTTGTTGCCGGCTTTGTTTATAAAGAGTTCGATTTCAAAACCATACCCAACATACTCTTCAACGGCGCAAAGAGCACCGCGGTTATCATGCTGGTCGTTGGTGCGGCCCAGGTTGCGGCATTCATAATCGTTGCCGCCAGAATCCCCGTGCTGCTGACCAACGCCCTGATGAGCGTAACCTCCAATCCTTACGGCATAATGGCCCTCATAACCCTGCTGATACTCGCTGTCGGCTGCGTTATGGACGGTGGACCCGCAGTTCTTATACTCGGTCCCATACTCCTTCCTATAGTAAAGGGTATAGGCCTGTCCCCCGTTTACTTCGGTGTTGTTATGACCGTTAACCTTGCAATCGGTCTGCTTACTCCTCCTGTCGGCAACGTTCTGTATGTCGGCATGAGGATGGGCAACATAGACATGAGTACTCTGGTTAAGAACCTCGGTCCCTTCATCGGCATCATGGTTCTCTGCCTGTTGCTCATAACCTATGTTCCCGTGCTGGTAACCTGGCTGCCCGATCTGCTGATGGGCTAAGTCGATTTCATCGATACATAAAGCGGTGCGAACTTCGGTTCGCACCGCTTTTTTGTGCATCTTTACAGCGCCTCTCTCCTCTTCGGGAATAAGTTTGGACATATAACACATTGACTTTAGCATGGTAGCGTGATAACATGTTACTATAACAGATTACGGTTGCTGATTTCGCTTACTTTCTGTTTTTTTAGTGCTTTCAGGCAGCTTTTATGATATAATTTTATATTAGCTTTATATGTTTGCCTGCGGCGCCGCCTATCCGGCTCGCCGTATCGGAATGATAATTCAGAATTGTCTGTTTTCCCGGTATAATAGCCGGGCAGCCGCAAAAACGGAGGAATTCCCATGTCAAATGAAAGCTTCAGGCCCCAGACCGAGGAGGAGCTCGTGCTCGCCCTGCGCTCGCTTTACCGCAGCTACGGTTACAGGCGCTACAAGATGAGCAAATTCGAGGAGTACGACCTCTACGCCCGAAACAAAGACTTCCTTGTGTCTGACAACATCATAACCTTCACCGACACAAACGGGAAGCTTATGGCCTTAAAGCCCGACGTTACCCTGTCCATTGTAAGGAACAGCCGCGACGACGCCCCGTCGGTTCAGAAGCTCTGCTATAACGAGAATGTCTATCGCGTCTCCGAGCGCTCGCGCAGCTTCAGGGAAATAATGCAGTCCGGCCTCGAGTGCATCGGCAAAATCGATGATTACTGCATCTGCGAGGTGCTTCTCCTCGCCGCAAAGAGCCTTCTGTGCATCTCCGACAGGTGCGTGCTCGACATATCCCACCTCGACATAATCTCACAGGCAGTCGACCGTCTCGGCGTCAAAGGCGACTATGCCCAGAAAATACTCGCCTGCATCGGAAAAAAGAACATGCACGAGCTCGCCTCGCTCTGTGCCGAAGCCGGCGCAGACCCCGAAAAATCCGCTCTTCTGAAAGAGATAGTATCCGTCGACGGTCCTGCCGACGACGTTATTCCCCGCCTGCGTAAAATGGACTGTCTTCCCTCAGCGGTCGACCAGCTCCAGGCCGTGGCAGAATGCTTCAGGACCTACGGCCTGTACGATATGCTTCATATAGATTTTTCGGTAGTCAACGATATGAGCTATTACAATGGCATCGTTTTCAAGGGCTTTATCGACGGCATCCCCTCCGGCGTGCTGTCGGGCGGCCGCTACGACCGTCTTATGGAGAAGATGGGCCGCTCCTCGAAGGCCATCGGCTTTGCCGTTTATCTCGATTTGCTTGAGCAGCTGTACGAGGCGGCCGGTCTTTACGGCGCCGACACAGTGCTGCTCTACGGCGATGAGGACGCCGCCTGCGCAGTAAGCGCGGCCGTTAAGGCGCTGACAGACGAAGGCTGCAGCGTTTCGGCGCAGAGGACCCTCCCCGAAAAGCTCCGCTGCCGTCGTGTCTTGAAACTCAACGGGAATGAGGTGAAGCCGCTTGACTGACATTCTTAACATCGCCCTCCCAAAAGGGCGCCTCGGCGAAAAGGTATATTCCATGTTCGCAAGCTCCGGCTTTGAGTGCCCCTCCATTCTGGAGGAGAACAGAAAGCTGATATTTGAAAACGAGGTCCTCGGCATTCGCTATTTTTGGGTCAAGCCCTCCGACGTCGCGGTCTACGTCGAGCGGGGCGCGGCCGACGTCGGCGTGGTCGGCAAGGATATCCTGCTTGAATACGAGCCCGACGTCTACGAGCTGCTCGATTTGAAGCTCGGCAAATGCCGCATGGCGGTCGCCGCCAAGGCGGATTTTTACGACGACGAGCGCCGCACGCTGCGCGTTGCCACCAAATTCGGCAAAATCGCCGCCGACTATTATTCCTCCGTCGGTCGGGATATTGATATAATCCACCTCAACGGCTCTATCGAGATAGCCCCGATACTCGGCCTGTCCGACGTTATAGTAGATATCGTCGAAACGGGCAAGACTCTGCGCGAAAACAACCTCACGGTCATAAACACCATCGTTCCCATAAGTGCAAGGCTCATCGCCAACAAAGCCAGCTACGAGTTCAAGCGCAGCCAGATAGACGGGATTCATCTCGGCCTTGCGCGGCAGGTGGAGGGGATAAAATGATAAGGATACTTAAAATCGGCGAGGTGCCGAACGACGAAATATTCGCAAGAACCAGCCCCACAGCGTCGGTCAGCGGCGTTGTAAGCGACATAATCGCAGCCGTCCGTGCAGACGGCGACCGCGCCCTTTTCTCCTTGTGTGAAAAATTCGACGGCGCGCGTCTGACCTCCCTCGAGGTCACAAAGGCAGAGCTCGATTCGGCCGAAACCTCCCTCGAGCCGGAATTTCTGCAGGTCCTTGAGACGGCCGCCTCAAATATACGCGCCTTTCACTCAAATCAGGTGCGCAGCGGCTTCATCTGCGCCGAAAAAAACGGCGTCGTGACCGGTCAGCGCATAATCCCCCTCGGCTGCGTCGCCATATATGTGCCGGGGGGCACCGCGGCCTATCCCTCCACCGTTCTGATGGACGCGATACCGGCAAAGCTCGCCGGCTGCGGGCAGATAGTCATGGCGACTCCTCCCCGTGCCGACGGGACGCTCCCTCCTGCCATCCTTGCCGCCGCGAAGCTCGCCGGCGTCGACCGTATATTCAAGGTCGGCGGGGCTCAGGCCGTCGCCGCCCTCGCCTACGGCACCGAGACCATCCCGAGGGCCGATAAGATTGTCGGCCCGGGCAATGCCTACGTGGCCGAGGCAAAGCGTCAGGTGTTCGGTCAGGTGTCGATAGATATGATAGCCGGCCCGAGCGAGATTCTCATCGTGGCCGACGGGACCTGCGAGCCCCGCTTCCTTGCGGCCGACCTGCTCTCGCAGGCCGAGCACGATAAAATGGCCTCGGCCGTGCTTGTGACCGACAGCGTCTCCCTTGCCGAGCAGGTCAGGGACGAGATAGAAAAGCAGATAGTCCTGCTCGACCGACGGGACATTGCCCGCGCCTCGATAGACAACAACGGCAAGATAATCGTGGCCCCCTCTATCGGGAGCGCCGTTGAGATAGCAAACGATATCGCCCCCGAGCATCTCGAGCTGTGTGTCGACAATCCATTCGATCTGCTCGGCTCGGTGCGCAACGCCGGCTCGGTATTCATGGGCAAAAACTGCCCCGAGGCCCTCGGAGACTATCTCGCCGGTCCCAACCACACCCTGCCCACCGGCGGCACAGCCCGCTTCTCAAGCCCGCTGTCGGTCGATGATTTTGTGAAAAAAACGCAGTATATATACTATACCCGCGACGCCCTTGCGGCCGTCGCCGACGACGTCGCCCTGTTCGCATCGCACGAGGGGCTGACCGGCCACGCCGCAAGCGCCGTCATCCGCACGGAGGAATAAGAAATGAGCCGTTTTTTCAGCGATAAATATTCCCTTCTTACCCCCTATACCCCCGGCGAGCAGCCGCAGCAGATGAAGTACGTCAAGCTCAACACCAACGAGTCGCCCTTCCCTCCGTCCGAAAAAGCGCTTGACTATGCGGCCGCAAATACCCGACCGCTCAACCTCTACTCCGATCCCGAGTGTGCCGGGCTCAACCGCCTCCTCGCCGAAGCCTACGGCCTTTCTCCCGATGAGGTTATAACCACCAACGGGTCGGACGAAATATTGAATTTCGCCTTTATGGCCTTCTGCGACGCGAATACTCCGGCCGTTTTCCCCGATATAACCTACGGCTTTTATCCTGTCTTTGCCGCCCTCAACGGTCTCCCTTACAGGGAAATTCCCCTTAAAGAGGATTTTTCCGTCGCTCCCGCCGATTATTACGGCGCAAAAGCCACCGTCTTTATCGCAAACCCCAACGCCCCGACCGGAATCGCTCTGACACGCGGCGAAATAGAGGGTATAATCAAAGCCAATGCCGACAATGTCGTCGTTGTAGACGAAGCCTATGTCGATTTCGGCGGCGAAAGCTGCATCCCCCTTATACATAAATACAAAAACCTGCTTGTCACCCAGACCTTCTCGAAATCCCGTTCGCTTGCAGGGGCCCGGCTCGGCTACGGCATAGCCTGCCGCGAGCTGATAGGCGATCTCAACACGATAAGATACTCAACAAATCCCTACAACATCAACTCCATGACTATGGCGACAGGCATCGGCGTGCTTCTTGACAAGCCCTATTTTGACGCAAACTGCGGAAAAATCATAGAAAACCGCGCCTATACCGTGTCCCGTCTGCGGGAGCTGGGCTTCGAGGTCCTCCCATCGTCGGCCAACTTCGTCTTTGCAAGAACGCCGAAAATGGAGGGCGGCGAGCTCTATCGCCGTTTAAAGGATAAGGGCATCCTCGTGCGTCACTTCGATAAGACCCGCATAAGCGATTTCAACAGAATAACCATCGGCACAGCGGAGCAGATGGATATCCTTATCGACGCCTTAAAAATGCTTCTGGAGGTGTAAAAAATGAGAACGTCGGAAATAACCAGAAAAACGGCCGAAACCGATATCGCCCTGCGGCTCTGTCTTGACGGCTCCGGCCGCGGGGATATTGACACCGGCGTCGGCTTTCTCGACCACATGCTGACCCTGTTTGCAAGGCACGGTAGGTTCGACCTCGACGTAAAATGCATCGGCGACACCAAAGTAGACGACCACCACAGCGTCGAGGATATAGGGATATGTCTCGGCAAGGCCTTTGCCGAGGCTATCGGCGACAAGCGCGGCATTATCCGCTACGGCGACGTCACCCTCGCTATGGACGAAGCCCTCATCCTCTCGTCGGTCGATATTTCGGGCAGGGGCATGCTGTGCTGCGGCCTCGATATCCCAACACAGAAGGTCGGCTCCTTCGATACCGAGCTGACCGAGGAATTTTTCACGGCCTTCTGCCGCTGCGCCGGAATTACCCTGCATATAAAGCAGCTTGACGGCAAAAACTCCCACCACATCATTGAAGGGGCCTTCAAGTCGGTCGCCCGCAGCCTGCGCAAGGCCGTCGCCGTCGACCCTGATTTTTCCGACGAAATACCGTCAACGAAGGGTGTTATTTGATGTCAAAAGAAAACATAGCCATAATAGACTACGGCGTCGGCAACCTCTTCTCCCTGCGCAGCTCATTTGAAGCGATAGGCAAGGCCGCCTGCGTCACAAACGACCCCGAGCTCATAAGGGCGGCCGACCGGCTCGTTCTGCCCGGCGTCGGCGCCTTCGGCGACGCGGCCGACAAGCTGCGAAGAACCGGCCTTGACGTCCTCATAAAGGAGCAGGCGGCGTCGGGCAAGCCGCTCCTGGGTATATGCCTGGGCATGCAGCTCCTCTTTGACAGGAGCTTTGAATTCGGCGAGCATGAAGGGCTCGGCCTTGTTCCGGGTGAGGTGCGCCCCATAGCCGAGGTCATACCCCAGAGCCTCAAAATCCCCCACATCGGCTGGAATCCGCTGCATCTGCACGGCTCGTCGCCGCTTTTTAAGTATATTTCACAGGATGACTGTGTGTATTTTGTGCACTCCTACTATGGCGCCGGCTGCGGGCCGTATACCATAGCCACCGCCGAATACGGAGCCGAGCTCACCGCCGCGGTGCAGAACGAAAACGTCTTCGGCTGCCAGTTCCATCCCGAAAAGAGCGGCAGGGTCGGCCTCAATATCCTGCGCGCCTTCTGTGAAACGGAGGAAAGACGATGCTGATATTCCCCGCAATAGATATTTTCGACGGCAAGGTCGTGCGCCTTTATAAGGGCGATTATAAGCAAATGACCGTATACAGCGATGACCCGCTCAAAACCGCCCTCGATTTTAAGCGGCAGGGGGCGGCCTTTCTCCACATGGTGGACCTTCAGGGGGCAAAGGACGGGACTACCCCCAATATAGAGACCGTCAAGGCCGTCGCCTCCGGCGCCTCAATGTTTACCGAGATAGGCGGCGGCATACGCGATATGGAGGTCGTCGAGCGTTATCTGTCGGCCGGAGTCGACCGGGTCATAATCGGCACCGCCGCCGTCACCGACCCCGAATTTGTCCGCCGCGCGGCCGCCTCCTACGGCGAGCGCATAGCGGTCGGCGTCGATTTGAGGGACGGCTTTGTATCCATTAACGGTTGGACGAAGGATACCCGTCTTACCGCTGTCGACTTCTGCAAAAAAATGCGCAGCTTCGGCGTCAGAACGATAATCTGCACCGATATCTCAAGGGATGGGACCCTTGCCGGCTCCAACCACGACCTTTACGGCGAGCTTATCTCCTCCCTCGATATGGATATAATCGCTTCGGGCGGCGTCTCGTCGATAGAGGACGTCAAGGCCCTCAAATCAATGGGCCTGCACGGCGCGATAATAGGCAAGGCGTATTACAGCGGCAAAATCTCCCTGAAGGATGCGATAGAGGTAGCAAAATGATAACTAAACGTATAATCCCCTGCCTCGACGTAAAGGACGGCAGGGTGGTAAAGGGCGTCAATTTCAAGGGGCTTAACGACGTCTCCTCCCCCGTGGAGCTGGCAAAGCATTACAGCGACAGCGGGGCGGATGAACTCGTGTTTTACGACATCACCGCCTCCTTCGAGGGTCGGCGCCTCTTTACCGATGTTTTAAGGCAGGTCGCATCCACCATCTTTATCCCCCTCACCGTCGGCGGTGGAATAAACACCGTCGACGACTTTGACAGGGTGCTCAAGTGCGGCGCCGACAAGGTCAGCGTAAACTCCGGCGCAATACGCGACGAAAGTCTTATATACGACGCCGCCAAGCGCTACGGCAGCCAATGCGTCGTCCTCTCGGCCGACGTAAAAAGGGTGGACGGCGTCTTTCGTGTCTTTGCCAAGGGCGGGCGCGAGAACACCGGCATGGAGGCGATAGAGTGGATAAAACGCGGCGTCGGGCTCGGCGCGGGCGAGATCGTTCTCAACTCCATCGATACCGACGGGGTAAAAAACGGCTTCGATCTTGAGATGCTGGATGCGGTGTGCAATGCCGTCAGCGTGCCCGTCATAGCGTCGGGCGGCGCCGGGTGCATCGACGATTTCGTTACCCTTTTCAGGACCCTCCCGAAGGTCGACGCTGGGCTCGCCGCCTCGATATTCCATTTCGGCGAGGTCACGATTCCCGCCCTTAAATCAGAGCTGAAGAAACAAAATATTCCGGTCAGAGAGGTTTGATATGATGCTGAACATAGACGAACTTAAATTCGACAAAAACGGCCTTATCCCCGCAATCGTGGTGGATTCGGTCTCAAAGCGCGTGCTCACCCTCGCCTACATGAACAGAGAGAGCCTTAGAATATCTATGGAAAAGGAGCTCACCTGCTTTTGGAGCCGCTCGCGCAGCGAGCTGTGGCTCAAGGGCGAGACGAGCGGCAATTACCAGCATATCGTCTCCATCACGGCCGACTGCGACCGAGACGCTCTCGTCGTCGTCGTCGAGCCCGACGGCCCCGCCTGCCACCTCGGCACAGAATCGTGCTTCGAATATCCCCTCTGGCAGAGCGAAACGAGGCGCGAATTCTCCCTCAACGGCCTTATGGAGCTGCTGCGCGGCCGCAACGAGCAACGTCCCGAGGGGTCCTATACCACCTATCTGTTTGAAAAGGGCCTCGACAAGATTTTAAAGAAGGTCGGCGAGGAGTCGACCGAGGTCATAATCGCCGCCAAGGCGGAGGACAAAAAGGAGACGGTATATGAGATAGCCGACCTTGCCTATCACGTCATGGTGCTCATGACTGCGGCCGGCATCTCGATTGAGGACGTGCATAAGGAGCTCGCCTCGCGTCATATCATCGACCACAAGGTCAAGCAGGAAAAGATGACCTGACAAATACGCGCAAAAGGGCCCGGGGAAGGGCGGTGCAAGGCAGGGAGACGGCAGCCGCAAAGCGTATGTTTTTGCACGAATACTTCGTCGGCAGCACGGCTTATACGAGAGGATTTACCCGTGTTGCCGCCTCGTCTCATACTGAAAATCTACGGCTTTGCGGTGCGAAGCAGTTTTGAGACAGATATTTTTTGTCCGTACAAAGCACAAAAAACAGGCAATCCTGTCGGATTGCCTGTTTTTTTAATGCAGTACGGGCGGAAAAGAGCGGCTCAAAACCTACCGCATCCCTATCTTGCACCGCCCAATTTCCCGGGCCCTTTTTACTGCCGATAGATCAATAATTACTGCTCGTTATCTCGAAGTAGCTCTGCGGATGGTCGCATACGGGACATCTGTCGGGCGCCTTTGTGCCGACGATAATGTGACCGCAGTTGCGGCATTCCCAGACCTTGACCTCGCTCTTTTCGAAAACGGCGGCGGTCTCGACGTTCTTCAGCAGCGCGCGATAGCGCTCCTCATGCCTCTTTTCTATCATGGCCACCATGCGGAATTTTTCGGCGAGCTCCTTAAAGCCCTCCTCCTCGGCGGTCTTGGCAAAGCCCTCGTACATGTCGGTCCACTCGTAGTTCTCGCCGTCGGCGGCCGCGGCGAGGTTGGAGGCGGTATCGGCTATACCGTCGTTAAGCTCCTTGAACCACATTTTGGCGTGTTCCTTCTCGTTATCGGCCGTCTTGAGGAATATCTCGGCTATCTGCTCAAAGCCGTCCTTTTTTGCCTTTGAGGCAAAATAGGTATATTTGTTGCGCGCCTGAGACTCGCCGGCAAACGCGGCCTCAAGATTCTTTTCGGTCTTTGTACCTGCATACTTGCTCATTTTCAGCACCCCCAGATAGATTTCGGCAGGCGCGGCGCTTTCGCCCCGCCTGTTTACAGCTTTATCTCATGTGCGGAAATGCAGCCTGTCCGCACCCTTGAGTATAAATAATGATACTAAAAAACCTCCCCTGTGTCAACCGAAAGCGCGTTCACTCACCCCCCTTATTTTTCGTTGACATTTTTTTCCGTCTGTGATAGGATATATCTGCAAAAACCGAACAACGGGTGAGCACCTACCGACAGTCAGGCTGAGGTCTGGCTGTTTTATTTTTTGAGAGGAGTATCTTTTTAATGGTTTCTCTTTCCTATATCTGGCCAATAGCCCTCGTCGTGCTCTCGAACGTCGTCTATCAGGTATGCGCAAAATCGGTCCCCAGGGACCTCAACCCCTTTGCCTCCCTTACCGTGACCTATATCGTCGCCGCCGCGGCCTCTGTCATGCTCTACTATGCGCTCAACAGAGGCGGTCACCTCGTGCAGGAGTATAAGAATCTCAACTGGGCGCCCTTTCTGCTCGGAATCGTCATCGTCGGCCTCGAGGTCGGCTTTATCTACGCCTACAAGGCTGGCTGGCAGGTCAGCATGGCGAGCGTCGTGCAGAGCTCTTTTCTCGCGGTGATACTGATTTTTGTCGGCTTTGCGCTCTTTCACGAGCCAATAACCGTCAACAAGGCCGTCGGCATACTGATTTGCCTTGTCGGGCTCTATTTCATCAACAAATGAACTCCGGCCAGCGGGCGGATGTTTCTATAAGTAAAAGGAGCGGAGAAAACCTCCGCTCCTTTGTCTTATATTATTCCCGCCGCACAATCCCCGCGGCCGTTGCAAAGCCGTTTTATCTCACTATGTCGTTGTCGTCGAAGGGGTCGCCGCACTCAGGGCAGAACTTGGGCGGCTTTTCGCCCTTGGGAACCTCCCAGCCGCACTTGTCGCAGCGGTACTGGAGCTCGCCCGCAGGCTTGGGCTTGCCGCACTCGGCGCAGAACTTGCCCTTATTCACCGTGCCGCACTCGCACTTCCAGCCCTCGGTATCTGCGGGCTTGGGCTTGCCGCAGTCGGTGCAGAACTTGCCGGTCGCCGTCGCTCCGCAGGCGCACTTCCACGCGCCGACGGGGGGCTGGGGCTTCTGCGGCTGAACAGGGGCCGCCTGAGCCGCGCCGCCGGCCTGCTGACCGGCCGCCGCCTGCTGCGCACCCATTCCGTAGAGATTCTGCACGTTCACTCCGCCGACTCCCTGCGCCATGTTCATGCCCATAAAGGCCATAGCGGGACCGGCTCCCTGATTGGAGGCGGCGTTCTGCATCGCCGTACCGGTGGAGCCCACCATGTACGCCGCAGCGGTCGTCGGGTCGCGGAAGGCCGCGTTGCGCTGCATCTCCTTTATCATCTTCTCGTCCTCTTCGGTCGCCTTTACGCTCGATACGCCGAAGGAAACGATCTCAATACCGCGCAGGTCGCGCCACTTGGCGCTCAGCTCGTCGTTGAGCACGTCGGCCAGCTCTCCCGCGTGTCCGGGCAGGGCGCTGTAACGTATGCCCATTTCGCTGATTCTGGCAAAGGCCGGCTGGAGGGAGGTCAGCAGCTCGGTCTTCATCTGGCTCTCGAGGTTGTCGCGCGTATATTCGCTGCCGATGTTGCCGCATACGTTGGTATAGAACAGCATCGGGTTTGTCAGACGGTAGCTGTATTCGCCGAAGCAGCGAATGGAGGCGTCGAAGTCAAGTCCGGCGCGCTGATCGACCACGCGGAAGGGCACGGGGCTGGGCGTGCCGTACTTGTTGCCGATGATCTCCTTGGTGTTGAAATAGTAAACGCGCTGATCCTTGGGGGCCTCGCCGCCGAAGGTGAAACGCTTGCCTATGTTCTTGAATACTTCCTTGATATTGCCCGCAAGATTGCCGCCGTCGAATATGGACGGCTCGGTGGAAACGTCGTAGGTATATTCGCCGGGCTCCGCGCACAGGTCGACAACCTTGCCCTGCTCGACTATGAGCATGCACTGGCCGTCGGCAATGGCCACGATAGAGCCGTTTGTTATGATGTTCTCATCGCCCGCGGTGTTGCTCGAACGTCTTGTCGCCTTCTTTTTTCCCTTTGCGGCAAGGACGTCGGCCGGCAATGCTTCACAGTAAAAATACTCTCTCCACTGGTCGGCCAGAACTCCGCCGCCGGCGCCGGTGATCGCTTTAATAAGTCCCATGATTCTTCTCCTCTCGATATTGTTTATTTAACAGCAGTAAAATAATTGCCTGTTGTGACCCTTTTAACCGAAGGCGTAGCCGTTGTAATAGCCCGAGCCGACATACTCAAGCGGCACTCTCTGCATATAATAATCTGCGCCGGCAAGCGACGCTATATTGCATACGATGACAATATCCCCATCCGAATCGAGATAGGGCCGGCACAGCCCGACATTTTCGTAGTTGACCGTTCTCCAGAGCCCATCCTCAAACTCGTCATGATAATTCTCATACATATATTCGGGGTCGTCAAAGCCTTCGCAGTAGAAGTTTCCCATCGCGTCGGAGGCCATTTCCAAAAACTGCCCGTAGTCAAGCCCGCACCTCTCTGCCAGCTCGTCGTCGGGCATCTGACGCCCCTCTTTGATATCGACGTTGAACACCTCATACTCGCTGGCGTAATACATGTAGTGATCCTTTTGGATAACAACAGATAGGATGTCGCCGTTGATATACCAGTGATATATGATCTGCGACCACTCCGGACTGTCGAATTTATATATGGAATCAAGGACCTGACTCTCGTATGCCCCGTTGTAATAGGCCTCGAAGATGTAATCGTTGAGCGCCTTTATCTCGTCCCCGTCTATCCCGCATATCTCGGGCACGGCATAGGTAAGCGTGGAATTTTCAAAGGAAAAATTGTCGTAAAACGCGGCCCTGACCCCGACCTTATCCGCATTAACCTTCTCTCCGCCGCTCACAGCCGCCGGAACTGCCGAATCAGACGAAGCGGGCGGCTCCGCAGTTATCGGATCGTCCGCGATCTGCCCCGCGCTGACCGACGCCGGTGAAGGCCGGACGGACGGTCCTACGCAGCCGCACAGGACAATCGCCGCCGCGACCGCCAAAACAATCAGCTTGTATCTGTATAATCTCTTCATTTTCATCTGTCTAAAATATTTGTCGATCGCCCCGACAAAAGGGGTTTTTCAGCTTACATGGATATTATAACAGACCTCTGTACGCATTGCCACTCTTTAGTTCAATCTGCGCGTTTTTTTCACATTTTTTATTATCCGTATATGTCCTCGCCGCCGTAATACTCCCCGTCGTCGTAAACCTTCCAGTTGTAGACAGCGATTTTTCCTTCTTCATCGGTCTCAATCTCAGCCATGTATCCACACTCGTCGTTTTGTGAAACGCCGAATCTGAAATCGGCGTCCTCCCGCGCGCCGTAAGGCGCCGCGGTGTCTATCTGCCCGCCGTTGAGATAAAACGGGCTGCCCGTGCCGAGCCATATCACTCTGTCGCCCACGCCGTCGGTATCGACCTTCCAGCATCGAGCGTCAAAGCCGACGCCCTTTCTGATAAACTGCACCGTGGGCGCAGTGAGCTCCCCCTGATCCTTTATCAGCAGCGGAGAATACGTCATATAGTACTCGGAAAAGACCGCTTCGCCGTTGTTCGCCTGCGTCAGCTTCATCATATAGCGCCCGTCGCACAGCGCGATGTCCTCAATACGAAAATCACCCAAGCTGCCGATTGATCCGAAAAAACCGTCGTCCGTTTCAGACAGGCTGAGGCACAGCAGGTCGGGCGTCATAGTATCGTCGTTGTACAGCCGCTCTAACGACCACGTGCCCGAATAGCTCGCCTTCTCCCCGCCTCCTCCGGTTATGCCGCGCACAGCTGTAAAAGAGCCGTCCTCACTGATGGCGAGCGTCATGTCGGCGAATTCCTCCCCGGGCACGATATACTCCCACCTGCCCGCGAGGAACTTTTTTAACGCAGCCTCATCCGCAAGCCGGGGCGCTCCGTTGTACGGATTGACCGTCACCGTCTCCTCGTTTGAATAATAGGTTATTTCAACCGTTTTTTCATCTGTTGCCTTCAATTCGTATGGCCAGAAGCACTCCTCGCAGAAGGGCTCAAAGCTGCTGACCATCTTCCCCCTGCTGTCGATTATGCAAAGCTCCGGCCCGTAGTAGCCGGATATGTAAAGCCTTTCATCCTCGTCGAAGTCAAAGCATGCGCTCGCCCCGCCGAAGGTGCAGCGCCACTTTTCGCTCCCAGCCTTTTCCCCTGCGGTCTCTACGCATACGACGTCGCCGTTCTCTATCAAAAGATAACCGTACGAGGTCGGACCTATGTCCTGCACCGTATCCAGCTCGGATACTCCGCACTCGGCCGTCTCATAACGCCACAACACCTCTCCTCCGGCCGATTTTGCCGTCAGTATGCCGCGTACAGCAGCGGCCTCGACGTTCGACTCCGTTTCAAAATCAAATTCGGTCGCCGGCTCCCCCTCCTCGGACCGAACCGGAGCCGCTGACTGCGACGGCGGCTCCGCCGCCTGCGAGGATACGGACGACGTCGGCTCCGACCCGTTTTGAGCGGATCCGCAGCCCGAAATGCAGCCTGCCGCCAGCACAACGATCAGTATAAACGAAAGCAGCTTTTTCATCTTAAAATCCTCCTTGCAGCGGTCATTTCAATATCGGACCCGACGCAGCGGACTATTCTCTCCCGTCAGTTAAGTATATCGACCGAGCGCAGAGCTCCGTCGCAGCCATAACAGCACACAGTACCGCTATTGCACGAACGGACCTGTTTTTACATAACCTTTTCTACCCCTCCGTCGGACCTGCACCGCGGTTCAGAACACATGAAACCCCTATTCTCAAGGGCGTTTTTATCTTTTTTCAAGTATATCACATTATGCCATCCATTGCAAAATTGAGGCTTCAAAACAAAAATTGCCAGGCCCGCCTTTGCATAAAAAGCCTCGCTTTCCAAAGAATAATAAGGAAATCGCAGACAAAGGAGCTAAATATATATATGAAAGCAACCGGAATAGTTCGCCGTATCGACGATCTCGGCAGGGTCGTCATCCCCAAGGAGATACGCAGGACCATGCGCATCCGAGAGGGCGACCCCCTTGAGATATATACCGACAGAGACGGCGAGGTCATATTTAAAAAATACTCCCCCATCGGCGAGCTGTCGCAGTTCGCGGCAGACTATGCCGACGCGCTGTACAAGACCAGCGGCGTCGCCGCCGCAATATGCGACCGCGACCAGATAATCGCAGTCAGCGGCATAGCGAAGAAGGACCTGTTTGAGCGCCGCATCTCATCCGAGCTTGAGGCCGTTATGGACGGCCGTCAGAGCTACCGCGCCGCGGCCGGCGAGCAAAAAAAGCTGCGCGTCATAGGCGACAGCGACAGGTTTTTCGTCGGCGTCTGCTCCCCGATAATCTCACAGGGGGATATCGCCGGCGCGGTCCTGTTCCTCTCGCCCGAGAACGGGCAGCTGCTCGGCGACGTTGAGCAAAAGCTGGCCCAGTCGGCCGCGGCCTTTCTTGCAAAGCATGTCGAGGGCTGACAATCGGCCGAAAAGCGCAGCAATCCCCCGCCCGAAAAATCCGGGCGGGGGATTTTCATTCGTTTTTTTACAGGTACAGTACAGCCTCAGTACAGGTTGAAAACGCACTGTATCACCGCGTAATACTCACGCACCCAGTAGCAGGGGACAAGTCCCAGCGGCCCGCGGCTCGGCAGAGCGTATACCTCGCTCAGCCCCTCGCGCTTTGCGAGTATCCTCGCCCGCAGCTGGTGAAAATCGTCTGTCGCGACGGCCACCCGGCTTCGCTTGTTGGCGACGTCGAGGATTTTCGCACTGTTCACCATGTTCTCTCTCGTGTCCTTTGATTCGCTGTCCTCTATTATCACGGCCTTTATGCCCCTCTCAATGAGCCATGTACGCATAACGGCGCTCTCGGGCAAGTCCTCGCCCGCCCCCTGACCGCCGCTTACCACACATATCGACTGTGGATTGTCCTTTAGGTATTTCGCACCCTTCTCAAGCCGCCGCGCAAGCATAAGCGACGGCACGCTTCCCCGCACCTGGCAGCCGAGTATTATCGTGTCGCAGGTCTGACCTGTCGGCGGCGCGCAGCCGTAGGCCGCCCATATCATAGCTCCGTTGAGCAGGATAAACAGGGCCGCAAGAGCGCACAAAACCGCCCTGAGCACGGCGCCGACCCGCTTTCTTGCGGCAAGATACGCGCACAGCCGCCCCCACGAGGCGGATATGACAAGGCACGCCGCCGAAAGCAGGGCTATGGTCACAACCCCTATGTGCTTTACGCCGTATACCGTCAGCGGTATAAATGCAAAAACCAGCAGCAGCAGACCTACGCCAAGCAGTACCGCCGGCGCCGCGCTGTTTTTCAGTCTGTACACAGCTCTCACCTCCTGATTGAAGGAACGGTGCTTCTTTTTTAATCCTGCCGAAAGCTCCGAGTCAGTATATGATACACCTCTATTGTTACAATAGTATGAGTAAACGAAGCTGAAATTGTTTCCTTTCAGCCTTCGCCCTTACCCAAATCAAATCTTGTAATAAATACCGGCCTTTCATTCTCGCCGTTCAATGCGGTAAAATACACCGCTCCGTCGGCTCGGGCGCCGCGCGATATCCGGTAGCTGTCGCCGAGCCTCATCTCGCTCTGAAAATCTATGTGAACACGCCTGACGCGCTTTTCCACCTCCTGCGGGGTCAGCATGTTATAGGCAATATCCGCGTAGCGCGCATTGTTGACATGCCCGATACCGTCGATATAGCTGTTATGCACGTGCCTCGATATGGGCGCCTCCCATTTGATATCCTGCGGGAGCTTGAGCCGCGAGAGCGCCTCGAGCGCAAACTCATCCCTGACCGGCACGCCCTCTATATCGAACGTGCGGTCTATCCTGCGCTTGTTGAAATCTATCACGGCGGAAAACAGCGCCGCCCTTATAACGCTCTGCCCCCGCTCGTCGGCAAAGACCATGTCCCTTCTGAAAACAGGCGCCTTGCTCGGGCAGGCCCATGTCTTCATAGTCAGCTCGCTCTCGTGGAAGGCTATCGTACCTATCTCGCACGTGACCGAGACCAGCACCCACGCTCTGCCTTGCCTTAGCAGCTCCTCGACGGAAAAGGGGGTGCTTCGCAGATACAGCTCGCTCGAGCGCTGGATCATCGCCAGCACCGGACCGGGCTTTAAATTGCCGAAGCCGTCCACGTCGCTTCCCGTCGTCAGAAATTTTGCGCTGAAGGTATCGGGTAAATTCATCTTTTCACCTCGGTTTCAGATATCCTCGCCTGTGTTTCGGCATTGGTGCCTCGTTGGTGCCGGATATAAAAAGGAGCCCTTGCGGGCTCCTTTTTCAGCCTTGCCTTTTACCAGAGATTGCCCTCTTCGTTGAAGGGCAGCTCAAAGGGCTCGCTCTCGATTACTATGTTGGGATTCTTTCTGGCCTCGTCGAGCATGGCCTCGGAAATCATGATGTGCTCAATGTGCAGGGTGTTGGGTATGCGGACTATCCTGGGGTTGTTCTTGTCTATCTCGTTTGCGGTGCGGATGCATATCTGGATAGCCTCTTTGTCGTTGTCCATTATGGGCGGAACCGCGGCGCATACGAGCACGGTGGAGGTTATGGCGTTGGGATAGCCCTTCTGCAGGTCAACCTGATCCCATACCCTCTTGGATATAGCAGAAGCCATGCCCATGCCTATGCCGTTGCCGTGTGTCTCCTCGGTCAAGCCGAGCACCGCCACGCGCTGGGACTTAATGCCGCCGCTGGCATACGGGGTGCAGAAGGTGCCCGAGATATTGGGGTCCATACCGTCGCCGCTGATGTTCTTGCCTATCTCGTCTACAACGAGAACGTCGCACTCGTCGAACATGATGCGGGGCATGTTGGCAAATGCCTCCTTGAGGTACTTGGGCTCCATCTCATCGAACTCGTCGGGGGTGAGGGCCACGAGCTTTGCGGTCTCGTCAAAGGCGTTCTCTATGGTCGCAACCGCGAATATCACAGGCGCGTTGTCGCGGATAACGCGGCCGAACATGGGAACAAGGCGGGCCATGTGCTTGAAGCCTGCTTCATGGCAAACCTCGGCGCCGGCCTGCTTGCCCATACCGATGGTCATCATCTTCATTATGCCGCTCTCATACGGTCCGCGAAAGCCCGTGTGGGGCTTGATGCGGCACGATACGATTATGGCGTCTGCACCTGCCGCGTTCTTGTCTATGCGAACGTGATGGCCCTCCTCGGTCACACCGATCTCAACCGTGTCCATACAGGAAACGATCGGGCAGCCCATAGTCTCCTCTGTTATATTGTAGGAGGCGAGTATCTCGAGCTGTCCCTCGGCGGTAGCGCCGCCGTGGCTGCCCATCGCGGGGATAACGAAGGGCTCCGCTCCCTTGGACTTGCAGAAATCCACGATGGACTTGGTAATGATGTCGACATTGGCTACGCCTCTCGAGCCGGCGGTTATGCAGACCCTCATCCCGGGCTTTATCCTGTCGGAGAATTTAGCGGGAGAAATGAGATCGTTTATTACCTTGGGAATATCGCTGCGCTCGATTTTGGGACGGGGGAATACCTGCTTGATCTTGACAAACTTCGGTATCGGCACATCCTTAAGCAGATTGGATACTACGCCTGGCATATTATCACCTCAAAATTGTATTTTGACACCCTGCCCTGCAGGGCAGTTCCTTACAGTTAAAATTATATCTTCATAAAAATATCTTGTCAACAAATTGCCCTTACAATATCCATCGGTTATTGAAAATAACCGGCTTTTGGTGTATCATTTTATATGATACCCATGTAAAAATATCCATCCTGAGGGATTGTTTGCGGGAGAGTTGTCATGCAGAGCGAAGTTGCTACAAAAAAGAGGAATATTCAGGCGGCCTTTATGTACCTTGTCACATGCTTCATGTGGTTTTCGATATATGTCTACGTGCCGATACTCAGCCCCTATTGCGAGGGTATGGGCCTGTCATACTCCATGGTGGGCGTCGTCATCGGCTCCTACGGCTTTGTTCAGCTCGTCTGCCGTATCCCGATAGGCATCCTGTCCGACACGCTCAAAAAACGTAAGTTTTTCCTCATGTTCGGCCTATGTGCATCCCTTTTGAGCGACGCCGGCTTCTTCTTTGTACATAATCCCAATCTTCTTGTCATCTTCCGCGGCCTTGCAGGCCTCGCCGCCTCCACGTGGGCGATATATATGACCATGTATCTCGGCTATTTCACCCGTGAGGAGCAGCCCAAGGCTATGGGCGTAATAAACTCCGCCATGAGCGTCGGTCAGGTCATAGCGACCTTCCTCGGCGGCATAATCGCGACCCGCATAAGCGAGAGCTGGACCTTCGGCGTCGCCGGCGTCGCCTCGATAGTCGGCCTTGCCGTCTGCGCCTTCCTTCCCAAGCCCGACATTGACAAAAAGCCCCTTAAAATATCCGATTTTATCGAGACGGCCAAAAACCATTATCTGCTCTTCTTCTCATCTATGGCTATACTGCTGCAGGTTGCCATGTACGCCGGCCCCTTCGGCTTTGTGCCCAATATACTGCGCGATATCGGCTCGAGCAATTTCGTGCTCGGCCTGTCGACCACCTTCAGCTCCCTGCCCGCCATTTTGTCGGCCATTCTCGCCGGCACCTTCTTCAGGCGTAAATTCGGCACGCAGAAGACCATCGTCATGGCCTTCGCCGCCTTTGCCCTCGTCATGATAGCGACGGCCTTTACGAGGAACGTCGTCTTTATACTCATTCTCCAGCTTATAAGCGGCTTTGCCAAGGGCCTGCTGCTGACCCTGCTCACCAGCATGGCAATCAAGGAGATTCCGGCCGTCACCCGCTCCACCGCGACCGCCTTTTTCCAGGCGGTGTACGGCGTCGGCATGACCTTCGGGCCGATACTTGCCGGCTGGCTTGCCGATATCCGCGGCATGAACTTCAGCTTTATCATGATAGGGCTTCTGACCATGTGCGGAGCGATCCTCGTCGGCTGCATGCGGTGCTTCAATTACGACTGATTACCTGCCTACACCAAACAGAAACGGAGTGATGTCAAATGGCAATCCCCGAGGCCGAGGGCTGCGAAAGCACCCTCATCCATACCGACGCGGTCGAAAAAGTCCGCTCCAGGCTGCCCGAAAATGATATCATTTCAAGCTGCGCCGAGCTTTACAAGGTCTTCGGCGATATGACGAGGCTGAAAATTCTCTTTTCCCTGCTGCAAAGCGAGCTTTGCGTCTGCGATATCGCGGCTCTGCTCGATATATCCCAATCGGGGGTGTCGCACCAGCTCCGCGTGCTCAAGCAGGCCAATCTCGTCAAAAGCAGGCGCGACGGCAAGGTTGTCTATTATTCTCCGGCAGACAGCCATATCCGCACACTCATAGAGCAGGCCCTCGAGCACGTGCTCGAATAATCCCGCCGCACAGCAAAGAGCTCCCGTCCGCAGGACGGGAGCTCTTTTACGTCTGTATTCCTGTATTTAGCGCCTTACTTCACGCTGTTGAACTTCTTTCTGAGCACGTACCAGATATTGCCCGAGATAAATACCGACGAATAGGTGCCGGCGATTATTCCTACGATTATCGGGAAGGCGAAATCCTTTATCGTGGGCACGCCCAGAATATAGAGCACCACTATGACCATGAGTGTGGTAAGGGAGGTGTTTATCGAGCGGGTCAGCGTCTGCCATATCGATACGTTTATGACCTCGGCAAAGCCGCTGCGGCGCAGGAGCTTCATATTCTCGCGCACACGGTCGAATATGATTATCGTCGCGTTTATCGAATAGCCGAGTATCGTCAGTATGGCCGCTATGAAGTTAAGGCCCATAGGCAGGCGGAAGAGCACGTAAATCGTCAGCATCACGAGGGCGTCGTGCATCAGGCATATAACGGCCGAAAGACCGGTCAGGAACTCAAAGCGGATGGTGATGTATATCAGCATCAGCAGCACCGCAAGAGCGCAGGATATGAACGCCGAGCGGGACAGGTCCTTGCCCACCGCGGGGCTGACGTTGTCGACCATCAGACGGTCGCTGTCGTCGAGACCGTATTTTTCCTTTATGCCTTCAAATATTGCGTCGCGCTGCTCGGTCGACAGCTCCTTGGTCTTTATTATGACCTCGGTGCCGCTGCTGCCCGTCTTCTGTATGCTCGACGCCTTTTCGCCCATGACGTCGGTCACGACGGCGTTGATGTCGTCGCGCATCTGGTTGTCAAAGGCCTTGTGCATGTCGATATGCATGGTCGTGCCGCCGATAAAGTCGATATCGAGGTTGAAGCCCATAGCAATGAAGCCTATTATACCGGCCGCGATGATGCACAGAGAGATGATAAAGAATATCTTTCTTTTTTCAACTATATTGAATCTTATCTTTTCCAGCATTATCATCACCCCCCTTTCAGACGCCGTAAGCCTTGCTGTTTGTAAGACCCATGCCGACAGACAGCTTGAGCATCAGACGGGTGACGAATATGGCCGTAAACATCGAAACCACTATGCCGATGAAGAAGGTTATCGCAAAGCCCTTTATGGTGCCCGTGCCGAAGTAATAGAGCACCACGGCGGCTATTATGGTCGTGATGTTGGAGTCGAGTATCGCCGCAAAGGCACGGCTGAAGCCTGCCGTTATAGAGGACTTGATGGACTTGCCCGCCCGCAGCTCCTCTCTTATCCTCTCGAATATTACGACGTTGGCGTCGACCGCCATGCCTATCGAGAGCACAACGCCGGCGATGCCGGGCAGCGAGAGGTTGATTCTGAATATCGAAAGTATCAGCGCGACCAGAGCCACGTAGCCGACGAGGATTATGTCGGCCAGCAGACCGGGCACGCGGTAGAATATCAGCATGAACAGCATAACGAGCAGCAGACCGATGCCGCCTGCCGTGATGCAGCTCTCAAGCGCGCGTTCGCCGAGCACCGGACCTACCGAGCGCAGCTCAATATCCTTGAGCGAGAAGGGCAGCGCGCCGGCTGAGATGATGTTGGCAAGCCACCTGCACTCGTCGGGGTCGTTGCCGACCGTTATCGAAAGGTTTGCCGTGTTGAGCTGCTCGGTAAAGCTCGGGGCGGACTTTACAACGCCGTCGAGCACGATGGAAATATAGTTCTTTCCGGCAGCCATGTTATCGGCGGTGGAGTACTTTCTGGTGGTCTCGCTGAACGCCTTTACCGCGTCGGAGTTGAGCGTGAGCGCCACATAATTCTGCTCTGCGGTGTAGTCGTTTATCTTTCCGTAGGCAGCGGCGGCGCGCTCGATATCGGCGCCGGTTATAACGACGTTGCCGTCAGCGTCGATAAACTGGAGCTGAGCCGTGGCGCCCAGCTTCTGAACAGCCTCCTCCGGGTCGGAGATAGAGGGTATCTCGACCCTGATGCGCCTGTCGCCCTGCTGGGTCAGCTGCGCCTCGAGATATCCGAGATCGTCCAGCCTCTCGCGAAGCATGGATACGCAGGTGTCCATGCCCTGAGCCAGCTCATCCGAGCTGATGGAATCGTCCACCTGGGCCTCAAAGGTTATGACGGAGCCGCCCACGAGGTCGAGACCCCGGCGTATACCGTTCTCCTCATCGAGGGCGCTGGGTACCAGATAATCCCCCACGGTAAAGCCGAAGGCCGCCGTGTAGGCAAGTCCGAAAATAATCAGCAGCACCAGGACGAAGCAGATTATGCTCGTGCTTTTCTTCATTGCAAATTAGCCTCCTGAGGGCATCCAGCCGCACGGCCTGCCGCCCGTTCTTTTGTATTCGCATACGCAGTATATTATATATTCAAATTCGCCGCAAGTCAAACAAAACATCCTTTTTCAACCCATATTTTCCCGTCCGGCGCCGTTTCCCCCGCCGTCGCCGGGCAAAGGGCGGCAAAAAGGGGCCCGGCGGATACGCCGGCCCCCCGCTGTCTGCGTTTCAAGCGCGTTTCATCTCTTCGGGCTCTGTGAAAGCAAGTCCGCTATCGCGGTAAATTTTTTTACCATCTCCTCATCGCCGAGCCTGCCGTAGGCCCGGGCCAGCAGACGGTATGCCCGCGGCTCCTCATGGTACCGGCCGAGATTCTCGCGCACCAGCTCAAGGGCCTTGCCGGCCTGCCCCTCGTCAATAAGGAGCTCCGCCTTGTCAAGCACGCTGTCGCTCAGCTCCCCGCCTATCTCTATCTCGCCGAGCAGCGCATGGAGCCGGTTGACGGTAAAGGGCTTCTGCAGATAGGCTATCGCCCCCAGCCGTGTGCATTCGAGGGCGTTTTTGACGGTCGCATAGGCCGTCATGATTATAACGGGCGAGCGGTTTCCCATCTCGTTCATACGGCGCAGCACCTCGGTGCCGCTCATCTCGGGCAGCTTTATATCGAGAAACACGAGGTCGAACGTCTCCTCCCTGAGCCTGTCGAAGGCCTCGGCGCCGGTCGACGCGCACACCGCCTCGTACCCCTCGAGGCTGAGATATTTTGTCAGCAGCAGACGGATATTCTTCGTGTCGTCAACGATAAGCGCTCTTTTCATCGGTATCTCCTCCCGACCCTCGTTATGTTCCTTTCCGGCTCAGCCCTGTTGAGGAAGAAGGTAAACGTGCTCCCCTCGCCCAGCTTGCTCTGACACCAGATTTTCCCCTTGTGTTCGTCTATTATTTCCTTTGACAGCGCAAGTCCCAGACCGCTGCCGCGCATCTCTATCTCATAGCCCTGCGGCTGTGCGTACCTCTCGAACATGTGCTCCATCATATCGGGCTGTATGCCAGCTCCGGTATCGCGCACCGAAATATAGACATGGTTGTCGTCATGTGTTTCCCTGACCGCGATGGAATCGCCCGGGCTCGTGTACTTTACCGCGTTTGACAGCAGATTGTTCACCACCCACCGTATCTTGGCGCTGTCCGCCATGACGGGCGTCTGCTCCCCGTCGGGGAAAAACCTCAGCTTTACGCCGTTCTTGTCTGCAAGGTATGAAAACTGCTCGACCGATTTTGCTATTATCGGCGTAAGAATGCACCTTTCGAGCTTATATACCGTCAGCGACGACTCTATCCTCGACAGCTCGAGAATATCCCTCACCATATCGGACAGACGCTCGCTGTCCTCCTTTATCGCGCCGACTATTTCACGCTGGTCCTCATTTATGCTGCCTATGCTCTCGTCGCTGAGCAGGTCGACGCCCATGACTATCGAGGTCAGCGGCGTTTTGAACTCGTGCGATACCGTCGCTATAAAATCGTTCTTGGCCTTGTCGAGCTTTTTCATCTCGGTTATGTCGTGCAGCACCATTATAACGCCGCTGCCGGCGCTTATCGGGGTCACGGTCAGGTCGTAATACTTCTCGTACTCATCCCTGGTGACTATCATAAGGTCTCTCGTCTCCTGCGTGTGATAGTCGACCCCCTCAAAATAGGCGCGGATTTGGGCGTTCGACTCGAGCAGGCCGGCAAAGCTCCTTCCCGTAATGTCCATATCGAGGCCGAACAGCGCCCCGAAGGAATCGTTGAACATCAGCACGTTGTATTCGGAATCGAGGGCTATAAGCGGGTCGGTTATGCTGCGCACGATGGCGACCGAGCGGTTCTTCTCGCTCATCAGCGTACCCATCGTGCTGCGTTCGAATTCGTCGAGGCGCCCTGTCATGCTGTTGAATTCCTCAAACAGCAGGGCGAACTCATCCTTTGTCCTTATGCCTATCTTTTTGCCCATCGACCCCTCCCGGCCGACTGTGTGTATGGTCTCTGTTATCTCATAGAGAGGGGCGAGTATCTTGTTCGTATAGGTGTAGGCGAGGAACAGACCTATCGCAGCCGCCAGAGCAAAGAGCACTATTATTATCTGCACATAGCTGCTTACCGTCTCCGACGCCTGGTCCCTTCTTGCAAAAAGGGCGTTTTCATTGCTCAAATAGAGCCTGTCCATAGCCGCGGTCACGCGCTCTCTCTGGGGAACAATCATGGTCTCGAAATAATCGCGCGCCTGCTCCATGCCGTCGCTCGTCTCAATATCATAGTTTCTTATAAGATTGCCGAACATGTAGCAATAGGTGGTGTACTGCGCGTTGATGTCGTGCAGCATGGTCACCTCCTCGGGGATGGATATCACCGCATCCTCTGCGTTGTATTTGTCATAGAAGCGCTCCGTCTGCTCGTTGAAAAGGCCCTCGCTGTCCTCCACGGTATCGGCATAGAGATAGGCAAATGTCGTCATCTGCTGGCGGTTCAGCGCGTCGCTCATGCTGTTGAGGCGCTGCAGAGAGTTATAGTTGTCAACTATAAGGCCGTCTATCGCCGCGCCGGTCAGGCTCATGTAAAAGACGGTGGCCATGCCGAGCAGTACGATCGTAACCACAAGGCCGATATATACCGCGGCGACCTTGTCCTTTACGCTTTTTAGCACGGTCCCCTCCCCCTCTCCCGCCGGTATCGGGCGTACAGCCCGTATCAAAAACAAGGGCGTCCCATCGGAACGCCCTGAAAAATCAACCGCCGTCGGCGAAAAAAGCATACGCCGCGTCTTTATTGTAACACAATATGCGCAAAGCTGTCAATCAGACGGTCAGCGCGCTTCAGAACTGATCGCTGTGCTTTTTGTCGTCGTATTTCTCCTTGAGGAACAGCTCGAGGCGGTCGAGCCCCTCCTTGATCGAATCCATAGACGCCGCATACGACCAGCGCACGAACTTCGCCGTGCCGAAGCCGGTGCAGGGCACAACGGCCACCCTCGCCTTGTCGAGCAGCAGCTCGGAAAAGGTGTCGGCCCCGTCTATCACGACGCCGTAAAGGCTCTGCCCGAGCAGCTCCTTTATGTTCATCATCACATAGAAGGCGCCGTTGGGCATGATGCAGCTGACCCCCTCTATTGAGTTTATGCGCTCCACCATGTAGTCCCTTCTCTGCTTGAAGGCCGCGCACATTTTCGCCACCTCGTCCTGCGGACCGGTGTAGGCGGCATACGCCGCGTACTGGGCGATGCTGTTCGGGTTTGACGCCGAGTGGGACTGGAAGTTGGACATCATCAGGGCTATCTCCTCGTTTGAGGCTGTGTAGCCTATGCGCCAGCCCGTCATTGCGTAGGCCTTGGAAACGCCGTTTATGGTTATCGTCTGATCCTTTATCTCGTCGCCGAGCGAGGCTATGCTGACATGCTCGTGCCCGTCGTATATTATCTTCTCATATATCTCGTCAGATATAACATAAAGGCCGTACTCGACGCATATCTCGGCAAACTCCTCAAGCTCCCTGCGGCTGTATACCATGCCGGTAGGATTGTTCGGGGTGTTGAGCAGCAGGGCCTTGGTGCGGGGGGTTATGGCAGCTCGCAGCTGGGCCGCGCTCATTTTGAAGTGATCGGCCTCGCGCGCCTTGACTATGACCGGTATACCGCCCGCCATGCGTATGAGCTCGCTGTAGCTGACCCAGTAGGGCGAGGGCAGTATGACCTCCTCGCCGGGATTGCATATAGTCGTCAGCGCGTTGAAAACCGAGTGCTTCGCGCCGTTGGACACCACTATGTCCTTAGGCTCGTAGACAATGTTGTTGTCGCGGCGCAGCTTGTCGCATATCGCATATTTCAGCCGCATGATGCCCGAAGCGGGTGTATAGCGCGTCTTGCCGCGGTTTATTGCGTCTATCGCTGCGTCCTTTATGTACTGAGGGGTCTCAAAGTCGGGCTCGCCCGCGCCGAAGCCAACCACGTCAAGCCCCTGCTGCTTCATGGACTTGAACCGTTCGTCTATCGACAGCGTGGGAGACGGCTGCACCATACCTGCTTTATACGATATCGGTTTTTTCATCAGATAACCTCCAACGCGAGAGCTGAAAATGACTTAATAATCTCTCTGAAATTCACGTTTAGAATTATTGTAAGCCTTATCCTGCAAAAATTCAATACCTATTTTTGTTTTATGGCAGTTTTTTGAATTTTATATGTTTTGATATTGCATTTTTGTTACTTTTTTGTCATTCAGACCTTCATTTTTGTCATTTTTCAATCGACCAACGCGTATACGCCCGTAAGGGCGCAGTCCCATAAAAAGCACAGACCGGCAAGGGCCGCGGCAAACAGCAGGCACTTGAGCAGATACCGCGCCGCCATATCGGTAAATCTGCCTGAGCGCCGCTCCCGACCGTTGGTGAGCATCCGCAGCTGCGCAAGACACATCGCCCCGCTCTCGACACAGGCAAAAAGCAGCAGCGGCAGCATCAGCAGGTTGTACGACATAAGCCTTCCCCAGAGCAGCTGCGGCCGCGAAAAGCCGTACACCCTCAGCACCATGCCCGCAGCGTAGCCCAGCACAAAGCCGCGCGTCCCCAGCAGCCCCGCCGCAAAAGGCGCGCCTATTGCAAAAAAGCCGCACGCAAGGGCCGCGGCAAACGTCGGCGCAAGGGCCCGCGCCGCCTGTGCCGCCGGGGCGTTATCCTGCGCCGTCTGCTCCAGCTGCTCTATCTGCTCGCGGGCAATACGCAGCTCCTCTCCCGACAGGGAGGACGCCGTCAGCGAGCCGAACAGCACCCCCGCCAGCAGCGCCGCCGTCATAAGAGCAAAGAGTCGGCCGCGCGTTTTTATGTACCTTTCTGCCGCCTGTTCAAACAAACCCATAAAGTCTCCCCCTTCGTACAAGGTCCTCTTTTAATTGTACTTGGACTGTCCCCCTTTTATGTCAGACGGCGCTATTGCGCGGAGAGCCCCTTTTGCTTTATAATAATGATTGGAATTATTCGTTTTTATTATATATTTCTGCTACGGAGGACGGTTCTGTATGATTGGCGCATCCACCTCATGCTTTTACCCGATGGAGACCGAGCTCTCCGCCGAGCTGCTCGGCAAGCTCGGCTTCAGGCGTATCGAGATATTTCTCAACGCCCTGTGCGAATGCGAGCCCGAATATTGCCGCGATTTGCGCCGGCGGCTCGACGAGAGCGGCATGACCTGCTGTGCCGTTCATTCCCCGATATCCGCCTACGAGTATCTTCTTATCTTCTCCCCGTACAGGCGCCGCCTCGAGGATGGCCTCGATATCTACCGCCGCATCTTTCAGGCGGCCGACATACTCGGCGCCCGCATCGTCAACCTCCACGGCGAGCGGAGGGAGAATCCCGCCGCCTGCGGCGTCGATCGCTACTGCGAGGGTCTTCACGCCGTCATGGACGCAGCCCGCTCGAGCGACGCCCGCCTCTGTCAGGAAAACGTAAGCTGGTGCAAAAGCTCCGATCCGGGCTTTCTCGCCGCCGTGGCGGAGAATATGCGGGGCAGCGGTCTCGGCTATACTCTCGACCTGAAGCAGGCGGTGCGCGCGCATGTGCCCGTTTCGCGCTATATTGAAATAATGGGTCGCGAACTCATAAACGTCCATCTGTCCGACCATAACGGCGAAAAAAGCTGCCTTCTGCCCGGACAGGGCGTCTTTGACTACGCCGCATTCGCGCAGGAGCTCAAAAGGCTCGGTTTCAGCGGCCCGCTGACGATCGAGGTCTACCGCGGCGACTTCGCGCAGGACCGTGAGCTTTCTGACGCAAAGGGTCGAATCGAGGGATATTTTGTCGGCATAGAATAATTGTTGCGTCAGGCTTTCGTCCGTATTGCCCCCTTTCGCCCCGTATATCGGCCGGCGGCGGAATAGCGGCGTAATATTGCGTCCTTTTTTATCGAAGGGCGCGATATTTTTTTGTTGGCTTTTTTGTCGTTTTATGTATAATTAGGTGCGTCAAAAAAACGGACGGAGGCATAAAAAATGAGACTTTTTCTCTGTCGCTCGGTCAAAATACATTCCCTTCGCCGCGGCGGTGAGAAAAGCCGCCAGCTTTGCTACTATATCATCCTCGGGCCCAAAGGAAGCGTCGGCGCGCAGGTTGAAAAGATAACCCCCGCCGGAAGCGCCCGCCTGCACGAGATATCCCGTATCAAAAGGCTCGGTCTGCCCCGCCGCCCGGCTTACCTTTTCATGCGGCGCATCTGCGCCTGTCTTGCCGAGCCGTGCGAGCTTTTCTACGCCGCGCAGGACTACCGCTCCGAGCTGTTCCCGCGGGGCATTTTACGCTGAATCCTTCTTTACCGCGGCCGCTTTTTGTATTATAATAAGGTTGAAATACAACCTTATTGTGAGGAGTGTCGCGAAATGAAGTGCCCATACTGCGGCTTTTCCGAGAGCAAGGTCATAGATTCGCGCCCCGCCGACGACAGTATCAGACGCAGGCGCGAATGTCTGTCGTGCGAAAAGCGCTTTACTACCTACGAAACAATAGAAAAGCTCCCCATCATCGTCATCAAGAAGGACAAGAGCAGGCAGGTTTTTGACAGGAGCAAGCTCATCGGCGGGCTCATGCGCGCCTGTGAAAAGCGTCCGGTATCCATAACCACCATTGAGAGAATAGCCGACGAAATCGAGAGTGAAATATCCAATTCCCTTGAGCGCGAGGTAACCTCGAGCGCCATAGGCGAAATGGTCATGACCCGCCTCAAGGCCGTGGACGATGTTGCCTATGTGCGCTTTGCATCGGTTTACCGTCAGTTCAAGGATATAAACTCCTTCATGTCGGAGCTCACCAAGCTCCTCGACGATAAAAAATCATGACAAAAACGGATCTGCACACCCACACCACCGCATCGGACGGGAGCCTGTCCCCCTCCGAGCTGACGGCCCTCGCAGCCCAAGTCGGCCTGACCTGCATAGCAATAACCGACCACGATACCGTAAAAGGGCTCAGGGCCATAAAAGCCCTCTCGCAGCCCGCGCTTGAGATAATCCCCGGCATCGAGCTTTCGACCACATTCGAAGGCCGCACCGTGCACGTGCTCGGCTATCACATCGACCCGGGCGACAGGGCCCTCAACGCCTTTATAAACGACAGGCAGAGCCGCCGCCGCCTTCGCGCCGTAAAGATACTCGACAGGCTGCGCGCCCTCGGTATCGACATCTCGCCCGACGAGCTCCCGAGCGGCAGCGCCGTCGGCCGTCCGCACATCGGCTCTATACTTGTCAAGCGCGGCATCTGCGTTTCTATCAGCGACGCCTTCGAGCGTTTTCTCTCAAAAGGCGCCCCCGCCTACGTGCCGCCGCTGAGTCTTGACGCGCGTGAGGCCATATCCATCATACACGACGCCCACGGCGCCGCCGTTCTCGCCCACCTGAACCAAATAGGCACGATGGAGCAGTCGGGCGCGGTATGCGAGGCGCTGCACCGCAGCGGTCTTGACGGGGTGGAGTGCTACTACTCCACCTACGACGACAAATGGAACAAGTTCTGCCTCTCCCTCGCAGCCGCATACGGTCTGGCCGCAACGGGGGGAAGCGATTTTCACGGCTCGCGAAAGCCCGATATAAAGCTCGGCGAGCTGTATGTGCCCGATTCCGTTCTGGCTCCGCTCCGGCAAAGGGCTCAAAGATATAAATAGTAAAATCCAGACGGACCGCCCTTAGGCGGTCCGTTCTTCAGCAGATATTGTCCGGCGTCGGTCTCTCGGCCGAGCGTATCTGATTGAGTATCTCCCTTATTACGGCGCATTCGGCAAGGAAAAGGGTCTTTTCACCGTTTTGGGCGAAAACCTCCAGCCTGCCCAGCGAGAGCGACAGGCGCTCCGGCGCGCTGTGGAAAATAAGCTCGCACAGTGCCGGCCTGCATGCCTCCCACCTTGTCCGAAAGGCCCTTACGGCCAGAGCCGCGGCGTCCGGCGAGGCTTCATATACTTCCGCCGCCTCGTCGAGAGCCGTCAGCATGTCCCCCGTCGCGGCGTCCACGTATGAGCTCGCGGATATGACGAAAACAACCGACGCAAAAAAAAGCGCAAGCGCGCCTGCAACCGTTCTCACAGCCTGTCCTCCTTCTTTATCACCACCACGTGCCCCTCGGCGTCACAGGTCATGTACAAAACCTTTTTTGCATTAAGCCCCCGTGCGCGGAGCTCGTCGTCCAGCCACTTTTGATTTTTTCCTATATATTTCAGGTTTTCGGCGTTCTCCCTGCCTCCGCTTATCAGCACAAAGGGGATCGGCGGGTCGTCGGGCGACAGCCCCATGTCGGCGGTCTTTACGCTTCTCTCCTCTGCCTTTGGGAATACCGACAGATGCCCGTTCGTCTCAAGTATTGCGTATCTCACCTCGCTTATGCTCAATATATCCTTCGAGCGCAGCTCCTTGACAAGGTCGTCTATGTTGAGCCTCAGGCGCTTCATCTCATCCTGATCGAGCTCCCCGTCAAATATCAGCACGCTGGGCCTTCCGGTGAGCAGCCGGCGCAGGGCGTCGCTCTTGAGCGTCGCGTAGGATATCAGCACCTCGAACGACACGAGTATCGCAACCGGCAGCACTCCGTTTATAAGGGGCACGTCGGTGTTGCCTATCGGCATAGTCGCGATATCCGATATGAGGATGGTAATCACCAGCTCCGACGGCTGGAGCTGTCCTATCTGCCGTTTGCCCATCATACGCAGCGATACGTTTATGAATATATATATTATGACCGTGCGTACCAGCAAAACGAGCATAGGACGTTTTCCTCCCGCGTCTTTTAAGGGTATTATCCCCGAGCGGGAAAAAAATATTATTTTTTTCAAAACCTCTTGCCTATTTTCAGGCCGTATGCTATAATAATTTGCGTTGCATCTGGGTGTGGCGCAGTTGGTAGCGCGCTACCTTGGGGTGGTAGAGGCCGCTGGTTCAAGTCCAGTCACTCAGACCAGACAGGGCGTCCGCAATGGCGGACGCCCTGTCTTTTTATTCTTTTACTGTACAGTCGGCTGCATAAAAAGAGCAGCAAACTCATTCAACGCCGGTCATATAAGAACTCAGCTGAATAACAATGTCTTCTCCTGAAAAGGCTGCCGCTATATTGCCAGCCTCATGCTCGATATCCCTGTCGGCCGCTCTGCTGAATGATATCTGCCACGCGCCGTTGGCGCCGAGCCCTCCGATGACGACAAGCGCGAGCAGGATAACTGCCGCTTTTTTAGCTGTCTCCTCATGCTTTAAGCGCCTTATAAGGAAAAATGCCGCAAAGGCCGCGGCGCATATGACGAGATACAGCCACAGCATTCCTTCAACCAAAGGGGCGACATATGTCCCCGCGTCGCGCGCATAGCCGCTTCTTACCAAAAAGCGCATGTCACAAAAAAGAATACCGCCGAACACAATACTCCGATAATACATACGGAGCTCTTTCCCGTTTTCATCATGGCTCATTGAATCTCCTTGTTATTCAGGATTACAGCGGCCGAGCACCGGGGAACGTTCATAAGCTATGGATGTCTGCGTGTATATGCATATTACCATCGTCCGTATAATACAGAACAAATATGCTTCAACCGCAAAAAGTGAAGGCGCCCGAATATACGGGCGCCCTTCCCTTATTGAGCGCTATTATTCAATTCTGCCGTCCTTCAGACCTTCCTTTCAATCTGTACGGAAGGCTCCACGGTGCCGCTTATCACCAGCGTGGCCGAGCCCGGCTCAACCGCCCATGTGCCGTCGGGGTTCTGCGTATAGCTCGCCGCGGGCACCGTTATCTGCCCGGGCAGAGTAGAGAACTCGCCGCTCGTCTCATTGTAGGTATAGTTCGTGCCTGCGGCCCAGGGCGCCCCGTTGAAGGTCACCGAAATGCCGCCCAGCACAGGGTCGAACGTGTCGGCGAGGACTGCGTTTTCAGCCGCACCGGCTGCGGCGTTGCCGGTGTTTTCAATGACGAAGGTATAGGTCAGCAGACCGTTCGGCGCCACCGCTGCGGGCGATACCGCCTTGTTTACGGTAAGATCCGCGCTCTGCTCCGCCGTCACGGTCTCCTGCGCCTCGACAGGCACGGAGATACCCCCACCCGTCAGGGTCGCGGTGTTGACTATCGAGCCGTCCGCCCCCAGCGGCGCGTAATCGGTCACGACCGCTTCGTATATCAGCATGGCGCTGCCGCCTGCGGGCACGCTTATGCCGCTGACGCTCATGGGAGGGCCGGCGACAACGGCAGGCGCCGCCTGAAGCGCGCCGTTTACATAATAACGCATCGAGCCGTCCTTGTAGGCAAGGGGATACACCGTTCCCGTGCCGAAGGTGTAACCGCCGAGGTCGTCGGTCATATTCAGGCCGGTCACAGCCGCATCGCCGCTGTTTACAAGGCTGACGGCGTAGGTCACGTCGCCGTCCGGACCGTATTCGTCGACGACTGCGGTCTTTGCCGCCGAAACGGTCTCAAGTATCTCTCCCGTTACGGTGTTGGACCTCATGGTAAGGCCGCCGTATGAAAGGGTGGCATAATTTGAGAATAATGCCATTATAAATTCCTCCAATAACAATCGTTCATAGTTGAGGCTTCCCTCCGTACATGATATGCGGCCGGCGTCCCTGCGGTGAGCGGCCCATCCTTTTGCCTCATCGACTGTCTGCCCGTTAAAAAGCGATAAAAAGCCGCCCGAAAACGTGTTTCGGGCGGCTTTTTGACCCCGTTCTGGGCTTATGCCGTTTATCAGTCTCTTCTGAAAAGGTCCCTTGTATATACCTTGTCGGCCACGTCACCGAGCACGCTCTCGTCGAACCTGTTGGCGACTATCACGTCGCTCTCGGCCTTGAATCTGTCGAGGTCGTTTACAACGACGCTGTTGAAGAAGGTGCTGCCATCCTCGAGGGTCGGCTCATAGATTATAACCGGTATCCCCTTGGCCTTTATGCGCTTCATTACGCCCTGTATGGCGCTGGCGCGGAAGTTGTCGCTGTTGGACTTCATCGTCAGACGGTATACTCCGACCGTCTTGGGCTGTTTTGCGATAATGCTGTCGGCAATGAAATCCTTTCTCGTCGTGTTGGATTTAACTACGGCCTCTATCATGTTCTGGGGCACGTCCTTGTAGTTTGCGAGCAGCTGCTTTGTATCCTTGGGCAGGCAGTAGCCGCCGTAGCCGAAGCTCGGGTTGTTATAGTGGCCGCCGATTCTGGGGTCCATGCACACGCCGTCGATTATCTTGGCCGTGTCGAGCCCCTTGACCTGGGCATAGGTGTCAAGCTCGTTGAAATAGGCCACGCGCACCGCAAGATAGGTGTTGGCAAACAGCTTGATCGCCTCGGCCTCGGTGGGAGGCGCGAGCAGCACGGGTATATCCTGCGGCTGCCGCCCTGCTCTCTTCTCCTCGGTCCTCGCTCCCTCGAGCAGAAGGTCTGCGAACATCTGCGCCTGCTCCTTCTGGTCCTCGTACGCGCCTACAACTATGCGGCTCGGATGGAGATTATCATAGAGGGCCTTTGACTCTCTGAGGAATTCGGGGCTGAAAATTATGTTGCTTATGCCGTACTTTTTGCGCACGCTCTCGGTATACCCCACCGGTATGGTGGATTTTATGACCATCAGCACGTTCGGATTGTATTTAAGGGTGCACTCTATCGCATCCTCGACGGCGGAGGTGTCGAAGAAATGCCCCACGTCGTCGTAGTTGGTGGGGGTGGCGATTACAACAAGGTCGGCCGAGCTGTACGCCGCCTCCTTGTCCGCGGTGGTCACAAGGTCGAGCTTGCGCTCGCCGGCGTTTGCCTCCCTGAAAAACCGCTCTATCTCGTCGTCCTGTATGGGGCTGATGAAGCGGTTTAGCTTTTCAGCCTTTGCCGGTGTTGTGGTGATAGCCGTCACCTGGTTGTTCTGCGCAAGGAGGACCGCCAGAGACAGGCCCACATATCCTACGCCAGCGACTGTGATTTTCATATTGCCGTTCCTTTCGTATTATGTATTTTAATCAATCTACCCTGTAATACCGCCTGTACCATTCGGCAAAGCTGCGCAGCCCCTCGCGCAGGCTTACGGAGGGCTTGAAGCCGTAGTCCCTCTCGAGCCCCTCGCTGTCGGCATAGGTCACGGGGACGTCGCCCGGCTGCATGGGCACAAGCTCCCTGTGCGCCTCGAAGTCGTAATCCCCGGGCAGAACTCCCGCGCGCACCAGCTCCTCGCTGAGTATCTGCACAAAATCCATCAGGCTCTCGGGCTGACCCCCGCCGATGTTGTAGACGGCGTAGGGTGCGAGCGGCAGCCCGTCCTCCCCCGTCGTCCGCTCGGGGGCGCCCTGCATCACGCGGAAAACCCCCTCGACGATATCGTCGACAAAGGTAAAGTCCCTTCTGCAGTTGCCGTAGTTGAATATCTGTATCGTCTTTCCCGCCCGCAGCTTGTCGGTAAAGCCGAAGTAGGCCATGTCGGGCCGCCCCGCGGGGCCGTATACGGTGAAAAACCGAAGGCCGGTCGAGGGGATATCATAGAGCTTCGAATAGGCATGCGCGAGCAGCTCGTCGCTCTTTTTCGTCGCAGCGTAGAGGGATACGGGGTTGTCCACCCTGTCGCCGGTGCTGAAGGGCACCTTTTTGTTGCCGCCGTAGACCGAGCTCGACGATGCGTATACCAGATGCTCGACGCCGCCCGCGCCGCCGTCGCAGCTGTGGCGGCAGGCCTCGAGTATATTGTAAAAGCCGATTATGTTGGAGGCGATGTAGGCGTCGGGATGGTCTATGCTGTACCTGACACCGGCCTGGGCCGCCAGATTTACCACAACGGACGGCCTGTATTCGCCGAACACCCTGTCGACCAGCCCCTTGTCGGCGATATCGCCCTTGATAAACACATGCTCCGCCGACGAGGCCTTTGCCGCCTCCCCGATAAGGCCGAGGCGATACTCCTTTATGGCCGGGTCGTAATAGTCGTTCATATTGTCGAAGCTGATTATGCGTCCGCCCTTCATCTCCCCGAGCAGGCGCAGCACGAGATTCGCCCCTATAAATCCGGGCGAGCCGGTCACGAGTATGGTCCTGCCATTGAGGCTTATCGGTGTTTTCAAATGCATATCCCCCACAGCCGTATTATTTTTGGGCTCTGAACCGAAGCAAATCCCTCTTTGTTAAAATTCTAACCTATAACCGCTTTGAGGTCAAGCCCCCATATTGCACAATTTTAAGGCTCTGCGCCCCCTGCGGACGGTTATATACGTCTATTGCTGGCAGCAAAAGGGCGCCCCGCTTTCGCAGGGCGCCCCGCCTATAAATCTCTATCCTTTGTCGGCCGCGGCCTTTGCCTGCGGCGCTGCGGCTTGCCGCTCCTTTATGCGCCTGTACTCCTCCTTTATCCTGTCGAAGGATTCGCAGCTTATCACATGCTCGATACGGCAGGCGTCCTCGACGGCGACCTCCCTGTCAACTCCCAGAGCGGTAAGATATCCGCCCAGCACCTCGTGCCGCTCATAGATGCGCGAGGCTATCTCCATACCTCTGTCGCTGAGGGTTATCCTGCCCTCGCCGTCAACATTCACGTACCCTTCGCGCTTCAATATGCTCATGGCGCGGCTGACGCTCGGCTTGGAATAGCCCAGATGGGACGCGATATTCACCGCATGTACATCATCCATGCTCCTTGAAAGCACATATATAGTCTCAAGATACATCTCGCCCGATTCCTGCATGGCCGTTATGCGCACCTCCCTGTGTCTCATCTGTACGTATATTTTAACACATCTCTTCGAAAAAATCAATCGCACATTATACGCCGCCGCCCCGGGCCTTCCCCATCGCCTCGGCTGCGGCCAGAAGCTCCCCGCGCCTGTTGAGCGACGGGTCGTCTGCGACCCTGTCGAGCAGAGAATTCAGTATCCGTCCTATCTGTTCCCCCTTAAAGCCGAGGGCGAGCATATCGTCACCGCCGACCGCAAGAGTCTTGAGCGAAACGCAGTCTCCGGCCGATATTATCCCTTCCAGAGTCGAGCTGATCCGGCTTATACGCTCCGTCTGCGCAGCTCCGCCTACTCCGTCGGCCGAAGCGAAGCTGCGCATGACCTCAAGCAGCCTGAAAAGTTCCTCTCCCAGATGCATGTACATCCTGCGCACCCCCCTCGCCTCGTCCGGCAGCGCCGCGCAGTGCCACTCTATCAGCCTGCTCACCCGCTGCACCGAGGCATTGTCAAATCTCAGCTCAAAAAGCTCCCGACGGGCAAGCACGGCCCCAGCCGCGGCATGTCCGCAAAAGCGGAGCGCGCCATCCCTTCCGGTCTTTGCTGTAAGCGGCTTTGCCGCGTCGCACAGCAGCACCGCCAGCCGCACCTCCAAATCCTCCGGCGCCGCGTCAAGCGCCCTCAGGCTGCGCTCGAGCACTCCGCCGCAGTCTCCCGCGCCGCCGGCCTGCTCCACGCAGGGGACCATGCAGGGCAGAACATACCTCCCCGCAAGCCTCAGCGCAAGGCCAACCGGCGCCGACGGGCGCCCGCACAGCAGCATGCCCCGCAGCTCGTCCCTTATCCTCTCTTTGGAAATATGCTCGAGCCCGTCCTTCATCTGCTCCATCGCGCGCAGGGTGCTCTCCTCCGCCGAAAAGCCCAGCCTGCCGGAAAAACGTATCACCCTGAGTATCCTCAGCGCATCCTCCGAAAATCTGACGACAGGGTCGCCTACGCAGCGTATGACGCCCTTTTCAAGGTCCTCGCGCCCGCCGAACGGGTCCGTCATGCCGCCCCTTCTGCTCCACGCCATCGCGTTTACCGTAATATCCCTCCTTGCGAGGTCGTCTTCAAGAGAAACGCCGAAGCGCACCTCGCCGGGGTGACGCCTGTCCTCATATCCCCCCTCGGCGCGATAGGTGGTTATCTCGATTTTCCTCCCGTCTATAACCGCGCCGACCGTGCCGAAGCGTTTGCCCGCCTCAAAGGTACGGTATGAAGAAAACAGCCTCTCAGTCTGCTCCGGCATGGCGTTCGTCGCGATATCGTAGTCGTGCGGCTCCCTCCCCAAAAGGGCGTCGCGCACGCACCCTCCCACGAGGCAGGCCTCAAACCCGCCCCCCTCGAGGATGTCGAGAGCAGTATCGACATAGCCGGGCAGTCCCTTTTCGAACATGGTCTTCCTCCGTCTTCAATATAAATAGAGCATACCCTATTTCACGGCGACATTCAAGCGGCCGAAAATTTTTTCGTCCGACCTCTTGACAAGCGCGAAAAGTGATGATAGTGTATTAACTGTACTAATTGTATTAGTACGCTTTTACAGTTAGGAGGGATTCCATGATATCCATAGACTACCGTGACAGGCGGCCCATATACGAGCAGCTCGTGTCCAATATAGAGGACATGGTCTCGTCCGGCCTCCTCAAGGCCGGGGAGCAGCTTCCTCCGGTGCGGCAGATGGCGCTGGAGCTTTCCATAAACCCGAATACCATACAGCGCGCATACAGCGAGCTTGAAAGCCGCGGCGTCGTCTTTACGGTAAAGGGCAGGGGCTGTTTTGTCAACGACAGCCTTGACAGGCTGCTGGCCTCAAAGCGCGATATGCTCAATAAGGAGCTGTCGCGTGTCGCACGCAGCGCGGCGCAGCTCGGCATGGATAAAGAGAGCTTTGTCGGGCAATGCCGTCTCGCTTATGAACAGTTAAAAACCGAAACAAAGGAGGAACAGGCCAGATGATAAGCGCAAAGGGTGTTGTCAAGCGCTTCGGCGATATCTGCGCGGTAGACAACGTGTCTGCCGATATACGCACCGGCTCCGTTTTCGGGCTGATAGGCTCAAACGGCGCGGGCAAATCCACATTTCTTCGCATGATGGCCGGTATTATCCGTCCCGACAGCGGAAGCATCACATACGACAATCAGGAGGTTTTTGAGAATATCCCCCTGAAAAAGCACATCTTCTACATCTCGGATGAGCAGTTCTTCTTTGCCAACTGTACCCCCGAGGACATGAAAAAGTATTATTCCACAGTCTATGAAACCTTTGACGGCAAGCGCTTTGACGAGCTGCTGAAAAAATTCGGCCTCGAGGCGAACCGCAAGGTCAACACCTTCTCCAAGGGCATGAAAAAGCAGCTGAGCGTCATCTGCGCCATAGCCTCCATGTGCGATTATATTCTATGCGACGAGACCTTCGACGGCCTCGACCCCGTCATGCGTCAGGCGATAAAGGGCATGTTCGCGGCCGACGTGGCCGACAGGGAGCTTACCCCCGTCATAGCGTCGCACAACCTGCGCGAGCTTGAGGATATATGCGATCACGTCGGCCTGCTTCACCGCGGCGGCATACTCTTCTCGCGCGACCTCGAGGATATGCGTCTGTCCCTTTCCAAGGTGCAGTGCATTTTCAAGGATGATATGACGCAGGAGAGCTTTCCCGGCATAGATATCCTGACCTTTGAAAAGCGGGGCTCTCTTTACACCATAACGGCCCGCGGCGAGCGTAGCGAGATACTCGCTCATGTGAGCAACATGTCGCCCCTCTTCTGCGAGGTCCTTCCCCTCACCCTCGAGGAGATATTCATAAGCGAAACGGAGGTAGTCGGATATGACATCAAATCGCTTATCGTCTGACCTTTCGCTGCTCGGCAGCGCGATAAAGAGGCAGATACACATTCTTGCTCTCTATGCCATAGTGTTCTTCTTCGCAATACCGGTAGGAATCGCCCTTGTGATAAACAACAGCGAGCCCATGAGCATCGGCTCTGATATAACGGGGTATTTTGCGGCCCTGTTCGGCATGCTCGCCGTATGCGTCGTCATAGCGAGCTTTATATCGGCGATGTCGGTCTGCGCCTACATGCACTCAAAGACGCAGGTGGATTTTTACCACTCCCTGCCGGTGTCGAGGCAGCGTCTTTTCACCTACAATTACCTCTGCGGTCTGCTGCTGCCCGTAATCCCCTATTTTGTCATGCTGCTGCTCGGCGCCGCGATACTTCTCGGCTCGGGCAACATGGGCTATGTTGATTTCGGCTTCGTCATGCCCAACATCGGCCTGTCGATACTCTACTACACGCTGATATACTCCTGCGTCATGCTCTGCGGCACGCTCTGCGGCAACGTGGTGCTCCAGCTTCTGACCGGCGCCCTTCTTATGACCTTCGCACCCATAATAATCAGGTGCTGGCAGACCTATATGGAGATATTCTACCGCACCTTCTACGCAAGCTCCGAGCTGTTCACCAGGCTTTACGCATACAGCTCCCCCGTGTGGAGGTATTTCTATGCCGTCGGCAACGGATATTTTACCGGCGTGCGTCTTGGAGCCGTCACCGCGCCCGGCTTTGCCGAGACGGTTATAACCGTGCTGCTTTGCGTTGCACTGTATTTCATATCGGTCGCGGTCTACCGCATCCGTCCGTCCGAGAGCGCAGGCAAGGCGATAGCCTTCGGGCCGGTAAAGCCGGTGGTGAAATATATCGTCGTCACCTGCGCCGCCCTTACGATGGGCATAGCCTTCTATTACATGGGCAACTCGTCGCTCGGCTGGCTGGTCTTCGGTCTTATATGCGGCGGCGTTCTGTCCCACATGATAACCGAGATAGTCTACGCCTTTGATTTCAAGTGCATCTTTAAGAACCTGTCCGGCCTTGCGATATACATGGTGCTGCTCTTTGCCGTTATATGCGTGCCCGTGTTCGACCTGACCGGCTTTGACAGCTACACTCCCTCGGTCGATGACATAAAGAGCGTCAACATGAGCATAACCTCCAGCGATTCCTACGCAAGGAGCAATCTTCAGCGCTGGAACAATACCTTCAGCACCTTCGGCTCAAGCTATGAGAATTCCATCTCCGCGCTGCTCATGAACACCGAGCTGACCGACGCGCAGTGCATAACGGCGGCGGCCGAGCTCGCCCGCTTCAACGCCGAGGGGCTGCACGCGGAGAAATACGACAACGTCCCTCCGGATTACGGCAGATATAAAGAGTGCGTCGTGCGCTACAACATGAAAAACGGCCTGTCTCACACCCGCCGGCTTTATTATCTGAACGACGAGAGATGCGACGGCCTTGTCGACCTCATAAGGCGCTCGCCGGAATATATCATGGGCCACCATGTTATTTTCGACGTCGGCGACGACCTGCTGGGCCGCTCCAGTCTGTTTGGCTGCAGCAGCTCGACGGCGCTCGAGCCCGCCTTTTCCGCCGAGCAGACCCGCGCCCTCGCCGAAGCTCTGCGCTACGATATGACGGGCAATACCCCCGAGGCCGACGAAATGCCCGTATATGTCCTTCACTTCACGTCGCAGAAAATGATCGACCGTTATTCGGATGCGCCCTACATGGCCAATATCGAGCAGGAGCTGCGCGAGCTCTACGGCTACTATGAGCTTGAATATCCTGTCTATCCCTCATACAGCCGCACCCTCGGGGTCCTCTCCTCCTTCGGCGTCGATACATCCGACCCTTACGACATAAAGAATATCGACCGCATCGATATAGTCATGTCCTATAACAGGGATATCCACGCCTACGACGATTACGGCCGCAGCATAGGCCTCATCGCCGATTTCCCCGAAAGCTACGTCAACGGCGTGACCGTCACCGATCCCGACGTTATAAAGGTCGTTCTCGAAAACAGCCTTCCCGATTACATGGACTCCTCCTTCTTCCGCGATACAATGTCCAAACATGTATACTTCTTTGCCGAGGCTTATTATAAAAACGGCGCCGCAGCCCCGGGCGACAGCGAAGCGGACGATTCGGATTATCCGTCCGTCTCCTTGAGTCTCTACGCCGACAACCTGCCCGACGACATAAAGGCTCTCATCGACTACGACGCCGTTATGTCTGCTTGGAAGGACGCCGAAAACTTCTGGGAAGAACAGTAAAACACAGCTTTTTCCTCCATACCCCCTCATATAAAAAGCAGACCTTGCGGGCCTTTCGGTCCGCAAGGTCTGCTTTTTGTCGTTTTGCCCACTCCTGCCGCGTCCATGTGCTCACTTCTCGCCGCTGAGCTCGTCCACCTTCATCATGACGGCGCATTCGATACGTTTTTTCTCCATCTCACAGGCGAGGGCGTAGGGAGTGTCGATATCCCCGGCGTATTTGTAGGAGTTTGCGCAGCAGCCGCCGCTGCAGTAAAATTTCGCCCAGCAGTCGGCGCAGCCCTTCCGTGTGTAGAGATTGCTCGAAGCGAACCTCTTTTTTATCTCCATGTCTATCGACCCGTCGAGCACGCTGCCCATGCGGTATTCCTCGTGCCCCACGAACTGGTGGCAGGGGTAGACGTCCCCGTCGGGGGTCACGGCGAGATACTCGTTGCCGCTGCCGCAGCCGCGCAGCCGCTTTATCACGCACGGTCCCTGCGTCAGGTCTATCATAAAATGGAAGAAGTTGAAGCGCCTGCCCTGCTCCCTGCGCTCTATCATGGCGAGGGCGAGGCGCTCGTATTCCTTGAATACCGCCGGCAGGTCGTCGGGGCTGATGGCGTAATCGTCCTTCGGGTCGGTCACTACCGGCTCGACCGAGGTCTGCTCAAAGCCGAGGTCGGCCAGATGCAGCACGTCCTTTGAAAAATCGAGGTTGTATTTTGTAAATGTGCCGCGCACATAGTAGTCGGTCTGATTGCGGCTGTCGGCCAGCTTTTTGAACTTGGGCATGATTATGTCATAGCTGCCGCCCCCCGCGACCGTCCTTCTCATGCGGTCGTTGACCTCTTTTCTGCCGTCTATGGAGAGAACGACGTTGGACATCTCTTTATTTATAAAATCCATCTTGTCGTCGTCGAGCAGCACGCCGTTGGTCGTCACCGTAAAGCGGAAGCGTTTTCCCTTCTCCTTCTCAAGCGAACGGGCGTATTTCACTATCCCCTTTACGACCTCAAAATTCATCAGCGGCTCGCCGCCGAAGAAGTCTATCTCGATATTGCGCCTGTTTTCGGATTTTTCCACCACATAGTCGATAGCCTTTTTCCCCACCTCAAGGCTCATCAGGCTGCGCTTTCCCCCTATCTCGCCGGTGCCTGCAAAGCAGTAGCCGCAGCGCAGGTTGCAGTCGTGCGCGATGTGCAGGCACAGCGCCTTGACGGGGGCGACGGTCGAGGCCCTGTCTATAAAGGCACGATAGTCGTCCTCGGTAAAGAGGGTCCCCTCATTTTTCAGCTCCCTGAGCTCCTGATAGGCCTCCTCTATATCGGCCGCGGCGAACTCCCCGCCGAGGGCGGCGAGGGCCCCGTCCGGGCACGTTTCGCCGGTCGGGCTCTCCACATGGTCCAAAAGGCGGTATGTAAGCTCGTCCACGCTGTGCACCGCGCCGCTGTTGACGTCGAGCACTATATAATAGCCGTTGAGAAAGTATTTATGTATCATCGTCCGGTCCCTCACATGCAAAAAGGGGCATACCGCCCCTTTTTGTCTCGCTTGACAAGCTGAAAACTATTTGTTGAGATTCTCGCACTTCTGGTTGGCAACCGTGCAGGAAGTCTTGCAGGCAGACTGGCAGGAGGTCTGGCACTCGCCGCAGCCGCCGTGAGCCGCGCTCTTTTTGAGGTTGGCGTTTGATATGGTCTTTACATGCTTCATTTGTAGTTCCTCCCGTATAGAGTTGTAAGTTTATTGTACGGAACGCCGTTTCCTGCGTCCCCCCGTGTACCGTGACGGTTTTTATCTGCCCGCCCTTCTCCTCGCTCCGGCTAAGTTCACTCCCGCGATTCCGCCCGCCATGCCGAAGGCACAGCAGATAACAAGGCGAAGCGGCATATCCCCGCCCTCTGCGGCGAGGGCAGGTCCCGCGCCGCTCACAGCGGAATAAACAAGGCCCGCTATGCACAGCAGCCCGAAGAACGCCGCGCCGCAGGCGGCCCCCAAAACGAGCCCGCGTCTGCCGGCAAGAATGCCGCACACGAGCCCGCCGAGCCCGCACGCGACCGCAAAGCTCACATAAACCGCGCTCTGAGCCACAGCGTCGGGCACATCCCGGGACGAAATATAAAATGCGAACAGCATCAGCGACGCCAGCGCCGCAGCAAGCGACGCCGTGACCGAAATACACAGCGCGCGCGGCGCAGGGACCGCTTTTTTGATATTCTTTTTCACGGCAGACCCCCCTCTTTTTAAGAATATGGGCTCTGCCGCAGCATTATGCCTCCGAATTACTCGGCCGTCTCTTCCTCACCCGGGGACTTCTTGGCGCTTATCCCCCAGCGGACTATCTTGAGCTTGACCTTGTCGGGGCCGCACTCGATCCATACAACGTCCTCGCGCGCCTTGACCACTCTGCCGACGAAGCCGCCGATTGTGGTCACATAGTCGCCCACATCGACCGAGCTGCGCATCTTGTTTATGTCGTCCTCCTTCTTCTTCTGGGGACGTATGAGCAGAAAATACCATATAACGAAGAATACGATCAGAATTATAATCGGCTGAATGAATTGCGGCATTTATTGCACCTCCATAATCGCTCTTTTCAAGCGTCTTTATAATTATATATTCTTTTGGGCGCAAATGGCAAGTGTTTTGAGCTTTTTTGCCCCCTTTTTTCAGAGCATTATCTCCTCGAGGTGTTTTTTCGCGCTCTCGACGATAAAAAAGCCGTCCCAACGGGCCGTTATCTCCCCGTAAAGCCGGTCCACCGCGGCGTCGCCGCAGTACAGCTCAAACTCGCCGCCCCTTATCTCGCCGGGCGCGACATCCTGCTCCGGCTCAAGCGACGCTCTAATGTAAAAACTCATTTCTTCGTTGAAAAAGCCCGCCGCAAGGCCGTCGCCGGACGGTACAAGCATCTTTTCCGCCTCGCCGCGGTCAACGCTTACAGCATTTCGCTCGCCGACACGTCCGTCCTCGACGCCGTCGCCGCAGAAAAGCAGCTTCTCCCCGTCCCCGAGAAGCTCGCCGAGGCACAGACCGATAACCCCGTAAAGCACATCCTCCGGCAGGGCGTAATTCGAGCGCAGCATGCGGTTGTGAAAGGGCGTCCGCCCGCAGATGAATCTCTCGTACAGCTTGAAGTACATTTAAATCTTCTCCCCGAGCACGGGCAGGCATTCGCCGTAAAGCTCCTCAAACCGCCCATCGTCCAGCGCGTCGCGTATGCGCCGCATCAGGTCGTTGTAGAACCAGAGGTTGTGCAGCACGCACAGGCGCATGGCGAGCATCTCGCGCGCCTTGAACAGGTGCCTTATATAGGCCCGCGAATATCTCCTGCATGTCGGGCAGCCGCACCCCTCGTCTATCGGCCTGTCGTCGAGGGCGTATTTGGCGTTGTTGAGGTTCATAATGCCGTTTTGGGTGAATATATACCCGTGCCGCGCGTTTCTCGAGGGCATGACGCAGTCGAAAATATCTATTCCGCGCCTCACCGCCTCGAGTATGTTTACCGGGGTGCCCACCCCCATGAGATAGCGCGGCTTTTCAGTCGGCATAAAGGGCTCCACCGCCTCGATTATGTCGTACATAACCTCGGCCGGCTCGCCGACCGCGAGGCCGCCTATCGCATAGCCGTCGAGGTCCATATCGGCTATCGTCTTTATGTGCTCGACCCGTATGTCCTTATAGGTGCCGCCCTGATTTATACCGAACAGCAGCTGGTTTTTATTTATCGTGTCGGGCAGCGAATTCAGCCTTTTCATCTCGGCTCTGCACCGCTCGAGCCAGCGCGTCGTCCTCGCGCAGGACTGCTCGACGTATTCCCTCGGGGAGGGATTTTCCACACATTCATCGAAGGCCATGGCTATGGTCGAAGCTATGTTCGACTGGATGCGCATGCTCTCCTCGGGGCCCATGAATATCCGCTTTCCGTCTATGTGGGAGGCAAAGTATACCCCCTCCTCCTTTATCTTCCGCAGCCCCGCGAGGGAGAAGACCTGAAAGCCGCCACTGTCGGTCAGCACCGGCCTGTCCCAGTTGAAAAAGCGGTGGATTCCGCCCAGCTTCTTTATCGTCTCGTCGCCGGGACGAAGATGCAGGTGGTAGGTGTTCGACAGCTCCACCTGGCAGCCCACCGTATACAGGTCCTCGGTCGATACCGCCCCCTTTATCGCCGCTATCGTACCGACGTTCATAAAGGCAGGGGTCTCTATCGTGCCGTGCACCGTCTCGAATCTGCCGCGGCGCGCCGAGCCTTCCTTTTTGAGCAAAGTGAACATGTGCTATCCCTCTTGTTTTCTCTCCGTCAGATCGTCGGTGATAAAGCTCGCGTCGCCGTAGGAAAAGAATCTGTACCTCTCCTCTATCGCGTGGCGATAGGCGGCGAGCATGTTTTCCCGTCCCGCGAGAGCCGATACCAGCATCAGCAGCGTGCTCTCGGGCAGGTGGAAGTTGGTTATCAGCGCATCCACCGTCTTAAAGCGGTAGCCGGGGTATATAAATATCCCGCTGCTGCCGTCCCCCGCCGCAACCCTTCCGTCGCTGCCCGCCGCCGTTTCGAGGGTGCGGCACGACGTCGTGCCCACAGCGACGACGCGCCCGCCCCTGTCCCTTGCGGCGTTTATCTTTTCGGCCGCCTCGGGCGGTATGTTGTAATACTCGGTGTGCATGCGGTGGTCCTCGATGTTCTCCTCCTTGACAGGGCGGAAGGTCCCGAGCCCCACGTGCAGCGTTATATATGCGAGGTCAACCCCTTTTTTCTCTATCCTGTCAAGCAGCTCGGGGGTAAAATGCAGCCCTGCCGTCGGGGCGGCGGCCGAGCCGTCGTTTTTGGCATAGACGGTCTGATAGCGCTCCCTGTCCTCTTCGGTCGGCGCCTTTTTTATATACGGCGGCAGCGGGACCGAGCCCACCGCGTCGAGGACCGACATAAAGTCCCCCTTAAACTCAAAGCGGACGATTCTGTTCGCGTCGTCGAGCACATCCTCGATCTCGGCGCGCAGCCTCCCCCCGCCGAAGACGAAGCGCCGACCCTTAACCGCGCGGCGGCCGGGCTTTACCAGCGTCTCCCACCTTATGTCGTCGATGCGCTTTAAAAGGAATATCTCTATCGCTCCGCCCGTGTCCTCCCTCACGCCCAAAAGGCGGGCGGGCAGCACACGGGTGTCGTTGAGCACGAGGCAGTCCCCCTCGCGCAGGAAATTCACGATATCGTAAAAGCGCCTGTCGAGCAGCCTGCCGCTGTTCCTGTCTATCACCATCAGGCGCGAGTCGGCCCTGTTCGGCGCGGGGCTCTGGGCTATCAGCTCCTCGGGCAGCTCATAATAAAAATCGGTGCGTTTCATATATGCCTTAATCTTCCTTTTTGCCGTATAATACCCTTTTCAGCCGACGTCGTCCATCGTCTCGAGCCTCGTCCCGGGGAAGAAATGCAGCAGTATCTCGTCGTAGGTCCAGCCGTGCTCGGCCATGCCCTTGGCGCTCCACTGGCTCATGCCGATGTTGTTGCCCCAGCCGGCGCCGTTTATTACAAAGGTGCCGTCGCTCTGCCCCTGCTCGACGCTGACCCTGCTCTGCCCCGCTGCCGTGATAACCGACGCCGAGCCTATATTGTCGATGCCGGTCTTTTCGCCGCTGCCGTCGATGGCGTAAAAGCTGCCGTCGGCTCCGGCGCGGTCCGTCGCTCTGTTTATGAATACCCACGAGCCGCCGCCCCCCGTTATGGTGAAGCGCTGGCTGTTGGCGTAGGGGCTCAGGCCCGTGCGGCAGTAGGATTTTTCAAGGGTTATCTTTTTGCCGTTGGAATCGATTGCCACAACGCGGTATACGTTGCCCGCCGGGGTGAATTCGTCCACGTAGAACTGTTCTATCGTCGAAACGCTGTACCCCTTGGAATTGAACAGCTCCTTCAGCTCGTCCCCCGTGAGGGTATAGGTCCAGCGGCCGTTGTAGGCCTTGTCGAGGTCCTCATAGGGCGCCTCGACCGCGACTATGTAGGGTATGGGATTAAGCCATACGTTCTCGGTGTTCTCGGTCCATCCCCCCGAGGAGGAGTGGTAGTAGCACTCGGCCGCCTTGCCGTTGTAGGTCAGTATGACCCCCGATGTGTCCTCCACCGCCCCGTCGGAATTGGCGTTGCCCCGGCCCGCTCCGCCGTAGGCCTGACAGTGCTGGCCGCTGCACACGTTGAAGCCGTCCTTGCTGTGGCGGGTCAGGCTGGTGCAGACGAAGTTGCGCGCCGCGACCGCCTGCGCCTTGAGTGCCTCGTTCGGCCAGGTGTTGCTCATCTCGTAGGGCACGACCCCCTTGAGATAATCGTCGACCGGCAGGGTGTTTATAAAGGTTATGTTCCCGTCGCCCTGGCGGAAAAACTCAAACGCGCCGTAATAGTAGGACGAGGCGTTTTTCATCGTCTCGCTCCGTCCTCCTCCCTGCGGACGCACCGCAAGGGCCCTGCTTGCCGTGTCGTAATACTCGAATAGTATCTCGCCCGTGTTCATATTTATAACAGTAAGGGTGTTTGCCCCGGCTCCGACTGCCCGGGCGGAATAGCCGCACCTGTCGGCGACGCTCTGGCAGGCCGCCGAGGCGTTGTCAAGGCTGGAGAAATAGTCGCCCCTCAGCACGTACTTTCCGTCGCTCCACGCAACGAAGGGCTCGACCACGCCGCAGTCCCTCAGGTACTCGAGCTCGGACTGCGCCTCGTCCCTCGTCGCGGCGCCGGCGTCGAGCTGCACATGATACGCGCCCACAAGGCGGCCGTTCCCGCTCCAGCCCTGCGACAGCGAGGAAGAGGAAAAGGTGAAGTTCGCGTCCTTTATTACCGAAATATACCTCTCGCTGCACGACCAGAGGGTGACGAATTCGTCGTCCCCGTCGAAATAGCCGAAGTCGTAGCCGCCGTCGTAATATATGTTGACCGACGCGCCCGCCGAATCGCCGTAGCGCAGGCCGACCCTTATGAGCATGTCGTTCGACAGACGGGCCGCGCCGGCGCCGACGGTAAATACATGTAAAATAAGCAATAATATAAGGCCGAAAAGCGTTTTTTTCATCAGTTTTTCACCTTCGAATGTATTTGACATGACCGCTGTAAGATGATAATATTTATAGATAGTGAAATATCCTTTCACTTAAACAGAGCGGTGTCGACGTTATCCGTGGTTAAATACTATTATATTACAAGTATCGCGCGCGGTGCAACCGCTTTTTTGCATCCACAAAATGGCAATAATATGGCAATCCAAATCGAAAGGAATGTTCGTTTATGAAAAAGTACAACATCGCCGTTGTCGGCGCGACCGGTATGGTCGGCCGTACCTTCCTGAAGGTCCTCGAGGAATATAAGCTCCCCGCCGAGAACTACTATATGTTCGCCTCCGCCCGTTCGGCCGGCAAGACCCTCACCCTTCTCGGCAAGGACTATGTCGTTGAGGAGCTCTGCGAGGAAAACGTTCGTTCCAAAAAGATAGATATCGCCCTCTTCTCGGCCGGCGCCTCCACCTCGGCAAAATTCGCCCCCATATTTGCAGACTGCGGCGCCGTCGTTATCGACAACAGCTCCCAGTGGCGCATGGACCCCGAGGTTCCGCTGGTCGTGCCCGAGGTCAATCCCGAGGATATCGACTGGAACAAGGGCATCATAGCCAACCCCAACTGCTCCACCATACAGGCGATGCTTCCCCTCAAGGCGCTTGACGACGCTTACAGAATAAAGCGCATAGTATATTCGACCTATCAGGCGGTATCGGGCGCGGGCGTCGCCGGCTGGAGCGATCTTGAGAACGGCATCAAGGGCGAGGCCCCCAAGAAGTTCCCCCATGCGATATACAACAACTGCCTGCCCCATATCGACGTCTTCCTCGACAACGGCTATACCAAAGAAGAGATGAAGATGGTCGACGAGACCAAAAAGATTCTTCACAGGAGCGACCTTCGCATCACTGCGACCACCGTCCGCGTTCCTGTTTTCAACAGCCACAGCGAATCGATAAATCTTGAGTTTGAAAAGCCCTTCGAGCTCGACGAGCTGCGCAAGGTGCTCGAGAGCTTCCCCGGCGTCGTGGTGCAGGACGATCCGGCCAACAACGTCTATCCCCTCGCCGCCAGCGCCACCGGCAGCAACGAGGTGTACGTAGGCCGTATCCGCCGCGACTTTTCAATCGACAACGGCGTCAATCTCTGGGTCGTTGCCGACAATATCAGAAAGGGCGCCGCGGCCAACGCGGTGCAGATAGCGGCAGAGCTTATCCGCCGCCAGAACGCGGATAAGTGAGCTCCGCCCGAAACGAACGCATATAAAAAAACAAGGAGGCTGGGGCAATGAAAAAGACTGTCTTTACCGGGTCCGGCGTAGCCATAGTCACCCCCTTCACCGAAAACGGCATAAATTACGACGAGCTCGGCCGTCTTATCGATTTCAATATCGACAACGGGACCGACGCCATCATCATCTGCGGCACCACGGGCGAGTCGTCCACCATGACCGACGACGAGCATCTTGACGCCATATCCTACGCCGTAAAGCACACCGCGGGCAGGGTGCCCGTCATAGCCGGCGCCGGCTCGAACGATACAAAATACGCCGCCGGCATCGCCCGCCACGCAAGCGAGGTCGGGGCCGACGCGCTGCTTGTCGTGACCCCCTACTACAACAAGACCACGCAGGGCGGCATCGTCAAGCACTACAACTACATTGCCGACCGCGTCGACCTTCCGATAATAATGTACAACGTGCCCTCGCGCACCGGCTTCAACATCAGGCCCGAAACATATTTCGAGCTGTCCAAGCATCCGAACATAGTCGCCGTCAAGGAGGCGAACGGCAACATCACCGATATCGCGCGCACGCGCGCGCTGTGCGGCGACGAGCTCGCGATTTATTCGGGCAACGACGACCAGATAGTGCCCATTTTGTCCCTCGGCGGCAAGGGCGTCATCTCGGTTCTGGCCAACATCATGCCCAAGGAGACGCACGAAATCTGTCAGTTCTATTTCGACGGCGACGTCAAAAAGAGCTCTGATATGCAGATAGAGATGATGGACCTCGTCGACGCGCTGTTCTGCGAGGTAAATCCCATACCGGTCAAGACCGCCCTCAACCTGATGGGCTTCAACGCCGGCGTTCTGCGCATGCCTCTGTTCGACATGGAGGAAAAGAACCTCGAACGCCTCAAGAAGTCGATGAAGGCCCACGGCCTCATCTGAAAAGCCGAAAAGGACGTGTAAGCTATGACCCGCATCATACTCAGCGGAGCCAACGGCCACATGGGCCGCGTGCTCGACGCCATGATAAAAAAGAAGGACGGCGTCTGCGTCGTCGCCGGTTTCGATATCAATACCGCGACCGTTAACGACTATCCCGTCTACGCCTCCCCGAAGGATTTTGAGGGCGAAGCCGACGTCGTGGTGGATTTTTCCCATCCCTCGTCCCTCTCCGGCCTGCTTGCCTTTGCAAAGGAGCGGCGCATACCCTGCGTTATCTGCACGACGGGTCTGTCGGCCGAGCAGAAGAAGGAGATTGTCGACGCCTCGAATGAGGTTGCGATGTTCTTCTCTGCCAACATGTCGCTGGGCGTCAACCTTGTCATGGAGCTGCTCCGCCGCGCAGCAGGCGTGCTGGGGCAGGAGTATGATATAGAGATAATCGAAAAGCACCACAACCGCAAGATAGACGCGCCGTCGGGCACCGCCCTGGCAATGGCGGACGAGATAGCCTCGGCTCTCCCCGCCCCTGCGGAGTATGTCTTTGACCGCCACAGCGTAAGAAAGAGCCGCTCCCGCAGCGAGATAGGCATAAGCTCTGTGCGCGGCGGCAACATCGTCGGCGAGCACGAGGTCATCTTCGCCGGCCCCAACGAAACGATAGAGATTAAGCATTCCGCCGCCTCGCGCGACGTATTCGCCGAGGGGGCGGTTATGGCGGCTGAATTTGTGGCGGACAAGGGTCCCGGCCTCTACACCATGCGCGACCTTGTGGACGCAATAAAATAACAGCTTAGGCCCCGCCGTATCGGCGGGGCCTTCTTATGCATAAAAGCGGACGTGTCGGCTTTGCCGATACGTCCGCCTTTTTACCGTTATTGTCCTACGCCCACTTGTCCTCCTGCGCCGGCACCCTTATGTCGGACAGGCACTGCAGTTCGCTGAGGAACCACTGACCGGTCGAGGGCTTTTTGCGAAGCTTTATCGGCCGCGGGTTATCCGCCCCGCCGCTTTTTACATAGAGCACAGCCCAATTCTCATTGTCGAAGGAGTAGGGACCTTCGCTTACCCTTATCGTATAGGGCTCGTCCGGCTTGTAGCCGTTTTCGGGCGTCGCCCCGTCGAAAAAGGAAAAGCTCTTGTAGCATTTTCCGGCCAGCCGCTCCCTTATGAACTGCTTTTCATAGGTCGACAGGGGCTCGGGCCCCTTGAGAAAATCGAGCATCTCAAAGGCAGCGTTTTCATCCCTTTCAAGGCTGCACAGCGCTGCAATGGCAAGCGCCGCCGTCTTGAAGGGCGAATCGAGCGAGCTCTCGGGCAGCGCCATAAGCTCGGCCGCATTTTTCGGCAGCGAGGTAAAAACGAGGGCCTCTTCCCTGTTCGCCGCCTTATTTGCAGCCTGCTCCACGGCTCTGCCGCCCTGTGAAAGGGTGCTTTTCAGCTCTTTTGCCGCGGCGTTTTTCAATACGTCGAATAAACCCATATCATTTCCTCCGTCAAATGTCCGCAGGGGCATGCCGCGCCTCCTGCGCCGCGGGTCCTGCATCCGTTTTTTCTCTCAACCGTCACGACCCCTCGAGGTGCGACGCCTCGTGCCTGTGACCGCGAATATAGGATATCACCGATACGCCTATTATTATCAGATAGCCGACCACGCTCCACCCGTCCGGTACCTGGCTGAAAATGAAAAAGCCGAACAGCGCCGAGAACAGCACATGGGTGTAGTCATATACCGATATCTCCCTCGCGGGAGCCGAGCCGTAGGCCGCCGTCAGCGCAAACTGCCCTCCCGCTCCGGCAAGACCGGTCAGCAGCAGGAACATAAGCTGCCGGCCTGTCATCGGGTGAAAATCGAATATCATCCACGGCAGCACGATAAGGCAGCTGAAGGAGGAGAAAAAGGCTATTATCAGCGGCCCTGCCACCCCCCGCTTTGAAAGCAGCCGAACCATCGTGGATGCAAGGCCGGCGCCCATCGCCCCTATGATCGCGACAGTGGCCGGCAGATTTGCCGCCATATCGGCAAAATTCGGCTTCGCCACGAGCACGCTGGCCGCAAAGGCCGTCGCTACGCCCAGATACTGTACAAAGGTCGCCCTCTCCGAAAGTATGAAGGTGGAAAAAATCATCACAAAAAACGGCGACAGCTTCTGCAGCACCGACGCGTCGGCGAGCAGCATGTGGTCGACCGCATAGAAGTTGCCCAGCAACCCTATCGTGCCCGCCGTCGAGCGCAGCACGAGGAAAAGAAAGTCCTTCCCGTTGAGCCCCCTGAAGCTTATGTGCTCTCTGCATATTGCGGTCCATGCGAACAGGGCCGCCACCGCGTTTCTGAAAAACGCCTTCTGCATCGACGGGATATCCCCCGCAAGGCGAACAAAGGCCGCCATGAGGGCAAAGCAGAAGGCGCTCATTATAAGATACGCCGCGCCTCTTACGGCGGACGATGTCTTTTTATTCATACCGCCACTTCCCATTTTAACCGCGGGCCGCGCCCGCAGGCATCAGATATCCATATTCGTGTCGTTGTAGGTCTCCCTCATGCTGTCGCGCAGCAGCTTATACTCAATGGAGTCTGTCAGCGCAAGGAAGGAGGCGTTTATAACGTCCTGCGAAACGCCGAGGGTAGTCCAGTAGTTGTCGCCGTCGGTGCTCTCGATCAAAACGCGGACGCGCGCGCCTGTCGCCGCCCTGCTGTCTATTACCCTTACCTTGTAGTCGGTCAGCTGTACCTTTCGCAGCTGGGGGTAGAAGACCTCGAGCGCCTTTCGCAACGCACGGTCGAGGGCGTGCACGGGACCGTTCCCCTGCGCCGCCGTTATCTCCTCCCGCCCGTCCGACATGACCTTGATCATGGCGTCGGCGCTCGGCGCGTCGGTGTGATTCTGTTCCTCTATTATCTTGAACTGCCCGAGGTCGAAAAAGGGCTTCCACAGGCCGAGGGTCTTTCTTATCAGCAGCTCGAAGCTCGCCTCGGCCGACTCGAACTGGTACCCCCGCCTCTCGTATTCCTTTATGGCGTCGAGTACCCTCTGCACCTGCGGGCTGTCCTTCGTCACGCCGGGCAGGATACGCTGTATCACCGGCAGCACCGAGCTGCGCCCGCCCACCTCCGATATCAGCATGCGCCGCTCGTTGCCCACAAGCTCGGGATCGACGTGCTCAAAGGTCTTGTGGGATTTCATTATCCCGTCTATGTGCATGCCCGCCTTGTGTGCAAAGGCCGCTGTGCCGACGTAGGGCATCGAGTCGCGCAGGGTTATGTTGCATATCTCGGCTATGCGGCGGCTCGCGCGGGTCAGCCTGTGCAGCGACCCGTCGGGTATGCACTCATAGCCCATCTTTATCTGCAAATCGGGTATAACGACGCTGAGGTTGGCGTTGCCGCACCTCTCACCCATGCCGCCCACCGTCCCCTGCACGTGGAGAGCGCCGCTGCGCACCGCCGCAATCGTGTTGGAAACAGCAAGGCCGCTGTCGTTGTGTGTATGTATGCCTGTTTCCACCCCGTCGAGCACCCCGACTGCGGCCGCCGTCATTTCGGCCACGTCGAAAAAGAGGCTCCCTCCGTTGGTGTCGCACAGCGTCACGATGGATGCCCCCGCCTGTGCCGCCGTTTTGAGCACCTCAAGGGCGTATTCCCTGTCGGAGCGCATGCCGTCAAAGAAATGCTCCGCGTCGAATATTACCTTCCTGCCGTTCCTCCTCAAGAATCTGACAGTATCCCTTATCATATCGAGGTTTTCACGCAAGGTGGCCTTGAGTACCTGTGCCACATGGAAATCCCACGCCTTGCCGAAGACGACCACCGTCCCCGTCCCCGCGGCGAGCAGGGCGCGGACATTCTCGTCCTCCTCGGTTGCCGCGTCGCGGCGGCGCGTCGCGCCGAAGGCGCAGATCTCGGCATTTTTCAGGCTGAGCTTCTTCGCCTCACGGAAAAAATCCATATCCTTGGGGTTGGACGCGGGATTTCCCGCCTCGATATATCTTATGCCCATGCTGTCGAGGGTGAGGGCGATGTTGAGCTTGTCCTGCACGGTAAAGGATACCCCCTCGCTCTGAGCACCCTCGCGCAGAACCGAATCAAGTATGCTGATTTTCCCGCTCATTGCTCCACCCCGCTTTTCTGAGCGCTTGAGAGCATGTTGTTTATCGCCGATATATACGCCGATATGCTCGATTCGATTATATCGGTCGACAGGCCGCGCCCGCTGTATGTGCGGCCGTCGACCCTTATCCTCACCTTCACCTCGCCCAGCGCGTCGCGTCCGCCGGTGACGGCGTCGATGCGGTATTCGGCGAGCTCTGCGTCGGTGCCGACTATCTTGTTTATCGCCTTGTATGAAGCTTCGATGGGGCCCTTTCCGAGGGCTGCGCGCTCAAAGACCTTGCCGTCGACATATATAAGGCGCACCACCGCCGTCGACGATATCGTGTTGCCGCTGTTTATAACATAGCGCTGAAGACGGTAATACTCCGTCATCCTCGTGCGGTGCTCGGCTATCAGCGCCTCGATATCCTTGTCGGTCACTGTTTTTTTCCTGTCGGCGAGCACCTTGAAGCTCTCAAATATGCGGTCGAGCTCGTCCTGCTCGAGTATAAACCCCATTTCAGACAGATATTCCTGCAGCGCATGCCGTCCCGAGTGCTTGCCGAGGGTGATTGAGCTCTGCTTTATTCCCACCGATTCGGGGCGCATTATTTCGTAGGTCGCGGGGTTGGCCATGACGCCGTGCTGATGTATGCCGCTCTCGTGCATGAATGCGTTGGAGCCGACTATCGCCTTGTTTGGCTGCACCTTGACGCCTGTTGCGGCCGAAAGCGTGCGCGAGGCCCTCATGATACGGGTCGCATCCACGCCGCTGTCGAAGCCGTAAACATCCACGCGTGTGCGCAGATTCATCACTATCTCCTCAAGGGCGGCGTTCCCCGCCCGCTCGCCTATGCCGTTTACCGTGCATTCGGCCTGATCTGCCCCCGCACGCAGCGCTTCTATCGAGTTGATAACGGCAAGGCCGAGGTCGTTGTGGCAGTGGACCGACAGCAGCGCGGAGCTGCTCCCCACCACATTCTTCTTTATATCCTCCGTCAGCTCGAACATTTCCTCCGGCGTGCAGTAGCCTACGGTGTCGGGCACGTTTATTATGTCGGCCCCCTGCTCTATCGCAGTTTTCAGAGCCGTGCGCAGGAATTCCCTGTCGCTCCTTGTCGCATCCTCCGCCGAGAACTGGACCTTAAAGCCGAGCCCCTTGGCGTACGCCACAGAATCGCTTATTGCAGCGAGAACCTCCTCTGGCGTCTTTTTGAGCTTGTATTCCATGTGTATCGGGCTCGTCGCTATGAATATGTGTATCATCGGGTCGACTGCATCGCTCAGGGCCTCGGCCGCCGCGTCGATATCGCCGCGGCAGGCGCGCGCGAGGCACGATACACAGCAGCTCCTGACCTGCTTCGCCACACCCTTGACCGCCTTCATGTCCCCGTCGGATACGGCGGCAAAGCCCGCCTCGATGACGTCGACCTTAAGCCGTTCGAGCTGCTTTGCCACCTCGAGCTTCTCCTTTATATTCATGGAAAAGCCGGGCGCCTGCTCGCCGTCGCGCAGCGTGGTGTCGGCTATTCGTATCATTCTCTTCATAACAACGCCTCCGAACCGAAGTGTTTAAACAAATCGTACTATATTCTGCGACAAGTGTCAACACAGACAAAGACAGACGCAGTTTTACGTCTGTCTTCGGCCGTTATCGTTTTTTTACATCACTCGCTGTATGAACGAGCGCACCCTGTCGCTGCTCGGCTCGTCAAAGACCTCGTGCGGGGTCCCCTCGAGGGCCACCTCGCCGCCGTCCATGAATATCACCCTGTCGGCGACGTCCCGCGCAAAGCCCATCTCATGGGTCACGACCACCATCGTCATTTTCTCGGCCGCAAGGTTCCGCATGACCTTCAATATGTCGCCCGTAAGCTCGGGATCGAGGGCCGACGTCGGCTCGTCGAAAAAGAGCATCTTCGGGTTCATCGCAAGGGCTCTTGCAATCGACACCCTCTGCTGCTGCCCGCCCGACAGCTCACAGGGATAGGCCTCGGCCTTGTCCGACAGGCCCATCTTCGCAAGCAGGGCGCGCGCCGTCTCCTCGGCCTCCCTGCGCGGGCGCTTCTGTACGCATACAGGGGCGTCTGTTATGTTCTTGAGCACCGAATAGTGGGGAAACAGGTTGAAATTCTGAAATACCAGCCCGTACATCGAGCGTATCTTATGCAGCTCGCTCTGAGGCGCATATACGCTCCTGCCATCCGGGCCGTTCCACGCGGCCTTTTGACCCAAATAGCTCATCTCGCCGCCGTCCATAGTCTCAAGCATGGTCGCGATCCTGAGCAGGGTGCTCTTGCCCGAGCCCGAGGGTCCGATTATAGCCACCACCTCGCCCTGGTCGACCTGCAGCGAAATATCGCGCAGCACCTCGTTTTTCCCGAAGGCTTTTTTTATGTGCTCCATTTTAAGTATGTTCAACCGGACCGCCCCCTTATCTGTAATAGGAGAGGCGTTTTTCAACCTTCTCCATACCGGCCGCGACAAGGAAATTGAATACGTAGTAGAAGGCGCCGGCTATAACGTACGGCATCATGGCCTTTTCGGCCGCCGCTATCTCCTTGGCCTTGGTAAACATCTCGGGGAAGGCTATGACAAACGCGAGGGATGTGTCCTTTACCAGCGTTATGACCTCGTTCGTCACCGGAGGGAGTATCCGCTTTACCACCTGCGGCAGAATTATCTTGAAGAAGGTCTGCGCCTTTGAGTAGCCGAGCACATGCGCCGCCTCGTATTGACCTATCGAAATCGATTCGATTCCGGCGCGGTATATCTCGGCAAAATAGGCGGCGTAGTTGAGCACAAAGCCGATTATCGCCGCAATAAACCTGTATCCGGTCGACAGCTTGATGCCCAGCATGTAATAAGGCCCGAAATAAACCACCAGCAGCTGCAGCATGAGCGGCGTGCCGCGCATGACCGAGATATAGAATTTTGTGACGTTGCGCAAAACCGCATTCTTCGACATCCGCCCGAAGGCTATCACAAGCCCCAGCGGCAAAGAGAGCAGCAGCGTCAGAAAGAATATCTCCCCTGTCGCGATCATCGCAACCGAAAGCAGCTCCAGCATTTTTGCAAAGGTCATGGCGGACCCTCCCCTGAAAATTTACAGGGCGTCAAATACGCCCAAAAGGGCGGATAATTTCCGCCCTTTCATGCCGTTAGGATATTAGGCCGGCCGGAATGCCTCCGGCCGGCGCCGTTTTTTTACTTGTAGCAGATGTAGTCGCTCAGGCCCCAATCCTCGGCGATCTTTGCAAAGGTGCCGTCTGCCACCATCTCATGCAGCGTCTCCTCCACCTGTGCGCACAGCTCGGTGTTGCCCTTGAGGAAGCCCACGCCGTACTGCTCGGTTACGATCTCCTCGTCGAGCATCTTGAAGTCGTCGCGGCCCTCTATCTGGAACTTGGCGACGCCGATGTCGAGAGCGACGGCGTCAACCGCGCCCGCCTCGAGGTTCATAAAGGCGGTGTTGTAATCGGGCACCTGCATCAGCTCCTTGAAGGACTGCGCAAGGGAATATATCTCCTCGTCCTCCTCATCGGTCAGGGCGGCCAGCGCGGAGGAATCGGCCTGTACTGCAACTGTCTTCCCGGCGAGGTCAGCGAGCTTGTCGATACCGGAATCGGTTGCAACTATAACGACCTGGCTGTTGTCAACGTAGGGAGCCGACCAGGTGTACTTATCCTCACGGCCGTTTATGGTAAAGCCGTTCCAGATGCAGTCTATCGTACCCGACTCGAGCTCGAAATCCTTCGCATCCCAGTCGATGGGGGTGGGAACGAGCTCCCAGCCGCGGCGCTCGCACACCTCAGCCGCAAGGGAGAGGTCAAAGCCCACATAGTCGCCGTTTTCATCCACGTAGCCGTAGGGAGGGAAGCTCGCGTCAAAGCCGAGCACGAAGGTATCCCTGTCAGAGCCGCTCTCTGCGGGCTCAGAGCTCTGCTCGGGCTCGCTCGAGGATGCGGGCTCGCTCGAGGACGCGGGGGCCGCGCTCGAGGCGGGGGCCGCAGAGGATGCGGGGGCAGACGTGCAGGCGCTCATGACAGTCACCAGCATAAGAGCTGCAAGCACAAGCGCCGTAATTTTTCTGTTCATGTAAAATTCCTCCTGAAAATCACAAAATACATGCCGCGCCGAGCGAACGGCGCGTATGCTTTGTTAAAGCTCTATCATTTTACCACGATAAAAGCCAATGTCAATAGAAAACGCGGAAATTGTAAAATTTCTGCGTTTTCCGAAAGGTTTGATTTTTCCTGTGAAGTGCTTATTTCTTGCCGCCTATCCCGCCGAACATCTTGGCAAGGTCGAGGTCGAGGTCGTCGCCCAAAAGGTCGTCGCTCCCGCCCGAGCCGTTCGAGAACAGGTCGTTCTTGTCCTCGCCGAACAGCGAGAAGCTCGCTCCCGCTCCGTCGAAGCCGGTCGCTATGACGGTCATGCGCATCTCGTCGTTCATGTTCTCGTCAAAGGCCGCGCCGAAGATGATATTGGCGTCGGGATGGGCCGCCTTCTGGACCATCTCGGCCGCATGCTCCATATCCTCGAGGGCTATGTCGGGGGATGCGGTTATGTTTATCAGCACGCCCTTTGCGCCGTTGATGCTGGTCTCGAGCAGCGGGCTGGAGATAGCGGCCTTTGCGGCCTCCTCAGCCTTGTCCTTGCCGTTGGCCGAGCCGACTCCCATGTGGGCGTAGCCGGCGTTCTTCATTATGGCGGTCACGTCGGCAAAGTCGAGGTTTATGACGCCGGGTATCTGTATAAGGTCGGATATGCTCTGCACAGCCTGGCGCAGCACGTCGTCGGCTATCTCAAAGGCGTTCTTGAAGGTTATCCTCTGCTCGGATACGAGGTGCAGCCTTTCGTTGGGTATAATAACGAGGGAATCGACCCTCTCCTTGAGATTCATTATGCCCTGCTCGGCCTGCTCGCGCTTGCGGTTGCCCTCAAAGGCGAAAGGCTTGGTAACTATGCCCACGGTAAGTATGCCCATCTCTCTTGCGACGTCGGCGACTATGGGCGAAGCGCCCGTGCCGGTGCCGCCGCCCATGCCGGCCGTGATAAACACCATATCGGTCCCCTTGAGGGCCGCCGCTATCTCGTCGCGGCTCTCCTCTGCGGCGCGCTGGCCGTTTTCGGGATTTCCGCCCGCGCCCTTGCCGCGGGTGAGCTTTTCGCCTATCTGTATCTTAGTGTCCGCCTTGGAAAGGAAGAGCACCTGCTTATCTGTATTGACCGCGGTAAAATCCACGCCCTGAACGCCGGCCGCAACCATGCGGTTGACCGCGTTGTTTCCGCCGCCGCCCACGCCGACGACCTGTATCTTAACCACGCTGTCGAAATTATTGTCGAACTCAAAAGGCACTTAAACAACCCCCAATACGTATTTGGTACGCCCTCATGGGCATATTTGCGGTAATCATATCATATATTTATTTTATTTTACCTTTTTTCATTTTCAAATTCAATATGTATCTTCGCATTTCTGTAAAAATTTGAGCGGGCGGGCAGGCCTGTCCGCTTATACGGCTCAATATTGCGGCAAGCCCCTCAGTTGGAAGGCCGGAACGGCACAATAGACGGGTCCGACAGATCCATCGTACCCTTCTGCTCGCTGTCCAGCTCCTTGACTATCTGGGCGAAGTAGTCTATTTTTTCCGATATTTCGTCACTTGTGCCCATATCGACCTCGATATTCCCCTTGTAATCGAACGAGAGGAAAAACTCTCCGTCGAACCTCACCGATTTTATATCGGCTGTCAGGCCGTTGCGCTCAAAGCTGTCAAGCAGCTCGGCGATGCAGGCGCAGACATGCCCCCCGCCGTCGGCCAGCGGCCGGCCTATGTTGACCCCGTCGTCCGACATCTGGGCTATGCCGTATACTGCAAGCAGCCCATCGCGTCTGACAAGGCCGGTCTTTTCAAGCACCTTTGTGTTCATGTCGCACAGGAACCACTGCCCGCCGTACTCTGTCTGGAAGGCCGCGGTCGCCTCTTTTATCTGTATATCCACCGTCGAGGGCAGCTTCCTGCGCACCTTTACCTCGTTGACATAGGGCATCGCCGCAATACGCGAGCGGGCGCCCGAGGTGTCGGCGAGGAACAGATTTGTCTGCAGCTCGATTGCCGCCGCCTGCTCTATCTGGGCCGTCGAATAATGGGAATTGCCGCTTATCGACACGCGGCTGATTTTGAAGAACACCGTCAGCGACAGCGTCACCAGCACCGCCGCGGCAAAGAGGGCGAGCACCGTTATAAAGGTCCTGCGCCCGAGCCTTATGCGCCGTCTCCTGCGCCCTGCGGTTTTTGCCGCGCGCCTTTTCGCCCTTTTCTTTTTTTCGGGCTTTTTGCTGTTCACGGCCTCGATTATATCATCCTGCGCGCCCCCCGATGAGGCGAGGCGGTTCATCTCGGCCTTTCTTGCCCGTTCAAGGCGTTTCCTCTGTTCTTCTGTCATGTCCGTTCCTCTTTTATGTCGGCGCCGAGAGCGGCGAGCTCACCGGCAAACGACTCGTAACCCCTGTCAATATGGTATGTATCCTCTATTATGCTCTGCCCGTCGGCCGCCAGCGCCGCTATGCACAGCGCGGCCCCCGCGCGCAGGTCTGGGCAGCGCATCCTCGCCCCGCAAAGCCTCCCCACGCCCCTGACTGTCGCCCTGTCTCCCGATATCTCTATATCGGCGCCCATGCGCCGCAGCGCGTCGACGTGACGAAAGCGGCCGCAGAATACCGTCTCCCTTATGACGCTCTCCCCCTCCGCCGTGCAGAGGGCGGCCATAAGCACCGCCTGCGCGTCGGTGGGAAAGCCGGGATACGGCGCGGTCTCCACAAGACCCGCTCCCCTCAGTCTGCCGCATGAAGCGAGACGCACTGAATTTTCTTTAATATCCGTAACGCAGCCCGCCCTTTCGAGCAGCCCTGTTACGCTCCTTATGTCGTCGGGCCTGACGTCTTTCAGCATTATTTCGCCTCCGGTCGCCGCCGCGGCGCACAGCAGCGTCGCCGCCGCTATCCTGTCGGGCATTATCCTGTGCCGCGGGCCCTTCAGAGACGAAACGCCCCTTATGTATACGGTGCCGCTCCCCGCCCCCTCTATATCGGCGCCGGCCGCCTTCAGATAGTCGGCCAGATCGCATATCTCGGGCTCGCGGGCGGCGTTTTTTATCACCGTCTCGCCCTTCGCCTCAACCGCGGCGAGGATAATGTTCTCGCTTGCCCCCACGCTCGGGTAGGGCAGCTCTATCTCGCAGCCCGAAAGGCCGTGTCTTGCCGAAAGGCGCAGATGCCCACGCTCCTCCGTTATTTCGCAGCCCATCCTCTTGAGGGCGTCGATATGCATGTCTATCGGGCGCGGACCCAGCTCGCAGCCCCCGGGGCAGACGACGTCGGCCTCGCCCGTGCGGGCGGCCAGCGCCCCGAGAAATATCACCGACGAGCGCATGGCCTCCATCAGTCTCGGCGGAACGGCGCTGCCTATATCGCCTTCGGCGTCGACCGTGACGCTCCCGCCGCTGACTTCGACCCGCGCGCCGAGCGTGCGCAGGATGTCGACGGTGTTTGCGGCGTCGCTTATGTCGGGGCAGTTGTCTATCACGCTCTCTCCCCCGCACAGGACCGACGCGGCAAGTATGGGCAGCGCGGCGTTCTTTGACCCCTGCACCCGCGCAGTCCCAAACAGCCTGCGTCCGCCGTTGACGATATATCTTCCCATATTACCGCTCCCCCTTTTTTGCGACACTGCATTGTCATACTATGCCGCGCCCGGGGAATCGGTGTATGGGCCCCGTCAGCCCTTTTTGCCTCTGCTCTGCTCATAAAGCGAGCACAATATCGAATATATCTTCTCGCACGAATCGTATATCGCGAGCTTCTGCGCGGCCTCGCCCATCGAACGCAGCCGCTCCCTGTCGTCGATTATAGAATACAGCTTTTCCCTTATGCTCTCCCCCGTCATTTCGCTCTCGGGGAGCACCGCCGCCGCTCCGGCCTCCTCAAAGGCGCGGGCGTTGTGGCTCTGATGGTCGTTGGCGACGTTGGGCGACGGGATAAGTATCGCCGGCTTTCCCTGCACGGCGAGCTCGGCGAGGGTTATGGCCCCCGCCCTGCTTATAACTATATCCGCAGCCGACATGACCGACGGCATGTCGTAAATATACTCACGCACGCTTATATCGGGATACTCGTCTATTTCTGTGCCCGCCTCCCTGAGCTTCTGCGGGAACCACTTCCAGCCGTTGGAGCCGGTCGCATGGAGGAGCTGTATGCGCCCCTCGTCCTTTATCAGACCTATAAAATCTATCATCGCGCGGTTGACCTCCCGCGCGCCGAGGCTCCCGGCGAACGAGAGCACGAAGGGCTTGTCGCTGAGGCCCAGCTCCTTTTTCGAAACAGAGCCCCTTTTGTAGATTATCTCGTCGCGCACCGGATTGCCGACGAGTATCAGCTTTTTTTCATCCTTAAAATACTTCCTGCTCGCATCGAAGCTTATCATTACCCTGTCGACCACGCGCGAGAGCATCCGCGACGTCAGTCCCGGAAAGGCGTTCTGCTCGTGTATCATCGTCGGTATGCCGCGCTTTGCCGCGCGGTTCACCACCGGCCAGCTCACGTATCCGCCCGTGCCTATGACAACGTCGGGGCGGAACTCGTCGAGTATCTCGTCCGAGCGGCGCAGCGCGCCCGCCGCCTTGCGCGCGGATGTCAGATTATACAGGCTCAGCTTTCTTTTAAAGCCCTGTATGTCGACGTGATACATCTGATAGCCCTCGCGCGAGACGAGGTCGTTCTCCATCCCCGCCGGCGTTCCGCAGAAGGCGATAACGCTCTCGGGACGCTTTTTCCTGACGGTATTGGCTATTGCTATTGCGGGGTTGATATGCCCCGCAGTACCGCCGCCTGCCAATAAAACCCTCATATCAAAACACCTACTGATCCTTTTTTACGCTGTAACGCGAAACATTGAGCACGATTCCCATTTCGGCGAGCTGCATCATCAGCGCCGTTCCTCCGTAGCTGAAAAAGGGCAGCGACATGCCCGTAACCGGTATCGAATTGGTAACCACCGCGATGTTCAGCAGGAACTGTATCGCAATATGCGACATTATGCCCACCGTCAGCAGGCAGCCGAAGCGGTCGGGCGCGCGGAAGGCTATCACAAAGCCGCGCCAGATAAGCAGGCCGAAGAGTATCATCACAAGTACGGCCCCTATAAAGCCGAGCTCCTCGCATACAATGGAAAAAATATAGTCGTTGTGCGGCTCGGGGATATAGAGATACTTCTGCCTGCTCTGCCCGAGGCCGAGGCCCATAAGCCCGCCCGAGCCTATCGCATAGAGGGATTGGAGGGTCTGGTATCCGCTGCCAAGCGGGTCGCTCTCCGGATGCAGCCACATCTCCACCCTGCCCTTTGCGTATGGCGTGAGGAATATGATATACGCAAGGGCCGCGGCGGCCGCCGTGCCCATGCCTATCAGCCACGGCAGCGAGCCCCCGCCTACGAATACGAGTATCATGCCCAGGGCCATTATCAGCACTATCGCCGAATAGTGCGGCTGACGCTGCAGCAGCAGCGCAATAAGGGCGAGCAGCGCCATATAGGGCAGTATGCCGGTGGTGAATTTGCCCATATATCTGTGGTATGTCGCAATACAGTGCGAAAAGAAGATGATCACCGCCAGCTTCGCTATCTCGGAGGGCTGAAAGTTGATAGGCCCGATATATATCCATCTCTGCGCGCCGCCAACCGTTCTTCCTATGAAGAGCACGGCCACCAGCAAAATGAGCGACAGCAGCATCAGCGGAACCGACACGAAGCGCAGCCACCGGTAATTTGCCACTATGCACATCGCAAGGATTACCAAACCCACCACCGCAGCGAACACCTGCGTCTTTACGAAGTGGAAGCTGTCGTCGTATTTATAGTAGGCCGAGGCGTAGCTCGCCGACAGCACCATTATCAGGCCGAACGAGAGTATCATCATCACCAGCACGAAAAAGGGCATATCGAAGCCGCCGCGTTTTTTCTGCTGTTCGCCGCCCGATGCGCGGCTGTCAGAAAGTCTGTTTTCCGTTTCAGAGCACCTCCCGCCGTTCTTTACGTAAAATCACATGTAGTAGTATCGGCTCACGCCCAAAAAGGCCAGCAGGCAAAAAGCCGCCGACACCGCCGTAAACACCGCGACTATCCTGTTCTCGCTCCAGCCGCACATCTCAAAATGGTGATGTATCGGGGCCATTTTGAACACGCGCCTGCCCGTCGATTTAAAGGATATGACCTGAATTATGTCGCTCAGGGCCTCGATAACATAGACGATGCCCGCAAAAACGAGTATCACGGGTATATTATAAGCAAAGGCGAGGGCGCAGACGGCCCCTCCCAGAAAGAGCGAGCCCGTGTCCCCCATAAACACCTTTGCCGGATGCGCGTTGTATATCAGAAAGCCTATCAGACCGCCGCACACCGCGCACGACAGCACCCCCAGCCCCTGTGCGTGGAATATGAACGACACCGCCGTAAAGAACACGCACACCGGTATCGTAACCGACGACGCAAGGCCGTCCAGCCCGTCGGTCAGGTTTACGGCGTTGACGCAGCCGACGATTATAAACACCGCAGCGGGATAATACAGGGCCGAAAGCTCTATCTTCGTGTTGATAAAGGGTATCATGAGGCCGGTATCTATGTACCCGCCTATCCTGAGCGAAATCAGATATGCTGCCGACACGAGTATCTGCAAAAACAGCTTCTGGCGCGCGCTGAGGCCCTTGTTGCGCTTTTTGACCACCTTTGTATAGTCGTCGATAAAGCCTATAAAGCCGAAGAACAGGGCCATTATAAGGGCGTAGTAGGCCCTCGCGTCACGAACGAGAAACACACAGGCGACAACCGTGCCGGCGATGAACATTATACCCCCCATCGTCGGCGTGCCGCTTTTGGCGCTGTGCCAGACGGGGCCGTCCTCAAGTATGCTCTGGCCGAATTTCAGCCGCCTCAGATAGGGAATGAACCACGGCCCCATCAGAGCCGTGACGAAAAAGCCGATCATTATGGCAATTACGTATATGAGCATACCCCATATCCCCTTTACTCTCCGAAAGTCAGTCGAAGCACGTTCTCCATGCGGGTCGAGCGGCTGCCCTTGAACAGCACCCGGTCGCCCTTATTGACAAATTCCTTCAAAAAGGCGGCCGTCTGCTCATCGTCCTTGAAAACGCGGGCATTTTCGGGGCTGCCTCCCGCTTTTACAAAGCCCTCGGCATATACGGATGCGCTGCTGCCGCGGGCCGCCAGCATATCGACGCCGTTTGCGGCGCAGAAAGCCCCTATCTCCTCATGGGCCGTCCTCGCGTAATCGCCGAGCTCCAGCATGTCGCCCAGCACGGCGATTTTTCTCCCCTCGCCGCTGCAGAGCACCGATATCGCCGCCCTCATCGAATCGGGATTGGCGTTGTAGCAGTCGTCGATTACGGTGACTCCGCCCTTTTTCATTATATTCTGACGCATTGCCGCGCCCTTGAAGCTCATAAGTCCCTTTGCTATCTCCGCTCTCCTCAAGCCGAGCAGACGCCCGCAAAAAGCCGCCGCAAGGACGTTGTATACGTTGTGACGGCCGACGGCGGGCACCGTGCATTCGAGGCCGAACATGCCGCGTATCTCGATTTTCATCGACTCGTCGCCCTGAACTATGTGCTTTGCCGTAAGGTCGGCCTCCTTGTTGTCGATGCCGTAAAACAGCGTCTTTATGCTCCCCATTTTTCCCCGTTTTTTCCACAGAAGGGGCTCGTCGGCATTGAGCAGCAGTATCGAATCGGGCGCCATGCCCTGAGTTATTTCGAGCTTTGCCGCGCGTATGTTCTCGCGCGAGCCGAGCATCTCGATGTGGGCCGTGCCTATGTTGGTTATGACCCCGATCGACGGTCTTGCCGCCGCGGCCATTGTCGCTATCTCTCCGAAGCCGCTCATCCCCATTTCAAAAACCGCGGCCTCGTCCCCCTCCTCAAGGGAAAGCAGCGACAGCGGCAGCCCCAGCTCGTTGTTGAGATTGCCCTCGGTCCGGCAGGTCTTGAATCTGCTCGACAGCACGGCGTAAATAAACTCCTTTGTCGTCGTCTTGCCGACGCTTCCGGTTACGCCTATGACCGGTATCGAAAAACGGTCACGCCATGCGCCGCCGAGGCGCATCAGGGCCTTTTGTGTGTCGTCGACAACGATTACCGCCCGTCCCTGCGGTGCGCTGTATTCCTCCTGCGAAAGCACAGCCGCGGCGCCCGCCTCGAAGGCCGCGCCGATATAGCTGTGTCCGTCGGCCTTTTGGCTCCTTATCGCCGTGAAGAGCGCGCCGGGGGTCACCCTTCTCGAATCGATGAAAAACCCGCTGCACTCGGCCTCTCCGTTCCCCAGCAGTCTCCCGCCCGTCATTGCCGCTATGTCCGCCGCTCTGATATGGCCCATTTGCCTCTCACTCCGTCCTGTTCCTTATTTTCTCAAGACGCTCCCTGAGCACCTCGCGCTCGTCATAGTGTATCGTCCTGTCCTTCAATATCTGATAGGTCTCGTGCCCCTTTCCGCAGAGCACTATGACGTCGTCCTTGCGCGCTATCGACAGGGCGTATTCAATCGCATCCGACCTGTCGGTTATGACCTTATAGCCGCATTTGGCGTCCTTTATCCCCTCGAGGATGTCGGCGATTATGGCGTCGGGGTCCTCGGTGCGCGGATTGTCTGAGGTTATGACGCAGTAATCGGCCAGCTCGCAGGCCGCCCTGCCCATCTTCGGGCGCTTTGTCCTGTCCCTGTCGCCGCCGCAGCCGAACAGGGCGATGAGCCTGCCCCTGCAGAAGCCTCTCGCGGCGCTCAGTACGTTCACTATCCCGTCGGGCGTATGGGCGTAGTCGATTATGACCGTGTAATCGGTGCCCAGCGGCACGACCTCCACCCTGCCCTTGACCCCCTCGCACCGGCTCAGCGCCTCGGCTATCGTGTCCAGCGGAATTCCGAGCGTCATGGCGCAGGTTATGCTGCCAAGAGCGTTGTATACGGTAAATTTCCCCGGTATCCTCGTCTCTATCCTTCTTATCCCGTCTCTCGTGAGCAGCTCGAAGTCCACCCCCGACGCGCGCAGACGCAGATTTTTGGCCATAACGTCGGCGTCGTTGCGCTCGACCGAAAAGGTAAAATTCGAGGATGTGGAATTCTCCATTATATACCGGCTCGCAGGGTCGTCGGCGTTGATTACCCCCGCCGTGCAGAGGTTGAAGAGCCTCGTCTTGGCCTTGAGGTATTCGTCCATCGTCCTGTGAAAATCGAGATGGTCCTGCGTCAGGTTGGTGAACACGCCGACGTCAAAGGCCACGTCGTCCACCCTGTGCAGCGCAAGGGAGTGGGAGGATACCTCCATTATTATATAGTCTACCCCCTGCTCGAGCATCTGTGCAAACATTTTGTGCAGCTCGTAGGATTCGGGGGTGGTGTTGTGGCTCTCGAGCACCTTATCCCCTATCATGTGCTGATTGGTGCCGATAAGTCCCACCTTGCCTCCGGCGGCCTCGATTATGGCCTTGAGCATGTAGGTCGTCGTCGTCTTTCCGTTCGTGCCGGTGACGCCGATGACCTTTGCCCTCTCGCTCGGCCGGCCGAAGTAGTTGGCGCTCATCGCACTGAGGGCGGCGCGGCTGTCGGGCACGACCACGCACGGCGCCTCGCCCTGCCACGGCGTCTCCGATATTATCACGCTCGCCCCGGCCCTTACGGCGTCGCCGATATAGATGTTCCCGTCGGTCTTGGCGCCGCGGTTGGCCACGAAGGCGTCGCCCTTTTCGACCAGCCTTGAGTTGTATTTCACGTCGGCCACTTCTATATCGGGTATCTCGGCCTCAAGCTCGAGCCCCTTGAGCAGTTCTTTGAGCTTCATGGATTATCTCCCCTTTTCAAATGCCGGTTGTGCCTACTCTCCCGTGTTGCTGATTCCGCGCAGCTCTATTGTGACAATGCTGCCCGGCGTCGTCTCCTCGCCCGCGTAGGGCGTCTGGCGCGATACGATAACGTCGCCCTCGGTCTTGGCGCCGGTGAGCTTGACGTTCAGATAAGCGTTGACAATGGCCTTGTTCGCCTCCGACGGGGTCATGCCCACTACGTTGGGAACGACGGTCGAGGTCACGGGCTGCGCATCGCCCGTGTAGATGAATATCGTGGAATTGCTCGGCGTCGTGTTGCCCGAGCGCGGTATCTGGGCGATTACCGTGTCGCCGCCGCCCTCGATTTTCACATTGAGACCGGCGTTCTTTATTATCTTCTCGGCGTCGGCGACCGAACGGGCCACGACCTCGGGCACCGACACGTCGACCTCCCTCAGCTCCTCGTCGGTATACTGGGGCTCGATATTCAGATATTTAAGCACATCCTCCATTATGGCGCCGGCAACGGGAGCCGCAATCGCTCCGCCTCCGCCGTAAACATAATCCTTGGGCTCGTCAAGTATGACGAGCACCGCGACCTGCGGGTCGTTCGCCGGCGCGAAGGAGCCGAAGGATGCTATGCGCTTGGTCTGGTCTATGTTGCCGTATTGGTCGAAAACGTCTCTTTTTTCCGATGTACCGGTCTTGCCCGCGACATGATAGCCGCGCACGTACGCGTTTTTACCCGTGCCCTGAGATACCACCGATTCAAGGGCGATTCGCATCAGGTCCGAGGTCTGTTTTGATATCACCTGTCTCTTGGGAGTGGGCGAGGTTGAGCTGACGACGACGCCGTCGTCGTTTATCAGCTCCTTGACAACGTAGGGCTTATACAGCGTCCCGCCGTTGGCTATGGCCGACAGGCCGCATATCATCTGTATGGGCGTCACCTTGAAGGTCTGGCCGAAGGAGGATGTCGCGATCTCGGCCTCGTTGAGGTTTTCGACGCTGTGCAGCAGCCCTGCGCCGCTCGTCTCGCCGATGAGGTCTATGCCGGTCTTTTCGCCGAAGCCGAAGGCCCTCTGATATTTGTAAAACTTCTCCCTTCCTATCTTGGGAGCTATCGTCATAAAGACGCAGTTGCAGGAATTCTGCAGGCCCTGTATGAAGCTCTGCTGCCCGTGGCCGCCTTTCTTCCAGCAGGCTATCCTCCATGGGCCGACGTTCATCGCGCCCCCGCAGTAGTAGCCCGCCGTGTCGAGCCCCGTCAGACCCTCCTCGAGGGCCATCGCCGCCGTGAAGGATTTGAAAACGGAGCCCGGCTCATAGGTATCCGATATCAGCTCGTTTCTCCACAGCACGCTTTCGAGGTAGCTTTTTCTGTAATCGCTGTATTCCTGCCCCTCCAGGGCGGACAGCCCCTCCAATATGCTCTCGTCGGTTATATTGAACGGCTCGTTGGGGTCGTAGTCCTGCTTGACCGCCATAGCGAGTATCTCGCCGGTGTTGACGTTCATCACTATTCCCATTGCCTTTTTGCCGAGCTCGTTCTCTATCAGGGCCGTCTCGAGGTGCTTTTCGAGAAAATGCTGTATCACCTCGTCTATCGTCAGCACCACGTTAAGCCCGTTCTGCGCGTCTACATACTTGTCGTATTTAAAGGGCATGTCGCTGTTCTGGGCGTCCTTTGCGCTGACTATGCGCCCCGCGACCCCCTGCAGCTCCTCGTCGTAGAGGGCCTCGATGCCGGCCAGGCCGTGGTTCTCGGTGCCGACAAAGCCGAGTATGTGGGAGGCGAAATTGCCGTACGGATAATACCTCTTCGTGTCCTCCGCAAGCTGTACGGAGCGCAGGTTGTTATCCTTTTTGAACTCGCGCACGAGGTCGGCCGCATCCCTTTCGACGCCGCGCTTTATTATCTGGTATTGGGTCTTTGTCTTTCCGCACTTTTCAAGCACCGAATCGTAGTCGACGTCGAGCAGCTCGGAGAGCTTCCTCGCTATCAGCTCGGGGTCCTCGTCGTTGCGCGTTATCTCAAGGGGCGAGATGTACACCGTCTCGACCGAGGCGCTCTCGGCCAGCGCCTTGAGATTGCGGTCGTATATGTTGCCCCTCTTGGGACTTATTATCGTGTCTCTCGTCTGCTGGTCGACCGCCTTTTGCTGATATTTTTCATATTCCACTATCTGCAGCTGAAAAAGGCGCGCCGTCAGCGGGATGATGCCTATGGCGACCACGGCCGCAAGCAGCACGATAATGCGTATTTTCAAGCTTTTTCCGACGCCTGTACCCGTTGTCTCCGCCTCCTGTCGCATTGTGTCGTTGCGGGTCGTCCGCCCCCGTTTAAATCAAAATGAGAGCAAAGAACGCCCCCGGCGCCCCTCACTCCCAGATAATATGCCCGTTTGTTTGATTATATTTGCTTTTTTCAGCGCCCATGCATGGCGAACCCCTGTTTTATCCGGCATCCGCTTATTTTATATATTCCGTAGCCGTGCTGAGGGCACGGGCGACGCTGCTTATTATATCGGCGAGGGCAACGCCGTCGTTCTTTTGCAGTATTACCGCCTTGTCGGAATTGTTGAGGCTGACGTATTCGACCTGATAGCTCTGTATCTCGTTCATACCGAGGGTGCTCCTCGCGTACTGCTCAACATTCTTCAGGGATGTCAGCTTCTCGACCTCCATCTCGAGGCGCCTGCCCTCATCCTGGAGCTGGGCAAGCTCGGTCTTCATGGAGGATATGTCGCGGTTGTTCTCGGTCTGGACCACATATCCCATCAGCATTACCGCGAGGGTCGCAATAACGACAGCGAAGGTCGCGATGCTCTGAAAGCTCACGCCCGACGCCGCCCTGCGGCGGGGCAGTCTAGACGGCTTTTGCTGCAGACTGCTTGCTTTTCTCTCGTCAAAGCGGTCGAAATCATATATAACCTGTGCATTCGCCGTCTTGTTGAACGCTGCCATAAACGCCCGACCGCCTCTCTCGAAAATCTTTTGTGTCTCAGATCTCAAATTCCGTCCGCTCCGCCGTTCTCAGCCGTGCCGAGCGGGCCCTCGGATTTTCCTCCCGCTCTGCGGGGGAGGGCTCCGTGCCCTTTTTGTCCGTTATCTTCAAAAGCGGCTTTCTGCCGCACACGCACACGGGGAATTCCTTCGGGCATATACAGCCTCTCGCAAGGTCGGCGAAGGTCTGCTTTACCAGCCTGTCCTCAAGCGAGTGGAAGGTTATCACGCATATCCTGCCGCCCGGCTTCAACAGGGAGCTGCAGTCGTCCAGGGCCTGCCTCAGCGCCCCCAGCTCGTCGTTGACCTCGATGCGTATCGCCTGAAAGCTCCTCTTTGCGGGATGCGGCCCCTGACGCCTCGCCGGCGCAGGCACCGCCGATTTTATTATGTCGCTCAGCTCGAAGGTGGTCCTCACGGGCGCGCGCCCGCGCGCCTTTTCTATCGCTCTGGCTATGCTCGCCGAGAACCTCTCCTCGCCGTACTGCCTCAGTATCCTCTCTATCTCTTCGGCCGTATAGCCGTTGACGACGTCGTAGGCCGTCAGCCCTCCGTCGCGCGACATCCGCATATCAAGCGGGGCGTCGTGCATATAGGAAAAGCCTCTCTCGGCCTCGTCCAGCTGAAAGGAGGAAACCCCGAGGTCGAGCAGTATCCCGTCTGCCCGCTCTATGCCGAGCCCGCCGAGTATGCTTTTCATATTGCGAAAATTATCCCTGACTATCGTGACCCTCTCGCCGAACGGGGCGAGCCGCTCCTTTGCCGCAGATACGGCGTCGGCGTCGCGGTCTATCGCAATCAGCCTGCCTGTCGTGAGACGCTTTGCTATCTCGGCCGAGTGGCCGCCTCCGCCCATCGTGCCGTCTGTATAAATCCCATCGGGCTTTATGTTGAGTGCCTCTATGCTCTCCCTGAGCAGAACGCTCTTATGTTCAAAGGTCATATCAAAAGCCCAGGTCGTTCATGGCGTTAAGTATATCTTCGGAGGTGATGCCGGAGGTCTGCTCGTTCCACAGCTCGGTGTTCCATATCTCGCACCTGCTCGACACGCCGATGACGGTGACATCCTTTACGAGCTTTGCGTGGGCGCGCAGCTTCTGGGGTATGAGTATGCGCCCCTGCTTGTCCACCTCAACGTCTATCGCGCCGGAGAAGAAAAAGCGCTGCAGATTTATCGAGCGTCCCATAGGCTGGCTGCGTATCTGCTCCTCGAGTCTCTTCCACTCATCCACGGAATAGACGAACAGGCAGTCTGGCAGGCCCTTGGTCACGATAAACGTGTCGCCGAGGTCCTCGCGGAAGCGGGAGGGCATTATCATACGGCCTTTGGCGTCAATATTGTGTTGATATTCGCCAATCAGCACGCGTTACCCCTCCTTTTTGCTTACCTTTGACCCACTTTCAACCACTAATCTCCACTTTCCTCCATTATAAAGTTATGCGTCCCCATTGGCAAGTGATTTTTTAAAAAAATCAGCAACAGATTTTTAATTTTTGTGTGTCATTTTTGCCATGACCACAATATATTGTGGTGCACATAAAAAGGGCCGGCGGACTGTTGTCCGCCGGCCCTTTTGCCGCACCTTATTCAAGCTCTGTGCCGCTGCTGCGCGGCGCTTATTTCGAAACGTTTTTGATCTGCTGGCGGGTCTGCTTTACCTCCAGCAGGGATTTGGTCAGCAGCTCCTCCATCTGCTCGAGCAGATTCTCGGTGTAGGCCACCGTGTTCTGCTTTATCTCACGCGAGCGCCCCTGCGCCGCGGCGGTGGCCTCGGCCGCCTTCTGGTTTGCCACCTTGAGCACCTCCTCCTGGGAGGCGAGCTGGAGCGCCTTTTCCTGCGCCTTGGCGATTATGTCGGCGGCCTCCTTCTCTGCGTGCTCGAGTATCTCGTTCTTGTCGGCCACGATCGCCTTTGCCTGCTTTATCTCGGAGGGGAGATTGAGACGTATATCCTGTATGATGTCCTTTATCTTCTCCCTGTCAAGTATGCACCTGCCGTTGGTCAGCGGCAGCGACCACCCGCTGAGTATCTCGTCGTCAAGCATGTTTATCAGTTCTTCCAGATTCATGACTTCATCTCCTCTCACATTTCACCGGCCTTTTCCCCGCGGGGGAAAAGCTTGCTCTTTATCTCGTCCTCTATCTCCGAAGAGACGAAGTCCGATATGTCTCCGCCGTACCTTGCGACCTCCCTGACGATTGACGACGAGAGGTACATATATTCCGGCGTCGTCGTCAGAAACACGGTGTCGACGTCGTTTGCTATCTTGCGGTTGGTAAGCGCCATCTGAAATTCGTATTCGAAATCGGATACCGCACGCAGCCCCTTGACGATTACGCTCGCCCCGTTCTCCCGGCAAAAATCCACCAGCAGGCCGTTAAAATGCCGAATCTCGACATTTTCGAGCTCCCCGGCGACGCGCCTGAGCATGTCGACCCTCTCGTTCGGGGAAAAGGCCGAGGTCTTGGCGCTGTTCACCAGCACGCCGACTATCAGCTTGTCGAATATCGTAGCGGCCCTTTTGATGACGTCGAGATGCCCCAGTGTCACCGGATCGAAAGAGCCGGGATATACTGCAATCTTCATTCTTCCCCTCCGAATCGTTCGTATACCGTCAGAGCGATCTTGCCGTAAACGTATCTTCTTTTGAGGCGTATGCCCTCGAATTCATCGCCGAATTCCTCGCTGCTGCGGCTTTCGCATACAATTATACCACAGTCGGAAATACGTTTACAAGATATCAGCTCATTTATTGCCTCCCTCACAAGCCCCCTGTCGTAGGGCGGGTCGAGCAGTATCACATCGAACTTCTCGCGAGACGAATTGATAAAGCTCCTGTAATCGCTCTGCACCGTCGTGACCCTGCCGTCGAGGCGTGCCGCCGCGACGTTTCTTTTTATGGCGGCAATCGACGCGGGCGAGCTGTCCACTATCACCGTTTTCCCGGCGCCGCGGCTCGCCGCCTCTATCCCCAGCGCCCCCGACCCGCCGAAAAGGTCGAGCACAGAGGCCTGCGGCACCTGCATCTGTATTATGTTGAAAAGCGACTCCTTCACCCTGTCGGTCGTGGGGCGCACATCCATGCCCTCGGGGGTCACGAGCCGCAGTCCGCGGGCGCTTCCCGATATCACTCTCACGTCTCTTCCTCCCCGTCATGGAATTTTGCGTATATCCTCATTGCGACGTCCGTCGGCACGCCGCCCACGCGGCAGAGCGTGTCGACGTCGGCCTCCTTTACGGCCCTGAGTGAGCCGAGATTCCGCAAAAGCTGCTTTTTGCGCACCTCGCCCACTCCGACTATGCCGTCCAGGGCCGACCTCATCGTCCGTTTGCCGCGCCTCTCGCGGTGGAAGGTTATCGCGCTGCGGTGGACCTCCTCCTGTATCCTCCCCAGCAGAGGGAATACGGGCGACGCGCTGCTCAGGCCCACCTCCCCGTTCTCGCCGACGAGGTCGCGGGTCCTGTGCTTGTCGTTTTTAACCATGCCCCATACGGGGGTGTCAATGTCGAGCGAGCGCAGCATCTGCACCACCGACGAGACGTGCCCCGCCCCGCCGTCGAGCAGTATGAGATCGGGCAGCTCGGCGAACCTTTCGTCCCCCTCCTGCGCCCGCGCAAAGCGGCGGTATACCACCTCGCGCATCGCGGCATAGTCGTCGGTGCCCTCGACGGTCCTGACCTTGAATTTGCGGTATTGAGAGCGCTTTGGCTCCCCGTCGACAAACACCACCATCGCGGCGACCGTTTCGGTGCTGCCGGTGTTTGATATGTCGTAGGATTCTATCCTCGACGGAGGCGACGGCAGGCCCGTTATCCTCTGCAGCTCGGTCATAAGGCGCTCGGCCCGCTCGGTACGGTCGGCGCTCTGCGAGAGGGTCTCGTGGGCGTTGGCCCTCGCCATATCTGTCAGCTTTTTGGAATTGCCCCGCACGGGCGAGACCATGGTTATCTTATATCCGTTTTTTTCCGAGAGCAGCCGGCACAGCGCCTCGGCGTCCTCGGGCATATACTGCACTATCAGCTTTTTGGGGACGTTGGCCCGCCCGACGTAGTACTGCCGCAGGAACTCGGCGAACATCTCGCTCTCGTCGCTGTCCACCTCGCATTTGAGCAGCGTCGCGTCCTTGTCGACAAGCATCCCGCCCCTTATATAGAGCACCGCAAAGCAGATTGCCCTGCCGCTCCGCTCGCAGGCGACCACATCCCTGTCGCCCCCGTCATGGGCGTAGACCTTCTGCCCGGCGCACAGGCTCTCGATAGAGCGCAGCCTGTCGCGGTATTTTGCCGCCGTCTCAAACTCCAGCGCCTCCGATGCCGCCGTCATACGCTCGCGCAGCACAGACGTTATCTTCCCGTAATCGCCCGAGAGGAAATCCACCACCTGCTCCACTATCGCGCGGTACTGCCCGGCCGTGACATTTCCCGTGCAGGGGGCGCAGCAGCGCCCTATCTGATAGTTCAGGCAGGGCCGCCCCTTGCCTATATCCTCCGGAAATTTCCGCTTGCACGACGGCAGCCCGAATATTCTCGACGCCGCGCCGAGCATGGTCCTTATCGCACCCGCGCTGCTGTAAGGCCCGAAATATCGGGCCCCGTCGTCCGCCATGCGCCGCGCTACGGTGATTTTCGGCCATTCCCCTGCCGACACCCGCACGAATGGATACTGCTTGTCATCCTTTAAAAGTATGTTGTACCTCGGCCTGTGCAGCTTTATAAGGTTGCACTCGAGCACGAGGGCCTCAAACTCGGTGTCGGTTACGATATAGTCAAAATCGGCTATGCGCGAGACCATTGCCCGCACCTTCGTCGTGTGGGCCTTTGAGAAGGTGAAATACTGCGAAACGCGGTTCTTCAGCGCCTTAGCCTTGCCGACGTAAATTATTTCGCCGCGGGCGTTCTTCATTATATAAACGCCGCTTTTAAGGGGCAGAAGGCTCACCTTGTTCTTTATTCTTTTCATCGTTTCGCTGTCAGGCAAGTCCTCTCCCCCTTTGCGTCTTTTATGCAATATATTCTACCACACGCAGGCTCTTTCTACAATCGGCGGACCGGGATAAAAATTAAGAGCACCGCAGCAGGCGGTGCTCCCGAATATCAACCTGTCAGGTGTTCAGTATCAGCTCGGTCAGGCTGTTGACCGCAAGCTCCTCATCCGAACCCTCGGCGATTATATTTATCGACGTATCCTTTGCAATACCCAGCGACAAAACGCCGAGAAGACTTTTTGCATTGACCCTTCGCTCATCCTTTTCGACCCAAATGGAGGATTTGAATTCGTTGGCCTTCTGGACGAAAAAGGTCGCCGGTCTGGCATGTAACCCCAGTTCATTGGAGACAGTGACCTCTCTGGAGTACATTGCTCCACCTCCCATAAAAAATTATGTGTCCGCGCAGTATTTTATCAATCAATAGAATACATGATTAGCACTTTACTGTCAACTATTCAAATTTCATGTAAATTGGCGGCTTTACCGTTGAATTATTAGGTATTTTGAGTAATCCTTCCTGCCGCTTACGACGCGCGGACTGCCGCCGGCGCCGGGCCTGCGGCGCCCCTCTCCCTCCGCGCGCCGGTGCGTCCGGCCGAAAAAAATCGGGCCGCCGCGGCAAAAAACGCCTCAGGCGGCCCGTAAGATCGTCGTCCGGTCAAGCTCTCTATTGCGGCGAGCCCACCGCATATACCGACGCGTCAAAGGTGGCCTTGTTGGAGCACAGCTTTATGTCGGAGCCCGCCGTCATAATGCGGTTGGAGTTGAGATAATACGTCCCGCCGCTGATGCGTCCGGCGCCCCTGACGGTTATCAGCATGTCGTACCTGTTCTCCACTTCGGCGTAGACGCTGCTGCCGTCGCTGCGCGAGAGTATCTCCCTTGCGGGGGGCGTGCGCACCTCGGTCACCTCGCCCAGCTTCTGACCGTTGCGCTCGTAGATGCTGTCCCCTGCTTCGACGGCGTTTACCGTGAAATCGCGCACCTTGACCACCTTAAAGGTCACCTCTATCGGCGTGTCGTTGGTGACTGTGACCGTCTCCCCCGAGGACAGGGTCTTGAATGCAAAGCCTGATATGATTATCACCAGCACCAGCACGACGAACAAATCTATGAGGTTGATTTTTCCGAACAGCCGTCCCTTGTCGTCTATCATCTGCCCGCCCCCTCTCTGTACTCGGTCTTTACGCAGTAGCCGCCCGAGGCGAATCTGCCCGAGCGTATGAACAGCTCCTTGCCCACGACCACCTCGACGTCGTTGACGGTGGTCGTCATGTCGGTCCTGACGGCGTCGCCCTCGACGGTGACATAGACGAAGTTAAGCCCCTCCACCTCTGATTCGCGCCAGATGCCTGCCTGCTGATCGGATGCGAGACTCTTGTAGGGCCTGACCTCCACATCCCTGACCGTGCCGAGATAGATGCCCTTGAGATTGTCGTACACCCTCGCCCCTATCTCGACGTTGTCCTCATAGCCGGCGTCCTTGCAGGAGAGCTCCACCGTAAATGTGAAATTCCCGCTCTGCGGCGTGTCGGCCGCAGCCTCCGCCGGACGCGATATCGTTATCATAAAGGCTATCACCGCCGCAAACAGGGCGACGAGCAGCACATCTATAAGGCTGACCCTGCCGAACAGCCGCCATCTTCTGTCAATCATCGCTTTTTACCTCCTTTTGGGCAATAAGCCTTTCGTATATTCTCTCGACGCCGCGCGCCATAGCCCCCGCCGTGAAGCGCTCGCCGTATATCCGGCGCGCCGCGACGCTCATCGCCGTATAGAGCTCTCTTTCAGCCTTGAGGCGAAGTATCGCGTCCCTCAGCGCTCCTGCGTCCCTGCTCGGCACGACGATGCCGTTCACCCCGTTCTCTATCACGTAGGGATTGCCGCCGAAGTCGCTCACTATCGCGGGCACGCCGAGGCTCATACCCTCAAGCAGCGACAGCGACGTAGCCTCGGTCCCCCACGACATGTTGAGCTGCACGTCCATGACGTTTTCAATCTCGTATATCGTCTTTATAAAGCCGGTAAATATCACGTTTGAAAGACCGGCCGCGGATTTTTTCAGCTCCTCCCCGACGGAACCTGTCCCCGCTATGATAAATTTTATATCCGGATACTCCTTCTCCAGCGCCCGGGCCGCCTCGATTACATAGCTGTGGCCCTTGACCTCCTCGAGCCGCGCGATTATGGCGCAGACGAAGTCGCCCCGCGACAGGCCGAATTTTTCGCGCACCGCCGCCCGCTCGCCGTCGTCCAGCCTCTTTGCCGGCTCGACGCCGTTGAACACCACGTCTATCATGTCGGGGTCGGTGCCCGTCTCGGTCAGATTGTCCCTCGCCGCGGGCGACACCGCGATTATCCGGTCGGAGTAATGTCTGTTTATAAAGCCGCAAAGCTGCCTGCCGGGAAAGCGCTTCTTCCACGCCGGCTGGTCGAATACGCTGTGTCTTGTATGGACTATGGCGCATTTCCCGTACCGGCGAGCCGCCACCCGGGCCGACAGGGCCGCATGTGTGTGCACGATATCGGGCTCGAGCTCCTCAAACAGGGCGCACAGCTGCTTTACCGCGTCCCCGCTGTACGAGCGGTCGTCTATCCCGTCGGCCTCGCCGTAGGGCACGCCTATCCGCCCGAGCTCGGGTATGAGCAGGCTCCCCCTCGGCAGAATGACCGTTATATCATACCGGCTCCGGTCGAAGTATTCAAGCAGGCTTATCAGTATCTTTCCCGCGCCCCCTATGTTGGTGTCGGAAATAACGTGGATTACCTTCCTTTTAGTTGTCAAAGCACTTCTCCCCCTCCCTGCCGGTCAGCCCGCACAGGGCCGAGGTAAGTCCTATGGATATAAAGAATATCAGAAATACGCGGTAGTTGTACCACACGTATTCAAATATCCCCTCGAAGAGAAAGGCGCAAATCCCGCAGGCCATAGCCGCTATAAAGGCTCTCGTGCGCCATTGGGCTCTGCTGAAGGCGGTCACACACCTGTTGATAAAGCAGATTATTATCGAAATCAAGGTCAGCAGCCCGCCTATTCCCATCTCGGTCATCACCTGAAGATAGAGATTGTGGGCGTGGGGCGCGACTATCGCGTTGAGCGAATAGCGCGGATATATCGTGTGAAAGGCCTCCTGACCGAGACCTATTCCGAGCGGCCAGAAGTCCCCAAGCAGCCTCACCGTCCCCTCCCAGATATTTATACGGTAGGAGGTGGACGAGTCGGCGAGATTGGTTATCGACGCAAAACGGTTTATCACCGACGCCGGCAGTATAAAGGGGGCCGCCGCAAGACCGCCCGCCATCAGCGCGATACCCGGCCCGAGCAGCTTTTTTGCGTAAAAGAGCATTAAAAGCCCGCAGGCGAATATAACCGCAAGGTAGCATCCGCGCGCGTAGGTAAGCAGCAGATTCGCCCCCAGCACCGCCGTCACCGCGGCATAATACAATCTCGACGTCAGCCTTTTTGATATAAAAATCATGCACAGCGAAAGGGGCAGGGCGAGCAGAAGATACTCGCCGTATACATTCGGATTCTCAAAGGTGGAATAGACCCGAAGGGACAGGTCCTCGAACAACTCCTTGTCCACCCACGTCATGTCGACGGCCCCGCTCAGATACTGATACAGCCCGTAGAACCCGCACAAAAGGGACGACAGCGAGAACACCCGCACCGCCCGTTTTATCCTGTCAATGCTGCCGCAAAGCGATATTATGAGAAAATACGACGTCAGGAACAGCCCCTCGAGCAGGGCGATTTTTATGCTCTCTGTCCTCGTGTAGGAGGTGACGCCGAAAAACAGCAGCACTATCCCGAACAGGATTATAACGGCGCCCAGCGTGTCCGTTTTAAACGAACACCCGCCGCCGAACAGCATGTTGATTATAAAGCACATCAGGGTCAGCCCTATGAGCCCCGCCAGCGCCATCGTCGGCAGGAAGGGCGCGGCCCCTATGCATGCAAGCACCCCGATAAAGGGATTTGCCGTCAGCACGCACAGGCCGGCAATGCCCGCGGCCGACACGGCGAATATCTTTATTCCCAAAAGCCCCGCAAGTATCCCCGCTGCGATTCCGCAGGCGACGGCGCCCGTCGTGTTGTCCTCCGCGGGCGGGCACTCCCCCTTTACAAAGCGGGAGAATATTATGCTCGAGCTCATCAGCGAGCGTACAGTCATCGGCATAAGCATCGGTATTACCGACAGGGCAACCAGCGCCGCGAATATCAGCTTTGCCCTCAGCGTAAGCCCTCCCCGAAGGGATAGAATCGCCGCCAGCACCCCGCAGAAAACCGCGGCGAACAGCCCCGCGTCGCGGCAGGACAGGGCTTTGAGCCTCACCGGCACCGCGCGCAGGAAGGATACTATCCCGCTGCCCTCCGCCGCCGGAGCGCCGAATTTTTCGCCGAAGCTGCCGAAGAACCCGAATATTCTTTCAAACGCGCCCGAAAATCCGCTCGACCCGTTGAGGGTCTGCACCCTCTCGCTGTGAAAGACGGAGCTCAGCCCGCTCGCCTCCAGCACGTCGGAGAAGTAGCCGCCCACACGGGCCGTCAGCCGCCCCGCAAGGCTCGAGCGCCACATAAGGGCTATTTTTTCAATAACTCTCAAATCACCTGCTCCTCCTTTGCGAACATCGAAAGTATGTCCCGTCGTTCATCGCGCCCGAGCATAACCCGCAGCATAGCGAGATATACAAGCAGCTGGACCGCAAACAGTCCGGCCAGCTTCAAAAGGCTGATAATGAGCCCCGCCCCCGCAGAGGGAGCAAGACCCCTTATAAAGAACAGCACGGCCCCGCTGACCGCGGCGCAGAGAACTATCTTCCCCGCCCGCGCCGTCACGGCGCCTATGCCGACCTCGACCCCCGTCCTGCGCGAGAACGCGAACAGCGCCGCCGCCATCAGGGTCGACGCCGCGGCGCTCGCCGCCGCAATGCCGGCGAGGCCGAAGCGCCTCATCAGCATTATCGACAGGGCGAGATTTGCCGCAATACCGCATATCGATATATACATCGGCGTTTTCGAATCGTGGGCCGAGTAGAAAAACTTGTTCAGCACCTCCTGCCACGACAGGCCGAGCATACCGAACGAATAGGTCATAAGCGCGAGGCCCACCGCCGCGCTGTCGTCTACCGAGAAGGCCCCCCGCTCGTATATGACCGATATTATATCGCCCGCCATCAGTATAAAATATACCGCGACCGGCGCGACTATCGCCGTTATCATTCCCAGCATCGAGCCGAGCAGCTCTCCGCCCTGCTTTTTCCGCCCGCCCGAGAACATGCGCGACATGCGGGGGAACAGCAGATTGGTCATCGCAAGCGAGAACACCCCCGCCGCCATGAAATATATCTGATAGGCGTAGTTCAGCGATACATAGGCGCTGTCGCCGAGATAGGACGATACGTTCGACGCTATTATCGTGTTTATCGGCTGCACCCATGAGGATATCATAACCGGCAGCGCGAGCAGCGCCGCCTGTTTTATCCCCTCGTCTCTGAAATCAGCCCGCGGACGTATGCGCACCCCTTTTTTCCTCATCGGCGGCAGCAGCACCGCAAGCTGCATCAGCCAGCCGACCAGAAGCGCCGCCGCAAGGCCGTATATGCCGAACCTGCCGTTGAGGGTCAGATAGTACGCTATCACGACGCCGTTGCACAAAAGGCTCATTATGCTCGGCACGCGAAACTCCCCGAGGGACTGGAGCAGACCCGCGAATATATACGCGAGCACCGCTATCAGCACCACAGGCGAGAGTATCTTCAGCAGAGCCGACGCGAGGGCCGCGGTTTTTCCGTCGACGGCGCTCGCCATCAGCTTTACCGCCGTGCCCGAGAAGAAAAACAGCACGGCGCTCGCAATTATTGCAATAACAGCGGCGCAGCCCACAAACACGCTGAGAAAATCGAAGGCCCTTTCCTTTTTCCCCTTTCCGATATACTCGTTGAATACCGGTATAAAGGCCGAGGCCACCGCCGTCCCCAGCGTTATGTCGAAAAACAGCGTCGGTATGCGCGCCGCCACAGTAAAGGCCGCCGCCTCATACGACGTGCCGTAGAAATACGCGAGCAGCACGTCCCGCCCGAGGCCTAGCAGCTTGGAGAGCACTATTGCCGCCGCCACGAAGCCGTATGTGCGCAGCAGACTACCCTTTTTATCCATCTCTACCTTCGTTCTCCCGCTCCCGCGCCTGCCTGTCATGCTCGGCAAGGAGCTTTATGTCCGCCTTGTCCGGCGTCAGTCTTTCAAACATGTCGGGGCGCCTCTGCCTCGTTTTCACAAGGCTCTGGAGCCGCCGCCATTTGTCAATATTCTGATGGTGACCCGACAGAAGTATCTCCGGCACCTGCCTCCCCTCATACACGGGGGGACGGGTGTACTGCGGATATTCGAGCAGCCCGTCGTAGTGGCTCTCGGTCAGAAAGCCCCCCTCGTCGCCGAGGACGCCGGGTATCATCCGGCAGACGGCATCCACCACCGCCATAGCCGGTATTTCGCCGCCGGTGAGCACGAAATCCCCTATCGACAGCTCCTCGTCGGCCAGCATGTCTATCGCCCGCTGGTCGACCCCCTCGTAATGCCCGCAGAGTATCGCGATGCTTTCCATTTTCGACAGCTCGATGGCCTTTTTCTGGTCAAACACCGTCCCCTGGGGGGACATGTATATAACATAAGGTCGCCTGCCCCGCCTCTCGCATACCGCCTTGAAGCAGTCGCATATCGGCTGAGGGGCCATGACCATGCCGCTGCCCCCGCCGTAGGGGGTGTCGTCCACCCTCCTGTTTTTGTCGAGGGTATAGTCGCGTATGTCCCAGCAGGTGACGCCGACGATTCCCGCCGTCCTCGCCCTGCCTATTATCGACCGCCCCAGCACCCCCTCCACCATATCGGGGAAGAGGGTCATTATATCAAACTCAATCATCGAAAAGCCCCTCCAGAGGGGTTATGAGCATGGTCCCCTTTTCGACGTCGACGTCCTTGACGCAGTCGTCTATCAGCGGCACGAGCCGCTCCTTTCCGTCTTCACAGGAGATAACGAGCACGTCGTTCGCCCCCGTTATGAGCACCTCTTTTACGGTGCCGAGCACGCTGCCGTCGGACAGGAGCGCCGTCATCCCCTCGAGGTCGCCGATATACCATTCTCCCTCGGCCGTTTCGGGCATATCCTCCCTGTCGGCGTAGAGCACGGTGTTTTTCAGGGCCTGCGCCCCGTCCATATCCTCGACGCCCTCCAGCTTAATCAGTATGAACTGCTTGTGCGGGCGCGCGGATATCACCCGCGACGGCGTCTTGTCCACGCCGATATAGACCTTATCGATATCGTATATCGCCTCGTCGCTCCACGGGAGCATGCGCATCTCGCCGTGCACGCCGTGTGTATTCACTATTCTGCCCAACTCCAGAAACTGCCTCATACGTCCCTCCGAACGGACGGCTCACAGCCCGCGCGCCGTATCTGCGCGGGGCCGCCGCCGTTTTAAGAAAAAACGGAGAGTAATACGCAACTACTCCCCATTTTTCCATAAGCTCAAACTATTTTTACAACAACCTTCTTGCCGGACTGACTTGCCGCCGCCTTCATGACCGAGCGCACAGCCGAGGCAATCTTGCCCTGCTTGCCGATAACCCTTCCCTTGTCGTCGTCGGCGACGTTAAGGGTCAAAACAAGGGTCTCATCCTCCTCGACATGGGAGGTCACGCTCACCGCGTCGGGATCGTCGACAAGAGCTTTGACGATTGTCAACAAAATTTCCTCCATAATGCTTTCCTCTCTTAAATATTAAAGGTAAATTCTGTCAGCCCTGAGCCTTCTTGATAAGCGCGCGAACGGTATCGGTCGGCTGCGCGCCGTTCTTTATCCACTGCTCGGCCTTCTCGACGTCGATCTTTATCTGCTCGCCGGAGGTCATGGGATCGTATGTGCCTATCTCCTCGATGAAGCGCCCGTCCCTGGGATAGCGGGAATCGGCCACAACCACGCGGTAGAAGGGAGCCTTCTTTGCGCCTATTCTTCTGAGTCTGATTTTTACTGCCATTGTTTTTTACCTCTCTTTTTTATTTTAATTGATTTTTATATTAAAAGAATATCTGAACAAGAGACCTTCTTCAGAGACCTTCTTCGGCTTTTCTCAAAACGGGAACCCCGTTCCCCTCATGCCGCCCAGTCCCCGGAAACGGCCGCCCTTTAGCTTGCCGCCCTTCATCTGGCCCGACATGCGCTTTATCATTTTGTTCATCTGCTCGAACTGACGCAGCAGACGGTTGACGTCCTCGACCTTCTGCCCGCTTCCGGCGGCGATCCGCTTTTTTCGGGAGGAGTTGATTATCGACGGGTCGCTGCGCTCCTTTTTTGTCATCGAAAGGACTATGGCCTCGGTGCGGGCGAACTGCTTTCCGTCGGGGTCGGCCTTTGAAATGTCGGCCGCGCTCATCCCCATGCCCGACATCAGCGTCTCGATGCCGCCCATGTTTTTCACCTGGGCGAGCTGCTCGAGAAAATCGTTCAGGTCGAAGCCGCGGCTGCGCATCTTCCTTTCCATCTCGGCGGCCTTTTTGGCGTCGAAGCTCTCCTGCGCCTTTTCTATCAGGGTGAGCACATCCCCCATGCCGAGTATGCGCGACGCCATGCGGTCGGGGTGGAAGGGCTCTATATCGCTCAGCTTCTCGCCTGTGCCGGCAAATTTAATGGGCTTTCCCGTCACCGCGCGGACCGACAGCGCCGCGCCGCCGCGGGTATCGCCGTCCGTCTTGGTGAGTATCACGCCGTCGATGCCGAGGGCCTCGTCGAAGGCCGACGCGGCGTTGACCGCGTCCTGGCCGGTCATGGCGTCTATTACGAGCAGTATCTCGGTCGGCTTTACCTCGGCCTTTATCGTGCGCAGCTCGTCCATCAGCTCCTCGTCGACGTGCAGACGGCCCGCCGTGTCGAGGAATACGAAATCGTTGCCGTTGGCCTTAGCGTGTGCGACGGCCGCCTTTGCTATATCCTCGGGCCTCATCCCGTCCCCCGGCGCAAACACCGGTATGTCGAGCTGGGTGCCGAGCACCTGGAGCTGCTTTATCGCCGCCGGACGGTAGACGTCGGCCGCGACCATGAGAGGCCGCCTGTTCTGCTTTTTATACATGTTGGCGAGCTTTGCGCAGTGGGTGGTCTTGCCCGCGCCCTGAAGACCGCAGAGCATGACGACGGTGGGCGGCGCGGGGGAGACGCTTATCTTCGCGTTCTCTCCCCCCATGAGGCTCTTGAGCTCCTCATGGACGATTTTTATCACCTGCTGGGCCGGGGTCAGGCTTTCGAGCACCTGCTCGCCCACGGCCCTCTCGGTCGTGGTTTTTATAAAGTCGCGCACGACCTTGAAGTTTACGTCGGCCTCGAGCAGGGCGAGCTTTATCTCGCGCATCGCCGTCTTTACGTCGTTTTCCGACAGCTTGCCCTGGCCGCGCAGCTTTTTGAATATTCCGTTCAGCTTTTCACCGAGCGATTCAAAGGCCATTTGATATCCTCCGCTCAAAACAGGTCGCGCATCAGTCTCTTGCTATATCGCGCACGCCCTGGCGTATCGTCTCTATCAGCTTCGACATCTCCGCTCCCGTCTGATGACGCGCGTTCAGCTCGTCGAGCTCGTCGGCTGCCGCAAGCATCTCGTTTACGGTCCCGCGCTGGCTCTCAAAGCGCGCCGCAAAGCCGAGGCGCTGCTCGGTGTCGAGCAGGATGCTCTCGGCGTGCTTTATGCTGTCGCGCACGCCCTGGCGGGTTATTCCCGTATGCTCGCTTATCTCAGCCAAAGAAAGGTCCTCGTTGTAATAGAGATCGACCGCCTCTCGCTGCTTGTCGGTCAGCATGTTCGCATAGAAATCAAGAAGCAGACATATTCTCAAGTCCTTTGCCATACAACAGCCTCCCGTATCATTTGCTGTAAAGCATTTTTCTTTACACTTATGCAGTATACTATAAAACGGGCCGTTTGTCAATGCAAACCGCCCGTTTTTTTCATATTTTATTGTTTTTCAGCATCTTTTGTATGCTTTCGTCGTATGTGCTCAGCAGGCTCTCGCGCAGGCGCCTGAGCGCGTCGGAATGATCGGCGTTACGCAGCTGCGGGAAGGCGTTGAGCAGCCTCTTGTGTCCGAATTCCCAGCGGTTGAGCAGCTCCTCGTACCTGTCGCGCGCCTCCTCGTAGCGCGCTTTAAGCTGCTCGTAGCCGTCGCGCAGCCTGCGCATGTTTTCCCTGTTCTGCATTGAGGCCTCGGCCCTGAGCATCTCCATGTCGAGCATCATGTCGTCGCGCTTTTCCAGCAGCCCGACCGTTCCCTCGTATATTCCCTCGCCCAGCTCGTCTGAAAGCCTTTTTATGTTCGCCGTAAGCTCGTCTATGTTTTTAAGGCGCATGTTGAGACGAAATACAGTATTGGCCGTAGCCGCCGTGTCGGCCGCGAGGACGGCGAATATCGCCGCCATCAGCCACACGCCCAGCATGTGGGGAACAATGCCGACCGCCCTTACGACAAGCGGGTGTATTATCCTCACCGCAAGCACGCAGCCCGCGCCCCACAGCATCGAGAATTTAAGGCAAACGTAGCCGCCGATATTGAAGGGCATGTCGGAATAGTCCCACCACCTCTGGTGAAATATCCTCTCCAGCGCCCAGCCGGTCGCCAGCTCGATGACCGACGTGAATATCATCCCGCCTGCGAACAGCCAGAACGGATTGTCCTGCACCGGCGCGAGGATAAACAGCACCGTCACCATGCCCACCCCGTATATCGGGCAGACGGGTCCGTTCAGAAAGCCGCGGTTTACGAACCGCCCCTCGCAGGATGCGGCGTATGCCACCTCAACGCACCAGCCGACAAAGGCGTATATCAGAAAATAGGCCGAAGCCTGATAAAAGCTCATTTCCCCCTCCGCGCAAGGTCACTTCAGCTCGATTACCGTCACGCCGTCCTCCCCCTCGCCGTAGCGGCCGAGGCGGTAGGCTTTGACGCTCCTGTTGCTCTTCAGATATTGGTGCACGGCCACCCGCAGGGCTCCGGTTCCCTTGCCGTGTATAGCCGTCACCGTAGAAAAGCCGTTCATGACCGACTCGTCTATGAATTTGTCGAGGGTCATTATTGCCCCCTCGGTGTCCTGCCCGCGCAGGTCGCACTCAAGCCGCGCGTCGCGGACGAGGCGGCCCGTCTCCGCGGCGATGCCCGCCGCCTGACGCCCGGGCTGCCCGTTTCTCTCCTTCTTTACGGCATTGGGGGTCTGTTTTACCGCGCCCAGATCGTTTACGTTGACGCTCAGGGTCACTATACCCGCCTTTACCGTCATCCTCCCGTCGCTGTCGGGCAGCGTCTCCACCGTAGCCGTCTTTGACAGGTTGAGCACCGTGACCTCCTGCCCTATTTTCAGCGTCGCCGGGTCCACCCGCGGCCCCCTGTGCAGCAGCGGGTCGGTCGCGCCGATGACCTTCTCGGCGCCCGACAGGGTGCTCTGTATCGATACCCTCGCCTCGTTTCGTTTCCTTGCGAGGTCCTCCCTGTCCTGCTGCTTTTTGAGCTCGTCGAGCTCCTTTATCACCTTGTCGTAGGCGTATCTCGCCTGCTCGACTATGCGCCGCGCCTCGGTGCGCGCCTTCTCCATCGCCTTGGCCTTGCCCTCGGCGTAGGCCCTCTTGCGGTCGGCCAGCTCGGCCTTCATCTGCTCTATCTCACGGCGCAGGTTTTCGGCCTGCTCGCGCTCGGCGTCGATTTTGACGCGGCTCTCCTGCATCTGACTTATAACGTCCTCAAAGGCCACGTTGTCCCTCTCGAGACGGTCCTGAGCGCGGTCGATTATCCCCTCGCTGAGCCCCAGCCTGCGCGATATCGCAAAGGCGTTGGATTTGCCCGGCACGCCGATGAGCAGCTTATAGGTCGGCCGCAGGGTCGTCACGTCGAACTCGCAGGAGGCATTCTCGACGCCGTCGGTCGTCAGCGCAAAGAGCTTCAATTCGCTGTAATGGGTCGTAGCCGCCACACGGGCGCCCGACGCTCTGGCCGCCTCGAGTATCGCGGCCGCCAGCGCCGCCCCCTCGACGGGGTCGGTCCCGGCGCCCAGCTCGTCGAACAGCGCGAGGCTCCCCGCGTCTATCGAATTCATCATGGCGACTATGTTGGTCATGTGAGCCGAGAAGGTCGACAGGCTCTGTTCTATCGACTGCTCGTCCCCTATGTCGGCAAATATGTCGGAAAATACGGCCGTCGTGCTGCCGTCCCCCGCGGGCAGATGCAGCCCGCTGGCCGCCATGGCGCACATAAGGCCTATCGTCTTGAGGGCGACGGTCTTGCCGCCCGTGTTGGGGCCGGTGATGACGAGGGTGTCGAAATCCCCGCCGAGCTCGATCGTTGTGGGCACAACCTTCTGCGGGTCGATAAGCGGATGGCGCGCCCTTTTGAGCAGGATATATCCGTTTTCGTTTATCTTTGGCTCGGTCCCCTTCATGCTGTGGGAAAGGCGGGCCTTTGCGAATATCAAATCCAGCCTTCCTATCGTCTCCCAGTCGGATTTTATCTGCTCGTAGAACTCTGCAACGCTCCCGCTCAGGGCCGAGAGTATGCGCTCTATCTCACTCTGCTCCTTGCCGATGAGTGTCTTGAGCTCGTTGTTGGCCTCCACCACCGCCATCGGCTCAATGAATACCGTCGCCCCCGAAGACGACGTGTCGTGCACAAGACCGGGCACGTCGGCCCTGTACTCGCTCCTGACCGGTATTACAAAGCGGTCGCCCCGCATGGATATTATCGGCTCCTGCAAAAACTTCTGATAGGCGGCCGAGTGTATGAGCTTATTGAGCACCTCTCTTATGCGCGCGTTGGCCGAGGAGATGCGCCGTCTTATGTCGAACAGCTCGTGGCTCGCCCTGTCGGAAATCTCGGTGTCCGACAGTATGGCGTCGAATATCTCATCCTCCAAAAAGCGGTTGGGCACGAGGGAATTGAAATACCCGTCTATTGCGGTCGTCCCCTCCTGCGCCTCACGGTAGGAGACAAGCAGGCGGGCTGTCTTTAATACCTGCGCCACGCGGCGCAGCTCTGCGGGCGAGAGCGCCGCCCCTATCCTCGCGCGGCCGAGCGGCCCCGTTATGTCGCTCACGCCGTAGAACGACGGCTGCCCCTGACGCTCTATGAGCGAGCAGGCGGCGCTGGTGTGGCTCTGCCGCAGTATCGCCTCCTGCACGTCGGTGCACGGAAGCAGCTCCTCGGCCTCCCTTTTGGCAAAATCCGTCGTGCAGCACCCGGCCAGCTTTAAAAGTATTTTATCGTATTCAAGCGCGTGAAGCGATTTAAGATATAGTTCGCTGAGCTGTGTCATTATATGTTGCGCTCCTTAAATCAAAGCATCAGACGGACGGCGCTCCCGCCGTCAGCGTCCTGTAAAAATCGAGGGTGGAAAACCGATGGTCAAGCTGTGCGAGCGTATATCTCTCGCACAGCGCGGCGAGCTCCGCGAGGCACTCGGCCGAGACCGTGAAGGAGAATATCCTCCTGTCGGCGCAGGCGCATATATACCTCATCGCATTAAGCGCCGCCGGGGATACCCTCAGCCCCCCGCCGCCGTGCCCGGCGCAGGAGATTACGCCCCCCTGCGGCGAAAACAGCATCTCTCCCGTCTCCGCGCCGCAGACATGGCAGGCCTCGAGGTCGGGCATGTGTCCTATGGCCGTCATGGTCCGCAGCTCGAACACAGCCTTGACCTTTTTTATGTCCGTCCCGTCCTTTGACAGGACGTAGAGGCAGTTGAGCAGAAGGGAGGTCAGCTCCTCCCCTCCCAGGCTCTCGTCGGTTACATATTCGCATACCTGCGCCATATATCCGGCCACGGCCGTCTTTTCTATGTCGGAGCCGATGCTGTAAAAATCCTCTATCAGCTCGCACTGCTCAAGAGAGAGCCTGTCCCCCTTTTTTGACAGGGACATGTGCGAGTACGCGAAATTCTGCGTGCAGGCGAGCTTTTTGCTCTTCAGGCTGCACGCCCCCCTCGCTATGCAGGATATCTTGCCGTTGTCGCGGGTCAGTACGGTCAGCATCTTGTCTCCGTTTCCGACCTTGACGGTCCGCAGCACAACGCCGTCGGTGTTGATGAGCATGAATTTGCCTCCTGCGCTCCGGCCCCTCGCTTTTCCCGCAGAGCCGCGCGGTATCTGAGATAGTCGCTTACAGCGCCGCTTTTCATGAATTCGCTCCACGCCGCCGGCGCGGATGCCTTTGTCTCTTCCATATTCATCGCCTCCGCCGCATTATATTCTTATCATGCGGCGTCCGCCTGCCGAATATGAGAGGTAAATTTTTATCGTTCGCCCCGGCTTATTCGAAGCCGAGCCTCTTTAGTCTGTCGTCGCGGTTGCGCCAGTCGTCGCTGACCTTGACCCACAGCTTGAGGTTTACCTTCCGACCGAAGAATTCCTCCATGTCGGCGCGCGCCTGCGAGCCTATCTGCTTGAGCATTGCCCCCTTTTTGCCGATGACTATGCCCTTGTGGCTCTCCTTCTCGCAGTATATCGTCGCCTCGATGTCGATTATCTCCCTCTGCGGGTCGTCCCTTGTTCGCATTGTCTCAATATCTACGGCGATGCCGTGGGGCACCTCGTCCGACAGCAGCAGGAGCATCTTCTCCCTTATCATCTCGGATGCGATGCTCCTTTCGGTCTGGTCGGTCAGCTCATCGTCGGGATACAGCCACTCCCCCTCGGGCAGCAGGGCGTCTATCTCGTCGAGCAGCTCATCGACCTTCGTGCCCTCGGCCGCGCTTATGGGCACGACCGCCTCGAAATCCGCGAGCCTCGAATATTCGGCTATCACCGGCAGCAGGGCCTCGTTTTTCACCGTGTCGGTCTTGTTTATCGCAAGTATCGCCGGCACGCCGAGAGACTTAATCCTTTCGGCGATGTCCGTATCCCCCTGATTGAGCCTCGCCCTCGGCTCGACGACGAAAACGACGCAGTCGGCGTCCCCTATCGAGTCGGCCGCCTGCTTTACCATATATTCGCCCAGATGTGTGCGCGGGCGGTGGAGCCCAGGCGTGTCGACAAATATCATCTGGCTCCGGCCGCGGTTGAGTATGCCGCTTATACGGTTCCTTGTCGTCTGAGGCTTGTCCGACACGATGGCCAGCTTTTCGCCTATTATGCGGTTGAGCAGGGTGGACTTGCCCACGTTCGGGCGCCCCACGATCGCTACAAATCCGGCTTTTCTTTTCTCCTGCATTTTAATTCCCCTTCAGCTTGCAGATTGAATCCGCCCGTCAGTTCTCTGCGTCTCTCGTTATGCCGAGCTCTCCGAGGGCGGCCTCCTCCTTTTTGCGCATCTGCCTTTTCTGCCCCTCTTTTTCGTGGTCGTAGCCGAGCAGATGATACATCGAGTGGACGGTCAGATACCCGACCTCCCTCGAAAAGCCGTGGCCGTACTCTGCGGCCTGCCTCTCGGCCTGCTCAAGGCAGATAACAACGTCCCCCAGCATGGCGAACTGCCCGTCCATATCCCATCGGCCAAGAGGGCGGTATTTCGCGTCGAATTCCATCATCGGGAAGCTGAGCACGTCGGTCGGCGCATCCTTTTGGCGAAATTCCCTGTTTATCTCCCTTGTCCTCGCGCTCGATACGAGGGTCACGCTCACCTGCGCCGGCAGGGGGAAGTCCTCGATTTCGAGCACCTTGTCTATACAGCGGCGGATAACGCCGCGCAGCTCGTCGGTGACCTTGAGCTTTCGCTGCCTGTTGCTGATAAGAATACTGTTTTCCATGTCCTCTGCCTATCTCCTCGCCGAGCGGCGCTGGCGCTCCTCGTCGTATTTTTCGTATGCCTTTATTATCTCCTGCACAAGGCGGTGGCGCACGACGTCCCTCTCGGAAAGGGTGCATATAGCGACGTCGTCTATATTTTTGAGCACCTTTATGACCTCTTTAAGCCCCGAGCGCTGGCCGTCGGGCAGGTCAATCTGGGTTATGTCTCCCGTTATGACCGCTTTCGAGTTGAAGCCGAGGCGGGTCAGAAACATCTTCATCTGCTCGGGGGTGGTGTTCTGCGCCTCGTCGAGGATTATAAAGCTGTCATCCAGGGTGCGCCCCCTCATATAGGCCAGCGGAGCTATCTCGATCGAGCCGCGCTCGAGATATTTCTGATAGGTCTCGACCCCCAGCATGTCGAACAGCGCGTCGTGGAGCGGCCGCAGATAGGGATCGACCTTGTTCTGCAGATCGCCCGGCAGGAAGCCCAGCTTCTCACCCGCCTCGACCGCGGGGCGGGTCAGCACGATGCGGCTGACGTCCTTCCTAAGAAAGGCAGACACCGCCTTTGCCACCGCAAGATAGGTCTTGCCGGTGCCGGCGGGCCCGATGCCTATAACAATCGTGTTGTTCGTTATCGCCTCGACGTATTTCTTCTGCCCCACCGTTTTGGCCTTTATGGGCTTGCCCTTGCAGGTGACGCACACACAGTCGGCCGCGAGGCGCATCACCTCGCCGTCCTCCCCTGCGTCCACCATCGCCATGCAGTAGCGCACCGTCTGCTCGTTTATCGCCTCGCCCTTTTTTGAGAATTCGAGCAGGCTCGTCACCACCTTCGCCGCCTTTGTCAGGTCGGGCTCGAGGCCGCTTATATGGACCTCGTCGTCGCGGTTTGTCGCCGCAACGCCGTATTTCTGCTCAATAAGCCGTATATTGTCGTCATAGCTGCCGAATATGTTGCGCACATGGTCCAGCCCTATTTCCCTTATTATCTGCTCAGCCATCAAAGCTCTCCCCGTATGAATTATTCTCGTAGCCCTCCGCGTCGATGGGCTCGGATCTGGCTATATTCTCCTCGCACTCGTAAACCGCCCTGACCGTAACTCCCCTGTCGTCCGTCGTCGTCTCGCGCTCCACCCCGATTATCACCGCATCGGGGAACCGGCGCGCCAGCTTTACGTCGCACTGCTCCTGCGCGCGGCGGAGGGCCGCCGCCTCGTCTATCGTAAATTCAGCCTCGCCCTGCTCGGAGCAGGTCTCGGTGATTATCGCGGCCGGCATCGTCCGCCCGAAGAGCACGAGCTTCTCCTGTGAAGTCATTTTATCATATTTTTCGTATTCAATACTACTGTTTTGATTTATTTTTATAAAGATGTTGAACAGCCTCAGCGTATAGAAGCTGACCCGCCTGCCGGTGTCCACGGTGACCCTCTCGGTCAGCGGCACCGTGACCGATATCTCGTGCCATGTCGTCGCCCATACGCTGCCGTCGGCCCGTACGGGCCTCGCCCCCTCGACCTTGCTGTCCATAAGGCCGCTTATGAGCAGCTGGCCCGACAGGACCGCCTCCCCCTCCTTTACGGCCGGCTCCCCGTGCAGCACCTCCATGCGTCTTATGTGGCCCGAGCAGGATGCGACGATGTTTCTCGGCCCGTCCTCGCTCTCGAGATGGGGCGCGGGCACCCGCTGCTTTACCTCGACGCTCGCGCCGGTGCCGGCGATGTTTATTCCAATATAGGCTACTCTCTCATCGTAGGTCATGACCGAATCCCTTATAAAGGCGGTGTCTATATCCGATATCCTCGCCCCCTCGTACAGCCCGTAGCGGGAAAGGGCCCTCTCTATGTCGGCGGATGGTATATCGGTGTCGTTTACTATGTCTATCGACCAGATAAACTGTGAAAGGAAGGCTATCATTCCGAGAAACATCAAAAAACCCGCGGCAAAGCTCCACCTTTTTTTATGTGCGGCGATAAAAAACGGCAGACCGTTCTTTTTTACGATATGTACCCTGCAGTAGGCTTCGCGCGCCGTCGGCCCGAGACGTCTGAAGGCCGATACCGGTATGTTCAGTATTATGCTGCCGCCGTCCCTGTGCACGCGCCAGAAATCGACTCCGCGCCTTGCGAGCAGGTTAAGGAACCGCTCGCAGCGCACCCCGCTGACCCTCAGCGTGACATAGCCGCAAAGAAAACGAAATATAGTTATAATGAACATCGCAATCCCTCTTTACGCCGTAAAGCTGAGCGACGCTATGTTCCCCCCGATGATTATCTCGCTTGCCCGCATGGTGCGCAGAACGAGCTGCTGACCGGTTATGTGTATCACGAACCGCCCCGCTCTCAGCCTGACCAGCTGCGGCGTGTATTCGATTATCCCCCTGCTCTGCTCTATGAGCACCTCCCTGTTGCCCGCAAGCTCTATTCTCGGCATCCCCGGCGCCGCCTCCGGCGGTATTTCCAGCAGCCCCGCTATAAACTGCACAGGTCCCCGGCGGGGCCTGTTCTCTTCGTTGGACATGACATCGACTCCTTGTCTGTCTTTTTCTTTTTTACTCTCCTTAAATTCTATGAGGTGATGCATGTGATTAGACGTTCAACCATGCAGGCGCTCCTTACGGCCGCCGCGGCCGCCGTCATGGCCGCCCTGCTGCTCGGTGCTGAAAGGATGACGGGCGGCGCCCTTTCGGCCCTGCGTCTGTGCGCTGAAAGCGTCGTGCCCTCCCTGCTGCCCTTTTTTGTGCTGTCCTCCCTGATCGTCAGATGGGGGCGCGGCCTTATGCCCGATATTAAAGCCCTTGGGCCGCTCGGCCTGCCCGAAAGCATGGCGGCCCCCCTCATCCTCGGGCTTGTGTGCGGCTATCCGGTCGGCGCGCGGGCCGCGGCCGAGCTTTACGACTCGGGCGGCTGCACCCTGTCCGATCTTGAGGCCTCAATCGGCCCGTGCAGCAATTCCGGCCCCGCCTTTATCGTGTCGGCCGTCGGCCTGTCCATGCTCGGCTCGGCGAGGCTCGGCTGGATAATGTATGCCGCCCACGTCCTGTCCGCCGTATTCGCCTGCCTCGTCGTATCCTGTCTTTTTCCCCCGCTGAAGGGCGGCCCCTGCGCGGTCCGCCCCGCGCCGCCTGTCTGTATGAGCCCCGTGTCAGACATGGCCGACGCTGTCGCGGGCGCGGCCTCCGCCGTTGCGGGTGTGTGCGTCTGCGTCGTCTTTTTCGGCGGAGCGACAGCCCTCATCCTGCCGCATCTCCCCGACACGGCGGCTCTGCGCGCCGCGCTCTGCGGCTTTATCGAAATGACGTCGGGAACGGCCGCCGCGGCCGCCGTCTCCCCCTCCCTGTGCTGCGCCGTTGTGTCGTGGGGCGGCCTGTCGGTCCACATGCAGGTCGCAGCGTCGGTCGCGGGACGGGGCGCCGCTCTTTACCGCTGCCTTATACACAAGTGCGCGCACAGCATAGCGGCCTTTTTCGTATGCGCCGCCCTCACGGGCGAGCTGCCCCGCGCCGCCGTCCTGTCGGGCCTTGCCGCGGCATACGCCGCCGCGCTGTCTGTCAAAAAGATACGCCGCCGCCATTGGCAAACGGCCGATCGGGAGTTATAATATCCGTGAGAGGTGATAAAATGATTTACGATAAAAGCATACCTCACATGTGCCTTTACTGTGAGTATTCAAGACGCGGGCTGGGTGAGAGCCTTGTGTGCCCCTACAAGGGCGCCGTGACCGAGAATTACCGCTGTCACCGCTACCGCTATGATGTGACAAAGCGTATCCCCCGCCGCCGTCCGGAGCTGATCCCCCTTATAGATAATCCCAAGGTTTTCGAAATATAGTCTTGCGCCCGTGCCGCGCAGCATGCCGCCGTGGGGAATATCCCGCGGCGGTTTTTTGCGCCTGCGGGCCGGCCGCAGAACATACCGCCGACTGCATAAATGCATAAAGCCTGAATAAACGTCCCCCTTTGCCCCGCTGCGGCGGCAGACCGCCGCAGCGCTTCCGTATCGGACGAGCTGCTCTTGCAGGCAAAAATCGACGGCTTATGTCGAAAAGCGCAGCAATTATGCCATAAGTACCCTTTTTCTGCTGTTCCGACGAATTTTTTGTAAAAAATCGCTGTTTTTTGTTTTAAGCATTATTGAATATTTATTACAGATGGATTACTATTAGTATTAGCATTTCAGCATGGCTCTGCGGTTGGGGGACCGCCGGGCCGCGCGGGCCGATATGCGGCGCGCCTGTGCCGCGCATCGGAGGGGAGCGCGGTTTCCCTCCCCGTTCGAAAAATACATTTACTAAAGGGGTTGTGTCTTTTTATGGATGCTATCGAAGTAGGCTTTCTTTCAGTGCTTCCTCCCATTCTTGCGATAGGTCTCGCCCTCATAACAAAGGAGGTCATCACCTCCCTGACCCTCGGCGTTCTGTCGGGCGCCTTCATTTACGCATGTTATACGGCGGGCGGCGTGATGTCGGTCATCACGCAGACCTTCAACATCTCCATCTCCTACATGAGCGAGTGCTTCGGCGGCAACGCCGCAATGGTCATCTTCCTCGCCCTTCTGGGCGCTCTTGTCGCCGTCATAACGATGGCGGGCGGCTCGAGGGCCTACGGCGAGTGGGCGGCGTCAAAGGTCAAGAGCCGTTCTATGGCTCAGATTGCCACCTCCGCCCTAGGCTTCCTTATATTTATAGACGACTATTTCAACTGCCTCACCGTGGGCACCGTTATGCGTCCCGTCACCGATAAGTACAGCATCTCCCACGAGAAGCTGGCCTATATCATCGACGCCACCGCCGCTCCCGTGTGCATCATCGCCCCCATATCCTCATGGGCGGCGTCTGTGATTTCCTATATGAGCGACACCGGCCTCGACGGAATGACGGCCTTCGTTCAGTCCATACCCTATAACCTCTACGCGATGCTCACCATAATAATGGTCATCGTCCTGTCGGTCACCAATCTCGAGTTCGGCCCTATGGCGAAATACGAGCGTCTCGCCTCCGAGCACGGCGTGACCTCCACCGACGGCGCCCCCGCCGAGGAGCTCGACGGCCTGCAGATTTCCTCCAAGGGCAAGGTTATGGACCTTATTGTTCCCATCGCGGTCCTCATCGTGCTCTCGATATTCGCAATGATATACGTCGGCGGCTATTTTGACGGCGGCATGACCCTCTTCGACGCCTTCGGCAATACCGATGCCGGCCCCGCCCTCGCCCTCGCCGCCTTCGTTACGCTGATATTCACCTTCTTCTTCTTTGTTCTTCGCGGCGTGCTGACCCTCAAGCAGTTCACCTCGGGCATAGGCGTCGGCGTAAAGACAATGGTGCCCGCCATAATAATCCTCTGCCTCGCGTGGACCCTGAGCGGCATGTGCCGTTACCTGCTCTCGACCGGCCAGTATGTCGGCGCTCTTGTTGAGGCCTCCTCCATGCCTCCCGCCCTCATACCGGCGATAATCTTCGTCGTTGCGGCGGCCCTGTCCTTCTCGATGGGCACATCATGGGGCACCTTCGGCATACTCATACCCATCATCGCCGTGGTCTGCGAGACGGTAGCTCCTCAGCTCACCATAATCTCCCTCTCGGCGACCCTCGCCGGCTCGGTGTTCGGCGACCACTGCTCCCCCATATCCGATACCACCATTCTCTCCTCGGCGGGAGCCAACTGCGCCCACATCAATCACGTATCGTCACAGATACCCTACTGTCTGCTTGTTGCGGTCTGCTGCTTCTTCGGCTACATAGTGGCAGGCTTTACCGCCAACGTGATACTGACTCTTCTCGTATCCGTTGTCCTTCTGGTCATAGCCCTTGTCATCATGCACCGCATGACCGTATCAAAGGCCGCATCCACCGTAAAGGCAGCCGAGCAGAAGGCGTAAACAGACTCAATATGGAAAGGACCGGAGCCAAAGGGCTCCGGTCCTTTTTGTTTGTCTTCTGAAATTATCGGGGCTTCTGCCCCTTTTTACCATATACTTTCGAAGTGCTCGAATCTCGCCCCGCTGTCGCTCAGCGTGAAGGGAAACTCTATCGTCACATGCCCCGCAAGCGGCCAGAAATAGTCCCCGCGCTGCTCGTCGTACTCCGGCTCGGCGTCGAGGTCATACTCCTCGACGACGGCCGTGACCTTTCCCTTGTTGCCGTTGAGCTCGACGGAGTATTCCGCCCCGCCCCTCGAGATATCGGCTCCCCGGGCGGCGTCTGTGGCGCGCAGCACACCGTCTATCTCCCTGTAATGTATGTCGTCGGGGTCGAGCAGCTTATCTGTTATATCGTCGGAAAATCTCGTTTCAAGCAGGGCCCGCAGCTCGGTCATGGTCGATATGCCTCGCCAGTCCACACGGCAGTAGGTATAATCGCCCTGCTCCACTGCATCGTAATAATCGAGGGGCATGGTCGTCATGTTGAAATAGTCCCATATCTGCTGCGCCTCGTGAAAATCGGCAAGTATCAGCGTCTCCTGCGGCAGCTCGAGCAGGCGCAGCCCGCGCTCGTTGAGGCAGCCCGCAAACAGGTCGTAGGGTATCTCAAAATACGGCAGTCCCGCCGCGTGCGGCCCTATCGTATACTCCGGAAAGGTAACGCCCAGCCCGTTTTCATTGAAGCTGTACTCTATCTCGTTCAGGGCGTAAACCTCTTCCTCAAAGCCCTCGAACAGACCGACGTCATAGCTGTCCTCATAGATTTCGTCAAGTATCCTGTCCGATATGAGCCTGCGCATGTTCTCCGGCTCGTCGGTCAGGTCGTCCAGCTCGAAGAAATCGCCCTCCTCGAGGTCAAAGTTGAAGGTTATCTTTCCCCCGTCGGGATGGGCGCCGCCCCAGTAGGAATACACGCTCCCGTCGACGCTCGCCATGCTCCCCGTCATGTATACCGAGTCAATGCTGAGCTCCTCGAAGCAAGGCGAGAAAAACCCGCCGTACTCCTCGCTCAGCTTGAGATTTTCGTCCGCCATTTTGCACAGCCCGTTAAAGGCGTCCTCAAAATCGGATTCGACGAGGACACTGTTGAAGGCCTCGCACGCGTCGAGCATTTCCTTTGAGGGGGCCTCGCCCTCTCCGTCGTAAATCCTGCCGTCCTCGTCGACTGCCGCCAGCACCGGATATTCGTAGTTGACGCTCGCCATCAGCTCGCCGTTGCCGTTTTTATATTCATTGGAATAATTCTCGGTTTTCACCTCATAGTGCCATACCTTTTCGGACCCGGCAGGCGCGGACGGCGCCGAAGCCGACGCCTGCGCGGCCGATACGTCGGCCGAGGCGCTCTGCGGCTGTGACGCTCCGCCGCCCGAGCAGCCCGCAGCGGCAATAACAAGCGCGAACGCCGTCAGAGTTGCAGCTATCCTTCTCATCAAACCTTCTCCTTTCGCAGCCCTTTGTCAGACAAGCTCAAAATCGTCCCGCTCGAGCGAGAGGTCGTAAAAGGTCCTCAGCAGCCCCACGGCATACTGACCCAGATTCACCAGCCCCCACGGATTCTCCAGCCTGACCGTGCAGGCCGGCAGCTCGCTCAGGCAGTCATACAGCGCGTCAAGGTTCCCGCCATAATAGTCGGGGAACGAGAACACCTCGGCAAGATACCTGTGGGCCTCCTGTTTCCCCGTAAGCCTGCCGCAGTCTATAACGTAGTTTTTTATCTCCATTCAACTTCTCCTCCCTCGGTCACCCAGAGCTCCCTGAAGCTCTCATAGTGGTCGTCGGTATAGAAATACAGCCCGTCGTAAGAGAAAACGAGACGCTTTGCCCCGCGGCTGTTTTGCCCGTCGGTGTCGATATCGCACTCTATGTATTTATGCCCCTTAGGCAGCAGCCCCTCGCGGTTGCCGTAGCTGTCGCCTCCTATGGCCGCCCCCTCGAGGTACCTCTCGACCGAGCCGCCCTCCCAGCCGAGCTCCCTCGCCTCTTTTTTGGTTATAAAGTTTTCGGGCAGCTCGCCGTACGCGTCAATATAATTCACCACATCCTCGACGGCGTAGTAATAGCCGTCGACGTCGGGCCCTTCGGGCGCCGGCTCCGTCTGAGGGCCGCTCTCCCGTCCGGACCCGGCGCTCCCGGTCTGCGATGAGCTGCTCTCATCCTGCGATACAGGCGCGGCCTCCGGGCTCTGCCGGGACGGGCTCTGCGCCTCCGACAGGGAGGTCTGCTGCCCATACGGCTCGGCCGCCTGACGCGTCTGGCAGGCCGTCGGCAGCAGCAGCATCAGCGCCGCCAAAAGCACCGCAATGTACTTTTTAAGATAATTCTTCATTTTCCGTTCCTTTTTCCTCATTTTTCGCCTCTTGCCGAAACAGGAAAAGGCATTTTTTATATTTTATCACAAATACCCCGCATGCGCATCATATTATGCAAAATACGCCGCTCTTCGGCGCAGAAGGGGTGAGGGACGATTTTCGTCCCTCACCCCTTCTGCCCCCTGTCATTTCTTCCTGCCGTTGAAATCCTCGTCGATGCGCTCCTTCCATTTCGCGCTCAGCGGCACGCTGCGCCTCACGGAGAGTATCGCCTCGTCGAGCGCCTCGTAATTGAGACGGGTGCCCCTCCCGTCGCAGTTGTAGTTTGCCGCCCTGTCCTCGCCGATGCCGAGGCTCCCCGCGGTCTCCACAGCGTCGATATTCGCCCCGAGAAAGAGGAATTCCCAGCCGTCCTTTTCCCTCTTTTTCTCTATCATGGTCTTTACCCTTTCGGCGCTGTAACGGCGGCTGGCGTTCTCCATGCCGTCGGTCGTGATGACAAATATTGTGTGCTCCGGCACGTCCTCCCCGCGCGCGTATCTGTGCACCGTCTCTATGTGGTGTATCGCGTCCCCCACCGCGTCGAGCAGGGCGGTGCACCCCCTCACGGTATAAACCCTGTCGGTCAGCGGCGCAACCTCGGATACGTCTGCGCGGTCGTGTATCACCTCGCTTACGTTGTCGAACAGCACCGTCGATATCAGCGCCTCGCCCTCCGCCGCCTTCTGCCTTGCGAGCATCGAGTTGAAGCCCCCCGTCGTATCGCTCTCCAGCCCGCTCATGGAGCCGCTTCTGTCAAGTATGAACACTATCTCGGTCAGACCCTTTTTCATTCTCTCTTCCTCCGTAAAATAAAAATATGACTGCAAGGCTCTCCCTGCAGTCATATCTTAATCCCATACAGGCGGAAAAAGGTCGCCCGTCGGGCGACATCGGCGCTCACGCCCCGAGCAGTGTCTGGTCGAAGGCGAACAGCGCCTCGTTTATCTCAAGAACGTCGTAATTCCCGTTTTTTATGAAGTATTCTATTATAACGTCGAACTTGCTGCTGTGTGAAAGGGCGAAGCCCGCCTTCATCAGCATGTCCCTCGTCTCCTCCAGCGGCAGCCTCAGGGCTATGGCAAAGGCTATGGCCGTCGGCTTCGACGGGCGGTACAGCCTGTCGCTCCTTATCTTGGAGAACAGCTTGCGGTCGACGTTCGCCCTCTTGTAACACTCGACGTCGCTCATGCCCGACTCGTCGATCTTCCTCAGCAGCATCTCGGCAAAGCTCTCGTCAAGGTTTTTTACGGCCTCCTCCAGCGAGGATCCGTTTTTCGCCGCGCCCGAAGGGGCGGGCGCCGCGCTGAGCTCCTCCTCGCAGACGGCCGTATCCATCCTTGCGGCGCAGGCCTCCCCCGCCCTGAACAGACGGCGGCCGGAGTCCTCCGCAGCGCAGTTCTTCTCTATATACGAAGCGACCCCGTTGTAGGTCTCCTCGTCTATTGTGTACGCTCCCCTGTCGAATATTACGATATACACCGTCATCTCGTTATTTCGGAGGAATTCCTCTATCGTCCCGACGGCGACCCTCAGCGCCTCGGCCTTGGGATAGCCGTATATACCCGACGATATCAGAGGGAAGGCCACGCTCTCGCAGCCGTGCTCCTCAGCTATCGACAGGGAGGTGCGGTAGCATGACGCGAGGGCCTCCCTCTCGCCGTGTCCGCCGCCCCGCCAGCGCGGCCCCACCGCGTGTATGACATACCGGCACGGCAGCCTTCCGGCGCCGGTTATCTTGGCGCTTCCCGTCTCGCAGCCGCCGAGCGTCCTGCACTCGGCGAGCAGGGCCGGCCCTGCGGCGCGGTGTATGCACCCGTCGACGCCACCTCCCCCGAGCAGGGAAGTGTTGGCGGCGTTCACTATCGCGTCGACCTTCATTCTGGTGATGTCGTTTTGAACTATATATACCGGCATGGCCTCTCCTTATTTCAAAAAGTCGCTGCGGTGCTCCATCGGCCGCAGGTCGTGCCCCGCCGCGGCAAGATTTGCTATCTTGAGGGCGACCAGATTGATGTCGGTGCCCATTTTCCCCGCTATCTGCTCGGCGGAATAATTGTATCTGTAAATGTATTCGGTCAGCTCGTCGATGTCGAGCAGTATCTCGGCGGCGACGACATTGGCCTCGTACTCGGGCCGCGTCGCCATGTCGTAGAGCATGAATTCCTGCAGGGCGCCGTCCTTGGCGAGCCCTCTGTGCAGCCTGTCGTGCCCTATCTCATGCGCGCAGACGATTTTCTGCATGCCCTCGCTCATATCCCTGTTTATGAATATGAACCGGTTGCGCTTTATCACGCGGTACATTCCCTTGAGCGGGCCGAAGCCGCCGCAGAACATGACCTCTATCCCAATCTGCCTTGCTATGCCGAACGGGTCGCGCGTGCCGCAGCGCCGCACGAGCCCGCTTCCGATCCTGCTCAGAAATTCGGCGCTCACGGCGCCACCCCCCTTCGCCAATAATAAAAAGGCTCTCTATTCCCCGGCCCCGTCCTTTTTTCTCGCGCGGCTTTTGGGGATATACTTCCTGTTCTTCTCCTTGGCTATCCAGTAGGCCTCGTTGAGGGCCTGCATAGCGCCGTCGAGGGCCTCGTCAGACAGTCTCCCCCCGGCGAACATGCCGGTCACCTCGCCGACGAGCTCGTCTATATCCCGGGCCGATTTCGCCCCGCCCTTCTCATAGGCCTCCATCACGTACAGCCCGCTGCGCCCGAGCAGATACTCGGGCGACGTGCCGAGCGCCCCGGCGAGCCTGTTGACCGTCTCGTAGCTCACCGGCCTGCGCGTGCCGAGCTCGTAATTCTGTATGGTCCTCGCCGTGACCTCCACCCTCTTTGCCAGCTCGACCTGGGTCAGCCCCGCCTCCAGACGCTTTTCCTTCAACCGTTCCTTAAAGCTCATCGTCAGCACCCCGCTTCAAATTTCCGCTGAACACGAACATTTCTTTCGTCAAAGCCGTTGACACGAAATATCGTTCGTATTATAATTTCGGATGAACACGAAACATTGTTCGTGTATATCATAACAGCCCCGCCCGCCGATGTCAACAAAAAATGCATTTTTCCTGCACGATCGGGCGCGGAATTGAATCGACGGTGATTTTTACGGAACGTGTCATCCTCCACTGCGATATGAACAACTTTTACGCCAGCGTCGAGTGTATGCTCGACCCCGCCCTGCGCGAGCACGCCGTCGCCGTGTGCGGCTCGGTCGAAAACAGGCACGGCGTCGTGCTTGCAAAGAACTACCGCGCAAGGGCCTACGGCGTCTCGACCGGCGAGACCGTCTGGCAGGCGATGCGCAAGTGCCGCGACCTTGTCACGGTCGAGCCCCACTACGAGCAGTACGTAAAGTTTTCCGCTCTCGCGCGGCAGATCTACTGCCGCTATACCGACAGGGTCGAGCCCTACGGCATGGACGAATGCTGGCTCGACGTCACCGGCAGCCGTATTATGGGCACAGGACCCGAGATAGCCGACGAAATACGGCAGACCGTAAAAGCCGAGCTCGGCCTCACCATCTCGGCGGGCGTCAGCTTCAACAAGGTCTTCGCAAAGCTCAGCTCCGATATGAAAAAGCCCGACGCCGTCACCTGCATCGGCAGGGACAGCTTCCGCGAGCGCATCTGGTCCCTGCCCGCAAGCGACATGCTCGGCGTCGGCCGCGCGGCGAACAGAGCCCTGTCGGCCTACGGGATACATACCATCGGCCAGATAGCCGCCGCGCCCGACAGCTTCATGCAGCGCCTGCTTGGCGTCAACGGGCTGCTTTTGAAGCGCTTTGCCAACGGGGAGGACAACGCCCCCGTCATGCATATCGACAGCAGCCCGCCCGTCAAGAGCGTGGGCCACGGCATAACCACCGCCCGCGATCTTGAGACCCCCGGCGACGTGTGGCGCATCATGCTCGAGCTGTCGCAGGATATCGGCCCAAAGCTCCGCTCCTGCCGCAAAATGGCCGGCGGCGTTGAAATATCCATACGCGACAACGCCCTCTTTACCCGCCAATGGCAGCACAAAGCGGATTTTCCCACCCAAAGCCCCCTGTATCTCGCAAGGGCGGCCTTCGCCCTCTTTAACGCCGGCTACTCCTGGCAGCGCCCCGTGCGGGCGGTGACGGTGCGTGCGATAGACCTTGTCGACGAGGGCAGCCCTGTCCAGTGCGACCTTTTCAACGACGCTGCACACACGCAGAAGCAGGAGCGTCTCGACCTCGCCGTCGACTCCATACGGGCGCGCTTCGGCAAGCAGGCCGTAAAAAACGCAGTTCTTTTAAACGACATCAAAATGCCGTCCGACCGCAAGGTCGAGCTCACCATGCCGACCGGCATGTTCAGCTGACCGTGCAGCGGGCGGAGAAGGCAGGCAATTATGTATGAAAAAAGCTTATGTAAAAATCTATGTCGACGTCAATCTCGACGTCGACGCCGACGGGCTCGTCTATCCGCGCGCCGTCAGATGGACCGACGGCCGCGTCTATCCCGTCGACCGCATAGTTTACAGGTGCCGCGCGGCGTCGACCAAGGTCGGCGGCTGCGGCATGCGCTATACTGTGATGATATGCGGCAGGCAGACCTTTCTCTTCAACGAGGACGAGCGCTGGTTCGTCGAGGCCGTAAGAACAGGCGTTCCCGACGCCCGGTGAGAAATTCAAAGGGCATCCCTTGAGTACGGGATGCCCTTTTATATAACCTATTTCCCCAAAAACACCTTCACTATCGTCCTCGCCGCGGTCGGCAGGTCCATTTTCCCCTTTGCTATCTCCATAGCGGCAGAGTTTACCTTCTCTATGAACTGCGCCGAGAATTTCGACTCTATCAGTTTTTTTATCCAGTCTATGTCGTCGAGGGTCTTTTTCCCCAGATAGACCTGTTCAAACGCGTATGCCGACGTCTCGCCCAGCAGCGCGACCACGCTGCCCGCGACCACCGCGTTGAGCGCGCTCGCCGCCAGATTTATCCCCGGTATGGCCTTCAGGCCCGACAGCGCGAGCCGCGCCGCCGCGCCGACGGCCCCCGCGTCCACTATCGATTCAAAGAATTTCTTGTAGCCGTCCTTCTTGTTTATGCCGTATATGCCGGCAATGGCGTTTATCTCGGCGACCTCGGTCGGACCGAGCAGCAGCCCGTCGGAAAAGGGCACGGGCGCCGCCCCTATCGTAACCCCCGCCGCCGTCGCCGCCGAAACGACGCTCTGGGCGAGTATCTTTTTCCTTTTCACTATAAAGCCCGCGAGGTCCTGCTCTCCGGCCTTTAGCCCCTCGGGCATCAGCTCGTTGGTCGCGTCGATGAGCTCCTCTATCCCGTCGGGCGGGGCATAGGCCGAGTCGTTGAGCACAAAGGTGGAGGCGACGACCGGTATTATCCTCTTTAAATTGATATTCTTCACCGTCGCAAAGGCCTTTTGCACCATCTCGACGTTGCGCTGCCTGTCGGGCACGGAGTAGGACTTGGTTATGACGGCTATCACCGGCACCGTCCTCCATATCGACACGGCCCTTGCAAGGCTTTTTACCGTCTTTGAAAACAGCTTGCTCGTCGTTCCCTCGACGCAGAACCAGATTATGTTAATCCTGTTGTCCTCACTGCCTTTCTTTGCGCAGTCTCTGGACCATCTGCGCACCGCGTCGACGGCGCGTCGCCCCTTGAAAAACGACGGCTCAAAGCCCACCGTGTCGATTACCCGAAAGGGGATTTCTCCGCTCTCGTATATGGCGAGCTCCTTGGTCGTGCCCTCGGTGCCCCAGCCGGTCATCGCCGCCTCCTGCCCGAGCACCGCGTTTATAAGGGTCGATTTCCCCACGCCGGAATTACCTATTACGAGCACGTTGCCCCTCTCCATGCGATCACCTCCGGTCTGCCGTGCCGACTTTTTCCTCTGCCGCGAAATATAAAGCGTTTTTATTGATTTTAGCACAATTTTGCCCGTCCCACAATATTAACCTGCCGCAGCGCAGAAAGAGCCGCCCCGCGGGCGGCTCTTTCTGCGCTCTGATTTATTTTTTCAGCTTGAGCCCGTCCCTGAAGGCCTCGCCGACGCGCTCGCTCACCCTGTAATAGCCGTGGGTATATGGGTCAAAGGCAATGGCGTCCACAAGAGACATATTTATCCTGCCGTCTTCCATGACCCTCTCATCCGCGGTGACGTTGACCACCCTGCCTATCACGCCGCAGCCGTATTCTCCGTCCTGATACTCGATGAACTCGCATTCAAGGCACAGCGGGAACTCGTTTATCACAGGGGCGTCCACCTTTTCGGCCCTTACTGCGGTCAGCCCGCTCCGCGCGAACTTGTCGCTGACCCGATTGCCGGATTCCACGCCGAAATAATCGGCCTGCGCCGCATGGGCGGCGTCGGCGATGCTGACAGTGAAGGCTCCCCTCGCCTTGATGTTCTTCACCGTTTTGTGGCTCTCGGTAAGATTGAGCGCAACAGTATCTCTCTCCTGCATGGTGCCCCATGCGGCGTTCATGACGTTAACGCTGCCGTCCTCGTTATAGGTCGCAACCATCAGAACGGGCATCGGGAATATCCCCTCTGTTATATCGAGTCTTTTTCTCATAAATGCGCCTCCTTTATATGTTCGGTTTACCCTGCGCGCCGTAAAGGGCGGCTTGTGTTTAAGACCTCTGTACTCTCACGATTATACCGCGAAGCAAAAATGCTTGCTTGCAAGGGCATTTTTGCAAGGCCGTCAATACGGCAGCGCGAGCTGTGCGAGCGGCGGCACAGCCGCATAAGATTTGCCCTGCAAATCTTGCTGCCGCTGTTATACCCTCACGATTTTCAGGCCCAGCTTCAGATAATACTCAAAAACATTGTCGTCGAGCTCCCTGCCCGTTATTATAAGGTCGATTTTTTCATGGTTCCAAAGGCTGATAAAGGCGCTTTTTTCAAATTTTGAGTGGTCGCACAGAACGATTCTCTTCGCCGCGCCGTAGAAGGCCGCGCGCTTTATGCCGACCTCCTCGGAGTTGGTTATCATGAAATTCCCGTCCCTCGATATGGCGTCGACCCCTATGAATGCGCAGTCCACATGTATCTGGCTCAAAAGCGTCTCGGCAAAGCTGCCCATCAGGGTGTTGTAGCCCTTTCGCAGGCTGCCGCCCGTCACCAGCACCGAGACGTTCGGCACGCCGGACAGCACCGTCGCTATAACGACGTCGTTTGTCGCGACCTTGAGATTGTTCAGCTCCTGTATATGGGGCAGCATCTCGAAAACCGTCGAGCTCGAGTCGAGAAAAACGCAGTCGGAATCCACTATCTGCCGGCTCGCCTCCTCGGCTATGCGTTTTTTCTCGTCGAGGTTCAGCTTCCGCTTGATTTCATAGGGCTGCTCGACCATGCGCTGGTTGTCCAGATACATGGCCCCGCCGCGGACGATGTCTATAACGCCGTCCGCCGCCAGCCTTTTGACGCATCTGCGCACCGTCGGCACCGATACGCCGAAAACCTCGCTCAGCTCGCTGAGGCTCGCGTATCTCTTTTCCAGTATATACGCCTTTATCTTCTCTTCACGTTCCGCGTTCAGCATATCGTCCGCTCTCCGTCCGTCGTTGTTTCACAATCCCGTTTTTTGCCCTCGGCCCCTTGCACTTACAGAGCAATCTGCTATAATTCTATCAATAGAGAATTAACTTTTCCCCGACGTCCTTTTGTCGGGTCCGCAATACTGCAATATGGAGGAGTTTTTGCCATGCTGATTCTCCCGTCCGCAGCCTCGTCGAATCAGGCCGACCTTGCGGGTGAAATACGCCGTCTCGGCGGCCACCCCTATCTCCACTTCGATATTGAGGATGGGAACTTCGTCCCCAACATAACCTTCGGCATAAAGACCTGCCGGGCCCTTCGCCCGCTGAGCGAGGCCGCCTTTGACGCCCACCTGATGACGACCGACCCTATGGCCTATATACCGGAGCTTCTCGCTCTTGATTTCAAGGCGATAGCCTTTCATTGGGAATCGACCGGCTACCCGATGCGCGTAATAAACGCCATACGGGACGGGGGCGCGAAGGCCGGCATAGCCGTAAATCCCCGTACCCCCGCGCAGGAGATAATCCCCTACCTTCCCGAAATCGACTACGCCCTCGTCATGACCGCCGAGCCCGACGGGCGCGGCGACCTCTTCCAGCGCGCCATGCTCGATAAAATACGCGCTCTGCGCACAGCCCGACCCGAGCTTGCAATCGTGGCCGACGGCGCCGTAAGCGGAGCCCTCCTGCCCGAGGTAAAGGCCGCGGGCGCCGACGCCGCCGTCATGGGGCGGGCGGTGTTCTCCGCCCCCGATCCTTATGAGGCGATATGCGCCTTCTCCCGGGTGTGACCCGAGTTGAAGCGTTCAGCAAAATGAAGCCGCACAGGTGGTATGCGGCTTCATTTTTTCATCCCTGCTGCTTTTTTCCCTCACGTGGGCGTTGTCACAGCCTGCGGCAGGCCGCGGCAATGTCCTCGGGGGTCATCTCATATATCTCATACAGCCTGTCGGGGTCGCCGCTCTGGCCGAACAGGTCCTTGAGGCCCACGCGCAGCAGCTTTGCAGGGGCAAACTCGCAAAGCACGTCGGCTACCGCGCTGCCGAGGCCGCCGATTATGCTGTGGTCCTCGGCCGTCACGATGCCCTTTGTCTCCTTCGCCGCCTTTATTATTGCATCCTTGTCTATCGGCTTTATGGAGTACATGTCGATAACGCGGGCGTCTATGCCCTCTTTTTTGAGTATCTTGGCCGCTTCAAGCGCGCGGCATACCATAGAGCCGCAGGCGATTATGGCGATATCCTTCCCCTCGCGCAGGGTCTTGCTCCCGCCGAGAGGAAACTGCTCCCCCTCCTCGTAAAACTCGGGAGCGGGCTCCTTGCCGAGACGCATGTAGGACGGACCCTTGTGCTCCGCCATCTGACGGGTTACGGCGCGCGTGCACAGCGGGGTGGCGGGGGCGAACACCGTCATATTGGGCAGGGTGCGCATTATCGAAATATCCTCTATGCCCTGGTGGGTGCCGCCGTCGCCGCCGGTCTCAAGGCCGGAGTGGGTGCCGACTATGTTCACGTTGAGATTGGCATAGCATATCTCGTTGCGGACCTGCTCCACCGCGCGCATACAGGTAAACACGCTGAAGGTCGCGGCAAAGGGTATCTTTCCCTGAAGGGCGAGACCGGCCGAAACGCCCATCATGTTCTGCTCGGCGATGCCGCACTGGACGAAGTTCTCAGGGGTCTGCTCACGGCAGATTAAGGTTCCGGTGGACTTGCAGGCGTCGGCGTCTACTACAACGATATTTCGGTTCTCCTTTATCATCTCTACGAGGGTCTCGCCGCATGCGATACGGTTGGCTATCATAAATTGCCACCTCCCAGTTCTTTTTTGATCTGCTCCATCTGCTCGGCGGTGGGGTAACCGCCGTGCCAGGCAGCCTTGCCCTCCATGAAGGAGACGCCCTTGCCCTTTACGGTGTCGGCCACTATCATCGTCGGCGTCCCGTCGGGCTGGTTGGGAATGGAATCGAATACCTCTGTCAACGCCTTTATGTCATGTCCGTCGACCTCAATCACCTTCCAGCCGAAGGCGCGGAACTTGGCGCATACGTCGCCGAGCCCCACTATCTCGTCGGTCGTGCCGCACATCTGGACGTGGTTGTTGTCAAGTATTCCTATCAGATTGCCGAGGCGCAGCTTGGGGGCGAGCATCAGGGCCTCCCAGTTCTGGCCCTCCTCCATCTCGCCGTCGCCCGTCATGACGTAGGTCTTGTAGTCCTTGCCGTCCATCTTGCCCGCAACGGCGCAGCCCACCGCTACCGAGAGGTTCTGCCCCAGCGAGCCCGATACGCTCTCGCAGCCCGGTATCTTTGTGTTGGTGGTGCCCTGAAGCAGGCCGCCGTCGAGGCGCACGCGCAGCAGCTCCTTGATATCAAAGAAGCCCCTCTGCGCCATTATCGCAAAGAGCGTGGGGGCCGCGTGACCCTTGCTCAGGAAGAAGCGGTCGCGGTCCTCCCACTTGGGATTTTTCGGATCGATCCTCAGCGTGTGGAAATACAGCACGGCGAAAATGTCCGCCGCCGACAGGCAGCCGCCCGGGTGACCCGAGCGCACCACGCTGAACGCCTTTAGCGTGTCATAACGCGCAGTATTCGCAATTTTTTTCAGCTCTTCTACGGAATACATACAGAGAACTCCCCCTTTCGGTATGATTGTATTTAATTGCCGCGGACCTCATGCACCTTGTCCATGAATACCTTTACCCGCTCCAGCTCAACGTGGTTGTCAAACAGCCCGTCCTTCTTGAAGGTGGTGCCGACGACGGCGCCGTCTGCGATGGAAAAAATCTTTTCGATCGTGTTGACCCTGCAGCCGGTGTTGGCGAACACCGCCGTATCGGGTATGGCGCTCTTCACGCGCGAGAGCACGTCGGTGTCGGTCGCGGCCCCCGCAGTTATGCCCGAAACGCATATAACGTCGGGGCGGTTGTTGAATACGGTGGTCTTGGCTATCTGCTCAATGGGCCTGTCGGCGAGATACTTTGCCGCCTCGGGAACTATGTTCCACAGCAGCTTGCAGTCCCTGAGCCCCAGGCGCATCTGATGGCGCACCACGGCTCCGGGATCGGTGTCCCACAGGCCGTAGTCGGATGCGTAGACGCCCGACATTATCTCGCGTATGAAACAGGCGCCGGTCGCGGCGGCGAGGTCGAGGGATGCGAAGGGATCCCACAGCATGTTGACGCCGAAGGGTATCTTTATCTCGCTCTTGAGCTCGCCGATTATGCGGGCCATGCAGGCGGTGGTGACCGGCTCCATCTTTGTAAGATAGGGCAGGCTGAACTCGTTTGAGAACATTACCGCGTCGACCCCGCCCTCCTGCAGCGCCAGAAACTCGGCGCGGGCCGTCTCGACCACCTTCTCCATTCCGCCGTCGGCGTCGAAATAGGGGTCGCCGGGCAGGCTCCTTACATGGCACATGGCGATAATCGGCTTGTAAGTGCCGAAGGTCTCCTTTATCCATTCAATACCCATGCTGAACTCCTCCTTTTTGATGTTTTTGCTTTATATCGGGTGTTTTCCTTTAACCTGTACCGTCTTATGCGTCGAATCTTCCCACGGGGAAGTCCGCCCCCATTGTCGTCACCATCTTCGTCACCAGGTCTGCCAGCCTCTGCAGGTCCCTGACCGAGGCGCTCTCTATCGGGGTATGGGTGTAGCGGCAGGGAAAGCCCATGTCGAGGCAGCCGACGTATTTTCCCTCCATCTGGACGTAGGCGGTGTCGGTCAGCATTCCGATAGAGGCGAATTCCTGAAGGGGAATGTCGTTCTCCTGCGCGGTCTTGAGGGCGTGCAGATACAGGCCCTTGTGGCCGATGGCTCCGTTCAGCGTACCGCGCCCGTGGAAATTATACATGCCCACGGCGGGACCCGCGCCCATCTCGAGGTCGTACTTGCCCGCAAGATCGGGCGTGTCGCCCGCAAAGACGCAGTCCATGCCTATGGCGAGGTCGGGCTGAACGGCCCGGGCCGCAAACACGGCGCCCCTGATGTTGAATTCCTCCCACACGGTGCCCACGAGATATATCGTGGCGTCGTGCTCCCTTGCGCCGAGCTGCTCGGCTATGGATACAAGAGCCGCGCAGCCGCCGCGGTTGTCCATCGCCGTGCCGCTTATATGGTCGTCGAGCAGCTCGTTGAATTGAGGACGATATATGGCGGGGCAGCCGACCCTTATGCCCCGCGCCTTTACCTCATCGGCCGAGCCCGCGCCTATGTCGAACAGCAGGCTGGTCACAAGGTCCACCTTGTATTTCTCATCGGCCGAGGTGGTGTGGTGGCTCTTAACGCCGACAACCCCCTCGGTCAAAGTTCCGTCGATTCCTAAAAACAGGATATTCAGCGCCGGCAGCACCTTTTCCGGTATTCCGCCCATGCGGTCGACCTGTATAAGGCCGTTCTTTTCGATCTTGCGGACTATGAAGCCCAGCTGATCCATGTGGGCGAACACCATCACCTTAGGCGCCTTGGGGTCCTTTCCGGGGAAGGCCGCTATAACGTTGCCCGCCCTGTCGATTTTTACGTCGTCGGAAAAGGCCTCCATGTGCTTCTTCATGGCAAGCGCCATCAGCTTCTCATAGCCCGACGGCGCGGGAAGGAGCATAAATTCCTTCAGATAACTGTAAAGGTTCGTTTTCACTTCCATCATCCTTCTTTTCAAGTTGGTTTTTGCTGTGAAACAAACAATTCCGTCCAATATAAGGATACCAAAGCTTTCTGTTTGTGTCAATTTGTTTTCAAAACTTGTCACTGTTTTGGTGTAATCACCAAAAATCCATCTAAAATTTTTCTGTATATTTCAAAACCTGTCACAAGTATAGGACAGATTCCTATGATATTCGACAGACCGTACCGCGCCTCTGCAAAACGCCCGACCGTATTTTTACGGTCGGGCGTTTTGCAGCACCTGTATGGCCTGTCTTGTCTTTTATTGCCTTAAAGTTCTCCGGAATATCACCCCAGCTCCCGCCTCACGTGCGCCTCGAACGCGCTGAGCATGCCCAGCACCTCTTTGCCGTCAAACGCATCGACATCCCACTCCTCGTCGCCGCGCAGCTCGTTTCGGATTTCCAGCAGATTTGCAAGCCCGAGCTGTATGTCGTATGACAAAACGCCCTCCTCGTACTCTCCGTATTCCTTCTCCTCCCATTCCCTGCGTGCCGCTTCGGCTCTGATACAGGCCTGCCAGAAGGTCCCGCACTCCTCGTCGTTCAGCACGCCGACCTCCCTGTAAAACGGCGCGTCAGCCAGCCTCGCTCCCTTATCAAGCAGCTTCGGATGAGCCTCGCGCAGCGCCCTGAACAGGGCCGCGGCGCAGTTGACCTGCGCGCCGCCAACCATTTCGCCGGCGGAAAATATAACATTGTTTACCTGCCCCAGCGCAAGGGATTCAAAATAGAGTATAGTCTTTGCCAGCAGGCTCTCCCCCTTTGCCGAAAAGCCCTCCAGCTCCTCCGGCATCCTGTCCTCGGGGACAAAGTGCAGAATCTGCTTGAATCTGCTCTCAACGCCTTCCCAGCCCGCTTCCGCAGCCTTGAAATTCAGATCAAGCGTATACTCCAACTGCAAAAGGCGTTGTCTGCGCTTCTCGCGCTCCTGCATCTCTATCTCGGCGCCCCACCTGTCGAAATAGTCCGACAGGCGGGAGCCGCGGTCGCCGAATAAAGCCATACCGCCATCCTCCCTCTTCAAATCAACAGTCTAAAAGGCGACGCCGCACATGCGCCGGCCGTCTTATTCTCCTCCGAAATATACCTGTTTTGCGTTCTCATAATATACGAGCTGAGCCTCCTCGGCCGAAAAGACCCCGCCCTCCATAGGATAGTCGCGCATTCTTGAATAGGATGTCTTCGTCATTGTGCTGGGCAGGTCGGAGCCGAACATCAGCTTTTCCGCGCCGACCGTATTTTTTGCCGCAAGCAGGTATTCCTGCGCCGCCGCAAACGGGTATTCGTCGCGCAGCGACGAGAACAGCGACGCAAAATCAAACCACACGTTGGGCATTTTCAGCCGTTCCAGCCCCGCCAGCATCAGTCCCTTGTCGCCCTTTCGCGGCATCAGCACATGGCAGATGACAAATTTCATGTTGGCATGCCGCACTATCTGGCTGCGCATCTCCTCAATCTGCCACGATACGGAATCGGGGTGCCCGAGGTCCATGACGCACAGATGCCCGTGCCCGTCGCAGTAGTCGAACGCCTCTGACATCACGGGGCCGTCGAGCGGCACCGCGCCGTGATAATTCATCAGCGCCTCGACCTCGAATTTTTCCTTGCTGAAGCCCAAGTTTTCAAACAGGTTTTTCCGTATCTCTTCCTTGTCCCTGCAAAACGGGTCGTAGGTGGCAGCGCCGGTAAAACGGTCCGGATATTTTTTCAGCGCCTGTGCCACATAAAGATTCTGGAATCCAAGATGCATGCCCTGTAAAAGCACTCCGCGCTCGACGTTCTCGCGCTCCATCAGCTCCATTACCTTTTCGGGCGTCACTGTGTCGGTCCCGAGCTCGGGCGGAATGACCTTTATCACGGCCCCCGAGGCGTACTGCGCCCTGCCGTCCCCGATAGCCGTCAGCTCCCCCTGTGGACCGAAGCCGCAGATATGGTGCACCAGATGCATGTGCGCGTCGATGATTTTCACCCGTCTCCCCTCCTTTAGTACGAAGTGCCATAATGCGCCGCTATTTATTGCGGGGCTTGAAGCCGCGTGTAAAAAGCTTATCGGGAGCCAAGTGCGTCAGTTCTTACAGTCTGTACCGCTCGCCCTGACGCATTATAAGGGCGGGCAGACCTTTTTCGTCCATTAAGTCATGGAATCTTTTAAGGTCGCCGCCGTGGGATGCCGTCATGCCGTAATGGCACGGTATCGTCACCGACGGCCGCAGCGCCTCGGCCAGCGCGGCGGTGTCGTCGCTGTCCATATTGCCGAACATGCCGTTTATGGGGGAAATCAGAACATCGGGCGACTGCGGCGCCTCATTGACCCGGTCAAGCCGCAGGCGGCTGTCTCCGACCTCGTATATCGTCTTTCCGTCGACTCTGACGACTGCGCCTACGGCATCCGGCGCCCCGCTGCCGTGGTCGCAGTTGACGAAGGAGACGTCAAAATCTCCTATAATATGGCGATCCCCCGGCCTTACGTACGTTATCCTGTCATTATAATAATCCATTATAAGCCGATGTACCAGCCTTTCACAGTCGACCGAGCAGAAAAGCCTCGCGCCGCAGCTCACCATTTCCGGCACGGCGTCGATATCGAAATGGTCAAGATGGGGGTGGGTGCATATAACGGCGTCGAACTCGATTTCCGACGGATGCAGTATCCTCGGCAGTATCCTTTTAAAACCGCTGTGCCCCTCAAACCTCTCAAGGCAGTTTGTCAGATAAAGATCGATTGCCAGAAGCTGTCCTCCAGCGCTCTTTATAATGAATCCGGCCTGCCCGACAAAGAACAGACACGTTCCCCTCACCGCCAGAACCTCTGCTGCAAAATCATGCATGAGCTGCCGTCCCTCCTTCTTTTCCGCTCTGTTTTCGATCCGCAATCAACCTCTCGCCTGTTTGGCCGGAGCCGCCGCTTTCTGTCTGCCGCTTCCCTGCTCCTTTTCGAGCATTTCGTCAACAGCCCTCTGCGCCAGACTCATTATCTGTTCTGTATCGGCGCCCTGAATATCCAGCCCCTCGGCTTTTATCAGCCTTGTTTCGGGTATCTGATAGAAGCCCTCGGCCAGCGCCCTGACATAGCCGTATCCGTATTCCTCCGAGAATATCCGCCCGCCTGCGGTGGTTACGTAATACAGCCGTTTTGCCCGGCAAAGCCCGACGGGGACCCCCTCGGGCGTGTAGTAAAACGTGACGCCTGCCGCATTTATCTGCTCAAAATACTGCTTTAGCGCAGCCGGGAACGACAGGTCCCAGTACGGCGCGGCGACGACGACGGTATCCGCAGCAGCGAACTGACGCGCCGCGTCAAAAAGAGGATTGGTAAATTCCCCTCTTTTGATAAGCTCATCGCGGAGCTTGAGAAAGCGGCTGTCCGCCGGCGGGAAGCTGAAATCGCAGAGCCTCGCCTCGCATACCGGCTCTCCCAGCCCTTCAATCAGATATTCGGCAAGGCGCCTTGTCCTTGATTCTTCACGCACGCAGGCGTTTATGTATAAAAGCATCTTCCTGCCCCCTGTTCTGTCTGTCGGGAATTATTTATGCTGCGGGGGCGAGCGCGCCGCCGATATAGGTCACGCCGTCGCCGTAGATTGTAGTCCAGTCGTTCTTCATAGATACGGGCACCCAGTCGAACTCCTCGCAGAGGGAAAACATCTTATCCGCCTTTGAAATACTCCCGTTCTCCCTCTCGGTGTCGTCGCAGCACAGCATGAAAGCAAGGCTCCTGTAAGGGTTGCCGTACGTCACGTATTCCGCCATGCTGCTGTCCCCCGTGCTGTTGCCGAAGGAGAGCACGGGCTGCTGGCCTATCTCCTGCATAATGACGGATACCTTGTTCATCTTCAGATTCTTTATGATAAAATCGCCGCCGAGGATAAGCTTGTCTCCGTCGGCAAAAACGTAATCGAGGCCATCCTTGCCGCCCTGATTGCTTGATACTATGGTCTCGTCGGAGCCGATTATCTGTCGGTTGGGAATATCGAGAACGCTGTTGTCGATGATTCCGCGCACAATAAGGCGGTCGGTGCCGCTGACGATATAGACCGTAAAATCATTGGCCTGCAGGTAATTTATCACCTGCACCATCGGCTTATAGAAGCCCTCTCCGCGGTTCATTCCGGTGTAGCTCGGCATCGGCTGTTTCTTGAAATTCTGGATATACTCGTTGAATTCGGCTGTGGTCATGCCGGCAAAGGCGGAGGCTACGGCCTTGCCGTGGTCCACCTCAAGGCCGGAGAAGGATTTTCCCGTCTCGTTCTGCTCCTTTATTTTGTCTGCGACCTCACGCTCGAAGTCCGACGCTCTGTCTCTGTAATCCGGGTCCTCCAGCACGCGGTACTTGAGGAGGGTGTAGTCAAAATAATTCGGGTCGGTCTCGCAAAAGAGCGTGCCATCCAGATCAAATACGGCGATACGGTCTTTTACGGGGATGAAGTCCGGTCCGCCCTCATCGGTAACGGCGGCAATGTACGACGTCAGCGCCTCGGCTGCCGGGGCGGTTTCCACCCACAGCGACAGCGGGGACTGCGCCCATATTGCATTTGCGAACCGCCGGAGCATAACCGCCGCCTGCGCGCGGGTGAGCTGCCCCTCGGGGCTCAGCCTTCCGGCGTCGGTGCCCTCTATTATTCCGGCTCCGACCGCCCACTGAACCGCGGGGATGCAGGCTTGCCCGATATCGAACGCGTCGTCATAGCTCAGAATGTTCGTATCCTCGCCGACGCTGACGTCCGCGCCGATGTATTTTGCGCAGCCCCAAAGCAGCAGGGCCGCCTCCTGGCGGGTAATAACGTCATCCGGCCCGAATTTGGCCTCCTTGCTTTCGATCAGCTTTTCCGCCGCCGCCCAGCGCACAGCCTCGGTGTACCACATACCGTCCCTGACGTCGGAAAAGCTCATGGCATAGTTCACCGCAGGCTCTCCGGCCGCCCTCCAGAGTATGGTCACGATCTGGGCGCGGGTCAGCGCCTCGTCGGGGCCGAACGTCGCGCTGCCGGTCCCGTTCATCAGCCCTTTTTCATAGACGTATGCAGCTCCCTGCGCATACCATGCTCCCCGATCGACATCCGCAAACGGCAGTCCGGTATCGGCAGCCGCGGCGGCGCTGACCGAGGTTATCAGCAGCATGGCCGCAAGTAACAGAACGATTGCTTTTCTGCATTTTCTCATATCAATGAAACCTCCTGCTGTTTTATTCACGCTTTTACGTTATTTAAATGTTTTTGCCTTTGTATAAATCAATAAAGCTCTGAGGCGCAGGTCATGGCAGGCGGAACAGGCGCAGGGGCCGTATTCTTCGTTCTCTGTTGCCCGCGTGAAGGTCTCCCCTTCTTCGCACCGCCGCTTTTCGACGGCGCCGCCGCATCCGCTTCATATAAAAACCGCTTATATTTTATCTGAATAACGGGAAATTTTCAAGTGCCGGCGCCGCGGCGCAGGCAAGCCGAGGCGGGGTCATTCCGCGGGCGGCGCAGTACAGGGGGACGTCAGCTTTAAGACAGATATTTTTTCGTACAAAGCGCAAAATAACAGGCAATCCTGTCGGATTGCCTGTTATTTTATACAGTACGGCATTCAGGTATCCTGCCGGCGCTCCTTCTGTTTTCCGCCGCGTCAATGACAGTTTTTTTATTGTTTCGGACGCAGTCCCGAACGCAAAACGGATGTGCCGGTTTCAGTCATTGAGTATCTGTCGGGCTGTCAGTCTGCGTCGCCGTACCGCCCTGCGCCGGGCGCATGCCTTCAATTATTGCAGCTATTCCGGCTTCAAACGATATCCTTGGGCCCGGCCAGCCTGTCTGCGACCTCAGCTTCTGTATATCGGCATGCAGGTTCATTACGGCTCCCTGTGCATAAGGCACGGCGCCGAAAAACAACTCGGAATCCGACCTTGCCGTTCTTTTCATCTCCTGCACGAATTCCCTCAAGGGCTTTGCAGCCCCGCTTCCCAGGCAATAAATGTTTGAGCCCCTTGACAGCCCGGCATAGTAAAGCCCCTCGCCCGCGTCGTCCTCATAAAGGAATTCCCATATCTGCTCGCAGGCGGTCAAACGCACATTTTCGCTTTTGAGCAGCTTCGGAAGCACGGTCGAAATCATCGTACCCTTTCGGTCATTCGGCCCGTAGACGCTGAATATTCTGACCCATTGCACCGCAATATCCAGCTCCTGCCCTTTAATCATCAGCAGCCTTCTGCATGCATCCTTGGCGATCGCATAAGAGGTCACGGGATCGGCAGGATCGTCGGGAGACTGTATTGCCTTTCGCCGGTTTCCGTATTCAGCCTGACTTCCCGCGCCCACAAATGTCTTCGCGCCCAGGCTGTGCGCCGCTTCAAGCGCCTTGAGGGTCTGCCCGATATTCCGATATCCGGTTTCAACGCCGTAATACATGCCTTTGGAAGCCGGTATCCACGCCAAATGATAAAAAACGTCGCATTTATCATCGATCATCTCCGGCAGTCTCTCGTATTCCTCGCAGTTCAGTTCGATTCGCTTTACACCGGGAGCCGAAGGCAGCCTTCCGGCGTTTTTTGAGCCCGGCTGCATGACCGCATAAACTCTGCGCACATCGTGCCGCAGCATGCTTCTTATCAGAGCACAGCCCAGCATCGACGTCGCTCCCGTAACAACCACCGTGTTCAACCGGATACCTCCCCATAAAGCAGAACAAGCCAAAAGCAATCGGTCAGTGTTCGCTCTCGCCGCATATCAGCTGATACAGCATTCTTCTTGTCTGGAAATAACTCTCCGACAGCTTGCGTCTGCTGTTCCCGTCTGCCGAAATCTGAAGAGTGAAATCAAGCGGCTCATCCTTTATGATCCGCCCCGGTCTGGGAGACATTACCAATACGCGGGTGCCCATAATGAGCGCCTCGTCGATATCATGCGTGATGAAAAAAATCGTGTTCTTCTTCTCAATCCACAGATCACGCAGAGCATCCTGAAGCTGTTCTCTTGTCAGCGCATCCAAAGCCGAGAACGGCTCGTCCATCAACAGTATCTCCGGCTCGTTTATCAGCGTGCGGCCAATGCTCACTCTCTGCCTCATGCCGCCCGAAAGCTCGTATACTTTTTTGTCGGCAAACTCTCTGAGCTTCATCGTCTCAAGCATTGCGTCTGTTTTTGCGGCGATCTCGGCTTTGCTGAGATTGCCGCGCATCCGCAGACCGTAATTGATATTGTTTGCGACGGAAAACCACTCGAACAGATTATCACGCTGAAAAACCACGCCGCGGTGACAGTCTATCCCCTCAATCTTTTTCCCTTTCAGAAGTATCTCTCCGCCGGTTTCCTTTTCAAAGCCTGCAATCAGCTTCAGCAGAGTGCTTTTTCCGCAGCCGGACGGGCCGAGCACGCAAACGAACTCGCCCTTTTCAATATCAAAGCTCAGCGAATCCAGCGCGTGGACCACGCCGGACTTGCTGGAATATGTAAGGCTGACGTTTTTTACCTGTAAAATCGGCTCATTCATGTAATGCCTCTTCGATGAATTCAGCGGTTATATTCTCCTGAAATACCGACAGCTCCGGAGACGCATCTATGCTGCCCTGCTGTGCAAGGAAGTCCGCAGTCTGCTTTAGAATATCAGCGAGCTTGCCCTTGGCGTCGCCGGAACCGAAGTAGGCGTCGGAGCAGAGCTCCTGTGCGCTCGGTACGGAAAAGCCCTTAAACTGATACTCGACCGTCTCTTCGCTGATATCATAAGCCGCGGCAATCTCTTTGACGGCTCTCGCTTTGTCGTTATTGTATATGTCCGCCATGTCCAGCATCGCCCTTGTATAGCCGGTCACAATATCGGGATATTTTGCGGCGAAATCCTTGTTGACAAGTCCTACGTCGGCAACAATGATACCATCCTTTGCAAGGTCCTCACACGTTATAAGCGGCTCTCCGCCCTCCTCATACAGCTTGGAAAGCGTCGGCTCCCATACGTAAGCCGCGTCGATGTCGCCGCGTATCCATGCGGCATAGATATCGTCCGGCTTCATGTCGTAAATCGTAACGCTCTGGGGATCGACTCCGTAAAGCTCCAATGCGTTCATCAGGCAAAAATGCGAGGTGGAGGCAAACGGCGTTGCAACTTCCTTTCCCGCCAGATCCTTTAAATCATTGATGCCGCTTTGCTGCTTTACCGCAAGGCTTTCCTGCGCGCCGAGGATATCATATATCCAAAAAACCTCATAGCCGAGATCCATGGAAATTCCGATTGACGCCGGGGCCGTACCCATCATGCCGATGTCGATCGAGCCGCTCGCAAAGGCTCTGTTGACATCCGCACCGGAATCGAACTGCATGATTTCGACCTTACAGCCCATATATTCCTCATAGATATTTTCATATCTTGCAATAGCTTCGGGCGTTACCAGGTTCTGCACGCCGATCCTTACGGAATCGGGAAGCGCGTTTTCATTCCCGCCGTTCGTATTGGGGGTTGTCTGCGCGCAGCCTCCCAGCAATCCGAGGAGCAGCATGCATACAAGAACAGATGCGACGATTTTTTTTGCTTTCATAGTTTTTACCTCCGTTTTTATCATTTTCCTGCCCAGTGAACTATATGTGTTTCCAAAAACAGGATGATCTGGTTTAAAAGAATTCCTGTTATGCCCATAATAATGACGCCGACAAAAACGATATCCGATTTCAGCCAGTTGGAAGCATCCAATACCATCCACCCGATACCCTGCTGCGCCGCAACCATCTCCGCTGCGACAAGCGTCGTGTACTCCACGCCGATTGCCGTGCGAATCCCCGTGAAAATATCCGGCAATGCGGCAGGCAGAATCACGTTGAGAAAAGTCTGCACCTTGTTCGCGCCAAGCATATAGGAGGCGTTCAGATAATCCTCGCTTATCCTCTTGACTCCGGATACGCAGGCGATAAAAATCGGCGCGAAACCCGCAAGAAACAGCAAAGTGATTTTTGACCCCTCCGTAATGCCGAGCCACAGCACCAGCAGCGTATAATATGCCAGCGGCGGAATCGGCCGGTAGAACTCGACAAAGGGGGTAACTACCGAGGAAACATGCGGAAAATAGCCGCAAAGCAGCCCTATCGGCACAGCCGTCACTATTGACAGGCCGAAAGCGATAAGCAGCCGCTGCATGGATGCCATCATATGTATAAGCAGCGTATCTCTGTTCGTTCCGTACCCATCGGTGCATAAGTGCAGAAACGATTTCCAGACGTCCTGCGGTTTTGGCAGTATAACGGCGGAAATACTGCTTATATTGGTTGCCAGAAACCAGATAATTAAAACAGTCGCCACAGCTGCCGCTGAAACAATGATTCGATTATTGAGACCTTTCATATACCGATTTCCTCCGTTTCGGATTCTTGCCTTAGTACGATACGCTTATCCCGGCCCTGTATCGGCGCACAAGGACGCCAGCCGACACATCTCCGGACGGCTGCCTTCATTTGCGGCGACCTGCTGCAGGTATATTTGCGGGTAGGGATTGACTTCAACGATCTTCCAGCCGTTGTCAGTCAGTGCAAAGTCAAACCCGATGTATCTTGCATAGCTCTCCATTACCTGCATCGCCCTGTCGGCCGTTTCGATCAAGCCCGACCATTCCGGGATCTGAAAGCCCACAATTTTTTCACCGGAATCAGGATGGAAAACGAACTTGTTCCCGTATCCGTCCGCTCCGACAGTATAGACTACGCCGCTCTTATCGTCAATTCTGGCTCTGACGGCTCCCTGGTAGTTATCTATGATTTCTGCGCCGCGGCCGATCCTGAAAAGAGCCTGCGTAAAATAGCTTTTGTGTTCCTTCGGGTCGCGCACCCCCACGATGCGGACGGTATTGACCGAACCCGGATGAAACACCGCAGCTCTTTCGTCCTGCTCTATTCTTTCATCCGCGATTCCGCCCTTCGTTTCCCCTGCAAGCTCATCATACAGTCGCCGCGCATCGGCTCCTGCGGAATCCACGACCCTCACACCCTCGCCGCAGGCCATTCTCGTCGGCTTGAATATGAATACGGGATGTTTCTCAACAAACTCGGCAAAGGCCTTCCTGTCGGCCTCGCTGTCGGGCTCCTCGCATCGAGCGCAATCTCTTGCGAAAAACTCTTTAAGACGTGAATACTGCAGCCATTTGTTCCTCACATACTCATATTGTGAATAATCATAGAACTGCCGGAAAATGATGAACTTTTCCGCATCCGTCATATAAGTATTTCTCGCGGCGTCTGTCTTTTCCTCAAATCTGAACTGCAGGAATTCGAGCGGAGAAACGCCGTAAAGCATATTGCTTGCTGTCATGTCGGCCGTGAGCCGGGATTTTTTATCGTCTTCGATATCAGGGTAAAAAACCTTCAGCTGGGAAGCGATATCGGCGAGCAGCGAATCATCGGCGGCAGCATGCTCTTTATACCACCGGGCATACCGCAGCTTTGCCTCAAAAGCATCCGGTTCAAGCATGACCTGCAGCGCAAGCTCCTTCTGTTCCCCTTCAATTCGGTCAAGCGTATGTTCCAGATAATACATTTCGCTTTTTCCTTTCAGTCCTTTTGTTTTCATTGGAGCCCCTCGGCCGGCTCAATATACATGTTCTTTCTCAACTCGTCCTCGGGCAGGAAAGGCGCCATATCCTCCAGCGGTGCGGATACCATATTTCCATCCGGCAGCCTTTTGCTGGCCGCCTTCGGCTCTGTCACCTGCTTTGTTGAAAGCATCATTTCACAGATACAGGCGCCCTGCTGCCCCATTGTCCAATCGATAGCCGCTTCCATGTCCTCCATTTTATAACAGCGTCTGTAAGCCAATCCGTAAGCCGGGGCAAGCTTCTCCAAATCAGGGAAGCTCAGGTCGCGGCTTTCCGGTCCGACTCCGACCAGCGATTCGCCGAAATAGCTTCTTTGCGTCATTCGAATGGAATGGTAGCCCTGATTGTTCATCAGAAAAACCGCGACCGGCAGCTTGTTCTGTACAATGGTCTGAAGCTCCTGAATATTCATCTGGAAGCTTCCCTCTCCCGTCACCAGATACGTTTTCCTTTTTCTGTTTGCGGCGCACACTCCGATGGCTGCGGGCAGGCAATAGCCCATAGCGGCTGCGGAAGGATTCGTAATTACCCTCATTCCTTCTGTGATCCGGCTGGCCTGGCTTCCCGCCACACGTGACGTCCCCACGCTGATTACCAGACGATCGTCGCTTCCGAGCCTGCGCGTAAACGCATCAAAGAACGCATAAATATTCGGCTGCAAATCATTTCTGTGCTTATCGAGCACAACCGGATAGGCTTCTTTCCATTTTCTGCACTGCTCAGTCCACTTTTTCTTTTCCTCCAGGGGCTCTTTCAGGGCTGCGTTAAGCTTATCTATTAATAGCTTTGCGTCACAGCATATCTTCATATCGGCATTGATGCTGTCCTTTTCAAGCTCCTGATCGTCAATGTCGTTTACAATCCTGTATGCCTCTCTGGCCCATGAGCGGTAATTGAAGCCTGTCTGGAAAAAGCTCAATCTGCTGCCTATTGAAAAAAAGAGGTCCGAATTCTGCACGGCAAAATTACCTGCACGGTCGCCCGTGCTTCCGCTTCGGCCGACATACAGACGATGGCCGGAAGAAATCGCGTCGACGCTGCTCATTCCCGTAACTACGGGGATATTCAGCTTATCGGCAAGCTCAAGGAAAGCCTTGTGCGCTCCGGCAAGACGGACTCCGTTTCCGGCAAAAAGGACCGGCCTGTCCGCCGCTTTGATTCTGCCTATTATTTCTTCAACGAGCTCATCCCTCGGCTCCTCTTTTCTGTCCTCAGCCAAAAAGCCCTGCAATTCATCCGTCTCGACCGTCGCCCCCTGGACATCCAAAGGTATATCGAGCCAGCACGGGCCGGGGCGCCCCGCTGATGCAATATGCAGAGCCTTTTCAAGCTCATATCTGATTTTCTTCGGGTCCTTTATCAGCCGGCAATACTTTGTCATATTCCCGACCGAGCCGATAATATCAAACTCCTGAACGCCGCGGGTGCGCAGGTTGAGCCCGGAAGCATATACCGTCGTCGCATAGCGCGCCTGCCCGGAAATGATAAGCATGGGAATGGAATCCATCCACCCGCAGACTACGCCCGTAATGGCATTGGTAGCTCCCGGGCCGGTTGTAACGCAGACCGCCGCAATACGGTTGTCTATACGCGCATAAGCTTCCGCAGCCATTGCGGAGGCCTGTTCGTGGTGATTATATATACAATGCAGCCTTGGATGATGGCCGAACGAATCGTTCAAATACATCGCGCCCCCGCCGGTGACGGTAAACACATCAGTAATACCGTGATCCGCAAGAAAATCAGCTATGTAGTCAGACACACGCTGCTTCATACCGCAACTTACCTCTCTGTCAAAGCTCAACGGCTTCAATAATTACTTTCGCCATGTAATCAATCATCTCATCCGACATCCCGGGATATACGCCGACCCAGAATGTGTTGTTCATGATAAAATCGGTTGCGGCAAGGTCGCCCGCCACTCGGTAGGCATCCGTTCCTCTTATCTGGTCAAAGCACGGATGCTTTATAAGATTGCCGGAAAACAGAAGCCTCGTCTGAATATTACGGTCTTCAATGTATGCGGTAATCCTGTTCCTGTCCAAACCGATGTCAGGCTTTACAGACATCAGGAAACCGAACCACGACGGTTCGCTGTTTTGTGCCGGCTCGGGCAGAATAAGCCTGTCCGCCGCAGGCTCCAGCGCGGCTCTCAGCCTGCTCCAGTTATGTCTTCTCCTCTCAATAAAGCCCGGGAACTTCTTCAGCTGCTCACAGCCTACGGCAGCCTGCATATCGGTAACCTTAAGATTGTATCCGAAGTGGCTGTAAACGTACTTGTGGTCATATCCGGCCGGAAGCTCCCCATACTGCCCGTCAAAGCGGTGCCCGCAGAAGTTGTCGCGGCCGCTCGGGCAGATACAGTCGCGCCCCCAGTCGCGGAAGGAGAGTATCAGCCGGTGGAGCTGCGGATTATCGGTATATACGCAGCCGCCCTCGCCCATAGTCATGTGATGCGGCGGATAAAAGGAGCTTGTGCCGATATCCCCCCATGTGCCGGTGAACTTTGTCAATCCGTCAATTGTGTATCGGCTCCCCAAAGCGTCGCAGTTGTCTTCCACAAGCCAGAGGTTATGCTTATCGCAGAAAGCCTTTATCGCTTTAAGATTAAAGGGATTTCCCAGGGTGTGAGCGATCATGACTGCCTTTGTCCTGCAGCTCAGCGCGCCCTCCAATCCGGTTTCATCGATGTTGTACTGAGGAACTGTGACGTCGACAAACACAGGCACCGCACCGTAATTGAGAATCGGTGTAACAGTAGTCGGAAAACCGCAGGCCACGGTAATAACCTCATCGCCGGGCCTGATTTGTCTCTCGCCGAGCTCCGGAGCGGTCAGAGCCATGAACGCTATCAGATTGGCAGAGGACCCGGAGTTTACAAGGCTTGCAAACCTGACGCCGATCCATGCGGCAAATTCTTTTTCGAACCGGTCGGCAAAGCGGCCGGTGGTAAGCCAGAAATCAAGCGCCGAATCTGTCAGCGCCTGCATTTCCTTCTCATCGAACACACGGGATGCATACGAAATACGGTCGCCCTCCCTGAACGGCTCCTTTTTCTCCTTAAAATCATGGTAGTAACGGGCAACCATTTCCTTTATCTGTTCTCTTGCCTCGGCCTCGTTGGTCCAACTCATGTGCGTACCTCCAGATATTCTTCGATCTGCGCGTCCATGCAGGCTCTGACGTCTCCGCCCGATTGCCAGCACTTTGTCCATTCCACAACCTTCGCTATCGCGGTATCCAGGTTCCACCGCGGAGACCAGCCGAACACGGCTTTGAGCCTGGAGCAGTCAAGCTTTAAGAAATTGGCTTCATGGGGCCCGCCGTCATATCTGTCGATCCATTTAAGGCCCTCTCCCCAATGTCTGACAAACGTATCCACCAATGCTCCCGTTTTGAAGCAGTCGCAGTCATCCGGGCCGACATTGTAATACCCTGCATACTTCCCATCCTCATATTGGCAGGCCGCGATCATGAGGTAGGCGCACACAGGCTCCAAAACATGCTGATACGGGCGCGTCGAATACGGGTTTCGGACAACGATGTCTTCGCCCTTCAGTGCAGCCCTCACACAATCGGGGATAATGCGATCCTTCGCGAAGTCCCCTCCCCCGATGACATTGCCGGCTCTGGCGGTTGAAATCGCCGTGCGTCGGTCAGAGAAAAAAGAGCTTTTATAGCTGTGCGTCACAAGCTCCGAACAGGATTTCGAATTAGAATAGGGATCATAGCCGTCAAGCGGCTCATTTTCTCTGTATCCCCATTCCCACTCCTTGTTTTCGTATACTTTGTCTGTCGTAACATTCACAAACGATTTTACACAGGGGTACAGACGAACGCATTCCAATATGTTCACCGTGCCCATGACATTTACAGAATAGGTGCCCACAGGGTCCTGATAGCTTGTCCGCACAATGGGCTGCGCCGCCATATGTATAACTATCTCAGGACTGAACCTCTCAAAGGCTGCCTTCAAGCTGTCAAGGTCGCGCACGTCGCCCTTGATATGGGTAATCTGGTTTTTGATGCCGCAAAGATCGAAGAGACGGACCTCATCCTTGCTGCAGCTTGAATAGCCGATAACGCTTGCCCCGGCATTTGCCAACACAACGCTCATCCATGAGCCCTTGAAGCCGGTATGGCCGGTCAGCAGCACCTTTTTTCCCTTAAAAAAATCAAGATTCATCATTCCCATACCTTCCACGGAGCATTGCCCGATTCCCAGTATTTCTCAAGCTTCTGCTTCTCCCTGAGCGTATCCATGCACTGCCAGAAGCCCTTGTGAATATAGCCGGCAAGCTGATCGGCTGCGACCAGTCTGTTGAGCGGCTCGCCCTCGAGCACCATTGAATCTCCTTTTATATAGTCGAACATTGCAGGCTCGAAGATCATATATCCGATATTGATAAGGTCGCCGTCGAGATCGGATTTCTCTCTGAATGCCTTTATGCTGTTTCCGCTGCCGAGCTCCACGACCCCCTTGCTCTGGCCGAAGTTATAAAGCGACATCGTCCCGATTTTGCCCTGACTCTTGTGAAAGGCCACAAGCTCGTCTATATTGATATCGCTGACGGCGTCGCCGTAGGTCACCATAAAGGTTTCGTCGCCCACAAACTCTTTGACCCGCTTGACTCTTCCTCCGGTCTGCGTATTGAGCCCCGTGTCAACAACCGTTACTTCCCAGTCTTCCGTATGCTTTTTGTGCACTATAATGCTGTTGTCGTCGGAAAACCTGAATGTTACGTCAGATGTATAAATCAAGTAATTCGCAAACCATTCCTTAATTACATGCTGCTTGTATCCGGCACAGATTATGAAATCCTTTATTCCGTAAAAGGATAATTCCTTCATTATGTGCCACAATATCGGCATCTCGCCGATCTCAAGCATGGGCTTTGGCTTTAAATGCGATTCTTCGGATATACGCGTTCCGAACCCGCCGGCAAGTATTACAGCTTTCATTGTTGCGCTCCTTTTATATCACCTTTGAAAAATATTCCCTTGAAATAGCTTAAGAAGAAGAAAAACTCTCCGATTTTTGCAATATATGAATAGGCTATGTAAATTGCAGCGCCGGAAAGAATCTGGATTATCAGCGTGGGCAGGGCCGGCAGCTGCAGGAGCTGGATCGAATAAACCGGCACGCCCATAAGGACGCAGCCGACAAGCGTCGGAATAACATCCTTTATCTGTTCTGTATACGAATAACCGTTGAACCTTTTGCTTGTATACATTACCGTTGCCGTAAGAACCAGACCGGAAACCACTCCGACCGTTGCGATGGCCATAACGCTGATACGATAGACGCTGACCAGCAGAACAAGGCTGACCACCCTTGCCAGAATGTGCTCATACATAAAGATGTCGCTCCGGCCTATACCCTTCAATGCCTGATGTCTGGGATACATACCGATGGTCAGAAGATTTGTGAAACAGAATATATACAGGAACGGGACGCTGCCGACCCATTTCTCTGTCAGGAGGACTATAAACAGCGGCCTGCCCGCAACAGCCAAACCGACAAGCATGGGAAAAAGCAAGTATGAGCTCCCTCTGACGGATTTGCGCAGCAATTGCTTTACTCTGTCCGGATTATCCTGTCTTATTGACATCGCCGGAAAAAGGACCGAGCTTATCGCCGTGCTTATATTGACAACGATCGCATGAGGGAACTGCATGCCCTTGTTGTACAATGCAAGATCCGCGGAGGTGTATACCTTGCCGATAATAAAATTGTTAAGCTGACTGAACACCGTATTGGAAAGGCCCTCTACAAGTATCTTCCAGCCGTAGGAGAGCATCGATTTCACTCTGGACCATGAATAAGCCAGCTTCGGACGCCATCTGACCGTAAACCATAAAAAGACCGTGTCCACGGTGGTATTGATCATATACTGCGCAACCAGCGCCCACACGCCGAAATTCGTATAGGCCATGATAATGCCCGTCACGCCCGCAAGCACCGTCCCGGTCAGGGTTGAAAAAAAGTATTTGCGGAACATCATGTTCTTTGAAACGAACGAGTGCTGAACGCTGTTTACCGCCGCAAGTATCAGACGCAGGCCCATAACGCGCATTACGGGGCGCAGAATATCCATATTATAGAACGAAGCCACATATCCTGCTCCGAAGAAAATTATCAGATATAAAAAGGCCGAAAATCCGAGATTAAAAAAGAATACAGATGAATAGTCCAGCGCATCCGCATCTTTTTTTTGGATAAGCGCCGTAGGTATCCCGCTGACTACGAATGTGTTGGCTATGGCAATGAACGCCGTAACGATTGCTATCGCTCCGTACTCGCCGGGCGACAGAAGCCTTGCAAGTATGATGGAGACGACCATCGTCACCATCTCTGCCATAACACGCTCTGCAAATTTCCAAATCACATTGGACGTTACGCTCTTGCTGCTTTTTCCCATCTCTTTTATATCAATATAGTCCCTTCTGAGCTATCTCAATATGCTCGTACTGCCCTCTGTTCCAAAGCGCGGCAACAACGGTCCCGCTGCATTTGGAGCCATATAAGGACGTGCATTTTGAAAGGCAGAATATTTCCTTCAAATAGTCCACGTTGCGTTCGTATGTCGGATAGTTCTCTCTCCAGCTCTCGCCGGACCGTGTAAACTCCTCCAGCGATAAATCCTTTATTTTTCTGCGTTTGCGTTCAACATACAGTACCTTTCCCGGAAAAAACGATTCAAGGCAATCGATGATATATTCCGTTTCCGCAACAACAAACAAATAATCGCAATTCCAAATATCCATATAATGCTGAAGGCCCTTGCGCATTTCTTCCATCGTAAGCTGGACGGGGTGATTGTGAATATTCGGATTTTTTGCGCTCAGCTCGGGGCTTGATTCTCTCCCCTCCGCAAGAACGATATATCCCTCCCTTATCATCGTTCCCAGCATACGTTTGCCCTTGAAATGCTTTTCAAAATAATCCTCGAAAGTTTCTCTCAGCTCATCGTTAAGGTGCATGCACCGCTCGTCAAGCGGGTACCACCTGTCTATAAACGAGCTGTCGATTAAGGTGTTGTCGAAGAACCCCTTCCCGCTTCCGTATACAAAGCCCTTGCTTACAAGCACATTTTTGCTTTTCAGCAGCTCGTCGACGCTATAGTCCGACACATCGCGGAAATAATAGTTCCACGCGTTGCATCTGGACTGTATCTTCGCTCCGGGCTCCTCCACCTTGTCGTCTTCCTTGTGCAGCAGCGGGTAATAAAAGGATTTATTGTCAACGACGGGGATATAGCCGTCCGGCAAATCCGCAAGGCACCCCAGCACAAACAGATAACAGGAGAGTACTCCCATAGCCTTGGGCTTCCTGCGTATGGAAAAAAAGCGGAGAGCCTTGTTCGCCTCGCCGTAGCTGGCCCTTGTCTGTCTTCCGTAGGTCTTGTTGTCAATATACTTATCGTGATTCGTAAAAAAGAGCTTGAGCTGGTACAGCTCTTTTTTTACGGCTTTATAAAAACTCATACCGTCCACCTGCCGATTATCCTCTGCCGCCCCTTCTGCGAATACGCAGCAGCAGCTCCATCACTCTCCACAGCCTGCGGCTGAAGAAAAAGAAAACCGCTTTGTCATACGGCCGACCCGCTGTCGGCAAATACTTCTTTGTTCTTTCGACAAACTCATATTCCGAAATCTCTTTGTAGTACCTTTGTTTTTCCTCCCGCGGGATATCGCTGTTTGAAATCATTTTCAGGTTTTTAACAATATTTTCCATATATCTGCCGAAGAAAGCCCTCATGTTTTCCGACGTATCCAATCCAAGTCTTTCAACGGCTCTGAAAAGCTCCGGCCTTACGACATTCAGCGATATGTGCTGACCGGGATGATAATTGTTCGAGTAGCTGTTCATATTCATGCGGTACATATAAAGCGGCTCGCGCAGATAGTATATTTTTTCCGCATGCTCGATAAGAGGTATGCTCTGGAGCAAATCCTCGCCGTTTCTGACGCTCTTGAGGGTATCGGCTTCGGCTTCAAAGCCGATAAGCCTCCTTGAAACGCATTTCATCCATACGGGATTAAGCCTTTCGGAGGTGAGCATTTCCTTAAAAACGGTCTCCCTCCTTACGACGCCGCCCGGGAAAGACGCGGCGTGCCCCGTCCCCGTCTCCTTACCGTTTGCGTCGATCCTACTGTAATCAAACAGCACAAGGTCGCATTTCGTATCACAAATCACCCGGTTGACCCGCTCGAGCATCCGGGGCGCGGTCAGATCATCCGCATCGACAAAGCATATATACCTGCCCGAGGCTTCGGCAATTCCCCTTTTTCTCGACAATATCTGGCCGCTGTTGCTCTGGTGAACGACCCTTATATTGTCGTGCTCGTTTTCAAAACGGTCGCACAGCACGCCGCTGCCGTCGGTCGAGCCGTCGTCAACAAGTATGATTTCATAATCGGAAAAGGTCTGGGCAAGTATCGAGTTCAGCGTTTCGGCCAAAAAGAGCTCTGCGTTGTATACGGGGATTACAATGCTGAACATTCTGTCTGTACCGTCTTTTTTCTCAATATCAGTCAATAACAAGCCCTCCCTTCCGTCTGCTCATTATGAGTGAAGCCTCATGGTGCATTTTCAGCTGCATCTGCAAAAAGCCCGCAATCCTTACGATTCTACAAATCGCATTCGCCCTGCACTCCGGATAAATCTATCCACGAACCGAATTTCTCATCCCATTGCTCGGGGCAAAACGGCTTCATTCCGCTCCAGTGCGCAAAGGTCAGCTCGCCGAAATAAACCTGGCCGTTGACCTGATAAAAATCCACCCTCAAATGTGGGATACCTGCAGAAAGCTTTTCGGCCAACGCCTTCATTTCATCAAATTTCTGCGGCTTTGGGGGAGTGACGGGAGCATTCGGATGTCCGTTTGTAAACGGAAGATGATTGAAATCCATATCGAAAAAGTCCGACTTGGTCTCTTCTCCCGCCTTGCCTCTGTCTGTCGCAATCAGCAATACTTTGGCGACGCCGCCGAAGGTAAAAAACTTGTAGTCGCGCAGATCGTGCGTGCTGTCGTCCTCCATGTATTTCTCCGCGATAATGCGGGGCTTTATATTCTTATATGCCCATTCGCGTCCGGAGAGGTAGTAGTCCCTTTTCAAACACCTGTCGATTTTTCTTTTTGCCGCCGCCCTATCCAGGCCGGCTTTATCCTTGCAGACGATAAGCCCTCCCGAATCGTGGGTGCACTTGAGAACAAACTGCGGCGGCAGGCTGTCAAAATCAATATCGTCAAATCTGTTCCAGACCCCGAGCGTGGGTATTATATACTGTTCTCCGACGGCCTTGGCAACATAGCCCTTCGCCTCATACTTATCCACCATCGATGTATAAATCGGCTTTCTGTCATGCAGCTTCAGCCATTGAAGCTTCTCGTTGTATGTTTTCGGGTTCTGTAAATCAAGCTCCCTTCCCATTATGACTCTGAATTTTTTTTTCAAAAACTCCTCGTCGCTCAGGTGATCGTAAAAGCCCATGCTGCTTAAGTACAGGAATCTGTGTCTGGGATTGGTCAAAAACCTGCAGACGGATCCGATAATATTCCCCATTTTTACACTGCTCCTCAAAAATGATTTTGCTGACGCTCATTCGACCTTGCTTTGACCAACCCGTTGATTATAAAGACAAGCAGCCACGCCCAAACTATTATCCTCACAATGGAATTGTAGTTTGACCTTACCCAAAGCAAGAGCGAGAATACCGGCATTGTCCAATAAGCCACTCTGTAAGAGCCGATGCATTTTTCTATTTTATTGCCGACCCATTCAAACACCGCTCCCCATATAATTGCAGCAAGCCACCATAAGTACTGAAAGTTCAGCAGCAGCTCGGCTACAAACGAGCCGCCGATACTCTGATATCGTCCTGCGATACCGTATTCTCTCACTATTTGAACAAGGCCTCCGGACCTGTTGATTTCATTGATTACACCGCCAATATTAGGGAAAATGGAAAAAAGCCCCGATATATACGTCCATCCGTGGAGATAATTCCCGGTAGAATTCAAATATATCTTGGTTATGCTGGTTACGGCGACTGTTCCGCCGAATTCCTCAAGGTTTTGCAGCAATATATTCCTTGTCAATATATACTGAACACACGAGAAAAAGGTCTCAACCGTCTTTACGGAATAGCCCCTGAAGGTTTTTAAGGTCGCAAGAAAGACCATTGCCGCAAAGCCCGCAATCAAAAGCAATAAAAGCCGTGAAACATTCACCTTTTTCCTGTTCGGAAGAGCAAAATAGAAAGACAGTATGGCAAGCAGCGCACAAATCGACGGCCCCCTGTTGCCCGAAAGCATTTCGGCGCCGTACAGAATAATAGACACTATAAGAACGCGCTCCTTTTTATTTTCGTCATAGCCGCTGAGCAGCAACACAAAGCCGATGACCGACATCCAGCCGATTATATGCACATAGTTGGATACATCCAGATCAAAAATCGCCTTGTACCCCGATGAAAAGCTCGCCAACATATACAATGCGTTCTCATACAGGTTGAACGGCAGTGTAAGCATTAAAACCAGGTAACCAAAATTTATGCATTTTTTTGCCTCATTTCCGGCCGTTTTAACAGCTTCGGGGGTATTTGCGCCGGCAGCGCCGTCAAAGTCGGCCGCGCTTCGGCTGAAGGCCATTCTCAGAAGAGCTCCGAGCGTATAACAGGCAGTGACAACAAGCACCGCAAAGCAGGTGAATTTATATATCTCCTCAGGGTAGATTGTTATCTTGTTCCACGACTTGTAAAAGTCGTACGACTTAAAAACGCCCAGCAACCAGACCTGCCCCCAGTTGAAAAGATAGAGGCACAGCAGGAACAGGACCGGCAGCCTGTATATCTTTTCCCCCGCCCCCAGCAGGACGGCCACCGATAAAACGGCGTGAAGCATCGTCATAACGGCGATCCACGTTATCCACAACTCGTATTCCAGGGCGCCGTTTATTATGTAGACAATGATAAAGCTGATTGCTGAAATCAGTATGTAAACCGATATTCTGACTGCATCACTTTGTCTTACACGCATAAAAATACCTCAGTCACGCAGAACGGCTCTGATGTAATCGTTCCACTTCTTTAAAACCACGTCGCCTCTGAAGCTCTGCGAGGTCTTACAGGCGCCGATGCTCAATTCGCAAAGGTTCGATAAAGCAAGCAGCACCCTGTCGGCAAACATATCCTCCCTGCCGACGTCGGACAGATAGCCGTTGACTCCATCCTTTATCACCATCGCGGGGCCCCCGCAGGGGCAGTCCGTAGCTATGACCGGAACAGAGGAGGCCATCGCCTCCAGCATTGTGTTCGGGATTCCCTCGTAGTCCGAGCTGAGCAGAAGCAGCTTGGCGCCGGCATAGACGTCGGCCATGTTCTCGCAATACCCTTCGAACGAAACGCTTTGCTCAAGCCCGAGCCGGCCGGCGTAAGAGCGCAGCTCGTCCATCAGCGGTCCCTCTCCGTATATACGGAGCTTTTCGTCGGGCGCCTTTTTCAAAACGAGCGCAAAGGCTCTGAGCATCATCGGGTAATTCTTCTGCTTGCTCAGTCTTCCGCAGGCCAGTATGTATTCGCCGACTCTGTCCTTTGTCTGAAACAGCCTGTCATCCACCTGGTTGAATATTATCGCCGACCTTGCTTGAACAGGCTCGGAAAAGAACGCCCTTGCGTCCTCGGTCTGGAACACCGTCCCGTCCGCTCTTTTATAGAGCAGCTCGGCCAGCCTTCTCGACACCGCGTCCGGATACTCCTTCGACGGATCGTTTCTGACCGACACAACGGTTTTTGTATTTAATCCTGCGGCTGCGATTATCAGCCTGAAGTTGTTTTCTCTCATGAAGGATACGCATACGTCGGGCCTGTGGCGTTTAATAAGCCCTCTCAGCGCGAGTATCCTTTTCATGTTTTTGCTCACGGCGCCTGCCCTGCTCTCCGACTGTTCAAGGGAAAAACGTCTGATTCCGCCGTTAAGCGAATACTCATGCTCAGCCGGAAAATTGGTTATAAACAGGACCTCATTGCCGCCGTCGGCAAATCCGTTTGCAAGGTTTGCCATCACTCTCGCAGCGCCGCCGCCGCGTATGGTACTGATATAGAACAGGATTCTCATGATCTGACCCTTAACCGTTAATTTTTAGTATCGATGCCGTATTTTTTAAGCGCAGTCAAAACATCCTCCGCAACAGCCTGGGCTGTTCTCTCATTAGCGTCGACGACTATCTGCTGCTCAATCGAATCGCAGGCCGCCTCATATCTGTTAAGGAGCCGCAGCTTCCCCTCGACGGAGGCCTCCTTCTCAACCCGAGAATTGTTTGTCTTTCTTTTGTCCATTCTCTCCATTGCAGCGGCAGGAGCCGCTTTAATGTATACATGAATCTGCTTCGGCTTTGCGGCAAGCAGGTCTTTAAGGCGCCGCTCGTTTTCACACCCCGACAGGTCCCCGTTTACCGAAAGAGAAACCGCCGCTTGTGTCAGGCCCTCATCCCAGACAAGTATTTGTCCCTTGTTTTGCCTGTCGTAATAACAGAGCTTCTGCGCCACATTGACCGTCTGTACAAGCCGTTCTTTGCTTCCCGTATATCCGTTTGCCGCCGCTGTTTCTCTGACTCTTTTATATATAAAAGCGTGCGTTCCGTAATAAAGCAATGCCCGCGATATCTTTATCAGCTTCCTCGCAAACGGATTCAGCTCATTCCCTGTTCCGGCGCTCGCCTCCGTGACCCTATACCCGCCGGAACGGAGCCTGCGTGCAACCATTGCGCAAACCGTTGACTTCCCGCACCCGGGCAGACCGTAGAACTCCAGGTGAAGACCATTGTCAATCAAATCAGATCCCATATCTCTTTCATCACTTCCCCGCGGGTAACTTCAAAAGGCCTCGACGTGTCAATGACGACGGTATGCTCGGATATATCCATAGACATGACGATATTCTTCTTGTGCTCTATCTCCTCTGCCGTCATCTCGGGCTTGCGCGCAATGGCCGTTTCGGTCGGCACCGTCAGCTTAACGGCAAGATCGGGAGGGTTGACCGAAAAGCTCTCATATACCCTCTGCTCCCAGTCTGCTATGCGCTTTGTCAGCCCTCTGCCGCTTTTATACCTGTAAAGCAGCGGCCCGTCGCCGGCCCCCGGCAAATTGCTCTGCGGATACCTGTCTGTCAGCACAAGAAGGCCGTTGTTCCTGGCCTTAACCATTTTTTTCAGCTTTGATTTTTTTTCATTGGCCAAGGTCACAGCCCAGATTATTTTTGCCGCCGAATACAGGCGCGACTTCAGGGATACCTTCTTTTTTTCCGCGTATTCCTTATCGACCGCGTGCCCCACGCCCTTTCCGCCGACCTTTCGGGCAACCAGCTTCATAGGCTTCCTCAAAAGCGAGCTGCTGCCGTCGCCGCTGCCGAAGTAAACGGAGGCCACGTCCAGTTTTTTGCTGAATTCTTTTTTTATGTATGAAATAGTCGTGGACTTTCCCGCGCCGTCGCAGCCGAGAATCGCAACAACAAGCCCGCCCGACGGCGACACCCTGCGGCTTGCGGAATAAGTGCCTATTCCGAGCCTCCTTTTTGCGCCGCCGTACAGCCAGAAAACCTCCCTCTCTGTACGCTTAAAAAACGAGCCGAGCCTGCCGTATGAGCTGAACGCCTTCAGCTCTTTTCTGAGCGACCTCTGAAGAGGAACGAGCTGCCCCTTGTCAACAATGTGCTTGTCCGCCATAGAAACAAGTATCGCCGCCGATTCGGCGCCCGTCAGCTCCCTTGCCGCCTTCTCAAAATCCGCCCTGTCTGTTCTGCCGACAAGCCAATCAAGCTCCGCCCTGTCATCCCGGCCGATACCGCGGCCCGCATCTCTCCAGCGCAGCTTGAGCGCAATGCGGCACAAAAGCAAAACAAGCTCGTATTCGGGCGCCGAAGTCCATACGTTGAAATCTCCCCGTATTCTGTTTTTCAGCAGCGCCTGCCCCCAGCCGTTGACGGTATATCCCTTGAGATGCTTTTCTCCGAGGGTCATCCGATAGTGGGTATGTACATGCCATATCTTTGCTGCCTGCTCATCAAAGCCGATGAAGTCCTCGATAGCGTTATACTGCATAAGGGGCGCGGCGCGAAACCGTTTCAGGCCGCATTCGTCAAAAACCCGTTCAAGCTCGGTCCGCTGCGACGGATCGAACAGCATGTCCAGATCGGTGTCGCCCTCGAGGGCCTCTTTGAGGTGCTCGTTGCTTTTCCAGTGGCAGTATTCTATTTGGCGCTCATCAAGAGCCTTCAGCAGCGTGTCGATACTTTTCAGCAAGGGTCGTCCTCCTAAAACGCTTAACGCAGCAGTGAATAAATCTCGTCGTAGCCCTTGTGCATCTGCTCAAGAGAAAAACGGTTCGCAACAAAATCTCTGTTGGCAATCCCTTTGCTTTTTCGTTCCTCACCGGTCATAAGAACATATCTGTTTATTTCAGCCGCCCATCTGTCAGCCTCAAGCGGAAGCAGAGAGACGGAATCATCCATTCCCTCGGCGGCTTCAATATGCTGCGGAATGTCGGAAAGTATGCACGGCAGTGCACAGTACATGGCTTCAAGCACCGAGACCGGAAGCCCCTCGAGAACGGATGAGGAGATGTACACATCAGATGCGCTCAGCCTTGCGAACACATCCCTTCTCGGAATAAGGCCCGCGAACTCTATCCTGTCCTCCACCCCGTTTTCGGCGGCAAGTCTTCTTATTTTTCCCTCCGGGTCTTCCGCCCCAATAAATACAAGCCTCGCCCTTTCGTCGGACCTTTTAAGGACATCTATAAGGAACTCATGGTTTTTTACGGGTACCATTCTTGCAACATAGACAAAGCAGACCCCGCCGTCTGTTTTTTCGGCCGGCTCAAGCCCTTCGAGGACCTTGTCTATCCTCTCGGTATCGACGCCGTTCTGGATCGGTCTTATCCTGTCTCCCTTAACTGCCTTTACGAGCCCCGGGAAATATTTATAGGCCGTCTTGCTTACGCACGATATCTGCCTTGCAAAGCATGCGTTCAAAAAGCTGAGGACCTTGTTGTGAAGGCTGTATCCGGTAAAGGTGTTATGGACGGTAAAAAGCGTTTTCGATCTGAAGCCCGTGCCCAGCATGGCTATCTGCGTGAGCAGGGCAGATTTTACCTGATGAAGATGAACCGCGTACGGCAGCTGCTGTGAATTGCATTCTTTTATAATACCGCAGAGCGTTCTACGTATTTTCCCCAGCTTATTGCCGACATAAACGATTTTCAGGTCCTGCGGGATATCCGCCTTTGGCAGCTCCCTTTCCGGACCGCACACGACAAGTATCTGCCTGTCGTCCTTATAATGGTTGGCTCTGTACAGCACAAACTCGTTGAACGGCATGCTGGTCTCGGTTACAGCGTCTAATACGGTTATGATCGCTTTCATGCCTCCGCCACCTCGTCCAAGTACTTCATGATTACGGTTTTCCTGTCGAATTCGCGCTCAACCTTGGCGCGCCCCTCCAGCCCCATATCCGCTCTGGAGGGCTCGTTGAGCAGCATAACCTTTTTTATTGCCGCCACAAGGCTTTCGACACTTCCCGCTTTGAACAGGTATCCTGTTTTGCCGTTGTCTATAACGTCCCTTGTACCGGGTATATCGCTTCCGATACATATACGCCCCATCGCAGCGCTTTCGAGAAGAACATTGGGCACGCCTTCCCCTCCGTGAGAAGGCAGGACGGTGCAGTGGCATTTTTCAATCCACTGCGTTATATCATTTATAAAGCCGAGCGGCTTTACCGCATCCGCGTAGCTTTCGACCTTGTCTCTGTATTTGCCTTCCTCTATAAAACCGGCTATATAAAAGCTTGCGTTCGGATACCGCTCCCTTATCTGCCTTGCCGCCTCAAGGTATTCATCTATACCCTTGAGCTTCATGACGCGGCCGATGAAAATGAAGTTGACCGCATCTCCTCTCGGCATGGGAACCGCATGAAACTGTTCGAGATTCACACCGGAGCCCGGAAGCATGTCATAGTTGTCCTTTACCATGCCTTTTTCAATAAACATATCCCGGTCGCTCGTGTTCTGGAAAAAAACCTTATAACACTTTCTGACGGAACAGCGATACAGAATGCGGCATATTTTACTGATTAAACCGTTTTCGAGAAATGTCCCGCCTGTTCCGGTTATATTGCAAACCTGTCTGTACTTCCTGCCGTCTTTGTGCCTGAGCCTGTTCGTCACCAGCGTCCCGTAAATATTCGGCTTAATAGTGTAGGAAAAGATTATATCCGGATCTATTTCGGGTATCATCCTGTTATAGAAGGCTATGAGCTTGAGATCCTTCAGCGGATTTACCCCTCTGCGGTCAATGGCGGTAGGCACTATGATGCAGCCGAGATCCTCAAAAAACTTATTCTCCTCCGAGTCCGGCAAGGAAAGGTATACTTCATTTCCCGATTTTACAAGGCTCTCTATCAGCTCTCTTCTGAATGAATAAAGCGTAACGAAATGCTGGGCTAAAAAAAGAATGCGTTTCCCCATCAGGCTTTCCTCTTGTTTCTGTTAATAATTGTCAGGGCTCTTTTTCAATATGCAGCTTGCTTTAAAGCACATTGTCCCTTTTATTCATCTCTCCCGTCCCGCCTTCGACTACGCCGTCAGAACGGAGAACAGAGATTATCGTTCCGAAAAAACAGCGGCAATCAAACAGGAACGCCTCCGCACCGCCATTGTTGAGAGCTTTCGCATACTCTCCATCCAGCCTTGCCTTTACAGGTATCTCAATTTCATCCCTGCCGTTAATCTGAGCCCATCCTGTAAGGCCCGGTTTTATATCATTGGCTCCGTACTTATCACGCTCGGCTATCAAATCATCCTGATTCCACAGCGCCGGTCTGGGGCCGATGATGCTCATATTGCCGACAAATATATCCCATATCTGAGGAAGCTCATCAAGGCTGCTCTTTCGCAGAAACTTGCCCACCCTTGTTATGTACTGTTCCGGATTCTCAAGCAAATGTGTAGGCATATCATGCGGCGTCGACATCTTCATCGAACGGAACTTATGCAAAAAGAAATACGTTTTGCCTATACCTACCCTTTTCTGCTTGAAAAGCACGGGACCGGGATCGTCTATAAATACCGCGGCTGCAATAAGCAGATATAACCATGACAGAACAATAAGCCCCGCTGCCGACAGTACAATGTCAATAAGTCTTTTCAAAAATTTCTCGTACATGAATATACCACCATTCAGCTCTGAAGATACCCTTTATAAATCCTTAAGCTTCGTCTTTTTGCTCTATCGTATAAACATGTACAAACGGCCTCAGTCAAGCTTTTTCCCTGCCGTTTCCATACAAAGCGATTGCAGTCTTTTCACTGTGCCGCGAAACCACCGCAGCATCGCATCTCAAAAGCAAACGCCGCCGGAAAAAGGTTTATCCCCCATTTTCACTTCAACATGGCAAGAAACAAATCCAGATTGCCCGATATGCAAAAAACAGCCACTATAGATACTTTATTATAATATATGGGCTAAAAAATTGCAATAGAGGGCTGACAGCTAAAGTTTTGCCCCTGCAGGCGTTTACTTGAACGCATATTAAGCGGCCCCCATTGTTATCAGTATATAAATACTGCCTGACAATGGGGGCTGCTCAGCTTGCAGCAAAAAAGGAGCGGCACGCTGCCGCTCCTTTAATTTATTTCAGAAATTCCGGTATTTCATCGACGCTCTTGCCGCTCTTTTCCACCGCGGCAAGAATAGCCTTTCTGTCCTCCTCGGCCTTGATTGCCGCCTCCAATGCAATCTGCGCTTTTTTCTCCCTTGCAAGCTGCTTCAGCTCGTTTTTCTTCGCCTTGAGATTTTTTCCAAGTTCTTCTATCTCCGCTTCAACGGCGGCAATTTTTGCATCGATATTTTCAATAGCAGGCGCGCTCTTTGCATTCCTGCTCCCCTTGGTACGAGGCACGAAAATCAGCTCCTTGTCAGGTAATCCGTGTAATATTTGGATTTCGGTATCCTGATTATATCCCGCCGCGGTTTTTATTGTCAATCGCGTATACGGTCCTCTTTTGCCGAAGCCTGTCGAAGCCGCCTGACGAAATATAAAACGGCAGAGCCTGTATGCTGCGGCTTCTCATTCAGCCTTATTACTGCTCTTTATCGATTTCGTGCAAAAAACGTGCTATAATGTTTTTATCAAACTGCGCCGACAGCGCAATCCGCGCGGCGGAAAGGAAAAGGAATGAAAAGAAAACGTCGGACCCATATTCTTATTCTCGTCCTGTGTCTGGCTCTGCTGTGTGCCTGCACGGCTCAGCAGGCGGCAGCCGGCCCATCGGCCGCACCGCAGGCGCCGGATGCGTCGGTGCAGACAGCCGACCGCTCATCGCACAACTCCGCCGTTTCACCGGCCGCTTCCAAGCCTGATTACACCGAGGCATATCTCGCCTATCTCGGCGTTTTGGAGAACAGCCGCGAGGATATCCTCAATTACAATTGGCAAAAGGGTCTGGTCTTCGACGAGGATCGCTACGAATCCGTACCGGAGGGCGACAGCGAATCGATAGCCGTCGCCGATATATGGGGCGACGACACGCCGGAGCTTATCTATATCTCCGCCCCCCGAACGGAGGAGGACTCCGTCCCTATGGACGCCGAGCTTCACATCGTCACATATCTCGACGGCAAAATACGCGAGCTTTATCAGGAATACGGCTATGATACGATGGCCGGCGGCGGCATGTATTACCGGCTCTTTCAAACAGCTTCGGACAAGGGCCTTTGGATAAACACCCTTTTTTATCTCGGCTTTGAGTCTGACGAATACACGCAGTTCTCTGCCGACGGCTCCTCCGGCGAGCTGACCCCGGAACACGAATACCGTTATTCCTGCTATTTGAGTTACAATGACAACGACGACATGGAAGAATTCGAGGAATGGGAAATCGACAACGCCGCCTGCTCGCAGGACGAGTTTGAATCCGCCATCCCCTCCGAAAGCGCGCAGCTCTCCGGTCTGCTGCTTTATAATACCGATTACGGCGATGAGGGCTCCGCCCTTTCCGAGGGCGCGGCAATGACCTGTGACGAGGCCGTCGCCTTTTTGCGGGAAAAGGCTGGCGTTACCGTTGACCTTTCGGTAAACGAAACCGCCTTTTTCTCCTCCCTTCCCGATTTTTGGTTCGCCAGCGGCGCCGGCGGCTGGGAAACCACCCTGTCCATCGAGCCGGACGGCTCTTTTTACGGCTCCTTCTACGATTCCGACATGGGCTCGATAGGTGAGGGCTACCCCAACGGAACAGTTTACGTGTGCAGCTTCTCCGGCCGTTTCGGCAATGTCGTCCGCCAGGATGAATACACCTGCGTTATGGATACGCTGGAGCTTATCATCGAGCCGACCGAGGCCGACGAGTGGATAGAGGACGGCGTCCTCTATGTCGCATCCGGCCCTTACGGCATGGAAGACGCAGAAAAAGTTTATGTCTACCTCCCGGGCTCGCAGATGAGCCGGCTCCCTTGGCCCTTTGTGAGCTGGGTCAGCGCGCCGCATGTCTGGGGAGCCGCAACAAGGCCGTCTATCCTGCCGTTTTACGGCCTGTACAACGAAAATGCCGGCACAGGCTTTTCCGGTGACGAATAGCCTGTCAATGCACGGATAAAACATAAATGCCGGCTTCCTCCGGTGGGAAGCCGGCATTTCATCGTGCATAAAAATGGATAAAGCAGGGGCTCCGGCTTTATTCATTCTCAAAATGTCAGAATCGCCTGCAAATCCGGTTTCCCGCCGATTATTTCTTCAAGCGGGAAATAACGGTTATCGGTATTTTTAACATCACAGCAGGCTTATGCCGTGTTCACAGCAAACAGCCGACTATGTTTTATCCCCAAAAAAGCTGTCCTGTCATTTCAAAAGGCGGCATAAAGCAGTATACTTATTAAAACAGCTTACGGAGGTAACCCTTATGAATAAGAAAATCGTCGTCGTCAACGCCGGGCCGAGAAACGGCTGGAACACCGATACGCTTATTACCGAGGCCGCCAAGGGAGCAGAGACCGCCGGCGCCTCAGCGGAGCGCTTTGACCTGTTCCGTCTTAACAGGTATACAGGCTGCATCTCATGTTTTGGCTGCAAGAGAGAAAAGAACAAGGGGCACTGTATCTGCCGCGACGGATTGACTCCCGTGCTGGATGCCATACGTGAAGCGGATGGACTCATCATCGGCTCACCGAATTACCTCGGCGAGCTGACCGCATCCTTTCGCGCCCTCTACGAGCGGCTGATTTTCCAGAATCTGACATACAATGTCGCATCTCCCAGCTGCAGCGAGCGCCCCATACCCGTGCTGCTCATCATGACCAGCAATGCGCCCGATACCGCTTATACAGGTCTGCTGCGGAATTATCAGCAGGTTTTGACCCGCTTTGTCGGCCCGACGGAGGTCTTCGTCAGCGGCGACACTCTGCAGCTCAAGGACTATGGCAAAACCGACTGGGAATGGTCGCTTTTTGACCCCGAGGCCAAAAAGCTCAGACACGAGACCGTCTTTCCGCAGGAGTGCAAAAGGGCTTTTGAGCTCGGGGCAAAGCTGGCTCGATAGAATAATCGAACAAACATACTTAAAACATGCAACGACAGAAAAAACACCTATATATTCTTTGATGCCAAACCGGTCGCCGCGCGGTCTTCCGGCCCCAAGCTTTTTGTTCTAAGCACCGGATTGTCTCCCCCCTTCGCACACGGCAAAAAGCCCGAAACCCTATTGATTTCAGCCTTTTTCGCGTAGCGGAGACAGGCGGGCTCGGCGCCCTTCGGGCGCTTGGCGCTTGCGCCGTCGCAGACCTGCGGAAAATCACCGACGCGCTGTAAATATGTGGGAAATAGGCGTGTAGCAACGGTGTGGCAACAGCAATCAAAAACACGCTATTTTATACCACCTTTGCAGACAAAAAGAAAGACCCCGAAAAGCCCAAAACAGCGAGCTTTTCGGGGTCTTTCTTTTGGTGGAGATAAGCGGGATCGAACCGCTGACCTCTTGAATGCCATTCAAGCGCTCTCCCCGTACAAGAGTAAAACTACCCCCCTAAAGGGTAGTACGGGGAGGCCATGTCAATGCGCAGAAACCACACTAATCCCAAGGGAAAATCGCTTTGCATCTTTCGGATGAATGGATTATAACATTGTGCTTTTGCACCGTCAATATATACATTTTTGTATCTGGCCGCCCGCTCAAAAAACGGGCGGCCAGATGTATTTGATTACTCCACATCACAATACTCCCGGTGCTTTTTCAAAACAGGGGTGTTCTCAAGACAATACTGCAAGACTCTATTCTTATAGATTAAATCTTCTTTAGATAGATTTGATGTTATTCTCTCCGAGTACTTTTTCCATGTCATGCCAACTGCCCATTTTAAGGCAAAACGATGAACATCTTTTCTTTCAAATACCTTGTCAATTATTCCAAGTATAGCAGCAACAAGGGCCGGAAGCAGGATAACTGCCCACCATGCTGAGAGTTTTGCGTTGGCATATACCTCAACGGCCTTTGCAATAACCGCAAATACTACTGATAGAATAATCCACCATATTTTTGAAAAACAAATCAGTATTCTCCATGCCCTCAACTTATTTACAAATGGTTTTGCAGCGAGTTCAACTATTCGCAAGTCTCGTTTTTCAATTTCATCCCCTCGACTGCCAAGTGCATCTTTGAGATCGGTGATTTGCGTGTGTAGAGAGATGTTCTCCATTTTTATGAGCTCTTCAATGCTTACTGCAACCATCTCTTCTGTTAATTGATCTGCGTCGCCTTGGGTTTTGGTTACAAGAATTTCCTCTAATTGCTGTCGTCTGATTTCCGAAAGGTTAATAAGTTCAATCCCTTTTTCGCTTTTATAAGACGAGGCAGTTTCTCTGAGTTTTTCAAAGTATTGTGTGTTGGGGTTTTGAGCAGCATATGCATACCTTGAAAGTGTCAGTGCAGGAAGGTTTGAATACTCATTAGCATATGGCACCCAAAGACGGAACAAGACCATGTTGTCCGAAATAATTGGAAGTGCATGAATGTTCCATCTTGTAGAACTTTCAGTTTCTATTGCTTCTGAGACATATTTTCTGAAAGTATAGACGAGATCTGTATTAGTTGTCAAAAAAACAGGTAGCTTTGATTTTCCTCCATAGCGAGTCGAATAGTCCCCTTTTCGAAGGATGTTTATTTGATTGATAATCTCAACATCATTGTTCACCGCCCCGTGGCGCCAATCACGTTCTGATATGATATACTCGGCTATTTTGGATACTTCGATTGAATTACGCCGTGTTTCTGGATCATTCCAATCAAATGAAATCGGAGCATCAACATCAAATTCTTTATTTAGACGAGCTAACACTGATGTAGATGCTTCTTGCAGGAGAGATGCCCCAGTTGGATTTAGTTCAGAGTATATACTTAACTCTGTATCCATAATGGGTTTTTCGTTCTTGTAGCAATAGCCTGCTCTACTTAATGCATTTTCAACTTCACCGATCGTTTGTTGAAATACGCCGATTTTTCCTCCATAATGCTTTGTAATTAGACTAATTAATTCATGTGTTGCTTGCACTTGTGCATCCCAAGAATAGCCTAATGCTCGGAGAACAAGCTTTGTATCGAGATAAAAAACCGTGCCCTTAAATTTTTGATTTTTACCTTGCTGATAATCACCGGTTTGATATATACCTTGATATATCATCATGCCGTTTACGATTTCTTCAAGATAAGTTTTTTCTACACTTCCTGTTTGTTTTTGAACGATATTAACGTATTTTGCAATATACCACGACGGAGAAACCCTTTTATTGTTAGCAGGGATTTCTTCATAGAGAAACAACCTTGCACCATTTCCTTCTTCATCAAGAAATGCTGACAAATGATTTTTAGCAGTTTCCGTTGTCCACGATAGTTTATAGCGTGAAGCTACAAAATCTACTATGGACTTTAGAACAAATTCCTCCTGCTCGTGGAGACGAAGCATCGCTTTTTCAAAGGTATCAGTATTGAATTGCGTTTTCCCTATGGAATATCCTCCACCATTAGGTAATTGATTTACCTCACCTGACTTCTTCAAAATACGGACGCAGTTATTTATCATTTGATATGGCATATTTAGTCCAAAGCGCTCAGCTAACTTTTCCTTAAGTTCATCAGCGCGCAAAGACTGGTCAGGAGATACTGACAAAAGGTAGAGAATATAATTACAAAACACCAAGAGCGGATTATTATTTGATTTTATATAAGCTAAAGAAACTAAAGTATTTGGATTGCTCATATCTATAATCACCCTATTCAACTATACCACCTCCCCCGCGCTTTTTCTACCCTTTTCCTTTATTCTTGACGATGCTAATGAATAATATGAGCATCGCAATTAGCCATATTCGCAATCACGCCGCCCAACAGGACAACGGGCGGCGTTTTCATATATCCGACAGAGAAAGGAGGCGTTCCGTACTTGCCAGCCGCGAGGCTGGCTTTTTTCATGCCACGACAAAGGAGGTCAGTAAATGGCAGACGAAAAGAAAAGCATCGGCCCCGAGGTTGAAAAGCCCGCCGAGGCCCCGGCCCAGGGGCAGGCCGATCCGGTCAAGGCCGCGCCGCCTGAACAGACGGCCCCGCCCGCGCCCGGAAAGGTCGTAGATTTTGCCGCTGCCCGTGCGGAGGCCGCCAATGACAAGGCCGCCGCGCAGAAAGCAGCGCCGCAGAAAGCCCCGGCAGATAAATCCGACGGTGCGGACAAGCCCCGCGTGGGCCGCCCGGCAAAGGCTGACAAGGCGGCCCCCGGCGAGGCTGCCGCCCCCAAGCGGGACAAAAAGTCCCAAAGTAAACCGGCTGCGGAAAAGGCTCCTGCCAAGGACAAGGCCGCGCCCGCCCAGCCGGAACAGCCGCCCGAGCCCCGTGACGCCTCTCGCGGCGAAAAGGAAGAGGTCGTATATCTCAACCTTTCCGAGCTGCACCCGTTCAAAAACCATCCCTTCGGCGTCCGGGACGACGCTGAAATGCAGGGGCTGGTGGAGTCGGTCAAGGCCAGCGGCGTCAATCAGCCCGCGCTGGTGCGTCCCCGGGAGGATGGCGGCTATGAGATCATCGCGGGCCACCGCCGCCTGCGGGCCAGCGAGCTGGCGGGCTTTATGAATATGCCCTGCATCGTCCGCAGCATGACGGACGATGAGGCCGTCCTCGCCATGACGGACGATAACCTGCGGCACCGTGAACATATCCTGCCCACGGAAAAGGCGCAGTCGCTGAAAATGCAGGTGGAGGCCATCAAGCATCAGGGCGCACGGCCCGGCGAAGATGCCAAAGACGCCGGAAAACGCTCCACCCAGGTCGTCGGGGATCGCAACGGCATGAACTACAAGCAGGTGCAACGGTATATCCGTCTGACCGAGCTTGTCCCCGATCTGAAAAAGATGGTGGACGAAAAGAAGCTGTCCTTTACCCCTGCGGTGGAGATTTCCTTCATCCGCCCCAAAAATCAGCGGTATATTGCCGTGTCCATCGAGGGCCAGCAGTCCTCGCCCTCTCTGTCCCAGGCGCAGAAGCTCCGGGAGCTGGACAAGGACGGCAAGCTGAACGGCGACGTGATCGACGGCATTTTGAGCCAGGAGAAAAAGGAGGTAGATCGCGTGATTATCAACAGTGCGGAGCTGGAAAAGTATTTCGGCAAGGACAAGACGCCCCGGGAAATGAAGGATCAGATCATTTCTCTGCTGGAGGATTGGAAGGCCAAGCAGCCGCCCGAGCTTGCCAAGCCGGAAAAGAAAGCGGAAAAGGCCCTGTAAACTTCGGGACAACTTGTCCCGAAGTCGCACCCCGCCAGAAAAAACGGCGCCGGGGCTATATATCCCCCGTCGCCGCCCATATCCCGGCACAGCCGGGAGCTGCCGGTCAAGAGCGCCGTGCGCCGCCGAGGGCGGTTTACTCTTGACAGGCGGCCCCGGCTGTGCTATTCCCTCCGGCGCGGCGGGGGCATATATCCTCCAGAGCCGCCCCCTTTCCCATGATTGGGAAAGGGCGGGAGGGATTGGGTTGACACTATTCTTTTCTTAGATTGGAGGTATTCCATGAAAAGACCACTTGCGTATATCACCGCCGCATGGTACGGCGATGCCGAGGAACAGGCGGCCAGCTACTGCCGGGCCGTGTATGAGGCGGGCTTTTCGCCCATCTGCCCCATGCTGTTCCAGCCGCTCTTTCTCAATGACGCCATTCCCGAGGAACACAAGAGCGGTATCGACATGGCCCGAGATCTGCTGCGGCGCTCTCATGTGCTGGTCGTCTGCGGGCTGACCATCAACGAGGCCATGAAAAACGACATCGCCGTTGCCCAGCGGCTGGGGATCACGGCCACCACGCTTGACGGCATCCTGACCGTCAAGGGCCAGGGCCGCCGCTGATATGCTGGAGGCGTATGTCACAAACCTCGGCAAATACAATGAAGGCTACCTTGTCGGTAAATATCTGTCGTTCCCTACAACCGCCGAGGAGGTACAGGCGCTCTTAAAGCGGATCGGCATAGACGGCGTGCGGTATGAGGAAATTTTCATTACGGACTATGAAACCGACATACCGGGGCTGTATGATTGTTTGGGCGAATACGAGAGTATTGACGAGCTGAACTATCTGGCCGAGCTGCTGGACGGTCTGAGCAAGAGCGAAATGGACATTTTTTGTGCCGCCGTGGAAAAGGGCGAACACAGCGGCAGCATCAAGGACTTGATAAATCTCACCCAAAACCTTGATTGCTATGACTTCTACCCCGGCGTCACGGACGACGAAACGCTGGGGCGTATCTATGTGGAGGATATTGCGGCTATCGAGGTGCCGGAACACCTGCTGCCTTACTTTGACTATGAGGCATACGGGCGGGATGTCCGTTTGGAGGAGGACGGCCATTACACAAAGGATGGCTATGTGCTCGACAACGGTAATTCCTTTGTGGAGATCTATTCCGGGCGTGAGGATATTCCCGACGAGCACAGGGTTTTCTCCTTGCCAAAGCTCACGATCCGAGAGCAAATGGCCGCCTACAAGGAAATCATTGACCGTTCTTCCATTGAGGCGGTGCGGAAACACCCCACAAAAGAGCATGATGATCGGTAGCACTTCGGGACAATTTGTCCCGAAGTGCTTTTTCACGGAGGGAGGTGGCAAAGATCGTCGATGAAGAAGTCTCCCGCCGCGCCATCGCGGTATCACTCAAAGCAAGCAGACTGACGGCCCGGAGCCTCGCCTTTGTGCTGGCGGCCATCGGGCGCAAAATCGCCAAAGAGCACCGGAAACGGCAGACGCCCCATGGCAGGCAGACAGTGAAAAAGCTCATGGGCCACGGCGTTTCCACCAACAGCATTGAGCTGTCCGGGGATACCAAGCTCTTTGACCGCGTGGCCCGGAAGTGGAACGTGGACTATGCCTTTTACAAAACCGGGCCGGAGAATTACCTGCTTTTCTTCAAGGCGGGACAGGCCGACGCCATGACCGCCTGCTTCTCCGAGTATTCCCGGAAGGTGCTGCATAAGGCCAAAGGCAGCCGCGTCCCCATCCGGGAACAGCTCAAACGTGCCGAGGATCAGCTTGCCAAGGAGCGGCCCCGTCCCAAAGAGCGCGTAAAGGAGGCGGTGCATGGGGACAGATAAGCTGCGTAAATATGTACTTCCCAACATTCCCTATCTGTTCGTCCTGTGGGCCTTTCTGAAGCTCGGGACAGCCTATCGGCTGGCAGCAGGTGCGGATTTCGCCCATAAGTTTATCAACACCTTTTCGATGATAGGCCCGGCCTTTGCGGACATTACACCGGGCCTGCATCCGCAGGATTGGCTGATCGGGATTGTAGGCGCAGCCGCCATGCGGCTCATTATCTATGTGCGGAGCCGGAACGCAAAGAAATTCCGGCGGGATGCAGAGTATGGCACGGCTCGATGGGGCACGGCAAAAGACATCCGGCCTTTCGTCGATCCCAAATTTGAGAACAATGTCATTCTCACGGGGACGGAGCTGCTTACCATGAACACCCGCCCGAAGATCCCGGCCAATGCCCGCAACCTGAACGCCTGCATTATCGGATCATCCGGCTCCGGCAAAACCCGCTTCTGGCTCACGCCCCAACTTCTCCAGGCTCATTCCTCGTATGTCTGCGTCGATCCCAAAGGCGGGGTGCTCTCCC